>Ga0207756_100017_pt1 | contig 395372 bp, 389 predicted proteins | sample A23M1SouthBayCA_FD_187748 | JGI IMG/M metagenome (GOLD analysis project Ga0207756, IMG submission 187748) | Aerobic enrichment media microbial communities from Eden Landing Ponds, California, USA - A23 M1 (3) (SPAdes) | ecosystem: Environmental > Aquatic > Marine > Unclassified | place... | reverse complement strand
CCCGCCACAGTGGCAAGGTGCTCGATGTCGACGGTGGCTCCACGTCCAATGGCGCAACCGCCTTCCAGTGGGACTGGCATGGCGGCGACAACCAGCACTGGACGTTCGAACAGGTCTGAACTGGACCCGTCCGCCTATTTTCGTCGAGTCCGAATGGGACGTATGGCAACCTACAAACGGTCTGTTCGCGTCGACGCCCCGCTGGAGGAGGTCTGGGAATTTCACTCCAGTGGCGACGGACTCCTCGCCCTGACGCCGGGGTGGATGAACCTCGAGATCGAATCCGAGACGGGTCCCGACGGCGAACCCGACCCTGATGTGCTCGAAGCTGGGTCGACCATCGTCTCGACCGTTCGACCGTTTGGCGTCGGCCCGCGCCAGCGCTGGGTTTCGGAGATCGTCGCCCGCGAGCGCGACGGTGACTACGCGATGTTCCGTGACGAGATGGCCGACGGGCCGTTCCCGCACTGGGTTCACACCCACTCGTTCTACGGTGACGGCGAGGAGACAGTCGTCCGGGACTTTGTCGAGTACGACCTCCCCGGCGGTGGTGTCGGTCGCGCGGTCAGCCCGCTGGCGTGGGTCGGCTTCGAACCGATGTTCCGTTACCGGCATCGCAAGACAAAGTCGTTACTCGAACCGCGACGGTGATACTGCGGGCTGGGTCACTCCTCTCGGCGAGCATTGACTGCCAGCACCGGTATCTCAGCGTGGCGGACGACTCGTTCGGTCGTGCTCCCGAGGAGGAACCTGGAGAGGCCGGTCTGTCCGGCCGTTCCCATCGCGATCAGGTCGATCTCGTTCTCCTCGGCGTAGTCCAACAGGTCGCTCGCTGGATACCCCTCTCGAACGGCCGTGACGACGTCCAGATCTGCCTCTCGAGCCTGTGTCGCTACCGCCTCGACAGCGTTCTGGCCAGCCTCGCCTCGGATATCGAGTACGTTCGACGGCAGTGGTTCCTCGTTGGCCACCGCGGCGATATCGACGACGTTCACCGCGTGGATCCTGGCGTCGAAAGCTGAGGCAACGGCGATCCCGTGGTCGAAAGCGACGCTTGCAGCCTCGCTGCCGTCGGTCGGGAGCAGAATCTCGTCGTAGCTGCCCCTGGCGTCGCTGCGCTCGGTCGCACGGACAGTCAACACTGGAACCGGCGACTTTCGGAGCACAGTTTCAGTAACGCTGCCGGCGACGAATCGCTGGACTCCCGTCCGGCCGTGGGTCCCCATCGCGAGGGCGTCGACGTCAACCTCCTCGGCGTACGCGAGAATCTCCTTAGCGGGCTCGCCGCGTCGGAGGGTGGTCTGGACAGTCAGGTCAGCGCCCAGGAGTCGTGTTGCGCCATCGACGCCGTCTGAAACGTCTGCTTCGAGTTGCTCGACGTACGCTTCGTCGACGCCGCCCGCATTGAACGGGCCGGCCGCGTCGGAAACGTCGACGACGGCGAGCACGTGGACCGCCGCATCGAACGCCGTCGCAAGCTGTCGGGCGTGAGCGGCTGCGCGCTGTGCGTGGTCGCTCCCGTCGGTCGGGACGAGGATGGTGTCGTACATGACTTGTCTCACTCCGTGATCGGCGAGTCGGTACGCGCACTGAAGCTCTCGGGGGCGAGTCTGGCAAACTTGAAGGAGACGGCACGCGTCGACGTTCCGAAGACGTCGACCAGCGGAATCTGGACCGAATCCAACCCATCGAGGGCGTCAGTGGCGACGTCTGCTTCCTCCAGGGTCTGCAGATGCCCGCTAGCGACGACGCTCCAGTACCCCAGTTCGTCGTCGGTTCCATGGACGACGAACGTCACGGGGTGATCTTCGATTTCACCTTTGGCCGAGTCCTCGTCGACGGCCAGTCGGAAGTAGAACGTCTCGTCGCTCGCATCGTACCCGTACGACACTGGAATGGAGTGGGGCGGGTCATCCTTTCCGTCGGCGAACGAGAGGACTCCGACGCCGCCGGCTCCGAGGAGCGGGTCTCGCTCCGGGCCGTCTAGCGTTACCGTCTCAGGAACGTCCATGCTGATAGTTCGTCGCCTGTGACAATAAGTCCAGTCCCGCGACAGTCTGGCTGTGGATCGTCGGCGCACGCGGAGTCCGAAACGGTGAGGTCGCTGGCCCGAGATATCCGGGTGTGGCAGACGATCAGCCATCCGTCCCACCACTGCTGGCGCTCGGCGTCGCCGTCGTCGCAGTCAGCACCAGCGCTATTCTGATCCGCTGGAGTGCCGCCCCGTCCGCTGTCGCGGCCTTCTACCGCGTGCTCTTTACCACCCTCCTGCTCGTCCCCGTGGCCGCCTGGCGCTACCGGGCGGCCTTCGGTCAGCTTACGAGCCGGGATTGGCTCGTGGCCGTCGCCTCGGGGCTGGCGCTCGCGGCTCACTTCGCGGCCTGGTTCGAGAGTCTCGCCTGGACGAGCGTCGCGGCCTCGGTCACGCTCGTTCAGACCCAGCCCGTCTTCGTCGCGATCGGGGCCGTCACCCTGCTCGGGGAGCGACTGAACCGCCGGATGGCTGCCGGCATTGCCGTCGCTCTCCTGGGTAGTGTCATCCTGTCGAGCGGCGATTTCCTCGCCGGAGCGGTCTTTGCCGGCACGAACCCGCTGTACGGTGACGCGCTCGCACTCCTCGGGGCTGTCGCGGCTGCGGGCTACGTCCTCGCTGGCCGCTCGCTTCGCCAACACATGCCCCTGATCCCCTACGTCGTCGTGGTCTATTCGGTCTGCGCCGCGGGCCTCCTCCTCTGGACGGTGGCCCAGGGCGCGGCGCTCGCGCCCTATCCGCCGCGGGAGTGGCTTCTCTTCCTCGGGATGGCAGTCGGGCCGGGCCTGTTCGGGCACACGGTCGTCAACTGGGCGCTTGGCCACGTCGAATCGAGCGTCGTCAGCGTGACGCTCGTTGGCGAACCGGTGGGAAGTACGCTGCTCGCGCTAGTGTTGCTCGGAGAAGTTCCGCCCTCTCTGACGGTCGTTGGTGGGGCCATCGTCCTGGGTGGGATCGTGACGACCGCGCGGTCGCGGCCACAATCAGATTAGCCAGTCGCCGCCTTCGCCAGTTCGCCTTTGACTGCCAGGACGTCGAAGCTGTGGTCGGGGCGGATGTTGACGAAGTCCAGGAAATCGCTGGCTGTGATGAGTGTTTCTCTATCACACACTGTCGCGGCGGCCTCGACGGCTCTGTTCGCCCCGACGATCGGTTCGAGCACGGCCAGCGCGCAGGCGACGTCGTAGGCCCGGGCGTCGTGGATGTTACCCTCGTCGACGCAGGTCGCGTCGATGAAGTAGAGATCTCCCCTGGAGAGTAGCACGTTTTCGGCGCGCAGATCGCCGTGGGCGAATCCAGCCTCGTGCATCTCTGTCAGCCACTCGAACAGACTTTCGGCGTGATTGTCGACGGTGCCGGGATCGGCATCGTCCAACGTCTCGAACTCCGGAAGATACTCCATTACCAGCACGCCCAGACCGTCGAACTCGAAGGCAGTGACAGGCCGGGGGACGTTGATCCCGAGTTCGCGCATCCGGCGGGTGGCCGTCAGTTCTCGCTCTGCCATCTCGATCGGTGTGGCGACGTGTTCGAAGAACCCCTCCGAACCACTCGCGTACGCACCGAGATTCCGGCCGGTCGTCAACAGTGTATGCACCAGTGAGTGCTGCCGAGAAATCGCCTTCACGAAGTACCGGTCGTCGACGACGAACGGCGTCGACAGCCAGTTGTCCGCGTCGAGAAACTCCACTCGGCCTGCGGGCAGGTCGTATCGCTCGCCAATCTCCCGGGTGAGCGCCTCCAGGCGATCCCAGTCGATCTGCCCGCGAAGAAGCCGGCGGAGGGCCATACTACACCTGTGTGTTCGACCACATTAGCACTTGTGTCCCGGGCAGACCCAAAACTCCAAACTCATTCCTTTCGTACTGATTCTCGATGCAGTACCACGTCGACGGCGAACTCGTCCCGGTGCGGGAGGCGACCGTCTCCGTCCGTGATCGCGGCTTCATGTACGGTGACGCGGCCTTCGAGACGCTCCGTGCGTACGGCGGGACAGTCTTCGCCTGGGACGCCCACGCCGACCGCCTCGAAGGGACGGTCGAGACGCTCGGCTTCGCGGATACAGTCCCGCCTCGCGAGGACCTCCACGACCGGATCGGCGAGACACTCGCTGCCAACGATCTGGACGACGCCTACGTCAAACTCTCGATTTCTCGGGGTGTCCAGCCCGGCACACTCACTCCCAGTGAAGACATCGATCCGACGATCGTCGTCCAGGTCGACTCGCTTCCGCGGGGCGGTGTCGAGGGAGAATCTGTCTGGGACGACCACGCGACGCTCCAGTCGGTGAAGACTCGCCGGATCCCTGACGAGTCGATTCCAGCCGACGGCAAGACGCATAACTACCTCAACGGGATTCTCGCGCGGCTCGAACTTCGCCGAGCCGCGACCGATGACTTCCGGGCCGACGAGGCGCTCATGCGCGACACCGAGGGGCACGTGGCCGAAGGCGCGACGAGCAACCTCTTTTTCGTCGACGGTGGAGTGCTCAAGACGCCGTCGAGCGACCAGTCGTTGCTCCCGGGTGTCACGCGCTCGATCGTGATCCAACTGGCCCAGGAAGAAGATTTCACTATCAAAGAGGGCCGGTACACTGTCGAGGACGTGCGTGAGGCCGACGAAGCCTTCCTGACGAATTCGACGTGGGAGATCCGCCCGGTCGAGTCGCTCGACGGGATCGAAATCGGCGGCGGCCCGATGACGACGCTGCTCTCGCGGCTCTACGACGAGCGCGTCGAGCAACTGTGTTACTGATGGCCGTCAGTCATTCTCCCGGCTGAACTGCTCGCGCATGAAAGCGCTCGCGAGCCGGCCGTCGACACATCAGTCGTCTCCGACGGGCGCGTCTGGCCGGTACTCGCGGCTGATCGCGCGCCACTTGCCGGTCGCGAATCGGTAGTAGTTGATCACTGCGGGGATCGTGCTCTCGGCGACGAAGGAGAGATATAACCCCCACATCCCGAGGGGCGTCACGGCTCCGAGATACACCAGTGGGATGGCGACGCCGATCATCCCGAGGGCCTGGCTGTAAAATGGCCAGCGCGTGTCGCCCGTCGCGTCGAGCGCGCCGGCGATAGTCGCCTTGACGGCCTGGGGAACGATCGCGAGACTGGCGGCGTAGACCAGCGCGACCGCGATCGGGATCGACGTGTTTGCGGGATCGTCGACGAACAGGCGGACGATCGGCTCGGCGAAGATGGCTGTCAGGATCCCGCCGACGAGGTACGTCCCGACTGCCAGTCTGGTAGTCTCTTTGCCGTATGCGGCGGCCCGGTCCTCGTCTTCCGCGCCGAGTTGCTGGCCGACGAGACTCGATGCGGCCAGTCCGAATCCCCAACCGGGGGTGTTCATCAGGCCCCAGATCCGCCGGGCGATGACGTAGGCGGCGACGACGAACTCGCCGTAGAGGGCGACGATCGCCAGCATCGGGAACTGCGCGACTGTCCAGACGCTGTTGCGGCCCGCGACCGGGAGCCCGATCTCGACGAGGTCGCGGATCGTCTCGCGGTCGGCGTAGCCCCCCAGTGGCGAGACACTCGTCGGAAAGGGCCTGGTGCCCGGGATTCGTCGGACGACGAGCGCGATCGCGAAGGTCGTCGTCACGAGCACGTTCGAGAGCACAGTGCCGAGCGCCGCGCCGACGACGCCCATGTCCAGGCCGAAGATGAACACCGCGTTCAGCGCGACGTTCGTGATAGCGCCAGCAGATCGGACGACCATCGGCGTCCAGGAGTCGTCGACACCGATGTAGACACGACTGCCGACGAGATTGAGAGCTGCGAACGGGACGCCCAGCCCGACGACCTGCAGGTATGCACTCCCGAGTTCGATCGTCCGAGGGTTGTCCGTCAGCAGCGAGAGCAGTTCCACCGGGAACAGCCAGTACAGTGCCGTGAGTGGCAGCGTCAGCACGACTGCGAGCAGGACACTCGGGCGGATCGCGCCACCGATCGCGTCGAGGCGGTCCGCGCCGTAGCGCTGGGAGACCAGCGCGATCGTCCCCGCGGCGACACCGCCTCCGAACGAGAAGGCGAGCCCCCAGAACGGGCCGGCGAACCCGACGCCCGCAATCGCCAGTGGGCCGATGGCGATCCCGACCATCGCGACGTCGACGGCGTTTTTCGACATCCTGGCGATCCCGGTGACGATCCGCGGCCAGGCCAACTCGGCCGTCCGCTCGGTTCGCTCGCGGTCGGCTAGTCCGAAACGACCCAGCAGCGCGCCGACCGCGACGATGACGCCGCTGATCGGGTTCCTGAGGAAGCGTGCAATTGCGAGCACTATCCGTCTGAGGTGACGGACGAATCGACTCGAACGGGGGGACACGGAGTCTGATGGGCCTAGTTTAGCGACCTTGTTAGCCGTTTCTATCGCGACCGCTCGCCAGCCTCGATCGCGACGTCGAGCCAGTTCTCTTCGGGCGGTAGTGGACAGTCGAAAGTATCGCTGAACGCGCAAAAGGGCGAGTACGCGAGGTTGAAGTCGACCGCCACGGTCTGGCCGTCTTCGAGGTCACTGTCGGGTTCGAGTTCCATATATCGGCCGCCTTCGTACGTTTCCTGGCCGGTGGTCTTGTCCCGAAACGGGACGAAGATGGCGTCCTCCGGTGATTGGCGATAGCCTGCCAGTTCGAGCGTCTCTCCGTCGACCTCGAACGTGAACGTCGCGATTCGGCGGTACTCGACCGTCCGTCCGGACGACGTGTCCATCTCGACCGTATCGGGGTCGTCGTGGAGAGAGACAGTCGCATCGACCCGGTAGTCCGGGTCGGGATCGAAGTAGTCCAGCCCATCGAATTCCTCACGCTCGCCCGGCGGGATCGGTGACTGTCGGTGCTCGGCCAAAAAGCGGTCCTTCTCGGCACGATTGGCTTCGAGTCGGTCGACGTATTCGTCGGTCATATCGATGATTGACGGTCGAGACCTATCAGTTCGGCGTCTCGGCAGACTCGTCCGTCCGTTCGACCCCCTCGATCGAGAGCACGAGGTCGGGGCCGTACGCGCTCGCTGGCGTCTGATACCCGACAGGGGCGTCACCATCGAGTATGCGCTGGAGAATTTCGAGGGCCGAGAGCTTGGTTAGTCGGTAGGTGTTTGGCGTTCGCAACCGCGAGGTCAGTGTCTGCTCGCCATCGCTGACCTCGCCCCAGAGTAGCGCGTCGGTCTCCGCCCGCGTCTCGGCGTCCGGGCCGTCGACCCGGCGGTCGACGAGTGTCTTCAGGAGGGACTTGATTGGCCCGAGTTTGAGTACTGGCGAGAAGTAGCGCTGATAGCGCAGCTGTTTGATCGTCGAGGGTGGGAACGCGAGATAGAACTCGATGTCGGGGATTTCCGTGGTGTGATAAGCTGTCGAAACATCGCCCCAGGGGAACGTCGTCGCCATCGCGGGCCCATCGCCGAAGTCGATCTCACGCGTCTTCCAGGCCCCCGGTACCGATTCGAGCCGGCCGTCACGGCGGATCGCGCCGCCCTCGCCGAGCCCGTCGATCGCGGTCTTCATCGTCCCGGGCGAGAAGCCACCCTCAGCCTTGAATCCGAGTTGCAGCGAGTCGGCGTCGGGGAGCCGCTCGGCCAGGTGGGCAGCCAGACAATCGGAGGGAACGACGTCGAATCCGACTCCCGGAAGCAGCATGACTCCGGCCTCGCGAGCAGGTTCGTCGTATGCCTTGATCGCCTCGAAGACCTCGATCTCGCCCGTGATATCGAGGTAGTGCGTCCCGCTGTCGAGACACGCGCTGACCATCGGTTCGTAGGTCTGGGCGAACGGTCCCGCACAGTTGAGTACGACGTTGACATCATCCAGCAACTGGGGCAAGGTTTCGTCTGCGAGATCGAACGTCCGAAATTCACAGCCGAGGTCCTCAGCCAGACGGTCGAGCTTCCCGCGGGTTCGGCCGGCCAGGATCGGATCGAGTCCCCAGTCGACGGCCTCCCGCGCGATCAACTCGCCGGTGTAGCCATATGCGCCGTAGAGCAGCCATCGATCCTCTGTCATGTTTTGCAAGGAGAGTTCCGCCGACTTAACTGTGGCTGCAATACCGTATCGAAACACATGATTCAAACGCGCGGACGACTCACTGCTGGGCATGAACGAGTCGGCTCGGATCGCAGACTTCGAGGCCGTGCCAACTGACGGGACCTTCCTGTTCACCGTCGAACACGACGGCGAGGAACGCGAGGCCATTCTGACACGGCTGGCCGACGATTCGGTGGTCGCCTGGCGCAACTACTGCCAGCACTGGACGGATATCCGCCTCGACACTGGCGACGGTGCGCCCATGCGCGGTGGTGAAATCGCCTGTCGTCGCCACGCAGCAACGTTCGACCGGGACTCCGGAGAGTGCACGTTCGGTCCCTGCGAAGGTGCCTACCTCACCGAGATCGACGTCACGGTCCGTGACGGTGAGGTCTTCCTGACCGACGACGCGTACACGTTCGCATATCAGGGCCCAGCGGACGCGCATACGGCGTCCAGCGGATCGACCTCGCCGGGCGAACGTCTCGGCTTCTGATACTGCCTGGAGCCGAGAATTCGAACGACCGTTTTTATCGCCTGGGCCCGAAGCTATCGGGAGATGCGGGACCTGCCGGCGATCAGAGCACGGTTTGCCGTCGTCATCGCCAGCGTCGCCGTTCTGGTGCTCGCTGGAATCGTCGTCGGGTCGGTCTGGAGTGACGCTGCAGCACCGACGCAACACCGCACACAGGTCGAGTCGATAACCGGAAACGGGACGGTGACGATCGAGTACGACAGTGCCAGCGGCGATTCCAATCGCGCGGTCGTGGACGGCGTCGATCCTGGCTTGTCGAGCGCGGCCAACGGATGGGCTATCGTCGAGCGGTCGGCGCTCCCGCCCGCGCTTCAGGCGGTGTCGAGGACACCTGACTCCGGCGTCGTCGGGTTCGGCGAGTGGGCTCTCGTCGGTTCGAACACCAACGCCACGGTATCGATCGGTCAGACGACCCTGACCGTCGTCGTTCCCGAAGGTCGGGATGTCGACCCGTCTCGAAAGGCCGGTTTTCTCCGGCAGTTTCTCGACCCCTACGAACTGGATTCCGAAACATCCGAGCGAGTCGTCCTCGTCGCGTCCCCCGCCGAGCTGACCCACGAGGGCGCGATGTACGGCGACGACCGGGGGTACGTGACGATCGAGGCGTTCTGGGACGGCGACGTCGGAAGTGTCTGGATCCACGAGTACATCCACGCCCGACAGAATTTCCAACTCGGAACCGAGATGGCGTGGTTTCGCGAAGCCAGCGCCGAGTACCTGAGCTATCGCGTGCTGGAAGAACAATACGCCGAAGTCACGGAATCGGACGTCCGCGATCGTTTGACAGCGTTTCCGGATCACGAGGGAGTCACGCTCGCGAATCAGACGACTTGGCGCGACACGAGTGCGGATTATCACGTCGGTGCTCGGCTGCTCGCGGCGGTTGACGCCGAGATCAGAGCCGACACCGACGGTGAGCACACGCTGTTCGACGTCTTCCGGGCGATGAACCGCCATGATGGAAGGGTTAGCGTCGCGAACTTCGTCGAACTGGTCGAACAACGCACCGGCGAGGACGAGTCCTGGATCGAGGCGGCGATTCGCGGTGATCGACCGGCCGAGATGTGGCCGTCCCAGTAAGCGGAGCGTACTATTCCCCGACTGTCACACCCGCCACAGATTCCACGTACTTCAGCACTGCAGTCATATCTTCGTCGCCGTGGCCCATTGCACTCGCAGCACTGAACGACTCCCGGGCGGCCGCAGTCTGGGGCAGCGTGAGGCCCACGTCGTTGGCGACTTCATTGGCGTACCGGAGGTCCTTGAACTGCAGGTCGACCGGGAAGCGCGGTTCGAAGTCACGCTCGGCGATCAACTCACCCTTGATGCGGAACAAAGGTGAGTCGACTGCGCCGGCCTCGACGACCTGCTGCATGGCATCGAGTTCGAGCCCCTGGGCAGCACCGAAGGTCAGTGCCTCGGCGTAGGCGCTCATCATGTCTCCGAGCAGGAGATTGACGAACAGTTTCATTCGCGCACCGTCACCAACATCGCCACAGCGGACGATCGGCTCGCCCATCGCTGCCAGAATCTCTTCGACGTCGTCGAGCGCGGCCTCGTCGCCACCCGCTAGCACGGTCAGCGTTCCCTCTTCTGCGGGCCCGACCGTTCCCGACACTGGGGCGTCGACGAACCGAGAGTTCTGTTCCCGCACGGTCTCGGCTGCTGCCAGCGTCGCGTCGGGCGTGACCGTACTCATCTGAATAACGGTGTTCGCCCCATTGATGCCTGTGAGGAGGCCGTCCGGGCCGTCGAGTACCGCGGCCAGGGCCTCGTCGTCGGTGACCATCGTGATCACGACATCGGCCTCTTGGCCTACTTCGCGCGGAGAGTCCGCGGCGTCGATGCCAGCCTCCACGAAGGGTTCGGTCGGCCCATCGCTGCGATTGTAGACGAGTAGTTCGTAGCCTGCGGCGTCGAGATTCCAGGCCATGGGCGCTCCCATCGCACCGAGTCCGATGAATCCGATTGTTTGCATACGGTTTCCGTTTGGGGACGGGTGTACTTGAGCGTCGGGAAACGCTGATTGGTGCGGGGGCCAAACCGACGCCTATGGCCGACTCTGACTGGACCGACATGCTTGCCGCCGAACGGATGCGCGTCGATCGGAAATTCGAAGACCAACTCGAGGCCTCGTCGTTTTCGCGCCAGCAGTGGGGGCTGGTGATGACGGCCGTCGAGTTCGAAATCGACGACCCCGAGGATCCCGACACTGCGAGCTTACGAGCCGATACGAGCAAACTCTCTAGCGTGATGGCGGAGATCAAAAACCTCGGCGAGCGCGGTGGCGGTATGACCAGCCCGTCGGGCGGTGGCAGTGCCGGCAGCGGCGGTGGTGGCGGCATTCTGAGCACGATTGCGGGCCTGTTCGGCGGTGGTGGCGGCGGTGGCGCGCTCCAGAACGAAGCCGAAGAACTGGCCGCCGACTATACCGAGACACTGCAGGAACACCTCGAAAAGCGCGGTCGCTGGGCGACGATCTGTGAGCAAGCCGCCAGTGAGTGATCAGTACTCGTCGCCACCGTGGAACAGCGTGAGCTCTTCGGCCTGGTAGATGTTGATCAACTCGGTGACGATCTCGTCGTAGCTCTCGTCTTCGACACGCAGTTTGTCCAGACGTTTGATCGTCTCCTCGTCGAGGTCGACTGTCGGCATACCGGAATGATGAACGCCTGGAACCATAAATCCGCGGCTGGCACCCCTATTTCGGGAACATCGAGCGGCCAGCACTGCCCGAGAGTTCGGCCAGGCCTGCGTGGACATCGGCGATGCGCTCGCGGACGAGGCGGCCACCGACACGCGGATCGAAGTGATCCTTGTTCGGCGACCAGTCGACGTCGTTGTAGAAGCTGTCGCGCAGATCTTCGACGCCCTCCGGCGGGACGAGTTCGTCCTTGTGGTCGAGATAGTGATCGAAGAGGGTCCGCGTGTACTCGTACTGGTAGCGCGTGTCCTTGTTCATCTTGCAGATGCCACGGCCCATCATGTCCTCGACCTGTGGCGGCTGCAGACCGGAGGAGCCGTGGAGCACGAGCGGGATTTCGAGGCCGTGATCGGCCAGCGTCTCGCTGATCTCGCTGGCGAGATCGGGCTTGAGTTCGAGATCTTTCCCCTTCGCGACGCCGTGCTGGGTCCCGACGGAGATGGCGAGCAGATCTGCACCGGTACGCTCGACGAACTCGACGGCGTCCTCGGGATCGGTATAGAAGGCTTCCTCGGCGACGATTTCGTCTTCGACGCCCTTGATCTGGCCAAGTTCGGCCTCGACGAGGATGTCTGCGTCGGCTGCCTCGACCTTGTCGACGACTTCCTTCGAGCGAGCGATGTTCTCCTCGAAGTCCTCGTGGGATGCGTCGATCATGATCGAGGACGGAATTTCGGTCTCGATCTGCATCTCGATGAACTCCATGTCCGTCTGGTGGTCCATGTTGAGGAACACGCCGATATCGTACTGCTCGGCGATCGTATCGATGTAGTTCCCCATCGCCCGAAGACCGGCTTCGGCGTCGCCGTTACCAGCGAACCGGCACGCGCCGGCGCTCATCTGGATGAGCAGATCGGAGTTTGCCTGTGAAGCACCCTCCATCAGCCCCATCATCACGTCCGATTCCGCGATGTTGCTGGCCACGAGCCCGAAGTCCTCCTCCAGAGCCTTGTCGTACACCTGACTGAGTTCACTACCGCCGTAGAACGGCATTCGTTGTCACCGTGTGAGCGTTTACTCGCCTCCGTAATAATGGATGCGGAACAGCCGCCGGTCGTTTCAGAAGAGACTGTCGGTGGTCACCGCCCCGACGACACTGAAGATGGCTGCGACGCTGACGGTCCGTGCGGTGACAGCCATTCTGCTCACCGGCTCCAGATCGTCGAGAAAGACTGACGGCGCGGTGATCGCAAACGCCAGCAAGGTGACCGAGCCGAACGCGACGACCATCACTGAGATGAATCGGACGGGCACACCGAACACCGCGGCTTCGGTCCTGGGGTCGCGGTCGTCGTCGGCTCCGTAGAGGCCACCGTAGCCGATCGCCATGATGACGGCCACGAGGAACAGACTGTGAAAGACAGTCATGTTCCGGGCCAGTTGCCACACCTCGCCAGTCACGACGAATGGCCCGGATAGCAGGAACCCACCGACAATCTGCTGGGCCGTGTCTGCCAGTTCGTGTCGTTGTCGCTCTTGCATATACTGCTAGTGTCGATTCTTTCGGATATCATTTCGGCCCCGTCCGAGGGCCAAAATCAGGAGAATAGCGATTTGAGTTTGCCGAGCAGTCCGCCAGATTCGGATCGCTCGCCGGTGGACGATTCCGCTGTCGTTTCGGCAGGTTCGCCCGCAACCGTATCATCAGCTGGTCGCTCGGCCGTCGATTCGGTCGACTCGTCGTGGTCGGCGTCGCCCTCGGCTTCCGCAGCGGCTTCACGCACGAGGTCCTCACCTTCGTTGATCGCTCTCGCGACTTTCGTTTTGACGAGCGGCTTACCTTCGAACCGGTCCTGACTGACCGACGTGTCAGCAGCGATGATGACCGCGTCCGCGTCAGCAATCTCTTGGCTGGTCAGTTCGTCTTCGGCCCCCATCGCGCCCTGAATCTCGATTCGGATCTCGTGACCCAGCGACTCGGCGGCCTGTTCGAGGCCTTCGGCGGCCATTTGACTGTGTGCGATACCTGTCGGACACGACGTTACTGCAACGAATTTCATTTGTTATCACTTATCACGCTTCGTACTTGGTCTTTCGTGCTCGATTCGAGCGTCGATGCGGCCAGCGACTCGGCCTCGTCGGTTTCGGCCTCGACGACGTTCGCCTTCACATCCGGGATTGTCACGGCACTCATGCTCAGTTCGTCGAGGCCGAGCCCGATCAGCAACTCCGTCAACTCGGGATCGCCGGCCATCTCGCCGCACATCCCGATCCAGATGTCGCCCGCGTGGGCCGCATCGACTGCCCGATCAATTGCTCGGAGGACGGCCGGATCCGAGGGATCGTGGAGGTCGGCGACGTGTTCGTTCTGCCGGGAGGCGGCCATCACGTACTGCGCGAGGTCGTTCGTCCCGATACTGAAGAAGTCCAGTCGATCGGCCAGCGCGTCCCCGACGAACACCGCCGCCGGCGTCTCGATCATCACACCGAGTTCGGGCATCGCGTGGTCGATCCCCTCGCTTTCGAGGTCTGCAGCCACCTCGTCGACGACATCGAGCGCCTGTTCGACCTCCCCGACTGTGGCGACCAGCGGGAACATCACTGCGAGATTGCCGTCGCCTTCCGCTCCGGCGCGCAACAGCGCCCGGATCTGTGTCTCGAAGAGATCGGCGTCGGGGCCCAGTGATCGGCGGATGCCGCGCATCCCGAGGAACGGATTGTCTTCCTCGTCGGCTTCGATGTAGGGGATCGGTTTGTCGCCGCCGACGTCCAGCGTCCGGACGACGACGCGCCCCTCCGGGAAGGCGTCGAGCGCTTCGACGTACGTCTCGACCTGCTCGTCCTCGTCCGGGGGAGCCTCTCGGTCAAGGAAGAGGAACTCGGTCCGGAAGAGCCCGATTGCATCCGCGCCCTGTGCGACGGCCCCCTCAAGTTCGGCCAGTGTCCCGACGTTTGCGGCGACCTCAATCTCTTTTCCGTCGGCCGTCTCGACGCGGTCTGCCTGGACCTCGACGTCACGGCGCTCACTCGCCCGTTCTCGCGTCGCTTCACTCGGGTCGACGATAACCTCGCCAGCCTCGCCGTCGACGACAACCTCGGAGTCGGCTTCGATATCGAGCAGGTCGTCGCCGACGCCGACGACGGCCGGAATGCCGATCGAGCGCGCGAAAATCGCCGCGTGGGAGGTCCGGCCGCCAGCCGCGGTCGCGAACCCAGCGACGGCTTCGGGGTCGAGCTGTGCAGTGTCACTTGGAGTGAGCATCTCCGCTAGCAAGACTGTACCCTCGGGGAGTGCCGAGAGGTCGATCCGCTCAGCGTCGGCGAGGATCCGAACGAGTCGGTCTCGAATATCGCGCAGATCGTCGGCCCGCTCGGCCATCCGGCCGCCTGCAGCCTCTAGCTGCTCGATCCCTTGCTGGAATCCCTCGCGCGTGCCGTGTTCGGCGGGTAGCCCCTCGTCGATCGCGTCCTCGACCGCGCCGGTGATCTGCGGGTCATCGAGGAACTGCAGATGTGCGTCGAAGATTTCAGCTTCACTCTCGCCTACCTTTTCGGCCGTTCGCTCGCGCTCGGCCTGCAGTTCCTCGCGAGCAGTGGCGACTGCGTTCCCGAAACGTCTGTGTTCGGCCGCCGTGTCGACTGAGTCGGGTGCCGGCGGTTCGTCAAGTTCGACATCCTGGTCGTACCAGACGACGGTTCCGACTCCCGAGAGCGGTGTCACGCCGATTCCGGAGAGCGTGCGTTCACTCATCGTATTCGTCTTCCGGTGTCGTGAGCACTTTTTCGAGCGCGTCCAGTGCTGCCTCGGCGTCCTCGCCGTCGGCGATCAACTTGACCTGGTCGCCGTGTTCGGCACCGACACTCGTCACCCCGAGCATGCTCCGGGCGTCGACCGGCTCCTCACCGTCGGCGGCGATCTGCAGTTCAGCCTCGAACTGGTTTGCCGTCTCGACGAACTTCGAGGCCGGTCGCGCATGCAGCCCTGCCTCCGGGACGATTGTGACAATTCGATCCATCATGTGATAGCCTTCGTCAGCACGCTCGTTACCTCTTTCGGCGACTGAGCCGTGTGGAGATCCTCACGAACTTGATCGTTCATGAGCGCTCGTGAGAGGGAACTCAGGATTTCGAGGTGTTCGTCACTCCCACCCTCGGGAACGAGGATCATGAACAGCAGCGTCGCCGGCTTGCCGTCCGGCGCGCCGAAGTCCACACCGTCGGTCGAGCGGGTGAATGCGACTGTCGGCTCGGTCGCGCCGGCGGTCTTGGCGTGGGGGATGCCGATCCCCTTGCCGACGCCCGTCGAGGTCTCTTCTTCGCGCTTGAGGAGGTCCTCCAGTGCCTGTTCGCGGTCGCTGACGCGGCCGGCATCGACGATGAGGTCGAGTAGGTGTTCAATGACGGCGCGTTTCTCGCCGGGCGGTTCTTCCAGTGAGACGAGATCGGGTGAGATGATCCGATCGACAGTTTCTTGATCCATTTGTTTAGTCCGCAGTTGTTGGTTCGGCGTTCATTTCAGGGGCGTGGTCAGGCTTGAGCAGCGTGACCATCACGGCAGTGACGACCGCACCGACCGCGATACAGCCGAGGAACGCGAGCGGGCCGGGGATCGGGCCACCGCCCTTTGCCAGTGGGATGACGAAGACACCGCCGTGAGGAGCGAGCATCTCGACACCGGAGGCCATCGCGAGCGCACCGGCGGTCGCGCTTCCTGCAACCAGGCTCGGAATCACTCGGAGTGGGTCAGACGCGGCATACGGGATCGCACCTTCAGTGATGAACGAGAATCCCATGACGGTCGCACTCTTTGCGTTCTCGTACATCTCGTCGGGATACTTGTGCTCGGCCAGGAAGTTCGACAGCGCCATGCCCAGCGGTGGTGTCATCCCGGCGATCATGACGACCGACATCGGTCCGTAGATACCCTCGCTGAGGAGGCCGACCGAGAACAAGTATGCGACCTTGTTCACTGGTCCACCCATGTCGAAGGCCATCATGCCGCCGAGAAGTGCCCCGAGCGCCGCGGCCGGGAGGAGTGATCCAGATCCTGCCGTACTTTCCATCCCTTCGAGCATTGAGGTCAATTCTGCGTTCGCGAGCGCGACCGGCACGCCGACGACGAACAACATCACAGGCAGCAGAATTGCCACGGTAGCGACGGGAATAATCAACACCGGCATCATCGGCTTGATGGCGCTTGGAACGTTTCGTTGTTTCAACCAGAGGGCCACGTATCCAGCCAGCAGCCCGGCAATGATCGCTCCGAGGAAGCCGGCTGCCGCTCCCCCGTCACCAGCAGGGAGACCCAACACCTTGTTGGCTTCCGCGAGCACAGTGCCCTGCTGAATCAGGTACGATAGCAGGAAACCCGGTGCCAGACCCGGGCGATCCGCGATGGCGTACGCGATGTAGCCACCGAGAACCGGGATCATTATCGTGAGTCCGAGACCCCCCATCTGACTGAGGAACCACGCGAGGGTCCCCTGCGCGGCTGGCTCGAACATATTCTCCACAGTCACCGAAGAGAACGGTGTCGCTGCCCACGCAAACGCCAGCGCGAGGAAAATCCCGCCGATGGTCACGAACGGGATCATGAACGATACGCCCGTCATCACGTCTTCTTTGACTGACGTGAGTCTTGCTTTGAAGTCGCCGTTTGAAGTCGACATACTACATCAGGATTAATGAACGACCTATGAAAAGTAGTCTTTGAATGCGTTTGTTTTTGATAGATTAGTGTGGAATATACAGGTAACAATCATGGACAGAGACACCCTCCCCTCACTCTGTCGACAGCGGCACTGATCGAACCGAGATGTCCGCACCGAGCGAGTCAGCACTCCCGACCGTCGGCGCTGTCGTACCGGATTGGCTGACGACTGCCCCCGCGAGGCCAATTCCTCGTCTGAGTGCTGTTGCCTCGTCTGCGCCGCGGTCGAGTGCCGCCAGTACACCTGCGAACAGCGAGTCGCCGGCTCCAACCGTATCGACGACGTCGGTCTCGGCAGCCTCGCCGTACAGTGCCGTCTCGGCCGTCACGAGCACCGCACCGTCAGCTCCGAGTGAAGTAACCACCCGCTCGTATCCAGTCTCCAGTAATTCTCGTGCGGCTTCGACGGCGTCCTCGACCGACTCGATTGACCGTCCGACGGCTGCTTCCAGTTCTTCTCGGTTGGGCTTGCACGTCTCGTACTGTTCGGACAGCTTGACGAGCATGTTGCCGCCGACGTCGACGTTCGTCTTCCAGGGACCAGCGCCGGCGATTCGATCGATTGTCTCGGGCCCCAACCCTGGTGGGAGGCTCCCGGCGATGGCGACGTGCTCGGGCGAGAGGGCCTCCACCCACGAGAGCAGTTCGTCGACGGCGGCTTCGGAGACACTCGGGCCGCGCTCGTTGAACTTGTACTCGCCGTCTGTGGCTAGAACCGTCGTGTTCATCCGGGTCGGTTCGGCGACATCGACGAACACTGTTTCGAACGGCTCGTCGGCGAGTTCCGTGCGGATGAACGTACCAGTGAAACCGCCGAGGACGCCGGTCGCGACGGTGTCCGCGCCGACGGCCGCGAGGTATTGTGAGACGTTGATACCTTTACCGCCGGCGTCGAACTGCCCGCCACGGCTGGCTCTGTTGACGGCGTCGACGTGCGGTTCGGTATCGATTGCGAGCGTGTGATCGACTGCTGGATTGAGCGTTATCGTGAGGATCATTGTGTAACAGTGACGGACACGCCCGCACTGTCGAGCGCGGTGTCTAGCCGTTCCGGTGGTCGTTCGTCGGTGATCAAGAGATCGATCGCATCGAGGTCGGCAAAGCGTGCGAAACTTCGCTGGCCGAATTTCGAGGCATCAGCAACCAGTACGACGCGTTTTGAATGTTCGACCATCAGTGATTTCATCTCAGCCTCGTCCTCGTTGGGCGTCGTCAGGCCTGCCCCGCTGGATATTCCGTTCGTTCCGAGAAACACGAGATCGAAGTTCAATCGCTGCATGAATTTCTCGGCTGTGGGACCGACCAGCGCCTGTGTCTTCCCTCTGAGTGTCCCGCCCGTCAGCTTGACCTTGTCGGCGGTGACGATCAGTTCGTCCGCGAGCAACGGCGAATTGGTCACGGCGACGTACGATTGGTCGTCCGTGATCGATTTGGAGACCTGCATCGTGGTCGTTCCACCGTCGAAGAAGACGATTTCGTTCGACTGAATCTCCGTGACTGCTCGGTTAGCGATCGCCTGTTTGCTCTCGAGGTTCTGGACCTCTTTCTGACTGTAGGACTGTTCGGCACCGATCTTGTCGACAGGGACTGCCCCACCGTGCGAGCGGCTGATCAGTCCCTTTTGTTCGAGTGTATCCAGATCCCGCCGTATCGTCGGTTTCGAATAGTCGAGGACGTCAGCCAGTTCCGCCACAGAATAACTCCCGTGCTCGGTGACGAGGTCCACAATTGTCCGGCGTCGTTCTTCAGGAATCATGTCTTGCGGTATTGCTCACGTACGTCTTTCGGGCGGTGTTACTTTTTTCCTTCGCCTATGATTGTTTACTTTCGCTAGTGCAGAGGTCTATCGTCGAACGATCACTCCCACGGCCAGTCCTATCAGTGAAATTTTATTTTTAGAGCCCCAGCGCCGAACTGCATCAACCCAACAAGAGGTACGGGCCCACCGCAGACGGAACGACTAGAGGTTCTCGATCTTTCGCCCGATCCCGTCGAGAATTTCGTGGCCTCGGTCCGCCCCAGCTCCGAGTTCCTCCTTGACGTGGTCCCGAAGCGATCCGATCTCGGATTCGAGTTCCGAGAGTGCGTCCTTCTGTTCTTTCTCGGTCGCTGCCTGTTCGTAGTCGTCGAGGTGGGTATGGACAACTGACACCCGCTCGGTGACGAACGATTCGTCCATGGAGGTGTGTTTCACGAGCTTCTCGAAGTCCGATCGGACCTCGTCTACGTCGGATTGGGCTGTCGAATCACTGCTCATTACGTCCCCAACACTGACGACTGGGTCAAAAAACGACCTTCCTAATCTACGATGTCCTCGCGTCGCCAGGTGTCGAGATACCGACGCTGTCGGTCGGTCAGCGAATCGATATCGATACCGAGCGCCTCGCACTTCTTCTCTGCGACCTCCCGGTCGAGATGCGTCGGGAGTTGGTGGACGCCGGGCGTGTAGTCGTCCCCTTGCCCCGCGAGTTCACGGGTCGCGACGAACATCGCGGCGAAGGTTGCGTCCATAATCTCGGCCGGATGGCCCTGGCTGTACGGCCCGGCAAGGTTTGCGAGGGTCCCGTCCGCGAACACTTCGATCGCTCGTCCATCCGGCAGTCGATATCTGATCAACCCCTCGCCGATATCGGAGACGACGTCCGCGCGCTCTGCCAGCCCGTCGACGTCGACCTCGACGTCGCTGTGGCCGGCGTTACAGAGAATCGCGCCGTCTTGCAGGCGGTCGAAGTGCTCGTCAGTGATGACGTGGCAGTTGCCGGTCGCAGTAAAGAACAATTCGCCGACTTCGGCAGCCTCGGCCATCGGCAGCACGCGGTGTCCGTCGACGTGTGCACGGATCGCCTTCCTGGGATCGACCTCGGTGACGATCGTCTGTGCTCCCAGTTCACGGGCTTTGGTCGCGATTCCACGGCCCACGTATCCATATCCAGCGACGACGACCGCTCGACCGGCGAGTCGGGTGTTGGTCGCCAGCATGACGTTCGAGAGGGCGCTCTCGCCAGTGCCGTGGACGTTGTCGAACCAGTGTTTCATTGGGGTGTGGTTCACCGCGAAAACGGGCGCGTCGAGGAGTCCATCCGTCTCCATCGCCCGGGCTCGCGTCACGCCCGAGGTGGTCTGTTCGGCGACGCCGTCGATCCCGGACGGTGAGAGATCGGGGTGGGATTGTAGTTTCACGAGTAGTTCGGCCCCATCGGTGCACAACACGTCCAGGTCCTGTCCGAGTAGATCCCGCTGCGCACGGTCGAGGGCGTCCTCGGACATGTCCTCGGCCGCGAAAACGTTCACGTCTCGCTGCGCGTCGAGGTGTTCGACCACGTCGCCGTGGATACTGTCAGCGTTGCTCGCCGTGCAATAGACCGTCGCGCCCGCGTCCCGGAGCGTCTCGATATAGACGCCGGTCGAGGGTTCGAGATGCGAGGCGACGGCGACTGTAGTCCCCGCCAACGGCTGCACGCTCGATGCGGCGTACGACGCCAGAACCGGCATGCGCTCACGGATCCTGTCGTGCGGATCAGCGCCGTGTTCGCGTTCGACCATGAGTTCCCTCTCGCCGCAGTGGAAAAATAGCCGCCTCCTAATCGCGGTGTTGGACCGTCTACCGGCTGGATGGGCTGGGCCTTCAGGTTCGGCCGCGCGCGACAATCGCTCGAAACTCGCTCCGTATTCGTGGCCAGGATTAGCCCCCGCCCTTTTGAGCGCTCCCACGCCAGCATCGGTCCATGTCACCGACTATCTCGGTCAGCGAAGCGACGCTTCGAAAACTGGACTCCCATCGCGAGGACGAAGAGTCCTACGAGGAACTCATCGTCGAACTGACCAACATCTACGAGCAGGAAGGGGCGTTCACACGCGAAGGATACGCGGAGTAGCGGATCGCGAGACGCTCCATTTCTCAAACTGGGAACACTGGTCGATCAGTCGTCCGGAGCACACGGTCAGTCACCGAACCGATGTGGGGCTCGGTACCACCGTCCCCGGCTCGTCCCATGACGATGACGTCGACGTCGTGAGCGTCGGCGTACCTGACGATCTCTTTGTGCGGGAGCCCCCGTGTCACCGCTCGTCGACGACGTAGATCGTATGCACAGTCGCGTCCGTGTTCGCGGCCAGAGCCAGACCGTGCTCGACGGCCCGTTCGGCGCGTTTCGATCCGTCGGTCGGGAGTAACACGTCCTCGTAGTCGGGGCGGTCGGTCATCAGTCGGTCAATCGGGTGGCTGGTGGTTGGCGGTCGGGCCTAATCGGTCACCGCAACTGTGGAGGGGTCACCGCTGCTGGTAGGCCCAGCCATTATCCGATTCGGCTGCGACACTGGGGACGATGTACGACACCATCCTCGTTCCGATCGACGGCAGTGCTCCCGCGACGGTCGCCGCCGAAGAAGCGATCGAGCTCGCGCGGCGGTTCGACGCCAGTCTCTCGCTGCTGACTGTGCTCGAAACACCGGCGTCGGCTCACTCCGAGGCCGAATCAGACCGGGACGATCTAGACGAGCAGGTCGAGCGGACAATCGAACGCATCGAGGCCCACGCCGTCGAGGCTGGCGTCCCTCACGAGACGCTCGTCGAACGAGGGATCCCGCACGACGTCATCAGTGCGACCGTCACCGACCTGGGTGCAGAGATGGTCGCGATGGGGACCCACGGCCGAACCGGCGTCGAGCGGATCCTGCTGGGCAGCGTGACCGAGCGGGTTCTCCGGACGTCGTCGGTCCCGGTCCTGACGGCTCACGAACGCGACGAAGTCGGGCGGTTCGACGATATCCTCGTACCGACAGATGGGAGCACCACGGCCGATCGGGCGACCGATCACGCGCTCGCACTGGCTGAACGCAGCGGCGCGACCGTCCACGCCCTCTCGGTGGTGGACGTGCAGGCGATGGCGTCCGGACTCGATATGGGTGCCGGACTGCCCGACGTTATCGAGCACCTGACCGACCAACGCGAGGACGCCGTCGACGCTGTCTGTGAGCGCGCCTCCGACCGCGGGATCGACTGTGAGACGACTGTCTTCGAGGGGGCGCCCGTGCAGGCTATTACCGACTACGTGGACGACAACGGGATCGACATGGTGACGATGGGGACCCACGGCAACAGCGGGATTGAACGACTCTTGCTCGGCAGCGTCGCCGAACGGACGATCCGGACGAGCGATGTCCCGGTGCTGGCCGTCCCGCCCGAGAGCGACTGAGGACGTGGTATCGGCGACAAGCCAGTACAGCCCGGCCGTGGTCGGACTCACAATGCGCCCCAGCCCGACCGATTTTTACCCCCGACGGGCCAGGATTCGACTATGGCCGGGAGCGACACATCCGCGGGGGAGAGTGGCGTCAGCGAGAACAATCCGTACGTCCGCGAGCCGGACACAGACTTCCGACCCGTCGAGGAACTCTCGGCAGAAACGGCCGAACAGCAGGCGGCTCACCTCCGGGAGGCGATCCGGTTTCACGACTATCGTTACTACGTACTGAACGACCCGGCGATCGCCGACCGGACCTACGACGCGCTGTTCGAGCGGCTCGAAGCTCTCGAAGACGTGTACGACATCCAGACGACGGACTCACCCACACAGCGCGTCGGGGGCGAGCCGCTGGACGAACTCGGGACCGTCGAGCACGTCGTTTCACTCCTCTCGATCGATTCCAGCGGAGACGCCGAAGAGGTCCGTGGGTTCGCCGACCGCGTCGAGCGCGCCGTCGGTGAGGATGTCGACTACGTCTGCGAGCCCAAATTCGACGGCCTCTCGGTCGAAGTGATCTACGTCGACGGCGTCTACCAGCGCGCCGCGACCCGCGGCGACGGCGAAACGGGCGAGGACGTTACCGAGAACGTCCGGACGATCGGGTCGGTCCCCCAGCGTCTCCGAGGCGATTACCCCGGCTATCTGGCCGTCCGCGGGGAGATATACATCCCGCGGCCTGCCTTCCACGCGTACAATCGCGAGCGTGTCGAGCGCGGCGAGGACCCCTTCGCGAATCCCCGTAACGCCGCCGCGGGGACGCTCCGCCAGCTCGACCCGAGCGTGACCGCTGAACGCCCGCTCGACTGTTTCTTCTACGACGTGCTCGCGGCGGGCGCAGACGAGTCCGTCGCCGAAGACGCGACCGCCTCCAGCGGCGCGATCGACTTCGAGGGACTGGACACGCACTGGGACGAACACGAGGCGCTCCCGGAGTGGGGACTGAAGGTCAACGACGCCTGCCGGCTCGCGAACTCGATCGAGGGGGCGATCGACTATCGCGACGAACTGCTCGAGCGCCGAGACGACCTGGATTACGAGATCGACGGTGTCGTCCTCAAAGTCAACGACCGCGAGCACTGCGAGACGCTCGGGACGACCGCGCGACACTACCGCTGGGCCTACGCCTACAAGTTCCCGCCCCGGACCGAGCAGACGACTATCTCGGACATCTTCGTGCAGGTCGGCCGGACAGGCAGATTGACGCCGGTCGCGTTGCTCGACCCTGTCGATGTCGGCGGTGTCACCATCTCGCGGGCCAGCCTCCACAATCAGGCCGAGATCGAGGAAATGGGTGTGAACATCGGCGACGAGGTTCGCGTCGAGCGCGCGGGCGACGTCATCCCGTATGTCGCCGAGGTCGTCGAGTCGCACTCGGAGGAGTATTTCAGGGTTCCCAAGGAGTGCCCCGTCTGTGGCAGTCCTGTCGAGCGCGAGGGGCCGCTACACTTCTGTATCGGGGGACTCAGCTGTCCGGCACAGTTGAAACGGGCTGTCGAGCATTACGCCAGCGACGCCGGCCTGGAGATCGAGGGGATCGGCGAACAGAGCGCGGACACGCTCGTCGAGGCGGGACTGGTCGAAGACGACGTCGCAGACCTCTACGATCTCACGGTCGAGGACCTCGCGAGCCTGGAAGGGTGGGGCGAGAAGAGCGCGCGGAAGGTGATCGACCAGCTCGAGGAGTCGAAGTCGCCCGAACTGGCGACGTTCCTCTCGGCCATCGGCATTCCCGAGGTGGGAGCGACGATGGCCCGGACGCTCGCTCGTCACTTCGGGTCGCTCGATGCGGTGATGGACGCCTCGGAGGACGAACTGCAGGCGGTCGAGGACGTCGGGCCGATCGTTGCCAGCCACATCCACGAGTTCTTCGAGAGCGAGCGCAACCGCTCGGTGATCGATCGGCTTCGCGACCGGGGGGTCGAACCGCAGACGGCCACACAGACGGGCGGCGACGAGCTTGCTGACCTCACGTTCGTGGTCACCGGGAGTATCGAGGGCTGGACCCGCGACGAGATCGAGGACCTGATCGAACGCCACGGTGGGTCGCTCACAGGAAGTGTCTCCGGAAACACCGACTATCTGGTCGTCGGCGCGAATCCGGGGACGACGAAACGAGAGGACGCCGACGCAAACGGGGTGCCTCAGGTCGACCCCGAGAAGTTCTTCACGGTGCTCGAAGACCACGGTGTGGACGTCGACAAGTGAAGTACGTAGGCTGCCGGGAGCCGAGTTCGTGAGCGAGAGCCTCGTGTTGGGAAGTCTGTAGGCCGGTCCCTTTGGGTGTCTGATCGACGATGTAGTTCCATGAGTGAGATGGACCGCAGAGAATTGTTGAAAGTCGGCAGTGCGACTGCTGCTTCGGCCACGCTCGCGAGTAGCCTCGTCTTCTTTGGCTCCGAAGAGGCGCTTGCTGCCACAGGACTGACCGCTGCGGATGTCTCGGTTTCGACCACCGACGGCGAATTGAACACGCTCACCCTCGCGCCGGACATCACCGTCTCCTGGGACGGCCAGGAAGCGAAGGTGTCGACGGTGGAGGTGACCTGGAAAGTGAAGACGAATTCGACCAGCGAGACGACCGTCGGGCAGACGCCATACAGCTTCGACGTCTCTTCGCCGTCGAAAACCGGGTCGATCGACAAGACGCTCTCGACGATCAACCTCCTCTCGAACAACGGCGGGGCGCTCTCGGGGTCGAATTTCGACGCCACGACCGATGGTGGATCGAGTACGACCGACGTGACCATTTCGATGGACGCGACGCTCAAAGACTCCGGGAGTAACGTCCTCGCCCAGCAGACGGACATCCTCGGACCGGCTACCTATTCGGTCACGGTGACTAACGAGTCGTCGTCGCTCTCCTCCTCGGGGACCGCACACACGTCAGGATCGTAGATGCGGGCAATCGTTGTTCGAACAGAACGCGTCTTCCCTGAATAGCGATGTTCACAGACAGGGCCAGAGCCGGCGACGACCGAGTGATCAGGGGTAGATCTGCGTGCCAGCGTCGCCGTCGACCGCTGCGCCGATCCTGTCGAGCGACGTGACGACCGCTCGCTCTCCGCCTGCGTCGAGGAAGTCGAGACAGGCCTCGACCTTCGGTTGCATGCTCCCCGCGGAGAACTCACCACGGTCGAGCGCCTGGCCCATCGCCGCGGCGTCGACCGCCTCGATCGGCTCCTGCTCTGCGGTTCCGAAGTCTCGGTAGACGTACTCGACATCGGTCGCCATCACCAGCGTTTCGGCGTCGACCTCGCGAGCCAGCAGACTCGTCGTGTGGTCCTTGTCGACGACCGCTTCGACGCCTTCGGTCCCGCCGCCAGTGTCGACGACTGGGACGCCACCACCACCGCCACAGACGACTGTCGCGCCCCGCTCGACCAGAGCCTGAATCTCGTCGGCTTCAAGCACCTCCTGGGGACGTGGCGAGGGGACCAGTCGCCGATAGGCACGCTCACCGTCCGGCCTTCTGACTGGCCCCGTCTCGAAGGGTTTTGCGGCGGCTTCGGTCTCGGAATAGTGGGGGCCGACCGGCTTGGACGGATTCTCGAAGTCGGGATCGTCAGGATCGACGTGCACTCGGGTCAAGAGAGTCACGACACGGGTATCGAGTCGATCGTCGAGTTCTCCCGCAAGAAGATAGCCGATCTGCGCCTGTGTTTCCGCGACGAGCACGTCAAGCGGCCGCTCCGGAGCGTCCATCTGTTCTTGTTGGAGGAGGAGTGTGCCGACTTGCGGGCCGTTACCGTGGGTCAGAACCACGTCGTAGCCTCGCTGGGTGAGTTCGCGGATCGGCCCGACCGTCTCGCGGATGCGTGCGCGCTGGTCGGCGACAGTCGGGTGCGCGCCGCTGGCGATGGCGTTGCCCCCGAGGGCGATCACCGTTCGCATGCCCTTCGATTACTACTGTCCGAACAAAAACCCGGGCGGTAATCCTGGTACTCGCGCAGGTCGGGATTCGGTGGCCACGGTCGCTTGCGAATCGGGGACTGAGAATCCGGCGGAGACGTGGAACGTTCCCCGGCTGTGCGCGCTATGATTTGGACCGCGATACAAGGGCCGACTGTTCGAACAGGCGAGTATGCAAGTCGGCATGTTCGCCCCGCACGAACAGCACAGTCCGGACCACCTCGCTCGGATCGCCCAGCGCGCAGAACGCGCCGGTCTCGATTCGATCTGGACGAGTGATCACTTCCATCCCTGGTGGCACACCGGTGCGGAGTGTGGCGCGGCCTGGCCGTGGCTCGGCGCAGCACTCGAACGCACCGACGAGATCCGTATGGGGACTGGCGTGACCGCGCCCATCGGGCGCTATCATCCGGGGCTAATCGCGCAGAACGTTGCGACTCTCGGCGCGATGTATCCCGGCCGCGTTCACGTCACGTTCGCGACCGGCGAAGCGCTCAACGAGCGGCCGCTTGGTTTCGAGTGGCCCGACTACCCCGAGCGCCGCCAGCGACTGATCGACGCCTGCGAGATCTACCATCGCCTGTTCGAAGGTGGATTTCATGACTACGACGGCCATCACTGGGACCTCGATACCGCGCGACTCTACACGCTGCCCGAGCAACGGCCGCCGCTATACGTCGCCGGCAACGGGCCCCGGACTGCGGAGGTTGCGGGTCGATACGCCGACGGCTTCCTGACACTGGTCGATATCGAAACCTATCAGGAAGACCTCGTCCCCGCACTCGAAGCAGGGGCCGAGCAGGCGGGACGCGACCCCGACGAGATCAAACGTATCAAGCAGGCGTCGGTCGGCTACGGCAAAGATTACGACACCGCACTGGACGCCGTCGAATTCTGGACTGGCTCGATGGCTGTGGACTTCTCCGAAGACGTCTCTGACCCCCGCGAGATCCAGAAGCGAGCGCGGTCGACACTCTCCCGACAGGAGTGGCCCGACTGGGGACTCATCACGAGCGACCCGACCGATATCGCCGAGTTGATCGAGCGCCATACCGAAGCTGGATTCGACGAGGTAGAGTTGTTAGCATCGACGCCCGACCTCGAACACTTCGTGAACGTGGTCGGCGAGTCAGTCCTCCCCGACCTGTCGCTCGCACGCACCTGAGGGCGGTTACGGTATCGATCGACTGGTCCAGGCACACACCGGTACGTCACCCGTCGAACGGATCACGCCGTCGCCATCGCGTGGAGGTCTTCGAGGGCCTGTCGTGCCGCCTTCTCCTTGATTTCGCTTCGTGACCCCTCGAAGTCGTACCGCTGAACGCTGACGGATGTCACCTCCTCTCCGTCGCGAACGCTGACGACGCCGATGTAGACCCTGCCGACTGGATCGCCGCGCTCGTTCGTCGTCGGGCCGGCGATCCCCGTCGTCGAGACGCCCCAGGTCGTGCCCGCTACCTCCTGTGCGCCACGGGCCATCTGCTCGGCGACGGTCCCGTCGACGGCCCCGACCCCCTCGAGTACGTTCCTCTCGACAGACAGCTCCTCGTGCTTGGCCTCGTGGGAGTAGGTGACCAGCGATCGATCGAAGAAGTCACTCGAACCCGGGACCGTCGTGACGAGCGCGCCCACGAGCCCACCCGTGAGCGACTCGGCGATCGCGAGCGTCTCGCCGGCCTCGGTGAGCGTGCGTGCAACCTGCTTCTGGATCGGTGGATCACCTTCGAACTGGTGCACTGTCACCGCCACCCTGGCAAGCCAGCGGTGGCCGCCGGATAGGGCGGCCCTGACTGTGTTTTCGTTCGGGCCATCGTGTTTTCGAGAGTGTCGCCCAGAACCGTAGCCATTGGGGTCGCCATCACGTTCGCCCACGGATGTCGTATCTGTTAGCCAGCTCTGGCGAACGAGGCCGCGAACTACACAATTAGGGTGGGTTTATACTATACTTCGAGGGCCAGTTGTTACTGCGGGTCGAACGAATCGGCCCGACATACCGAAGCAACCACCCGCAACTGGAGTCGACGCGACAGACTGGACCGTCTCCCACCCACACAATTCCCGTCTCAGCGCACTCCACTCCCGTCTCCCACACCCCACGACATGGTGACCGCCCTGCGGTTCGACGAGCGGATGACACTCCCCACCCCTCGTCGTGCCCGGGCGCCACTCCGTTTCGATCGCCATACGACTCTGTCCGTTCCGCAAGATAATCGAGACCTCGGTGTGGCGGATGCTTTCGAACTCTTACAGCCGGCTGTATCACCGATCAGAGCTAGCGATCGGCAATTCGAGTTCGAACACTGTCCCGCGCGGCTCGTTGTCCCGAATGTGGACCTCGCCGCCGTAGTTTTCGACGACGTCCTTGACGAGGTACAGGCCAAATCCTGAGCCGTCACTATCGGTTCCGCGTTCGCCCCGCTCGAAGATCGATTCGCGTCGTTCCGCCGTGATTCCAGGCCCGTTGTCCGCGACCCGGACGACCACCATGTCGTCCTGGCGTTCGCCATCGATATCGATCCGAACCGGAGACGCGTCGTTGTGGTCGACTGCGTTCGTGAGGAGATTGACGAACACTCGATCGAGCAGATCGTCGCCCCTGACGGCGACCGACGGGATATCACCGTACTCGATCTCGACATCCGGATAGGCCTGTCGAGTCGTCCGGACGTGCTTTTCGACGAGTGGCGCGAGCGCGACGGCTTCGAGCGTGTGCTCATCGTCGAGGACCGACTGCATGTACGTCCGCATCGTCCGGACGAACTCTTCCATCTCCTCGACCCGATCGAGCGCGACCGTGAGATGCTCTTGGTGACTGTCGTCCTCGAACTCGACCGCACGTTCGAGCATCCCGAGCCGGGCCTGGAGTAACGAGAGATCGCCGAGAGTGTCGTGGCGAAGCGTTCGATTGACGAACTCCAGGATGTCCCGCTCGTCCTGGAGTGTCTCCTCGCGCTCGATCCGTCTGAGGGTCCGCTCCAGATACGTGCTGAATAGCTCTATCGTCGTTTCTTCGTGGGGTTCCAGCGGCCGGCCGACGAACTCGATATGCCCACGAGTTCCGATCTCGAATATTTCGACTGGGTGTGTCCTGTCCCCTCGTCTGTTCGTGAGATCGTCCCGCTTTCCGGTGGCGTCGACCACTTCCGCTCCGTCGACGACGATCCGGAAGGCAGCGCCGTCGGTCACGTCCTCGATGGCTGTCTCGATCAGCTGGTACGCCTGGGGACGTGCCGACGCGTGTTCGAGGTCACTCGCCGCCCGGTAGAGCAATTGGAATTGGTCGTTGATAGCCGTTTTTTGGGCCGCTTCCTGCTGGAAGACGTCCGAACGGACGGTCGAGACGCTGAGGCCGAACGCGACGACTGCACCGACGAGTATGCCGTTGAGGGCGAGAACGATCGGCTTGAGCGCGCCCATGACGAGCAACTGCAGGAGCACTGCCCAGCCGATGAGCACTGCGACCACGCCGGTCGAAAGCAGGGTCCGGCGCGTCACGGTCGTGACCTGGCTCGTCTCCCAGTCGGTACGGACGAGCCAGATGCCACCGGCAACCAACAACGCGGCCAGGATCATGAATACGACATTTTCGACGAACGTGGAGGTGAAGCTCCAGGACAGGCTTCCCGTGTCGTCCCACATGTCGTACAGCGGCACCGAGAGCAAGAGCCACCCGATGAGACTGATACAGCCACCAGCGAGATACCGACGGAATCGATCATCCCGCACCAAACTGTCCATCGTTGGACTGTTCACTAGTACGTCCACAAAAAAGCCAGTCCTAATCGATAGCAGTGTCCGTCTCAGGACGTCACTCTCTCCGAGGAATGCAGAGGACGGGAACGTCGCTCTGTCGGAGCGTTCGCTCGGTCGTACTGCCCAGCAGGTGTCGTTTCAGCCCCGAACGCGCGTGTGTGTCCATGATGACCAGATCAGCGTCAATCTCTTCAGCACACGCGACGATTTCACTCGCCGGTCGACCGACGCGTGTCTCACGGGAGGCGGGCACGTCACGCTCGGCAGCGAGGTTCTCGAGTGTCGTGGCCGGATGCTCGGTATCTTCGAGGAAAAACTCCGTAACCTCCGCTGGGGAAAGTTTCGTCGAAACCGGTGTCGCCCGTGGGTCGGCGACGAACAGTCCGACGACTTCGCCCCCGTGAATCGCGGCGAGATCGACCGCTCGCCGCTCGGCGGCGTCGTCCGCGACGCGGCGTTTCGACGGCACCAGAATCGTCTCGAACATACGCGAGATTATTCGCGTATGGACCAATAAAACGCCGCCTAGGATCGTTCCAGAACTGGCCGCCACTCCGACAGCGACAGATGTCGGGGCGTCGTCGGATTCTCACCAGCCGTCTCTGTTCGCTCCCACGCGGGAGGTCGATATCTGGCGGCAGAACACGTCTCCGAGAGTTCTCCGTTAGCCCGCTTACTTATCCACGAGTGAGCGAACATTTTCACAGAGCCTCCAATGTTGATCGCGACGGTCGTCGTACTGGCGGGCCTCCTGGCCGTCGCAGTGCTCTCACAGCGGCGGGGCTACCGACTCGGGGGCGTGATGGTCCTCTCACTGCTCGCGATCTATACCTTTCGCGAACTCTTCTCGCCCATCGTTTTCGTCCTCGCTACCGGTACATCCTTCGCCGTGCTGTGGGCATTACGAGAGTACACGCTCATCCACGGTCGGCGTCTCTTTCTGGCATCGGTCGTCGTCGGCGCAGTCGTCTCTCTACTGGTCACGTTCGCCCTCTCGTGGCTGTTTCCGGAGCGCATCGACTACCAGCACGCGGAGATCGTGGGAAGTATCTTCCCCGGGATCGCGGCCTACAACTTCATGCGCGTCGACGCCGACCGGCGTCGCCGTGACCTCGCGGCGACGATCATCACGTATCTGCTGTTGCTTGTCCTGGGTGCCGCCAGTCTCGTCGCGCTCTCGGGTGTCGAAACGGGGCTTCCAGCCTTCCTCTATCTCCCCACCAGTGACGTCGTCACAGTGCTCTCACTGCAGCCGGTCGGTGAGCCGACGGCCCGTGTCGTCCCCGAATGGCTCACAGTCTCGCTGTTACTCCTCGACGTTGCTTTCTACGAGTTCATTCGCGCTCGATACGACCTGCGCCTCGCAGGTGTCATCCTCGTCCCGTTGCTCGCCGTCTTCTCTGCCCGGTTCGGCCCGGCTGCGTTCGCGTACGTTCTCGGTGCGACAGCCGTGTTCGCGATCATCTCGATCGTCCACTGGGTGACGCTGCTCTATGGGCGAAACCTTCTGGCCATCGGGCTCGTCTCGGGACTGCTGTTCGGCGTCGGAATCGGGGCGTTGACTGGTATGAGCGCCCCGGGAATCGTCGTCTTCTTCATCGGCATCTTCACTGGCATCGGTGCGTACAACCTCCACCGGACAGCACCGCGACACCGATCGGCGAGCATCAGGCTCTCCGCCGGCCTATTTGTCGTCTTTTACCTCATTTTGCTGGCGTTCGTCGACCCTCTGGGGACCGCATTCGCGCACCCACCAAGTCTATTGATCGCCCTCGCGGGCACGGTGGTTCTACTGCTGGCCGGGCTGACGGTCGTCAGACTCGAACGATCGATCCCCGACGGGTCGGCGTTTGCCCGCGAGTCGGTCTTTTCGTCCGTCGACGGCGCGTCGCCCACTGACTCACCACTCATTGCCGAGGAGGAACAGCCGTGACAGGACCGATTCGTGACCTCGTCGGAACGGCACGTCGACTGGCGGCGGACGCTCGACACGTCGCTGGCCGTGGGAGAGCACACTTCGAACGCGTCGAATCGGTCCCCTACCGCGTCACTGTCTCAGGCGTCCGAGGGAAGTCCACCGTCGTCCAGTGGCTGAACGAGGCCCTCGTCGCTCGCGACCTGGAGACCTACGCCAAGGAGACGGGCAATCATCCGATCTCCTATCACAACCTCGACGAGCACGCAATCGAGCGCGACGGGATCACTCGTCTCTACGAGAACGAACGCGAACTCGCCGACTACTGGCCCGTCGACGCCATCGTCGCCGAGAATCAGGGGATCCGCGAGTACACGACGCGGCTCGCAAACGAACTGTTCGATCCACAGGTGGTCGTCCTGCTCAACGTCCGGCGCGATCACCAGTCGACGCTCGGGGCGACGCTGCCTGACATCGCGCGCGTCTTCGCCCGGACAGTCCCCGAGGACGCACACGTCGTCAGCGGCGACCGCAACGACGCTATCAACGACTACCTCCGCCGAGAGTTCGAGGCTCAGGGCATCGACTTCACAGTCGCGAAACCCGATCCAGACGGGCCGTTCGCCGATGTCTTCGGCGCTCGCTCGGCGCTGGTCGTCGACGAGGCCCTGCGCATCCTCGGGCTCGATCCGCTCTCACCCGGGACGATCGAGTCGCTCATCACCGAGCTCCACAGCGAATGGTCGTGGAACCGCCTTCGGGGTGGTGGCCTCGTGGCCAACGGGGCGATGATGAACGACGTGGAATCGACGGAACTGCTCCGGCAGTATCTGGTCGCGCGTCTCGACGACCCGACCGTCACACCGTTCGTGTTCACGCGTCGCGACCGCGCGGGCCGAACGGCGGCGTTCGTCCACTACGTGAACTGGCTGGCCGAGAACGATCTGATCGGGCGCGTCCACGCTGCTGGCTCCCACGCTGAGACCTTTCGACGAAAAGTCGACGCCGAGGTCCGCACGCATGACGAGGAGAACGCCGACGCTTCGGAGGTGCTCGACACGTGCCTCGACGAAGGCAAGCCCACATATCTCGTCGGCAACACCGTTCACCACTTCATGCGCGACCTCGAAGACGTCCTGGCCGACCGAACCATCGAGTGATCACTCCTGCGGATAGGTGTAGGTCAGCACCTCGGTCGCGTCAGCGTCGAGGACGACGATCGTGTCGCCCGCGTCGTTCCAGACAGCGCTGGACCGACCCCAGTACAGAGCGGTCTCTGTCGTGTCGCCAGCGCCCGTGTGTAGGCGGATCGTCTCGCCAGCATCGAGTGTGAAGCCCTCCGGAACGGCGAAGGCGTGTCCGTCGTCGTCCCTGATCGTCCAGCCGCCGATGTCCAGCGGTTCCTCGCCGTCGTTTTCGAACGCGACGTACTCCTCGTCGAGTCCACCATCACCGGGGTCAGCGTGGATGTCCGAGACGACCAGTTGCGGTGGGTCGCTGTCGACGTTGTCGAAGCCGCCGGGACGGACGGTGTCCCGCCCGCGAAAGAACGTCTTCTCGCCTGCCTTGCCGACCAGATAGCCGTGGGCTGATTCGAGGGTGAACTTCGCTGCTTTGGCCTTGTAGACGAGGAAGAGCGTGCCACCGCTCCGGTCGTACTGCTGTGGCTGGGCGGCGTTCTGTCCCGCGAGATACTCCCTCGACCCGAAGTTGACCGCGTAGTTGCCCGGATCGAGGTCGTCGGGGTCGATCCACTCGCTGTCGTCGGCGCCGTCCGGCGGTGGCTTGACTGCCACAGTGAGATCCTCGTTCGCGTACGGATCGAACTCGTTCGGATCGCTATCGGGCATAATCTCGACGTTGGCCTGTTTGACCTGTCGGTCGCGTGTCGGCTTGATCTTCGCTGGTTTCTCGCGCACGAGTTCGTATCTGTCGAGGTCGCCCGGATCACCGGAGAGAAATCGCCAGCTATCGACGCCGCTGAAGATCTTTGGGTTCACGCTGATCGTGAAGTCCTGCCTGTCGAGGACGCCCCAGAACGCACCGCCGTCGGTAGTCCTCTTGCCCCACTGCCACTCGACGACCTGATTCCCGCCGTCCCACGGCTCGAAGTCGTCGCTGACGCGCCGTGGGTCGTCGCGGACGGCCCACTCGCCCTGGTCCCTGCTGAGACCAGAGAACGCGAACCTCGCAGTGCCACCGTGATCGACGTCCGGGCTCCCGTGGAGGAAGACCAACGAGGCGTCGACGGGACCGTCGTAGACGAACAGCCGTGACGCGTCGTCGTCTTCGATCAGGTTTGCTGGCGGGTCGGCGCTCGTGTCCTGATAGTCGTAGAACTCCTCGACGGTCGTGCCTCCGACCGAGAGTGGGTCGACCTCGTACCGCAGGTAGCCCTGCTGGAGGAGATAGGTCTGTTCGTCGCTGGATTTCGAGTCGGACGAGGTCATGTAGACGCCGGTCCCGGCGAGTGCGAGCGCACTCAGTACACCACCGCCGAGGAGGAACTCCCGACGGCCGACGTCGACCCCACTTTCGTCGCTGTTCGAGGAACGCATGCTGTCGACAGTATCTCGACGGTCACACAGGAAAGGAGGGCGACCAAAGCCTGTAGGTAGGACGCTGTCGCGGGTCAGAGCTCCAGGCTGTCCGCGTAGCGCTCGAGCAGTGCGTCAAACGAATCGTCGCGCAACTGAATTTTGTAGTGGACATCCACAATGGGAACGTCGACATCGAGCAACCGTCCGAGGTCGTGGGGCGTCCCCGCGAGGACGAGATCACAGTCGACGTTCTCGACCGTCCGCTCCAGATCTCGGATCTGCTCGTCGCTGTATCCCATCGCCGGGAGCACGCGGTCGAGGTGAGAGTACTCGGCGAGCGTCTCGGCGATCGAGCCCACAGCCCCGTCGGTCGGGTCGACGCGCTCGGCCGCACCGTACTGTTCGGCGGCGACGGCGGCCGCGCCCTCGCTCGTCCCGCCATGGGTGAGCGTCGGGCCGTCCTCGACGGCCAGCACGCGCGCACCCTCGATCTGCTCTGGCTCGTCGACGGTCACCACGGAATCGGCGTGGACGATTGCAGCATCTGGATTGACGCGTCCGACGTTGTCGACGACGGTCTGGATCTGCCCATCGGTGGCACTATTCTCCTTGTTCACGAGGACGACGTCGGCCAGTCGGAAGTTCGTCTCGCCGGGGTGATACCGAAGCTCGTCGCCTGCCCGGAGCGGGTCGGCGAGTACGACATGGAGATCGGGATCGAAGAACGGGAGTTCGTTGTTGCCGCCGTCCCAGAGGAGGACATCGGCCTCGGACTGGGCCTCGTCGAGGATGGCTTCGTAGTCGACGCCAGCGAAGACGACGTGGCCCGAATCGACGTGCTGTTCGTACTCCTCGCGTTCCTCGATAGTGACGCCCGCATCGTCGAGATCGTCGTGGGAGGCGAATCGCTGGACGCGGTTTTCGAGCAGGTCGCCGTAGGGCATCGGCTCACGAACGATTCGAACCTCGTGACCTCTAGCGTCGAGGGCGTCGGCAAGAGCGCCCGTCGCCTGGGACTTCCCACAGCCGGTTCGAACGGCGTCGACAGCCACCACGGGCACCTGGGCGTCGAGTTGCATCTGTTTTGGGCCGACGAGCCGAAAGTCCGCACCCGCCGCCATCGCTCTCGAACCGACGTGCATGACGTGTTCGTGGGCGACATCCGAGTACGAAAAGACGACCTGATCGACCTCGTGGGACTCGATCAGGGCTTCGAGTCGGGATTCGGGTTCGATTGGGATGCCGTCGGGATAGCCAGGTCCGGCGAGTTCGGGTGGATAGCGACGGTCGGTTCCGGAATCGAGTTCGCCGAGGTTCTGTCCCGGAGCGCGTGTGAACGCGACGACATCGACCTCGGGGCGGTCGCGGAAGACGACGTTGAAGTCGTGGAAATCACGGCCGGCAGCGCCAGCGATCAGGACGCGCATTACTGTTTGACCTCCGTCGAGTCGGGAGAACAACCGCGAGCGTAATCAAACAGTGGGGTGGATTAGCCCCCTCGTATATGTGTCAGAGAGGGTTGCATTCAATGTATGACCACAGTGCTCGTGGCCGACGACGATCAAGAACTCCTCGAAATGTACGACCTCTGGCTGTCGAGTGTTCAGGGTGTAACGGCCCAGACAGCCACCGACGGCGACGAGGCACTCGAACGTCTCGACGAAACCGTCGACGTTGCTGTCCTCGACCGACGGATGCCCGAGACGAGTGGTGACGAAGTCGCTGGGGCAATCGCCGCAACCTACCCTGACTGTACCGTCGTGATAGCCAGCGCATTCCAACCCGACGAGAATATCGACGAACAGACGTACGACCGCTATCTCACGAAACCAGTGAGCCGGGACGAACTCCTCGAAACGATCGATGCGACGGCGACCGCCTCTCTGCAGATACGCACGTGATGTGACTGTCCGTTCGACCACTGGGGCAGCGGATGGCCACGGATTTTATTATCTCAGACATACAACGACGAACAATTTCCGATATGGGCAACGCTGTAATCGAAACCAACTGGAGTCCGTTGATTCGCTGCGTTGCGCCGCCGTCGGTGCAACCGCAGCCGAATCGAGTGATCGTTCCACAGTCCCCATCTGATCGACATGAGTAACGTACAGGCGACAGCGACAGACGTACTCGAACGGATCGACGACGCGTTCTTCGCACTCGACGAGCAATGGCGGTTCACCTACCTCAACGAACAGGCCGAGGAGGTGCTGGGCGTCGACAGCGACGACATCCTCGGCGAGGTCGTCTGGGAGGCGTTCGAACCCGCCGTCGGGACGACGTTCCAGAAGGAGTACGAACGGGCGATGGCGACACAGCAGCAGGTTTCCTTCGAGGAGTACTACCCGCCGCTTTCGATGTGGCTCGAGGTCACCGCGTACCCCTCTGAGTCGGGGCTGTCAGTGTACTTTCGGGACGTGACCGACCGGGTCGAACGCGAGCGGGAACTCGAGCAGTACGAAACCGTCGTCGAGACGGTCGAAGACGGCATCTACGTCGTCGACGAGGATGGGACGTTCACCATGGTCAACGACGCCTACGCCGAGATACTGGGATACGACCGCGAGGAACTTCTCGGCTCGAACGTCTCGATGGTCGTCGACAGGGAGACGGCCGAGCAGGCGGCCAGCCTCGAAAGCGAACTGCGTGCGGGAACGCGGGATACGGCGACTCTCGAAGCGGCGATCGAGCGCAAAGACGGTCGTGAGATCGAAGCCGAAGCGACGTTCTCGTTGCTGCCGACTGGGGACCGTGTCGGCGTCGTCAGAAACGTCACCGAACGTGCTCAGCGCGAACGCGAACTCCATCGAGTACAGGACCTGCTCGAACAGACCAAGCGCATCGCCAATGTCGGCGGCTGGGAGATCGATCCGGAATCGATGGACGTTTTCTGGTCGGAAAACCTGTACGACATTCTCGGGGTCGAGCACGGCGAGGAGCCATCTCTCGAGGATGCCCTCGATGTCTACGTCGAAGAGGACCGCCAGGATGTCGCTGAGGCTGTCGAACGCGGCCTCGACGGTGAGCACTTCGAAGTCGAAGCACGGATCGAGCGACCGGATGGCGAGATCAGATGGCTGCGGATTCAGGGCGAGCCCAAGGTCGAAGACCGAGAGGTCACGCTGCTCAGAGGGGCCGTTCAGGACATCACCGAGCAAAAGAAGCGCGAGCAACGACTCGAACTGTACGAGCGGGTCGTCGCCACCGTCGAAGACGGCGTCTACGCTGTCGACAACGACGACACGTTCGTCATGGTCAACGACGCCTTCTGTGAGATGACGGGCTACGATCGGTCGGAACTGCTCGGTGAGCCCTCGACGATGATCAAAGACGAGTCGGTCCGACAACAGGCAGATCAGCTCGTCGCCGAACTCGCCGATGGTCGGCGAACCAAGGCCAGCCTGGAATTCGATCTCCGTCCCGCAGACGGGGACGGGATTCCAGTCGAGAGCCGCTTCGATCGCTTCGAGTTCGACGATTCGATCGGTCGCTGTGGTGTCGTTCGGGAGATGGCCGATCGCAAGCGGTTCGAACGGCAGCTGGTCGAGATACACGAGATCAGCCGAAGCCTGGTTCGGGCCGGATCGAATGACGAGATTATCGACATCGCAACAGACGCCCTGCGAGAGGTGCTGGACGCGCCTGCGGCGCTGTATTTCGAGTACGACGAAGCCCGTGACGAACTCGGCCCACCGGTGGTAGACGACCCGTCCGATATCCTCGACATCGAGATCCCCGCGGTCACGCCAGACGAGCAAAGCATCACCGGTCTGGTGTACGAATCAGGCGAGGCGCGATACGTCCCCGACGTACAGGACCTCCCTCAGTACGAGCAACCGCACGAAGGGGCCCCGATCCAGTCGGCTATCGCTGCTCCGGTTGGAGACGAAGGTGTCCTCGGGGCTATCGCTGCCGAGCGCGGGGCCTTCGACGAGCAGATGCGCCAGCTCGTCGAGATCGTCGCGACGAACGTCTCGGCTGCCCTGGACCGCGTCGCGGACGAGCAACAACTTCGCCACCGGGTCGTCCAGCAGGAGGGCGTCACGGAGTTCGGCAAACTCGCGCTGACCGACCGTGACATCGACGAACTGATGGCTGACGCGACGCGGCTTATCGCCGAGACGCTCGGCACAGACTACTGCAAGGTGCTGGACCTCGAAGCGTCGGGCGAGCAGTTACTGCTTCGCCAGGGCGTCGGCTGGGACGAGGGTATCGTCGGGAACACACGTATTTCGGCCACTGCCGACGACTCGCAGGCCGCCCACACGCTGGCGAACGACGAACCGATCGTCGTGTCTGATCTCGACACCGAGACGCGATTCAGCGGACCGGCCCTCCTGACGGAGCACGACGTCACCAGCGGCATCTCGACGATCATCGGCCCGATCGACGATCCCTGGGGCATCCTCAGCGCACACGACACCGACTCCCGAGAATTCTCCGAGTACGACGTCAACTTCCTCCAGTCGATCGCCAACATCCTCGCATCGGCCATCGAGCGCCACATGGACGAAGTCGAACTTCGCGAACGCCGGGACCAACTGGCCGCGCTCAACGATATCAACTCGCTGGTTCACAGCCTCTCCGAATCGATGTTCGGCCTCTCCTCGAAAAACGAGATCGAGCAACTGGTGTGTGACCGCCTGGGCGCCTCTGACTCCTACGAATTCGCGTGGGTCGGCGCGACCGATGATGGCACCGTCGTCCTCGACGCAGAGGCTGGAGTCGAGGGCTATCTCGATGGACTTGACCTCTCTATCGACGACCCCGCAGGCGAGCCAGGGCCGACGGCTATGGCCCATCGGACGGGCGAGATGCAGGTCATTCAGGATGTGCGGACCGACCCTCGATACGAGCAGTGGCGCGAGCACGCCGAAAGCTACGGCTATCACGCGTCGGCGTCGATTCCGATCGCCGATGGCGAGATGCACGGTACACTCAACGTCTATTCGACTCGGCCGGACGCTTTCGACGGCGAGGAACGTGACGCACTCAGACGGCTCGGCTCTGTCGTCGCGTACGCCCTCTCCTCGGTCGAGCGCGACCGTGAACTCCAGCGCGAGCGCAATCGCCTGGAGTTCATGAACCGCTTGCTCCGGCACAACCTGCTCAACAGCCTCAACGTCGTCAAGGCCCGACTCGACTTACTCGACGGCCGAGTCGACTACGAGGTACACGACGACCTGGAGGTCGCCACCGACCGGACGCAGGAGATGATCGACTTCGTCCAGACAGTCCGGAAGGTAACGAAGGTGATCGGCCGCGGCAAAGAGCAGGAACTCGAACCGCAACCGATCGACGACGTCCTCGAATCGAGAGTCGTGCGCGCCCAGCAGACCTATCCCGACGCGGCGTTCCATCTCGAATCACTGCCGTCGGCCGACGTCATCGCCGACGACCTGCTCGGGGAAGTTCTGGACAATATCCTGATCAATGCCGTCCAGCACAACCCCGTCGAGGAACCCCAAATCTGGATCGACACGAGCGCCGACGAGGCGTGTGTGACCGTGACGATCGCCGACGATGGCCCTGGAATCCCCGACGACCGGAAGGACGCAATCTTCGACCGAGAATCGATGGATCTCCACGATCCCGGATCCGGATTCGGGCTCTATCTGGTGGGTGAAATCGTCGCCTCCTACGGTGGCGAGATCACCGTCGACGACAACGAACACGGCGGCGCGACCTTCCGCCTGACGTTCGAGCGGCCTGCTGACTAATCCCGACCTGACGCAGTCATCTCAGGACGGCACAACGCTGATCTGCTTGCCGCGGTCGACTGCCTGTTCGAGTTCCTCGGCGATCGCACTTCCGCGAGAAACCTGGATCTCGCCGCCCCGGGAGACAGTCGCAGTGAACAGATACTCGCTGTCGGCCTGGACTTCGACCGTCTCGCCCGTGTAGTCGTGGGCCGGAACAATCACGTGCCGGGAGGTAATCTCGGGCGTGACGACATCGCCCTGGGCCGCGGTGGGTGCTGACTGGCCGCTACCGCCGGCGCTCGAACCGGACTTGCCGCCGGGTCGCTCGTCGAAAGTCCGAACGTCGATCTCGATGCCCAGTCGGTTCTCGATATCGGAGATCCGGCCGCCACCCTTGCCGATGACGTGGCTGATGTCGTGCTGTTCGACCCAGACGACCGCGCGATTGGAACCCTGGAGTTCGACCTCGACGTGACCGTCCGCGACCGAACGGATCTCCCGCTGGATCTCCTGACGAGCGATTCGACTGACACCGCTCTCGTCACCTTCACCATCTTCACCCGTCAGCGGGACGGTGACGACTTGTCGATTGAAGGTGTAGATCTCGTACTCCGGCCGGCCGGTTTCGAAGTCTTCGATCGTGATCACAGGTCTAGCGAGATCTTCTTCCATCAACCCTTCCGGAACTTTGACCTCGGTGTTGACGTCGTAGACTTTGGCAATCTCGCCGGCTTCGATGTAGACGACGGTGTCGACGATCTGGGGGATCATCCCCAGTTCGACCCGGCCGACGAGCCGCTGGAGGGCGTCGATGGCACGGGTGGCGTGGACGACGCCGATCATCCCGACGCCGGCCAGTCGCATGTCTGCGAACACCTCGAAGTCGTCGGTCTTGCGGACCTCGTCGTAGATCGTGTAGTCCGGCCGGACCATCAGCAGAGAGTCGGCTGTCTTTTCCATGCTCCCGCCGAGCGCGGTGTACTGGGTGATGTCCGATCCGACCTGAAGGTCCCGCGGTTTCTCCATCGTCTTGACGGCGTAGTCGCTGTCGTTGAGAAATTCCGCGACAGCCTGGGCGAACGTCGATTTGCCTGCGCCGGGCGACCCCGAAATGAGGACGCCGCGCTGTCGCTCTGCCAGTCGATCCCGAAGTTCGTCGGCGTACTCGTAGTCGTCGAGATCGGTCTTGACGATCGGCCGGACGGCCGTGATTTCGAGGGCGTCGCTGAAGGGTGGCCTGGCTATCGCGATCCGGTACTGCCGGAACTGGACGATGCTCATGCCGGGTTCGTCGATCTCGATGAACCCGTCCGGGCTGGCGCGTGCACCCTCCTCGATCTCGTGGGCGTACTCCTTGAGTTCGGCTTCGTTGGCGGGCTCGTCGCGAATGGTCTGGTAGTGCATGTCGCCGATGTCCCCGCGCTTTGCTTTCGGGGCGACGCCCACTTTGAGGTGGAGGCTCATCGTCGACTCGTCGAAGAAGTTCTCGATTTCGAGGCGTTCGACGTCTCTCCCGTGCGGTTCGAGATAGACGACATCGAGCCCTTTCGCCCCTGCGACTTCGCTCTGGACGACGTCGCTGGTGACGAGCGTGGCGTCGCGCTCCTGAGCGAGATCCCGAATGAGGGCGTCGATCTGCCCCTCGCCGGCCTCACGTTTCTCGATGGCGTCGGGACGGCGACCCACGTATTCGACGGCGATGTCGCCGGCGTCGTGGAGGTCTGCGAGTTGCTGGAGCTCTTCGAGTCCGTCCCACCCTTGCTGGCGGCCGTCGTTGGCCTGGGCTTCGAGTTCTCCGACGACTGCCTCGGGGACGACGACAGTCGCGCCGGCGAACTCGCCGTCTGCGACCTGTTCGGACACGCGGCCGTCGATGACCACGCTCGTGTCCGGTACGATTTCCATGCCTACGGTTCGGAGACGGGGCCTGATAAACACGGTGATGGTTCGGTCACGAACCCCACACTCTGCGGAACGAGTGGCGGGCGGCCGTCCATCCAGTCACTGTGTGATCGACCTCAGCCAGACGGACGCTGGCTCTAGAAGACGAGTAGATGCTGGAGACCGACGAACTGCTGGCCCTGTGCCTGGATCTCGGCTGGGAGGACGTAGACGATGAACGCTGCGACGGCGAGCTCGAACGCCGTGACCGAGAGCATCATCGCGTCGGCCCATTTACTGGAGACGGTGACGCCGATTGGCAGGCCGAACTCCTCGTCCCACAGCGGGTAGAACAGCGCGATTCCGCGCTTGGAACCGAAGACATCGAGTACGTAGTGAGTTATCACGCCGATCCAGACGAACTGGAGATTGTCGAAGTAGATCGGATACGCGAGGACGATCCCGAGTACGAGCAGGTTGTGCAGCGTCTTTCGGTGTTTGCCGAAGGCCGTATCGACGTCCGGGAACAGCGCGCCGAGGACGATCGGCACCGAGACCTCTGCGATCGTCCGGAAGGTCTCGACGTCGCCGGACGGCTGGATAATGTACCCGATGCCGACACTCAACAACACTGCGTTCAGCACGTGCCCGCGCTTGTTCATCTACGCCGACTAATGAACGCTGACCGCACAAGCGTTTCCCCAATGTCTGACGCATGTCTTGCGGTTTGGGTCCCGAACTGGTATGGCAGGCGCCTTATTCACCTGTGGATTCTACCATGCTATATGTCTGATCGAACCGGCGTCGATAGACGGACTGTTCTCAGATCGACGGGCGGCCTGCTTGCGGCTGGCGCTCTCGCAGGGTGCGGAGGCGACAACGGAAACGGTGGTGACGCAAATAACGGCAGTCAGAACACGGTCGCCGTCGGGCCGAACAATCAGTTCCGGTTCGACCCCGAGGAGATTACCATCTCGGTGGGCGACACGGTCACCTGGGAGTTCGAGAGCGCTAGCCACAACGTGTGTGGCTGGCCGGAGATGCACGAGACTGTAGCAATCCCCGAAGGGGCCGACGGATTCGGTTCGATGCCCCAAGATGGCAACCGGTTCGATGTCGTCGATAGCGGCCAGACCTACGAGCACACCTTCGAGACGGCAGGCGAATACACGTATGTCTGCGTCCCGCACGCGTCGAACATGATCGGAACCGTGATCGTCGAGTGACAGGACAACGCCTTTGGTCTCGCTCGTCGAACGTGCGGGTATGGCGAAGTTCACCTTCCTCGAGATCCACCTCGACAACGCTGATATCGACGGTACTGCGGAGGCGACTGCCGACGCCCTGACTGCCCTGCCGTTCAGCTCTGTCACGACTGGCGATAACGACGACGTCGACGATGCAGAGTCGACTGAGATCGAGATCGACACCGAAGACGAGGAGACGACGGTTTCGCTGGCTCCGCTCTTTCTGCTCGCCGGGCTCGTCGTTCTGGCAATCGTGTTGAAGAAGCGACTCAGTGGCGACGACGAGTAGTCCACAAGCGGGAGCGAGGCGCGGGCCTCGCGTCGGGGGAGAAACCCTATGTGCGCCGCTGGCTTACGGGGGTGCATGGGACTCTATCGCAGTATGCGCGCCGTAACCGGTGCATCCGGGAGTGGCGCGATCGACTGGTCGGCAGTGGCCGAAGCGACGAAGGCCGCGACAGGCCCCGGATCACTGGACATCGACGACGCCGAGCGTGAGGGGTACGCGACCGACGTCCGTGACGCTCGCGACCGCGTCCGGGACGTCTCGGGAATCGACTTCGATCTCCCCGAATCCGTCGAAATCGTCAATCGCCACCACTGGGTCGACAACAACGTCGAAACCTTCGAGCGTGTGATGGCACCCCTCGAAGAGCACGCCGGGATGTTTCCAAGCGCTGCCCGCAAGATCAACTCCGGGACGATGACGATCGCGCTGTCGTTTCTCGCACGGAACGTCCTCGGCCAGTACGACCCGCTGCTGCTCGCCGAAGGCGTCGGCGCGGACGAGCATGCCCTCTACTTCGTCCATCCGAACATCCAGCGCGTCGCCGACACGCTCGACGCGGACAACGACCGCTTCCGTCGCTGGATCGCCTTCCACGAAGTGACCCACGCCGCCGAGTTCGGCGCAGCCCCGTGGCTACCGGACCACCTCGAAACCCGGATGGAACACGCCGTCGACCGTCTCGCCGAGGGCGACGTCGACCGGGAGACGCTGGGCGAACTCGACACGACGATGACTGCCGTCGAGGGCTACGCCGAACTCCTGATGGATCGCGCGTTCGACGACGAGTACGAAGACCTCCGGGCGGAACTCGAACGCCGTCGCCAGGGTCGCGGCCCGATTCAGACTCTGATCCGTCGAGTGCTCGGCCTCAGCATGAAACGCCGCCAGTACGAGCGCGGCAAGGACTTCTTCGATGCTGTGGCAGACGCTCAGAGCATCGAATTCGCCGGGAAAGTGTGGGAGCAACCCGAGAATCTGCCGAGTGACGACGAGATCGAGACGCCGGGGCTGTGGCTCCAGCGGATGGCCGATCAGGGATAGAGCAGGATCGTCGCTGTCTCGGATTCGAGCACGACGACCTCCTCGCCCGACGCCGCGCGGTGTTCTTCGACAATCTCGACTGCGTCGCCGGGAATCACGGCAACCTCACTTCCGATATCCACTTCGACTTCGCCGTTGCGGTCGGCCTGCGCTTTCACGTCCTCTGGATCCATCGATTCGAGCGCGCCGACGACCTGCCCTGCCTTGTCGCGGAACTCCGGCCCGATGACCGAGTGGTCCGGATCGACCTCGACGGGAACCAGTTCGACGTTCGGAACACCCTCGCGGACCAACACGGGGGCGTTGACGGCCTCACTGAGGTCGTAGGTATCGATGGCACGTTCTTCCGGTGCGTCGTCGGGGTAGACCTCGACCTTATCGAGTTCGGCGTTGAGCGCCATCCCCTCGTCGGACTTCCAGCCGCGGATCGTCGAGGCCACGTCGACGATGATTTCGCCGGCCTGCTCGATGGCGGCCATGTCCTCGACCTCTTCGGGATGGAGGTCGATCTCGGGCCATTTGGCCTCGTGGACGCTGCCTTCCGTACTCGGCAGGGCGTCGTAGGCGTCCTCGGCGATGAACGGCGCGAACGGACCGAGCATCTTCAGCGAGGCGGTCAGCGTGATGAACAGCCCCTGACGGGCGGCGTCGCGCTCGCCTGGCCGCCCCTCGTAGAGGCGGCCCTTGATGAGTTCGAGGTAGTCGTCGGCCAGGTCGTGCCAGACGAACTCCCGAAGTTCACGCAGGGCGGCGTCGAAGCGGTAGTCCTCCATGTACTCGCTGACGTTCTCGGCGATCTCGGCACACCGCGAGAGAATCCAGCGGTCGATGTCGCGATAGGCGGGATTGTCCAGCGGTTCGCGGTCCGCGTCGAGATGGCCCGACGCGAACTTCGTGATGTTCCAGACTTTGGTGTTGAACCGCGAGGCGGAGGTAACTTCCTTCCACTGGAACTGGACGTCCTCGCCGCGCTTTCCAGCGAGTGCCATCGCCTGCCGGAAGGCGTCGGCGGAGTGCTCTTCGACAACCTCCTCGGGCTGGACGAAGTTGCCCCGGGACTTGGACATCTTGTTGCCGTCGTCACCGAAGACCATCCCGTTGATGAGAATCTCTTCCCACGGGATCTCGTCTTCGAGTGCCGCCGTTCGAAGGAGGGTGTAGAACGCCCAGGTCCGGATGATGTCGTGGCCCTGCGGTCGCAGCGTCGTCGGATGGAACTCCGAATCGGGCCAGTCACGCACGAACAGTGGCGTGATAGAGGAGTCCATCCAGGTGTCCATCACGTCGGTTTCGCCGTGCCACTCGGTTGAATCGCACTCGGGACACGCCTCGATTGCGGGACCCTCGTCTGTCGGGTCGATCGGCAGTTCGTCCTCCTCGGCGACGTGGACGTGCCCACAGTCACCACAGAACCAGGCTGGGATGGGCGTCGCGAACACGCGCTGGCGGGAGATGACCCAGTCCCACTCCATCCCTTCGGTCCAGTCCTCCAGCCGATCGTACATGTGCTCGGGGATCCACTCGACCTCCTGGGCACGCTCCAGGATCTCGTCTTGGTCGACCTCGACGAACCACTGCTCCTTGCTCAGAATCTCGATCGGTGTGTCACAGCGCCAGCACTGCCCGACGTTTTGCGTGGTGGGTTCGGTGTCGTTGAGATACCCCGCGTCGTCAAGGTCCTCGGCGATGGTCTCCTTGGCCTCCTCGATAGTGAGGCCCTCGTACTCGCCGGCTTCCTCGTTCAGGTGGCCGTCCTCCGTGATGACCGCACGGAGATCAAGGTCGTGCTCGATCCACCAGTTCACGTCCTGTTTGTCCCCGAACGTACAGATCATCACCGCGCCTGTCCCGAACTCGGCGTCTGCTTCCTCGTCGGCGATGAGTTCGACTTCCTGGCCGAACAGGGGAACCTCGAAGGTGTCGCCGATGCGGTCCTCGTAGCGCTCGTCGTCGGGTGAGACGGCCATCGAGACACACGCCGCCAGTAGTTCGGGACGCGTGGTCGCGATTTCGATGTCCTCAGTCTCCTCGTCCGCACCTTCGAAGGTGACGTAATAGAGCGTTCCCTCGACGCCTTCCTCAGTCTCGACCTCGGCGTCGGCGATGGCGGTCTCACAGCGCGGACACCAGTTGACCGGGTGTTCGTCCCGGTAGACGAGATCGTCGTCGGACATCTCGACGAACGACTCCTGGGTGGTCCCCCAGTACTCGGGGTCCATCGTCTTGAACTCGTGGTCCCAGTCCTGGGAGAACCCGAGCGTGTGCATCGTCTCTTTCATCGCGTCGATCTGCTCTTCGGTGTGGTCGATGCACATCTGCCGGAATTCGTCCCGGGGAACGTCCGTCCGGTGGATGTCGTTGTTCTCCTCGACTTTGACCTCAGTCGGAAGGCCGTGGCAGTCCCACCCTTGCGGGAACAGAACCTCCTCACCCTGGAGTCGGTGATACCGGGCCGAGAAGTCCATGTAACACCAGCCCAGTGCGTTCCCGATGTGGAGGTTGCCGGTCGGATAGGGTGGCGGCGTGTCGATCACGTAATCCGTGTCTGGATCGGCCGCCTCCTCGTCGTAGTGGTAGATGTCCATCTCCTGCCACTGCTGGCGCCAGTGCTCCTCTCGCTCGTCCGGGTCGTAATTGTCTGGAAGGTCAGTCATATGTCGAGTAGCGTGGTGGCTGGTCGTCGGATCGACGGCAAAAACACTCCCGCGTCGCTATCGTACTACCGACGACATCAGAGCCATATCTCAACGATTGCGACGTTCTGTGTATAAACTTTCGCTTCCGTGTCGGAGGTTGCCGTGCCGGTTGTCATCCGCGGGCTTTTGCGCTCCCGGAACCCAGTGATCGATATGAACGTCCTCGGAGATCTTGTGGATCCCGACCGCGGTGGCGAGTCGGTGTGGATTCACCGTCCCGGCTCTCGAAGCCGCTCCTGGAGCGGCCGCCAGTTCTGCATCGACGCCTGGAAAGCCGGGAATCTGCTGCGTCACTACGGTGTCCACGAGAGCGCGACTGTCTCGCTCGCCGACGGCTCAACAAACGAAGATCCGACGCCATCGCCGCAAGCGCTCGTCGGCCTGTTCGGGGCCTGGGTGCTCGGCGCGAGCGTCCGCACCGACCCGCCAGAAAGCCCGCCGGGACGTGCGTTCGTAGTCCCTGCTACCGAGGTTGGTGAGTACGATCTCCGCCCGGAGACGACCGCGCTCGGGTACGATTCTCCGCCCGATGATCCGACGGTCGTCCACTTCGAGGAGCAACGCTGGAGCGAGAACCCGATCCAATTTCCCGCGACAGTCGAACCGGAGGCAACCGCACTTACGACCGACGCCGAATCGTACTCCCATGCCGACCTCCTCGCAGCGGGCCAGCGGGTCGCCGACGAACACGATGTCGAATCCCTCGAACGGGTCGCGCTATCGGCCCCACTCAGCGACCCCGATGCTGTCGTCGCCGGCGTGATCGCGCCGCTACTCGCTGGGACGACTATCACGCTCGGTAGCGAGGCAGCACTGGTCGTCGCGGATCGCGATGGCGACGATGTCCTTCGGCCGGCCACAGCGCGACCTTAGTCCTTCGGCCGGACGTAGTCGGCAAGCGTCACGATGGTGCCGAGGACCCAGCCGACGGGGACGGCGATGCCGAACCACATCGCAACGTAGGCCGGGCCCTGCAGTTGATAGTTGTCTCGCAGATACTGATTGAGGTCACCGACAGTGAGCACGTTGTCCAGCAGCCAGATCGCCAGCGATTCGCTCTGTGGGAACACCTGATCGGCAACGGCCTGGGAGTACAACCCGGCGACAGCTGGTGGCAGAAAGATCGCCGTGACTGCCAGCGGATAGGAGACGAGGACGGTCGAGAGTCTGCCACCGATCCGGCTGGTAATCAGTGCGAGCACCGCGGAGATGGTCGCGACGACGCCCGCGGCGACGACGGCGATTACGCCGGTCGTCCCCATCGAGAGGCCAAACTCTGCGACGAGCGACAGCGCGCCCCAGACGACGACCGAGAGGGCGACGACGCCGGCGACACCGATTCGGGTCGCGGCGCTGTCGACCCCTCGTGTCTGGAAACGCAAGAAGTAGCCAAAGAGGACGATCGGGTACAGGAGCGCTATCAGCGGTACACCGACTGCTGCCCACAGACGGTAAGCGAACAGACTCCCAGTCGTATCGGGACGCCACTTGCCAAGGACGGTCTGCTCGGCGTTCAGCTGTCGCGGGTAGATCAGTTCCATCCAGGTCTCGTGGAGCCGCTTGAGGTCGATCCGGATCGCACCGACCAGGCCCGTCGAAGTCGCGGCCGACATACCAGACGATTCGAATGCCCGGTGGTTAATACTTGTAGGTTCTGGCCCCGCCCCCGCAGGACATAGTCAAAACAGACGTATAGGGATTAGCGTAGCCGGTCGGAGACAGTTTCACTCCGACCGGGAGCCGGGAATCGATTTCCCGGCGAAATCTATGGATTTCTACGCTAATCCCTATAGATCTTACCAGGCGTCGGGACCGAAGTCGGGATCGACCTTGCGGTTCGTTCGGTCGATACTCGCGATCGTCTCGTGGTCTTCGTCGTCGAGTTCCAGGGTCAGGCTCTCCCAGTTGTCCTGGATGTGATCCTCGCTTGTCGCTTTCGGGATCGCCGTGATGTCGTTCTCACGGAGCCACGCCAGACTGACTCGGGCTTCGCTGACACCGTGTTTCTCGGCAATCTCGGTCAGTTCGGGCACGTCGAACACCTCACCGCGAGCCAGCGGCGAGTACGCGACCAATTCGAGATCCGTGTCCGCGGCGAACTCCCGCAGTTCGGTCTGCTGGAGCAGCGGATGGATTTCGACTTGATTGGCGAACACTGGAGCGTCCAGTTGCTCGCGCGCTTCTTCGACGTGGTGGGGCTCGAAGTTCGAGACGCCGACGTTGCGGATCGTCCCGTCGTCGTAGAGTTCGTCGAACGCAGCCATCGTGTCTTCGGAATCGTACGTCCGGGACGGCCAATGGACGTACAGCAGATCGAGGTAGTCCGTGCCCAGGCGGTCGAGACTCTCCTGGGCCGTATCGAGGACGTCCTCGTAATCGAGGTTCGAGATCCAGATTTTCGTCGCGAGGAAGATATCCTCCCGCGGAACGTCCGCAGCGGCGATGCCGTCGCCGACGGCGTCCTCGTTGCCGTAGATCTGGGCGGTGTCGACGTGTCGATACCCCATCTCCAGGGCGGTACGGACGCTGTCAGCACACTGGTCGGGGTTCTCGTTCTCCCAGGTGCCCAGACCTACCATCGGCATGTCCTGAGCACGCGGCACGCTCTCGGGGGTGAGTTGGTCAGTTGCCATCATCGATATTGAGGGGCCGAACGGCCTAAGGGGTTCGGAAGTATGGGTGTTGCTGACGAAGGACGGGCAATCGAAAGGGCAAGCGTCTTTATCCGACCCGACAGACACCTTTCGTAGCGACGGCGGACCTTCCGCCAGGCACAACGATGACAGGACCACTCCGCGCCGCGGCCGGCTGGCTCGCCGATCGGTCGGCGTTCCCGACCTCAGTTCGGGCCGTCTTCGGCTACTACGGCCACTCGGGCGCGTTCGACCTCGAAAGTCTCCGACTCAAATCGACCGTCGACGAACGGACCGAAGCGATGGTCGAGGACGTCTTCACGATGATCGAATCCGCCCTCGCCGAGGAGTTCGGCGTCGAGTCGGTCACCTTCGAATACGACACGAAACTCATCCTGCCGGCCCAGTTGACGCTGGGCCATCTCTATCGTGAAGCCCGGATGCGTGCCGACAGTGATCCCGTCGCCGATAGCACCTGGGCGGGTCGCGTCGCCAATCGCGTCGAGAGCGACCGGTACCGGGACCCCGAGGACCCCGAGCAGTGGGCGGGCACGCCAGCTGACCCGGCGGCGCTGGTCGATCGTGCGGAGTACCTGACCCGGGTCGTCATCGAGGCGCTGTTGGACGGAGACATGCGTGACGCCGTCAACGACGCGGAGTACGACGACTTCGAGGTGTCGATCCACATCGAACCAGAGGAGTACGAGCGGGTGGCGCGCGTCGCCCAGCAAACCCTCGAAACGAATCTGACGGAGACGCTCGGCGCGTTACCAGACGAAGTCGAAGAGATCTACGACTGGGCGGTCGACGTCTCCGAAGCCCATCAGGATCGGGATCCCCGGTTCCGCGAGCTCTACGAACGCGCTCGCGAGGGTGACCAGGAAGCCGTCGGGGCCATCAGCGACGAGTATCGCGATGCCGCCTTCGACGTCGACACGGATGTCTTCACCGACGCCGAGCGCGATCTCCCCTATCTCAAGACTCAGTACGCTCGCGTGGGCGTCATCTACGACGCGATGATCGAGATGTACCGCGAGACGGGGCTGCCGGTCGACGACGCCTTCAAGCGATCGATCGTGTTGGCGATCATCGGCGCCCAGATCTGGCTTGATGACGTCGACGACTACGGTGCGGATCTGGAAGACGGCCAACTGACGCCAGTCACGGCTGAGTACGTGTTGGCCGACAGTGACCGCGAGGCGGCCCGTCGAGTCAGGGAGGTCACAGAGCGATATCTCGATCTCGCGCGCGAGAACGCGACCGACAGTGAATCGCCACTAACGGGGATCGCGACCGAATACATCTATCACTCTGGCGATCCGCACGTGTTACCTGGAGCTTAAGCGCGCGAGTGCTGGGGTGGACGGAGCAGTATCTGGCAGGCTTTTATACTGCCGGGCCCCACCGTGACGGTAATGACGAGGCTCCCAGCTATCGCCCGGCGCGTCGAAGACGTCACATCGACGGCGACCATCGCCGCAAAGACGCTGCTCTCACTGGACACGAACCCAGTTCCGGGTGACTGGACGCATATCACCAAGATCGACCCGGAGGACGAGAAGCAACTGCCCCTGCTGTATCCGCTCTATCTCCAGCACACGAGCGCTGCCGAGGTCGGCGGCTCCCGTGACGTCACCGACCAGAACACCGAGGAGACCCTCGATCTCGTCGCCGACCGTCCGGTTCCAGCATTTCAGGAACCTAGCGGGCCTACACAGGTGACCGACAAGACCCGCTCGAAAGCGGAGTTTCTGGCCATCCCCGAAGTGCTCAATGGCGACGTCGACGCGCTGATCGGCCAACTCGGGGCCGGGATCGAACACATTCAGGACGACCTCGCGCCGAAGATGATCGCGGAAAAGTTGCCGATCTCTCCAGGTGGCGCGATCGAGGACCGTCTCGCGCAGTTCGCCTCGGCGTGGATGCTTCGAGAGGCTGTCTTCGAGGCGTATATCATCATGAATCTCGACAGTGCGGCCGCCCGCGAGAGCAACGTCACCGAGGACGATCTGCTCGATCCACAGACAGCCAAACAGCGCGCGCTGGCAGCCGAACGACACCTCGAAAGCGAACTCGTCTATCTCGAATACTCCGGGACTTTCGGGGGTTCGGAAGCCGAGGCGATCCTCGAATCCGTCAGCGATGGCCTCACCTGGTCGCGACTGTGGTACGGTGGCGGCCTCGACAGCCGCGAAAACGCCCAGCGCGTGCTCGAATCCGGGGCCGACGCCGTCGTCGTCGGCAACGTTTTTCACGAGATCGCCGACGAAGAGGTCGATATCTGCGAACAGGCCGTCGCCGACCTCGATCCTGACGCATCTCGCGAGGCCGTCGAGGAGTGGGTCGAGTCGACCGTCGACATCTCCGAGTCGAGCGCGCGAAAGTATCTCTCGACGATCGTCGACATCCCGAATCCAGAGGGGCGCGCCCGCGAGTACCTCGTGACGACGGTCCGGACGTGGCTCGCTGTCCAGTCAGTCGTCGCTGAACTCGATGACGACCAACCGGATTCAGCCCAGGATATTCGGGTGGCGTTCCGGGACGCAGAGTTGCCGGGCACGATCGAGATCGACGCAGTCCTCGACGAGGAAGAATATCTGCTGGACCTGCTCGTCGACCTCGCAGCGCCACGATACGGCGTCGAGGCCGACGGCTTACCGGTCAAGCACGTCAGTCTCGAACTGTAGCTACTCGGTTTCGGCTGCTGGTTCGGCCGCGGCGGTTTCGGCTTCACCTTCCATCTCCTCGTGCGGATCGAAGGTGACGATCCCGAGGCCGCTGGTGTACTCGTAACACTTCCATTCGGGATAGGTCAGGACGCCGTTCATCTTCCGGACGCGCATTTGCTTCAGGAGTGCGCCCTCGACCAGCTCCTCGTTGAGTCGCATCTCGATGATCCCGTCGACCATGTAGTCCAGGTCATGTGGGAAGCGCTCTTCATCGGTCGTGATGGTCGCGCTCGCGAACACCGGGACGAACCGACCTTTGCAGACGTCGGCCCGGACGTCTTTGACGAAGTTGTACGCCTGGACGGGCTGGACGAGCGTTCCCAACTCCGTGAGCGAGTCGATGACGACGATTCCTCGCTCTTGCATCTCCAGGTGTTCCATCGCGTTGTCGATCCGGCTCTGGAGTTCCCGAATCTCCGTGGGATCTCTGACTGTCGTCGTCGCATCGGCTGCGACCGACCGGAGATGGCTGTTCCAGGCGTTCATCCGGTGAACCATCCGCTCGTGATCCTCGACGCGGTAGGTGAACCCGTCGACGATGTGCAGTTGGTCGCGTTCGAGATACGGTAGGACGTTCCACTCCAGGGAGACGAACGACTGCAACAGCGACACCGGCGGTTCCAGCAACGAAACCACCACCACCGGCTCGCCACGCTGGAGTGCTCGCCAGACCAGTTCGGCCCGGACCGCTTCTGTTCGCGTCCCTGCCAGGTCGCTCAGCATGACGAAGGAGTTGCGTGGAATCCCCTCGGGGAGGCTGGCCTGGAGCGCATCGACGCCCGAGTCGAACCGACGATGGCCGTGATACTGGGTGAACATCTGTTCACTACCTTCGAGCGCATCTCGGCACGCCCCGGAGCAAAACTCGTAGACGTAGCCGTCGTGTTCGGCCGAAATCGGGTCGTGTGGGATCGGCAATCGACAGTAATCGCAGCGATGGATTCCCCGGTCGTCCGCTTCTGAAGGGTGGGGTTCGGTGTCATCCGCGTCCCCGCGATCCGTCATAGGCTATCACACTCCCCCGCAATCCGTCATGTGCTAACACACGTCGCCGATCGACAAAACGATACTGGGCTTAAAAGACGATGATTCCGACGGTCTTGAGTTCCGAACCAGCATAACGGAGCATCCCGCTGGTGACGATCCCGAGCGCGAGGCTGATCGACCAGACGAGCACGGCGATCCGCCCGACTCTCGCGTGTGACGTTTCAGCCAGTTCCGAGGGCGTGTGCGTCAGCCCGAGGAGGACAGCGTAGACGACCACCGGGACTGCCAGCGCCGAGCAGACGAGGTGTACCGCCAGGATCGCGAGGTAGGCCATCTTGAACGCTCCCGAAGCCTGGATGTAGAGTTCGCCGCCACCCCCGACTTTCCAGAGGTAGAGCACGAGAAACCCAAACTCCAGGACGACGGCTGTGACCATCGCTGCCCTGTGGCGGTCGATCTGGCGCTGTTTGATGAAGTAGACGCCCGCGAGCAGGGTCGTCAGCGTCGCCGCGTTGATGACGACGATGACCGACGAGAGCAATCGGACTGTGGATTCAGGAATCGTCGGAAAGATCGGGACGATTTGTTCGAAGGCGTTCATCACGAGCGCGTAGCCGACGACCGTGATCACGGCCGCAACCGCCAGCGTATGGGCCTTCACACCCTCTTTGATCTCTGTGGCGACTGCCATCGACCGACGCTCGGGCTTCTATCGATTTTTACCTTGGCATCCGCGGCCGACGGCAGGTGGCCGCTCATACAACCGCCTGCATCAGTTGACCTCTTCGAAGCGGGCCTGCCCAGATTCGATCGCACGGTCGATCACTGTCTGTTCCACCTTTTCGAACGGCGTCGGTGGGTCGGGCTCGGACGGCCGCTGGCCGAGAGTTTTGGCCCACCATTGCACGTCGTGCCACTCGCCGTGTTTGTGGCCGACGCCGGGGAAAGTTCCGACTGACTCGAATCCCATCCGCTCGTGCAGACTGACGCTGGCCTCGTTTGGGAGCGTGATCGCGACGTAGGTGTTGTAGAATCCTTGCTCGGCCAGGATCTCTAGCAGCGTGGTATAGAGTGCTGTCCCGACGCCGTTGCCTTGTGCGTCGCGATCGACGTAGATCGAAAGTTCGACCGACCACTGGAAGGCCGCCTTCGATCGCAACTGGCTCGCCGCGGCGTATCCAAGCAGTTGCCCGTTTGCGGCCTCACAGACTAACCAGGGATACGTTTCCAGGCCGGTCTGGATCCGATCGGCCACCGCCGCGGTCGTCGGCGGGTCGACCTCGAAGGTGATCGCAGTCGTCTCGACGTAGGGGACGTAGATTTCACGAATCGCGGCCGCGTCGTCGGTCGTGGCGACGCGAAGCTGTCGTTCCATACCGCCGGATTCGCCCGTGGACGTTTCCGTGTATCGTCTCCACAGCGAGATCCCACAAAGGCTAACCGATCTGACTGAGCAGAGTGGCCATGGAGCAAATCGACGAGATCCATATCGCGCCGCTGGGGTACGAGCGCGATCGGATCGTCGAACCGATTCGCAAACACAATGCGGACATCATTTACCTGCTCGAAGATACGATCCACGGTGGTCGGACGCCCTACCACGAGGCGATGATCGAGAATCTTCGTGCTGACGGCGTCGACGTCACCGTCGAGACGGCGGACCTGCAAGATCTCTACGACGTCATGGGCGTCGTCACGACGATCACCGCCGACCACGCGAACGACATCGTGAGGGTGAACGTCTCCAGTGGTCCGAAACTGGCTGACATCGGCTGTGCCATCGCCTGTATGGCGACCGAGGCGACGCCATACTACGTCCAGCCAGCAGAACAGGCCCATCCCCTCGACGACGAGCCACTGACTCGGGGGATGGTCGACGACGAGAAATTACCTTCCTATCCCATCGAGGCCATCTCCCGGGATCAGGTCGCGATCCTGAATTACCTCGAAGAGACCAACACCGAGGCGTACACCGCAAAGAAAAAAGACCTCATCGAGTTCGCCGAGGAGGCCGAACTCCAGTTCCTGACGGAGGCCAACCCCGCCAATGACAAAGCTAAGTTCGCACTGCTGAACGCCAACGTCATTGACCCGCTGCAGGAGGATGGGTACATCGATGTCAACGCAGTCGGGCGACAGAAACAGATCGAACTGACCGAGACGGGCAAAAACGTCCTGCATGCCTTCCGACACAAATTATCGATTGTATAGACTGTACTGACTGTATCAGTAGTAAAGATAGTTTCATGACAGTATCTACCAACTATCGGGGGCTACGTTCAGATGCGGCAGGGGGGTGACACCCTGCGTGTGGAAGGAGTTGCCGCCTGTGCCCCGCGGCGCTTCGCTCGGCCGTGCCTCTGACATCACGATCCGGCTTCCACACGCCAACACTGCCGTACCTTCCCTCTGTGTCTTTCACCACTTGTGCCGACACCGACAGCCACTTTTCGACGACCCGATGACTGGATACTGTGATACTGCGGGTCCTGAACGCCCTGTTCAACGCCGCCGTCACTGTCGCGGTCGGTCCGGGAATCCTCGCCCACGAGTATGCACATGCCCTCGCCTGTCGACTCACGGATGTCGAGATCGAGCAGTGGCCGTCACTGGCGCTGTTCGAGGACGCGGCGACTGTCGAGCACGAGCCGGTCGAAACCTTTCTGCAAGATTATGCCATCGCCGTCGCACCGCTGGTCGTGAACTCACTGCTTGCGATTCCGGCGCTTTTCCTAGCGACGCGACTCGATCCGCCCGTCGCGTTTGGCCCGCTGTGGATCGGGCTCGCTTGCGGACTGACGGCCGTCCCGAGCGATGCCGACACAGCGTCGCTACTCCCTGGAGTTAGCACGCTCTCGCCGACGTTCCGGCCGGTCGGCTACGCGCTGGCAGTTCCGGTACGCGCAATTTCGTACTCGATGCTTCTGGCTGGCTTGCTCGCACTGGCGTGGACCGGAATAATTCTGACGCTCGTTCGTCCGGCGTGAAGTCTCTGGCGGCCGCTTCAGTCGCCGACTCACGCGGACTCCCGATGTGGGCTCGTGGGACGATGCGCCTCTTCGCCGGACTCGTGCAATTAGACGTCCCTGAGGAACATATCAAGGTGTTCGTTCACTTGCAAAAACTCCTCGATGAAGAACAGATGTGGCGCGTCGTGTAGCGTCAGATACCGGCTATTTGGCAGCGCTTCGGCGAGCAGCTCGCCGTTTTCAGCGGGGACGACTTGATCGCCAGTTCCGTGGATGACCAGCGTCGGGAGCGTGACCTCGTCGAGCCTGTCGCTCACGTCGAAGGCTTCGACGGCCGCCCCCTGCCACTGGCGGGCCCGCTCGCTAGCGTCGGTTTCGAGTCGCCAGTCGACGATCTCCTCGAACACGTCATCGTACTGCTCGGGGAACGTCTCCGACAGCGCGGGCGCCATCTTGTACTTGATCGCCTCGCGCTCGTCGAGGTCGTCGGGCACGTCGTACATCCGTGAGAGCGTCTCCTCGGGCGTGGGGACGGCCTCGGGGCCGCCCGGACTCGTGGCGAATAGCGCAAGCGAGTCGGCGCGCTCGTATTCGAGGGCGTACTGCATGGCGATCATCCCGCCCATGCTCGCACCGACGACGTGGGCCTGCTCGATCCCTGCGTCCGCAAGTACAGCCTCCAGATCGCCCGCCATCTCCGAGATGGTGTAGGGCCCCTCGGGTTCGTCGGAGTCGCCGGTCCCGCGGTTATCGAACAGTAGCAGGTCGTAGTGGTCGTCCAGTTGGGCACGTTGCCAGCGCCACATCCACCGGCCATAGCCGAGTCCCTCGACGAAGACGATCGTCTCGGCGTCGTCGAGACCGTCGCGCTCGTAGGCGATTGCGACGCCGTCGTTGTCTGCGATGGGCATATCCTAACGCAGTTTGCCCGGACTGATATGCGTGTCTGTACCCACTGATAGTGATTACAGTAGGTCTGTTCCGTATCGACCGTTGGCCTTCGTGCGATCGTAGCGGTAAATCGCGCCAGTACTCACTACCAAGTCAGCCCAACCGACAGGAATCCATCACAAACGTTTCACAGTTACAGCCACCCGGTTCCGCTAGTGTTTTACACTCGGCAGTGGGACTGAGAGGCAGTGGCATGACTCTACACGCCAGAGAAATAAATCAGGATGTGCGTGAGCTGGGCGAGTTGTTGGGTCGCGTGATCAAACATCAGAGTTCCGACGAGGCGTTCGATCTGGTGGAGACGATCCGCAACGCAGCGATCAACTACCGCAGGGGGGAAGCCGACACTCGTGATCCGATCCACGACACGCTAGATCGACTATCGCCGGAGAAACAGGACGTGGTTGCTCGGGCCTTTACTACCTATTTCGAACTTATCAATCTGGCTGAGGAGCGCCAACGCGTCCGCGAAATTCGTGAGGGAACCCAGGAGCGAACACTCGACGATAGCGTCCGGGAGGCCGCCGATTACTTCAAGAACAACGACGTCTCTCCCGACGCGCTCGAAGATATCCTCGAAGACGTGTTGATCCAGCCGACGTTCACGGCCCACCCGACCGAGGCTCGCCGGAAAACGGTCAAGGCCAAGCTTCGCGACATTGCGGGTGACCTCGAAGAACTCGACGAGGTACGCCTGACTGACCGCGAGGAGGACCGAATCAAGCGTGAGGTTCGTGCGCAGGTGACGAGCCTCTGGCAGACGCCGCAGGTTCGCGAGCGTCGCCCCGAGGTGACCGACGAAGCACTGAACGTCCAGTGGTATCTCGAAAACGTTCTGTTCGAGGTTATCGATGAAATCTACGACGAGTTCGAGTCGGCGCTCGACGAGACCTACGAGTCTGACGTCGAGGTTCCCAAACTCTACGAGTTCCGCTCGTGGGCGGGTTCCGACCGCGACGGCAACCCGTTTGTGACGCCGGAGGTCACCGCCGAAACCCTGGAACGCCAGCGCGAGACCGTCCTCCAGCTCTATCGGGACAAACTCAAGGAACTCTCGGGCGTGCTGACGCAGGACGCCTCACAGGTGTCGGTTACTGGCGAGTTCGAAGAACGGTTCGAACCACACAAACAGCGGCTTCCCGGCGTCGCCGATGAAGCCAAAGAACGCTATCCGGACGAACCCTACCGCCAGAAGCTCAAGCTGATGCGCGAGTCGATTCTCCGGGTCTCGGACGTCCGTGAGGGCGGCTACAGCGACGAAGACGAGTTCATGGAGGACCTCCGCGTCATCGAGGAGAGTCTCCACAAACACGGCGGCGAGGACATCGCCGAGGCGTACGTCCGCCCCCTACGTCGGAAGGTCGACACGTTCGGATTCACGCTGGTCAGCATGGACCTGCGTGACCATCGAGAGATGCACACCGACGCGCTCGCCGAGGCACTGGACGAGCAGGAGGGCATCGACTACGAGAGCATGGACGAGGACGAACGCGTCGAGTTCCTCACAGAGGCCATCCTCCAGGACGAACTCGTATTGGATATCGAGGACACCGAGGGCCTCGGCGACGACGCCGCGCGCGTGCTGACCCGGTTCGAACAGACCGCCGAGTGGCAAAAAGAGTACGGCGTCGACGCCATCGACACCTACGCGATCAGCTGGTTCGAAGAGCCGAGCCACGCGTTAGAGGTCCTGTTCCTCGGGGATCAGGCCGGAATCGTAGACCTCCCGAATTACTGTGGGTTCGACATCGTCCCGCTTCTTGAGACGGAATACGCCCTCTCGGGTGCGCGCCGGATCATGGGGACGCTCTTCGAGAACGAGGCCTACAGTCAGGCTCTGGAGGCCCGGGAGAACGTCCAGGAGATCCTGCTGGGGTATTCGGACTCCAACAAGGAGAACGGCTTCCTGGCCGCGAACTGGTCACTGTATCGCAACCAGAAGCGACTGGCTGCGATCTGTGACGACTTCGACGTGGAGATGCGGCTGTTCCACGGCCGCGGCGGCTCGATCTCTCGCGGTGGCGTCCCGATGCACGAGGCAATGTTGGCGCTGCCCAACGAGACCTGCACGGGCCAGATCAAGTTCACCGAACAGGGCGAGGCGATCGCCGAGAAGTACGCCAACGAAAACATCGCCGAGCGCAACCTCGAACAGATGCTCAACGCGCAAGTGAAGGCGCGCCATAACGCGATCCACGAGCCCGTCGAGGAAGTGCCCGACGAGTGGATGGACGCCTTCGAAGCGTCTGCCGACGCCGCACGAGAGGAATATCGCGGCCTCCTCGACACCGACGGTTTCGTCTCCTACTTCGAGCAGGCGACGCCGATCACTGTCATCGAGAACCTCAATCTCGGCTCCCGCCCGGCCTCCCGGAGTGAGGAGCGAAACGTCGAGGACCTACGGTCGATTCCGTGGGTGTTCTCCTGGACACAGGCGCGGTGTATCGTCCCCGGCTGGTACTCGCTTGGAACGGGGCTGCAAGCGTATCTCGACGACGGCGGCGACATCGAGACGCTGCGGGAGATGTACGAGAACTGGCCGTTCTTCAACACGATGCTCGATCACGCCGCGCTTGCGCTCGCGCGGACGGAGATGGAGATCGCTGAAGAGTACGCCGCCCTCGCAGACGAAGACCTCCAAGAGCGAATCTTCGCGCGGATCCGCGAGGAATACGAGGACGCTGCGAGGCTCGTCCAAGAGATCACTGGTCGTGACAGCCTCGTCAAGCGCGCGTGGCTTGAAGAGAACATGGAACGGCGCAACCCCTACGTCGACCCGCTCAACCTCCTCCAGACCCGATTGCTCGCCCAGAGCCATCTCACCGAAACCGAGAAGCGGACGCTCCGGCTGACCGTTCACGGCATCGCTGCTGGGATGAAAAACACCGGATAGTTGCCGGTCCGTCGAACACCGTTTCAGGGCCGACAGCGACCCGGACGGGACGCAATTTCAGCCTGTCTCTTGCCAGTCGATCACTGTCGCCGCCCAGGTGTATCCTGTACCAGCAGCAAGTGCCAGAACCACATCGCCGGAATCGAGCCAGCCGCGCTCTCGCGCTCGTTCGATAGCTAGCGCCTGGTCGACACTCTGGACGTGTCCTGTCTGGTCGAGATAGACGTGTTCGTCGGGGCCGAGCCCGAACACGTCGACGAGCGTCTCGTGGAACGATCGCTTCATGTGTGTCAGCGCCAGCAGATCGATGTCCGACCGATCGTAGCCTGACCGAGACAGTGCCGTGTCGGCGACCTCGGTGAAGTTCGCGAGCGTCACTTCGGCGAGTCGCTCTTTCATCGACTCGTAGTCCGAGACAGTCAGCGTGTGCTGTTCGGCCGAGACGGTCTCCTCATTCGGCGGCCGACGGCTTCCACCGGCCGGCATGACGACGTCTTCGGCGAAACTACCGTCCGTGAGTGCAGCGCTCGATCTGACCGTCGCCAGCGATGTGTTGGGATCTGATTCGAGTACCATCGCGCTGGCACCGCTGCCGAAGTTGAACATGAACGAGGCGTCGTCGTCTGTGTAGTCGACGAGATCCTCTTCGCGACTCGCGCTCACAAGGAGCGCACTCTCGAGTGCGTCCGCCTCGATCATCGCGGTTGCAGTTCGGAGCGCGATCGGCGCACCGGCACAGAGCGTGTAACTCTCGGTGGCGAACGCACTACGGGCGCCGATACGGTCGGCGACCGCGGCAGCGGCCGGCCAGACGATGTAGTCTTTGTACTCGCTCCCGTGGTACAGGATCAGATCCAGTTGTGGGGCCGACAGAGCTGCCTCGTCGAGCGCCGCGACCGCAGCGTCAACACACATGTCCGTGACGTGATCCCGGTCAGGTGGACAGACGTGCTTGCGTTCGACGCCCATCTTCTCGCGAACGACCGACGTCGGGATGGCGCTCCGTGAGGAAATCTCTTCGGCAGTCATCGTCGGCTCAGGCAGGTACGTCCCGATCCCAGTGAGACCGACGGTCACGGCCGTTCACCTCCGAACAGCCGGTCCGGGACGACTTTGGCGATCGGGCCACCAAGCCGGTCTCGAAGTGTCCCCAGCAATCCGTTGGGGACGAACAGCACGAACAGCACGAAGACGATGCCGACGTAGAGGCTGGCGCGCCCGTTGATGAACACGTCGATCATCTCTTCGATCGTCAGGCCGAGGACGTTCGTCCCGAGGAGCGAATCGCTGAGCAATTCTTGCAGCAGCGGGAGCAAGCCGCCACCCTCGCTGCCTTTCGAGAGGAATTCGGCGAGTCCCTGCTCGAACAGCCGGCCGTAGAGCGGTCCGGCGATCGTGCCGAGGCCGCCGATGATACTCGACAGGAGCGCGTCCCCCGTCGTCAGGAAGTAGAAAGTGTTCTCGGGGGTGACTGATCGCCGGTAACCCGCGAACAGCGCGCCACCGACGCCAGCGAACGCCCCGCTGATGGCGAACGCGCCCAGCTTGTAGTAGAACGTATTGTAGCCGACCGCCTCCGCTCGCTCTTCGTTTTCGCGGATCGCGATCATCACCCTGCCGAACGGCGAGTGGATGATCCGCTGCATCAGGAAGTAACAGACGAGCACGACCAGTCCGATCATGTAGAAAGAGACGACGTTCGTCGAGAGATCGAACATCCCGAGGAAGTTGTCGATGCCGGAGCCTGTCAACCGCCCGATCGCGTAGCTCGCACTGTCGAGGTAAGGGATCCCGATACGGAACCCTTCCGGATGAGTTGCAAAGGAGACGCCCACGCCGTCCCGGGGCGTCGTCGAGACCCAATCCCAACCCCGGACGAAGACGTAGAACACCTGTGCGAACCCGAGGGTGATCATCGCGAAGTAGACGCCTGTCAACCGGAACGAGACGAATCCGATCGCGACCGCGATCAGGGCCGCCAATACCGCTGCCAGCACGAGCGAAACCATGAACGGTGTGCCCGAGGCGAGTAACGGAATCTTCCCGTTGGCGACGAGAATCACGAAGTACGCGCCGATCCCGTAGAACGCCGCGTGACCGAACGAGAGGTAGCCGGTATATCCAGAGATGAAGTCGAACGACATCGCGAACAACCCGAAGTACAGAATCGGTGTCATCGTCGTGACCTGGGGCAGGAACGACTGGAACACCAGCGCGAGTTGGACGTCTACCAGCGGTATCACCAGACCATCGGGGAGCGTCGTCGCCTCGTGGTACAGACCCGGATAAACCGCAAAAAGCAGGATGACGACCAGATGGACGATATGGTCACGTGCGTACCGGACGGGCCAGGCCGACCACCCGGAAGCATCGCTATCCTGGGTCGTAGTGACCGCGTCCTCTGACCCGGACGCCACGGTGGCGTCCTCGGGTGAAGCATCGTCGCTAATGGCCACCCACCTCCTCGACGCCGAACAGACCCTGTGGGCGGACGATCAAGACGAAAACGAGGATGAGGAAGATCGTCAACTGGGGCAACCCTGAGAACTTGATCTCGTTGACGAACCACCAGGACATGATCGCGTCGACGAGCCCGACCAGCAGCGCAGCGGCGACGGTGCCACGGAAGGTCCCGAGGCCGCCGATGATGACGACGACGAACGCCGGCAACAGTGTCTCCGCACCGAGCGGGACGCTCGCTCCCCAGTGAGTGTCCCACATCAACAACGCGCCAGCGATGCCAGCGACGCCGGTCCCGAGCGCGAAGACCACCGTGAACACCCGACGGACGTCGATACCGAGTGCAGACGCCATCTCGCTATCCTCGCTGCCGGCCCTGATGAACAGGCCGTATCGCGTCCGAGTGAGAAACGCCCAGATGCCAGCGACAGTGAGCACGCCCATCACGATCTCGAACAGCGCGATCCCCCGGACGCTGATCGGACCGACTGAGAGCCGCTGAGAGAGGAACCAAGGCTTGGTTCCCCAGGCGGCGATCCAGTCGGCACGAGGCTGGATATCGTAAAACTCCAGGATGATCCGCATCAGTTCGTCGATGATCAGCGTCAGGCCGAACGTCAGCAGGATTTGGGCGATCGGTGGCCGGTCGTACAGCCGCCGAATGAGTGTGACCTCGAGTGCCCCTCCCACAGCCGAGAGCGCACCGAAGACGACGGCAACGGCGACGAAGAAGAACGCGACCCGGGCGAGCGGTCCGGTCGTGGAGCTGACCATCAGGACCATCACCGCACCACCGAGGTAGGCCCCGACCATCGTCAACGACCCGTGAGCGAAATTGAGCACGCCCATCAGGCCGAAGATCAGTGTCAGTCCGCCCGCGATCATGGCGTAGATCGCAGCCTTCGACAAGCCGTCGATGAGCACGCGCGACAGCTCAGAGGGATGGAGAAACTCGATGAACGAGTCGACCAGCGCCAGCGGAACCAGTTCTGGAGCGACTGCAAGTAGTGTGTTGATCATGCCGAGAGATACCTCCTGAGTCGGTCGCTGTCAGCCGACACGTCGTCCGTCTCGCCGTCATCGACGACGGAGCCGTTGTCGAGCACGTAGAACCTGTCTGCGAGATCAAGCGCCAGTGGCAGATTCTGCTCGACCAGCAACATCGACGTCTGAGTGGCCGCGTCTGCGAGTGACTCCGCGACTGTCGCGACGATCTGCGGGGCCAGTCCCTCGCTGGGTTCGTCGACCAGCAAGAGCTCGTTTTCGCCGACCAGTCCACGGGCGAGCGCGAGCATCTGTTGCTGGCCGCCCGAGAGTGTCTCGGCGCGCTGTTCACGTCGTTCTTCCAGGATCGGGAATGCATCGTAGGCCAGCTCCAGGCCAGCGGCGATTTCGTCCTGATTGGGAACGGCGACCCGGAGATTCTCCTCGACGGTCAACTGGGCGAAGACCCGGCGGTCCTCGGGGATCCAGCCGATCCCACGACGGGCGACTTCGTGCGTCTCCTCGTCGACGATGTCGGTTCCGCGGAACCGTACGGCACCGTTCAGTGGTGGTGTTAGCTGGAGGATGGTCCTGATCGTGGTCGTCTTCCCGACACCGTTGCGTCCCATCAGGGCGACGACTTCGCCGTCGTCGACTTCCAGGGAGACGCCTTCGAGGATGTGGCTCTCGCCGTAGTACGTGTGCACGTCCTCGACTTCGAGTACTGTCATGTACTGCCCTCCGCCAGGTCACCCGGGGTGTATCCGCCGAGGTAGGCCTCCTGAACGGCCGGGTCGTTCCTGACCGATTCGGGCTCGTCGTCGGCGATCACCTCGCCCTGGTTGAGGACGACGATCCGATCGGAGACCTGCATCACGACGTCCATGTTGTGTTCGACCAGCAGGACAGCGTGGTCTTTCGCCACGTCCTCGATCAGATCGATGATGTCGCCGACACTCTCCGAGGAGACACCTGCGTTGGGTTCGTCCAGCAAGAGGACGTCCGGGTCACCAGCCAGCGCGATGGCTACTTCGAGTTGCCGTTTGGCACCGTGACTGAGTGCGCTCGCCGGCGTGTCCCGCTGGTCTGCGAGACCGACACGTTCGAGGATTTCGTGGGCTTGCTCCTGATACGCGCCGAAACTGTTGACGTTGCGCCAGAAACTCCAGCGGCCGCTATCGGCCGCCTGTGCCGCGATCCTGACGTTCTCGAAGACGCTACTCGACGGAAAGATATTCGTCAATTGGTACGATCGGTGGACCCCGAGAGCGGCTGTCTCGTGTGGAGAGGCGTCGGTAATGTCCCTCCACTCGCCGTCCTGCTTGAATTCGATGGACCCGTCGCTGGGCTCCAGGGCTCCCGTGAGCAGGTTGAAGAACGTCGTCTTTCCCGCCCCGTTGGGGCCGATGAGCGAGCACAGTTCGTCCTCGAGCGTGAAGTCGACGTTGTCAACAGCTACAAGCCCCCCGAACCGTCTGGTGAGTCCTGTCGTCTGTAACATAGCTTACAGCGAACAGGACATGTCGTCGGCAGGTATCGTGACGTCTTCTGCACTGATTCGGACGACGGGTTCGCCCGGCATGATCGGGGCGCTCCAGTTGTCGGCCCACTCGTCGGTCGTCGGAATCGGGCTGGCGACCGTCATCTGCGAGCGAGCCTGGTTGTTGTACGTCTGGAAGGTGTACCCGTTCTGCCCCTTGGGAGTCTCCCTGACGGTCATCCCGCGGAGTTCGCTAGCGATATCCGCGCCGTCGAGCGAGCCCGACAGACGGGCACCCTGATGGATCGCCGACGCTGCGGTGAACGTTCCCGAGGAGAACAGGTCCGGCACGACCCCGTAGGTGTTGACGTAGCTCTCGACGAACGAATCGTTGATAGCGTTGTCATACTGGTTCCAGTGATACCGGGTCGTGAACGGCCCAAGCTTCGCGTTCTGGATATCCTCGGCCGTGAGGTCTTGGCCCAGGGCGTTCTGCATCGTCTCGCCGATGACCGTGTTCGTGATCAGCGTCGCAAAGCCACCGAACACACGGTAACTGTAATTCCCGCTCAAAAACGCCGTGAACAGTTGTGGGAGCGTCGCGACAGTGAACCCGCCGACGATGCCGTCGGCACCGGCTTCCTCGGCGTTGTCCAGAAGTGGCCCCCAGTCGGAGTACCCGCGTTCGACGAACCGAGTATCGAGTACGTTGACGCCGTTCGCTTCTAGCACGTCTCGATAGTTGTTCACGACTGCCCGCCCGAAGCTGTAGTCCGCACCGAACAGATAGACGTCCTCAACGTCCGTTTCCTCAGCGACGTACTTGCCGCCACTGCGGGCGTCCATCGCTGTGTTTTCACTCGCGCGGAACACGATATCGTTACACGTCTCGCTGTTCGAAGTGAGGTCAGCTGAGGCTGCGGGGCCAGCCATGAACGGGACGTTCGTCTGGTTGACGACCGTATCGACGACGCGCGTCGCTGCACCGGAAGACGAACAGCCGAACAACATGTCGACGTTGTCCGACTGAACCAGGTCGGTGGCCCGTGTCTGGGCGATGTCGGCAGCAAACTCCGTATCACGGAGCAACAGTTCGTACGTGACGTCCCCGACATCCATCTCGAGCGTTCCCGCACTCACGTCGGCTGGAGGATCGATATCTCCTTTGTGGGCAAGTCCTGATAGGAACCCCCATACGCCCTGCTGGCCGTAGTACTGGAGGTCCCCTGTCAGTGGCTGGAGTACCCCGATCTTGATCGTGCCCGAAACGTCTTGAAGCGTTCGCGTTCCCTGCGTATTACCATTGCCGTTCATTGGTTCTGTCCCGTCGCCATTGCCGTCGTCTCCCGCTCCCGTCTCTTCACCACAACCAGCCAGACCAGCGAACCCGGCAACACCGAGTGCGCTCAGCGCTCGCCGCCGTGTGATGTGCTTGTCTCTCATGACGTTCTATACTAATGTTAACAAAAGACAAGGCAAGATGGGTTTACATGTGAACCTCGGGCACTCCGAGGGGACTGTCTCACTGCAGATCTTCAAGCGCTTCGACGACGCGTTCGATCATCTTCTGTTGGCTCCGTCGAAGGTTCTTCGAAACAGCCGGTTTCGAGACGCCGAATTCCTCAGCTAGATTGCCCAGCGATGCATCCCGTGGTGTCTCGAAGTAGCCGCTGTTGACGGCTGTTTCGAGCGTTTCACGTTCGACCTCCGAGAGACCTCGACAGCCCTCGATCAGCGTCATCGCAGCACCAGCGTTCTGGACGAAATCCTGCAGGTCGGGCAGTGCGGAGTTCTTGCGTTCGAGAATATCGAATTCGTTGTTCCGCTCCAGCTCCGACAGTGCAACGTCTGCTTCGTCGTTGCGGTCGAAGCCGACGTGCCAGACTTCACTGCCATCTTCGATATGAAACGGGCCCGTGATGTAGCCGTCGTTGCCGCGGATCGCTGCCATCGCGTCCGTCTCGACGATCCGTGTTCGGATGTGAGCGACATCACCCTGGCGTGTTACCAGCGAGTAATCGTTCATGTTGTCGTGGTCCCGCAACGCTCGTAACCCGGCATCCAGTTCCCCGCGATCGTCTGCTTCGACGACTAATCGCGTCTCAAGTTCCCGCTGTGCCTGATCGAAGTCCCAGTGGACGGTCGCGAACGCGACACCGTGGTCTGCAGTGGTGTCGATGAACGGGCAGTCGTATTGCTCCATGTCCATGGCGATGTCGATCATTGGCCAACCCCTGGTTTGCCATCATTCTACATGATGTTAAGTGTTGAGTGAGTGTGCAGCCGTATCACCATTTTACCAGCAATTATGTCCTGTTTACTACCGGCAGGAATTCGGATTGTCATCCACGTAGGCAAAAATATGGTCGTTACTCGGGAGCTCCGAACTGTTCGATCACGGCTTGCCGATCGATCTTCGAGGGGCCGCTCGTCGGCATCTGATCGACGAAGTCGAGTTCGCGCGGGTGCTTGAACCGTGCCAGCCGGTCGTCGAGAAACGCGCGGAGAGACGACACGGTGAGATCATCGACGTCGTCTGCCAGTTCGACGACAGCCTTGCCGACCTGCCCCCACTGCTCATCAGCGATAGGGATCACGACGACCTCGGCGATGTCTGGGTGATCGGCGACCGCGTCCTCGACCTCTGCGGGATAGACGTTCTCGCCGCCGCTGACAAACATGTCCTTCTTGCGACCTTCGATGTAGTGATAACCGTCCTCGTCGACGCGCGCGAGGTCGCCAGTCGATACCCAGCCCCGCTCGACAGTTCGGTCCCTTTGAGGCGCAACTGTCCCGTCACCGAACGCTTCCGTGGTCTCTGCCTGATCGTTCCAGTACCGATCGGCCGCATGTGGACTCGCGATCTGGAGTTCCCCGATCTCTCCGACGTCGACCGGCTCGCCGTCGTCGACGATACGCGTCTCGACGTGCATGTCGGGGACGCCGACGCTTGCGGCCTTCTCGCGCGGCCAGCCGTCGGGCATCGCGAAGTTGTTCGGTCCACACTCGGTGAGTCCGTAGCCCTGAGAAAGATCGACGTCACGGTCCCACCAGGCGTCCATCACCGACTCTCGACAGGGGCCACCGCCGGACTTGACGACCCGAAGTGACGACAGGTCGACGTCGTCCCACTGGTCGTGTTCGCTCATCATCCGCAGCACAGCCGGGACGGCGACGAGGACGCTCCCTCCGAGGTCGTCGATCGCGGTGAGTACATCGCCGGGATCGAACTCACGGGCGATGACGACGGTCCCACCCATGTGCCACACGGGAATGGTGATAACGTTCCATCCCCCGGTGTGAAACATCGGGAACGCCATCGGCGTGCAGTCGTCCCCGCGGATTCCCCAGGCAGTGATTGTGTTCAGCGAGTTCCAGACGATCCCTCCATGGGTCAGAACGGTCTCTTTGGGCACACCGGTCGAGCCCCCGGTGTGCAAGAACAGATGCGCATCGTCCATCGAGAGCGTTGCCGTCTCTACCGGCGTCTCATCAGCCGGCAGCGCGGCCTCGAAGCTTGCCCCCTCGTGGTTGCCCTCGGTCGGTACGATCAGCGTCTCGAACGCTGACTCGTCGTCGATAGCGCTCTCGACCGTCGATTCGAAGGGTTCTTCGACGACGACCAACGCAGGATCGATGGTCTCCAGTAGCGTCTCGAGTTCGGGGGCAGCGAGACGGTGTGAGAGGGGTGCCAGGACGCCACCAGTTTTCCCCGTCGCGAAGAAGAGGTCGACCAGTTCCGGGCGATTGCGCGAGACGACGGCGACCCGCCCACCTGCGTCCTCACGAGCCGTAGGCGCGTCCGCGGAGACGCCATGGTCGTACAGCAGTCGTGCGACCCGGTTGGCTCGCCGATCGAGTTGCCTGTAAGTATACGAATCGCCCGTCGTCCAGTCGATGAGCCCGACGCTCTCGGGCGTGAGTCGCGCGCGACGCTCGCTCCAGGCCCCCACCCAGTCGGCGGGACGGTGCGGGCTTCTCGGGTGGTGTTCAGACATCGTCCAGGAACTCCATGAGAGACTCGGTGACAGTGTCGGCATTCTCGATGAAAAACAGATGCGGTCCACCGTCGACCGTCACGAGCCGAGACTGCGGCAGTCGGTCGGCCAGCATGCGGCCGTTCTCGACTGGAACCACCTTGTCGGCCGTCCCGTGCATGACGAGTGCAGGGACGTCGATCGTTGCACACTGATTGCTAACGTCGAAATGTTGTACGGCCTCGCCCTGCCACAATCGGGCCTGGTCGCTCGCGTCACTCGCCAGTCGCCAGTCGACGATTCGTGAGATTTGTTCGGGATTGTCCTCGAGATATCCGTCCGAGAGTGCGGGCGACATCTTGTGCCGGATCGCCTCCCGTTCGTCGTACTCGTCCGGGACAGTAAACATCGTGACCTGGGTTTCTTCGGGTATCGGAACCGCTTCTTCGCCGCCGAAGCTCGTACATAACAGCGCCAGCGATTCGACACGGTCGTAGTCAATAGCGTACTGGAGGGTGATCATCCCGCCCATGCTGGCGCCGACGAGGTGGGCCTGCTCGACGCCAGCGTCGTCGAGAACGGCCTCCAGATCGCCAGCCATCTGTTCGATGGTGTACGGCCCCTCTGGCTCGTCGGAATCACCTGTCCCGCGATTATCCGGGATGATCACCTCGTATTCCGCAGCTACTGCATCTCGCTGCCAGCGCCACATCCATCGGCCGTATCCCAGGCCTTCGACGAAGACGACCGTCTCCGCATTGCTGACGCCGATTCGCTCGTATGCCAACGCCACATTCCCGTTCGTGGCGTACTGGACATCAGTTTCAGAAACCGCTGTCATATACACAGTAACGACCGAGTTCCCCTTCAAACCGAAGCTTCACATGTTAACCAGAACCACTCTGTACCGATTTGACCATGATTTTGTTAGACTCGCCACGAGGCGTACGTCCAGTGACGACCATTCTCACCCGTCTGATGGTGTCAGACACATACTCATGCCATTCCCCATAATTCCACACGACCCATATTGCAACAATCGAATCATTTATCTACTTCCGAGTAAATAATACAGTTAGGAGCACATCATGACACTCGATACAATCCTCCTGGCAGTTGGACCGAGCGACAACGACCGCGCGGACGCACTCGCGGAAGCAGTCGTCGAAGTAGCGAAACCCACAGGCGCAGACGTCGTCATCGCACACGTCTTCACCGAGAGCGAGTTTGCGAAGACGGCAAAACGGCTGGAGTTCGATACGAATGCGGATCCGGACACAGTGGCCAAACGTCACCAGACCGTGCGTACGATGACGGAACTGTTCGACGACGCTGGCGTCACCTACTCGATCCGTGGCGCAGTCGGCGAGCACGCGGCCGAGATCGTCGACCTCGCGACCAAGGTCGGGTCCGATCGGGTCGTCGTCGGTGGCCGCAAGCGCTCGCCGACGGGCAAAGCAGTCTTCGGGTCGGTCGCACAGGCCGTCATGCTCGACGCGCCGTGCCCGGTGACGTTCGTCCGCGGCGACAATGGCAACGGAGAGTAGCGTCGGGTAAGCGGCGAAAAATAGCATCGCGAACGCGACAGAGAGTAGCGTCCGAACGCGTCGAGACGTACCGAAGATAGAGCACGCGGCCGGTCCAGCCGCCACAGGCGGAGGACGCGCGTTTCGACTCTTTATTCGACAATTGCGGCTTCGAGTAGCTCGAGCGGATGTCGGACCTCGTAGCCCGTCCCGTGTTCCATCTGCATGGCACAGGTCGGACACTCGGTCATGCCGGTCGTTCCCTCGGCATGTTCCATATGCTCGAACATCTCCTCGCCGATCTTCATCGACTTCTCGTACTTCTCGGACTTCCAGCCGTAGGTTCCAGAAATTCCCGAACAGGACTCGCCGACGTCCTCGATACCGACATTGTCGAGATCTCTGAATAGTTCGACGGCCTGTCGTTCGAGGCCCTGATTGCGGGCGTGACAGGGCGCGTGGTACGCGAACTCCTTGGCCAGTTCGTCGGAGACGTCAGCGTCTTCGATTTCCCCTTTCAGATCTTCGTGGATGCGGAGGTACTCGATCGACTCGAAGGTGTTCTCAGCGACGGCGTCGACACCGTCAATGTCGAACAGCTCGGGGTACTCCTTGCGCAATGCCATCGAACAGGACGTACAGGAGGCGATGGCGTCGTACCCCTGTTCGATGAGGTCCGCAAAGGACGAGACGTTGACCTTCGCACCACGGCGCGCGTCGTCGAGCATGCCGTTGGCAAACATCGGCGTGCCCGAACAGCGCTGTTCGGGGACGACGACCTCGTAGCCGAAGTGTTCGTAGACGTGGACGAGCGCCTTCGCGACCTCCGGCGTGTTGTAGTTCGAGTAACAGCCGTGGAAGTACGCGATCTTCTTGTCGGCATCTCGGGGTTCACCGCGACGTTCTCTGGCCTCACGAGCCCGCTCTCGGGACGCGTCTGCGCCACCCTGCTTCTGCCACCACTTGCGGAAGGTTTCGGTGGCAAACGCCGGGAAGTCCCGTTCGTTCGGTATTCCCATCGTCTTGTCCATCACCCAGCGGACGGGGCCGAAGTTCATCGCGAAGTTCGCCGTCCGCGGGAAGATACTCGCAAGCCGTGCCGACGTCCGGTAGTTCGCCAGGATTCGGTTCCGCCAGTATTTGAGCGAGAACTTGCTCATCTGCTCGTCGACGTACTGGCCCCGCGCGGTGTTGTGCATCTGGCTCAGTGGCACGCCGGACGGACAGCCGTCGTCACACCGCATGCAGTTCGAACACTCGGTGATCGAGTCGTCGATCTCGTAGTCGTCGTCAGTCTGTTTGAGCCGCCACTGTTCGGGCCCCTGGAACTTTGGGCCGGGGAAGTCGTCGTCGACCTCCGCGACCGGGCAGTTCGTATCACAAATCGAGCACTTGTAGCAGGAATCTGCGCCTGGTCGGAGGTCGAAGTCGTCGCTGTCGGGGAAGACGTCGACTGGTTCGTAGGAATCGCCCGTGTTCGGTGCAACTGGATCGAAGGATGGGTCTTCTGCGTCGCTCATCGTGCCTCCTGTGCCGCAACCGTGCCTGCGTGGTAGCCTGTCGCGATCGAAACCCCACTGCCGGATTTCTCGGCGGCGAAGTCGAAGCCGCCCAGCACCGATCCGGCGGCTCTGAGGTTCTCGAATTCGGGGTCACCGTCAGCGGTCAGCGGTCTGAGTTCGGGATCTGGATCGACACCGAACAGCGCGAACGGATGGTCGCCGAAGACGTCGAGGTCGAACCACTCGTAGCGGTCTTCGGGGTGGGGGACGTGACAGTCGAAGATCGGCTCTCGGACGCCTTCGCGATCCGATTCGACGCCCTTGCCGACGAGGCCGCCCGTCGCCAGGACGTACTCATTGGCGGAGACGGGAATTTTCGCGCCGTTTTTCTCGACGTAGACCTGTTCGATCCGGTCGCCGCCGTCGTAGTCGACGACTGGGTTACCTGACTCGAAGTTACCGCCGGCCGCATCGAGCGCGTCGAACATCGCGTCTTCGAGCCGCAATCCAGGTAAAGACGGTGGACCCGACGGCACTTCGAAAATCTCCGCGCCCAGTTTCTCGCCGAGCGCTGCCCGAACGCCGCCCGCATCCTCGTCACCCAGCACCGCTGGGAACCCGACGCGGGGTTCGTCCTCCTGCTCGCGATTGACTCGTGCCGCGAGTGCGTCGCGCGCACCCTGCTCGTTTCCGCGGACCGAGACAGTTCCGTTGTGTTCGAGCAATTTGGCATAGCGCGTCACCTTCGCGTCTGCCTTGAGGTCGCCCGGGAACTCGACCGTCACACCTCGAACGTCGAAGGGGACGCCCGCGGCCCGGAGATGGGCGGCGACGTGCGGAGCGTCGAAGTCGGTCATGCTCTGGAAGCCGACCAGCAGCACGTCCCGATCGTCACTCGCGATTCCGGCGGCCGCCCCTGCCGGATATCTGGCTGTGGGTTTGACTGTCCCGCCGTGAGTCGGCAGCAGCGCGTTCGTCTCGGTGTGTCCCCCTCGATAGTCGGTCGCGACTTCGTCGAACAGCCCCATCGCCTCTCGGACAGTGTCTACACCGACGATCCGATAGGGATGGCTGTCTGGGAGCGCCGGGATCGCCTCGTAGGGATCGGTCAGGGGCCCCTCCCCCTCCGGTGTGTAGCCGAGTACGTCGACCAGCCCCGAGGCTTGCCGAAGCGTGCTCTGTTTGTAGGAGAGTAGTCGAACGTGTGCGCCCTCCCGAGCGGCCGTAATTGCACTCGTGAGGCCAGCGAGGCCACCGCCGATCACGAGCACGTCCGATTCAATAGCCACGCGAATCGCCTCCGTCTGTCGCGACGCCGCTGGCACTCGTCTCGCCCGAGTGGTCGGTGCCGGAGTCGAAGGCTGCAAAGTCGACCGGATCGCCGTCGGCGGGATCGTGATCGCGGTTCTGGGTCGTTGCGTGTAGTGCGTAGTTCAACGCGGCCTGTGAGAGCTGCTGGCCCCAGAGGGCGTGGCGCTGGCCTTTCCAGCGCTCCTGCAGCAGTTCGTCCCAGGCCTGGCGGGCGACGGCTTCGTCGTAGGTGTCGCCGTCGACGACGGCCCCGTGGAGTTCGCTGGCCATCCGGTGGACACAGAAGCCGCCCTGGCAGTTGCCCATCGACGCTCGCGTTCTGATCCGGACGGCGTTCAGATCTGAACCCGACTGGTCGATCGCGTCCTGAATCTCCGCGCGCGTCACGCCCTCGCACTCACAGACAGTCGGGTTTGGCCCGCTCGTCTTTAGCACGTCGTCCGCGCGCGACCCGAGTCGTTCGACGCTCCGACGCCCGATCGGTGATCGGAGTCCGAACTCGTCCATGTAATCTCGCAACACGGTGAAATCTTCGCTGCCCGGTAAGGGGACGTCAGCCGTTCGGCACTCCCGATCGATGCCGAACTGCGCACAGACGTGGTCAGAAATCTTTTCACCCATCATCCGGTAGGTGGTGAACTTTCCGCCCACGATGGAAGTCATGCCGGGCAGATCGTCCCGGTCCTCGTGATCGAGAAGGAAGAAGTCTCGGGTGATATCTGTCGGGTCTTTACTCCCGACGTCCGGCGGTTCGTACAGCGGACGGACGCCCCAGAACGACCGAATCGTCCGCGCCTCCTGAAGAATCGGTACCAGTTCCGACAGCGTGTCGATCATGTGGTCGACTTCCCACTGCTCTTCGGGGTAATCTTCGGGATCTTCGACCTCCTCGTCGGTCGTCCCGAGTATCGCCGTCGTCTCGTGGGGGACGATGATGTCGGCGTCACCTTTGGGCTTGCACCGGTTGATCACAGTGTCGACCTGGCGGACGTTCATGATCGTCATGACCCCCTTCGAGGGACGGACCGCGATGTCGACGTCGGCCATCTCGCCGATGCGACCTGCCCACGCACCCGACGCGTTGACGACGTAGTCCGCGCGGATCTTCTCGGTTCCGCCCGCGACGCCATGGACTCGCTTGCCAGATCCGGAGGCGTGCTCGACTTCGACACCGACGACTTCGCCGTCTTCGACTAGCAAGTCCGTGACTTTCGAGTGTGTCTCGATGCGTGCCCCGTGCTCCTCGGCGCTAGCGGCGTTCGCTACCACCAGCCGGAAGGGGTCGATGGCCCCGTCAGGGACAGTGATCGCTTTATCGATGTCTTTTGCGAGGTACGGCTCCATCTCGCGGGCTTCGCGCCCGGAGACGACCTCTGCGGGGATCCCGCACTCCTCGCAGCCCTCGAGCTTCTTCTGGAAGTATTCGTCAGTATCCTCTGGGCGTTTCACGAACATCCCACCGGTCATCTCGACGCAGTGGCCCGCGATATCCCTGAGGACACGGTTCTCCTCGATACACTCCGTCGCACTGGCCTGATCTGAGACGGCGTACCGGCCGCCGCTGTGGAGCAGACCGTGCATCCTGCCTGTGGTCCCGTGGGTCAGATTTCCCTGTTCGACGAGGGTAACGTCGAGCTCGCGCATCGCCAGATCGCGCGCGATGCCGATGCCCGTCGACCCGCCGCCGATTACGAGGACGTGTGGTGTGGCTGCCATCCGATAGCAGGGGCAACGTACCGAACGTACTTCATTGTTACTTTGATATGGGCAATATCGATAAAGAACCAGTGTGAATTAGTCCCAACCTGAAAAGAGTGAAGTAATATTTCATCTGAAACGGCCGATAATCCCACTTTCAGCAATATCATTTGCCCACTTGCGAAGCATTTATAATGATTCACTGTGAGTTTTACTACCAGAACGGGGCCTCCGGTAAAGAGGCTCCGTCGAAGTACGGAGCAACCCATGTCAGACACATACGTCGGCGCGATCGATCAGGGGACAACAGGCACGCGATTCATGGTATTCGACCACGACGGTTCGGTCGTTGCCAACGCCTACGAGAAACACGAACAGATTTACCCGGAGCCCGGCTGGGTCGAGCACGACCCGATGGAGATCTGGGAGAACACGAAACAGGTCGTCAAAGACGGCCTCGCAGATGGCGGCCTTTCGCCGGATCAGCTGGAGGCACTCGGGATCACGAACCAGCGTGAGACGACGATCGTTTGGGACAAAGAGAGCGGGAATCCGGTCCACAATGCGCTGGTATGGCAGGATCGACGGACGACCGACCGCGTCGAGGAGATCCAGGAGGCGGACAAAGTCGAGTGGATCCGGGAGAAGACGGGGCTTGAGTGTGACGCGTACTTCTCGGCGACGAAAGCGGAGTGGATCCTCGACAACGCGGATCAGATCAAGACTGGACGGTCGCGGCCCGAAGACATCCGCGACCGAGCCGAGAGCGGCGAACTGCTGATGGGGACGATCGACACGTGGCTCATCTACAAACTCACGGGCAACCACATCACCGACGTCTCCAACGCATCGCGGACGATGCTGTACAACATCCGGGATCTGGAGTGGGACGACGAACTCTTGAACGAGTTCAACGTCCCCAAGTCGATGGTTCCGGAGGTTCGACCGTCCAGTGACGAGGAGACGTACGGCTCGACCGATCCGGATGGCTTCCTCGGCGAGGAGGTCCCGGTTGCGGGCGCGCTCGGTGACCAGCAGGCTGCGCTGTTCGGCCAGACCTGCTTCGACGCCGGTGACGCGAAGAACACCTACGGGACTGGATCGTTCTTCCTGATGAACACCGGCGAGGAGGCTGTCGCGAGCGATCACGGCCTGCTCACGACGATCGGCTTCCAGCGCTCGGGCGAACCAGTCCAGTACGCCCTGGAGGGATCGATCTTCATTACCGGTGCGGCGATCGAGTGGCTCGAAGACGTCGACCTCATCGACGATCCGGCCGAGACGGCCGAACTCGCGCGCTCGGTCGATTCGACTGATGGCGTCTACTTCGTCCCGGCGTTCACGGGGCTTGGCGCACCGCACTGGGACGGTCGCGCACGCGGGACCATCGTCGGGATGACCCGCGGGACGCGACGCGAGCACATCGTTCGTGCGACTTTGGAGTCCATCGCCTATCAGACCCGCGACGTCGCCGAGGCCATGGAGGCCGACTCGGGCGTCGAGATGACGAGTCTCAAGGTCGACGGTGGCGCAGTCAAGAACAACTACCTCTGTCAGCTTCAAAGCGATATCATCCAGACTGAGATCGCTCGGCCCAAAGTCGACGAGACCACCGCGCTCGGGAGCGCCTACGCGGCTGGCCTCGCCGTGGGTTACTGGGAAACCGTCGACGAACTCCGGGACAACTGGCAGGTCGATCGAGATTTCAAGCCAAAGATGGCTGCCAGCGACGCGGACAAAATGCACAGCCGCTGGGACGAGGCCATCGAGCGCTCGCTCGACTGGGCTCGTGACGACGGAGGTGACTGATTATGCCGGTGGAAGCAGCACTGCCCGGACTTGATATGATCGATGTCGTCTTGCAGGCCGGACATGAGTGGGGGACTATCGAGGACGTCATCGAAAGATTCACCGATAATCCAGGTCCGGCGATTCTGTTGGGAGCAGCTGCCGGTGGCGCGTTCGGTGCGGCACTCGGCGCACTGCCAGCGTTCATCTTCACTGGCTTTCTCGTCATCGCTGGCGTTGCCGGCGGTGGCATGGTCGGTGTCGGGTTCGGTCCAGTCTTCGGCCCGCACATTTCCTTTGCTGGTGGTGCGGCTGCAGCCGCCTACGCGTCGAAGAGCGGACTGATGGAATCCGGATTCGACTACCATAACGGGAAAGACATAGGATTCGCGTTAGGATCGAGACCGGACATACTCGCCGTTGGTGCGGCGTTCGGTATCTTCGGGGTACTCGGAGAGCAACTACTCCGTTTCCTCGCTGTCCCGACCGACCCGATTGCGATTATGGTCGTCATCAGCGCGTTCGCCCACCGGATCGTCTTCGGCTACTCGGTCCTCGGGGTCGTCAGCTCGAAGGCCAGCGGGCGCTTCGACATGGGCCCGTTCGAGCGCGAAGAGATGCGCGGGGATGCCGAATCGCTCGTCACCGACGGTGAGAAGAGCACTGCGGAACGGCTCGCGGTCGAGCCGTGGCTGCCGAACATGTACAAGTGGTCTCACGTCGCCTCGATAGGCCTCGTCGCTGGGGCTGCGGCTTCGTACGGAGGCTGGCAAATTTCCACGGCTGCGTACAGCGGTGCGGCCACACCTGCCGTCTTCTTCGGGTTCGGGCTCAGTGCAGCGTCGCTGCTGTTCCTGAATCTGGGCGTCGACCGAATTCCGGTCACACACCACATGACGCTACCAGGTGCCACCGCGGCTTTCGCCGCCCTCGCTTCAGGGGACGCGATAATCGCGGGTGTCGACCCGATCGTCGCAGTCGCGGTCGGTGGTGTCTTCGGCATGATCGGTGCGCTGATCGGTGAAGCCGGCCAGCGTATCTTCTACGCCCACGGTTCGACCCACGTGGACCCGCCCGCGTTCGCCATCTTCATCTCGATCTCGTTGATCTGGGTGCTGGCGGTCGCTGGCGTCTTCGCCACGTCAGTCTGGGTCCCCGGTGGCCTCTAAATTCGGCCCACCCTCTCTTCGTTTATCGTACAATCCACGAACTGTCCCCGTAGCCATACTACCGAAACCCATGCACCTACGACGGCAGCGCTGTCCGCAACACCAGAAACGACAGCACGCCCGCGCCGACGCCCACGCCCAGTGCCAGCCAGAACCCCGGCTCGATCGCCATCGCAGCCAGCGCTGCGAACGATCCGACCACGAGCCCGCCGCCAACCGCTCCGTGATGGTAGTTGCCGGTATCCGCCATCGCCTGGCTCGGGACGCTCGCATCCGCGGAGATACTCGCGTGATAGGGGATGTACAGTCGGACACCGATGGCCGCGAACGCCGCGACTGCCGCGTTGAAGTTGACGTTGTCGGTCAGAAGCGTCGCACCCCCGAAGACTCCCATCGCGAAGAACAACGCGATGATCTTGCTCCACTTATCGGCTCGTTTCAACGAGTCGTCTACCTGGGCGTCGGCCATATCTACCGGCACGGTTCCAAGCCCGTTATATGTTTCCAGGTATCAGAGCCGCTGCAGCGACTCTGTCGTCCCGAAGACCACCACCGGGGGAGCATTCGTAACGTTTCGGTCGTCACCCCGCGACTGACGGTGTGGTGGTCGGGAAACCCCCACCAACACTATATGGGGCCCCGGAGTCACGCCAACTATGAGAGAGCGATTCGGGATCACCGAACGCGATCGCAGGAACATGCTACTGGTCGCGGTCGTCATCGCGATTTTGATGGCTGTTCTCGCCGACGGCGAGCCCGTCGTTCGGGTGATCGCTGGCATCGTGGGCGGCCTCATCAGCGCCGTCGTGTTCGTCGTCACCACCGTCCTGATCAAGAAGGCCGGCCTGGAATACTAGAAGGGGTCGGGCACGGTTCGAGTGACACTGATAAATCACTACTCGGTGAGAAGGTAATTTTTTACCTTCGACTCCCGAGCACCAATCACAGGACTCGACATAAGCCATGGATCTGACGGATCGAATCAGGCGACGGCAGCGCCGCAGCGGTAACAGAGCGGTGGTGCTCAACTACGAGCCGATCAACCCTGTCGCACACGTCGAGGAGCCGACCGGGCGCGGGCCGATCCTCGAACGCGTGCTCGATTATCTCGATCCCGTCTTCGAGGGATCGTTGCCGGGGAACGCGTATCTGTGGGGTCCGGCCGGTAGCGGCAAGTCGGCGATCGTCACGGCACTGTTCGACCGTCTCGGGGTCGTGACCGTCCAGTCCCGGACGGTTATCCACACGACGACCCGGGCACAACCGGTCGAGTTGCCTCGTTTTGTCTACGTCAACGCCCGGGAGGCGGCCACGGAATTCCAGTTCTATCACGCGGTGCTAGATGGACTGACTGAATCCGACGTCCCAAAGAAGGGCGTCAGTACCGCCGAACTCCGCGCACGGCTCGAAGACCGACTCCGCTCGACGCCGGGGACGGTCGTCGCTGTCGACCACGTGGACGAACCACGGTCACTCTCGCCGGCTCGCGTGCTCGAATCGCTCACCGACCTCGATGGGTCGCTCGCGATGGTGCTGGTCGGTCGGACCCCGCCTGGCGACCTCGGGATGCCGGAGCCGACTACCGAAATCGAGGTACCCGCGTACAGCCAGCAGGTGTTGATCGACGTTCTCATGACCCGTGGTTCGGCGGGGCTCGCCCGGGACGCGTTGGGTCATGCGCAGGCTCGCCGTATCGCATCCTGGGCCAGAGGAAACGCCCACGATGCACTCTCGGCCCTGTTCGGTGCGGCAGAACTGGCTGATTCTGCAGGGGCAGAACGAATCCGTGCGTCCGACGTCGATGGTGGCATCGAGGCTGTGCCCCAACCCTGCGTCTCGCTCGGGATCGTGCTGACCCTACCCGAGAACCGACAGCGCGTTCTCCGAGAGTTGCTTGCCATCGACGAAGTCGACCGTGAGTCGGTAACGACCACGACCGACGCCATCGCCGCGTCGCCGACAGTCGATCTCTCGTCGGGCACGGTCAAGCGCTTTCTCTACGAACTGGCCGAGTCCGGCGTCGTCGAGCGCGTGACGACCGAGCAGCCCTCTGGTCACGGGCGGCCGCCAAGCCGCGTCGAGCCGCGATTCCCGACGCTCGTGTTCGAGCGGCTCTACGACCTGCGGTCGAGCCAGTAGCGGTCCGACCACAAACGCGTCCTTGAAGGGCAGGCCGCTCCGAATCTGTGTATGACCACTGTCGCCGTACTCGCTGATCCGCCTGTCGAGGGCGTCGTCTGTCAGGAACTGGTCGAGTCGACACCACTGAGCCCTTCTGAGGGTGTAGCACTGTACGAGGCGATGTTGACCGACGTCTGTCGTGCCGTCGAGGGCAGTGGGGCCCAGCTGTTGGTCAATTACCGCCCACGAGAGCACCTCGACCTTCCGGAGTCTGTCTCGCCAAAGACACAGGTAGAACGTGTCGTGAGCGAGGCGGTCGACGCGCCGGAGGCCGTCCGCTACGAGGTGCAGGTCGGCAGTAGTTTCGCCGCGCGGGCGGGGAACACGGTGACACACCTCCTCGAACAGGAGGGAGAGGGTAGCGTTCACGTTCTCGAACCGACCGTCCCGCTGGTGACGCGGCAGGCGATCGACTCGGCTTCGATGAAGCTCCGCCGCTCGTCCGTCGTCGCCTCGGCCGCGACTGGCGGCCGTGTCGGCTACGCCGGATTCGCAGCGCCGATCGACTTCGACGGCGCGTACGACCCGCCAGCGATCGAATCACTGGTCGACAGCGCGGTCGACGCAGGGCTGGACGCCGACTTCCTGCCAGCACTCCAGCCCGTCCGGACTGCGTCGGATCTGGCGACGGTCGTCGCGGAGGTTCGGGCTCGCGAGCGTGCAGGCCGGAATCATCCGAGTGCGACCGCAGACGTGATCGATCGTCTGGGGCTTCGCGTCACAGAGGGCGAGCCAGCGACAGTGGAACGGTCCTGATACTGCCGACCGGGGCCGAGAGTATCGAAAAACTGAGACCGAGGCGCTTTTTATCGGTCGTATCGAACCATCGCACGTGCTCTCGGTCGAGCTTCACGCCCACTCTGCACTCTCCTACGACGGCCGTGACCCCGTCGATGCATTACTCGAACGCGCTCGGGACGCCTCCCTGGACGCACTCGCCGTCACCGATCACGACGAGATCGACGCCAGTCTCGAAGCCGTCGAGAAGGCCCCGGAGTACGGCCTGATCGGGATTCCGGGGATGGAGGTCACGAGTGCCGCGGGACACGTCCTCGCGCTCGGGGTCACAGAGGCGGTCCCGAAGGGACTGTCGTTTCAGGAGACGCTCGACCGGATCCACGACGTGGGTGGAATCGCCGTCGTTCCCCACCCATTTCAGGAATCGCGTAGCGGCGTCATCGACAACATCTCTCGGGCCGAACTGGCCCGGGCTGACGCCATTGAAGTCTACAATTCCCGCCTGTTGACGGGCCGATCCAACCGCCAGGCGCGACGGTTCGCCCGGGAACACGGGATACCCATGACTGCAGGCAGCGATGCTCACATCGCCGAGATGGTCGGCCGGGCCGTCACGAACGTCGAGACAGACGAACGCACAGTCGAGGCGATCCTCCAGGCGATCGTCGAGGGCCGCACGTCGATCGAAGGCCGTCGGACGCCATGGTGGATCAGTTTCAGACAGGCAGCCGGCGGCGCGAAACGACGCATCCGAAATCGGCTGTCGGGGCTGTTCTGATGACGTTGCATGGTGGTTCTCCAGCAGTCGTTCGATCGGCAATCGAACGTGGCGACGCCTTGCCGGGAACGAACGGTTTTGCCGGGCAGGTCGACGACTACCTCGTGCGCGATGTCCTCGGCCGGTATCCCCTCTTTGTCGACGGCGACGACTGGGCGTTCGATCCCACGGAACTGGACGAGCCGTCGTCGTTTCCCGCAGGACACGGCCGGACCGAGACGGGTGTCGAGCGCTGGTGTGAACTGCCGGATCCTCCGTTGGCCGGTCCCGAGGACGGTGTCGCGGCCGTCCGCTCGGCGCTCGAACGCTCGTTCGCGACCGTCGACACGGCGGGGCTCGCCGTCGCCTTCTCCGGCGGTGTCGACTCGGCGCTGGTCGCCGCTGCCCTGGATGTGCCGCTGTACGTCGCTGGCTTCCCGGACAGCCACGACGTCGAGGCTGCCCGAACTGGTGCAGAACTCCTCGACCAGGATCTGACTGTGGTCGAAGTGACGCACGACGACATCGAACGAGCTGTCCCGGAGATCGTCGCCGCCACTGGTCGGACGAATGCGATGGACGTCCAGATCGCGCTGGCACTGTATCTCGTCGGCGAGCGCGTGGCCGCAGACGGGTTCGACCGGCTGGCCGTCGGCCAGGGGGCAGACGAGCTGTTCGGCGGCTACGCCAAGGTCGCGAAAGCACCAGACGACCCCCGGACTGAAGCCGACACCGTTCGCGGGGCCACGCGTGAAGTGATCGAGACGCTCCCGGACCAACTCGAACGCGACGTGCTGACGTTGCGAGCAGCGGGCGTCGAACCCGTCGCTCCCCTGCTGCACGACGCCGTCGTCGAGGCGGCGCTGGGGCTCCCCGGCGAGTTACTCGTCGAGGGAGACACTCGGAAGGTCGCACTTCGCGAGGCGGCCTGGCGGTGGCTCCCGGAGGAACTGGCAACCAGAGACAAGAAGGCCGTCCAGTACGGCAGTCTCGTCGCCCGCGAACTGGATCGACTGGCCCGCCAGGCCGGCTTCAAACGCCGGATGGATGACCACGTCACCAAATTCGTCGAGTCGTTGGTGCAGTAGGCGACAATCTGGTCGCCGATCACCCGATCACGAACAGCGTCTCGCCCATGTCGACGCTGTCGCCTTCGCTGACGCCAACGTGTTCGACCGTTCCGCCGCTCGGTGCGACAACGTCGTTTTCCATCTTCATGGCTTCGAGCACGCAGAGAACGTCCCCGCTCTGTACGGTATCGCCCTCAGAGACGTTCACGCCAAGGATCGTTCCTTGCATGTCCGCAGTGACTTCCTCCCCGTCGCCGGCCACACTCTCACTCGCGTTACTATCTTCGTCACGTCGGCGCGGCCCCGGCGAGGACCCGGACTCGTTTCCGGCCGTTTCGCCGCCCGCGGGGACTGTCAGCCCACCCCGATCTTCCAGTGTCACGTCGAAACGCTTGCCGTTGACTTCGACAGTGAACTCCCGTTCGACGCTCTCGTCACCGTCGTCGCCACTGCTGGGCTCGTTGCCCCATCGCTCCTGGGCCTCGATGATCCGCTCGCGATCGAAGTGCTCGTCGAGGTAGTCGGTGGTGTGCTCGCCCGCGCAGAATCGATCGTCTTCGAGCATGAGCCTGTGGAACGGAACGATCGTCACCAGCCCCTCGATGTCGAACTCCGCGAGTGCGCGTCGCGAGCGGGCGAGACACTCCTCGCGGTCGCCTCCGTCGACGATCAGCTTCGCGACCATCGAGTCGTAGTCGCCGCCGATCCGGTCGCCCTGTCTGAGCGCGTCATCGAGCCGGACACCGATCCCGCCCGGCGGATCGTACGTGTCGAGCGTGCCAGTTTGCGGGGCAAACTCGTTGGCTGCGTTCTCGGCGTTGATCCGGAATTCCATTGCGTGACCTTCGATGTCGACGTCGTCTTGTTCGAAGCCGAGTTCCTCGCCCGCTGCCACTCGCAATTGCCACTTCACGATGTCGATACCCGTAATCTGCTCAGTGACGGTGTGTTCGACCTGAATTCTGGTGTTGACTTCGAGGAAGTAGAAATCTTCCTCGGAGACCAGAAACTCGACAGTGCCGGCGTTGGTGTAGTCGGCCTCGCGGACGCCCCGTCGCGCTGCCTCGCCGATCTGTTCGCGCATCTCGTCGTCGATGGCTGGACTCGGCCCCTCCTCGATGACCTTCTGGTGGCGGCGCTGGAGCGAGCAGTCCCGTTCGCCGAGATGGCGGACGTTTCCGTGGTGGTCGGCCACAATTTGCACTTCGATGTGGCGTGGGCCGTCGAGATACCGTTCGAGGTAGACCGAGTCGTTCGAGAAGTACGCTTCGCCTTCTCGTTTGGCACTTTCGAGTTGCTCTTCGGCCTCCTCAGCACTCTCGACGATCTTCATCCCGCGGCCGCCGCCACCGCCTTCGGCTTTGATCGCGACGGGGAAGCCGTGTTCCTCGCCGAATTCGATCACTTCCTCGGCGTCGTCGACGGGGTCGGTCGTCCCGGGAACGATTGGGACGTCTGCGTCGTCCATGATCGTCCGGGCTTTGGTCTTCTCTCCCAGCGATTCCATCGCGTCGCTGTCGGGTCCGACCCAGGTGATCCCGTCGGCATCCTGGACTTTCGCAGCGAAATCGGCGTTTTCCGCGAGGAAGCCGTAGCCGGGATGGATCGCTTCGGCACCGGCCTTCTGTGCCGCTTCGACGATGGCCTCTTGGTCGAGATAGGAGTCGGCAGCCCGGGCTGGCCCGACGTTGTATGCTTCGTCGGCGTGGCGGACGTGGCCCGCGTGTTTGTCGGCGTCGGAGTAGACGGCGACGGTATCGATTCCGAGTTCCTCGCAGGCTCGCATTACACGGACGGCGATCTCGCCGCGGTTGGCGACGAGGACCTTCTCGAACATATTCCATCTTCTGAGCGGTTGCGGCTTAAAAGTACGCGCGGATGGTGCGATTTTTCGGCTTTCGTTCCCGATTACACACCGCTCGAATGCGGTCCGAGCTCACGGGCGAGGTCATCGATACCGGGACCGTCAAGACCCCGGCGACGGAACTGGGGATACCGATGGAGGTCACCATTCGCGACGCCGAGCCAGACGACGAGACTGGCCTCAGAATTCTCCGCTCGCAGGCGCTCAAATCGAGGTTTCAGGACGACTACGACCGCAAGACAGTTGGGGAACTGGTCGCGGTCGTCGACGCCGACCTGCCGTCGTGGATCGGTGGCGATCGACATCTGGTGCTCGTCGCCGAAACCGAGATTACCCCTGTCTCCTACGCTGTTCTCGACCGTGCGGAAGGGGAACTTCGCTCGATTGTCACTAGCCCCGATTACCAGCGCGAGGGGTTCGCAAGCCAAGTTCTGACACGGATCGAATCGGCCGCGCGCGAAGATGACCACGATCATCTCGACGCCGTCGTCCCGGAACCGAGCACCTCCTTTTTCACGGCTTCCGGTTTCGATCGAGTCGCGGAGACGGAGTGGTACGATATCGATGCGATTCGATTCCGGAAATCGTTGTAATCGGTGTCGGGGTAATGGGTGTGATATCCATGACAGAGCGAGGCATTCCCAGGGATGTCATAATACAATATTAATAACTTCTATTATTGTGATGTGTTTCAATTCGGCCGCCGTCTAGGGGTGTACGTTCGTTACAATACGACCCGCATATATTGCCGGTGGTGACCAACATCGTGTGATTTATGCCTCCAATTTGCACAGATATACGCAGATGAGCCAGAGCATCGATAGTGAGTCAGATTCACGGCTGTATGACACGTCAAGTCAGAAAGCCAACTGTGGAGTGGGTGTCGTACTCGACCTTTCCGGGGAACGGGAGCACGAGATCATCGAGGACGGACTCGATCTCCTCGAGAATCTCGACCATCGTGGGGCCCGCGGGGCAGAACCGAACACCGGCGACGGAGCCGGGATATTGATCCAGAAACCACACGACTTCTTCACCGACGAAGTCGATGGACTCGGCGAGTTCGACGACTACGGCGTCGGCGTCGTCTTCTTCCCGACAGATGAGCCCAGCGCGGAACTCCGAGAACTAATCGAGGAGACTGCCGCCGAGGAAGGGTTCGACGTCACCGCGTGGCGGGACGTCCCGACCGACAACGAGAGTCTGGGCGAGACAGCTGTCGAGACAGAACCGGACGTCAAACAGTTCTTCGTCGAGCCCCAGGCCGATCTCGAACCCGAGGAAATCGATTCCGGTCTCTACATTCTGCGCCGGGTCATCGAGAACCGTGTCGAAGTCGAGCAGCCAACCGGCAGCGACCGCTTCTACATCTGTTCTCTCGATCGCCGCAAGACGGTCTACAAGGGACTGCTCACGAACGCGCAGGTCCGAGAATATTACCCGGAACTTGGAGACGAGCGAGTCGTTTCGCGACTCGCGTTCGTCCACTCGCGGTTCTCGACGAACACGCTGGGCGCCTGGGAACTCGCTCATCCCTACCGGAACATCATCCACAACGGCGAGATCAACACGCTTCGGGGGAATCTCAACTGGATGCAGGCTCGCGAATCCGAGCTGGAGAGTCCGAAATTCGGGGATAGCGCGGAGCCACGCTCCGCGAATGCGAGCGGCGACAAGCCGCGAGCGATTGACAAACTGAAGCCGATCACAGACGAGGACCAGTCCGACACAGCCGTCGTCGACAACGTCCTCGAACTGCTCGTCGAGGGCGGGCGCTCGATGCCGCACGCGCTCCGTATGCTCGTCCCCGAGGCCTGGGAGCAGGACGACCAGCTCGATCAGGACCGCGAAGACTGGTACCGCTATCACTCGACGATCAACGAGCCCTGGGACGGCCCTGCCCTCATCGCCTACACTGACGGCTACAAGGTCGGCGCAGTGCTGGACCGTAACGGCCTGCGACCGTGTCGCTACGTCGTCACCGAGGACGACCGCCTCGTCATGGCCAGCGAGACGGGCGCGCTGGAAGTCGACGAAGACAACGTCGTTCACAAGGACCGGCTCCAGCCCGGTCAGATGTTCTACGCCGACCCCGACGAGGGCGGCATCGTCTCCGACGACGAGATCTTCGATCAGCTCACCGACGAGAAGTACGGCGAGTGGCTGGACGAACACGAAGTCCACTTCGAAGACCTCGACGGTGGTGTCGAGGACACGCCCACCTACGTCGACGACGAGCTTACGGCCTACCAGCGCGCGTTCGGTTACACGCTCGATCACGTCGAGCGCCTGGTCGAGCCGATGGCCGAGGACGGCAAAGACCCCGTCGGCGCGATGGGCAACGACACGCCTCTCGCTGTTCTTTCGAGCCGGAACAAGACGCTGTTCACGTACTTCAAACAGCTGTTCGCACAGGTCTCGAACCCGCCGATCGACTACATCCGCGAGGAGACCGTGACCTCCCTGGAACAGCACGTCGGCCACCAGCGCAACCTCCTCGGGGAGACCCCCGAACACTGCCGGCAGCTCTACCTCGAATCGCCGATCCTCACCCGAGAGCAGCAGGCCAAGGTAGCCGATATCGACGAGAACGGGATCACGGCAGAGACGATCGACATCACCTACGAGAAGGGCACAGATCTGGAAACTGCGGTCGAAGCGGTCCGCGAGCAGGCCGCCGAAGCCGTCGAGAACGGAACCGAGATGCTGGTACTCTCCGATCGCAACACCGGGCCCGACCGTGTTCCGATCCCGAGTCTTCTCGCGACCGGTGGCGTCCATCACCACCTCGTTCGCGAGGGCCTGCGTACGCGCACGGGCATCGTGGTCGAAAGCGGACAGCCGTGTGCAGTCCATCACTTCTGTACGCTGGTCGGCTACGGTGCCGACGCCGTGACCCCCTATCTCGCCTACGAAACCATCGAAAACCTCGTCCACGAGGACATCGTCGACGAGGAAATCGATGACGCCCTCTATCACTACCGCCACGCCATCGAGGACGGCATCCAGAAAGTGATGTCCAAGATGGGTATCTCGACGCTGGAATCGTACAAGGGCGCCCAGATCTTCGAGGCCGTCGGTCTGGATTCGGACTTCGTCGAGGAGTACTTCCGGGGGACCGAGAACCGTACCGAGGGAATCGGTCTGGACGAACTCGAACACGACCTGCTCGAACGCCACGAGTACGGCTTCGACGCCCAGATCAGCGGCTCGCTCCACCTCGATCAGGGTGGCGAGCTCAACTGGCGTCGCGACGGTGAGTTCCACCAGTGGAACCCGAGCACGATCGGGAAGCTCCAGGACGCGACCCAGAACAACGACTACGAAGCCTACCGGGAGTTCGCCTCGATGATCAACGACCAGGAGGAGCGTCTCCAGACCCTCCGTGGGCTGCTGGACTTCGACACCGAGAGTCGGGAGTCGATCCCGGTCGAGGAGGTCCAGCCGGTCGAGGAGATTACCCAGCGGTTCTTCTCAGGGTCGATGTCGTTCGGATCGCTCAGCAAGGAAGCCCACGAGACCCTCGCTGCGGGGATGAACCGCGTCGGCGGCTTCGCGGGCACGGGCGAGGGTGGCGAACCGGTCGAACGATTCGGCACCGAACGTGAGTGTGCCAACAAACAGGTCGCCTCCGGCCGCTTCGGCGTGACGAGCTACTACCTGGCCAACGCCGAGATGCTCGAAATCAAGATGGCCCAGGGTTCAAAGCCCGGCGAAGGCGGCCACCTCCCTGGTGAGAAGGTCAACGAGATCATCGCCGACACCCGCTCGACGACGCCGGGCGTCCCCCTGATCTCGCCGCCACCGCACCACGATATCTACTCGATCGAAGACCTTGCACAGCTCATCCACGACCTGAAGTGTTCCAACGAGGAGGCAGGCGTCCACGTCAAACTCGTCTCCGAGGCCGGCGTCGGCGTCATCGCCGCCGGTGTCTCGAAGGGGAAGGCCGACTCGGTCCTGATTTCGGGGGCGTCCGGTGGGACCGGTGCCTCACCCCAGACCTCGATCAAGAACGCGGGCCTGCCGTGGGAACTCGGACTGGCCGAGGCCCAGCAGGTGCTCGTCGAGAACGGCCTCCGTTCGCGGATCAAAGTCCGCGTCGACGGTGGCATGAAGACCGGCCGCGACGTACTGGTCGGCGCGCTCCTGGGTGCCGAGGAGTATGGCTTCGGGACGGCACCGTTGATCACGTGTGGCTGTCTGATGCTCCGGCAGTGTCACAACAACACCTGCTCCGTAGGTGTCGCGACCCAGGACGAGGACCTGCGAGAACGGTTCCCTGGCGACCCCGAATACGTCGCCAACTACATGCGTCACATGGCCCAGGAAGTTCGCGAGTACCTGGCCGAACTCGGTTTCGAGTCCATCGAGGAGGCGATCGGCCGGGTCGACCTGCTCGAACAGAAAGATGTCGAGCACCCGAAGGCCAAGCACGTCGACCTCTCAGAACTCCTCTGGGAGCCCGAGGGCGACGACCTGCGGAAGACGTCCGAGCAGAACCACGGGCTGGAAGAGAAGCTCGACCAGGAACTGCTCGCCGAAGCCGAACCAGCCATCGAGGACGGCGAAAGTGTCTCGATCGATCTCCAGGCTGGCAACGAGGACCGGACGCTCGGTGCGATGCTCTCCTCGGAAGTCTCGAAATCCCACGGCGAGGACGGTCTGCCCGAGGACACTATCGACATCGATGTCGAGGGGACGGGCGGCCAGTCCTTCGGCGCGTTCCTCACCAATGGGATCACGATGCACCTCGAAGGCGACGCCAACGACTACTGCGGAAAAGGACTCTCTGGTGGCAAACTGATCGTCGAGACCCCAGCAGACGCGAGCTACGAGGCTGACGAGAACATCCTCATCGGAAACGTCGCACTCTACGGCGCGACCGACGGCGAAGCGTACTTCAACGGCCAGGGTGGCGAGCGGTTCGCCGTGCGGAACTCCGGTGTCAAGACCGTCGTCGAAGGCGTCGGCGACCACGGCTGTGAGTACATGACTGGTGGTATCGCCGTTATCCTCGGTGACACGGGCAAGAACTTCGGTGCCGGGATGAGTGGCGGCGAAGCGTACGTCCTCGACGAGAGTGGTGACTTCGCGGACAACGTCAACAAGGACATGGTCTCGCTGCAGGACGCCGACAGCGAGCGCGACCGACAGATGATCAAGCGGATGATCGAGAACCACGTCCGCTACACCGGCAGCGAGCGCGGCCAGGAGATCCTCGAGAACTTCGAGGCGTACCTCGATCAGTTCGTGAAGGTCATGCCCGACGCCTACGCCGCGGTCGTCCAGGAGCGTCTGGACGAGGGCGAGGACATCCGCGTCTCGCCGCCGGCGTCACCGAAGACCACTGCGACCCCAACGGAGGGTGACGACTGATGAGCAAGGAACACCCCGGCGGCTATCTGAAGAACGAGCGCGAACCGATCCACAAACGCGACCCCGAAGAGCGAAAGGACGACTTCGATGAAGTCTGGGAGCAGGAGTGGGACGAAGACCACCTCAAGTCCCAGGGCGAGCGCTGTATGTCCTGTGGCACCCCCGCCTGCATGAGCGGCTGTCCCATCGGGAACATCATCCCCGACTGGAACGATCTCGTCTACCGCGACGACTGGAAGCGCGCCCTCGAACGGCTCCACGCGACCAACAACTTCCCGGAGTTCACGGGCTACAACTGCCCCGCGCCCTGTGAGAACACCTGTACGCTCAACTACAATGACGACCCCGTCACGATCAAGTCCATCGAGCGGGCCATCGTCGACAAGGGCTGGGAAGAGGGCTGGATCGAGCCCGAACCGCCCGAGGAGCGCACCGACGAGGACGTGGCCATCGTCGGCTCCGGACCTGCAGGGCTCGCTGCGGCCCAACAGCTCAACCGCGCGGGCCACCACGTGACGGTGTACGAGCGCGACCCCAACCCCGGCGGGCTGATGCGCTACGGCATCCCGGACGCCAAATTCGGCAAAAAGAAAGTCGACCGCCGGATCGACCAGCTCCGCGAGGAGGGGATCACCTTCGAGTGTGGCGTCGAGGTCGGCGAGGATATTTCTGCCGAGAAACTCGACGAGGACTACGACGCGGCGTGTATCGCCGTCGGCTCACAGAAGCCGATCGAACTCCCGATCGAGGGCGTCGACCTCGATGGCATTCACTACGCGATGGACTATCTCCCGCGGGCCAACCCCGGCCAGAACGACGGCTGGGCGGTCCCCGAGGAGATGAACGCCGACGGCAAGAGCGTCGTCGTATTGGGTGGCGGTGACACCGGCGCGGACTGTGTCGGAACTGCCCACCGTCAGGGTGCTGAACAGGTCGTCCAGATCGAACTGCTTCCCCGGCCGCCCGAAGAGCGACCGGACGGCAACCAGTGGCCCGACCAGCCCCAGACGTACGAAAAATCCTACTCACAGGAAGAGGGTGGTGTCGAGGAATACTGCGTCGACACTCAGCAGTTCCACGACACCGACGACGACGGCGTCGTCGACGAACTCCGCGCCCACCGCGTCGAGTGGGAACAGGGCGAGGACGGCTGGGAGAAAGAAATCGTCGAAGAAGACATGCGGATCGACGCCGAGATGGTCCTGATCGCGGCTGGCTTCCAGGGTCCCGAAGAGACACCGTTTGACCCACTTGGTCTAGAGATGACCGACGACGGCACCTTCGAAACTGAAGATCACCAGACCTCCGTCGAGAACGTCTTCGCCGCGGGCGACGCCAACTCCGGCCCGTCGTTGATCGTCTGGGCCATCGGTGACGGCCGCGACGCCGCTCGCGACATCGACGAGTACCTGATGGGCGAGACGAACCTGCCAGCGAGTCTGGAGACGGACAATCCGCCGGTCGTCTCGCGGCGGTAGCTCCCCACCACTCGACTTTCTTCCAATTGCCTATCAGTCGGTTTGGTCGTTCCACGTTGCCCGCACCCAGCGTGGAATGCCGGCGCTGGCCACTCCTGAACTGCTGTAGATGAGTCGACTGTCACTCGTGGACACGAATGCGTACCGAATCACGTTCTGATTGGGCGTGACGAGTACGTAGCCCCGGATTCCCCCTCCGAGTGCAGGGATAGCCTCGTCACGTTCCCCGATCACGTCGTATCGGACTACTTTCTCACCGTTCCGTGTCGTAATTCCGTCACGGGCGTAGACCAACTCGGAGAGTATCGATCGATCTGCCAGTCCGAAACTGTTGACGCTCGATGCGGGAATCCGTTCGTAGACGGCCCTGTCCTCGACTATGCCGTCTACTTCTGAAGCCGGTGGAAGAGTGCCGTTGCGATAGCGCTGCAGTCGATACCCGTGTCCATCGAGACGGACCTCTTGGGTGTATTGAACGTTGTTTAGGCGCTCGGAGTCGCCCACCACGTGATGCGTTCGGATGATGGTACCGTTTGCGAAGTGGATCGAAGATCTCGATATCTCGAAAGCCCGGTCACCGTCGCTAACGTTGTGGACGAGGTGCTCCGAGTAGGTGTTCGCGTGGTCGTCAAGCGTCTCGAACTCGGTGCCGGGTGTGCCACCGAATCCGAGCTTCGCGAGCGGGTGTTCGAAGATGACGAACGGGGTCAGGATCGCCAGCAGGACGACTGCGACCAGAACGACCCCCGCTGCGACGCCGAGGTGCCGTCGATCCCCCGGTATCTCGACCATGTCGGTAGCTCTCCATCACTCCTCAAAACAGTTGTGCCCACGCGGCGGTCGTCCTCAGAATCGATCCGTCCGACCCGACGCCGTCCACGGGTCGTCGGGCGCACGTTTCGGCACGCGGTCCGACCGATGTTGCAGCGATTTGATCCGGCCTTTGAACGCCCAGCGACGGCCCTGCCAGTCGTCGCCTGCCGAGCCCCCCTCACTCGCTGCCACACGAGCGGCCGCCTCGGCGTCGAGCTGTGCCCGGATGACAGCGACGATAGCGGCCGCTTCCTCGGGTTCTGCCGACGGATTCGACTCGAAAACTGCCTCGAACAGCGCTTTGTCACTCGGAGTGTCAGCCGGCATCTCAGAGCGGGATGTTGCCATGTTTTCGGTCGGGGTGGTCGACGCGCTTGCTACGCAGTAGTTCGAGGTCGGTGATGAGTCGCGATCGAGTTTCCTGGGGTTCGATCACGTCGTCAAGGTAGCCACGGTCGGCCGCAGTGTAGGGGTTTGCGAAGGCGTCGCGATACTCCTCAATCAGTTCCTCACGCTTTGCCTCGACATCCTCGGCAGCCTCCAGTTCGTCGTCGTAGAGGACGTTCACCGCGCCTTTCGGGCCCATCACCGCGATCTCGGCGCTGGGCCAGGCGTAGTTCTTGTCCGCGCCGACGTGTTTCGATGCCATGACGTCGTAGGCGCCGCCGTAAGCTTTGCGCGTGATGACCGTCACGAGCGGAACGGTCGCCTCGGAGTAGGCATACAGCAATTTCGCGCCGTGTTTGATAATCCCGCCTTTCTCCTGATCCGTCCCGGGCATGAATCCGGGGACGTCGACGAACGTGATGATGGGGATATTAAAGGCGTCACAGAAGCGGACGAATCGCGAGCCCTTTAGCGAAGAGTCGATGTCGAGCGTCCCGGCGTTGACCCGCGGCTGGTTCCCCACGACGCCGACCGCGTGGCCGTCCAGTCGGCCGAATCCGGTGACGATGTTGCGGGCGTAGTCTTCGGCGACCTCGAAAAAAGAGTCCTCGTCCAGCACGTCTTCGACGACGGTATTCATGTCGTAGGGTTTCTGTGGGGCACTCGGGACGGCCTCGTGGGCGGCCGTACAGTCCCGGTCGGGGTCGTCCCAGGGCTCGACCCGTGGGGGGTCTTCGACGTTGTTCTGGGGCAGATACGAGAGGAGGTGGCGGATGTCGTCCAGGGCCTGCTCTTCGGCGGCAGGTGTGAAGTGGGCCACGCCGCTCTCGCTCGCGTGTGTGTTGGCCCCACCTAACTCGTCAAAGGAAACCTCCTCGCCAGTGACCGTTTCGATGACGTCCGGCCCGGTGATGAACATGTGGCTGGTGTCTTCGACCATGAACACGAAGTCCGTGATCGCCGGTGAGTAGACCGCCCCGCCGGCGCAAGGCCCCATGATGGCCGAGATCTGCGGGACGACACCTGAGGCGAGTTGGTTGCGATGGAAGATGTCGCCGTAGCCCGCCAGCGAGTCGACACCCTCCTGGATGCGCGCGCCGGCTGAGTCGTTCAGCCCGATGATCGGCGCGCCGACCTCCAGGGCTTTGTCCATGATCTTGACCACTTTCTCGGCGAAGATTTCGCCCAGTGAGCCGCCGAAGACAGTGAAATCATGGGCGAAGACGAAGACTGTCCGTCCGTCGACTTCGCCGTGGCCGGTCACGACGCCGTCGCCAGGCACAGTCTTCTCGTCCATGTCGAAGTTCGTGCATCGGTGTTCTCGAAGTGCGTCGGTCTCGACGAACGTTCCGTCGTCGAGGAAGTAGTCGACCCGCTCGCGCGCGGTCATCTTCCCGCGCTCGTGCTGGGCTTGGATACGCTCTTCGCCGCCGCCTTTCTCTGCCTCTGCCTTGCGCTCCCGGAGCTCCTCGAGCGATTCGTCGTCTGTCACACTGGGTCCCGCCCGTCAGTCATGCCCGGGACAACGGGGGTGCGCGAAAAAAGCGTTACCCGAAACTTCGGGTTTAATCGGTTACCGGAGGTCTCCCATCGCGTAGTAGAACCGCTGGAGCGCGGTGAAGTGACCGACGATGGCGAAGACGACGAGCAGCCACCCGACGATGGTGAGGCTTTCGATCGGTTCGGTGACGACTGCGGCCGCGCCCCCGACGACGCCGATCAACACAAGACGGTCGGCCCGCCCCAGGAGGCCGCCGTAGACGCGATCCAGCCCCACGGCCTGGGCCTGCGTGCCGAGATAGGAGGTCATCAGGACGCCAGTCACGGCCGCGAGACCGAGATCGTAGCGCCCAATTCCGGCAGCGAGACCGACGAGAATGACGATGTCAGCGTAGCGGTCGAGGACGTGATCGAGCAGGTCACCGGCTTCGCTCGCGACCTCTAACCGTCGTGCGAGCGCGCCATCGATCAGATCGAGCCAGCCATTGAGGAAGACCAGGACCGCGCCCAGGGCGTAGAACAGTGGGTCTTCTCCACCTTGGTAGAACGCGCCTGCGGCTCCGCCAGCGAGAACGATCGCGAGGACGCTCACGGTATTCGGCGTCAGTCCCACTGCGGCAGCGGCGCGGACGAAGGGGTTCAACGCACGGTCGGCCAGTGGGCGGAATCGATCCAGCGTCATAGATAATCGATGTAGTCGACGGTTCCAGCACTCGGTTCACGATCCCCGGAGATGACGGCTTCGATCGCCTCGGCGACCTCACCTGGCGTACGATCGGTCGTTTCGATCTCGTAGACGTTCTCCTCACCGTGCTTCTGGACGGCGTGGCCGAGCACGACATCCAGGGCCTCGCTCTCTGCGTTCTCGCGGGCCGATTCGGCTGACTCTCCACGTTCGTTGAGGCGGCGTTCGATTTCCTCCGGCGCACATCGTAGGACGACGACTTTGTCGGCGTCGAACTCGTGCGCGAGATGGGACTCGAAGAGGACGTCATCGTATTCGTCGAGCCACTCGGCGACGGCATCGAGATCGGCGATAAGTGAATCCCGTTCGTCGTCACGCCCTGTCGTGAAGTCCTGTTCGCGGATGACGTTGTTGAGATGAATCACCTCGAAGGCAGTATCGAACTGCACTATATCGACGTGCTCGACAGCGGTCGTCTTGCCCGTTCCGGGCGTCCCGGTGACGGCGATCCTCATCGTCGCACCCTCCACTCACGCCTCGACATCGGTGAGCACCTCGTTGATCGTTTCGACAGCCTGTGGCGTCTGCTCGCGCGTCCCGCAGGTGATCCGAATGCACTCTGGCAGGCCGAAACTCGAACAATCCCGGACAATGACGCCCTGTCGCTGGCAGGCCTCGGAGACTGCCGAGGCGTCGCCGACCTCCGCGAGGACGAAGTTGCCGCCACTCTCCCACGTCTCGGCGTCGAGATTGTCGCGCATATACTCGCGAGCCCAGCGAGCAGTCTCTACAGTTGTCTCGAGGAATTCGTCGTCGTCGAGTGCTGCCAGTCCGGCCCGGCAGGCAATCTCGCTGGCGGCGAAGGGCGTGTTCACGCGAGCGTAGGCGTCGCCCCACTCGGCGGGCGTGATCGCGTAGCCAAGGCGGATTCCGGCCAGCCCGTAGGCTTTCGAAAAGGTCCTGAGGACGGCGACGTCGTCGCGTTCGTGGACGAGTTCGACTTTGCTCTCTCGCTCGGTGAACTCGCCGTAGGCCTCGTCGACGACGACGAGCGTCTGTTCGTCGGTCTCCTCGGCGATCTGCTCAACTTCTGCGATTGTGACTTCCGAGCCCGTGGGATTGTGCGGGCTCGTCAGGTAGACAATCCGCTCGCCGTCGTAGGCATCGAGGACACGCTCCGGGGACTGGTGGAAATCCTCGGCTTTCGAGATGGGGAATTCCTCGACGGTCCCGTGATGATACTTCGCGGCCATCCCGTGATAGGTGAAGTCCGGATCGGGGACGAGAACGGCCTGGCCCGGATCGAGCATCGCCCGGGAGAGATAATCCAGTGCGCCATCGCCGCCGTTGGCCAGCCAGATCTGTTCGTCGCCGACGTTCCAGCGGTCGGCCAGTTCGGCGATCAGGTCCGTGTGCGAGGATTTCGGATAGTAGTGGACGTCTTCTGCCACGTCGCGGATGGCGTCGACGGCGTTGGGCGAGGGGCCGAGTGCGTTCTCGTTCGAGGAGAGTTTGATCAGGTCGTCGGGATCGAGGCCGAGTTCCCGGGCGACCTCCTCGATACCCCGCCCCGCGCGGTAGATCAAGAGATTCGAGAGGTCCCGTGGTTGCATATGCGTGGCAAGCGGGCGGCGGGTCTTAAGTTTGCTCAAGGCGTGCTGAGTGCGCCAACCGAAACGACTACGAGGCGAGCCAGTGACTACCAGACAGGAAATGCCGCTGCTGATCGACATCCGGAAGCTGCGGATCATCAACCAGTTGATGCGGAGCGGGACCGAGAACGTCACCGAAGCGCTGGCGACGCTGGCCGATGTCGAATCGAAGGTCGACATCAAGAGCCTCTCGTTCGTCGAACCAGCCGACATCGCCGCCGAGATCGGGACAGACGAACTCTACAGTGCCTCGATCCACCTTCGGGAACCACCGTATGGGGTCTTTCTGTTGACCTTTCCTCGGGAGACAGGTGAGGAGATGGCAGCGCTGATGACGGGCACGCCTGTCGACGGCGGATCGTTCAACCAACTCCAGAAGAGCGCACTCCAGGAGATGTGTAACATCCTGACTTCGGGATTCATCGACGGAATCGCCAACACACTCGGGACGACCATCGACATGGAGACGCCGGAGCTTCGGTACAGCAACGGCAGCGATGTCGCCGCACAGACCCTCTCACACGTCCGCAAGGACTCGCTTTCGATCGTTCTCGACTCGATGATCGACGTCGCCGACGAGGACGCCGCGTTCAAGGTTCGAGTGTTTCTTGTTCCCGATCCGGGGTCGTTCGTGAATCTGCTCGATCATCTCTCTGTCGAAGAGATCTCCGATCGCGCCGAGTCCGAAGGCGAACTCCCGTAGGGCCCATCTGGCGGCCGTAGATCCTCCACATTGAAGGTCATCCCGTCCGCCAACTCGTCTATGAGTGTTGAACGCGCAAGCTTGTACGCGATTCACCTCGTCTTCGCCGGCCTCTGGGCCGGTGCTGTCGTGTTCGTGACGTGGGGAATCCTGCCGCTCGCCCGAGACGGAAATCTCGACGCCGGGCCCCTGGAATCGATTACTGGCCGTCTGAAACTACTCTCTCGTGTGAGCGCGGTCATTCTCCCGCTCACGGGCATCCGGATGGCCATGCTGGGAAACTATACTGAAACAGCCATCCTCTTCGAGACGACCCCTGGTCACCTCCTCATCGGAATGATCGTCCTCTGGCTGGTCCTGATGGGTCTGGTCGAGGTTGGTGCGAGTAAACTCACCTCGGGAACGAGCCAGCAGAAAGTCCGCGAACCAGCCCGAGAGGCGCGGCCGTTCCTCCTCGGGGCGACCGTCGTCGCCCTCCTGCTGTTGCTCGATGCCGGCGCGATCTCCGGCGGGCTGTAACTAGCGACGGTTATATTCTCGCCAGCTGATAATCTCAGATGGGTATAAGTTATCTTCGAGCGAATAGTTCGATATACCAGTAGTAGAACTGCTGGTGTGATGTTCATTATGAATGGGATACAGGACGCAGTCGCGATCGTAACGGGCGGGAGTACCGGGATTGGACACGCGGCGGCGCTTAGATTCGCCGCAGAGGGTGCCAACGTCGTCGTCGCAGACGTCAACGTCGACGATGGTGAACAAACTGTCGCCGAGATTCGAGAGGCAGGCGGTGAAGCGACGTTCGTCGAAGCTGATGTCAGTGACGAGACCGACGCCGAAGCGATGGTGCAAACGGCAGTCGACACCTACGGTGGGCTGGACTTCGCGTTCAACAACGCCGGGATCGAAGGCGAATCGGATCCGTCGTCTGAACAGCCCACGTCGAACTGGGACAGGGTCATCGACGTCAATCTCAAGGGCGTGTTCCTGGGGATGCGAGCGCAGATCCCGGCGATGCTTGAAGACGGCGGCGGCTCGATCGTCAACACGGCTTCGATCGCAGGCGTCGTCGGATTCCCCGGCTTGAGCCCCTACGTGGCCAGCAAACACGGCGTGATCGGTCTGACCAAGACTGCTGCCCTGGAGTACGGCCGCGATGGCGTCCGCATCAACGCCATCTGTCCGGGTGTCATCGAGACCCCGATGGTTCAGCGCTCTCAGGAGGAGACGCCCGAACAGATGGAGCAAGTGACTGCGGCGACGCCGATGGGACGGCTCGGCCAGCCCGAAGAGATCGGTGACGCTGCCGTCTGGCTCTGCTCGGACGACGCCTCGTTCGTCACCGGCGAGTCACTCGTCATCGACGGTGGCTACGTCACGCAGTAGGGTTTCTGTCGCCGCTTCACCACTGGGCGAGCGTTTTTTCGAGATCTTCTGCGACCCGGAGTGCGAGCGCCGCGATGGTCAGCGTCGGGTTCATCGCGCCCGCAGTGACGAAGACGCTGCTCGAAGCGATCCAGCAGTTGTCCAGATCGTGTGTCCGGCAGTTGGGATCGACCACGCTCGACGCCGGGTCGGTCCCCATCCGGGTCGTCCCCATGTGATGGAAGGCTGGCCCGGTCGCGTCGGGACCGACGACCCACTCGATGTCTGCGTCGAGTTCCTCGAGGATCGAGCGCTGGATCTCGTTCGCGCGTTCGATCGTCGCCCGGTCCCGGTCGCTGATCGACCACTCGATTTCGGGGACTGGATTGCCGTGGTCGTCGGTGGTCGAGCGGTCGAGCGTCACACGGTTGTCGGCACGGGCTTCCTGCTGGACCAGGCCAGCGACTTCGAGGTAGTTGCCGTAGGTGTCACGAAGGTTCCCGAGCAGCTCGTCACCCCATTCGTCGGCGTTGAGAGCGTCCTCAACCGGCGACGGGCCGGCGTAGTTCAGAAACTCGAGCTTGATCGGCATGTGGTCGTCGCTGTCGTAGAACTGGTGGGTCTCGGTGGTGTTGAATCCGACGTGCTTCTGGCGAGTGGGCCGATCGATTGTCCCGCCGACACGTGCTGCGAGATGCTCGGTGAAGTACCGACCCACAAGTCCGGAAGAATTGGCGAGGCCGTCGGGATGTTGCTCGCTCGCCGAGAGCAGGAGGAGTCGTGGAATCTCGATCCCGCCAGCTGCCAGCACGAACTCACGGGCCTCCTGCCTGTGCTCCTCGCCGTCCGGTGTGGCGTAGACTGCGGCCTCGATTCGCTCGCCTGCGTCGTCGTGTTCGAGTCGCTGGACGGGCGCGCGGTCGATCACTCTCGCTCTCTCGTCTTCGGCCTTCCGGACGTGGACGGTCGCGTCGTACTTCGCGCCGGAGGCACAGACTGGCTTGCACGTCCCGTAGCCGACACAGGCGCTACGGCCGTCGTAGCTCTCGGAATTGCGGGCGTTCGGAACCGAGTGCGTAGCGATCTCCAACCGTTCACAGGCAGGGGCGAAGAGGGAGTCGCTGTGGGACGGTGGGAACGCCGCCATCGGAAACGGTTCTTCCCGGGGTGGAGCGAAGGGATTGTCCGCGGCTCCAGCGACGCCGATCCTCCGCTCGGCCGCGGCGTAGTAGGGCTGGAGGTCGGCGTAGTCAATCGGCCAGGGCTCACCGCCGTTTGCTCCCGTAAAATCACGTTCGTGCAGGCGCATCACCATCCCCTGCCAGTGGAGACTGGTCCCGCCGACGCCTTTCACACGGGCGTGATTCAGTGGGTAATGCATCTCTCCCGACGAGGTGTAATCGTCCCGGGGGCCGCCCATGTCCCAGACAGACTGGGGCGGGTGTGCGGGGCGGATCGATCGCTCCATCCGCTCGATTCGCTCTTCGAAGTCGAATCTCGGCCCGGCTTCGAGGACGATGACATCGTACCCAGCGCTCGCAAGACGGTGTGCCACCAGCGCGCCCGCCGGACCCGCGCCGACGATACACACGTCGACTCGCCCCGAGGGAGAGCGATCTTTCGCCATTCGACTCGTCTTAGGCGACCCTAAACTTAGGCGTTGTCGTTGCGAGTCGGGAAAAACAGGCCGAGGCGACGATGGAGGGCCGAAGAAGGGGATTAGCCGTGGTGGATCCGGCGATACGCGACGTAGGAGTACACCGTCGTCACGAGCGCGACGGCGGCGACAGGGCCGACGAGGAATGCCGTCGCGTATTGGGGGATGACGATCGCGCCGAGCGCGAGCAGCCCTGCGACTTTGAACAGCGGAGCGGCTCTACTGTGCGTTCGGTCCCACACCTGCTCGTCGCTCAGGGTCCAGGGCGTCCGGATCCCGACGAACCAGTTCTGCTCGGCGCGGTCGAGGACGAACCCGACAGCCACGTAGAGTGCGGCGACGGCCGGCGTGACGAGCTGGAAGACCGAGGCTTCGACGCCGACGTTGACCAGCAGCATGACACCGTGGACGTACGAAAGCAGCGCGACCGTCCCGACGGCCAGCCACTCGTAGACGGCCTGAAACTCCCGGATGTTCGCGCCCAGTGGATCGATCCGCGGGATGACGGCGAACAGCCCGAGGAGGGCGGCACCGATTGCGGGGAGGAGGGCCATTGCGACCCAGCGGGGGGCATACCCGTTCGGTTCGCCCGCGGCGTTCCAGTGCGTGACGACTTCCTGAGGGAGGTCCTGGGCGGCGAGCAGACTTGCGACACCGGCGGCTGCGACGAACGCGAGTCCGACCCCGTACCGATGTATCGAGCGCATGGGTGTGTGACCTCACTCGATCGTTCGAACGGATCGAACATAAAAAAGGGATCAGAGTTTCAGGCTCGGAAAGTCGGGCTCACTCCGCCTGCCTGACGTCGTGATTGTACTATCACTCTGATTGCCTGACGTCGTGTTCGAGCGTGCCGATCCCCTCGATTTCGACTTCGACGTGATCGCCATCGGTGAGTGGGCCGACACCCTCGGGCGTTCCTGTCGCGATCACGTCACCAGATTCGAGGGTCATGTAGGTCGTTATCTCGGCGATCAATTCCGAGATCGAGAAGATGAAGTGCTCGATCGAAGAGTCCTGTCGCGTTTCGCCGTTGACCCGCAGTGTGATGCTCGCGTCGTCGGGAATCTCCTCGGTCAAGACCGGTCCCATTGGCGCGGCGTTGTCGAAGGCCTTGCCACGGATCCAGTTCTGTTCGCGGTCTTGATCGTCGCGGTTCGAGATGTCGTTGAAACAGGTGTACCCGCGGATCACGTCGTCGACTTCGTCGGGATCGACGTCCTTGCACTGGCGGTCGATGACGACGGCCAGTTCGGCCTCGTGCTCGATCCGATCTTTCCCTTCCGGGAGCGAAATTGTCGACTGATGACTCGCGACGGCGTTGGGCGGTTTGAGAAACAGGAGCGGTCGGTCCGGGACATCTTCACCGCGCTCGTCGGCGTGTTTTGCATAATTCCGGCCGACGCAGACGATTTTTGTCGGCTCGCACGGCGGGAGGATGTCCACTTCCTCGAGGTCGTAGGCGTCGTCGAAGAAGTGTACGTGATCGTCGTGCCACAGTCCTTCTCGTACTGACCCAGCCGGATCGCGGAAACGAACGTCGTCCATGCCTGGGTCCAGGGTCGGCCGGGAGAAAAACGTGCGGGAACGACCTGCTCAAACCAGATCGAACCGCTATGCCCGACGCGAGTCGATTCCTTTTCCCTGCTCGGGCGCGAAACCGTCGTATGGAAGAACAGCGCCGGGTTCGCGTGCTTCCCGGCCCGGATTCGGGAATGCTTCGACTGCTCGATCGGGAGACGTACGATCCGGTTGTCGTCAGTCTCGAGGCGAGCACGCCGCGTCTCGCAGACGTTCACCCGGGCTATCTCCTCGACGCAACGCTGGACTGGTCGGCCCCTGAACCACCCGTCGACGACATAACTGTACAGCGACCGACGCTGTATACCTTCGTTGACGAGATCGACCCAGTGTTCGAGGTCGCACAGGATGTCTGGCAGGAGGCACGCGCCAGCGGCGACGGGATGAACAGTCGTGTGACGCGAAACACTGACGGCGACGCCAACGGCGTCTGTTACGTCTTTGCCGAACCGCCACTCGAAGATCGACTGGCGGAGTTTCGCGAGGGGGCGCGTCCGCTTGAACCGTTGATCGACCGCGTCAACGAAACTAGCGACACCGCCCCACGCGAGGTGTTCGTCATGCGACCCACCGACGGGGAGTTCGTCGTCGTCACGATCGCATTCGAGAAGGAGGGCCACTTCGCGGACACGCTCAGAGAGACGTATTCGTGCGAACGGCCTCCCGAACCGCTCGGGTGACGATCGACTCTCGTATTGTTGCTCAGTACCGTGAACGGGAAGACTCATCACTGGTCGAGATCCAAGAAGATGGATAGTATGACCGTGCTGGACCCCGGTGACGTTCGGTCACTCCTCCCACACCGGCCGGCAAAGAGAACGATTCTTGTGCGCGAACGACCACATCGAGACACGAAGATGACCGACGCTCTTTCGACACTGCAAACGGCTTTGAGCGAGGTGACGGAATGACACGGGAGCTACAGTCGACCCGCCGTCGATATCTGTTTGGACTCGGTGCATCGGCGGTCACTGTCGGGCTCGGACTCGGAAGTACAACTGTGACGGGCGCGTCTACGACCGCCGAACCTGGGTGGGCGCAGTTCGGATTCGACACGGCGAATTCTAGCCACGCCCCGGGAAATCGCGGGCCGACACTGAAGGCCGAGCAGCGATGGCGATTTCGCTCTTCAGGCCGCGGTTCCTCGGCGGCAGTCACCGAGGACACGGCGTACGTTGGACTCAACGACGACGTATTCGCAATCTCGACGGACGACGGGACCCAGCAGTGGGAAGCACGGTGGCAACAGCCGATCACGTCGGCGCCTTCGGTCCGCGGTGAGTACGTCTATGTTGGCGCGGAGAACAACATCTACGGACTAAATCGTGCCACCGGCGATACGGAGTGGGTGGTCAGCACGAGCGAGAGCGTGACGGCCGCACCGGCCGTCACCTCCGAGATGGTCATCACTGGCAGTCGTGACGGCTGGATCTACGCTGTCGACCGCCAGAATGGCAGCGAGATCTGGTCAGTAAAGACTGATCGCTTCGATCCGGTTTCTGCAGGCGCTGCTATCGCGGACGGAACCGTCTACGTGGGTGACGACCGTGGATTCGTCTACGCACTTGACGCTAGCGACGGCTCCAAAGAGTGGCGGTATCGGTGTGATGGGTCCATCGAGAACGCGGTGAGTATCGTCGACGATACTGTCTACGCCAGCGACGCGACCGGTCGTGTCTACGCGATCGATGCAGCTGACGGGAGCGAACAGTGGACCTTCGACTCCGAGAGCGACGGCACATCGTCGGTTGCTGTCGCCGACGAAACAGTCTACGTCGGCTGCGCCGATGGATTTCTCTATGCACTCGACGTCTCAGATGGATCGGAGTCGTGGTCCTACGAGACGGGCGGCGCTGTCCACGCGCCGGCCGTGGCAGGCGATATCATTTACGTGGGCAGTGAAGATGGATGGGTCTACGCGCTCGAAGTCGACGGCGGGGACGAACAGTGGTCGTTCGATACTGGTGGCCCAGTCGAATCGATGCCGGCTGCCTACGACGGTGTCGTCTACGTCCAGAGTCGTGATCGCGGCCTGTTCGCGATCGAGCAGTCTGTCGAAGCCGACATCTCGTTTGCGCCCGAGAAGCCGGCCGCCGACGAACGGATCAGATTCGACGCGACGGGATCGAAACCGTCCGATCTCATCGTCTCCTACGAGTGGGAAATCGACGGCAAGACGCTGGCCGGTGAGACTGCTGGATACTCGTTCTCGACCAAGGGCAATCGAGACATCCGGCTGACGGTCGAGGACAAGTTCGGCAACGTGGATACCACGGTCCGCACCGTTCCTGTCGCGGGGATCGCACCAACGGCTGATTTCAGTGTCTCGCCTTCGGATCCAAACCCGGGCGATACGGTCATCTTCTCTGCGGGGCGGTCCTCGGACCCGGACGGGGAGATCGTCTCGTTCAATTGGATTATCGGCACCGAATCCTACGAGGGCCTGACAGTGCCGTATACGTTCCCCGAGGCCGGCTCTTATTACGTCGAGTTACGAGTTACTGACGACGACGGAGCGACCGATACAGTAAGTTCGAGCGTCCGCGTCGAAGCGGAGGCGACACAGACTCCGACGCCGACCCCTTCGGACACTCCAACCCCAACGGACACACCCACACCGACGGACACGACGACGACGGTGCCAGCGGGCGGTCTTCCAGGCGGTTCGAACAGTGGGACAAGCGGCGGTGCCTCGGGTGGTGGCGGCGACTCGATGGACGAGTGGCTCCAGATCGGTGCCGGCGGCCTCGCCAGTCTGGTCGGGCTCGCCGGATGGCTCCACTTCGACGTGACAGGGACCGAGGTGGCGACGACACCAGACGGCGCAGCCAGAGCCGCCGATGGGAGTGGGGTCGAGACGACGGCGGCGGATGATTCGAAATCCGACGAATCTGCTGGGTCTGAGGGCGGCGAAGAGACGACCGAAAGCGATCAGGAATCGAGCGGTGAGACGACTGAAGACGACACTGTGGACGAGTCAGCGTAACGTCGTTTCTCAACCCTTTTATCGCCGTGACGGTATTGTCCGAACATGACCGAGCAGGACGGGACGTCCGACGCAGCCGACGACGAACAACACACCACGGAGTCAGAGCCGACAGGTGAATCCGGAGACGCGTCGACGGCAGCCACCGCGGAACGACAAGAGGACGGCCGATCGGCCGAGTCGCCCCCGTCTGAGAAGGACACAGACGAGACTACTGATCGGCAGGCCCAGTCTGACGCCACCAACACGTCAGATCAGGATGCGGCTTCCGCGCCACCAGATGATGGCCCCGCAGCTTCGGATCTCGACGTGGCCGACGGCATCGTCGAATACGTGGAGTCGACGCCCGTTGCGGACGTGGCCGACGAGATCGCGACGCTCCGGTTCGAAGTCGACACGCTCGAATCGGATGTCGCGGAGTACGAACAGGAGATCGAGGATCTCAAATCACGGATCAGGCGCAAGCAGGCCGACTTCGAGAACTACAAAAAGCGGATGCAAAAGCGCCGCGAGCAAGAAGAGGCTCGGGCGACCGAGGATCTCGTGACGCGGTTGCTCGACGTCCGGGACAACCTCAAGCGTGCGCTCGAACAGGACGAAGACACGGCCATTCGCGAGGGTGTCGAGTCGACGCTCAAGCAGTTCGATCGAATCCTGGACGACGAGAACGTCGAACCGGTCGAGCCAGAACCCGGTGACGAGGTCGATCCCGAACGACACGAGGTACTCGTCCGGATGGACTCCGACCAGCCCCCGGGGACGATTGCACAGGTCCACCGTCCGGGCTACGAGATGGCTGACAAAGTCATCCGGACGGCACAGGTCGCGGTCAGCGAAGACGAGTAGCGACGTTCTTCCGTCTTCAGTACACGGCATCCGCTTAGGCCAAAGTGACAATATTCTTCGGCTCGAATTCCACGTATAGTGGCTCCTCCAGATCCGTCCGAGCACGATCCGACGACCTGGCGTGGCTCGGCGCTCCGAGACGAGGTGCGTACGGGTGCTGATGTGCGAAGCGTGCTCGAACGCGCTCACGAGACGTCGATCCCATATCAATACGAGTCTGAAGAGCTGCTGAAAGGTGATCACGTCGCCGAGATGTTTCGGACGAGAGGCTACACGCGTGTTCGCGTCATCTACAACTGCGGCGTCGAATCCAACGGCCGGCTCAAGCTCTTCACGAGAGGGCATTTCTGGGGCGGCGACGACGAGCATCAGCGATATCAGGCCCAGTATCGCCGTGAACCCTGCCCGACCGAGACGGTACCGTTCGACACCTACGAGGTCTGGATGCGTTATCAGTACGGAACCATCGAACGAGACTCGGCGGGAAACGTCGTGTTTGTCTCCGATGCCGAACGGGATGGCGAAACACTCCGTCGACTCGAGTGGCCAGAACTGTATACACCAGTCAAACGACGACTCGCAGAACTAGAACTCGTTCGAAATCCAGCCTTCGCGAGGTATCGATTGCTCGAACATGAGGAGTGGTCGGAGTACGTCCGAAGCTTCAGATACGATCCGACGGTCTTCGGCGTCGGCCCGTGAGCGCTCGACTCTGGACGTGGCCTACCGGGACTGCAGTCGATCACTCTGAAAGCGGTCCGTTTATATGCATCGGAGAATCGGATTCTGGAGTCCTGAAACGTCGTTCCGTGGCTGTATTTGCGGGGGCGTGGGTCGGTCTGTCTAGCAACTTTTAACCGGGTCTGACGGATAGGTCAGCCTAACATGGCAAGCAACAAGATCCTCGGTATCGACCTGGGGACGACGAACTCGGCATTTGCGGTGATGGAAGGAGCGGATCCCGAAATCATCGTCAACAGTGAGGGCGACCGCACGACACCCTCCGTAGTCGCCTTCGACGACGGCGAACGGCTGGTCGGCAAGCCGGCCAAGAACCAGGCCGTCAAGAACCCAGACGAGACGATCGCCTCCATCAAGCGCCACATGGGCGAGGACGACTACTCTGTCGAACTCGACGGCGAGGAGTACACGCCCGAGCAGGTCTCGGCCATGATCCTCCAGAAGATCAAACACGACGCCGAGGAGTATCTCGGCGACGAGATCGAGAAGGCCGTTATCACGGTGCCGGCCTACTTCAACGACCGCCAGCGCCAGGCGACCAAGGACGCCGGCGAGATCGCCGGCTTCGAGGTCGAGCGCATCATCAACGAGCCGACCGCCGCGTCGATGGCATACGGGCTGGACGACGATTCCGATCAAACTGTGCTCGTCTACGACCTCGGTGGGGGGACCTTCGACGTCTCGATCCTCGACCTGGGTGGCGGCGTCTACGAGGTCGTTGCGACCAACGGGGACAACGACCTCGGTGGCGACGACTGGGACCACGCCATCATCGACTGGCTGGCCGAGGAGTTCGAGAACGACCACGGGATCGACCTGACAGACGACCGCCAGGCCCTCCAGCGCCTGAAAGACGCCGCCGAGGAAGCCAAGATCGAACTCTCCTCGCGCAAGGAGACCGACATCAATCTTCCGTTCATCACGGCGACCGACGAGGGGCCGGTCCACCTCGAGCAGAGCATGACGCGTGCGAAGTTCGAGTCACTCACGGAGGACCTGGTCGAGCGGACGGTCGGCCCGACTGAGCAGGCCCTGGACGACGCCGGCTACGACAAAGACGACATCGACGAGGTGCTGCTGGTCGGTGGGTCGACCCGAATGCCGCAGGTTCAAGAGAAAGTCGAGGAACTCACGGGCAAAGAGCCAAAGAAGAACGTCAACCCCGACGAAGCCGTCGCGCTCGGCGCGGCAATCCAGGGCGGCGTCCTCTCCGGGGACGTCGACGACATCGTCCTGCTCGACGTGACGCCGCTATCGCTTGGTGTCGAGGTCAAGGGCGGTCTGTTTGAGCGCCTCATCGAGAAGAACACGACGATTCCGACCGAGGAATCGAAGATCTTCACGACTGCGGCCGCGAACCAGACGCAGGTCCAGATCCGCGTCTTCCAGGGCGAACGTGAGATCGCAGCCGAGAACGAACTGCTCGGTGAATTTACGCTCGCGGGGATCCCGCCGGCTCCGGCCGGAACGCCCCAGATCGAGGTTTCCTTCAGTATCGACGAGAACGGCATCGTCAACGTCTCAGCCGAGGACAAAGGCTCGGGCAACAAGGAAGACATCACCATCGAAGGTGGTGCCGGCCTGAGCGACGAGCAGATCGAGGAGATGCAAGAAGAAGCCGAGAAACACGCCGAAGAGGACGAGCAGCGTCGACAGCGAATCGAGGCCCGCAACGAGGCCGAGGCCGCTGTCCGCCGCGCCGAGACACTCCTCGAAGAGAACGAAGAAGACGTCGACGACGACCTCGCAACGTCGATTGAAGCAAAGATTGACGACGTGCAGGAAGTCCTCGAAGACGAAGACGCCGATACCGAGGACTACGAGGAAGCTACCGAGGCCCTGACCGAGGAGCTGCAGGAGATCGGCAAGCAAATGTACCAGGAGCAGGCCCAGCAGGCTGCAGGCGGCGCTGGTGCCGGTCCTGGTGGCGCAGCAGGTGCGGGCCCCGGTGGAGCAGCGGGCGCTGGGCCTGGCGGTGCCGGTCCGGGTGGCGCTGCGGGCCAGGGCGAGGAGTATGTTGACGCCGACTTCGAAGACGTAGACGAGAGTGACGAGGACGAGCAGTAGCGAGTCCGAGGAACTCTCGTCTGCTCGATAGACGAACGAAGTGAGTCTATCGGTGTTTCAGACTCTGAGCGACAGCGAAGATTCTGAAGACGAGGACTGATAGTGATTACTGTAGGTCTGTTCCGCATCGACCGCACGAAGGCGTGCGGTCGTAGCGGTAAATCGCTACAGTAATCACTATGAAGGGGACTCCGAAACTCGAACGACGCCGATTTCACGTCGATATCAGAAACCTCGAAAAGATCGGTTTAGGCGCCTTCAAGCGGTGGAAGTCGGCATTTTCTCGAAGTGAAATAACCCGAACAGTCCGAAACGATCGGATGGGTCTTTTATGGAGTACTTTGAAGAGAGAGGCATGAGCGTCGCCCGAATCCAGTGTCCCAATTGTGGTTTCGAAGTCGAGGACGAAGACGAATGCGTACTGTGTGGAAGCGACCTCGACGAGTCTGCTGACGAGACGTAACGAGCGCGACTGCCAGCAGTTCTTGCACGCTGGCGAGGGGATTTATTCGTCGCCCCCATAGACAGATTGTGGCCTCGCCTTACGATGTCCTCGGTATCGATCCCGACGCTGACGAGCAGGACCTCGTCGACGCCTACCGGGAGCGAGTCAAAGAGGCACACCCAGACCACGGTGGCTCTCGCGAGGAGTTCCAGGCGGTCAAGAACGCCTACGAGAAGATCCGAGACGGTGAGGCCGACGCTCCGGAACCGACATCCGCGCCTCCGAGTCAGTCCCGCTCGACACCGTCGCGGTCGCCGAAACGATCGCGGGATTCGACCACGGCGCAGTCGACGGGTACAACCGACGAGCGTCGCGAGGAGACTGTCACCGTCGAGTATCTCAACTACGAGGTGCTTGACGACCACGAGTGGTCGATCGACGAGGACGATCTTTTCGCGAAGGCCGCCCGAGCCGATCTCGACCACGCGGACTACGGGAAGTTCGTTGTCAAGAACAACGAGACGCTGCTGGAGGCGGCCGAGAACAGGGGGTTCGCGTGGCCCTTTGCCTGCCGTGGCGGGGCGTGTACCAACTGTGCAGTCGCGATCGTCGACGGCGAGATGCCGCCGCCAGTCGGTCACATTCTCCCTGAGGAGATGATCGAGAAAGGGATCAGACTCTCGTGTCTCGCTGCGCCCGTCACAGACGACACGCAAGTCGTCTACAACGTCAAACACATGCCTGGCGTCGAAGAACTGTTGCTCTCGCCGAGTCGGTTCGAGAACGCTCATTCGGACTGATACAGCCTGGGAGGCTCCTCACTCGTCGGGCTCAATCTGCGAGAGCCGCATCGCGTTCCCGGTGACTGCTGTGGTCATGCCGGCGTCGCCAGCGAGGACGGCCAGCCAGATCGGGACGTAGCCGAACGGGACAGCGACTGCCAGACCGGCCTTGACCGCGAGACTCGACCAGATGTTCTGCCTGATGACGCCGTTGGCGTCACCTGCGAGTTCGTACAGATAGGGGAGCTTCGAGAGGTCGTCACTCAGCAGCGCGATGTCGGCTGTTTCGAGGGCGGTGTCGGTCCCTGCCGCACCCATCGCGACGCCTACTGTGGCGGTCGCCAGCGCGGGGGCGTCGTTGATGCCGTCGCCGACCATCGCCACGCCATCCTCATATTCGGCCGCGAGCTCGTCGACAGCCTCGACTTTCTGTTCGGGCAATAGTTCCGCCCGGAAGTCGTCGACGCCGACTTGCTCGGCGATGGCGCGGGCGGTTCGCTCGTTGTCGCCGGTCAGCATGACTGTCTTCTCAACGCCGAGGTCTCGAAGGCGGGCAACTGTTTGCTCGGCTTCCGGCCGAACCTCGTCGGCGACAGCGATCACACCTTCGAGTTCGTCTTCGGTCCCCACGAGGACCACAGTCTTGCCCTCCGACTGGAGTTTTGGGACCGTGTCGTCCAACAGATCGAGACAGTTATTCCGATCGCAGATTTGCCGGGCAGTAGTCGTAGCGACACCGCCGTCGGTCGTCGCGTGGACGTGGGTGAGATCGAAACCTAGCTCCTCGAACAAACCAGGCTTGCCCGCGAAGTGGGGAGTCCCGCCGAGGTCGGCACGGACGCCCTTGCCGGTGATACTCTCGAAGTCTTCGACTTCCTGTTTAGAGACACCTGCCGCGCCTGCTTCAGCGACGATGGCCTCGCCGATCGGATGCTCACTGCGCGCTTCCAGCCCGCGAGCGCATCGAAGGACATCTTCTTCGGTGTTACCGTGCAGCGGAACGACGTCCGTCACAGTCAGTTCACCTTTCGTAAGCGTGCCAGTCTTGTCGAAGGCGACAGCGTCGACAGCACCCATCGCTTCGAGATGATTCCCGCCCTTGATGAGGACGCCATTTTTCGCGGCACTGGTGATCCCAGAGACTACCGAGACCGGCGTCGAGATGACGAACGCACAGGGACACGCGAGCACGAGCAGCGTGAGTCCGTAGACGACCGCGGTCGACCACGTCCGCCCGAGGACGAACGGGCTCGCGAGCGTGACGAGGATGGCGAACGCGACGACGACAGGCGTGTAGTACGCCGAGAACCGTTCGACGAACTGCTCGCGTTCGGTCTTGTTCGACTGGGCATCCTCGACCAGTTCGACGATCCGTGAGAGCGTGTCTTCGCCTGCTGCGGAGGTGACTTCGACTTCGAGATACCCTCCCTCGTTGATCGTCCCGGCGAATACCTCTTCGCCCACGGTCTTGTCGACTGGGACGCTCTCGCCAGTGATCGGTGCCTGATTGACGGCGCTGGACCCCTCACGGACCACACCGTCCATCGGAATCTTCTCGCCGGGTTTGACTACCACGATATCGCCGACTTCGACTTGCTCGACGCGGATCGTCTCGGTCTCACCATCGCGCTTGACTGTCGCCTCGTCCGGCGAGAGATCCATCAGCTCTCGCAGCGACTCCCTGGCGCGGTCCATCGAGTAGGTTTCGAGCAGTTCGGCGACGCTGAACAGGAACGCAAGCGTCGCGGCTTCGAGGTAGAGTGGCTCGCCGAAGCCGACCGACGCCAGAAGTGCACCGAGGATCGCGATCGACATCAGAAAGTCGATGTCGAGATTCAGATTCCGTGCTGAGTAGTAGCCGTTCCGGAGGATGGCCTGGCCGCCGATCGCGACCGCGAGCAAGAAGGCGATGTCAGCGAGGTAAAACTCACTGCCCGCGAGTTCCCCTACCAGCGCGTTCTGACTGGCAATGAAGAACTCGAAGGCGAGACCGACCGCGACGAAGGCGCCACTGATCCAGGTCTTGATCGCCCGCGAACTCGTCCAGATGCTCTCGCGTTCGGTTTCTTGATTGTCGTCGTGGTCCCCGCCCGTCACCTCGTACCCCGCGCCCTCGATGGCGCCGACGATAGCCTCTGGAGTCACGACAGCGTCGTCGTACGTCACGACCACGGTCCCCGCTGTCGGCCGCGTCTCAAAGTCGACGATTCCGTCGACGCCTTCGAGTCCGTTCTCGACCTTTCCTGCACAAGACGCGCAGTCCATCTCGGGGACCGAGAACGTCGCCGTCTGCTCGTCGGAAGCGATGCTGTATCCGGCCTTTTCCACTCGCTCGGCGATGTCCTCGGCCGATGTCGAATCCGTGTGGTAGGTCACCGACAGCTGCCCGCTCGTGACCTGTGGGTCGACGGCCTCGATGCCGTCCAGCTTTTCGACGCTGGTCTCGACCTTGCCCGCACACGAAGCACAGTCCATCTCGGGGACGCCGTAGGAGACACTCTCGAGTTCGCGGTCGTCCTCCGACATCTCGCCGCCTGTCATTACCGGCTCTAAGCCACGGTTATTTATTAAACCAGCTATTACTCACTGGACCTAGAGTGGGGAAAATTAACAACTGAAATCCAATGGGTTAGTAAATCGTCTTCGTGGTGAGCAGTCCTGGACGGACGGGTATTTCCCTGTCAGTTCCCAATCATCGAACATGGTTTCGATCGTGTCGATCGCTTTCCAGGGGGCGATAGTGGGGTTGATCGCGACACTCGCGATGGACGTCGTGATGAACAGACTCGACGGAGGGAAGACGGTACCCCAGGTGGCGGCGAGCGTTCTCACCGGTGTCGACCCCCGGAACGTCACCGAGCGTCGAGCCAACACAGTTCACTATCTCGCCGGAGCAGCGTCCGGTGTCCTCTTTTTGGCGCTGCTGGACATCGCGTGGTGGCTCCTGGGTATCGGGCCGGGCGCGTTCGGCGTACGTGGGGTCATCGCACTGCTGACGGTCAGTCTCGTGCTCTACGGTTGGCTCGTCGGCTTCTTCACGTTCGTCGTCTTGCCGCGGTACGACCGAGGAATGGCCCGGCAACGACTTCGAACAGTGCGCCGAACGTGGGCCGTCCTCGCCGCTGTGCAGGTCGGGACACTGGTCGTCCTCTGGCTCTTGCTAACTCGACTCCTCTAGCCCGTTCAGATCCGCGACGGTGAGTTCGGTCGCCGTTCGCCAGTAGTGATCGAACGTGTCGATCGCCCACGATCGGACCGCCTCTGAGTCGGTGTCGATCGATGCCCGGAGGACCCCCGTCTCGTCGCGCAACAGCAAGTGTACGGTTTCGTCGGCGATGGTCACTGCCAGCGGGATCCCCTCCTCACGGACCCGAACCGACGCGTCGGGCGCCTGGAGTAGTGATTGTAGCCGCGTACACAGATCGTCGTCGCTCGCGAGGGCCTCGACCGCACTCCGTGAGAGGACGCCCGAAAAGGAGAGGTCGCCGGCGCTCGCGCGGCGCTCGACAACCGTCAGATTCTGCTCGTTGAACGCGTGTGAGAACGCCCGTACTTCCGCAGCGTCTTCGGCGAGATCCAGCAGGCGCTGGACGGGTGCGTTCGGTCGCGTCTGGGTCGGCGTCGTGATCGTCGCGTCCGCAAGATGCCGAAGGTCGAAGTCCATGGCGTGCGTTGGGAGGTATCGAACCAGGCCTCGGAGTTCGCGTTCGGTTTCGAGGATGTCGAGCAGGTCGTTGAACCCTCGAGCGACGAGTGTGCCTGTCGCGGTCGCAACGTAGTCGCTGCCGTCCTGTCGGACCCACGAGCGATCCTGTAGGTCGCCGAGGATCCGTCCAAGTGTCGCCTGAGACGCACCCGTTTCGGCTTCGAGTTCCGGTCGCGTGTGTCGCTCCGCCGACAACAACGTCAGCACCTCGACGCGGTTCTCCGAGAGCGCAAGAAACTCGATCTCTTCGAGTGCTGACTCCATACCTCCGGTTGCTCGCCCTCGCGTGAAAGCCTTATTGTCGCTACTCTGGCCGGGCGCCTCGGTCGTTGCACGCTATGCAACTTTTGCACGCGTCGCAACTCACGCACGACGACGGCCATTCCACCAGCGTGAAACCTTTTCTGGCGTCATCTATGGGTTTCCGGCCCCTCTATCTGGATATGTTCCGGATCTCTCTCCACTGGAGGTGTAGCCGATGATAGATCGGCGCACTGCTGCCCTGTTTGCACTCGCGAGTTTGCTGTTCGGCGGAACCTTCGTCGCCGCCAAGGCCGGCCTCGCTTACTTTCCGCCGATCCTGTTCGTCGCGTTGCGCTTCGATATCGCTGCTGTCGCGATTGCCGTGTTCGCTCTTGTGACGATCCCGCGATCCGATCTGGTACCTCGCACACGGGGCGACCTCCTCGGAATCGTCGCGACCGGTGCCTTCGCCATTGGATTGGCCAACGCCCTGCTGTTCGTCGGCCAGCAGGACGCGACCAGCGCCGTCGGTGCAATCGTCTTCGGCCTCAACCCGATCCTGACGCCCGTCTTCGCCGCCGTACTCCTCGCGGACGAGCGACTGTCCCGCCGAGGAGCACTCGGCATGGTCCTCGGACTGGTCGGCGTCGCGCTCGTCGTCGACCCAAATCCGGCGACTCTCCTCGCGGGCGGTGTCGGCAAGCTCCTCATCTTCGCCGGGGCCGTGAGCGGTGCACTCGGGACGGTCCTCATCCGCCGTGCCGACACGAGTCTGTCCAGCACTGCCCGGACTGCCTGGGGCCTCCCGCTGGCGGCCGCACTCACGCACGCGCTCAGTCTTGGGACCGGCGAATCAGCGAGTGCGATCGTCTGGACGCCCGAAGCCGTGCTCGCGCTCGGATACGTCGGCATCTTCGCCGGTGCGATCGCATACGTCGCCTACTTCGGACTGATCGACGCCGCGGGCGCGATTAGTGCCAACCTAGTCTTCTACGTCGTGCCCACGGTGGCGACGGTCGGTGGGTGGGCACTGCTGGGCGAGACAGTCTCGACGCTTACCGTCGTCGGGTTCGTGGTGATCGTCGCTGGATTCGCCGTCATCGGCAGCCGGTCGCTTCTCGACACAGTGGGCCGGCCGACGGACTGGCTCTCGACTCCGGATCGGCGCGAACAGACGAGCTACTCCAGTCGGTCAGATTAGATCAGAGATTCACCTCACTCTTCTCGCAGAGCCGCCGACGGATACGTGAAGGCGGGTCGTTCACTGTGCAACTGCAGCAGCACGGCCCATCAGTCCGTCGCCGACCGCATCGTAGTACCAGGCCAGCCAGAGCGCGGTCGCGGCGTTCGAGATCGTGACCGCCCAGAAGACGCTAGTGACACTCCCTCCGAGGAAGAGTACGCCTATCGCGGCGATCGGCAAGCGGACCGCGCCGTACTGCAACAGCGTCGAGACGAAGCTGATGCGTGAGCGATCGGCGCCGTTGAAGCCGGCCTCGAAGAGGTAGATCGCTCCCAGCGTGGGATACCCGATCGCCAGGATCTGGAGGTATTCGACTGTCAACGAGAACCCCTCGCTGGACAGTGTGGGTGCGAACCCAATCGCCAGCGGGCCAGCCGCGATCCATTGCCCGAGGCCGACGACCAACAGCGCCCCACTCGCGACGGTGACGCCCAGCCACACCGTCCGTCGGGCTCGATCGGGTCGTTCTGCTCCGAGGTTCTGCCCGACGACGCTCTGGGCTGCCTGCTGGAGCCCCTGTGGTGGAACGAACGCGATCGACGCGACCCTGGCACCGATCGTGTAGGCGGCCAGCCCAGCCCCGCCGGCGGCCAGAAACACTAGCAGGTAGATCGGCAGCCGAAGCAACTGTCGGGCCGCCTGCTGGCCACCCACGGGAGCACCGACTGAAAGTATCTTGTTGATCGTCTCGCGGTCGATACCCAGGCACGCCAGAGTGAGCATGCTGTCGTTTCGGCCGCGAGAGATCAACCCGATGGCCAGGAGCATACCCGCCAGCGAACCCAGGGCCGTCGCGAGTGCAGCGCCCGTGATGCCGAGTTGTGGAAACGGCCCCAGCCCGAAGATCAACAGCGGGTCGAGGACGACGTTGCCACACAGCGCGAGCACCGAGAGATACTGGATCGCCAGTTCGGTGACTGCCAGGCCACTCTCCGAGCGAACCATCGAAAGCAACCGAAGCAGCGGTCCCGCCATCAGGGCCATCAGGCCACTGAAGATCACCCCGACAGCGAGCGCCATCACGATCCCGGTGGCCTGTGCTGTCCGAGCTCCTGCTTGGTTTGTCGCACCGACACGTCGTGAGACGACGATTTGGGTTCCGACGAACGTCACGAACACGCCCGCAAACAACAGTCCGAGTAACGGTGTCGCGAGGCCCACTGCTGCGACGGCATCACCACTTAACCGGCCCAGGAAGACGATATCGATCACCTGCTGGAGGACCTGGACGACGTTCTGGACTACCAGTGGCACGGCGAGGATCAGCATGGACCGAAACAGATTGCCGTCGGTGATATCCTCGGACGAAACCTCCAGTATAGATTTCTTTGCGTTCGTTTGAATGTATTTATCTTGGAAATAAATGATGGTGGGACTGATAATTTGTGAGTGTGGCTGAAACGGCGAAAGCTCCTCAGACCTGATGGACGATCGCATCGGCATTTTGGTATGTTTCGGGGAGGTCGCCGATCCCCCATCCTTCACCGGTCGTCTCGATGTAAAAGTACTTTCGGCCGTCTTGCTGCCAGTAGTAGCCCGGAAGATCGGACCCGTAGATGCCGACAGCCATGTGCTCGGGTGGCTGGATGAGAACCATGTCGTAGCCAAAAGGCTCGGCCTGCAAGGTCGCTGCCAGGAGGATGGATGTATCTTCACAGTCTCCACTGACATCGACAAGAGTCTCCGGTAGCAGTTTTGGATAGTCGTCGTACCCACGGCTCACGTTGTCAGTCACGTACGGGAAGCTTTGCACCCAGTCGATGACGAGTTCGATTTTCTCTCGCTTTTCCGTGAAGCCGTTGTTCTCAGCCGCTGTGTCCAGAATCTCCGCAATCGTCGAGGCGTTGCCGTTCTGTGCGACGGCGACGTACTCGCTGTAACTCCGGCCGCGAGGTTCGTTGATCGCTTCACTGTAGCTGGATTTCCAGATGTACAGCGAGATGCCCCACGATCGGCCCTGGGTCTGTCCGTCGAAGACGAGTCGGTACGCACCCTCGACGTTTTGACGTTCGAATGAGTCAGCGCTGTCGTCAGGTTGGGCGTGTTCGGGTGGCGACCGGCGGATCTCGTCGCTCGAAGGTTCGACCGTATAGGGATCTGATTCGTACAGATACGACAGATCCTGCGTCGAGACAGATTCGATAGTCTCGTCCGCCGGCATCGTGAATACCATGTGATGCAGGCGTGTTCCACGCGGAATATCCCCGTTGGAGATCGTCACCGAAATATCGACAGTCTCATCGCCTGTCGGTGCGTCGAACGGTAAACTCTCTCCCCACGCGACTGCGTCACCGCGAGGATACTGATACGACGCGACGAACACCTTCACGCGGCGCTGGGGAATCTCGGGATAGGAACTGACGCGAACGGCGACGTCCGTCGCCGAATACGACCGGATATGCGACTGATTCGTCAGGTGTCTCTCGACCGAAAGCGTGTTTACGCTATCTTGGGGCCCGGGCTCTGGTGTCGGCTCCGGCGTCGGGGTGGGAGTTTCAGTCGGTGTTGGTGTGGGGGCCTCAGTCGGCGTTGGCCTCTCAGTTGGCGTTTCAGTGTCGGGTGGCGTCGTAATCGTCTCGGCGGTAGTAACGGCTGTCTGCACGTCAGCTTTGGACTGGACGTCAGGATCTCTGGGTGCGTAGTCCTGACTATCGACGACGCCATCGCCGTCGCTGTCCTCGATATCCGTCTCAGTTGCTTCGTCGTCCGAACTACACCCAGCCAAAGACGAGCTCGTCAGGGCCATCCCGTAGAGAACCGCTCTTCGCGAACGCTCTCTACCCATAGTTCATCCTTCAGTAGTATGGGATTTCAACGTTCGCATCTGTTTATGATTTGCAACTAATACCTGTCTACCGGTCATTCGGCCACGGCTGCAGCGACCGCTTCTAACTGGCCTTTTCGGAACGCTCGTTCGGTTTGGTTCGGGTCGTTCTCGTCGAGTTCGCCGATCGTGTAGAGAATTCCCGCACGCATCTCCGGCTTCGACGGAAAGTTGTTCTGGTCGATCTCGTATCCAACAGCCTCACAGATGGCTGCGAGGGATTCTTTGGTGAACGACGTCGATTCGATACGTTCGTAGCGACCGACAGCGACCCTGATCTCGTTGCGAAGTTCGTCGACAGTGGGCATACCGCCACTGCTCGCGGTGCAGTTGTGTATTTGTTGGTCACTGCTTCCGACACGAGTATTGCTCGCTTCGACTGACAGCCGCGATCAACAACTTACGTCGCTACTGACTTGTCAGATACCCAAAGTTGATGTGGGCGAATGGTGAACCACTCGGTCATGGCTGCGATCGAAGCGCAGAATCTCACAAAGCGGTACGGGACAGTGACGGCGGTCGACCGCGTCGACCTCACCGTCGAAGAGGGGGAGATCTTCGGGTTTCTGGGACCCAACGGGGCCGGCAAGTCGACAATGATCAACATGCTGTTGGACTTCGCTCGCCCGACCGATGGTCAGGTAGAAGTGTTCGGGATGGACTGCCAGAATCAGAGCGTCGCCGTTCGCGAACGGATGGGCGTGCTCCCGGAGGGATACGAGGTTTACAACCCTTTGACCGGCCGCCAGCACATCCAGTTTGCGATGGAATCGAAACGTGTCGACGGCGACCCTATGGACGTCCTCGATCGTGTCGGGATCGCCGACGCCGCCGATCGGGCAGCCGGGGACTACTCGAAAGGGATGGCCCAGCGACTCGTCCTCGGGATGGCGCTGGTTGGCGAGCCTGATCTCCTCTTGCTCGACGAGCCGACTACGGGACTCGATCCCAACGGGGCAAAAGCGATGCGCGAGATTCTGACAGCGGAAAACGAGCGCGGGGCGACGATCTTCTTCTCCAGTCACATCCTCGAACAGGTCGAGGCGATCTGTGATCGCGTCGGCATCCTCTCCGATGGCGAAGTGGTCGCTGTCGATACGATCCAGGGCCTGCGATCGGCGGCAAAAAGTGGGACGAAACTCCTGATCGCTGTCGACGCTCTCGACACAGTCGACCTCGACCAAATAGAGGCCGTCGACGGTGTCGACTCGGCGTGGATCGACGACGAGCGACTGGCCGTCAACTGTTCTAGCGCGGCCAAGATCGACGTCCTGGTCGCGCTGAACGACGGTGGCGCTGACGTGTTTGACTTCACCGTCGAAGAGCCCTCGCTCGAAGATCTGTTCGTCGAGTACACCGGGGGCGGTCCTGATGGTCTGGCAGGCGATCGCCCGCAAAGAGCTCCGCGGGCTCCTGAAGCCACGCCGTCGACGGGCCGGGCTTGCCCTCGTGGCACTGGTGTTCGTTATAGGGGGATATCTTCTCCCGTTGAATACCACGAATCCGGAAACGGCCGATCTTGCTCCGTATATGATGGGGGCAGTCACGCTCGTGTTGCCCCTGCTCGGGCTGTTGCTCGGCTACAAGACGATCGTGAGCGAGCGTGAGTCGGGCCAGCTACTGCTGTTGCTCTCGCTCCCACACAGCCGTCTCGAAGCGGTTTTTGGGAAGTTCCTCGGGCGTGGTGGGGTCCTCGCACTCGTGGTCGCGAGTGGAATCGTCCTCGCGAGCGCGCTCGTCGCCTATCCCTTCGGCAGCATTCAACCGGGAATCATGGTAGCATACGTGCTGGTGACCCTGCTGTACGGACTGGCCTTCGTCAGCATCGGGATGAGTATCTCGACGCTGACGTCCTCCGGCCAGCGCGCGACGGCTGGGACGTTCGGCGTGTTCTTCGTGTTCGTCGTGCTCTGGACGGAGCTCAGAATCCCGTTTCGGATCGCGCTCGATTATCTCGGCCTCGCCAGTGATGGCCTGCCGAACTGGGCGCTGTTCGTCTACGGGCTCGAACCGGGCATGTGCTATCAGCGCATCGTGCAGGCGTTCTTCGCCGGTGCTAGTCAAGGCGCGTATCTCGGATCCGACGCCCCGTTTTATCTCGGCGAGTGGAGTGCGCTGGTCGTGCTCGTGTGCTGGGTGGTCGTGCCAGTCACCGCTGGCTACCGGCGTTTCGAGGTGACTGACCTGTGAGTGCGATCGCCATCGCACGCAACGACCTCAGGGAGACCAGACAGTCCACTGTGCTCTGGCTCATCGGGGCGACCGTCGTGCTCGGGTTCGGCGCGCTCACGTACGCTGCTGGAGCGTTCCTCTCTTCGGGCTTCGACCTGTATCTAGACGTGCTTACGGGCATATTCGTCCTATTGGCACCACTAATCGGCGTGGCACTCGGCTACAAGTCCGTCATCGCCGAACGAGAATCCGGCACCATCGCGCTGCTCATGTCCCTCCCCCACTCGCGGGTCGAGGTCGTCATCGGGAAACTCCTCGGTCGGTTCGTCGTCGCGGGGACGCTGGTTGCGCTCGCGTTAGTCGGCAGCGGTGTCGTCTCGATTGCCGTCTATCCGACGTTCGATCTGCCTCGATTCGCCGTGTTCGCACTGTTGACGATCGTCTACACCTTCACGTTCGTCGCACTCGCGACTGGCTTCTCGATGGCGATGTCGTCGTCGCGGCGTGTGATCGGTGCCGCCTTCGGCGCATACGTCCTCCTGATACTGCTCTGGAACCAGGTGGTCAACGTGCTGGTCCTGCTCCTCTTCCGATTCCGGCCTGTCGGACTGAGGGAGCTACCGCTGTGGGCCGAATCCGCGAAATTCTGTACCCCCTTCACCAGTTTCACGTACCTCCTGGAGACGACGCTCGGGGTCGGCTCTGGAGCAACGGGTGTCGAGGTCGGCTCGCAGTGGTTCGCGTCGACACCGGTCGCGCTGGCGATCCTCTGTGCCTGGATCGTCTTTCCGCCCGCTATCGGATATCTCAGGTTCAGGACTGCCGAATTCTGATTCGTCTGGCACGTGTGTCCTGACTGGCTTACTGCTTTGCGGATTTCCAGTTGCCATTCCTACAATAATGTCGTAATTATTTATACTGTAGTATCAAACAGCAAGGTATGGACTGTCCTCGTGGGTGCGGACAGGTCGCGACGACGACAACGACGGGGCCGGCGACGACGGTCCTCTCGTGTGGCCACCAGTTCCCGCCAGATGTCCTCGCCATAACTGTCACCGAGAGTCGAAACGGTCGGCAGAACACGAGGATCAGATTATCCGAGTGATCGATGTCAGAACGAAGCCAAACGGAGATTCGCCAACTGGCGGGCGGAAGCAAGTGGCACTGTCCGGATGTAGCGTGTCGATACGTCGATTCAGCGGACTTAGCGCTCGATGGGCCGTCGAAGGTTGTCGTTTGGAACGACCAGCAACAACGGCTTCGGGTCGCGGGTCCCGACGGCGAGGTCGTTCGCCTCTCGAAGGTCTGTAACGTCTGTCGACAAGAGAAGGGGTGGTCCGTTCCGTGGTCGATCCGGACCGCAACAGGAGACGACTCGTAGGGTCCCTGTCTTCTGACTCCGTGACCCTCTGTCGTACCCGATTCGGAACGTAACCTATATCAATCGCACTCCGGCTACATTGAGATGCCCAACGCGTGTCCGGGTTGGGGTAGTGGTTATCCTCCAGCCTTGTGGAGGCTGGGACGCGGGTTCGATTCTCGCACCCGGACCTTTCTGGCCCACGCCGTCACTGACTTTTCAGCTATAGCGACCGTGAATGCAAAGGCACGGTATCAGGCTGAAACATCGGCTGTTCAGATCCGTCGCCGTTCCGTCCCGCGGTTCCACGAACCTATCATGGCTGAGAGAGAAACCATGACTAACAACGAACTCAACTCAACCGATAGCGGGGCATCGGCCATCAACGACGAAGTCAAGGGCATCAACACAGTGCCAGAGCCGTCACGAGACCTTCTTAGCGAACGAGAACTCGTTGACTACGCCGAGCATCGAACGCAAATGCTCAAGTGGGCACTGGCTCTCGGAAAGAACCCTGAGAAGGCAAAGGGCTACGCAAAGACCACTGTCGACGGGTACGCCTATCGACTCGATCTCTTCTATCGCTGGGTCTGGCAGGAGTATGATGGCTATACGACGGCCATCAGCCACGATCATGCCGACGACTTTGTCCAGCACCTTGTCCACAAGGACAGTTCTGAGGAAGACAAAGCAAGCCACGTCAAGGCGATCAAGATGCTATTCCGCTGGCGGGCATGGGACTTCGATGAAGACGCGGACTGGGAGCCATCTGTCACGTTCAGTAGCGGGAACGCGAGCAACACTAACCCGCCAGACTTCTTGAGCAAAGACGAGCGTCAGCAGGTCCGTGAGGCTGTCCTCGAACACGGGTCTGTCCCTTCCTACTCGAACCTCGATCCTGAGGAACGTGATCGGTGGAAGGCCCATCTCGCACAGCGGTTTGAGAAGCCGAAGTCAGAAGTCACACCTGACGACTTTGAGCGGGCAAACGGATGGAAGTGGCCCTCACTCATCTGGACTGCACTCGACACGGGACTGCGGCCTATCGAAGTGAAGCGGGCTAACGTTCGGTGGGTCGATGTCAAGAACAAGGTGCTGCGTATTCCGAAAGAGGAGTCCTCGAAGAACCGAGACAACTGGATCGTCTCAATCACTGACCGTACTGCCGCAGCACTACAGCGGTGGCTCAACGAGCGAGAAACATACGAGAAGTACGATGACAGTGATGCACTGTGGTTGAACCGTAACGGAAACCGCTACCAGCATTACTCATTGAATCGGCGCTTTCGAGATCTCTGTGAAGTGGCCGACATCCCAACTGAGAACAGAGATCTGACTTTCTATTCGATTCGCCACTCAGTCGCGACATATATGGCCCGTGAAGAGGGGTTAGCTGCTGCTCAATCGCAACTACGCCATAAGTCTGAACAGACGACCATGCGGTACGATCAGACTCCTATCGAAGATCTGCGTGACGCACTCAACAAGATAGGATAGGCGTTGTATACTGAGGTTTCTGGCTAAATGTGTGTGGTGGGGAGCGGTGTCTGCGGTGCTCGCTGCGCGTAGCGCGACTGTGCTCCTCGACACTCGCCTCAGTCTCAGACGCCGACCGCTTCAGTAAAGAGAGTTAAAATTCTCTGATTCACCACCGATGTCTTTTTGATTTGCTGAGTAGATGGCATTGAGTATGGGACTATTTGATAGCGGAGAAACTCATTTGGAGAACGCGGATATTGATTGCCAGCCTCAAAACGAATACGTTTCCATAGACACTGTCGCTAAAATTGATGATGTGTTGGATAGGGGAGAGAAAGTTCATTTCTTGGCGAGGGAGGCAGGAGAGGGTGTCAAAGTAACATCTGGTGGAGAGGAAGATAAAAAGGTCGCAAGTGGAGGTCACATCCGATCAGCGGCAACTGACAAGAGAATTGTTTGTAAGATACCAAATTTGATTGGAAGTGAAGAAATATCGATCCCATATGAGAGTATTTCTACTGCCGATCTTAAGACAGGGATGGTACATACACGACTTTCTGTCCAGACTGATATGAAATCATACGGAATTGGTATTGGATACTTGGATGACGATGAGTGTAAGCGTATGCATCAGTTTGTCAGAGAGAAGGTTTCAGAAGCTAATCAGCAGGCTCAATCCCAAAACCACACCTCTGATGACCCGTTAGACAAACTTGAGAGACTTAGAGACCTGAAGGATGACGGGACGATCACAGAAGAGGAGTTTGAAGAAAAGAAGTCAGAGTTGATGGATCAGATCTGACTCACAATATCATCAGTATCAGGATGATTAGAACCGCTATTACACCCAATATTACGAGTGTTGTTTGATCTAAAGACGGATTTCTCCCTGGCAACAGCTCAGAATGGATTTTACCAGTATAATTTCTCGCGTTGTCAGGGTGTTCGTGGAATGACTGGGCACACTCCTCACAAATAATATACCCCTCTACGGTAGGGAGCTGACCCTCATCCTCACTGAACGCAAACGTAAATTCCCTGTCCCAGTTGGCATCGTGTTCAACATCTGTTTGTAACTCACCTTCACCCAGCACAACAGCGAATCCATTTGGTTCAAACGTATCGGAAGGAGCAGCTTGATCGGTTGCCACTTCTCTCTCGCAGAGGTGACACTCCTGGGTAGAATACGTGACTTCGTTCGTAACTGCTGTTTCTCTTCCCATAGTTAATTATCTGGCTCAAACCCGTATACGGTCTTAGCACACGACAGACACATGTGTTGTGTCCGTACCATCTCTCCTTGACTATCTCCGCCGAACCATTTGAGAACGACTTTTGGGACACGATAATTCTTATTCCTCGCAGTCATCGGAGTTTCTTCCGTCGAGAGGTGTTTGCCACCGCCGATTAGGACATGAACCGCTTCAGGAAGTCCGTCGACATTCTCCATATCATCGTCAATAAAGACCTCATCACCACAGTGGATGCAGGTTCCTGTTTCATATTCCACCGTTTGAGAGGTAGCTGTCGTCCGTTCGCCCATGGGCACAAGGTACCAAGGTAGGGATAAGAATGTGACGCCTTCTCTACACCGAAAATATCCAGTTCTCTTCCCGTGGAAGCAGTCAGAACGGTTGAGATCCCAAATTGCCGAGTAAGACCACTGCCTCTGACAAAGAGTCCTCACAGCCAGTGATCTGCTTCTGAGAAGGGTGGGTAGGGGGGAGCGGTGTCTGCGGTGCTCGCTGTGCGTAGCACGACTGCGCCCCTTGACACTCGCTCGTGTTCCGAAGCCACGTGGCTATGAGGGATTTTGTTTATACCGATGTCCCGATTTTACTGACGTGATTGGTCAATCGGCTCCCAAGAGTCCATATCAAATCTGTCCATGAAGGTATCTTTGTCAGTTGTGTGCCAATCAGTGAGATTTTGTAAGACAGCTTCTGTACGGCGACGTACTTCGACTGCATTTCCCGTGTCGAGTTCAAGGAATATCCCAGTATCTTCGATCCAAACATCTTCTATTTCAGCCATTCCAGACAGCTTTTCAGTAATTGCGTTACGTAGCCTTATTTCAGGAATACCGCTTGCATCCCGATCGTTTAGGTAGAAAAACGTTCTTTCAAAGACATTGTAGTGACTTTTGTTGGCACTTGCGGGATTAGTGCCAAATCGATAATACTTGAGATGGACTGTGGCGCGATGACCTCGTAGTGGTCGGAAAACAAAGTCATGTAAGATTGGTCGTAACTTCTCTTGGTTAAATTCAACATCATCTAATTGCTCCAGGGATTCTCTGATACCTGTTCTAGTCTGAAACTGATATGATTGATAACTCAATAATATTGTAATTCCGATGAGGAATGTGTTGAATACAGTCAAGAAATTCTTAGAGATGAACTGAGATGCTGTATCTGTAAAATCCATATGTTGAATCCATGTCAGTCCAATATTTATATGCAACGTCATTTCCGAAATGAGTATTAGAACGAGGAAGCAGTGCTCGCTGGGTGTAGCACAAGCGTCTACACCAATACTTATTCGTTTATTGAAATATAAATATCTATATAATTCGCCTCTATCAACTGCCGCTCTACGGCTATCTATAAGTGTGTAAAACAAGAAAGGTGTATAATTGTTATCGAGTGAACCAGCTCGATGGCTCTCTTAACGATCAATTAGACGTGTCTTTAAAGAGATTATTGCATACTACTTATTTCTGCAAGTCGGCAAACTCCAGTGCGTCATTTTTCAATAGGCCAATGTATGTTATTAATAGTATCAAAAATGCTCCAGCCCAAGCTGTGTTGGCCCATGTACCCGTAATTGTATTAGATACCCGCGCTGTGAGTGCAGTTGCTTGTGCCATTCCTACAAAAGCCAAAACAAGAGTAAGGAGAGTTACAGCCCGATTGCTAGCCCGATCTCGCTGGGCTTGATCTCTGTCGTGAGCTAACTGAAAACCATCTGATTTCAGTGTAACACTATATCGATGAGTTTCTCCATCATTTAGCCCAATCGATTTATCCGTCGCCAACCGTCGATCAAGAAGTGTCTTTACAGCATTTTGGACTGTGTCAACATCTAAATCCAGCCGTTGAGATAGGTCAACATCAGAATCTAGTTTCTCATCTGTTTGATCACTTGGATATTCTGCACTTCCTCCCAGTTTATATATTTCATCAAGTACCTGAGCCCAGTATTTTTCAGCCATATGCCCCGATTACACAGGATCTACTAATGAGTTTTCCATCCCTCTCATTATATACAAGAATGTGTGTAGAACAGAGGACCCGATTATTTTGTTGTCACAGTCCTGTTTCTATCAAAAACCTCCGCCTTAGGGCTTGACAAATGAGATTCTCTTTTCATTCATTAGCGTGAGCGGGTCAATCATCAGCCAGATACCTGAGACAGGTGCGGGCTCTGTCTCGAACGTCTCTTTGGAAGGCGCATAGTAGTCAAGTTGACTCGGATCTCTCAGAATTCTATATATCATAACCAAGTCTGGAATTGAAGAAAAAGAAGAGAATGCTAGTCCCCAGAGGAACCCCTCTATCAGTGTCGGTCGATTCCAAAAACTTGTGAACACAATCACTGGAAAAGTAATGAGAATCAAGAGACACGACGGTGTCCCTATTATAGCGATATACCCGCGAATAGATACCTCACCTGATGTCTGACAAATTGGTCGACTGTTTCTCCACAAATTCAGTGGTAGACCCGTCCTTGCGGAAAGGTTGTTCCAGGCAGCGGCAAAGTAGTGAGCTAATTCGTGCAACAATGAGCCTGTGTAGACCCCGATCGAAACTGTCCCTGTAAAGAAAAGTATGAATAATACGAGTTCGACAGAACTGTAGCTCTGAACCCAACTCATAGTATCACTATTCTATTCCGATGTAATTTGAATATTCTGGGTCATACAGGGTCTAATACCCTCTCTCGATAATCCTTGAAGGTTTCATATGCCATTGTCCTGGCTAGGATACCACTGAGCCGAACAGACTCTTGACAGCATTCGATATAATCATACAGATTTTCGCCAGAGATAGGATCTGCTCGCTTCAATAAGTAGTGTGAGTATACATTACGGGCATCAATGACAGCTTCACGGATAGATGATGTATCGAACTCTGAATAGCCCGAGTATGTCTCTGAAAGCTCGTCCAATATTTTGGTGCAACTGGTGTTATCCGTATTCACATGCCTATCTGTAAATTTATTGATATAGTAGGTACCCACTTCTTCAATCATCGCTGTGCTTCCAAGAGTGGCCACCATTAATGGAGGATGGGCAACATACGGATAGATTGATGAACTCTCCTGTCCGAGCCGATCCTGATTAGTCATCTGTTCGTACACCTGGCTAGCCTGACTCAGACTTTCGTTGACCCATATACCCCAGAGATGCGTATGGAGATTTAGCATCGCCATGTTGTGGAGATTATCTTTCGTATTTATCGCGGCTAAAGCTGCGTCTTGATAAACAGTATCGGATTCAAAGGGGGCAAGGTCAGCAAGCTCATCTATCCGATTTGAATACTTTGGCAGAAGATCCTCACCTTGCTGGATTAGATAGGCTACGTTTGTTAGCGAGTTACTGAAGCGAACGGGAATTGAGTGATCAATAACCCTACCAACAGCCTCCTCACGGATGCGGAGATCCCTATCATACTCCTCAGCAGCGGAGACTGTTAACTGACGAGCACATTGGTAGAGATTCGTTGATGCTCGTAGAATAGCTACGTAGTACCATTCTTCAGGGGACGGAACAGACAATTTTCTATATGGAATACTTCGATGGCCCACTGTTAGACAAAATATTCTCCATCTAGCTGCTTCGACCTCTGTAGCATCATACATCGATACTTCAATACTACCGACACTAGCATAACAGTTCAGAGTTGTGTGTAAATGAGCGGTGTCTGCGGTGCTCGCTGTGCGTAGCACGACTGCGCTCCTCGACACTCGCTCATGTTCCAAAGCCACATGGCTTAATTGAGGATGGTGGCGGGCCAAGATGCTCACTTGACTCGGAGAGGGGATTGTCAACTTCTCTGGCATAGAAACCAATGTTGAGGGCGACCGTGATCCCCTCCCCCACCTGGGAGGATACTGCCATTTGGTGAGCTAACTTTGGTGGGGTGGGTAGCCAACTCCATGTCGGGGGCGGAATAGTAAACAAAGAACTCCTCCCATTACTGCACCTGTGGCTGCCAGAATATTGGCCCAAATGACGGTGTCAATTGCCTAATGAGCGGTCGAAGTTCCTTCTATGGCCATTCAATCATTAGACTGAAAGTGGCTGTCAAATCGGCTCTGAGACGTTTGAATAGAGTCAGGAAGGAAAAGGTCTGAGGGAGTCAGAGACGTGGAATTGGAAAGAGATACCGTTGATCGACGAAGTGGTACGGATCTCCCTGATAGTTGTGTATCGGTGCGTTGGCGACAAACTGCCGTGGCGCATAGCCGATGAGCCGACAGTCCGTTTGTCCCACACGGCTGGCGAGGACGTAGTAATCGGCTCGCAGTGGTTCGTAGGCATCGACGGTGAGTGCGGGGTCACTTCGATGGCGACCCACGGTCTTGACGTCGATCGTCGCACCTCTGTACGTCAGATCACTGCCCCCGTCACCACCGTCAGCACGCACTTCGGTGTCCAGCCGCCCGCCGATCCCAACGTGATTGGCGAATGCCTGCTCACCGAGCTTGCCCGTCAGGTGATTGTCGGACGTCCCTGGTGCTGTCTCGGCAATTCGACTGGCGACTTCGTCAAGCACGTAGAGCCGACTCTCCTCAATCGGCTGACACGGCATCTTCGCAGCAGAGACTTCGGCTGTTGAGACGAGTGGTGTCGCGGCAGGCTCGGTCGCTGGTTGGATGTCGGTTCGATCGGTCTGATTGGTTTTCTTCGCCATAGATGTCTCTCATCGTGGTGTCACCGATTTCCTAAATGACCGAAGATTCAGTACGCCTCAATTCGTAGAGACGAATATCCCTCGGTCATCGGGCCACCTCGGTGATCGTGGGTGCTTACTTGGGTGCGCCACCGTGCTTGGTCGGCTCGTGGCGCACTCTACTCTCGCCTTCGACAGCGATGGCTCTCATGACTATATTGGCCTTATCAAGCCACTCGCGGGCATTTACCCGCTTTACCTGTCGAACGCGTTTTGACAGATGGATGCCTTATATAAAAACCCTCGCTGACCTTGGTGGAAGTGACTGCCGTCTTGCGATTGACTTAAAGGAAAATCAGCACTGTGAGATTACTTCGGCATTCAGAGAAAAATATTGGCTCTATGGCAGGCCCGTGAACTGCTCCCGCCAACCATCAGCGACCTTTGATGCCACTCTAATTTTGGTGGGGTGGCCATCGGGGTACTGCGTGAATCATGGACCTGCCTTCCTTGGGAGGGAGGATACCATTATTCCACGCAGGCAGGGCATCTATGGCCCCAGTAGTCTGTTACTGAGGGGAGTGGGTATATGAGCGGTGTCTGCGGTGCTCACTGCGCGTAGCGCGACTGCGCTCCTCGACACTCGCTCGTGTTCCGAAGCCACATGGCTTAATTGATGATAGTAGGGAGCCAGGATGCTTGCTTGACTCGGAGAAGTCTGTCAATTTCTGTGGTGTAGAAGTTCAAGGGAATGAACAAGTGGGAGACCAGTGGTGCTCTACTCTTAGGTTTGCCTTCGCGCGCGAGACATGGCCGTGTCCTTCACAAGAGGAGCATGTCTACTCCCTGTCAACGTCGAGACTAACAGTTACACCATCCCACTTCACTGATCGCCAAGGCACTCAATACTGATTTTTGATACAATTGAGACACAGCTCTGCGGTTATTCCTGGGTCGGTGGAAGGTGTGTAGTAGGTAGCCAAGAGATCTGGCTACAGGGCATTCTTATAAAATAATATTTCTGCCAATTCAATCCTAAAAACTCTCTGTGTCTGTTGGTTAGACCGTGTCATTAAAGTGCCTCCAGGGGTAATATGTGGGTAGACAGACCGCACCGAGAAAGAGGTGCCTGTGGGACGGACATAGGGCTCTGATGCAGCACCAGTAACTCTCCATCAACCCTACGTTACTCCCCACCTCGCGGGTGCGGTCGCCACGGTCATGGCATTGGGCTGTGACGGTGTTGGAGTAAGGGGTTTCATTCCCCCTATCTCCGACATCTTCACCATCGCCATGATTGTGGCAGACAGGTACGGTCCTGTCTTGTCATTAGAGTGCCCCGTATATTATTAATCTTACAATAATAAGGGTACTGTCTATGTAAGGGGTATGTCCCAGTAAGAGGTATGTCTATGATAGAGCCACCACCAGTGTTCGAGCGGACAAGGCGGACCAGCAATGTGGGTCACTCTCTGTTCCAAGATAATGGCTCCACCAGGCCGATCTCGAAGAGAAGTTAGTCAGTCCCCTCCCCACTCTGAGACAAGATCCTAAGGAAGGGAGAAATCTGTCTCCTACCATCATCATTCAAAGCCCAACGGCGCTTGAGTGTCGGCACGAACGACGACGCCTCGTGACGACGAACCCATGCTCGGGGGGTGAGGAGGAACGATGGGTAGGAGTGAGTGCCATATCACCTTTCTATCTCGCGCAGTGATGTTTCCCGATCTAATCACCGTGCTCCATCGTCGTAGATCAGGGTGTCAGTCTCAACTATATCCTTTTTATGTAGCAGTGAAATTATCGTTCTAACCTAACAGCCACATAAGTTCACTACGCGGGTCTTTTATCTGATAGGGCCGTGTTATGATCAGGTATGGGGCGTGAACCGACGGAAACCACAGCCCAACGCGTGTGTTGGGGTAGTGGTTATCCTCCAGCCTTGTGGAGGCTGGGACGCGGGTTCGATTCTCGCACCCGGACTTTCTTGCGGCGAGCAACCCGCGAGCCGCAGAAATCCGCAGAGAATCGAACCCTACCAGTCGCGCGCAACGAAGTGAGCACGTCTGGTTTCGGTTCGATTCTCGCACCCGGACCTGAACTTCATCTTACATTTTCTCAGAACGCTAGAGTTGCGAAACCGACCAGTAAACCCTCTCTAACAATCAAATCTTCTGATTATATAAGACATTGTAATAATTCTCCCTTCTCGCTGAGCTAGTAACTGCAGTGCTTCTTTCGGAATTTTGCCATCTTCTGCATTCCTGTGATAGCTGCGGCACAGCGAAGTGAGATTGGAGAGCGTGTGCGCGACGATACGGGCCTACTGATCTGAATCGACAAACCAGCGTACCGATGAGATATGGTGGACATCCAGGTTTTGACCGAGTTTAGCGGATGCACCGCAGACCTGGCACTGGTGGTAGTCACGTCTGAGGGACACGCTCGTGATCTTTCCCATCCCGGTCGATACCATCCCGGTCCATAGGCGATTTTGGACGTTTCTTCCCAGTTCGGATGGTCTTCGCTGGTGGTATTCTCCGAAACCCCTACCTGCTACCGTAGATCTCGTCGATATCATCGGCGAACCGGTCGAGGATCGATCGGCGTTTCTTCTTCATCGAGGGCGTGAGGAGGTTGTTGTCAGCAGTCCACTCCTCAGAGACGAGCCGGAACTGCTTGATCCGGGCGGCCTTTTCGAGCTCGGCATTGACTGCTTGAATCTCTTCGTCGATCCATTCGTGGACGCGGTCGTCACGGCGCAGTTCCCCCTGATCGTCGGGCAGGTCGAGACCCTCGGAATCGGCCCACTGTCGGAGTTGCTCGAAGTTCGGAACGACCAGCGCCGAGACGAACTTCTGGCCGTCGCCGACGACCATGATCTGCTCGACCCGATCGGAGGTAGCGAACTCGTCTTCGATCGGTCCTGGCGCGATGTTCTTGCCCGTGTCGAGCACGAGAATCTGCTTGATACGATCGCGGTAGATGAGGTAGCCGTCAGGGGTTTGCTCGATGACGTCCCCAGTGCGGAACCAGCCGTCGTCAGTGAAGACGCGCTCCGTGGCGTCGGGCTTGTTCCAGTAGCGCTCGAAGATGTTTGGCCCTTTCAGCAGGAGTTCGCCGACCTCGCCCTCAGCGTCGGTGAACTGATCGGAGCCGACGATCGAGGTGTCGATTTTCGTCTCGACATCGGTGACGGGCGGGCCCAACGTTCCTGGTCTGATGTCCTCGGGTGGATTGACCGAGACGACAGGGGCCGTCTCGGTGAGGCCGTAGCCTTCGAGAATCGGAATCCCCAATCCGAGAAACAGCTCGGCCAGGTCTTTGCTGAGGCTGCCGCCACCGCTGACCATGAACTCGATGTTTCCGCCCAATCGCTCTTTGACCGTGCTGTAGACCAGTCTGTCGGCGAGGCTGTGTTTGAACCGCAACCCTGCACCCGGTTTATCGGCGCGGGCGTACTGCTTTGCGACCTCGATAGCCCAGTTGAATATCGACCCTTTGACGCCACCCCCTGCTGATTCCCGCATCGAGTCGAAGATTCGCTCGTAGATCCTTGGGACGCTCGCCCCGACCTGTGGCTGCAGCTTCTGGATGTCCTCTGCGATGGTGTCGGTACTCTCGGCGTAGCCGACACACGCGCCTGAGGCGAACATCAGAAAGTGGCCGGCCGTCCGCTCGAAGACGTGGGCCAGCGGGAGAAACGATATGGTATCGATCCCGGGTTCGAGCGCAGGGATGCCCGCAGGTTTGTCCGGCCGTTCGGCCATCCGCTTTCGGTTCTGGTTGACGTTCGAGCGAATATTCCAGTGGGTCAGTTCGACCCCCTTTGGCTCGTCGGTGGTCCCTGACGTGTAGATCAGCGTGGCCAGATCCTCGCTATCCTTGGCGTCGATCCAGGACTGATAGGTCTCGTGATCGAACGCCGCTGAACCCATCTCGTGGACTTCGCCGAGTGTATAGACGTCCTCGTGGTCGCTCTGGACATCGTCGATAGTGACGATAAACTCGAGGTCGAGGGCGTCTTCGACCTCGAGAAGTACGTCGAGTAGCTCTTGATTCTCGACGACTACGCCACTCGCACCTGGATCGTCGAGCAGGTAGCTGACTTGACGAGGTGAGGATTCCGTGTAGACCGTCGTTACCACCCCGCCGGCCGCAAGCAGCGCGAAATCCGACAGGGCCCACTCCATACGTGTGTTCGCATAGATCCCGACTCGGTCGCCCCCATCCAGTCCGAGTTCTCGAAACCCTGCTGTGAGATTGTGGACGTACGACTGCATCTCACCGTACGTGATCGACCGGTAGGATCCGCTCTCTGCGCCGTCTGTTGGCAACCCTGGAAGCGTCCGATCGTAAACGCCGACTTTGAACCGCTGTGCGTCGCGGTTCTCGTTACGCTCGACCGTCGCCTCGAACATCGCTGGCAGCGTGTCGTCCCCGATAATCTCGTCGTTGTACCCCTGCTCCTCGGCCAGCGAGAACCCAGCTCTCATATCCCCTCTATTCACATTGCTGGTAAAAAATAACTAGGAAATCGGAAATTGGAAACGGGCTGTTCGTTTATCCGGCTCAGTGCCCCTGTCGATTGTCGATCTAGTTGATATCGATCCGGTGGCCAGTGTCGTGGCTTTCGAGGGTGGGGAGGGAGATCTCGAGGACGCCGTTTTGGTAGGTCGCCGTGATGGCCTCGACGTCGATGTCGTCGGGGACGCTAATACGGTCGAAGACGGCTCGGCTGCGGTAGTGGCTGTCTTCGTCGACTTCGTGGGTCGCGCTGATTTCGACCATTCCGTCCTCGAACGTGAGCTCGATTTCCTCGCGTTCGAAGCCCGGGAGATCCGCGAACACGACGTATGCGTCGTCGGTCCGCTCCATCGTGAGGTTCAGGTCCGTCTCGGTGTTGCTGCGGACTGTCGGCCAGTCGAACGCGTCACCGCGGAACTGGTCGAAGAACCGGTTCATCTCGTCAATTGGTGTTCGTCGGGTATTCATAGTCACTACTCTATTGGCTGTCTGAGATATATATGTCTGCTGAGAGCTGTGCTATCTAACCGCCAGACGGAGCATTGGTGGTGGGACAGAACAACGGATCAAACGATATTGACGTAGGGGATCGGGACGACGAACTGTCCGCCACTCTCGCGGTAATCGGCCTCGTTCTTGAGGATGGCGTCCTTGTAGTTCCAGGCGAGCAGGAACGCGTATTCGGGGGCGTCCTCGTGGAAGACAGCGGGTTTCTTGACAGGGATATTCGTTCCCGGCGAGTACGTGCCCTGTTTGGCGGGCGTGGTGTCGATGAGGTACTCCAGCGTCTCGGGGCCGATGTCACAGTAGTTCAGGAGCGTGTTCCCCTTGGCTGGCGCGGCGTAGCCGACGACCGAAGAATCATCTTCCCGCAGCGATTCGAGAAGCGTCGTAATTCGCTCACGCGTCCGCTCGACCTGTTGGGCAAATTCGTCGTAGGCCGTTCGTTCGTCCAGCGAGAGTGCGAGTTCGAGTTTTCGGTAATCGTCGACGACGCGTTTGGGCGTTCTGCCGGCCGATTCGCGCTGGATATGTACACGGATCGTCCCGCCGTGGACGGACATCCGATTGACGTCCAGTACCTGCATATCGAACTGCTCGACCAGTGCCTGAAACGCCCGGACCGAGAAGTACGAGAGGTGTTCGTGGTAGATCGTGTCGAACTGATTGTTGCTCAGCAAGTCCACGAGATAGGGCACTTCGACGACGAACACGCCATCCGGACCGAGTAGCGTGTCGACCCCGGTCATCAGACCGTACAGGTCGTCGATGTGGCCGACGACGTTGTTGGCACAGATTGCCGCAGCGTCGCCGAAATCGTCGTGAATCGAGGCTGCGACATCGGGCCTGAACAGTGCGGTAACGATATCGACACCGCGGTTGCGGGCTTCCTCGGTGACGTTATCTGCGGGGTCGACACCGACGGTCCGGATGGACTCGTCGAACTGACCCAGGAGGACGCCGTCGTTGCAGCCGATTTCGACGACGAGGTCGCCGACGTCGAGATATCGCTGCTGGACAGCGTCAGCGTACGCGCCGAAGTGATCGAAAAGCGGCTGCGAAGCCGAGGAGTAGTAGGGATAGTCGGTGAACAGAATCTCGCTGTCGACGGTGTGTGCGAGCTGGACGTGATCACACGTCTCACAGACGACGACTTCCAGGGGGTAAGCTGGCTCGTCCTCGCCCGGATCGTCGACGAACGCGTTGGCCGGGGGCTGGTCGCCCAGATCCAGAAACGAGTAGAGCGCGTCCGATTCGCAGACGCGACAACTGTCGATCTCCCGGCAGGCTTCCTCGGTCATATGCCTTCGACTCTCTGGGTGCTGTATTCAACTTTTGGGGCCGATCGGACTTTCTCCAGTGGATCAGTCATCGATCCGAGTAGCTCGCTCGATGAGATACGCTCGATCGATCTCGGAAAGCTCGTCGAACCGTCGGATCTCGTGGCACTGATACCCCGGACACTTCAGTAGACGTTCTGCTTCGAGCAGCGTTCCCGACACGATCGTCCCGCAGTTCGAACATGTGGTAGTGATGATGCGCATGCTTAGAACCTCAGCCGTGAGTTTTCGCCGACGACCAGGCGGCGGCCATCGGGGAGGTACCCCTCTTTACTCTCCAGTTTTGTCCGGCGACCGAGCAGGCTGTCGACGAACGTCTCGCGAGCCGCAATCGTCGACTCGCCGATGACGACGCTGTTCTCGATGTGCGTGCCGCGGATCGTCGTTTGGGGTCCGATCGACGTGTAGGGACCGACGTAGGCAGCCTCACCGACGACGACCTCTTCAGCGATCGATACCGGGCCGCGCACGACGGCTCCTGCCTCGATTGTCGCCGTCTCGTGAAGATCGACCTTGCCGACGACTTCGGCCCCCTCTTCGATCGTGCCATCGATCGCGGGCCGGATATCGTCGAGTATCAGCCGATTGGCTTCGAGGATGTCCTCGGGCTTGCCAGTGTCTTTCCACCAGCCCTCAACACGATGGGAGTGGACCGGCCCGCCCTCGTCGATGAGGATCTGGAAGGCGTCGGTGATCTCGTACTCTCCTCGGGCGGAGGGTTCGACCCGTTCGATGGCGTCGAACACCTGCGGGGAGAACAGGTAGATGCCGATCACGACGAGGTCAGTCTCCGGATCTTCGGGCTTCTCGACGATCCTGATGACGTTTCCGGCCTCGTCCAGTGTCGCGACGCCGAACTGCTCGGGGTTGGGTACGTGCTGGAGGGCGACGCCAGCGACGTACTCGCCCTCCTGGAACTCCCGGACGAAGTTGGTGATCGGTTTGTTGAGGATGTTGTCCCCGAGATAGACGACGAAGTCGTCGCCATCGACGAAATCACGGGCACAGCCGACCGCGTGGGCAAGCCCCAGCGGCTTCCCCTGGACGATATAGGTAATCTCGACGCCGAACTGTGAACCGTCGCCGAGATGGTCTCGGACGGCTTCTCGTCCCTGCTCGCCCAGGATGACACCGATCTCGGTGATGCTGGCCTCTTTGAAGTCGTCGATCGCGTACTCGATCACGGGCTTGTTCGCGATGGGTATCAACTGCTTGGGCCCGGTGTGGGTGATCGGCCGGAGTCGCGACCCCGTCCCGCCGGCGAGCAAGACCCCCTTCATCGAACTCCCAGCCAAGTGAGATTATCTGCGCCTACAGTCATAGGTACATCACGCGCGGAAATCTCTTAAAGGTATATCCGGTCGACCGTCCGAAATCGGCTCCGTCCGACCGAGACATAGACTTTTGTGCGTGTCAGGTGTCTTAGTCAGTACGATGACAGTACTCGTCACCGGCGGACTCGGCTATCTCGGATCGCAGTTGATCCGCGACCTTCCGGACCACCCCGAATTCGCCGACGAACCGATCCGTATCCTCGACAATTACCGCAAGCCGCGCTATCAGGCCATGTGGGACCTCCCCGCCTACGCCGAGTACGACTTCGTCGAGGCTGATATCCGCGACGCCGACGCAGTCCGCGAGGCGATGGACGGTGTCGATACGGTCTTCCATCTGGCAGCGATCACCAACGCGCCCGAGACGTTCGACATCCCCGAGGAGACCTGGGAGGTCAATCACGTGGGGGCGATGAACGTTTTCGAGGCCGCGCGAGACGCTGGCGCGACCGACTTCGTCAACATCTCTTCGTGTTCTGTGTACGGTCGGACGAACGACGAGATCGACGAGGAGTACGCCTGCAATCCCGAATCGCCCTATGGCGAGTCGAAATTACAGTCCGAACAGGAGATGCTCGACGCCCACGACGGAACGATGAGCGTCACTGCTCTCCGGATGGGAACGGTCTACGGCTGGACGGTGGGGATGCGCTTCGACACGGTCGTCGACAAGTTCGCCCAACTGGCGGCCACTGGTGAGCCCCTAACCGTCTACGAAGGGGCGGAGGATCAGCGCCGGCCGTATATCCACGTCAAAGACTCGGTTCGGGCGTTGCTGTTCGCCGCCAGTGAGTTGGGCGACGGAGAGGTCTACAACGTCATCGGTCAGAACGGCCGCCTTCAGGACGTGATCGACACCATCGAGAAACACTTTCCGGAAGTCGAAGTGGGCTACACGGAGGTCGAACAGCTCAATCAGCTCTCCTACATCGTCAACGACGAGAAGATCCGCGCTGAGGGATTCGAGCCGGCCTACGACATGGACCAGGGTGTCGCGGAACTGGCTGACAAGCTCCGAGCGTTCCGCTAGAGATACGTCTCCCGGCTCGCACGATAGAATTCGATCGTTTCTCGGAGGCCGGTTTCCAGATCCGTCCGTGGCTGCCAGTCGATCGTCGATTCGAGTTTCGAGGGATCACAGTAGACGTCGCCGCGGTCGATCTTCGTCCACTCTGCGGGCCAGGGAACCAGCTCGACCGAGCCTGTCCCAGCAACGTCGACGACCGTTTCGGCCAGATCGAGCAGTTCGATCGGATCGCCGCTTCCGAGAACGAACTCCTCGCCGAGCACCGCGTCGTGTGTACCGAGCGCTTCCAGTGCGTCGAGGATGTCCTCGATGTAGACGATGTCGCGGATCATGTCGCCGGGCTCGAAGACCTCGATGGTTTCTCCGCGAAGGGCTTTCGCGACGAAGGTTCCCTGCACGCCGTAGCCTTTCTCGATCGGCGCTCGTGGGCCGTAGCCGTTCGCCAGCCGACAAACTGTCGTCGGCACACCCTCCTGCTCGTTGTAGATCCGGCAATAGTGTTCGGAGGCGCGTTTGTTCGCGCCGTAGAGGTCCATCGGTCGCGCGGGCGTCGACTCGTCGACCGGGTTCGATTCGGGACGGCCGTAGACCGCCAGCGAGCTCGTATAGACGACCCGCGGAGACGAGTCGGCTGTTGCCGCCGCGTCGAGGATATTCACTGTCCCTTTGGCGTTGATATCGACGTCCATCTGGGGCTCGCGGCCGGCGTGTGATCGGTCGTTCTGGGCCGCACAGTGATAGATGACGTCGCTGTCGGCGACGAGGTCGGTCACCAGCGACTCGTCTCGGACGTCACCCTCGACGATCCGGACCTGCTCGGCGATGTCGGCGACGTTCGCGCGCTTGCCGCCGAGATGTGGCAGTAGCGCGTCCAGAATTGTAACCTCGGCTCCGGCTTCTACCAGCCTGTGGGCGATGTTGCTGCCGATAAACCCCAGTCCCCCAGTGACCAGGACGTGGCGTCCACTCCAGTCGGGCATAAGGTCGCTTCTCGGCCAGCGGCGAAAAAGCTACCCTCCCCAGAGCACCGATCGCCCGACGTCGGCACATTCACGGTAGAAGTCCGTGTTGAGCGGATTGTAGAGAAGTGTCTTGAGTCCGGCCCGCGCACCGCCCGCGTAGTCGCCCTGATCGTAGAGACGGTAGCGCATCTTTCGCAACGAGTGATTCGACATCCCTCGGGTGAATCGCCGCCGCGTCACGGGTGGGTCCCCGTCAGCGTACCGCCATCGGAGTCGCCGAAGGATGATCTTCTCCTCAGCAAAGACAGTGTCGGAGGCACGCCCGATGTTCGCGTGGCCCTCGTCGCGAAGCATCCGGACGATCGGGTCAGCCATCTCGTAGACGGTGTCGTAGTACTGGGCGGCGTCGAGCCAGTGCTCCCAGTCGCTCACCACCCTGAGGCCGGGATCGCCCCAGGGATGCGGGCCGTCCGGGAGGTGGTCACGGCGGAACAGTACCGAGGGACTTGCGATGGACATCCCCTCGACATAGAGGTCGCTGAAGAACTCGTTCGCGTCGATCTTGCCTGGCCCCTGCCAGTCGCCCCAGGTCGTGAACACCTCGCCCTGGAGATCCACGAATTCCGCGGGTGAGTAGACCAGTCCCACGTCTGGATGGCCGTCGAGAATTTCGACCTGCTGTTCGAGTCGCCCCGGCAACGAGATATCGTCTTGCGGGTGGACGCCCAGATACTCTCCGTTGGCCAGCGTGATCGCTTTGCTCGTGGCGGCGGTCACACCCTGATTCTCCTGGCGTACATAACTGATGTCCTCGTGGGGAAGGTACTGCTCGATGACGCGCTCGCTGTCGTCTCGCGATCCGTCGTTGACGATCACGAGCTCGACCGAGTCCAGAGACTGGTCGAGGACCGACTCGATCGCGTCGCCGACGTAGTCTTCCCCGCCGTAGACCGGCATCAGAAAACTCACGCGGTACTGCCAGGACATCGTCTCGTCCGAATCGACGGCGGATGGGTATATGAAACCTCTCCGACCACGGCACCGTTCGGGAACGCCTTTAGGCCGAGGCCGACTACGCCCGGTAATGACCGAGACGAGCGACCCCGACGACGCCTGGTTCACCGGGCTCGACCGAGACGACACCGACGCCGCCCGCGCAGCGATCAAGGAAGGGTCGGCCGCGAAACCACGTGACTGGCCCACCGAAGCCGTCGAGGCGGGCGTCGTCGACGATCACGAGGACTACTACGAGTGGCTCCGATCGGCGACGGTCGACGCCGCACGAGCGACTGCCAGCGACCGCGAGCGGGCCGACGACCAGCAGCTGATCCATCTCCTCCGAGCGATGGACGACGCCGAACGCACCGCCAACGAACTGGCCGAGCGCGTCGCCGAATGGGGCGGCAGTCGCTTCGGCGAATCCGGAAGCGGCGTCGAATACGCTGTAGAGATCGCCAACCGGGCAGCCGACGATCCGGCGACCGAGCGACTGATAGCGCTTGCCCAGGAAGTCGCCGATCTCGACCGAGAAGCCCGAGACATTCGGGAGACGATCGAGCGACTCGCCCCGGACGTCGCGCCGAATCTCGCGGCGATGGCCGGACCAGCGCTCACGGCTCGGCTTCTCTCACTCGCTGGCGGGCTCAAACAGTTGGCGCGTTCGACCAGCGGGACAGTACAGGTCCTCGGCGCGGAGGACGCCCTCTTCGCCCATCTCAAGGGGAACGCTCCCTCGCCCAAACACGGGATCATCTACACCCACGAGTACGTCCGCGGGACCGACCCCGAACACCGCGGCTCGGCCGCTCGTGCGCTGGCTGGGAAGCTCACGCTCGCCGCACGTGTCGACCACTACAGCGGCGAGCGAAAACCCGAACTCGACGCTGAACTCGACGACCGAATCGCGACCATCCGTGCCAGGGGGGAAGACGAATGACCCTCCCCGAAGGCGTCGAGCGACGCGAGTTCGACGGTCGTGAGGCACTGGCGACGGAAGGGGCGACCGTCTCGGATGAACCGACAGTTGCCGGCTGGCGACGCTGGAACCCCGATCGATCGAAGGTCGGTGCGATGCTCGAACACGGGATGGATCACGGGCTGGCGGGCGGGGAGACGGTACTGTATCTCGGTGCCGCGAGTGGGACGACTGTCAGTCACATCGCGGATTTCTCGGGCCCGACCTACGCCGTCGAGTTCGCGGCGCGCCCGATGCGCAATCTCGTCGGCGTCGCCCAAGACCGCGATCGGCTGTTCCCGCTGTTGAAAGACGCTCGAATGCCCGAAACCTACGCCCACGTCGTCGAGCCAGTCGATGTGCTGATCCAGGACGTCGCGACGCGCGGACAGGCCGAGGTCGCGCTCGCCAACCGCCAGTTCCTCCGCGACGACGGTCGGCTGCTCATGGCAATCAAAGCCCGTAGCGAGGACGTGACGGCTGATCCTGAGACAGTCTTCGACGACGTGGCCGAAACGCTCGAAGACGGCTACGAAATCGTCGACCGTCGACGGTTAGAGCCGTATCACGACGATCACCTGGGTGTGGTTGCGGTGCCCAAAGCGGGCGAGCGGTAACACTCCCGTAACGAGAACGTTTTAGCGGCCAGCACCCAAACCCGTCGTATCGATGGATACGGGCTCTGCGTCGCCGTTCACCCGCTTGGGAACGCTGGGTATCGAAGAGGAGTTCTACGTCGTCGACGAGGCGGGTCTACCGACCTCCGGCACGGACGAACTGGTCTACGAAACCGACCCACCAGCGGTGCTCGAAGACAAACTCGACCACGAACTGTTCAAGACCGTCATCGAGATCCAAACGCGCCTTATCGAAGAGCCCGGCAACGCACGCGAGGCGCTCCTGGAGGTTCGAAACGCATTGGTCGAGCACGCTCGCGAGCACGACCTCGACATCGCCGGCGCTGGCCTCCATCCACTCGCGAAATGGCGCGAGCTCGAACACGCCGAGAAGCCCCGGTATCGCAAACAGCTCGACCGGATCCAGTATCCACAGCACCGGAACACGACCGCCGGAGTCCACGTTCACGTGGGCGTCGACAACGGCGAGAAGGCGATGTGGATCGCCAACGAATTGCGGTGGTATCTGCCCGTGATGCTGGCGCTGTCTGCGAACTCGCCGTACTGGAACGGCTTCGACACCGGGCTGGCCTCCGCGCGGGCTAAGATCTTCGAGGGGTTGCCCAACACCGGTATGCCCACGAAATTCGACTCGATCGAGGACTTCCGGGCGTTCGAACGGCGGATGCTCGACACCGACTCGATCAACGACCGCGGAGAGCTGTGGTTCGACGTTCGCCCGCACACCGAATACGGGACCGTCGAGATCCGCGCCCCGGACGGCCAGGCCAACCCGGACCGGACAATGGCGTTCGTCGAGTATACCCACGCGCTCGTGCTCGACCTTGCTGCGCGCTACGAGGACGGCGAGTCGGGCAGTGACCTCCGGCGGGAGACCCTCGACGAGAACAAGTGGCGCGCGATCCGCCACGGCCACGACGCGTCGTTCGTGACCCGGAACGGCGAGGGAACTGTCGCACTCGAAGAGATAGTCGACCGAGAGTGTTCGCGGCTCGGCGTCGACGGCATTCGTGACATCTACGAGGTCGGTAGCGGATCGCAGCGACAGCGGCGACTCCGTGAGAGTGAGGGGGCTGACGCACTCTGTGACTCGCTCCGACTCGGGATCGTCGAGTCCTGAACGCTGGCGACCCGTGGGCGACAGGTACAATTGAGTCAGGTCCTGAGAGTGCACGTGACCAGAGCAGCCGTCCGCGAGGGGTTCGAGCACTTCGTCGCCGACGCGATCGACGTCACCGCCGACCATTTTAGCGTCGCCCGCGCACTCCGAAGCGGCGTCAGCGGGCCCGGGGCTTCGGTTGTCGATCGACTGCTAACGAACTCCGACACGATTTGGCAGCGGGTGGTCGAGCCCGAACTCCAGACCTATCGCAAAGACACGCTGACCCAGTTTGACGCCATCCTCGACTACGCCGAGAGCGATGCGGGGATCGACGAATTTCGTGAGCAGATCCTCGAACACGACGCGTTCGTGAGCGCTATCCATGAGGACGTCACTCCGGCGAGACGAGCGGAAGTCATCGAAGCGCTGCTCGAACGCCATCGAAAGCTGGGTGATGCAACAGTCCCGCTGATCGAGTCGTCCGAGGACGACTTCTGGGAGGCGGCGCGGACCACGATCGATCGCGAGGCTGCAGAGCGGCTCGTCGAACAGCGGTTCGTCTTCGTCGAGCCGGTCCGACCCTACACCGACGTGATCGCCATGCGGACGACGTTGGACCCGGGTGAGTTGCTGGGCGGACTCGGCGGACTGCTCGGTGGCGGCCTCCCGACACTCGATGTTGAGTACACTGACGAGGCGATCCGGGCGATGCGTCGAGCCGAACAGGAAGTGATCGCCGACGCAAAACGTGAGATCGATCGTCGCTTCTGACGTTCAAAGAGCGTTTCATAGTGATTGTTGTACCGATTTACCGGTGCGACCGCACGCCGGAGTTCGGTCGGCCCGGAACAGACTTACAACAATCACTATCAGTGACCGAGCCGAACGACGACCATGCAACAGCAGAACGTCCTCGGGACGGCACTGGAGCCCTGCAGTGGCGATCCCGAGACGGGGTTTCTCCGTGACGGCAACTGTACCGCGGTCCAGCGAGATCCGGGCCGCCACGAGCTCTGTGCGGTCGTCACCGAGGAGTTTCTCGAATACAGCAAGGCACAGGGGAACGACCTCGTGACGCCCCGTCCCGACCTGAACTTTCCAGGACTCGAAGCCGGCGATCGCTGGTGTCTCTGTGTCCCGCGCTGGGAGGAGGCCCGCGAAGCAGACATCGCTCCGCCAGTGGTTCTGGAAGCGACCAACGAGGCTGTCCTCGACACGATCGACGTCGAGACGCTGAAGGAATACGACGCGCGGAAAACAGATCGATAACATCCCCATTAGTCGGTGGTTGTGGGCAGATAACTTAATCGGGAGAATCTACATGATTCCACCCATCCAAGAGACATGTATGTCAGAGACGACGCTCGACGATCGAGGTCGGCCCACGTTGCCCAAAGAGATCCGTGAGCGGTACGGCGACCGCTATCACGTCGTCGAGTTACACGACGGAATCAAGTTGATCCCCATCGCGGAGGATCCACTTGACGCACTTCGGGCGGAGTTCGACGACGTCGAACAGACGGCCGAGGAATTGAGACAAGAAGCACGCGAGGCGGCACTGGACGAGGCGGGTCGGTGAATGTGCGTCGAGACGGACTTTCTGGTCGCCCTGATCAAAGACGAGGACTGGCTCAGCACGGATGCAGAGACACTGTATCGTGACCGCAAGGACGAACTGTGGACATCGCGGTTCACGTTGATCGAACTCCTCCTCGTTGCGTATCGAGAGGGGAGAGATTGCGAGCGAGTCGTCGCTAACGCGACGAATCTCGTCCAAGTACGCGGTAACGTCGACACTATCGTCGCCGCAGCGACGTACGTCGAAGACCACGGGATGACGCCGTTCGACGCACTGCACCTCGTCAAATCAGACGGTGACGCGATCGTCTCCAGGGACGAGACCTACGACGACTTTACCTCACGGCTGGATCTCCGAGCAGTGGACGAGGAGTGACGCTCCACGATTCGAATCTGGATCGACGGAAGCTTTTTAGATATGAATAGGATATGAATTTGTATGGGAACAGAGACGAGGACGGTCGGTGAGCGCGGCCAGGTGACCATCCCGAAGGAGTTGCGCGAACAGTTGGGGATCACTGGGGGCGACGAGGTCGTCGTTCGGGAGGAAGATGGGCGAGTGATTATCGAGCGCCAGACTGTCCGTGAGCGGCTCGCAGCGGGATATCGAGAGCGGGCAGAGCGTGATCGGCGGATCGACGAGGAGATGGCCGACGTCTCTGCCGAGGCCAACGACGACCTCGGCGACGCGCCGGAGTGGTGATCACCGTGCAGGTTCGCCGTGGCGACGCCGTCGTCGTCGAACTGGACCCCACGAGGGGGTCAGAACAACGCGGAACGCGCCCCTGTCTGGTCGTCCAGAACGATGTCGGCAACGAGAACGCGCCAACCACGATCGTCGTCCCGTTTACTACGTCCTTCGGGGAAGAATTATACCCGTTCGAGGTGCTGATCGAGGCCGAGACGGGCCCGCTGAAAGAGGACTCGGTCGCGCTCTGCAGCCAGGTACGCACCGTGTCGATCGATCACCGTGTCTCGAAGAATCTCGGTTCGATCCCCGACGATCGGATGGAAGATGTCGACCAGGCATTGCAATACAGTCTCGGGCTGGTCGAACTGTAACGTGGGGAACAGGCGGGGAGCGATGCGGCTCCACAACCCCTAAGCGCGGGACCCTCCTACGCGTTCGTAATGACCGACTGGACGGAGAAGTCGATTTAATCCTGTGTATAATATACACAACCTTCGCATAATGACAATAGTGGAAGGTTTTAATATCTAAATGACCCAACCAATTTCTGATGAAAGATCAGAAACTACTGATACTACTCCTTATTGTCGCCTGTATAGCGACCGTTCCAACACCAGTAAATGCTGATGATGACTGGCCGGATTCCTGTTATGATGCACCTACAGTCGATCCTACAGGAGAGTATTCTGTAACAATAGATAGTCCAGATGATGTAGATTATTTCAAAGTGAATCTTGAAAAAGGAGAATACATACATTTCACTATGGCGCCACCCACAGAACAAGATGCTTTAGAAGTGCGTGCGTGGGCATCCGACTCAGAATCTCACGATGTAACTATCCGAAATGTTCAAAATGCGGAAAAGAAAACTTTTGGTTATGCTAGTGCCGATCATATTGTTACCAGATTTATTGGCCAAGAAACAAGCTCTTGGGAAATGTGGGCGGAAGGTGATCGCACACAATCATATTGTGTTAATATGGAGGATGTGAGTGATGACGCTGAAATTCCATATACCGTAAACCTAAATTCAGAATTGAATAATCCAGAACCTGCTACGCTTGAAGTGGGGGAACTCAGAGACCAGATAGAACAGAAGGACCAGACCATCAGTGACCTCCAGTCAGAGATAGACAGCAAAGAGCAGACTATCAACGACCTCCAGTCAGAGATAGACAGCAAAGAGCAGACTATCAACGACCTCCAGTCAGAGATAGACAGCAAAGAGCAGACTATCAACGACCTCCAATCAGAGATAGACAGCAAAGAGCAGACTATCAACGACCTCCAATCAGAGATAGATAACAAAGAGCAGACTATTAACGACTTAGAGACAGAACTGGAATCCGCTACAGAAGACGTATCTATCAGCGTTAGTGTGGAACCAGCGGATGCCCGACAAAGCTTCGTCGAGGGTGGCTCTGCAATCGTCGAAGCATCGAGCGATGACGCAGACTTCGAAAAGCTCTCCCTAGAATCCAACGGGCAAACTTTCGAATTCGATTCTTCTGGTGAAACGCGAGTCCCGCTTGAGAGTGCTGGCACGCAAGAGATGACACTGGAATACGCGGATACCTCAGAGTCATTCTCGTTGAACGTCCAAGAGTCTAACTCTGGAACGACTGAAACTTCACCTGGCGAAACGGACTCCCCAACGACTGAAACTGACGAATCTGATAGCGATGTACAGGATAGTGATGGTGATGGGGTAATCGACTCTGAAGATTACGCTCCCAACGACCCAGAGGTTCAGGAAAAGAGCGACCTTGTATCGAACGAGACTGACGAATCCGACTCGACAGGCTCAGGATTCGGACCCGGCTTTGGACCAGTCGTGGCTCTCGTCGGTATTCTGTTGGTGACGTTGGGGGCAATGCGACGATTAGAGTAGTAGCTGGAATTTCGAACACACTGTGAAATCTCCAACTGTTTTGCCTTCGGAACTCCTAAGCTTGGCACGGCTCTAATTTATTTCATGGACTGGACGGAGACGTACCGCCCGTCGACGCTGTCGGAGGTGCGGGGCAACGACAAAGCCCGCGACGCCCTCAAGGAGTGGGCCGATACCTGGGAATCCCACCGCGAGGCCGTCGTCCTCCACGGTTCGCCGGGTGTGGGTAAGACCTCGGCAGCCCACGCGCTGGCGGCCGACAAAGGCTGGCCGACGATCGAACTCAACGCCAGCGACGCCCGGACCAAAGACGTCATCGAACGCGTCGCCGGCGAGGCCGCCAAATCGGGCACGCTGAGCCAGGGTGGATCGGGACGCCGAGTCGTCATCATGGACGAAGCGGACAACATCCACGGTAACGCCGATCGCGGCGGCGCGCGCGCTGTCACGTCGCTCGTCAAGGAAGCCGACCAGCCGATGCTCCTCATCGCAAACGAGTTCTACGAGATGTCCAAGGGCCTGCGCAACGCCTGTCAGGACATCGAATTTCGGGACGTCGGAAAGCGCTCGATCGTTCCCGTGCTCAGGGACATCTGTCGCAAAGAAGGGATCGAGTTCGAGGACGCCGCGCTCGACCAGATCGCGGATATGAACAACGGCGACCTCCGCGGGGCGATCAAGGATCTGCAAGCACTGACCGAAGGTCGAGATTCGATCGTCGAATCGGACGTGGTCACGGGCGAGCGCGACACGACCCAGGGGATCTTCGAGTACCTGGACGTCGTCATCAAGGAGGGAGACGCCGAGACGGCACTCAAATCCTCTTACGACGTCGACGAGACGCCCGACGACCTGATCAACTGGATCGAAGATAACGTCCCCAAAGACTTCGAGGGGGCCGAACTCGCTCGCGCCTACGACGCGCTGGCCCGCGCAGATCAGTGGCTCGGGCGGGTCCGGGCGACGCAAAATTACAGCTTCTGGAAGTACGCTGGCGACAACATGACCGCCGGCGTCGCTGCGGCCCGAGGCAGTCAGAAAGGTGGCTGGACACGCTACGGCCCACCCTCGTACTGGTCGAAGCTGGGGCGGTCGAAAGGGACTCGAAAGACTCGCGATTACATCGCCCGAGAAATCGCGACCATGAACGGCGTCAGTATTTCGACTGCTCGGCGGGAGATCATGCCGTTCCTGGCGACGATGACCCATCACTGCAAGAATCGCGAATTGACTGTCGCGATGGCCGCTGCCTACGACCTCGACGCCGGCCACGTCTCGTTCACCACGGGAAGCGGCGAGGATACGAACAAGGTACAGTCCATCGTCGAGGATGCCCAGCAACTTCGAGAAGAAGATGCCGTCGAAGCCAGCGGTGGGGCCTTCGCTGGCGGCCGTGCCGGCCAATCGAGTGGGGGTGAGGAAAGCACCGACGACGAGTCAGCGGTCGAGGAACCGGACGCAGACGAGCAAGCAGCATTGACCGACGTTTCTGAGGAGGAGGAGGCGTCCGAAACAGCAGCTGACGACGCTGACGACGGACAGACCGGCCTCTCCGACTTCATGTGATCAGCGCCGCGGTACAGCCGGCAGTATCAGTGCCACTCTACGCCTGTGATTTCGAAGCGAGCACCGCCGGCGTCGCTGTCGAGAACGTCGATTTCCCAGCCATGTGCCTCGACGATTGCCGAGGCGATGTACAAGCCGTAGCCCGACTCGTCGGCGGCGTCGGCGTACTCGATCTCGAAGAGATCTGATTTCTGGTCGTCCGGAATGCCGACGCCGTCGTCTGCGACGTAGAAGCCGTCTTCGAGCAGCCCGACCTCGACGTTCACCGCCTCGTCGGGATCGTCCGGGCCCGGCCCACTGCCCCCGTGACCATGCTCTACAGCGTTCGTAAACAGGAAGTCGAACAGTTCGACCAGTGCGTTTCCATTGGCGGCGAGCGTCATCTCTGGTGGAAGGGACAGGGTAGTACGTTCGGTCTCGATTCGTCCCCACGCACGCTCAGCAGCTTCGCGGAGGCCTGTCGCGTCGGTCGTCCGAGGGATCCTGCTCGTCTGGGCCAGTTGTAACAACTGCGTCAGGAGGCGCTCCATCCGTTCGAGCGTGTGTTCTGTCCCCTCCAGTCGACTGGAATCGCGCTTCGCACGCTCGTGGGCGACGTTTGCAAGGGCAATCTGTAGCCTGTTGCGAAGTTCGTGTGCGCCGAGCGTCGCGAACTCTTCGAGTTGGCGGTTCTTCCGCGCGAGTTCGCGCTCCCGTTCGGCGCGGTCGAACGCGGCTGCGACGTTGGATGCGAGCACGTGCGCGAGCCGATCACTGAAGTCGTCGACAGCCCCACTGGGAGCGGCCAGCCCAAGCACGCCGTGGCCACCTAGTGGAATGGTGATCGCAACCTCACCACTCTCGTATGGACCCTCGAAGACCGCGTTGACGATCATGGATGCCTCTCGCGTGATCGATCCGTCTGTGTCGACGTAGTGGGTCTCGCCGCGCTCGTGAGCCCGTCGAAATGCAGTCTGGTAGCGATCGAAAATCGATTGGTCTCCGTCAGTCTCGCTACTTTCGATCGGGGCGAGCTCACCACTGGCTTCGAGCGCGACTGCGACTGCCGGGAGATAGTCGATCTCCCGGGCAATCTCGACGGTGACGGCGGCGATATCGGCTTTGGTCGTCGCCCGCGAGAGTTGCCGGCTCGCTTCGTGAAGCGCAGCCATCAGCGTCTCTTGCTGTTTGGCCGGAGTGACGTCCTGTGTTCCGCCGACGATCCCGACGATCTCGCCATCGGGGTCGTACCGTGGAACTTTCGTGGTGCTGACCCACCGACGATTCCCGCCTTGATCGACGTACTCTTCGATGTCGTTGATCATCGGCTGGTCCTCGTCGATGATTCGCTGCTCTGCTTCCCAGAGATCGTCTGCGTGGTCGGGATCGAACAACTCGTAGTCACTCATGCCGATCAGTTCCTCGCGCGTGAAGCCATAGTTGCCGGCAGTGTGTGTCGTCACGTTCGCGAACCGACCGACATCGTCCTTGATGAACAGCGTGTGTGGGTAGTTGCGAAGCAGCGACGACAGTTGGGCCGAACGCGATTCGAACTCGCCACCGTAGCCCGCCGCGTACTCGACCCGCCGGGCGATCAACGCCGGCCGATGTGCTGGAACGCGGATCACATCCGTTGCGCCGGCCTCCAACGGCGACTTGACTGCCTCGTACCCTTCACGCAGCGTGTAGACGACGACTGGGCAGTCGAACCGTTCCAGTGCCCGTTCGAGAAAAGAGAGGCCGTTCACCTCGGGCTGGTCCGCTGTCTCGGGCGCGTCCAAGATGACAAGGCAGTCCGGTGTCGTGTCGACGCTATCGAAGTCGGAGACTGTCTCCGCGACGGGGATCGACGCCGATCGAAGCGCGTTTGCTATCGGCCGTAGTCGCCCGTCCGGATCGACGAATGTGACACCAATTCGTGACATTACTTTCCCCGCCCGCCGCGTCAGATGCGACCGTACAACGATACATCGACTACTGGGTATTAAACGTCCCGTGCGATTTCACCACGCGAAGAAACAACAGTCAGACGACAGTATCAGCTCGTGCTCACGAACTCCAGCAAGATGCCGCCAGTATCTCGGGGGTGGAGGAACGCGACATCGTGGCCCCATGCTCCCGGTCGCGGGTCCTCGTCGAGCAATTCGACCCCCATCCGTTCGGCCCGAGCCAGCGTACCCTCGATGTCGACAGTCGCGAGTGCGAGGTGATGGATTCCCGAACCACGCCGATCAAGAAAACTCGCGATTGCGTTGTCCTCCGCGACGGGTTCGAGCAACTCGAAGTAGCCGTTGCCGAAATCCAGAAAGGCGATCTCCATTCCGTCGAACGTCTCCTCGTGGACGATGTCGGCATCGAGCAACCCTTCGTACCGCTCTGCGAGACTCGCCGCGTCGTCAGTTGCGATCCCGGCGTGATCGAAGCGCATACGCCAGCAACTCGCGGGAGGCTTATCAACGTTGAGTCGGCACAGTTTTGTAATTGAAGCACAATATAACTACTATGGAACGAAACGTCGGTAACACAGATAAGCTCGTCCGGATAGTACTCGGTATCGTCGCGATCATCGGTGCAGTCGCGCTTTTCGCCGGTGTGGGAGGACTGTCGGGTACCGTCGGGACCATCGTCGTACCGCTGCTGTTGGCCGTCGTCGGGGCGGTCCTCGTCGTCACTGGGTACACCCAGTCGTGCCCGGCCTATCAGGTACTGGGGCTGCGAACGCTCGGTCGGTGACGATCAGGGCCAACCATTCTCGGGACGCTCGCCGAGCTACGTACTCGAATCGACCAACGGATCGACCTCGAACGGAACGACCATTTCACATGCCTGGCTGGTACTCACCGAAGACGTCCCGTAGCACGTCACAGATCTCACCGGTCGTCGCGTAGGCCTTCACGGCGTCGATCAATGGCGGCATGAGGTTCTCGTCGTTCTCTGCGGCCGCTCGAACGACGGCCAGCGCTGTCTCGACAGCCACCTCGTCTCGCTCGGCCCGGACATCGTTCAGCCGATCGATCTGGCGTTGCTGTTGTTCCTCGCTGATCTCTTCGACATCTGCCTCTTGTTGAGCTTCCTCGACGGTGTACTCGTTGACGCCGACGATGATTCGCTCGCCGTTCTCGATCTCCTGCTGGCGCTCGTAGGCCACGTCCTGAACCTGTCGCTGTACCCACCCAGACTCGATCGCGTTCCGCATCCCGCCGCGCTCGTCGATCTCGGCGAGAATTTCGCGGGCTTCGGCCTCCAGATCGTCGGTCAGGCTCTCGACGTAGTAACTCCCTGCGAGTGGGTCGATGGTGTCGGCCGCACCCGATTCGTGAGCCAGAATCTGCTGTGTTCGAAGTGCGGTCCGGACGCTCTTCTCGGTGGGCAGCGAGAGCGCCTCGTCCTTACCGTTTGTATGGAGGCTCTGGGTGCCGCCGAGGACGGCGGCCAGCGCCTGATAGGCCACCCGGACCACGTTGTTCTCGATTTGCTGGGCCGTCAGTGTCGAACCCGCGGTCTGGGTGTGAAACTTCAACTGCTTGCTCGCAGGATCGTCCGGGTCGAATCGCTCCTCGACGATCTTCGCCCAGAGCCGTCGAGCCGCCCGGAACTTCGCAGCCTCCTCGAAGATGTCGTTGTAGGACGCGAAGAAGAAGGATAGTTGTGGGGCGAACTCGTCGACCTCCAGTCCTGCTTCCAGCGCGGTCTCGACGTACTCGATCCCGTTGGCGAGTGTGAAAGCGATCTCCTGGGCGGCGGTCGAGCCAGCCTCCCGGACGTGATAGCCCGAGATAGAGATCGGATTGAACTTCGGAAGCTCGTCGGCACAGAACGCGAAGATGTCGGTGATGATCCGCATCGACGGCTCGGGCGGGTAGATGTAGGTATTCCGGGCGATGTACTCCTTCAGCACGTCGTTCTGGATCGTCCCCCGCAGTTCCTCGCGCGGGACGCCCTGCTGGTCGCCCAGGGCGACGTACATCGCGAGCAGGACGCTGGCGGGCGCGTTGATCGTCATGCTCGTCGAGACGTCGCTCAGGGGGATGCCGTCGAAGACCGTCTCCATGTCCCGCAGCGAGTCGATGGCGACGCCTGCTTTGCCGACCTCGCCGGCGGCCATCGCGGCATCTGAGTCGTAGCCCATCTGCGTCGGGAGATCGAACGCCATCGAGAGGCCTGTCTGGCCTTCCTCCAGCAGGTAGTTGAATCGCTCGTTGGTCTCGCTGGCGGTCCCCATCCCGGCGTACTGGCGCATCGTCCAGAGCCGCCCGCGATACATCGTGGTGTAGACCCCGCGCGTGTATGGCTCCTGGCCCGGGAAACCCAGATCGTCCTCGTAGTCTAGGTCGGCGACGTCCTCGGGCGTGTAGAGGCGATCGATGGGCTGGCCACCGGTATCGGTGGTGAACTCCTCGTGGCGCTCGCCGAACCGGTCGAGCGTGGGCTGGAGCTGTTCGTCCTCCCAGTCGGATTTGGCCTCGCGGATCTCCGCCAGCTCCTCCGGATCGAACATACCACAGCCTTCTCGCGGCAGGCCTTGAACCTTGGCCGGCGAGGTTACTCGAACAGCTGCGTGATAGCTAGTGGTTGAGTCGATGCTTGGCGTGGAATATCGACACCCTGAATCCCTTACTAGTACTCCATGTCAGTATATAACACACGCCCCCAATTCTCACTATTTAGAAAGGATCCTGAACGATTTCCTGTATTATAGGATAACTTGAACTATGACGCTGATCGTCCCGTTCGATGGGTCAAAACTCGCTGAAGCAGCACTTGTCCGTGCAACTGAGTTCGGGAACGTATTTGGCGAAGAGGTCCTGGCTGTGAGTGTAATCCCGAAGGGGAACACCAACTATGCCAGAGAACACGGCTGGATCGGGCAGGATGAAGAATTCGATCTGGAATCGATTATAGCAACATTACATAAGCAAGTGGCCGATTTATGTCCAAGTGCCGACTTCCGACACAAAGTTGTTGGTCGCTCTGCACCAGCTGGTACAATAGCGAAACGTCTGCGGAAAATGGCACGTGAAGAAGATGCCTCCATGGTCTTCATCGGTAGCGAGAATGCCGGCCATATTGTTTCATCGATAGGGAGCGTAGGGTCAACGGTTGCGACAGATGACGCCTATGACGTTGTCATCGTTCGTCATCGGAGTCCGGCCAAGATTGCCAAACTTAAAAACAACTCACCATACAAAGACCCGAAGTCGGATTTTTATCTTCCCAAGTGAAACACCAAACCTGTCAGTATCGGTGGATTGCAACACGGTCACCTGTACGTCTCGGTAGTCCTCGGTGGCATGATTCAGGCTCACCTAGCCAGTCGACAGCGGGGGTCCGGTCGTTGCGGCTGACAACTCCTATGTTGGTTCCGTAGCTATCACCAGTTGATGGTCGATTACGACGCCGTCGTTTGGGACCTGGACGGGACACTCTGTGAGTACGTTCGGAGCAAGGACGAACTGCTCGCCGCTGCCTTCGGGACCCTCGACGTCGAACCTCCATTTTCGGCCAGCGACTACGTCAAACGGGTCGATCTCTACGCCGACCGGGCAGACTCGATGGTCGAACGACGACGACTGTGTTTCGCGGAACTCGCCGAGGAGAACGGTCACGACCCCGAACTCGGCCGGGAAGCCGCTGACATCTATGCGGCCGAGCGCGACCACAGCAACGTCCGGTTTCTCGATGGCGCGGCCGAGGCGCTGGAGTACGTCGCCGAGCGCTACCCGCTCGCGCTCGTGACCAACGGTGGCCCGGACATGCAAGACCAGAAAATCGACGGCCTGGGCATCCGAGATCACTTCGAGACGATCGTCTACGCCGGCCACGACGTGGCCGCAAAGCCCGATCCGGAGCCGTTCGAACGCGCACTCGCGGCTCTCGACACGTCACCCGACCGATCGATCTACGTCGGCAACAACTACGAGGCTGATGTCGTCGGGGCCGCGAACGCAGGGCTGGACTCGGTGTTGATCGGTGAGCAGCCCCGAAGACTGACTGTCGATCCGCTTGCGACGATGGCGACCCCGGAAGAGCTACCGCGGATCGTCTAAGTTAGTCGCCAGTGTCGTACTTGTAGGTCGCTTCGTCGGGATCGATCCCGAAGTCCTCCGCAGTTTCGGTAGCGTCTGGCTCTTCCTCATCGACCCCCGCAGCCTTGAATGCCTGTCGGCGCTCCTGTGGCATCTCGAAGTTGGCCACCGCCAGCCGCATCGGGACGGCGTCGGGTTGGATGTTCTCGCGTTTGGTCTCCAGCCGTTCCTGCAATTTTTCAGGAAGGACGTCAGCGTCCATCCCATCGAACCCGAACTGAGCGAGATACTCCGGCTGATCGGTCAGTGAGTAGACGACATCGAATCCCTCGTCGCTGGCTTTCTGGACGAGACGTTCGATGACGTGCGCGCCGACCCCCTGTTCGCGCCAGTCGTCCAGCACGCCGATGCTGGTGAGTTCGCAGATCTCATCCTCGTCGGTTTTGTGGATCCGGACGCGGCCAAAGCCCGCCTTCGCGTTGGTCTGCTCGTCGATCGCGATGACGTAATCGCGCGATCGAAACGCTGTCTCGTCCAGGCCCATCTCTTCGATCCGATCGAGCAACCACACTTCCTCGCGGTTCTTTGCATCCCGGACGTACATGCCTGCACGTAGGCTGGCCGTGTTCAAAAGGATACTGTCGGCGGGTAGTATCACACGGTGTCTCTAGCGAGCTGAAAACAGAATTTACTTATAGTAATTTCAAGAAGACCGTCGTAGACGTGAATCGACGACAGTTTCTTGCCGTTACGGCAACGAGTACAGCCGCCCTGAGTGGGTGTGGTGGGATCCTCGGCGGTGGCGGTGGTCCGGTTGCACCGCCGCGTGAATCGGACGTGTTCGAAGACGTGTCCGTGGTCGAGGACGTGATCGAGGTGACAGTCGAGAGTGACCCGATGGTCGAGTCGATCAAGGACTTCGGTAGCAGTAGCTCCCTCGCACCGCTGAATCTCGGCGGGCTGGGCTTCATCGGCGTCGCCAGTGCGGCCAAAGGCGGTGGTGGTGGGAAAGGTGCGACTGGTCGCGGTGACGGCGGCGCGAGAACAGCACCGACGTCCCGTCATCTCCCCGGAAGCCACAAGTACTACGGACGGACTGACGACGACGATTACGACGACTGGGAAGATGATCACCGCAGCGACATCACCCAGTACGACGCGACGATCACCAGAGTAGGGGTCACCCAGATCGGTAATGAAAATGACGACGAGGATAATCTGGACGAACCCGGCGCTCCGGACCACCAGTGGGAGAAAGAAGTCACGAACCCCTCCGGAACGATCACGTACACGCCGGAGGGGGCTGGCTGGTATCGCGTCGGTGCGAGAGTCGAGCCAGCGAACGCTGACGGGACGTTCAGCACGCCATGGGAATCGGTCGATATCGAACTCGAGGAGACATCGTCGGGATACCAGGCAGGCGAGGTCTGGAAAGTCTCGCCCCGATTCGAATGACATGCTCCACTGTCGGTCGATAGATGGATAGCTATCCCCGCTTCGAGCGCTCGACGCTGCACGCGCTGACCTTCCTGGTCGCGTTCTGTAGCTTCGCGTACGAGCTCGTCTACGCGGAGTTGCTGACCATTGTCTACGGCGGAACTGTCACTCAGTATGGCCTGACAGTTGGGCTGTTCTTCTCCTCGCTCGGAGTCGGCTCGTTTCTCGTTCGGACGCTCGATCACGAGCGGCCGTCGAACTTCTTCCGAACCGAACTGTTGCTGGCGATTAGCGCACCGCTTGGGTTCGTCGCGATTCTGTGGATCGGCTCTGCCGACGTTCCGAATGGCATGCCACCGTGGACGTTCGAGTGGCTCGCCCGGCTCCCGGTCGTCGTCGTCGGGATCCTCTCCGGGTTCGAGTTACCGCTGCTGACGGCGATGGTGGAGCGTCTCGAAGCCGAGCCGAGCGAACGGCTGCTGGCCCTGCGTGAGAAACTCCGAACAGGGACCTACCGCGTCGTCGGACTGGTCTTTCACGTCAGCACCGACAGCAACGATCAGGACAGCTACTCGACTGTGCTGGGCATGGACTACCTCGGCGGTCTCGGCGGGTCGCTGGTGTACGTATTCGTGCTGTATCCTGATATCGGATTGTTTGCGACGATTTTCTTCCTGGGGCTGTTGAACGCCGTCGCTGCTCTCGCGTTCGTGCTGCGGTTTAGTGATCGATCGTGGGGGCTGCTCGCCGGTGGCAGTTCGATCGGGAGTCGCGAGCGGACGGCCCTCGTCGTCGCCTGCCTGCTAGTCGCCAGCGTCTACGGTGGTCTCGCGCTCCAGCACGAAGCCGTCGACAGCGAGCTGTCGGCGTTCTATCTCGAACGGTCGATCGAGCAGGAGTTCCCCAGCGATGCGATCGAAGTCGAAGTCGATTCAGTTCGAACGACGAACTACCAGCGGGTGAGTTTCTACAACCGGACCTGGACCGATGACCGGCCGAACACGCTGTTCGACAGTGAGAGTGAACGGTGTTTCCGTCTCGGCACGGCGGTGCAACTGTGCGATAGCTGGGCTGAACCATACCACGAGGGACTGGTCGATGTCCCGATGAGTCGCTTCGAGAATGGGTCGGAGACGAACGTCCTCGTCGTCGGCGGTGGCGACTGGATCGCCGTCGACCACCTTCGTGAGTATGGCGTGAGCGTCGATCTGGTCGACCTGGACGGAGAGTTCTTGCACATGACGCGAGACGATCCGTGGTTCGAGCGTTACCATCACGACGCCTACGAGTACGATCGATTGAACGTCACCGTCGCCGATGCTCATCAGTACCTGCGCGAGACCGACGAACAGTACGATCTGATCCTGCTGGATCTGCCGGGCGCGACCGACGACGACCTGCTCGGGCTGTACTCGACGCAGTTTTACGAGCAGTTGCGTACGCACCTCCGGCCGGACGGTGTCGTCGGGACCTGGACGTACCAACCGAGTTCGTTCCCCCGTCATGCCGCGGCCTACACCAATACCGTCCACGCTGCCGGCTTCGAGCAGTCGTTGTCCTACTGGGCCTGGGACGATCTCGACGGTGACGGGCGAGACGAGCGCGTCGAACGGTTCGTCCTTCTCTCACCCCAGCGTGATCCCGGTCCGGCACTCGCGAACACGACCGCGTCAGTTAGCGAGTATCACGACTATTACGCCAGTCAGGAATGGTATCCGATCGTCGAGTATCGAGGCGTCGAACCGAACGGTATCTTCGATCCGAACTACGGCATCCTCATCGACACATGACACACACGACATTGCACCTCCAGCAGGGACGAACGCCGCCCGACCTCGCCAGTTTCGACGTCAGGCGACGGGCCGAGCCGTCTGTCCGCGGGACGGCCACGACCGTCGCAGTCCTCGGAAGTTCACATTACGTCGGCGTGCCGGCGATTGGCTATTATGAACTGTGTTCGTGTCGCCCGCTTGAAGGCCCATCCGTCGAGACGATTCCACTCGAACGAGGGTTCGAGCGCCACGTCGCGTTCGATCACGGAGGGCTTGCCGTCGAAACGTCCCTCGATGGGCAGCCGCTTGCGGCGTTTCCGGGGCCGGAAGACGTGACGGTCGCCTACCGGTTCGGCCCCGACGCGTACACGACCGTCGACGTGAACGACGAGGAGATCGAAACATATCACACGTATCCGGAGTTCGATCTCGCATTGCGGAGTCAGACGACCTTCGAGATGGTGAGTGACCGCCGATCACGACCGATACCGACCGATGACTGAGGACCACTACAGCGGCGACGTGACGGTGCACAGCGAGCGAGAGACACCGGTCGAACTGGCGGGTCCCGAAGACGTGTTCGTCAAACCGAGCAGCGTCGACGAGCACCTCCAGCTTCGCGACGTCGAGTACGTCTATACGGGACCTCCGGTGGACGGAGACGTGGATCCAGACACGCCAGCCCAGCGATATCGTGGTGACATCGACGATGGCTACATCGAGCGTGACGGCGTCGCGGGGAGTGCGATCGTCGCCGACGCCGAGGACGTCTACGTCGCCCACGGCGCAGTCGGCGGGCAGATCGATGTCGACGGGGTTGAGCAGGTGTTCCACGACAGGCAGATGCCCGCTCGACCGCCACAGGCCACGGACACGACGGTCACGGGCTGGCAACAGTCGCGAACCATCGACGATCCGGCAGCGAGCGTCGTGCTCACAGGCGCTGGTAACGACGTGACGATCACGGACGTGCCGGACGACCTGACGCTGTATCTCGTTGGCTACGGTCACGAGGTGCGACTCGAAGGCGGTCCCGCAGCGACATCCGTCCACGTCGTTGGGCGCGACAATCGCGTCTCAGCCGGCCCGTACGTCGACGTGACGATCGAGGGCGAAAGTGGGCACGACAACGCTGTCGAGTCGGATCCAGTTCCGGTCGAAGACGTGATCGAAACCAGCAAATCCGACGCATTCGACAGCGTGACCTTCGGACGCGCCCGCGTGACCTACCAGATCCCCGCGGCCGACGAGCAGTGGTGTCCCAACTGCGGAACCGAAGCCGACGCGATCGTCGAGCGCCACTCCCGGGATGCCTTCTTCCTCTTCGGCGTACCGCTGTACACCTTCGAAGAAGGCGGTGAGTCGTACAACTGCGAGTTCTGTGTCACACTCCCGGCCGACACGCGCCTGTCGGAGTCGGAGCGGCGCGATATTCTTCGCTGATCGACTGTCGATGGTCGAGTCGGTGCCGGTGTGACCGCAGAGGGGAACATATATTGTGACACTTCCAGACATACTGAGACAATGAGCGATTCGACGACCGACGGGGGATCCAACAGGGTGGCAGTTTCACGTGCGACTGACATTCTGGACATGGAACCCCAGACACGGCGCGAAGAGGAAATCACGGACGCGGATGTCGCCGACGCGCTTCGTGCCGTCATCGCCAGAGGGAGCGAATCGGACAAGCAACTCGGAGACGTATCGCTGCCGGCACTGTCGTTCGACTACGAGGTGCTCGAAGGCGCGAACACGTACCCGCTCGATCTCACGGGCGCGACGATCGACTCGCTGTGTCTCGAACGTGCGGACGTACGAGTCCCGCTCGTGCTCGACGACGCCGAAATCGGAGAACTCGACCTCGATTACGCCCGTCTGGGCCGCGATCTTTCGGCGCGCGAGGCGACGGTCGATTCGCTCGCGGGCTACGAGACAGTCTTCGACGGCAACGCAGAGTTCTGCGGAGCGACGATCACCGGCCAGGCGGCGTTTCGAGAGGCCACCTTCGACGACGACGTGAGCTTCGACGAGGTGGCCTTCGAGGGCGAAGTTATCTTCGACGCTGCGGAGCTATATGGCGACTCGAACCGACTGGACGATAACACGAGCTTCCGGAACGCGCACTTTCGGGGCCCCGTCTCGTTCAGACAGACCGTCGGAGAATTCACCAGCTTCGAGGGGTCAGTCTTCGAGGAGGAAGCTGTCTTCTCGGAGGCGACGTTCGACGGGGACGTGGACTTCGCTGACGCGACATTCCACAGCACGGCGACGTTCGAAGAGAGCGAGTTTCGGGAAGATACGACCTTCGCGAACGCCGCCTTCGAGGGCGAAGCCGTCTTCGAAGGCGCGACGTTCGAGGGTGGTGCGCACGTCATCGAAGACGATCTGACGTTCGAAGGTGCTGTCTTCGAAGCGACCGTGACCTTTGAAGTCGCGACGTTCAGGGAAGCGAATTTCACGAGGGCCGAATTCAGAGACGAGGCGACGTTCGAACAGTGTGAGTGGGACCGTGACGCCGCGTTCTGTGCGGCGACGTTCGAAGCCATGGCGGATTTCGACGAGGCTCGGTTCCAGGCCGACGCGGACTTCACAGACACACACTTTCAGGGCGAGTGCGACTTCCGGGGGGCTGAATTCCACGGCGGCGACAATCACCTCGACGTGGCGGCCACGTTCAACGGCGTGAGTTTCGACGCCGATGCCGACTTCGACAACGCGCTGTTCGGGACGGCCGAATTCGTCGATGTCGTCTTTGCGGGACTGGCTGACTTCCAGGGCGCGGTCTTCGAGGGTGAGTTCACTCTCGATGTGACCCAGCGGACCAACAACGCCTACGTCAACTGCACCGAGGCCGCGCTGAAGACCGGGACGATCGTCCAGCCGGATGGTGGGTGGGTCCGCTACGACTTCACGCGGGCGAGTCTCGGCAGCGTCTCGCTGTCGTCCGAGACCAAAAGCGACCGCAAGGAATTGCTGGATTACTTCCGCTTTTGCGAGACGGAGTTCAACGAGTTCGACGGCCACGAGTTCGACTTCAGCGAACACACCGACTACCTCGACCGCAACAACTGGGAACTGCACGTCTTCGACGACACCTGGGCTGACTACGAGCCCACAGTGAAGCTGCGGCCCGAGACGATCGAACGGACCTATCTCAAGGCCAAGATCGCGGCCTCGTCGGTCGGCAACCAGCAGGCCGCCGGCGAGTTCCGTGTCAAGCGCCAGCAGTTCGCTCGCAAGAAGTACTGGGGGATCGCCAGAAACGGTGCCGAAGACGCGGCAACGCGTGCCAGGAATGGACTCAGAGCTATCGAGAACCTCTTCCTCGGCATCTCGTGTGGCTACGGCCTCCGCCTGTTTCGGATCATCGGTGTCTTCCTGATCTTTCCCGTGTTTCCGGCGCTACTGTACACATTCGGCGGCTCGGCGTTCGCGACAAGCGGCGGCCCGATCAACGACCGAACCCTGGCCTCACTGTCTGCAGTGGTGACGCCAGAGGGAGCACAGGTTCTCTTCGAGAACGTCGCGTTCAGCTATATCACCTTCCTCACTGTCGGGTACGGCAACGTCGGGCCGACAGGCTGGGCTGCCAAGATCCTTGCAGCCAGCGAGGTCTATATCGGTGTGATCCTCGGTGGCCTCCTGCTGTACGCCCTGATCAAGCGTTCCGAAGTGTAGGCCCCTCGTTTTTTCTCGGTGACGGGTAGAGATAGCGTATGCAACTCCCGCTGGGGACGGGGACGATCGACGTTTCGCTGCCGGAGTGCACAGTCGACACTGCGATACCGGCCGGGGGTACCGCCGTCGACGTCCGGCCAGCAGCCGAGCGCGCCGTCGCCGACCCTCACGGCCCGCACATCGGGGAAATCGTCGATCCTGACGACGCCGTCGCGATCGTCGTAACCGATGTGACGAGAGCGACTCCTGACGACGTTCTGCTCGACGTTCTGCTCGGCGCGCTCGACAGTTGCGGCGTGGTCCACGAACAGATCTCTGTCGTCCTCGGTCTCGGGCTCCACCGACCGATGACCGACGAAGAGATCGCGGCCGAACTCGGGAGTCACGCCGACCTCGTCCAGAACCACGACTCCGACGCGACAGTTACCGTCGGCCAGGTCGACGGCATCGACATCGAGATCAATCGCACGGTCGCGGCCGCAGACACCGTGCTGGCGACGGGGATGGTCGAGCCCCACCAGTACGCGGGCTTCTCCGGCGGAGCGAAGACGGTCGTGATCGGCGCAGGCGGCGAATCTCAGATCGGCTATACACACGGTCCGGGGCTCCTGTCCCAAGACGGGACGCGGATTGGACGGATCGAGGACAACCCGTTTCGGGACTTTCTGGACCGCGCTGGCGACCTCGCCGGCCCCGACTTCTGCATCAACGTGACGCACGGACCGCAAGGATTCCTGGGCGTCGAGGCCGGCCAACCGCGGGACGTCGTCGCCACGCTTGCAGCCACCGCGAGAGGAGCGCTGGCCTCGGAGGTCGACGGGGGATACGATGCCGTCATCGCAGGGATCGGCGCGCCCAAAGACGCCAACCTCTATCAGGCGACTCGCGCAGCGACCTACGTCGCACTGGGCGATCACAACCCCCTTCGAGACGGAGGACGGATTGTCGTGCCCGCGACACTTCCGGAGGGCGCCGGTGATGGCACGGGTGAGCAGCGATTTAAGCGTTGGCTCGAAAGCGCCAGCGACGCTGAGTCGCTGTATCGAGAGATGCGAGAGGGGTACGAACCCGGTGCCCAGCGGGCGTTCGTGCTCGCGCGTGTCCTCCAGAACGCCGAGGTCTGGATGACCAACAGCCAGCATCCGGAACTAATCGAAGACTGTCTCATGCACGCTGCCGACATCCCCGAGGAAGCGATCGAGCCTGGAAGTCGGGTGCTCGTCGTTCCCGACGCTATCAACACGCTCCTGCGATGATCAGGCTCCTGCGATGAGCAGCCCTCTACGGTATCAGGCGTCGAGTGCGGAGACCGCGATCAACATGCGACCGTCGTCCAGTGCCGTGACCATCTTCGATTCGGTGAACGTCGAGCCGTCGGCGCGCAACCCCTTGCTGCGGCCGGTCCACTCCCCGCCGTCGCGTACCACGGGCAGGACGTGGGTCTTGATGTGGTCGACCTCTTCGTCGGGATGGAGTTCGGTCCAGTGTTTCCCCGCAATCTCCCCGGCGTCGTAATCGTAGAGGCTGGCGTAGGCATCGTCGACTTCGTCGAAGGATTCGTCGACACCGACGACGCCGACACCGTCGAGTTCGACCTCCGTCTCGGGGTCGAACGCGCCACCGCCAGCCATCGCGTGCTCGACTCGCCGGACGAGCATCGTGTATGGCTCGCCACCGAAGCCCTTCCTGAGGTAGTCGGTGAGGCCGGCGTGAACGACTTCTGCAGCCACATCACTGGTCTCCGTCCCCGAGAAGAGGAGCAGTGGCAGTTTTGGGTGTGATTCTCGGACCGCTTCGAGAAAGTCGATCCCGTTCATCTCCGGCATCTGGTAATCGCTGACCACACAGTCGTAATCGGTCGTCCCCTCGCGGAGTTCCGCCAGTGCGGCCATCGGTGAATGCTCCAGATGGACCGTACAATCGAGTCCACTCTGCTCACGCTCTAGGTAAGTCGCGACTATCTCACCCATCGCCTGATCATCGTCGACGTGGAGAATCTCGTAGTGTGTCGTCGTCATATACTACGTGAAAGACCCCTTCAGATATGGACTCGACCCCTAACGAGTATGGCTACTCTTCGACGGCCACTGGATCCACACCCTCGCCCTCGATTTCCTCGAGTACCCGCTGATGGAACTCCTGCAAGACGGCGGACTCGTCTTCGGCCAGGACGACGTCGCTGGCCGACAGCGTCGCCAATCCGAACGCCCGCGGCGTCGGCGAGTCCACGCGGTGGTGGACCACATCTAATTTGCCGGACTGGACTGCGCCGACGATGTCCTCGATCGCGGCGATGTCGAGTTTGTCCTCCAGAATTTCGCGATAGGTCTCTTCCATGACAGCGAATCGATCGAGGTCGTCCGCGAAGCTCAGTAGCATGTCGGCGTTGAACTGCTGCTCGCTGGCCGACTTCTCGTAGCCCTTGTAGCGTTTGAGGATCATCAGCGCCCGCGTCGCGTTGATCCGGAAGTATCGTTCGAGCAGATCCGTCCCTTCCAGGCTTGCCCGGAGGTCGGCCCTGACTGCTTCGGGTTCGATATCTTCCACGATCCCCTCGACATCGACCCGCCTGTTGAGCGGCATCGACAGCGTGAATCCGTTGTCCGCCACCGCGACCTGGACGTTCGCGGTTGCGGCCTGGGCGATTCGGGAGGCCAGCACTCTCGAAAAGCCGTCGTTGAACTGCCGGCCGTAGATCGAGTGGACGTGATAGCGGCGCTCGTACTCCTGGCGATCCCTGACCTCCTCGATCACGATTCGGTCGTCGGTCGCGACGCTCTCCGGGCCGGCATATCTGAGCTGCTCGTCGAACAACCTTGTAATCGCTCGGACCGAGTGTTCGTCGATGGGAAACTCCCGGAGCCACACTCTGACTGCGGGGCGGCCGCCCTCGGCGAAGCGTTCGACCAGTTCACGCTGGAAGGCCAGGATCTCCAGACCCAGGTCGTAACTCATCGGCAGGCGCTCGGAGAACCACGAGGGGACCGTCGGCCGCGCACTCGTGTGGTCGACGTACACCTTCGAGCCGCGGCGATACCGGAACTCGAAGCGATCACCGCCGAGGACGAACACGTCGCCAGTCTCCAGCCCGTCCAGATACGCCTCGTCGAGTTGCCCGACCCAGTCCTCACCCGAGCGGGTGAACACATCGCAGGTGAAACTATCGGGAATCGTTCCGATGTTGGTCATGTAGATGACCCGTGCCATCCGGCCGCGCTTGCCGATCAACGGCTCGCCGACGTCGTACTCCTCATAGTGGTGCTCGCCGTCGGGCGGATCGTTCGTGTCCCGCCAGATCTTCGCGTAGACGTTCTTCTCCTCCAGACCGGGATACTTGGCCGTGAGGTACCGCATCAGTGACTCCCACTCGCCGTCGCTGTAGTTCCTGTAGGGGTAGGCTCGCTGGAGGATCTCGCGGATCTCGCGCTCGGGACGCGGGCCGTTGATCGCCATTCCGTAGACCTGCTGGGCGGCCACGTCCTGGGCATTCTCGGGAACGAACACCCGATCGACGAACCCTTCTTCTGCCTTTTTGAGCATCACGGCGCACTCGATCAGTTCGTCCCGGTCGAGCGCGATCACCCGTCCCGTGACGGTCTCGCCGAGCTGGTGGCCCGCACGACCGATTCGTTGGAGCAATGAGGCGACGGACTTGGGCGAGCCAATCTGTACCACGAGGTCGATATGGGGCATGTCGATCCCCAGTTCGAGGCTCGTCGAGGTCGTCACGACGTCGAGACTCCCGTCTTTGAGTTGCCGTTCAATCTCCTCGCGACGGTCTCTGGAGAGACTCCCATGGTGACACCCGGAGTTATCTTCGCCGTAGGCCGAAAACTTCTCGCGGAGGTTGTGCAGGACGCGCTCGGCCCCGGAACGGGTATTCGTGAAGACGAGGGTGTTCGTGTGGTCCTGAATCAGGTCGTGCAGTTGGTCGTAAAATCGCTCCGAGACGATCTCACCGGGCGTGTCGATCAGATCGTCGGTCGGACAGGAGAGTTCGATGTCGAACTCGCGGGCGAAGCGAGCATCGACGATTTCGTAGTCGCGGGCTGGCCCATCTCGTGACTCCCGCCCGACCAGATACGCCGCCATCGTCTCCAGGGGCTCGACGGTTGCCGAACAACCGATCCGCGTGGGTGAGGTTTCGGCCATCGCTTCGAGGCGCTCCAGCGAGACTGAGAGATGTGTGCCGCGTTTATTGGCGGCCAGACTGTGAATCTCGTCGACGATGACGTACTCCACCGTTTCTAATTTCTGCTTGAACTTGGGCGAGTTCAGGAGAATCGCCAGGGTCTCGGGCGTCGTATTGAGGATGTGTGGCGTCTCTTTCAACATCCGTTGGCGCTCACTGTCGGGGGTATCGCCGTGGCGAATCGCGTGGCGAATCTCGACGCGTTCACCCTGTGCGTCGAGTTTCTCGGTGATCCCCTCTAGTGGGACCTCCAGATTTCGGTGGATGTCGTTGGCCAGCGATTTCAGTGGCGAGATGTAGAGACAGTAGACCGAGTTTTCGAGGCCATCCGCGCGGTCCCGGGCGAACAGTTCATTGATTATTCCTACGAAGGAAGCCATCGTCTTGCCGCTCCCGGTCGGCGCGGCGATCAGGGCGTTCTCACCCTCGTGTATCAGCGGGATGGCCTCCTTCTGTGGTGGCGTGAAGAAGCCGCCGTTGTCGGGGACGAACGTGCCGAAGCGCTCGACCCACCACTCCCGAACGACGGGGTCCAGCAGGTCAAGCACCTCCTCGTCGTCGATCTCGACCGCTGTGGGGTCGAACGACACGTCCGACTCCGTGAGTAGCTGACGACCTCCCATCTGTCCCGACTCTCGGTGCCGGATAGACTTGTGGGTTTGGAGCGTGGAGTGAAAGTGAAAACGGGCCCGAGAAGCGTTCTATAGTTATTTTATTGAGTCATCGACCAGCAATTCGTCGGGCCTCGGTCCAGACGTTCTCGAACGCCGTTTCGATCGTGTCCGCGAAGCCTTCATCCCGGACGGCGACGACACCGAGGCGCTCGCTCGGGTCGAATGGATCTGTGACGTGGACGTAGACCGTGTGCCCATCGACGACATCGACAGTGATCGAGAGATCGGGAGTTGACCGGACGGCGAGGCCTTCCGAGAGATCGAAGAGTTCGTTCTGGATCTCGTCGCCGATTCCCGAAAGGAGTGACTCGCTCACGAGCACGCGGACATCCAGTTCTGGGTCAATCTCGCGCTCGATGACGTCGATCTCGGCGGCGTACTGCTCCCAAACCGCGTTCTCGTATGGCGCGCCGATCACCGACGTTATCCGGTCTTCGGCGAGTTCTTGCTGATCTCTGGCGAGGGAGAGTGCTTCCTCGCTGCCGAGTGGGGCCGTCCAGAACCGACTCTCGGTTGGTATCGCTGGCGAGAGTTGCTCGCTCACTTTCTGGGCCACCGACTCGTAGTGCTGGCGTTGCTCTGTTAGTTCGCGACGGCGTTCGTCGAGTAGACGATCGACGGCGATCTCGGGATCGACGGCCGCGTAGCGTGTCGGCTTCCGTGAGTCGTGAGTCCTGACGAGTCCGCGACTGTCGAGGGTGTTCAACACGTCGTAGATCCGGCCTCTGGGGACATCACTCACGCCCGAGATCACCCTTGCCGGCGATGATCCGAGGCTCAGAAGTGTCCGATAGACTCCAGCCTCGTAGCTCGAAAGCCCCAGTTCGGCGAGGTCGCCCATACTCGCTATTCGTCTACAGGTGGTGAAACGCTGACGGTCGCTGCTGCAACTACGCGCAAGTGGCAGCGAATTCGAGAACCTACTTTCCGGTGGTCGGTCTGGATTCGATCATGAATCCCGCACTGGCACTGGTACTAGCAATCGCAGCGGAACTGGTCGGCACGACCGCCCTCAAACTGTCTGATGGTTTCTCGAATCACGTCGCGACTGGCGGCGTCGTCCTCGGCTATCTGAGTTCGTTTTACTTCCTCGGACTCGCGCTCGAAGCACTGTCCATTGGAAAAGTGTATGCCATCTGGTCGGCCGTCGGAATCGTCGGGACGACCGCCATCGGAATCGTCTACTTCGGGGAGTCGATCGACTTGGCTTCAGTGGCCGGAATCGGCCTCATCATCGCGGGAATCGTGCTGTTGACGACGGTTTCAGGCGCGTACACGCCGGCGCACTGATAGTGGTCGCTGTAACGATTTACCGCTCCGACCGTCTGACTCCGGATGGTCGATGCGGACAGGCTTACCAGTAGTTGCCAAAACGATTTCTTTATTCAGTGGTACGGTGAAACGCCCGTTCAGTACAGAGTGTGTAGTAAGTCCTCAGCGGGAGCCGGGTCGGCAGCACTCTCGAGTCCAAGGTGGTCTTCGACGGCATCAATCGTGGAGGCGGTCGTTTTCCTCTTCGAGGTCGGTGAGTTCCATGTGGAGTTTCTCAGCGATGTTCCTGCTGTATGGCGTTTGTTTCGGGATCGTCAACAACGGTCGATACCGACGATGATGCCAATGAGAGTGTCGCGATGACTGTCCCCCACCTCGATGATCCGCGGTCGATCACGGAGACGCTCGGACTCTCGTGGCATCTTGACGACAGCCCGGATGAGTGAGGGGTTCCGTGCCGTTTTCTGGATGCATCCTGTCCGTCGGCGAAGGCGCTTCAAACGCCCGTTTGACCTTCTGTTAAGTATACTATTATGGACCCACTACTGTGACACGCGGAGGTGTCACGATGCCGCTCTTGAAATGTTCCAACTGTCCCCGACGGTTCGATTCGCTCTCCGAAATACGCGAGCACGTCGCAAACGACCACGAACAGAACACGCAATAGCGCACTATACACTGATAGTGTCCTGTCTTTCGAAGGGCGTCTGTGGAGACAACCCTAACACAACTCTCCCGGCTGTTTCCCGTCCAGAAACCTGGTCACTGCTTGATTAAAGAAACCGCGCTAGCAACTACTGTTACAGCGACCACTATGGCGACTCACTTCTCCTCCATCTCGGCAGCCAGCTCCCTGAGTCGGCGGATTCGCTCGTCCGTCGGCGGATGCGTCCGGAACGGGTTATCGGTAGTCGAGGATAAGTCGGCCGGCAGAATGTCCAGCATGCTGGCCGATTGCTGCCAGGTTCGCAAGTCTTCGTCCGGGCGACCCCGTTCGGATTCCAGCGTTTCCAATGCCTGTGCGAGCGCGCTCGGCTCGCCAGTCAGTCTCGCAGCGGCGCGGTCGGCCGCGAATTCCCGTTCTCGCGAGAGGACGGCGAGCCCGAACTGGTTGCCGACCCGCTGGATCGGGGCGACCACCGACAGCAACGCCCACACGAGATACGCACCGATGTAGGGCAGACCGAACGTCTGGATCGTGTGGAGCAGCAAGCGAGTGCTCGGCGGGTCCCGATCGCTGAAGTGCTCGATGACGAGCGTTGGTGTCAGTACGAGCCCCATCAGTCGACTGTCTCCGTTTGCGAGGTGGGCCACCTCGTGTGCGAGGACGCCGCGCAGCTCAGATTCCGAGAGTGTCGCGAGTAGTCCCGACGTGACGATAATCGTCCCGTTCGTGCGCCCACCGATGGCGTAGGATTCAGGGCGGCGGCGTTTGGTGACGAACACATCCGGCTCGGCGATGCCAGCCTGTGTGGCGAGCAGCGTGACTGTCCGGACCAGATCGGTATCGCTGGGCCGACCGTGCACACCGAGTTCTTCTCGGAATGATTCGATTTCGGAGCGGACCGGGCCGAGCGACACCGCCAGCGTCAGCGTGAGGCCACCGAGTACGACTGTGAGCGCTGGCTCCTCGATCATCCACGAGAGGAGTAGCCACTGATTCTCCGTGAACGGGGTCAGCAGTGTCCCGACGACGACTCCGACGAGGAGCGTGAACGGCAATGCCATCACACCGAGGACCAGGGCGGTGATGGCGACGACCACGGCGGAGACGGCCAAGACCACGAGCAGGGCGGCGAGCATCCGTCCGAGGCGGGCGGCTCGCGACCGGACGTTTGTGGAGGGCGTTGCTGTCATGGCTCGGTCCTTGTCTTCGCACACCAGTGGATTAATTCTGTCTATCGGTACGGCAAAATACAGGGGTGATATCACAAGAGCGGATCGAGATTGCCGGAAGGGACCGACAATCAGGAAATGTGGATCGCGGGCTTTCCGGGATCGGCTTTCGCTGCGAGTCGGTCGTCGGCTTCCTCGGCACCGTGGACGACAACGTCGGCATCGAACTCGTCGACCAACAACCACGAGGCGCGCTCGAGTTCCGCACGCTCGGTCTCCCGCGTCAGGATCGGTTCCAGGCCGTGCCCTTGTCCTTCGAGAGACGTCGCGTAGGACTCAGCGGCCGCTCCCCGCTCGCGCATCGCCTCGTCGCTCATGATAGCCGAGACGATCGAATCGCCCGACTGCTCGCGCGCCATCTCGTATGCGTTATACTTCCACTCCGGGGCTACCACGAGTTCGATCCGTTCGGGGTCGGCGATTCCAGCAGTCTCGCAGATGTCCCGGACGTCGTCTCTGACGGTCGTGACGAGCGTTCGCTCGCGGTCGTAGGCTTCGAGGTCACTCTCGACTGTGGGCCAGTCAGCCTGAACGACGAGCCCGTCCGCACGGAGCATGTTCCAGCACTCCTCGGCGAGGTAGGGTGCGACCGGGGCGATCAGTCTGAGCAGGACGTTTAGCCCGCGCTTGTATGTCTCTCGATCCGGCGTGTCGTAGGCGCGGTACTGGCCCAGCAGTTGTGCGAGCCCGCGGACCTCGCCAATCGCCTGATGGACACGGAACCGTTCGTAATCTTCGGTGGCTGCTGCGATTGTTCGATCGAGCTCGCGTCTGAGATATCGCTCGGCCGGGCCGTCCCGCTCCGTGGTCGCCTGGCCGTCGGCGAAGTCGTAGATAAGTCCGTAGATCCGCTGCTGGAGGTCGTAGGCCTCACCGACGTCTTTGGCCGCCCAGTCGAAGTCCCGGTTGGGATGGGCGGCGCTCAGGACGAACAGCCGGGTGGTCTCGGCACCGTATTCGTGGGGAGCGATGGCGTTGCCCTTCTTCTTGGACATCTTCTCGCCGCCGTGCAGGACTGTCCCCTGGTTGATGAGGCGGTCGACGGGCTCGCGGTGGTCGAGCAAGCCGACGTCCGACAGGGCGCGGGCGAAAAATCGGATATAGAGGAGATGGAGGACGGCGTGTTCTTTGCCGCCGACGTAGGCGTCGACCGGGAGCGTCTCGTTCACGAGGTCGACATCGTAGGGAGCGTCCTCCAGGTCTGGGCTGAGGAATCGCAGGAAGTACCACGACGAATCGACGAAGGTGTCCATCGTGTCGGTCTCGCGCTCTGCGGGCGCACCACAGTCGGGACAGGTCGTCTCTTTCCACTCGGTTGCGGCGTCGAGTGGATTCCCTCGTGACTGGACGAACTCCGGGAGTTCGACTGGGAGATCTGGTTCGGGTACGAGGACCGGACCGCACTCCTCGCAGTGAACCACTGGAATGGGCGTCCCCCAGTAGCGCTGCCGGGAGATCAGCCAGTCTCGAAGGCGATACTGCGTGTCGATGGTCGCGCTGTCGATACCGCCGAGGAGTTGCGTGTGTGCCTCCGCAGTCGAGAGCCCGGAGTATTCGTTGCTCTCGACGAGCCGACCCGCGCCGGTGTAGGGCGCAGTTTCCACGTCGATTTCGACTGAACCATCGCCACGTGGTTCGACGACCTTCCGGATTGGCAGCCCCATCGCGTTCGCAAACTCGTGGTCGCGCTCGTTGTGCCCGGGCACTCCCATGACCGCGCCCGTGCCGACGTCGTCGAGGACGTAGGCGGCGATGTAGACGGGGATCTCCTCGCCCGTGACCGGGTTGACGGCTGTGCGATCGGTCTCGATTCCGGCCATCGCTTCTGGATCGTGTTCGTCGAGGTAGTCGGCGACGGCGTCGTCCTCTGCAGCGATTTGTTCTGCGAGATCGTGTCCCGGCCCGACCGCGAGGTAGGTCGCGCCACAGATCGTATCGAGACGAGTCGTGAACACCTCGACCTCACCGTACCCCTCGACCTCGAAGCCGACGCAAGCGCCCTCGCGCTTGTCGATCCAGTTGCGCTGCATCTCGGTGACGCTGTCGGGCCAGTCCTCGAGGTCGTCCAATCCATCGAGGAGTTCGTCGGCGTAGTCGGTGATCGTGAAGAACCACTGGTCGAGTTCGCGGGTCGTGACGGGCGTCTCACATCGCCAGCAGACGCCCTCGGCGTGGCCGTGGAGGTTTACGTCTTCGGGTGGGTCGACGACCTGTGCGTCCGCGAGGACGGTCTCGCAGTCGGGACACCAGTTGGCCTCTGCGCCGCGATAATCGACCAGATCTTCGTCGTAGAATTCCCGGAAAAAGTACTGGTTCCAGCGGTAGTAGTCGGGCTCGCAGGTCGTGATCTCTCGGGACCAGTCGTAGCCAAAGCCCATCGTCTCCATCTCCTCGCGCATCTGGGTGATACACGAGTCCGTCCAGGACCGGGGATCGGTCGCGCGCTCGTAGGCGGCGTTTTCAGCTGGCAAGCCGAACGCGTCCCATCCCATCGGATGGAGAACGTCATGACCCTGCATCCGTTTGAAACGGGCGTAAGCGTCCGTTATCGCGTAGTTTCGGACGTGTCCCATGTGGAGGCTCCCGGACGTGTATGGGAACATCCCCAGGACATAGAGTGGATCCTCGGCGTTCTCAAGTTCGTAGACGTCCTCCTCGTTCCAGCGGAACTGCCAGAACTCCTGTACCTTCGCGTGATTGTAGGTGCGTCCTCGCTGCATAGTTGCTCCCCCAGATCAGTGGGTTGTCGTAGGTCGTGATTCGACTGACTGCGTGAAAACCCTTCGCCCGTTCTCGGTGTACAGAGTTGCTGGTGAATCAGGACTGGGGTGCAATGGAATCCGAGGATTCTCCGGCTTCTCGGCGTCTTGCGTCCGGTAGGAGTGTTGATATAGACTGGCGTTGTCTCAACTGTATGAAGCGACGAAATCTGTTGCAACGATGTGGGGCTGGGCTACTCGCGACCGGGGCACTGGGGCTCGCCGGTTGTAGTGATTCGACAGATAGCGACGAGCAAGGAGGGAACGGGAACGGCGAGCAGGGAGAAAATGGAGGCGACAAGCGTACGACGACGACAGCAGGCGATGGGATGGGCACTGCCGTGTCGACCGTCGATGGGCTGGACGTCACGGTCACCGAAACGTGGACGACGGCGTCGTCGTTCCGGATCCTCGTGACGATCCAGAATTCAGGCACGGAGACGACTGATGTGCAAAATTATGGCTATGGACTGCTCTTTTTCGACGATGAGGAGACCGATATCACGGGTCGACAGCCCACGCGGGGGTCGAGGGAGGAGACAGAAATCGGGCCGGGTAGTGCCGTGGAAATGACAGTCCACGCGCCCGTCAACGGTGATCCAGCCGACGTGGCGCGCTACGAATTTACCCTGTCCTGTGAGGGCGCGTTCATCAGCGGCGTCTACTGCGAAGCCTAACCCGGGAGTGTTTTGCCGGCCCCACTACTAGCCCGGCACATGGACGAAGACATCCGCGAGCGCGCCGCGGAGGCCGCCGAGATCAACGCCCTCTTCAACGCGCTCAAACACGAGAGCGACGCCCAGGTCGGGGCCATCATGGGCCCGCTGATGGGCCAGAATCCCGAGTTCCGGGAGTTCGGTGACGAGATCCCGGGCGTCATCGCACCCGTCGTCAACCGCGTCAATGGGATGGCTGCCACCGAGAAACGCGATCGGCTGGAAGAGCTCGCACCCGAGCGCGTCGAGGAACTCGAAGCCGAAGACGAGGAAGACGAACACGCCCTTCCCGACCTTCCGAACACTGAGGACTACGACGAGATCCGGATGCGCGCCGCGCCCAATCCCAACGGCCCGTGGCACATCGGTCACGCCCGAATGCCGTCGGTCATCGGGACCTACAAAGAGCGCTACGACGGGAGCTTCATCGTTCGGTTCGACGACACTGACCCAGAGACCAAGCGGCCGGATCTTTCGGCCTACGACGCCATCCTCGACGATATCGACTATCTCGGCTTCGAGCCTGACGAGGTTCTCCGAGCGAGCGACCGTCTCGACATCTACTACAACCACGCCCGAGAGCTCATCGAGAAAGGCGGCGCGTACACCTGTAGCTGCCCCCAGGCGGAGTTCTCGGATCTGAAGAACTCCAGTGAGGCCTGCCCCCACCGCGAGAAAGACGCCGAACAGACTCTCGAAGAGTTCGAGGCGATGATCGACGGCGAGTACAGTTCGGGAGACATCACCTTGCGCGTGCGGACGGACATCACTCACAAGAACCCCGCACTGCGGGACTTCGTGGCCTTCCGGATGATCGACACGCCCCACCCCCGCGAGGAAGCCAGCGAGTATCGTTGCTGGCCAATGCTGGACTTCCAGAGCGGCATCGACGACCACCTCACGGGCGTCACCCACATCATCCGCGGAATAGACCTTCAGGATTCGGCCAAGCGCCAGCAGTTCGTCTACGACTACTTCGACTGGGAGTACCCTGAGGTCATCCACTGGGGCCACGTTCAGGTCGACGCCTACGACGTGAAGATGAGCACCACCTCAATCGCCGAACAGATCGAAGCGGGCGAGCTGGACGGCTGGGACGACCCGCGCGCACCGACGCTGAAGAGCCTCAAACGGCGCGGCATCCGTGGGTCAGCCATCGTCGACGCGATGGTCGAACTCGGGACCTCGACCTCGAACGTCGACCTCTCGATGTCCTCGATCTATTCGAACAATCGCGACCTGATCGACGAGGAGACCGACCGCGCGTTCTTCGTCCGGGATGCTCACGAGGGAGATGACGGCGTCGGACCGGCAGTCGAGATGCCGATCATCGGCGGCCCGGAGACGGGCGAACCGCCCTACCATCCCAACCACGAGGATCGCGGCACGCGCGAGATTCCCGTCGAAGGCGGCGTATTGATCGAGAGTCAGGATGTCCCCCCGAACGGCCAACGAGTCTGGCTGAAGGGGTATGGCTGTGTGAAGCATACCAGGGACGCCTTCGAATACACCGGCGACGACATCGAGGTCGTGAAATCGGGGGAGGTCGACGTCATCCACTGGGTGCCTGCGAGTGGCGCGCTCCCCGTTCGGCTGCGAACGATGGACGGCGACCTCACCGGCTGGGCCGAGCCTGGAGTCGCGACATACGAGGCTGATGACCTCCTGCAGTTCGAGCGAGTCGGGTTTGTCCGCCTTGATCGGCACGCCAGCGAGGAGACGGTGACGTACTTCACGCACGACTGACCCTCTCCACGCTGGCTCGGAATCGCTGCTTCTACTGGAGACGACCACTCCTCGAAAGCCCTCACCACGTCTTCGCGCGGGCCGAAGGCCCGCTCGAATGGTCTGAGAGACCTCGAGTTTCTCGCTACTCGCGGTCGCTGAGCGACATATCTTCGTTCGTTTCACTCACTCAGATAGAGGTCGCTCAGGCGACTATATCAACGCGAGCGAGGGTCGCCCTTTCATTCCCCCAGGGACCGCAACCGCCTTATCGTAGCCCCACACTCGCGGGTCGCTATGCTCACGGCTGTGCCGTTCGCATTCGAGGCCCTCACTTCGTTCGCGCCTCACTCTCCCCGCTCGTTCGTCTGGAGGCCCTCGCTCCGCTCGCGCCTCCCGCACCTCCCCGGTTCCGCGCTGATCGCGCGCTCGCGGTTGCACCGCTCGCTCATTTCGAGATCTTTGCTCCGCTCATATCGCGCGCGGAACACGCTTCCTGCCCGCCTCGCGGTGGCCGGGAGCGAGTGTCGCGCGCATTACGGCGCGCGACCGAGCGACCCGGGGGGAAAGGCAGGCTGAGTCACTAGCATACGGCGAGCGAAGCGAGCCGTTTTTCCGTCAGAGCGCAGCTCTGACAACGTCTGCGTCGTTGCACTCCGCAGATCCCCGGAATCGCCCCCACAAGGCGATTCCGGCCTTTTTCCCCAAGTTTTTGCGCGGGCTGCGGGCCTGGCCCGCAACCGAATGACGTTGCGGCTCCGCCGCAACGCTGTTCCCGCAGCGCGCTTTGTAGAGCGCGCGAGGAAACCCGAGGCGGAAAAAGTGGTTTAGTAGAATTCCCGAACCAGATCGGTCGCGCCATCGGGCGCGCCGTCGGGAATCTCGGCCATCGAGCCGTCGATACCCTCACGCCGCTCGTAGGGAATCGACTCCTCGTCCTGATAGAGGACGCCGATGTACTCCTTCTCGTTCTCCAGAATTCGGTCCTTGGCCTGATCGAAACTCGACGCGTCGTGCTCGGTGTCTTCGAGATCGACGATCGAGTCCCGGAAGTAGTCGTAGGTGTCGACGTCGTTGAACGTCACGCACGGGCTGTAGACGTTGACGAAGCCGAAGCCGTCGTGCTCGATGGCCTTCTTGACGAGTTCGGTGTGGCGCTGAGAGTCCGAGGAGAACGACTGGGCGATGAACGTCGCGCCAGCCGAGAGCGCCAGCGCTTTCGGGTTCACTGGCTGCTGGTTGGTCCCCTCCGGTGAGGTCGACGTCTCGAAGTCCTCGCGACTGGTGGGCGAGGCCTGGCCCTTCGTCAGCCCATAAATTCGGTTGTCCATGACGACGTACGTCATGTCGACGTTGCGCCGGACGGCGTGGATGAAGTGACCGACGCCGATCGAGTAGCCGTCACCGTCCCCGCCAGCGACCATGACTTCCAGATCGGGATTGGCCAGCTTTACGCCCGTCCCGACTGGGAGGGCGCGGCCGTGGACGCCGTGCAGCGCGTAGCTGTGCATGTAGGTCCCGATCTTCCCCGAACAACCGATCCCTGCGACGATGAACGTCTCGTCGGGATTGTTGCCGGTTTCGGCCAGGGCTTTCATCATGCCGTTCATCGTCCCGAAGTCACCGCAGCCGGGACACCAGGTGGGTTGCTTGTCGGACTTGAAGTCTGTGAATCGAACGTCGGAACTCATGCTGTAGCCTCCGTTTTCTCGACGGCGTCACGGATCTCGCCAGCCAGTTCATCGGCCTTGAAGCGGACGCCAGTGTACTTGTTGATTCGCTGGACGCGCGTGAGCGCGTCGTGCTCGATCAGATCGGCGAACTGTCCCCAGGCGTTACACTCGACGACGATCACGTCTTCTGCTGCCTCTATCTCCTCGCTCAGATCGGGTCGCGGGAACATGTAGGGAACCGAGATGAACCGAACGGGTAATTCGCCTTCGAGCTGGGCGATCGCTTCTCTGGTCGCACCCTCGTTCGAGCCCCACGAAATCACGAGCGTGTCTGCGTCGGGATCGCCGAACTCTCGATAGTCCCACTCCTCGCGTTCCTGTGCCGTCTCGACCTTTCGGTCGCGTTTTTGAACCTGCTCGACGCGGACCTCCTCTTCTTCAGTACGTCGACCCAGCTCGTCGTGTTCGAGGCCGGTCGTCATGTGCGCGCCGTCGATCGTCCCGGGGAACGCCCGGGGGCTGATCCCGTCGTCAGTCGCAGCGTGGGCACGGAACCGCCCCTTCTCGTCGAGCCACTCGTCGACATTCTCCTCGTCGACGACGTTCCCGCGCTCGATCTCGACGGTGTCCATGTCGAACTCTTCTGGTGCGTACGTCTGCTCGGTGACCGCCAGCGAGAGATCAGCCGTGAGATAGACCGGCATCTGGTACTTCTCGGCGAGGTTGAACGCCTCGATCGTCTTGTGGAAACACTCCGCGACGGTCGTCGGCGCGACGACCATCCGGTGGACCTCGCCGTGACCCCCATAGAGCATCTGGTTAAGATCGCCTTGTTCCTGCTTGGTCGGCATCCCCGTCGAGGGGCCCGAGCGCATGACGTTGGCGATTACGAGCGGTGTCTCGGTAGTCGCTACGAGTCCGAACGTCTCGGTCATGAGGTCGATTCCTGGACCGGACGTAGCTGTCATCGAGCGCGCGCCTGCCCGGGCCGCACCGAGTGCCATGTTGACTGCGGCCAACTCGTCCTCGGCCTGGACGACCGCACCGCCGTATTGCTCGATTCGACCTGTGAGATACTCCATGACGTCGGTCGCGGGTGTGATCGGGTAGCCAGCATAGAACCGACACCCAGCCGCGATGGCGCCCATACCGATCGCCTCGTCGCCGTTCAGCAGGACGTAGTCGTTGTCCGTCGTCTCCAGGTCGTATTCGAAGTCGTAGTCGTAGTTGTCCTGGACGTAATCCCGGCCCATCCGGGCGGCCTCTTTGTTGTTCTCGACGATTGCCTGGCCCTTCCCGCCAAAGCGCTTTTCGAGCGCCTCGTCGAGGTTCTCGATCGGGAAGTTCGCCACTTCGCAGGCCGCGCCGAGTGCGACCACGTTGCGCATGATCGCACCGCCGGCCTCGACAGCGAGGTCTTTGATCGGCACGGGAAGGCCGACCATTCCGTCGGGGATCTCGACGTCCTGCATCGTCGTCTGTTCGCCGTCGTAAATGATGACGCTGCCCTCGTGGAGTTCGTCGAGGTTCTCGTCGATGGTCCGCTCGGTCAGCGCGATCAGGATGTCGAGTCGATCGACGACACTTTCGACGGTGTCGACGGCGGTGCGAACTTTGTAGGCCGTGTACCCGCCCCGGATGCGCGAGGCGAAGTCCTTGGAGGTGAAGACGTGGCGTCCGGCGCGGGAGAGCGCCCGGGCGAAGATCTTGCCCGTAGAGTCGATCCCGTCGCCAGCCTCGCCACCGATGGCCCAGTTGAGATCCTCATGCATGCTAGAGAGCCCTATCCCTGGCCCGACGAAAAGCCTTCTGGAACCCGAAGTGTCTGTAATGAAGTTTCGTCTTCCGAAAGGGACTTTCGCCCCCCTCCCTCCTGTGGGGATATGGATCAGACGCCACTTCAAATCGCTGCCGTCGAGTCGGTCGGCCACGACTCGATCGCGATCCACTTCGAGACGCCCGCTGAGTTCGAGGCCAGCCCAGGCCAATTCGTCAAATTGACCCTCGAAACCGACGCGGGTGACGAATCGCGCTTCTATACCATCTCTTCGCCGGATGTCGAGGGGACGTTCGAGGTTACCGTCGAGATCGATCCGGAGGGAGCGGTCGGCCCGCTGCTGGATGCGCTGCACGCAGGCGATTCGGTCCGTGTCGCCGGCCCCTTCGGCAGTTCCTACTACGAGGGTGAGGACCGCGTCGTCGTCCTCGCGGGCGGGCCCGGCGTCGGCCCCGCCGTCGGGATCGGGGAACGGGCCGTCGCTGATGGTCACGAGGCCGCTGTCGTCTATCGGGACAGTGAGCCTATTCACGAGGACCGGCTGGAAGCGCTCTCGGAGTCGGGCGCGTTCGTCCGCATCGTCGCCGACGGTCAGGATCTGACCGATCCTGTCGCGGACGCGCTCTCCGCTCTCGGGACTGACGCACAAGTCTTCGTCTACGGCTTTGCGGACTTTCTCGACACTGCGACATCTGCGATCGAGTCCGCCGGTGGGGAGCCTGACGAGGCGAAGGTCGAAAACTTCGGCTGAAAGCCCTTGCGCGGCCCTGGCGGGCCGCGCTGCGCCCTTTTCATGTCCGCCAGGACCGCCTTGCGGGAGTCGCGCCGATCGGCGCGGCATCCGCCTGGGTTACGCCGACGCTTTCTGTAGTCGCGGCCGTGTTGGCCGCGACGATTCCACCTCTCCTCCCCGGCGGCCAGCATAAACGCTGGCCGCTGGCTTCCTAACCGCGGCTGATTGTTCGGTACGTATTCACTTTCAGTCGATCTAGTTGTCTCGACTGGACAATAATTCGATAGGTGGCCGCGTGGTTTTTACTCTATCACAGTAAGTGAGAACTATGCGCAAGCCCGCGTTCGGCGGCCATCCCTCCGAGACACACTTTCTCTGGAGTGACGACGGCGGGAAACGCTTCGACGTAGAGCGACTCCGCAGTTGGTGTGACCGACACGACCTTACACTTGAGCGTGACAAACGCGTCGACCACGACCGCGGTGACGAACTCCGCGAACAGTACCGCATCGTCGTCACCTGGGCCGACGGCGAGTCCGAGTCGTTTGACATGGGCGACGAAGAATGGTCGATGACGACCCAGGAGACCCCCCGCACATTCGTCGAAATCGATACCGAGGGTATGGCCCGAGTGGCTTCTCTCGATACCGAACAGGTACTCGACCTCCAGGAATCCTGGACGGACGGCTCGGCAATCTGCTTTAGAGCCGCCGGTCCCGACGGGACCAAACGACTGCCACTCGACCGACTTCGGTGACCCACAAACTGTTTTCGCAACCCTATCATACTACAGTGTATGCACGTGGTCGTCAACGCCGCGATGAGTGCCGACGGCAAACTCTCGACGCGTGAGCGCGAACAGATCTCTATCAGTGGCTCCGACGACTTCGAACGCGTCGACGCGCTCCGGGCCGATAGCGACGCCGTCATGGTCGGCGTCGGCACGGTCTTGGCCGACGACCCCTCGCTGACCGTCGACTCGTCGACCCGGATCGAGGCTCGGACCGACCGCGGAACGCCACCACAGCCCGCACGTATCGTCGCCGACTCCTCGCTCCGAACCCCCCTCGACGCCCGCGTCCTCGACGACGCAGCCGAGACGATCCTGCTGGTCAGCGACGGGGTGCAGGAGACGCGACTCGACGCACTCGAAGGCGACGGCGTAACTGTCGTCACCGCGGGCAAGGGCCGGGTCGACCTCAAAGCCGCGTTCGCCGAACTCGAAGCGGTGGGGCTCGATCAGGTGATGGTCGAAGGTGGTGGCGAACTCATCTTCTCGCTGTTCGAGGCTGACCTCGTCGACGAACTCTCTGTGTTCGTCGGCCCCGTCGTCATCGGCGGCCGTGACGCTCCGACACTCGCCGACGGACAGGGGTTCGTCGAGGATTTCTCACGACTCGATCTCAGAACTGTCGATCGACTCGACGATGGCGTCCTCCTCCAATACCACGTCGAGTGATAGTGATTGCTGTAACGATATACCGGTACGACTGCACACCGTGGAACACAGTTCCACGAGTGGTGACGAACGCTTCGCGTTCGCTGCATCCCGGAAATCGAAGATTTCCGACGACCCTGTTTCGCATCGCTCAGCAGGACGACATGGTGCGGTCGGTCCGGAACAGACCTACAGGAATCACTACGAGACGACCGTTTTTGCCGATACGGCCCTAATGACTAGTATGACCGTTCTCGTCCTCGGCGACCAATTGTCGACGACGCACGGGCCACTGTCACGTCGTCCTGACGAGCGCGTCCTCATGATCGAGGCCACGGAATTCGGACGCAGGCTCCCCTACCATCCGCACAAGCTGACGCTGCTGTTCAGCGCGATGCGCCACTTCAGAGACGACCTCCGCGAGCAGGGCCGTAACGTGGACTACCAGCAGGTCGAGACGTTCGAAGAGGGGCTCGACGCGCACTTCGATGCATTTCCCAACGATGAGCTGGTCGTGATGCGCCCGTCGAGCTTTCGCGCTGGCGAGCAATTGGGCGACCTCGTTGCCCAGTACGGTGGCGACCTCGACGTCGTCGACAATGACCTGTTTCTCTGTTCGCGCGAGCTGTTCGACGACTGGGCCGGCGATGAGACCAGCTACCGCCACGAGAACTTCTATCGGTTCATGCGCCGGGAAACGGGCTACCTGATGGCAGATGGCGAGCCTGTCGGCGGGGAGTGGAATTACGACGACCAGAACCGCGAGACGCCACCGCCGGAGTACAGCCCGCCCGAGCCGCCATCGTTCGAACCCAACGAAACAACCGAAAGCGTTCGTGAATGGGTCGAGGAGACGTTCACGGGTGGATACGACGTACCCCCGCTTGGCGGTGACTGGGCGGACCCTGAGCCGTTCCGCTGGCCAGTCACTCGTGAGCAGGCGAGGACAGTCCTCGACCACTTCGTGAGCGATCGTCTGGACACGTTCGGCCCCTATCAGGACGCTATGCGCGCCGAGAACTGGGCTATGCACCACTCGCTGCTGTCGGCCGCGCTCAATCTGGGTTTGCTCCACCCCCGGAACGTCCTCGACCGCGTGACGCAAGCGGCTCACGAGCGCGACGTGCCGTTGAACAGCGTCGAGGGATTCCTCAGGCAGGTGCTGGGCTGGCGGGAATTCGTCCGCCACGTCTACCGACGAGAGATGCCTGGCCTCGCGACTGCCAACCAACTCGACCAGACCGAGCCCCTTCCCGAAGCATTCTGGACTGGCGAGACCGACATGGCCTGCCTGAGCGATGTCGTCGACGGTGTTCGAAAGCGCGGCTATTCCCATCACATCGAGCGGCTGATGATTCTCTCGAATTTCGCGACGCTACTCGGTGTCGAGCCCCAGTCACTCAACCGGTGGTTTCACGCCGCCTACGTCGACGCCTATCACTGGGTGACGACCCCGAACGTCGTCGGGATGGGGACGTTCGGCTCCCCCGTCCTCTCGACGAAACCGTACGTCTCATCGGCCAACTACGTCGACAAGATGAGCGATTACTGTGGCGACTGTCCATACTACAAGACCAAGACCACGGGCGAGCGAGCCTGCCCCTTCAACGCCCTCTACTGGGACTTCCTCGATCGCAACGCCGGAACACTGCAGGACAACCACCGGATGGGGCTGGTATACAGTCATCTCGACGACAAGAGCGACGACGAACTCGAAGCCATCCGCGACCGTGCCGCGGCGCTTCGCGATCGTGCCCGTCAGGGAACCCTCTGATGGCCCCCTTTCTGACGGCCAGTACAACTTTATCGACGTCTTCCTAAGGCCGGGTATGGATCCGGAGCTGCCCGAAACTGATTCTGAAACAGTGAGATACGTCTTCAATTCGGGGTTCGTCTTTGGCGTCGTCACCGCCACGCTCGTGCTCGTCGGCGTGTTGGCTGCTGCAACTGGGTCGAGTGCACTCGACCTGCTCTTCCAGCCCCTTTTGCTCTCTGTGGGCGCGGCCATCCTCGTCGCGGTACTCGTCGGCTCCGGGCTGTTTCTGCTTGCATTCCCGGAGAACAGAGTTCACGTTCCAGTCGTTCGCGGTGATCTGACCGACGATCGTGAGTGACTCGTACTGCCGGCAGTATCACCGTGGATCGCCCCGTTTTTGTAGACTCCTCCCGAGGATTCGATCGATGACCAGCTTCGACCCCGAGAAGTTCGAAGACAAGTACGAACACTACTTTACCGAGCTGCAGCAGGCCTACAAGCAGGCGTTCGACGCCATGTCTGACCGTCATAGCTCCGATCTCGTCCACGGGGTCGACCAGCGCGTCCTCGCTGAGAGCGAACCCTTCTACGAGGGCGACAGCCAGTTCCGCATCGAACTCCCCGACGACGCCATCGATCGACTCTCCGGGGAATTCGCCCTCTCCGAATCCGAACTCCAGGACGTCTACGACGAGTACACCGACGAGATCGAGCGCCAACTGCGATCCGTGTTCGACCTCGGGTAGCCCCGTGACCGCAGGTCTGCTCCGCGATTAGGCGAACCAAAGGTTGAAACGACCTGCACACCTACCCCCCTTCATGAGCACCGAGACCGAGGACGGGACGAGCGACCTCGAAGACCGTATCGCGAACTTCCTGCGCCGGAACTTCCCGCAGATCCAGATGCACGGCGGGAACGCTGCGATCCAGGAACTCGACCCCGAGAAAGGCGAAGTCACCATCGCCCTGGGCGGGGCCTGCAGCGGCTGTGGTATCTCGCCGATGACGATCCAGGCAATCAAGACCCGCATGACCAAGGAGATCCCCGAGATCGACACCGTCCACGCCAACACCGGCGGCGGCGGTGGCATGGGTGCGGGAGCCGACAGCCCGTCGGTCCCCGGCGAGTCTCGCGGTGGGAAGATCGGTAGCGACGACGACGAAGGACCCCAGGCCCCGTTCTAGCGGACGTTATCGAAGATTGTGCGCGTTTTCCCACGCCCGGACCAGCGACGCCAGCGTCTCGTTGACCGGGACCGGTTCCTCGGCGCGTTCGACGACTGCGCCGTTGATCGCGTCGACCTCGGTTCGACGGCTCTGCTGGATGTCTTGATACATCGAGGATTCGTTGTCTGCCGTCGCCCGCGCCACCGATCGGACGGCTGAGACGGCGGCTTCGTCGGTGAGGTCGACCCCGTTCGTACGAGCGGCGCGCGCAGTCTCACGAGCCGCCGTCTCGGCGACACTGCCTGCTGGACCGGTGTCCAGCCCGCCGTTTTCGATACGGGCGAGCGCCGTCGTCGCATTGATACCGGCGTTGACGGCCAGCTTCTCCCAGAGTCGTCGTGGCATGTCAGCGGTGATGATGGTCTCGATGTCGGCCGCCTCGAACGCCGCTCCAGCCTGGTCCGCGACAGCGGAGTGGCCGCCGTCGCGTGGGCCCAGGGTGACCTCGCCGATACCGGTACACCGGACTACCCCTGGCGACGTGAGTAACGCACCGTACGTGCACGTCCCTGCGAGGACCGGCGCTTGCAGTGACTCCGCCAAGGTCTGCTCGTTACCGAGGCCGTTCTGTACTGAGAGGACGATCTCGGGGTCACACGATTGCAATGCCTGGGCAGCCGCTTCGGTATCATAACTCTTGACGGCAACGAGCGCGAGGTCGACGTCCGTCAGCCCGGCTGGTATCGCGGTTGTCGCTTCCGGTGTTGCCATCACCTGTTTCTTACCTTCTATCGTGAGGCCGTGCTCGCGGACGGCCGAGACGTGCGGGTCCCGTCCGACGAGTATCACCTCGTGGATCTGCGCGAGGAGTCCGCCGAGCAAACTTCCGAGACTGCCTGCGCCGAAGACGACGACCTGCATTCAATCCTGCAAATGATAATAGATGTCTTCCTGGGGCGCGCCACAGTCCGGACATCCGTCCTCCGGGAACGCTTCGATGTCGCCGATCGCACCACATTCGTAACAGCGCCAGGTCAACTCGGCCTCACCGGCGATGCCCGAGGAGATGTGCTCACCCGATAGCGCAGTGATTCCATCGTCGGTGCTCACGTAAAAGCCGTGTTCGTCGAACCCTCGAACCGTCCCGAGCCGGTTGCCCTTCTGGTCGTAGATATCCGTTCCGAAGGTCACGTCGAGGTCCGTCTCCGAAGTGTGATCCATACCTGAAATAGCGGCGGAGCGCTGTTAAAACTACGTGGCCAAATCGGGCTGCAGACGGATGCAAACGTTTTTTGTCGGCTGTCGACAGTAGTTGAGCCAATGGCAACACGGCCGCAAGTGTTGTTCGTCCAGAATCTGGACGGGGGTGGGCACCTGGCTGCCGCGTTGAAAGACGCAGGGTTGGATGTCGTCACCGCCGAGAGCGCACGCTCGGCGGCGGCGGCACTCGAAGAGCGAACGCCACAGTGTGTCGTCAGTCACTATCCTGTTCCACCGGAGTCGGGAGCCAAGACCGACGGCGGAGCCAGCGTCCGCGAAGCCGTCACATCCATCGATCCTGACCTCCCGTTCATTCTGGTCTCGGACATCGAACACTACGACGATGCGCGCGAACAGTTCGACGAGGAGATATTCGGGTACGTCCCGCGCCGGGAGGACACCCACACGGTAAAACTCCTGTTGCGACAGATCCAGTCGGCAATCTCACAGTTGCCTGCGCGCCGACGCGCGGCGATGCAAGCCCAGATCAACGAGGTCATCCGGCAGGTCAACGGGACGCTCGTCCGCGCTCGCGACCGCGAAGAGATCGAGCAGTCAGTCGTGGACGTCCTCACACAATCACATCGCTATCGCTGGGCCTGTCTGGCTAGCGTCGACACGCAGGCTGGGACCGCTGCAGTCCGGACCGGCGGCCGCGGCGGTGCGGACGAAGGCTGGCGTGACCGCGACCGTGAGCGAGCATTGACGATCGCCCACCAGCAGCCACTGGTCGAGGCCAAAAAAGAGGGTGAGACGGTCGTCTCTCGGCTCACGACCGAGCGGACGCTTCCCGGTGAAGACGCCGGGACAGTCACCCAAATGGAGTCTGTATTCGCGGTCCCACTGGACTACGAGGGGAGCCATTACGGGGTTCTGGCTGTCTACTCCAACCGGGCCAGCGCCTTCCAGACAGACGAGCGACGCGCGCTCAGGGAGGCTGCCCGGAACGTCGCGCTCGCGATTCACGCTGCCGAGGCGCGTGTCGAATTGCGTGAGCGGACACGGGCACTCAAACGACAGCACGACCGGCTCGAGGAATTCGCGCGTGTGATCTCGCACGAATTGCGCCACCCACTCCAGGTCGCGATGGGGCGGTTGGAGATCGTCGACGACGTCGCTGAAGGCGAGGAGTTGCTGTTCGATCAGATAGACACGATCGAGCGGAACCACACTCAGATGGAACAACTCATCGACGATCTGGTCGCGCTGGCTCGCGAGAACGCACGCCAACACGAATCCGAGCCGACCAGTCTGGCCGTCACCGCTCGTCGGGCAGCCGGGATGGTCGACGGGCCGGGGCCGACCTTGCGGATCGACACTGAGGCCTTCGTCGACGCCGATCCCGAACGGCTGCGCCACCTCTTCGAGGTCGTCTTCGAGTTTGCGGTCGACCGGGCCGGCGACACGGCGACGCTCGGTGTCGAGCGTCTGGACAACGACACCGGCTTTGCCGTCGTCTCGGCTGACGAGGCGCTTCCCGACGCCGATCCGGAAGAACTGTTCCAGATGCACCCCGAACCGAGTGACGCCCGACGCATCTCGATGCGGATCATCATGAACATCATCGAGTCACACGACTGGTCGTTCGACGTCGAGTCCCGGGGCGAGGAGACGCGGTTCGTCTTTACCAACGTCGAATTTATCTGAGCGTGCGCTCGACGGGCGCTGATCGCAACGTACACCATTCCCCACTTCGTATGGCCGACGTGATCCAGACGACGATCCGCCGTCGCCTGCCGCTCGTTACCGGGCTACTGACTGTCGTCTCGCTGGTCGCCGTGATCAGCGCTGTCAGGCAAGCGATACCCGAGCCATTACTACCGCCGGTCCCGGAATCGATTCTCACAGCGATCCCCCACGTCAACGCGCTCATCAGCGCGACCGCGATCGTGACGATCATCGCCGGGTGGCGGGCGATCCGCGCCGGAAACGTCCGCCGACACAGGCGGCTGATGATCACGAGCCTCGGTCTCTTTCTGGGCTTTCTCGCGCTGTACTTGCTTCGCGTCGCGATCGAGGGACCGACGTCCTTCGGAGGTCCGGAGTGGGTGAAACTCTCGGTCTACTATCCGGTCCTGGGAATCCACATGCTGTTGGCGATCGTCTGTATTCCACTCGTCTACCACGTCCTCCTGCTCGGGGTGACCCATACGCCTGCGGAACTCCCCGAGACCCGTCATCCGAGGCTCGGACAGATTGCGGCGACGCTGTGGCTGATCTCGTTCTCATTAGGAATCGTCGTCTATCTCATGCTCTACGTGCTGGCGCTGTGAGGGAGAAGCCGCGACAGGTTCAATCGTCTGCGACCGACGGTTCGTTCGCCGGCCGCCGGACGTCGCGGTCGGTCGCCTCCCCATCGATGTCGTAGGGGTATTCGCCGGTGACACAGCCCAGACAGAGGTCGCCGCGAACGCTATCCAGCGCGTCCGCGATGGCGTCGATCGAGAGATACGAGAGGCTGTCGGCCTCTATCTCCTCGCGAATCTCTTCGACCGACTTGTCGGCAGCGATCAACTCCTCTCGAGAGGCCATGTCGATCCCCATGTAACAGGGGGCGATGATCGGTGGCGCGCCGATCCTGACGTGGACTTCCTCTGCACCTGCGTCGCGCATCAGCTGGACGAGCTGAGTCGAAGTCGTCCCTCTGACGATCGAGTCGTCGATCAACGTGACGCTCTTCCCTTCGACCGTGTTCTTGATCGGGTTGAGCTTCAGCCGGACCGCGCGTTCGCGTTCATCTTGTGTCGGCATGATGAACGTCCGTCCGACGTAGCGATTTTTCATCAACCCCTCGGCGAAGTCGACGTCTGCGCCCGCGTCCTGTGCTGCGTCGGCGTACCCTGACGCGAACGCACGCCCGGAGTCGGGCACCGGAAGGACGACGTCGGTGTCGATCCCGTTCTCCTCGTACAGTTTGCGTCCGAGGTCGCGCCGGACGTCGTAGACGAGCTTGTCGTCGATGTTCGAGTCCGGCCGCGCAAAGTAAACGTGCTCGAAGAAACAATGGGCCGTCGACTCGGCGTCGACGAGCTGGTAGGTGTCGAACCCAGTTCCATCAGGATGGAGGACGACCAGCTCACCTGGCCGGACGTCTCGGACCAACTCACCGTCGAGTGTGTCGATGGCGGCCGACTCCGAAGCGAGGACGTAGCCGTCGCCGAGGTCGCCGATACACAGGGGGCGGTTGCCCTGGGGGTCCCGGACGCCGAGCACGGTGTCGTCGTGCATGATCGTCAGCGAGTACGACCCGTGAATCCGATTCATCGTCCGCTTGACTGCCCGGACGAGGTCTGATTCGAGCAAATTTCTGGCGAGGTCGTGTGCGATGACCTCGGTGTCGCCGTCGGAGGTGAACGCGTGACCCAGATCCGCCAGTTCGTCCCGGATATCTCCGGTGTTGACGAGGTTTCCGTTGTGGCTCAGGCCGAGCGAGCCCGACTTGAACGACACCGAAAACGGCTGGGCACAGCAGGCGTTGACACTGCCTGCTGTGGGGTAGCGAACGTGTCCGATCCCGTTGGCACCGTTCAACTGTGCCAGATCGTCCTCGTCGAAGACGTCACCGACCAGCCCCATCTCGACGTGGGAATGCTGCTGGAAGCCGTCGTGTGTGACGATTCCGGCCGACTCCTGACCGCGGTGCTGGAGGGCGTACAGAGAGTAATAGAGCGGTCGGGCGGCGCTACGATCCTGCAAAGAGATGCCGACAACGCCGCACTTCTCGTGCATCGTCGATCCTATTCGCCTGCTTTATCCTGCCACTCGTAGCCACGTCGCTTCGCCGATTTGCCGAAGCCACAGGACGAGCAGACGCCCTTCTTGACGTGGTAGGACTTGTTTCCACAGCGTCGGCATTTGACGTGTGTGGTCTGGTTCTTCTTTCCCTGGCTTGGAGTTCCTGCACCAGTCATGGACTAATCGTGACGACGTTATCGCCGCGTATAATCGTTGTGTCTTCGCCCTCTTCGATAACGAGGTTCATGTGCTGGTCGTACCCGGACAGTACGCCCGTGAACATCTCGCCATCTTTGAGGTGGACGGTAACTTCCTCTTCGAGCGACGCTTCGAGAACGTCTAGCGGTCGGCCACTCATGCTTCTAAGCGCAAACCTCTCGGGCTTAAACGTACCGGCTCCGACCGAAATACTGGCGCATCCAGTCACCGCAAAATAATTTCGTCGACATCACCGTCGCACGCCGGGCACACGTCGTGATCACGCGCGAACGCACGACCACAACTCGCACACTCGTAGACCCGCAGTTGAGACCGTTCAGATTCAGTGCGGCTCATAGCTCGTTCGACTTCGTTTCCCAATGACATGGCACCACTGCTAAATATTGATCGTCTAATACCTTAGCCTTTGTTACGGATTAACATACAAACTACACCCGTTGTGAGTCGCATAGGGACGCCGACCATTTTAGTAGGAGCCAGTCGAACCACCGGTGATGAATCTCGACAACGAGGCCGAGGAGCTCGCCTCCACTCTCGGCGCAGACAAACAGGAGGTCAAACGCGATCTGGAGAATCTGGTGTCCTACAGCGTCCCGCTGGAGGAAGCAAAGCAGAGTCTCCGCCGGAAGTACGGTGACGGAAGCGACAGTGGCGGTCCCGAACCCGAGAGTAAGGACCTGGTCGACGTAACGACCGACGACTCGAACGTCACCGTGACCGGGCGGATCCTGACCGTCGGCAAACGCTCGATCCGCTATCAGGGTGCAGACCACACCATCTTCGAGGGTGAAATCGCCGACGCGACGGGCAAACTATCCTACACAGCATGGGAAGACTTCGGCCTGGAAGCCGGCGACGCCATCCGTGCAGGCAACGCTGGCGTCCGGGAGTGGGAAGGTAACGCCGAGCTCAATCTCGGCGAGTCCACGAGCGTCGAGACGCTCGAAGAAACCCTGGAGGTTCCCTACGAGGTCGGTGGCGACACGGACCTGATCGATATCGAGCCCGGCGACCGCGGGCTCGACGTCGAGGTCAGCGTCGTCGAATCCGAGCAGAAAGTCATCGACGGCCGCGACGGCGAGACGACGATTCTGAGCGGTGTTCTCGGCGACGAGACCGCCCGCTTGCCGTTCACTGACTGGGACCCACATCCAGCAATCGAAGCGGGCGCGTCCGTCCGGATCGAGAACACCTACGTCCGAGAGTTCCGCGGCTCGCCGTCGATCAACGTCTCGGAATTTTCGACTGTGCGCGCGCTCGACCACGATGTCGAAATCGCCGAGAACGCACCGAGACTATCCATCAGGGAAGCGCTCGATTCCGGTGGGATGTTCGACGTCGAACTCCTGGGGAACGTCATCGCTGTCCGTGATGGCTCTGGGCTGATCGAGCGCTGTCCCGAGTGTGGCCGGATCGTCCAGAACGACCAGTGTCGCACGCACGGGCAGGTCGAGGCCGTCGAGGACCTGCGGACGAAAGCCATCCTTGACGACGGCACGGGGACCGTGACTGTCATCCTCGACGACGAACTCACCGAGCGGGTCTACGGTGGTGATGTCGACGATGCGCGTGAGCACGCTCGCGACGCGATGGACAAAGAAGTCGTCGCCGACGCCATCCGCGAGGATCTCGTCGGCAGGGAGTTCCGCGTCCGCGGGACGTTGAGCATCGACGACTACGGCGCGAACCTCAACGCCGAGGAGTTCGGAGAAGTCGACGACGATCCGGCAGATCGCGCTGCCGCGCTGCTCGCGGAGGTGGACGCATGAGCGATAGCGAGGATGGTGGACCAGGTCGTCGGGAAACAGCCTACCGGCTGTTCGCCACCGAATTCGAGGACGCCGATTTCTCTTACGCCGAGAGTGACGAAGAGCGTGCCCCGAACTACGTCGTGACCCCAACAGGAGCCCGAATCAATCGCCTGTTCGTCGTCGGCGTTCTGACGGAACTCCAACCCGTGAGTGACGATGTGCTCCGGGCGCGGATCGTCGATCCAACTGGTGCGTTCGTCGTCTACGCCGGACAGTACCAGCCCGAGGCCCAGGCTTTCCTCGAACGTGCCGATCCACCGACGTTCGTCGCCGTCTCCGGGAAAGCTCGGACGTTCCAGCCCGAGGACAGTGACGTGACCTACACGTCGGTCCGGCCCGAGAGCATCAACGAAGTCGACGCCGATACGCGGGACCGCTGGACGGTCCAGACCGCCGAGCAGACGCTCGAACGAATCGCAGACGTGGCCAGTGCACTTCAGAGCGATGTCCGCGGTGACGAACTCCGATCGGCGCTGGAAGCCGACGGCGTCTCCGAGGGTCTGGCAGCCGCCATCCCGCTTGCGATCGATCACTACGGGACGGGCGGTGCGTACCTCCAGGCGCTTCGCGAGACGGCACTCGACGCCGTCCGCGTCGTCGCCGGTGAACGCGACGAAGTCGAGTCGCGATCGGTTTCCCCCGACGCGACGGGCGACGTCGACCTCTCGGCGCTGACCGACCGCCATCTCGATACGACCGGGGCCACGCCGGCCGAACCCGGTGCCGAGTCTCCGGCCGGTGCTGTCGACGAAGCAATCGAGAGCACAGCAGGAACGGATTCGAGAGCCGGCAGTGCCGCCCGGTCGAGCACCGGCGAATCCGAGTCTGGAACCGCTGGGACAACAGCGGCGACGAGCGAGGAGACCGTCTCGTCGACCACTTCTGAGTCTGACGAGGAATCAGTCGCGACGACCTCCTCTGAAGCTGACGAGGAGAGCGACACGACGACGTCACCCGACACCAGCGAGAAAGCTGCCACGACGACATCAACAGAAACCGCCGAGGACTCGTCGTCGGCCCAGACTAACACTGCCGAGACTGCTAGCGATCCAGGTTCGACCGAGGAGTCCGGAGAGATCGGCGACTTCGAGCCAGGTGAGTTCGATCTCGACGAGGAGACACGCGAAGAGGTCGAATCGGAATACGGCACCGAGTTCCAGAGCGGTGCCGAAGTCGAGGAGCCCGGCGAGGCCGACATCGAGACGCCCGATCCGGAAGATGTCGAAGCGGCCGACAGCGCCGGTGCACCCGCCGGCGCGGCAGACGCCGAGCCAGCACCCGGGTCTTCTGGGGCCCCGGCTGGCGACGAATCGACGACACCCAGCGAGAGCGCGGCGACGAGCGACGCCGTCACGGAGACACCCGGGACAGACACTGAGGCCGGAGCCGACGCGGAAGCCGGCGAACTCGAGTCTGCGGAGAGTGACGAAGACGATGCCGAGGCGGAAGATCTCACAGAAGTCGACCTCGAAGACGCGGTGATGGACGCGATGCGTGACCTCGACGACGGTGATGGTGCGGACCGAGAAGGCGTGATCGCAAGCGTCGCCGAACAGTACGGCGCTGATCCGGGCGACGTCGAGGAAGCCGTTCAGGACGCGCTGATGAACGGTCGGTGCTACGAACCCGACGACGAGACGCTCACGCCGATCTGATGGGCGTCGAACCGATCCCCGGCACGCCCGCCGCGATCGCGGAGTGTGGCACAGAGCGCGCGCTCGTCGTCGCTGACTATCACGCCGGCCTCGAAGCCGATCTCAAACACGAGGGTGTCGAACTCGATTCAGCCGCCGACCAGCGTCGCCAGGCGGTTCTCGATCTGCTCGGAGCCCACCAACCCGATCGCCTCGTCTTGCTCGGTGATCTGGCGACCGCGATCGGCGTGCCCACCGGCGAGGAACGCGCCGAGATCGAGACACTTTGTGAGGCCGTCGACGTCCCGATTACGCTCACCAAAGGCAACCACGATGGCGAGATCGAGTCCGTGACTGCCGATTACGACGACGTGACCGTCGTCGAGGGTGAGGGCACCCGAATCGGGTCGGTCGGTTTCGCCCACGGCCACACCTGGCCTGCGCCGGACGTGCTGGCGGCTAACACGGTCTGTGTCGCTCACGAACATCCAGTCGTCCGTCTCGAAGACGAAGTCGGTGGCAGCCGGGTCGAACGAGTCTGGCTCCGCGGGCAACTCGCTCCGGGACCGTTCCGAGAGTACTATGGCGACACACTGGGCAGTATCGAGGCCGACCTCGTCGTCTGCCCGGCGTTCAACGACCGCTCGGGCGGGACCTGGATCAACGTCGAAGGTCGGGACTTTCTCTCACCGTTTCTCCCCAGCGGGCTCGCAGACGGGGAGGCATACTTGCTCGACGGGACGCGTCTGGGACCCTACACTGCAATATAGTCGCCGATCGCCGCGCGCTCGACGACGAAGAGGTACAGCGCGATCGAAACGAGGACGATTCCTACGATGTCGAGACCTAGCTGCTGGCGCGACACCCGAGGCCGGTCGAATCGATCCGGCAACACCAGTGACGGGAGCGTCCGATACAGCGGCAGGATCCCTAACACCAGGAATCCCACCGTGTAGAGATCGACGCCGAAGCGCTGATACATGACCCCGCCAATGGCCAGCAGCCCGACTGCCGTGGCCACGCTCAGCAGGACGTGCATGTAGTATCGTTTCATGCCGGGACCGACACGTCACTGGTAGAAACGTTTTTTGGGTGATGTTCACACGTGACGCTTCGGGACGAGCGAATCGAACGGCTGGTCGGCCAGCCACTCGCTCAGGCGGACCAACTGGTCGCTGGCGGCATCGAACAGTTGCTGTCCTTTCTCGGCGGTCGCGTCTGTCTGGTCGCCGAAGACGCCGTTGTCGGAGTTGTCGATGGCGTCGTAGAACGTTCGTGCGCCATGCTTGCGGCCGGTGGATTCGTCGAACGCCGACAGCCCGCCATCGCGGGCGTCGGCGAGGCGGTCGTCGTGGACCAATTCGTCCGCAATATGCTGGATCATCGCCGTTTCCTTGGGGCCGCCGTGCGGGCCGTTCTGCTCGAAGAGGTCGTCGACCAGGTCGGGAATCGCCTCGTCCCACATCCATTCGATGGCGTAGGCGTCCCCGCTATCGCGGAGTCGACGCCCGACTTCTCGAAGGTGCTGGACGTTCCCGCCGTGGGCGTTGACGTAGATCACGCGATCGATCCCGTGGTAAGTGAGATTTCGCGTGATCGACTCAATGTAGTCGCGAAAAGCTGGCGCGTCGGCCCACATCGTGCCGTGGAATTGCCGATGGTGGGAACTGACGCCGACGGTGATCGTCGGCGTACAGAGATAGCCCGTCCGTCCGGCCACCTCTCGGGCCAGTGCCTCGGCTATCAGGTGGTCGGTTCCCTCCGGGAGATGCGGGCCGTGCTGTTCGGTCGATCCCAGTGGCACGAGCGCCAGCGACTCCGCCTCAAAGTACGATTCCAGATCCGGCCACGCCTCGTCCGCGAGATACATACCCCGGGCTTGGAGTGTCGACGGCAAGAACGTGTGGGCTTAGAGTTGCGGGACCGGATTTGAACCCCGTCAAGACGATCGGCCTCGCTTCGCTCAGCCGCTGCGACTCGTCTGGTTCGAATCCTTCCTGACCGTGCACTCTCCGCTCACAAATTGTTCGCGGAGAAGTGCGCGGGACCGGATTTGAACCGGCGGACCCCTACGGGACAGCGTCCTAAGCGCTGCGCCTTTTCCGTGCTTGGCTACCCGCGCGCAGTCACCCATATTCCAGAAGAACTCAAGAACCCATCGCTTCGGCTTCGCCCGACACCTCTTCGGTCCCCCTCACGAAATGTACAACGGCTTCTTGTTGCCACCTGCCAACGGCTGATCTCCCGAGCCGTTGCAGGCCGCGCACTTCTCCCCTGATCTCGTGCCGGTACCGCCGCATTCTGGACAGTCGTCGATTCCCCCAGGCATCATCTCAATATGGGCGCTAATACGACTTTAACCATGGGAAATGTAGGTCTATTTATACATTCGATAGTGAAATAATGTCATTGCTAAGACGTAGCTCTCGTGACGGCCGTTCGAGGGCGACGTTTTTGAGTAGTGCAGTCGAAGTGTGAGTGTGTACCGGGCTCGTGACGCCGTCGAGAACGAGGAGTGGGCCGCCGCCATCGACGAGGCTGGTGAGCGCCTCGATCTGGGTACCGAAGCGCGCTCGCGAGCGGTCGACCTCTTCTTATCGAACGTTCCCACGGACGATCGGTCGAAAGAGGCCGTACTGGCGACCAGTGTCTACGTTGCTGCACTCACCACGGGCGAGCAGCGATCGCAAAGTGCCGTCGCCGAAGCGACAGGCGTCTCTCGATTGACCATCCAGCAACGCTGGAAACCAATCCTCGAATCCGCAGGATTAGACGCTCCCGAGTGGTAGCTACTCCTCTACTGGATCGCGTCCCTCGCGCTCGGGCGTGAGGTTGCCGTGTTCGTCGATTTCGCCTCGGACGATCCGTGTGCTGGAAATGATGTCGCCGTCCTCGGCGTGGACGTGATCGACGACTTCGATTTCGAGCGGGTCGTAGCCGTTCCCCTCTCGTATCTCGTTGATCCGCCGGCCGCCGGTTTGCGTTTCGGGTGAGACGACGAGAACATCGAACTGCGATTCGGTAGCGATCCCAGTCGGTTCAGTCAGCTCGCGAATTTCGTACTCCCGGTCGAATTCGCCGGCAAAATGTGACAACTCGGCGTCGAGATCACGCTTTCGCTGCTCGAAACTGCGGACGTAGCGATTCTCGTGACGAGTCCTGGGTGCCAGTTCGTCGCTCGTCAGCCCGACCGTGACGTCACCGAGCTCAAACGCGCGCTCGAACAGTGCCCGGTGACCGTCGTGGATCGGATCGAACGTCCCGCCCAACGCGACCTTCATACTCGTTCTGAGGCAGGCTCTCGGTTTAGTGGCTTCGCTTCGAGCAGTTCATTCTTCGTCTGCGTCCTCGACCGAAATCGTCACCGGCTCGGCTGTTTCTTCGCTCTGCTCGTCCTCGGCTAGATGCGAATCGAGGTTGAACACGGTGTTCAACTGTTCTTGCACGTCGCCGACAGCATCGGAGACGAGCTCGCTCGGCGCGATTGCACTATACTCGTAGGGGTTGTTCCCAGCCCCGTCACTTTCGCGCTTGCGTCGCGTCAGCGTCTCCTCGTCGTGAAGTTCCGCCAGCGCCTCCCGCACAGTGCTTGGATACAGCCCCGTGCCGTCTGCGATCTCCTCGCTCGTGCTGTGCGGGTGTTTCCGGAGGTGAACGTAGATCCGCGCCCGTGTTTCGGTATCCAGCAGCCACGCTAGCAGATCCACGAGCGTCTCGTCGAATTGTTCGACGGCCTTGTCGGCCTCCTGCTCGAGCCGTTCTCGGACATTCTCGTCTTCGTCTGTATCCGTCTCAGTGACGACCTCTACCTCCTCGCTGTCGTCCGATGTATCCTCTGGAGACATACGTCGTTTCTACGAGGACAAAAGCCATTCCGAGGTAAAAACCCTTGCCCCCGACTGACGAGCCAGACTGAGTCGGTTCACACGGTGTGTGTTCTGAGGAACGAGGCGAGCATTTCCTTGCCGTACTCAGTGAGGATGCTCTCGGGATGGAACTGCACGCCCACATGCGGCAGTGACTCGTGACGCACGCCCATGACGACCGAGCGCTCGTCGTCGGTATTGGCCGTCTCAAGCAGACAGTCGGGAAGCGATCCTCGCTCAACCGCCAGCGAGTGATAACGTCCGACTTCGAATTCCTCGGGGAGGTTCGCGAACACACCCGTCCCCTCGTGGGTGATCGCCGACGGCTTGCCGTGGACGACGTCGGGTGCGTGGCCGACGGGCGCACCGTGGACGGCACACAGTGCCTGGTGACCCAGACAGACTCCTATCGTCGGGATCGATAGCGACTCGAAAATCGGCATCGAGACGCCAGCGTCTTCGGGTCGACCTGGGCCTGGCGACACGACGATGGCGTCCGGGTCGATGTCTCGTATGCCACCGATGTCGATCGCGTCGTTTCGACGGACGACGACCTCGCCCCCGACGCCCGCCAACCATTCGTCGGTCGTGACAATCTCACCTACGTACTGGACGAGATTGTACGCGAACGAGTCGTAGTTGTCCACGACCAGCACCGTGGGATCAGTCATCGACGATCACCGTCGCTGTCGTGATCTCTGGCGAGCGAGAGATCTGTTCCGTCACCGAGTGCTGTGTCGACGGCATTGATCAGCGCCCGACCCTTGTCCAGCGTCTCCTGATACTCGCGATCGGGAATCGAGTCGTGGACGATGCCTGCGCCGACGCGTAAGTGGTACGAATGATCGTAGCGTACGAGCGTTCGGATAACGATGTTTAGCGTCGCCCGCTCGTCGAATCCGAAGATACCGATCGAGCCAGTGTACGGGCCGCGTCGCGTCGACTCGACCTCGTCGATAATCTCCATCGTCCGGGGTTTCGGTGCCCCGGTGATCGTTCCGCCCGGGAACACGGCTCCGACAGTGTCGGCGAGGTCCTGATCGTTCCGGAGTCGCCCTTCGACCACCGAAACGAGGTGCATCACCTCGCTGTACCGATCGACCCGTCGATATTCGCGAACGTCGACACTTCCGTACTCGCTGACCTTCCCGAGGTCGTTCCGTTCGAGGTCGACGAGCATCGCGTGCTCGGCCCGTTCTTTCTCGTCGCCAGTCAGTTCCGCTTCGAGGGCTGCGTCTTCGCCGGCGTCTTCCCCCCGCGGTCGCGTGCCAGCGATGGGCTCCGTCTCCAGGTGGTCGCCCTCGCGTTCCAAGAGCAACTCTGGACTTGCACTCACGAGATCGACGCCCGGAAACTCCACCAGCGCCGAGTACGGGGCCGGGTTTACATCGCGAAGCGCGTCGAAGACAGCGACTGGGTGCACCGCTGCCGGGGCCGTCAGCCGGTGAGAGATGTTCGCCTGAAACGTGTCGCCGTCGCGAATGTACTGCTGGACTTGCCGGATGCGGTCAGCGAAAGCCGACTCCCCACAGTCACTCTCGAAAGTCGCCTCGTCGCGGTCGACCGGCGGCGCTTCGATGGACGGATCGCCCTTGACCGCCGCGGTCGCGAGGTCTAGAGCACGGTCACGGCCGTACTCGTAGGCCGCTGCTGGATCTTCGAAACCAGAATCGTCCGCAGTAGGGCCTTCGGTCCGTCCTTCGACGTGACCGACACGCGGGCAGGCAGTGACGTGGAGCGTCGTCGTGCCATCCCGGGGCTCTTTCCAGGCTGCGAGTCGATCGTAGACGCCCAGTTGCAGCCACGGGAGGTCATGATCTCGGGCGGCACTCTCGGGCAAACGCTCAATCTCGCGGACAGCGTCGTAGGAAAGCCACCCGATCGCACCGCATGGGTATGGCACCGAACAGTCGCCCCGGATGAGCGACTCACTGTCGACGACAGACTCCAGCGTCGATAGCGCGCCATCGTCGGGCCCGGCCGCGGCCAGCACGACAGGATCGACGCCGAAATATCCCCAGCCGGGTTGCCCGCCAGTCGTCCCCAGGTAGACGCCGCCACGGCCATCGCCGCGGCGGGCTCGACGGAACGCCTCGAAGGGGTCGGCGACGCCCACTTCGACTTCCACCGGGATTCGAGCACCGCTCGGGGCACTCGAAGCAGACTCCAGAAAGGATTCCCTGTCGGTCACCACCCGCGGCTCGCTCATTAGCTACTGACAGCAGACGCTGGTGTTTGTAGGTTTCGAGTCCGGCAACGAAACGACGGCGGCCGGTTCCCTCAGCGGTGTTTAGCTCGGTCGATCCAGTTCTGGATCCGCGTCTCGGAAATCTCCGTTTCCGCCGAGAGCGACTCTGCATCACTGGTCGCCAGGTCGGCGACAGTGTCGACCCCAGCCTCGGCGAGCCGTTCGGCGTAGGCCGACCCAATTCCCTTGATCACGTCGGTCGATTCGTCGGTCCCGAGATCCGCATCGGCTTCGGCTGATCGGTCAGATTCCGCCGTGTCGGATTCACTTGTCGCTTGCTCGTCGCCCGCTCCCGTCGCTTCTTCCTCACTACCGCTGGCCTCCTCCCCGCTTTCGGACTCGCTGGTGGGTTCGGATTCGGTCTCCGTCCCTTTGACGGCGTCTTCTGTCTCCGTCGATGGTTCGCGCTCAACGGTGACGTTCGTCCCTTGTTGTCCACTGGTGGGTTCTTGAACCTGCCCTTGCTGGCCCTGTTGTGGTTGGCCCTGCTGATATTGTCCCTGCCGAGGCTGCTGCCGGCGTGAAGCGCCGATCCCGAGCGCGGATTTGATCCGGCCAAGTATATCCGACAATCCCATACCCGCCTGTTCTATCCGGTCCCACTTAAAGCCGGGCGCGAAGCGAATCGTTCATCTCTCTGATAGGTGCTTCCTGTCCGGTCCAGATTTCGAACGCCTCGACACCCTGGAACAACAGCATCCAGGCCCCGTCGACAGTCTTCGCTCCCACGCCTGCAGCCTCCCGTAGCAGTCGCGTCTCGATCGGCGAGTAGACCGCGTCGAGGACGGCCAAGTCCTCGTGGAGAGCGTCGGCCGGGACAGGGGAGCGGTCCTCGTCCATGCCGACACTCGTTGCGTTGACAACCACGTCAGCATCCCCGAGCAACGATTCGAGGTCGTCCAGGCCGTGGCCGCTGGCTCCCGGAACATCCGCCGCGAGGTCGTGGGCCGTCTCGACGGTTCTGTTGGCGATTTCGACGGTCATCCCCTCGTCCGCGAGCCCGAAGGCGATCGCTCGACCCGCGCCGCCGGCCCCGACGACGACTGCCGTCCCATCGAGCGTGACGTCGTGGTTCCGAAGGGCGCGAACTGCCCCGACAGCGTCGGTGTTGTACCCGACAGGGCCCGAATCGGTGAAATCGATCGTGTTGACCGCGCCGATTCGTTCGGCCAGATCGTCCGTCTCGACCACATCGAGGACGTCTTGCTTGAACGGGATCGTCACGTTCAACCCCTCGACACCGAGCGTCTCGGCGGCTTCGACGGCGGCCGCGCCGGCCCCGGCCCCGGGGTCGAAAGTTACGTATCGGGCATCCATATCCAGGTGCTCGTAGGCGGCCTCGTGCATCGGCGGCGACAGCGAGTGTTCGACTGGGTGTCCGAGGAGTCCATAAACGTCCATGTCGCGGAGGTCGATAGCGATCCCGATAAGCGTTCTCGAATCGCTGCACACTCACCGACTACTCTCGTTAGGGCGTGTTACTTTTTATGACCCTCTTGACGGACCAAACGGAGAAAATGATTGCAACACTCAGTACGAAGCAGCGAGTAGTGACGATGGGTGTGCTGTTGATCGCTATCGGCGTCGCGACATCGGGAGTCGTCGCCGCCAGTGGAATCACCGTGACAGAACTGACGAACGAGGACGTTCAGAGCGGACAGTCAGCGACGCACACACTCTCGTTCGAGGCCGATGGTGTGAGTGCAGACGGCACTGCCGACGCCGTCTACGTCGAGTTCCCAAATGCCTATGCTGACAACCTGTCGTTCTCGACAGTCTCGTTCGTCAACCGCTCCAGTGGCGCGACCATTCCGGTCAGTTCGAGTACGAACATCGTCGACGGTCCAGACGGTGACGGGGTCCGCGAGACGCTTCGGACCAAGGTCAGCCACGACGCCGACTACGCGACCGACGATATCAGTGCGACCTACGAGTTCGGCCTCTCCCATCCCGCAGTGATGGAGACGACTCAGTACGACGTCTCGATCGAGATCGTCGACTCCGAGACCGGCAACGCTTCGACAACTGTTCAGGACGCGATCACAGTCCGGCCGACTGGCGTGGAGACCACGACGGACGGTGACGATGGGATGGGCAGCGAGACGGAAACCGATGGGATGGGCAGCGAGACAGACACTAACGGGATGGACGGTGACGACGGCGAGACGGCAGGCGACACGTCAGAGTCTGGTAGTGGCTCCGGCCCCGGCTTCGGCGCTGTCGCGGCTATACTCGCGTTCATCAGTAGTGTGGCTCTCCTGGTTCGACGCTCCTGATCGTCGCTTCGGAGACACCCACCGCGATTCGCAAGCTTTTCCAGCCGAGGTACGGACGCTCAATACAGTGAGCCGACTCCGCCATCCACTTGTTCAGGTCGCAGCTGCGCTCCTGTTGACTGCGCCGTGGGTGCTCGCCTACGCCTCCGGGGCCCATCTCGGGAACGGAGCGACGGTGCTGGTGAGTGGCCTCGCCGTTCTCGGTTCGTCGTTCCTGCTCGCCTGGGGGGCCGAGACTGCCGAGAAAGATGTCCCACGTGCGTTCGCAATCGCCGTGTTGGCAGTGCTAGCGGTCGCACCTGAGTACGCCGTCGACGCGCTCTACGCCTGGAACGCCGGGGCCGGTGGCGCGTCGACGGACGCCTGCACACAGTTCACGGCTGCCCAGATTGAGGCCGCAGCCGAGGGCACAAAAGCGGCCGCCTGTCACGATGCCAACCTCGCGGTGGCCAACATGACAGGTGCCAATCGGATCCTGATCGGCCTCGGCTGGGCTGGGATCGCCTTCTACACAGTCTGGCAGGCCAGCAAGACACGTGACCCCGCCGTCGAGAAACGTGACGGCAGGCTCGCAGACGCCGTCACGATCGATCGCAGCCTCTCGACCGAGATCGCCTTCCTGTTCGTCGCGACTGTCTTCGCCTTCGCTGTCCCACTTGCTGGTGGGATCGGAATCATCGACACGGTCCTGCTGGTCGGACTCTACGTGGCCTACATCGGGATCATCATCCGCGGTGACGTCGAAGAGGTCGAAGAACACGTCGGTGTCCCAGCGTACTTCCAGCGCAAGAAACGACCGATCCGCGTCACAGTCGTTCTCGGACTCTTTGCCTACTCGGGGCTGATGATCTTCACGGCCGTCGAGCCGTTCGCCCACGGCCTCGAGAAGATCGGGCTGCAGTTCGGTGTCCCCGAGTTCTTCATGATCCAGTGGATCGCGCCGCTGGCGAGTGAATCGCCGGAGCTGATAGTCGTCGCCGTCCTCGTCAACAAGGCGCGTTCGACGGCCGGGTTCAACGCCCTCATCTCCTCGAAGCTCAACCAGTGGACGCTGCTGATCGGGACTATCGCCGTTGTCTACTCCCTCGCATTCGGGGCAGTTGGGACACTGCCGTTCGACGAGAAACAGACCGCCGAGATATGGATTACTGCCGCCCAGTCGTTCTTCGCGCTGTCGATCCTGATCAACTTCGAGATCTCGACTCGTGAGGCGCTTGGACTCTTTGCGCTGTTCATCTCGCAGGTCGCGATCGAGTTCCTCGTGTTGCGGGTGCTGACGGTCGGAAATCCCGAAGCCCTGAGTATCAACCTCCTCTACGGCTATACGGTGCTGTATGTAGCCCTGGGGGTCGGGCTCCTCTACCTGCGGCGTGACGCGCTCAGCGAAGTATTCACCCGGGCGACGAACGCGGCCCGCACAGCCGTCGGTCGAGAACCAGTCGCGATCGAGAGTGCCGACTGATGCTCGCTATCGTCGTCTCCCGTGCCGACGATGCCTCTCGCCATATCGGTGAGCACCTCCGGGAGCTCGAAGACTGGTCGCTCGAGCCTGACGACTCCCGAGCCGAGGCAGACGGTGGTGGCGACGTCTGGCGACTTCCCGATGTCGAACTCCGAACGTTCGAGGCGCGCCACCTGAAACTGGCGGACGTCGCCGAGACGTTCGCCAACCCGGATCTGCTCGTGTTCGCCTCCAAACACGCTGGCGAAACCGGTCGCCTCCTGACGGCGCACCACACTGGCAACTTCGGGCCGGCGGAGTTCGGCGGTGACGACCACGCACTCGCGCGGGCCTGTCCATTCGCACATAAGCGCGTCGTCGAGGCACTCGACGAGCATGCGCCCGACGACTACGAGGTCGGCATGGAGTGTACTCACCACGGGCCGACCGACGTTGGCGTCCCGTCGATGTTCGTCGAGGTCGGAAGTGCCCAGCCACAGTGGGACGACCCCGACGCGGCCCGAGCGGTCGCGACGGCAATTCTCGACCTTCGGAGGGTCACCCCCGACGCATCGAGCGAAAACGGGACGCGCCGGCACCTCGTGGGATTCGGTGGCGGCCACTACGTCCCTCGGTTCGAGCGGATCGTCCGCGAGACTAACTGGTCCGTCGGCCACATCGCCGCCGACTGGTGCCTCGACGCGATGGCCGAGCCTTCGTCTCACCGCGAGGTGATCCGAGCCGCCTTCGAGGAGAGCGCCGCCGATGTCGCCGTCTTGGCCGACGAGCGACCTGCGCTCCGGGACGTGATCGAAGATCTCGGCTTCCGGGTCGTCGGCGAGACGTTCGTCCGGGAAAGTACTGGGGTCCCGCTGCCCGTCGTCGAGGCGGTCGAAGACGCGCTCGGCCCAGTCGATTCGGGGACACGATTCGGAAACCGCGCCCAGAACTACGATGGCGACTTCGAAGTCGCGACTCTCCCCTCGGAGCTTCGCGAGCAGGCAGAAGGAATCGATCAGGAAAGCGCTCGAACCGCTGTCGAAGTGCGAACAGTCGGCTTCGAAACCGCGGAGTCGGGAACCAGACTTGGTGATCGTATCGCAATCCGGAGTCCGGGTGAACGGCGAGCGATCGTCGAGGACTTCGCTGCGATCCTCGAATCGAAGTACGACACTGTCGAGATCGACTCGGAGGCTGTCGTCGCCCACGAAACAGCGTTCGTCCCCGAGAAAGCCCGGGCGCTGGGTATCTCAGACGGGCCAGCGTTTGGCAAACTCTCGGCCGGCCAGTCGGTCGAGGTCGGTGGACGCACGATTCCGCCCGAGGCCGTCCACGAACAGCGAGTCCACCGATTTCCGATCTGACCCTGCTCCGTTTCGTTTCCAGATTCTTTGATAATCAACAGGACGCGTTTTCAGGGAATGAGAGGCGCGATGCGCGGTGTTCGAAGATTATTTCTGGTCGTCGATCCGTCAGCCAAGCGTCAGACGAAGGGGCAAAGAATAATAACGGTGGCTCTGCAACGACGTTTTAAATATGGACTCGATTATCGACGACGCCATGGAGGAAGCCGAAGAGGAACGGGAGGAACCGGCGTCGCAGGACGTTAGCGACCACGACGGGACGTCTCAGGATGTCTCGACATCGGGGCAGATGTCAGACGAAGAACTCGCCGATGTCGTCAAGGATCTCGAAACGAAAATCACCGTCGTCGGGTGTGGCGGTGCCGGTGGGAACACCGTGACACGGATGATGGAAGAGGGTATCCACGGCGCGAAGCTCGTCGCCGCCAACACCGACGCCCAGCACCTCGCCGACGAAGTCGAAGCCGACACGAAAATCCTGATCGGGCGCAAGCGGACGGGAGGCCGCGGCGCTGGATCGGTTCCCAAGATCGGCGAAGAGGCCGCACAGGAGAACATCGAAGACATCCAGCAGTCCATCGACGGCTCGGACATGGTGTTCGTCACCGCGGGTCTGGGTGGCGGGACCGGCACGGGCTCGGCTCCGGTCATTGCCCAGGCTGCCCAGGAGCAGGGTGCCCTGACCATCTCTATCGTTACGATCCCATTTACTGCCGAAGGTGAGCGCCGTCGGGCAAACGCTGACGCGGGCCTCGAACGTCTGCGCGCCGTCTCTGATACTGTGATCGTGGTGCCCAACGACCGACTGCTCGACTACGCGCCCTCGATGCCACTGCAGGACGCCTTCAAGATCTGCGATCGAGTCCTCATGCGTTCGGTCAAGGGCATGACCGAACTCATCACCAAGCCCGGACTGGTCAACGTCGACTTTGCCGACGTTCGAACCATCATGGAGAACGGCGGCGTCGCCATGATCGGACTCGGCGAGTCAGACAGCGAAAACAAGGCCCAGGATTCGATCCGATCCGCCCTCAGGTCGCCGCTGTTGGACGTGGAGTTCGACGGCGCGAACTCGGCGCTGGTCAACGTCGTCGGTGGCCCCGACATGTCTATCGAAGAGGCTGAGGGTGTCGTCGAGGAGATTTACGATCGGATCGACCCCGACGCCCGGATCATCTGGGGTGCGAGCGTCGATCCGGAGTTCGAGGGCAAGATGGAGACGATGATCGTCGTCACGGGCGTCGAGAGCCCACAGATCTACGGCAAGAGCGAGGCCGAAGAGGAACGCGCCTCGCGCGAACTCGGGGACGACATCGACTACGTCGAGTAGTCGCTCCTTTTCGACCGGCCGCAAGCAATTCAGCATCAATAGATAGAAAAGCACTGACGAGCAACCACCGGGCATGCACGTACCCACCGATCTCTCGTCGTACGTTCGCGTACTCAAGCTAGCGAGTACGCCGTCGTGGGAGGAGTTCTCCCAGATCGCAAAAATCGCCGGCGCGGGGATTCTCCTCGTCGGACTACTCGGCTTTCTCATCTTCGCAGTGATGTCGGTCATCCCGGGTGGTCCCTGATGGGCATCTTCGCCGTCAAGACCACCGCGAGCCAGGAGCGCACCGTCGCAGACATGATCATGAACCGCGAGGAGTCGGAGATACATGCCGCACTCGCGCCCGACTCTTTGACCAGCTACGTCATGGTCGAAGCCGACAACGCGGCGGTCTTCGATCGCATCCTCGACGAAATCCCCCACGCCAACGGTGTTGTCCCCGGAAAATCGTCGATCACCGAGGTCGAGCACTTCCTCTCGCCCAAACCCGACGTCGAAGGGATCGCCGAAGGCGATATCGTCGAACTCATCGCCGGCCCGTTCAAGGGCGAAAAAGCTCAGGTGCAGCGGATCGACGAGGGCAAAGATCAGGTCACCGTCGAGCTGTACGAGGCGACAGTTCCAATCCCCGTCACCGTTCGTGGTGACCAGATTCGCGTGTTGGATAGCGAAGAGCGGTAAGGGTGCCGAACCGCTCCTCGGCACTGTCGAGCGGGGAACTGTGTGGCCCGCGAGACGGCGCAGAGCGGTAATTCGCTGATTTTTCCTGCTTCGGTGACCCCACCGGCGTCAGCCGATCGGTCTATCGGTGTCCCCAACGTTTCCCGTCTTCTGCGTAGCGAGCGTCGACGATACGGTTAAACTGGTCGTCCGACAGTGAGATGTCGACCGCACCGACGTTCTCTTCGAGCTGTGCAGGGGTTCGCGCACCGACGATCGGGACGCAGGTAAACTCGGGCTGCTCGATCAACCACCGGAGCGCGACCTGCGCGGGTGTCGCGTCCAGTTCGTTCCCGACTGCCCGGAGTTCGTCGAGGACGTGCCACCCGCGCTCTGAGAGATAGAAGTCCTCGAAGCGATCGTCGAGGCTTCCACGCGATCCTTCCGGCCCCTCGAACTTCGTCGGGTCGTCCGCGTCGACGCGCTCGTATTTTCCAGTCAGGAACCCGCCTGCGAGCGGCGAGTACGGGCAGACCGCGATGTCCTGATTAGCACAAACGTCGAGATAGTCCGTCACGTCGTCGCGATAGCCCGCGTGGAAGAGCGGCTGAGTTACGTCGAAGCGCTCCAGATCTTCGACGTCTGATTTCCAGAGGGCTTTCGTGAGTTGCCACGCGGCCATCGTCGAGGCCCCGAGGTAGTTGACCGTTCCTTCCCGAACGAGGTCGTCAAGCGTACGCAACGTCTCTTCGATCGGTGTGTCTTCGTCCCAGCGGTGGATGTAATAGAGGTCCAGATAGTCGGTCCCGAGCCGGTCGAGTGTCCCCTCGATCTGAGTGCGGATGTGTTTGCGACCGAGTCCGCGATCGTTCGGCCCCGGCTCACCGTGGCCGTCGAAGGGGAAGTAGACTTTCGAAGCGATCACGAAGTCGTCGCGACGGCGCGAGTCGAGCCATTCGCCGATGTACTCCTCGCTCGTGCCGTGGGGCGTCCCGTAGACATTGGCGGTGTCGATGAAGTTGATCCCGTGGTCGGCGGCGGTGTCGAGTAGTTCGTGAGCCTCTTGCCGTCCCGTCTCGACGACACCGCCTGTCTCCCGCCCGAAGCGCCACGTGCCGAAACACAGCTGTGAGACGCGCGTGCCTGTCGATCCGAGAGTCGTGTACTCCATAGGCGAGCCTACGTCCGCCAGAGGATATAGCTTGGTGTCGTTTACAGGGCACGGGAAGTGTCGTATGGCACAGACAGGGGGAAGCGGACAAATAACGGCACAGCCACTCTGGCCACTGAGGGGCCGTACTGCGCTCGTGCTCTAGCGGGGGTCGCGGTGACCGTCTGATGATCAACTAACTCGGTCAGCTGAAAATGACTCTGTGACCGACTACATGACTTGTCGCATGCGCCATTCGGCTGCCGTCAGACGAACCGGAACGTCTCGAGGTTCTTCGGTGCGAACGTCCGCATGTTGTACTCGTGGTAGAGCGCCGAGGATAGATCCTGTGCCGAGGACTCATCGCCGTGGACACAGAGGACTTTCTCGGGGCGGGGATTCATCGTCTTCACGAAGTTCTCCAGGCCCTGGCGGTCGGCGTGGCCGGAGAAACCATCCACTGTCTCGACGTCCATATGCATCGTCATCGTGTTGCGCCCGCGGCCACCGCCATTTCCGACTGGAATCTCGTCCCAGCCATTCTGAATCCGGCGGCCGAGCGTCCCCTGGGCCTGGTAGCCGACGAAAACGAGTTTCGAGTCGCTGTCGGGACCGAGGTGTTCGAGCCAGGACATGATCGGCCCGCCAGTGACCATCCCGGAAGTCGAGAGGATGATACACTGCTCGCCGTCGGCGACTTCCTGGCGTTCCTCTTCGCCACCGTCGATGTGGTTGAACTGATCGGCGAGGAACGGATTCTTGTCCTCGTGGAAAATCCGATCGCGGAGGTCGTCGCGCAGGTACTCAGGGTAGGTCGTGTGGATCGCCGTCGCTTCCCAGATCATCCCATCGAGGTGGACCGGCATCTCCGGAATATCGCCGTTACGCATCGCCTCTTCGAGAACGAGCATGATCTCCTGTGACCGGCCGACGGCGAAAGCGGGGATCAGGATCTTCCCGCCCTTCTCGTAGGTGTCGTTGATGACCTCTGTGAGTTTTTGCTCGGAGTCTTCCTGGTCGGTCTGGTAGTCGTTTCGACCGCCGTAGGTCGATTCGAGGATGAGTGTCTCCACGCGTGGGAACTCGTTGACGGCGCCGTTGAACAACCGCGTGTCCTCGTAGTGGATGTCCCCCGAGAACGCGACGTTGTAGAGGCCGTCGCCGATGTGGAAATGCGCGATTGACGAGCCGAGAATGTGCCCCGCGTTGTGTAGCGTGAGCTTGATGTCCGGCGAGATGTCGGTCACGTCGCCGTACTCGATCGGGACGCAATGTTTGATCGCCTCTCGGACCATCTCGGACTCGTACGGCGGCGCGCGGCCTTCCTTGGCCGCGACGTCGAGGTAGTCCAGGGTGAGAAGTCCCATGAGGTCCCGCGTGGGCTCCGTACAGTAGATTGGACCATCGTAACCGTACTTGAACAGCAGTGGGATGAGCGCAGAGTGGTCGAGGTGGGCGTGCGTGAGGACGACAGCGTCGAGCGAACTCGCGCCAGCACCGAGGGCCTCGGGCACCTGGAGGTACGGCACTTCGTCTTCAGCCCCGGGCTTGTCACCACAGTCGACCAGCACGCGCGTCTCGGGCGTCGAAACGATGAACGCGGCACGGCCGACTTCCCGGCAGCAACCCAGGGTCGTCACGCGGACCCACTCGTCGTCGGACATCTCCTCGCGATGAATCTGCCGGCCGATCCGTTCGAGGATATCACGTCGTTCCTCACGCTCCTGTTTGAGGAAGTTTCGAACGTTCTGGACCGTCGAAGACTCAATTGGTGGCGTCCGGACGACCTCGGGCGTCCAGCCGACCTCCTGGGTAATCTCGCGCATCGTCGAACCGTGACGCCCAATCACTAGCCCAGGCTTCTGGGCCTCGATGACGACCTCGCCTGTATCCGCGTGGAAATCGAGGTCGGTCACACCGGCTTCTTCCGGGACGACGTCCATGATCTGCTCGCGGGCGTCGTCCGGTCGCGAAAGGACGTCAGGGTCCGGGCGGACGGTGATCCGCTTTCGCAACTTCGAGGCGAGTCTTCGAACGAGATCGCCGTCCTGTGCGAACTGTTTCGGATCCCGTGTGTAGATGACCAGTTCCGGCCCCTCGTAGGTCACGTCCGAGATGGAGATGCCCGTGGGGACTTCGTTGCGTATCGTTTCTTCAATCTCGTCGAGTTTCTGCTCTACCTTGCTCATAGGTCAGACAACCTGCACGCAGTGACCCCGGTCGCCGTGCGGGAGACGGCCGAGTCGTGACCACTGCTGTCGAATAATATTGTCATAGTGTCTCTGTCGGCGTGGATTGCCACTCCGGACGGCTCACACTGAACGTGAGTATCCGGAAAACCGATCTATACCAGCCTGTAAACCCTTCGGATTATAAAAACCTTCGCAAAAGTCTACTTCGCTGGACTGTATCGACCTGCATGGAGCTTACACCCGAGACAGTCGCCCGTGAGGCAGCGTGGGTCCACGACCGTGCCGATGTCGTCGTCCCGCTGGTCAACGACGTTCGCTCTGATCTCGGAACGGCCTTCGACACGGCCGTCGATCCGATCGCAACACAACACTTCCATCAGGCGATCGACTCGGTGTTTAGGGATGGGGACCGTGCCGTCAACGTCGCAGCACTCGTCGCGATTCTTCGAGATCTGGACGTCGAGGCCGACTATCCCGGATTCGTCGTCGACGAACTCCTGGCTCGTGAACTCGCTGCAATGATCGCCGGTCAGCAGCCACTCCGTCTGCTCGCTGAAGCCACGTTCCACTACGCCGACATCCACCATCACGGCCAGAGCAAGGACGAGCCCGCTGGTCTGGACGACCTCGACGCGGCACTCGCGGCAGGCGTCCAGACACGACTCCCCGGCTGGGAGTGGCGAGAGAGTGAGAGTCCCTTCAGCGTCGATCCGCACCGCTCGTGATGCGTTCACGACCCTTCGAAGCGTTTAGGAGTCCGCTGGGCCACCATTCGGGCAAGAGAATCGACGCCACCAATGACAGAACAAGAACTCGGAATCACGAAGAGCAAAGAGCACAACACAGGCGAGTGGTACGCCGAACTCGTCCAGAAGGCAGGCCTCGCTGACTACGCGCCGATGGGCGGGTTCATCGTCACCCGACCCCGGGGATACGCTATCTGGGAGCGTCTGCAGAACAACCTCGATTCGTGGTTTAAAGACACCGGCGTCCAGAACGCGTACTTCCCGATGTTCATCCCCGAGAGCTATCTCGAAAAGGAGAAAGACATCGTCGAGGGGTTCGACCCGGAAGTCGCGTGGGTGACCCATGGCGGCTACGACGAACTTGAAGAGCGATTGGCGGTTCGGCCCACCAGCGAGTCGATCATCACGCCTTTCATGGCACAGTGGGTCCGCAGCCATCGCGACCTCCCGCTCCGACTCAATCAGTGGTGCTCAGTCGTCCGGTGGGAAGCCACCGAGACCAAGCCGTTCTTCCGTACCAAGGAGTTCCTCTGGCAGGAAGGCCACACTGCCCACCACGACGAAGATGACGCCTTCGATGAGACGATGACACGTCTGGAGCAGTACGAACGCCTCTACGAGGACGTGCTGGCGATGCCTGCCCTCACCGGACGCAAGCCGCCCCACGATAAATTCCCTGGCGCACACACGACGACGACTGTCGAGACGCTGATGCCCGACGGCAAGTCAGTCCAGGCTGCAACCTCCCACTATCTCGGGACCTCGTTCGCAGAGGCCTACGACGTGACCTACGTCGACGAGGACGAGGAGGAGCAACTGGCCCATACGACTTCCTGGGGGCTGTCCTGGCGAGCCCTGGGTGCATTGTTCATGACCCACAGCGACGACCAGGGGCTCGTCCTCCCGCCCACGCTCGCGCCCACACAGGTCGTGGTCGTTCCGATATGGGACGAAGAAAGCAAAGACGAGGTCCTCGAATACGCCGCCGACCTCGCAGCCGAACTCGAAGAGACAGGTGTCCGCGTCGAACTCGACGACCGGGACAACCGCAATCCCGGCTTCAAATACAACGAACACGAACTCGAAGGCGTTCCCCTTCGGATCGAGATCGGTTCGTACGAGGTTGAAGACGAAGAGGCGACACTTATCCACCGCCCAGACGGCGAAGAGTCGACGGTTGACCGCGAGGGTATCGGCGAGACCGTCGAAGAACACCTCGACACGGTCTACGCGAAACTCTACGCCGAGGCCGAAGCGACACTGGAGGGTGAGATTCGCGAGGCCGAGTCACGCGAGGAAATCCTCGGCACCATCGGCCAACACGGTGGGTACGTCAAGTGCGGTTGGTGTGGCGACGAGGACTGCGAAGGCCCGATCAAAGACGCCATCGCCGCCGAGATCGTGATGGTTCCCCTGGATCGCGACGAGGAACCCATTCACGACGACTGTGCGATCTGTGGCGAGGACGCCGAAGAAACCGCGTATTTCGCCAAGACGTACTGACCTGTATCGAACGGGCCGCCTCTTTCTCTCTCCGCGCCGTCCTGTGGTTAGCGTTCGATACGAGACAAACCGAGCAGTGGCTATTCAGCTACTATTTAGTATAGCAATATATGATTTATATCTTCGAGACTGCACAGTCATTTCTCATCATACGTGCGACCAATCAGCCGCGGTGAGCGACAGAAAACTCCGAGGGGCGCGAATGTGACCATCGACGACGACGACCCACCGCGCCCTATCTGATTCTGGACCTGTTCACGGGATCACAGGGGGTGCCGAAGTCATGGGAAATCACGATCTCGCCCAGACACGCGGCTATCTGCCATTGCAAGGCGAACGGCCCTGGCCCATGGAATGGGGAGATATACGACGGCTCTACTGTACCGTCCTGTAGCTCCGTCTCTATAGCTCTAAGCTAGTTACCAGCCGTGCAATGTCACACGTCGAGTCGGTAAATATGGCGTTCGTAGACCTGCCGTACACGGTCTCCCCAGTCGTGTGTGTAGGTATCGATGATGTCCTGAGCGACATCGCCACGAAGATACTTGACGATACCACGGTCGCCAGTACGGTCGCGGAGATGCGTCGTGAAGAAGTGCCGGAAATAGTGGGGTGTAACGTTGTTCGCGGCACCGGCTCCGTCGTGGTACCAATCTTGCTCCCGTGCACGAGTCTCGACGAGATGGTGGACCATATCCGTGCTCAGACGTTGGCCCCAGCTATCCCGTGTTCCCATAAATAACGGCTTGGCATTCGAAACGGGGTCTGGCCGTATCGACAGCCAGTCTCGGAGCACAGTTGTGAGTTCCTCGTCGACCGGGATGACGGTATCACGCTGTCGTTTGTTCGAGGCTTGTCGTTGCTCGCCGTTGATAGTCGCACCACGTTTTGGATCAGCGGCGACGTACAACGAATCCGGGCGCCCGTCGAGCTGGGGTCGGACAGTTGCATCTTCGCGAGGATCATCACTGAGGTGGAGATCGCGCTGATCTAGATTACAGAGTTCACCTGCTCGGATCCCCGTTTTCAACAGCGTCACGACGACGGCGCGGTCTAGCGGATGCTCGATCCTCCGGAGAAATGACCGCATCTCGGGGATAGAAATATCCCGCCGCGCTGGATCAGTCTCGATCGTCTCGCCCATCTCCTCGACCACCAGCGACATCGGGTTCGAATCGAACGCTCCGACCTGAGTCATGTAGGCGTAGAATCGGTGGAGATACGACGCATACGTTGCCACTGTACTGTCTGCAGCGCCATCGCGGAGTGTGTGCACGTAAGCCATGCAATCGCGATGAGTTGCCTCAGAGAGCGTCAGTGGCGTCTCACTTCGGTTGGCCCCAGTCTGGAGGAAGGCTTCGAATTCTCGGAGAACGCGCTCGTACGCGGCTTGCGTCCGCTCACTTTTCCCCTGATAGGCGATATCCTGGAGGAAATACGCTACTGGACGCTCGGCTGCATCGTCGGTTTCTGTGGTACTCATTGTTCGATCAAGGTATACCCGCCATGACGGCCGCTGTAGCGAACCACGTTTTCGTCTTGCAGCTCCGCGAGGACCTCTTCCAGACGATTCTCGATGTTGTCGGTAAGAGCCTCCAGTAACGATTCCCAGTCCAGATGCTGGTCACGCTGCAGGACTTCGACGACGCGATCTTCGAGTTCGTCAGAGCTACTCGTTTCGGAGTCCGCTCCTGGCTGTTGGTTGTTGATTTCCGATTCGAGTTCGCCGAAGCTACGACGGCCAGCTTGGACCATCGTCCGCACGAACTCACTCTGGCTCATCCCGAGCTGGTCGGCGTGATCTTGCCACTCGTCTTTCTGGAACGCGGGGATGTAAGTCTTCACTGCCACCCGCGACGTATCGACTTCTCCGTCAGCGACCATGCCAGAAGGCTGAACGGCTTCCCACATCAATTTATCCCTAGATTCCCGGATAAAGTCTCTTATTTGTATTTGTGGTTCCCTATTTCGGCCCGTGTGTCGACAGTATTGTAACTCATCCAACTATTTGGGCGGTGTGAGTGCTAGATACACATCTAAAATATCTTCTCGCTGCCGCGGGACTTGTTCACTGTGTCACCAGTGAGAAGGTACGGGTTTGTCGATCAAATTTAGAGCAGCATTTTCTCCCCTCTGACCCTGGGGGTAGCATGTCGATAACAGGGTCGAATTTGTAGCTGAGATCTATGTATCTGAACGAAGTAAGCCAAAAATAGCGTCCTTTCGAGGAGGTCGAAATAGTAAATTCCTAATTTATTCTTAGTTTTCTACTTGTAAATGCCATGGTGCTATATGTGTTGGAACTGTCTGGTGTAGCACTAAGTGTTGGTAATGAATCAATATTATCTGCGGTCACATAGTTTCGTGAAGCCATCGAACCGGGGCATCAGCAGGCCGAAACTACTGATGTACCAACATTGAGTGGATCGTCTGGTCGGATGCCGATGTCAGCCCTGTACTCGGGCCGTTGCAATTGACGACTATCGGGCGGGCATTCCACTGGATGGATCAAGAACGAACACTCGGTCGGTTCCGCGAAAATACCGAGGACAGCGACAGCGTGGTGATATTCGACGACTCGGAGACTCACCCCGGATCAGGAATCCTGGCAACGCATGGTCTACAACGTTGAGGATGGCTTTCTTGGCCCCCTGAACGCAAATCCTGCGGAGGTCGAGTACGAAAATCTCTGGGATGAACGCCATATAGAGCGTGGCTTCTCCGATATCGAAGTGGTGGCATTCGACCGCCATCGAGAGTGGGACTTCCAATCGATCGTAGCGTACGTACACTTGTTGTCGTTTGTCGGTTTCGAGAATATCGGTGACGTGCAAGTGGTAGCCGCCGTTCGAGAGGCGTTGTCCAATATTGACAGCGAATTATTCACCTAGGTGTCTACAGTCTCCGCCATCAGTGGTCGAGTCTGATATCAAGAGCGAGGTTTGAAGGCTCGGTATTTGATAGCGCTACCTGCCGGTCCGGTACCCATTGAACGTCTCGGTGACGCACCGTCTGTCGATTGTAACAAACGATTAGAAGGGGCGTGAATAGACGCTGGAAATTAATGTCCAGGGAAATTCTACTACCCACAACTCTCGAAAGGCCTCTCCACGCTCGCGAAGAAACTCAGCCATCACCGCCACCTTCTCGATAGCCCCCGCCACGCCTTCTCGCGACCTTCAGCCGCTCGAATAGTCCAAGAAAGCAAGCCCTCTCGCTACTCGTGGTCGCTCTCTCCGAAAATCTTTGATTTTCGGGATAAGCCGGGACTCACGGAGTCCCGCGGACCATGGAACGGGCGCTTCGCGCCCGTGAGCAGATGACGAGACGGCGATCCGTCTCGAACCATGCCGGATATCTTCAGTCGCTGGGCTCGCCGCACGGGTCGCTTCGCCCCTCACGGCTGGGCTGTTCGCATTCGAGACGCTCCCTGCGGTCGCGTCTCGATTGCGAACGGGGAACGCTGTGACCCGTGACGCGCGTGCCGGGAGACTCCGTCTCCCGTACCCTGCGGCGCAGCCGCAGGAACCCGGAAAGGGCAGGTTTGCGGTGCTGTTTGGGGCGGGCCTGGTGGATGAAAGGGCGAGACTCGCGTGACGGTGAGTGAACAAATGCGCTCGTCAGCATCCCACTCACTGCGTTCGTGGGAACCCTGCTGACGAGTGTGTGCCAGCGAGGCGAGGGCTTTCCACCGTTGTTAGCGCTCGAGTCTGTGATTCTGACCCAGCGAGATGAGGAGCAACTGGCTTGATCCATCTTCAGCCCCGCTATCGCCCGAATCCAGACGCCTAAACAAAGTCGAGTAGAAGTAAATGCAGATTCCGGTATTCGTCCGAAATGACTTTTCAAATATAGAATGTATTTGCAATTCCCTCGTAGACTTTCGAACTCATAAACTGTATTACGATATATAGAATGTGCGAAGAAGCTATACTACGATTGTCGCGCGAAAAACACAACCCTGGGCGGAAATCAGGGTCGACTGGTTACGACCGGACGCTCAGGGCGTGACCCGTCGCGCAAGTGGCGAAGGCACCGAGAACCAGTAGCAGCGTCGCCTGTGTGATTTGGGGCGACGTGGTGCCAGTCACGTACGCTCCTGCGAGAGCGAGGACTCCGACAGCGACGATCGCTGCATAGTAGCCATACCAGGCTCGGTCGGTCGTGTGGTGCCCGAGATACGGCTTCAGTTGCTTGGCGGTCTCCCTGAGTTCCATCAAACCCCGGGATTTGTTGAAGGAGATGATACCCATATCGTCCAGTTTCGGAAGATGGCACTGATAGAGTGCAACGTAGACGCGTTTTCGTTCGTCGTAGGTGATCTCCTGGATCGACTTGTCGTTTTCTTCGGCTGCGATACGCTCAGCGACGTCACTGAGTTCAGTCTGGCCGTCGTTCGCTTCCAGGTACTTGATCACTCGCCGGCGTCGTTCGTTCTTGAGCGCTTCGAAGATGACGTCGACGGTCAGATCGTCGGTCGATTCCTGGTTCTCCTGGTCGAGAGAACTTGTCTCTTCTATCGATACTGTTGGCGTCGATGATGGCCCATCCGTCGTTACTGTTTCACTCATCGGGTCCCCACCTCGCCACCGAACCGTCGAAGGCCGGACAGACCGCAACTGGCCTTCCCCATGTACCGGAATGTGTCATGATATTCACTGCCCCCATCCTGTGGAGCAACCTGAAATTCACAGTCACTGACGCTGTAACACGTGGCTGAATAGCCAACGTCATTATTAGTGTGTGAAAATCTCTCACTACCAGCGCTATTCGTCGCAAACGATTTCCCCAGCTGAAGTAAGGGGCGATTTATTGAACATCGTGGATACCAGTGCCCACTCAGAGTCCGCCTGCTCTGCAAACTCATCCTGACGAGTATCACGATCACTAACCTTCGTGCACCGACGAACGCATCACCGCTGTATACCGCTGAAATAGTCGTCTATTCAGCCGCGTGCGGTTCACATTAGTGTGAGAGTGACGGGGACAACGCAGTAACCGAGAGACAGTAACCATCAGTTAGCTGTCGGACGACCTGGGGTATGCTAATCGTAACAAAGGATGATCGGTGCATTAGTAGCATCTAGCCATCTACGGTTCGACCGAGTGGGTGCGGTGTTCCGAATGACTGACTCACAGAACGCCCTGTCACGAAACGAGATCTTCGACCTTTTGAGCAATAGCAGACGGCGGTACATGCTTACGTATCTCGCGAACAGCCCCGATGCGGTCACACTACAGGACCTCGCACGGAAAATCGCTGCCCGGGAGAACAACTGTCCCGTTGAGGACGTCACCCAAAAGCAGCAGAAACGGGTCTACGTCTCCCTCTATCAAACCCACGTTGCCCGACTGAGTGAAGCCGGGGTAATCTCGTACGACGACTCGTCAGGACATCTCACGCTGCAACGACGAGCCAGCGAAGTCACGCCATATCTCGAAGAGAATGGGTCGGGTGAACGGCCCTGGCCCTGGTATTATCTCGCAGTCGTCGGTATCAGTACAATCGTCTTCGTCGCGACTGTCTTCGACGTCGGCCCGTTCGCCACCATCAGCGAAACGCTCGTGGTGATCGGTATCATTCTCGCGTTCACGTCACTAACTGTCGTCAACATCTACAGTCAGCGATCGTTCATACGGGAGCCACCGGGGCCGCGAAAACACTAATCGACCTCGACTGTTTCGCCGCCGGTGACCGCGTTCGCTGGGATCCGAACAGTCTTGGCCCCGATATCGTAGCGGCCGGGATATGGAACCACGATCTCGAAGTGGCCATCTTCGTCGGCTTCGATTCGGCGATTGTACGTGAAGGTCGCATTCGGGATCGATACTTCCGTAGACAGGTCGACCTGCTGGCCGGGCGACACCGAACCATATATCGTCGCCCCCTCGACGAGCTGGTAGACTTTTGGTCGGCCTGCAGACCCGACGTAAATCGCTCGGTAGTGTTCGACACCGTCGAGCCGTCTCGAGCGCGAACCGTACGTCTCGAAGAGCCGTTCGTACATTGAGGCGGCGCGAAGATCTGAACTGAGATAGTCGACCACGACGAAGCCGACCCGACCCTCGAGTCTGTCGTACCACCCGGCTGGATCTGAGCCGAGCAGAAAACGGAGATAGTTGTCACGAGCAAATTCATACGAACGGGCGTGGCCGTTGACGAAATAGTTGTAGAAGCGGTTGTCACCCCATCGGGAGAAGACGTAATTCTCGGGCCAGGCGAGGTTCTGCTGGTCGGCGTACGTTTCGAGCCAGGTCGCGGCGCGATACCTCGACGGACGAACACCAATCCGCGAGTGCAACGCTGCAGCGTTGGCGGCCGGAAAGCCGATGAGGGTCAGCGAAATCGCGCCACTGGCCAGAAATCGACGGCGATCCGAAAAGGCGATCTGGGATGTCGACTGGTGACCCCCGTCGGACGTGAGCGACCACGCATCGACTGAGATGGGATCGAGATCCACGATTCGGGACAGGATCCAGACGAGCCCAAAACCGCCGGCGATCGCGACGAACGGAGCCAACTCGCCGACGAATCGCCGCTGCACGAGTGCGAGTGTGAAGAAGTAACAGACGTACACGTCGAGAACCAGCCACCCGAGCGCGGGCCGGCGGACGCTTCGCCAGAGCGTCCAGACGACGACTGGGAGGCCAAGCACGGCAGCGAACCCGAGCATGATGATCGGTCCGAAGACTGGTCCGAACCCACTGCCGAGTGCCGTGGTTTCGGCGATCGTCGTCGACACGAATAGCTGTCCGAAACCTGCGTCGAGTGCGCCTGCGAACAGGTCCGACTGGGTCACCACGAGACTGATGACGACGACACCACCCGCTTCGATAGCGAGGAGGTCACGTGCGCGTCTTTCTACCCGTCGACCGAGCTGTGCGACCACGTAGACGGTGATCGATCCGACAAAGAGAGTCGGCGGCACGGCGGCGGTCGCTGTCGATTGCCAGCCGAGGCCGACGTGGCCGAGGAGTGCCAGCAGCGTCGAAACACCGAGACCTGCTACGATCGGATCCAGCCGAGAGAGACAGTCATCCCGGAGGAGTACCGGGCCGGCGATCGCGATCGCGACGGCGAGCGGAACCAGTAACAATGCCCCGGCCTCCCACGCGAGCGCCTGGGCGCCAACGGAGATGCCGAGCACGCCCGAGAACCACCACCGTCGAGAATCTGTGTCAGCTGTCGTGACCACACCGATCAGTCCGTAGACAGTGAGCGTCAGCCAGAGGTAATCGAACGCGTGATGGTCGGCGTATCCCAACCCAGTCCGAAAGGCGTGTCCGGGGATCACTGCGAACAGGGCAAGGCCAGCAAGCGCGACCCGAACGTCGCCAGTCACGCGCTTGGCAATCACGTAGACAGCGAGCCCACTCAGAACTGCCGAGGCTGGTGGATAGACAGCTAGAAGCACCCCGACGACGGTGTCACTTCCACCGAATAGTGCTCCAACAAACCCGAGAACGGCGATCAGTAACGGCTCACCACTCCCGACGGCCCTGTATGCGTCAATGGTGAACGGGGACGACAGTTGTGCAATGAGCGATTCCACCAGTGTCCGGTAGAACCAGGGATCGTTTCCCGTCAGAACCACGCCCTCACCGCGGAAGACGGTCGAAAATGGGAGAACCCGAATCAGTGCGACGAGCGAGAGGCCGGCCCCGACGGCGAGCCACTCGGGGATTGCCCATCCACGTGCGACCGATCGATCGGTGTCGTGTTCCGTATCCGGGTCTCGTCTCATACGAATCAGATTCAGCGTTTCACGGCGTCACAGGGTGGATTGCAACTCGTTGGTCAGTTCGACCTCGAAGACGCGTGCACCACACGCGTCACAGCTCACTGCAGCGACGTCGACCGTTCGACAGCACGATTCGACAGCCTCCTGTCCGACTGTCACTGGCTGTCCACAGGACGGGCAATGCTCGACGAACATCCGGAGCGCGTTCAAGATACGACTGCGGTTCAGGACGTGTAGCGTAGCCCACGAGTCGTCGTGATCACGCAACGTCCGGTCGGCAGCGATATCGGCGACGACTGCCGCAGTCGACTCCCACTGGCCGGCTTGCTGTCCGTCGACTCTGAGGACCGCTGCATTACCATAGGTAGACAGTGACAGCCGCTCAGGGTCCTCGATGTCGAGCAACCCGGCGAGGGTATGCTCGTCGATATGCTGCTCGTCTAGCGTTTCGATTCGGGCGTGCCAGTCTCGGCTGAACGACGGTTCCAGACAGAGGTCGTTGACGCGAGGGCACGGAGACAGTACACCAAGTTCCTGGAGCGTCTCTTCGACGTCGAGGAGTTCGACATCCTCAGGGTCGGGGCTGGTCGTCGACGACTTGTCGAACCAGGCGAGGACTGAGTCCGGAAAGTATCGCTTGGTCAGCGTGGGCGTGTATGGCACCAGGTAGCCTCGCAGATAGATCGCCATCGAGCCGAGGCAGCCGACGATGAGTCCGGCCCCGACAGCTGACACTGGCGTGCTCCCCCCGGACCAGAGTCCGAGCGCAGTCACCACGGCGAGTGAGAGTGTGAGCAAACTATTGACGATCGTACAGGGCACACATCGATTGTCGCCAACGTAGTCGGGCCGGCGAAATCGATCGACGATCGAACCACCGAGGCTCACCAGTGAATTCGAGCTCATCTCACTGCTCCCTCCGGTCGATTTCGTCTCCGGATTCGGTGTCACCGAGTTCGGAAAACGCGATCCAGTCCTCGAAGTGTAGTGCCGGTGTCTCGTCGTCTGACGCGTCCGCGTCGGGCTGGTCGTGTCCCTCTGACCAGTTCTCGTCGAACACGGTACTCGTATCAACCGACGAGAGGTCGAAGTCAGCGATCGGGTCCTCGCCTCTGGAGTTCCCGGCAGACTCCCCCCGGTTCGACGCTGATCGTTCAGTCGCAGCTTCCTCGTCCACGTCAGAGGGTGACCCGAAATACGCGACAGCGAGGTCCCACGATTCACTCACGATCAGCATCGAGAGCGGGGCCAACACGAACAGGACGATCCCCAGATCAGTCTGTAAGAACGTAATCAGGACGCCCAGAAGTGGAACCGAAAACATCACTTTCCCAACGTACGCACGGGGTGGGACGAGATAGGGATCTGGCTCCTCGTTGGCGATTCCTTGTGTCTGGAAGAGTGTCTGATTGCCCTCCTCGACGATATCGACGACCTTGTGCGTCGTCGTTCCCCTGCTGTTGGGTGTGTGATAGGTAATCGTATCGTTGATCTGAACGGCACTGGGTGAATTCTGCTGGACGAAGACGACGTCCCCGGAGTGAAAGTCCGGCGTCATGCTGTTCGAGAGGACCACGTAGCCGCCGTAGTACGGAACGAGTTGACCGATCACGTACAGCAAGAGGGGAACCACGACGACGAGGATTAATACGAGTGCAATCACCTGCACGATCCGTCGTCCCGACGGTCGGTTGACGTTCATCGAGCACCCCTCCTCGGGTAGCAATTATCGGACAATTCCGTGCTCCGATTCTCGAATGCGTGGCTCATGGTCGATAGTATCGTGGTTCAGCGGCGGCTGGGGCTTCGACGGTACCCGACAGGAGATTCATCGTACAGTCTTGTTCGGTGTTGCCGGCCTCACAGGTAGCGTCCGTATTCCCGGCTGCACCCCCTGAGTCGGTGTTGCCGGCCGAGACACCCACGTCGTTCGTGACGACGTTTCCGGTACCGAGAGTTGAATCGCTATCCAGAGCGAGGCCCGATCGTTCACTGTCCTGGAACGTGCTAAAGGTGTACCCACTCCCGAACAGTACGACGACCGCGAGTGTCAGTGCGAGAAGTTTTGCAGTCTCCGACTGAACCATCACTTCTCACCCCCACAGGTACTGCCACAGACGGCCTCCCAGGTGTCGTCGTCGAATTCGAACTTCACGCCACAGCCGCTTTCGTCATCTTCGGATGGATTCGGACACGGGTCTCTGGGACACTGTCCGTCCGCAGTCGCGTCCTGGCCACCATGCCAGCGGAGTTTGGAATCGTAGTTCGAGTTGCTGGGTGTATCGTCGTTGGCGGTGTTGACGTGAACACTCCCGGTAGTCGACTGCCCATCGTAGTGGAAGTTTTCGAAATATTTGCCCTCGCTCGATCCGTAGTACAGCACCACCCACTCCGGGGCGACGTCGCTACTCCAGTCGATTCTGTACGGCTCTCCGTCTGCATCGTAATGGGGCGTGAAACTGATGTCGCCCGGTGAGATGCGACCATCTTCGATACAGAAGGCCACGAAACTGATCCCCTGATACTCACACGACGGGCAGTCCGTCCCACAGTCGACAGTACAGTCGTCTCCCCAGCCCGCGGGCCGCGTCGGATCCGGCTGGTGTCGGCGCTGCTCGGCGTACAGATCGATGTCGATCGTCAGCGAATCCTCGTCGACGACACAGAGATCCCCGACTGAAAACTCGAAGCCGAGACAGCAGGTGTCGCCAGGACGGAGTGGATCTGGTTCCTCGGAGCTTAGGTCGCGGTCGAGCAGAACTCCCTCACGAAGTGTCGTCAAGACATCACAGAGACGCCCAGAAGCAATCACTTGCCCTGAATCGACGCTTCCATCACACTGCTTGTCGTACCAGACCGTCAGATCGATCCCGCGCTCGAGGCCACAGCCGTCCGCCGGACAGCTCGTGCGTAGCCAGAGCCAGGCCGGGTTGTCAGAGAGCGCACAGCGGAGCGTAGCCTGCTGAGTCTCCCCGTTTGAGAGAGTGTCGAGAGTGAGTGTCGACGTATCAGTGGTCGGGTCACAGGTCTCGCCAGGCTGTTCCCAGCAGGTCGTCAGATCGAGTTCGCCGGCTTCGAAGACGTTCGGATTCACAGCCCCCCACGATTCCTGATCCCAGAAACCACCGGACAAGACACTCCCACTCGTGTTCTGGAACACCTGGGTAGCGTTCGCGCTCTCGTCATCGTCGTCAAAGGTTACCGCGAGTGCGCCACCCCCAACCGCGCCGAGCCCACCGATCGTTCCGATCCCGGAGAGAATCGTTCGGCGAGAGAGCCCCTCTCGACGCCCGCGTTCTGCATCCCCGTCGCCCTTGTCTGGTGTCACTGAAATTGCCTCCGTTGTAATCGCCGGCCGTGTCGGATCATGTGTCGCACGTCCCCGTAAGTACTCGTTGATTTACACAGCTCTGTGACCTGTTTAGGGCGTCTTTACCCCCTCACAGGGACAGTTTAGTTCGAGCATTGTTCAGCCCTGAATCCGATCTGGAAGTCGATGCTGTCTGTCTGCGCGATGGACGGGTCGACCAGTCCGGGATCGAACGACCACTCGATGCCGATGCAGAGCTGTTCACCAGGGGTGACGCAGTCGCCCCCGTCAACCCCCGGTCTGGCGTCGAGTGGCGTCCAGGTCGCGAGCGCGTCGGAGACATCGGCGATTGTCCCCTCGGCCAGCACTGTCTCACCGGGATCGAAGTCGCCGTCACAGCGGCCGGCGAACTCTGTATCTCCGATCATGATGCCCACGTCGTACCAGACACGCATCTGGATGAGATCCTGAAGCTCACCCCGATCGGGGCTCTCGTCCCCGGCGCGTTGCTCGGGTTCCGTAATGGTGTTCTCGTCGTAGGAGTCGTCGGGTGCGACCAGTTGCATCGAGAGTTGAGCGGCATCGACGGTGCTCTGTTCGTTGAGGCCGAGTCCGAAGTGGAGCCGACCCGTATCCTGTGGCAGAACGTTGCGGAGGTCGACGATCGGCCCGGTCGCGTCCACAGGTGAGGCCTGTTCTTCGAGCTTCGTTCCGTTGTACCACTCCGCCCAGTTCACGACCAGTTCGACGTCGGACTGCTGGACAAGAAACCGCTGGTTGTGGTTGACCTCACCGGAGTCGATGACGAAATACGTCCCAGTCGTCGCGGCGACTGCACCGAAGCTCCCCGTTGCGAGAAACCGCCGCCGTGTGAGGTCGTTCAGTCTCATGTCTGCTAATTTTTCGGTGTTGCTAGCGAGCGCCAGTGGCTCGTCGATTCCGGTAGGTCTACGCCTAGAAGTTCCATAGTTAACCACCAGTTACAGCGATGACGTCGTCCGGAAGAGAGTTGCTACCGATACCCAACCGATAGCATAGAGAAGAGGGTCAGTCAGGGTAGATATTCGAAACCGGCTCTCGCCACAGCGAATAGTCGTACTACCCGGACCAAAAGCTACGAACGATCAGATCTCCGAACTTGCGGGACGAAGAGTTGCATCCTGAGGCGGGAGATCTCGGCGAGAGAAAGAAACGGGGGCGACCGACCCCCGGCGATCGTGGCGGGCTACCCTGGTGTGGTGCTGCCACCTTCCGGCGAGTTGGCGTTGTTCTCGGCGTCAGCTTCCCCGATCGTGCCGTCCATCGGCATGCCGTTGTTGCCGACGTTGTGGCGGCACTGGATCGCGTCGAAGCCGAACTGGAACGCCAGGCGGTCGGTCTGGATGATGTTATCGTTGACCCCGGGGATGTCAGTGGGCACCCAGCACAGGACCCCGATGTACTCGGTGTCGGAGTTCTGATAGCAGTAGGTACCCTGGAAGTCCTCGGCGACGCTGCCGGCGAGTGAGTCCTGGGCGTTGAACAGGACGTCCGCACCATCCATCTCTGCGACAGTGCCAGCGAAGACCGCCGCGTCGGTGTCGACGATATCACTGGGCTGCTGGGCCATGCCGACCTCCATGACGTAGTCTTCCTTCGTGGCGTCGTCGAGTTCGTCGTCGGGTGAGTCCTCGGTACCGTCCGGGAGGTCGGTCTCGCCGGTCCAGATCTCGCCGGGGATGTTGTCCCCGTCGTCGTACCAGATGATGCATCGCATGTGCTCGTCGAGGTCACCAGATCCTTCATCCGATTCAGGATCTGAACCTCCTGGGCCCTCCTCTTCGAGACGTTCCTCGAAGTCCTCGAGAGACGTAGCAGTGATGAAGGAGTTCGAGAGCGTTCCCGTGTCACCGGGGCCAAGTTCGCCAACCTCCCACTGCATGGCGACGTCGACGTCGTCAAGTTCGAATCCGTCCTCAGCCTGCGTCGGGTACTCGTCGCGGTTGTTCCAGGGGCCGCCGCTCTCGGCAATACCGATCGAATCGTCGTACCCATCCAGGTGGTGATTTACCGAGTACTCGCCTCCCGTGAATCCCACGTAGAGGTCGTTTCCCGGACCACCGGCGTCTTCCTGGAACTGCCAGATGTACTCGACTTCGTTCGTCGTGTCCTTCGTGTAGGTCGCGCTTTCGCCGCCAGCGCTGCCGACGTCGTAGTCCACGTACTGAGCGAACCGGAGGTTCGAAACGGTCTCGGTCGAACTCAGGTTCTCGAATTCGTAGTCGACGTCGATCGTCGCTTCACCTGAGTCGAGTGTGACCATTCGCCGCGCGCGCACGGTGACACCATCGAGCTCCATGTCGATCTCGGCCTGGTAGGTCGTCCCGGCCGAGCCGTTCGCTGGATACGACGTCACAACAGTCGACTCACTGGTGTCGTCGGACCGCGCGATATCGCCGTTCCCGTAGAGGAAGTAGAACTCCTCGTACAGCGTGTCGACTGTCGACCCGTCGCCGAACGTGTAATACCAGTCGTCGTTGCCGCTACCAAGGTCTCCAGAACTACCGGAGTCCTGTTCTCCAAACGCGACCTCGTACGTGCCGTTGTTGATGAGGATGTCGTCAGTCCCGTCGGACCCATCGGGCGTGTGACCGTTGACCTTGTCCTCGGGTTCGGTGATCCCGTTGTCCTCGTCGGCGTGTTCCTGGTAATGCCATCCCAGGAACGCGGGATTCCCGGAGACATGCGCCGACAGGGTCGCTTCCATGACGTCGCCGGGCTTGACGTCGGTGAGTTCGATGATCGGCGGCGGCTGGTCGACCATGTTCGGCTCACCGTCTTCGTTCGTGTCGCTGATAGCGATTAGTTCGTCGGTGCTATCGATCCAGTCGTAGTACCGGACCTCCCAGTCGACTTTGAGGTCGAGTTCGCCGCCCTGCATGACGTTCGGATCAGTGGAGTTGCCGAACTTCTCTTCGTCCCACAGCAGCGACGTCGTCGTCGCACCGCCGACGAGGCCAGCGCCACCTATGACTCCCAGGCCGCCGAGGATCTTGCGCCGTGAGAGTCTGTCGCTGTCGTTAGTCATCGTCGGCGTGGTGCTGGGCGTTGTTTTCGGCGTCAGCTCCCGGGAGCGTCTGGATCGGCATCCCGTCCTCGTTCGTGTTGTGTCGGCACTGGACGGCCTCGAAGCTCACCTGGAACTCGAAGCGGTCAGTCTGGACGATGTTGTCGTTGACACCCGGGATGTCGTAGGGAAGCCACCACTCCATCGCGACACAGCCGGTGTTCGACGGCGCCTGGCAGTACTGGCCGAACTGCTCGGCGGCAGCAATGCCGGTTGCGTTCGGGCTGAGTAGCACACAGTCTTCGAGGCCGTTCCAGTCGCCGTCTGCCTGTCCACCGATCAGTTCGTTGATCGGCATCGGACCGGCGATGATCTCCTCACCACCGGCGGAGTTACAGATCACCGTCCGGACCGTCTCCATGGCGCTCCCGAGTTCACTGTAACTGCCAGCGAACAGCGGGCTGAGACCGTCGGTCGACAGCGCGTTGGCGTAGCTGATGTCGTCGTTGGACGGATTGTCGTTGATGATCACCGGCAGGATCTCGATGCTGTCCAGTTGGGCGTCGGCGGCGGTCTGCTCGGCCTCCGAAAGCGATGTTTCACCGGGTTTGCCGTCGGTGAACACGACGATCAGTTTGCGGACATCCCCGGGGAAGTCGGCGTTGCCGCTGGGGTCGATACCCTCTTTACCGCTCGCAGCAGCGGTGAAGCCGCCAGGGATCAGCGATCGGTGAGCCCGCTCGATCCCAGTTGGGACCGACGTCCCGCCGTCCTCGACGTAGGGCCGTTCGGCCTCGTACTCGTCAGGACCGTTCACACCGTCATTGTCGGTGCCGTTGTTGACGGGGTCCTCGGTGACGAAGTCCGGACTGAAGTCCGTGGCTGGTCCGAAGAGGTTCTTGAGGTCCTGATAGTCGTTAGTACCGTTCCCGTCGTCGTCGCCGGCGTTCGCGGGCGTGAGCGCGCGGTCAAGATTCGCCCCGAGCCCGCCGTCGTCGAAGCCGACCTGCGTGCCGTCGTCGTCGTCTCCGTTATCGAGGTTGTCGAGATGGTGGAGATTGACGGCGGTGCTCACGCTCCCGACTTCGATGTCGCCGCCCCCACAGCTGGCGATCGCGGAGAGCAGGTCGACGTCGTTTCCGAGATCCGGGTGATCACCCATGTGTGCCTTGATCGCTTCGAGTCGGGTGTTGTCACCAGCCTGATTGGCGTCGCCGGTGTTGTCGTCGACGTCGGGCGTTCCGGAATACGGTTCACCCATCGATTCGGAGACGTCCGTCACGAACATGACCTCGACCTCTCCGCCCTGGTGGAGGTTGTCGCAGTTGCGGTCGTAGAACAGCTTGGCCTGGATGTGATCACCCAGGTCGCCGTCCTCGGTGCCGTCGGACTCGTCTGGCGTGTGTCCGTTGACTTTGTCTTCCGGCTCGACAATTCCGTTGTCCACGTCGGCGTGGACCTCTCCACACATCGAGACGAATCCGGGGTTGCCAAAGAGGTGGTAACTGAAGGTTACCTCACCGAAGTCGCCCGGTTTGACGTCTTCGAGTGTGACGACCGGGTCCGGCTGGTCGTTCGGGCCATCGGGACCGGCTTCCTCTTTGACGATGTCCTGTTTCTCGATGACAGTGTCTTGCCAGAGGGCGGTGAATACCTCCTGGTCAACGGCGATCATCGGGTTGTTCGGTGGGAGGTACGTCTCCCCCGGCTGGAGATCTTCGGCGCTGTCGATACGCCGGACGTCGTACTCTGTTTCTGTGCCGATCCAGTCGACGTAGTGTTCTTCCCAGTCGACCGCGAGGTCGAGCGCGCCAGCCTGCAGGACGTTCGGGTTCGTCGCGTTGCCGAACTTCTCTTCGTCCCACAGGAGTGAACTCGTCGCTGCCCCACCGAACGCGCCGGCCGCGCCGATGGTTCCGAGCCCGCCGAGTAGCTTCCGGCGGGAAAGATTTGGTTTCTCGTCGCTCATTGTCCTATCCTGTCACCTCGTTATGCACCGGGTGAGTTGGCGTTGTTCTCGGCGTCAGCTTCTCCGATCGTGCCGTCCATCGGCATGCCGTCGTTGCCGACGTTGTGGCGGCACTGGATCGCGTCGAAGCCGAACTGGAAGCTGAACTGATCGGTCTGGATGATGTTGTCGTTGACTCCGGGCAGGTCTCGCGGCAGCCACATGAGCCAGCCCATGTACTCGGTCACCGAGTTCTGGTAACAGGCAGTCTCCGGGAAGTCTTCGGCGACATTCCCTGCCACGGCGTTACGCGCGTCGAGGAGGATATTACTCGGTACGCTGGCCAGATCGCCGGCGTAGAGGACGCCGGGTTGGGTGTCGTCGAATGCTGCGGAAGCGTCTTGGATACTTGCAATATCCATTACATATTGTTCTTCATCAATGTCGAGCTCCCCGTCGTCATCCGAATCAAGATTAGGTCTGACCTCGTCGTGGAGGTTGTCCCCGTCGTCGTGCCAGATCACGACCTCCACGTAGTTCTGGAGGTCGCCACCTGGTGTGCCGTCGGACTGGTCGGGCGTGTGACCGTTGACCTTGTCCTCGGGCTCGTTGATGCCGTTGTCCCCGCGAGGCTCATGCGGCATGGTATGGCCACCGAGGAACGCAGGGTTCCCGTAGACGTGCGCGCTAAGCGTGACTTCGATCACGTCGCCGGGTTTGAGGTCGTCCAGAACCACCTGAACTCCTTGTTGGCCCTCTTCAGCCGGGAACAGCGGTTGTGGCTGATCGACTTCGTTCGGATTCTCTTCACTCCCCTGTCCTGCACTGCTGAACGTCGGATTGCCCATCCAGTTGTAGTACGTCCCTTCCCAGTCGACCTTGAGGTCGAGCTCGCCTGCCTGCAACACGTTCGGGTCGTCTGCGTTCCCGAATTTCTCCTCGTCCCATAGCAGCGACGTCGTCGCTGCGCCACCGAGCGCCCCAGCGCCGCCGATTACAGCGGCAGAACCGAGGAGCTTTCGTCGTGAAAGCGGTAGTTTGCTATCTTTTGACATTGTCTTTCCTCGTTTGTTGGCGGTCACGGTGGGGCCCCACTATCCCAGGCGACACCCCGCGACCTGTGAAAACAATGCACAAAGACCCCCGTAGTTGTAAACTGCCTAGCAAATTTAGCCTGGCCGAGTCGACCCTTACGACGGCCGTTCACCCGGATGCTGGGCTGGTAAACGGACGCTACGGACTCGTCTCGAGGAATCGGCGTTCCTGCCGTGAACTGCTGGCACTCAGTCCCGAACGCCGCTCCGTGCGGGGGTATCGCTCAGGCCCTGGTTGCAGTAAACGCATTCTACGGAGAGTAGCCGGTGCCAAACTAAGTGAGTCGCACGGCTGAATTACGCTCGATGCCACGTATCGATCCAGGACGGTGGGCCTCGGTGCCGTCGATCCGGTCCAGTTCGGAAACCCTCTCCAGAGAGACGGTCTTCGAGATGCTGAAGAACACCCGCCGACGATACGTCTTCCACATCCTCAGCCAGCGAGCCGAGCCCGTGACATTGGCGACGCTGAGCGAGGAGGTGGCTGCCCTGGAGTACGATACGGCGGTCGAGGATCTGACTGGCGATCAGCGCCAGCGGATCTACGTCTCACTCCGGCAGACGCATCTCCCACGACTCGACGACGCGAATGTCGTCGACTTCGATTCTGAAGCCAATACCGTCGGACTGGCCGAGAACGCGTCTGATCTTCAGGTCTATCTGGAAGCGGTCCCCGACGACGACATCCTCTGGGCGCAATTCTATCTCGGGCTGGCGGGTATCGGCGCCGGACTCCTGCTGTTCCTCTGGCTCGACGTGCCTCCGCTTTCGACCTATCCGGCACTTGTGGGTACTGTGATGCTTTCTGTCCTCGGCGGCTCGGCACTCGTCCATCACCGACATCTGCAGCGGCGCCGACTCGGAACGGGTGAGTCCCCGATATGAACCTCGAACGTACACCCTGTGGAGGTGCGTGATCATGGCTCAGAGCGTCTCCGATGGCCACCCTGAGGACGGTGACGATTCCGGATCAAGCCAGTCCGTTTCACGAGACGACCTCTTCGAGATGCTCGGGAACGACCGCCGCCGTCGAGCGCTCGAGATCGTCATGGAGCGTGAGGCCGGCGTTTCCGTTTCCGAGCTCGTCGAAAAAGTCGCCGCCCAGGAGTACGACAAACCGGTCGAGCAACTCGCGCGATCGGAACGAAAAGCCGTCTATACGGCTGTCGTCCAGCGTCACCTGCCGAAACTCGAGGAACGAGGTCTCGTCTCTCGTGACCGCGACGCTGGAGAGGTCACCCCCTCGGAGACGCTCGTCGACCTGAATATCTACTTCGAAATCTCCGGCGATGGTCGGTTTCCGTTCAGTGTCTACTACGTCTTGCTCTCGGGACTGGGCATCACTCTCCTACTGGCCTCGGCGATCGGTATCCAACCAGTCGGGACGTTCTCACCCAGCAGCTGGCTGTCGCTTACCCTCGGGTTACTGGGCGTGACAGCCCTGGTCCACCTCCACCGGATGCGGCGGCTGAGTGTCGACTCGACGGGTGTCGAAGACAGTACTGAGGGCTCCACCCACCATGTCATCCTTTCGGCCCTCGCCTCGGGAATCGCAGCCGCGGCGGGCGGTCTCGTCGGTGGGGCAGCGATGTGGGGGATTCTCCACCACGTCATGTTCTTCACCCCGGTCATCATGGCTGTCTACGGCCTCGAGACGATGGATCTCACGATCGTCGCACACTTCGCCCATAGCCTGGTCTTCGCGGCCGTGTTCGCTGCACTGCTCTCACAGCGTTCGCTTCGCCTCGTCTCCCAAACGGTGGGTGAGACAGTCGCCCTCGGAATGCTCTACGGTGTCGGACTCTGGGTCGTCGTCGAGGGCATAGTCGTTCCGGCCATCTCAGACGTTGTTCTGGCGACCCGATGGGAGGTGTTCGGTGTCGACCTGCTCTATCTCCCGGTGAATGGGCTCGCAGCCCACGTCCTGTTCGGCGCACTACTCGGCGGAGTCTTCGCGTCCACGCGAAACAGACTCGAACGATCGATCGCGGGCTAGCCCGTGAATTCGACCTGACTCCCGGTGGCGACCTGTCCGTCCGAACCTTCTGCTACTGCCTGGAAGACGTACGTCGTCCCGTAGCTGTCGTAGAAGTCCTCGCTGAAGGACCCTGTCGAACTTCGCGAGTGGGTATCCGTCGTCTCAAGGGTCGAGGACTTCGCGCCTTTCTCCCAGTACTCGAAGTAGACAGTCACGGAACTCGCGCCGCCGAGGTCCGTCACCGATCCGTTCAGCGTCGCGCGAAGCCAGGTTTGTGAGACGGATCCTGTCTCGACAGCCAGTCCACCGCTGGTCTCGCTTTCGGTGGTGAACGAGACTGTCGAGCCGGTCTCTGAATCGCCGTCACTGGCCTCAGCGACGGCACGGAACTCGTACTCGGTCCCTCCAGTGAGGTCCGACAGACTCTCGCTGAACGAACCGGTCGCAGACAGCGTCTGGATAGCTGTCGTCGACCATGAGGACGCCCCGACCTGTCGATACTGGAAGTAACAGTCTGCGCTGTCAGCGCCGCCGAGATCAGTGAGCGATCCCGCGAGCGTCGCGGCGGAATCAGAAACACTCGAAATAGAGCCCGTCGAGACAGCGACGGGCGTGTCCTGTTTGTCGGTCGTGAACGAGACTGTCGAGCCGGTCGTCGAGTCACCGTCGCTGGCGTCAGCGACCGCACGGATCTCATAATCGGTTGACGATTCGAGACCGGAGAGATTCTCGGAGAATGACCCTGTAGACGAAAGGGTCTGTGCGGAGGTGGCGTTCCAGGAGGACGCGCCACTCTGGCGATACTGGAAGTAGCAGTCCGCCGAGGTCGCGCCGCCGAGATCGTCCAGCGAACCCGCGAGGTCGACCGACGAGGTCGAGACGCTTGAGATGGAGCCAGTCGAGACAGCGATGGACGTGTCCTGTTGGTCGGTCGTGAACGAGACTGTCGTGGCAGTCGTCGAGTCACCGTCGCTGGCGTCTGCGGCGGCGCGGAAATCGTAGTCAGTGCTTGCGGAGAGATTGCTGAGGTCAGCACTGAACGAACCGGTAGACGAGAGCGTTCGCGTCGCCGTCTCGTTCCAGGACGAAGTACCGCTCTCGCGGTACTGGAAGTAACAGTCGGCCGAACTCGCGCCGCCGAGGTCGTCCAGTGAGCCCGAGAGCGTGGCGCTGTTCGTTCCGATCCCGCTAGCGCCGCTCGTACTGACCGCGAGAGTCGCCGTCGACTCGGTCGTGAACTCGACGGTACCGCCGTCTTTCCACGCGCCGTCTGACGCCTCGCCACGGGCTGCGTAGACGTAGACCGTACCCGGATCGAGGCCTGTCGCGTCCTCACTGTACGAACCTGTGCTGTCGAGCGAGTCCAGGCCGACGAAGCTCGACGTCGAGGACTGGCTACCCTTCTCCCAGAGCTTGAAGTAACAGCCGGCGCTATCGGCGCCGCCGAGCGATTCGAGGTATCCGTTGAGCGTTGCCTGGTCGGTCGTTACGTTGGTCGGTTGGTCGGTCTGCATCGTGAATTCAGAAGTCTGTGTGTCGGCGAGTGCTGCGTGAACGTCCAGCAATCCATTACCCTGTTCGGTCGAGCTGAGGCCGATATCTTCGGCTGTCGAGTTGAGTCGGTCGCGTGCCTCCGAGGCCGTATATCCGTTGGCCATCAGGAGGCCACCTGCACCTGCGACGTGTGGCGTCGCCATCGACGTGCCTGACTTGTACGCCGTTCCCCCGGGGACAGTCGATCTGACGTTCGCACCGGGCGCGGCGAGCTCGACTTCGATTCCGGTCGAGGAGAACTCTGCCAGTTCATCGGTGTCGGTCGTCGCCGAAACGGCGATAACCTCCGAGTATGCGGCAGGGTATTTGACGCAGTTGTCACACGGCCCGGCATTGCCGGCGGCGGCGACGAGCAAGACGTCCCGCTGTGCAGCGTACTGGACAGCGTCGTAAATCGCACTGGAGCCAGAGCTGGCTCCGAGACTCATGCTCGCAACGTCCCAGCCCTGGTCGGCGACGTACTTGATACTGGCCGCGACATCGGAGTAATTTCCGTAGCCACTGCAGCCCAGAATCTTCACGGCATGTAACGTCGCGTTGGTGGCCACTCCGACGACGTCGGTTGCGTTGTCGACGGCGTCTGCGATCCCCGCGCAGTGTGAGCCGTGATCGTTGTCGTCATCCCACGGTTCGTTGCACGGATTTCCATTGGTGGTACCACAATCACTGTCGTCGGGGTGTGTCCCGCATTCGACGAAGGCTTTCCCTGCGCCCAGGTTGGCCTGGAGATCGGGATGATCACTGTCGATACCCGAGTCGAGGATCGCAATATCTGCTCCGTCACCAGTCATTCCATCGTCGTGGGCGACGTCGGCGTCGACGCGGTCGACGCCCCAGGGGAGGCTCTCACCGAGTGCCTGGACCAGACCGTCTCGTTCGACGTATCTGACATCTGGCCGGTTCTGTAGCGCTTCGACGGCTTCCTGTGAGAAGCGCCCGGCTACTGCTTTTCCACGGGGACCGAAATTGAGTTCACGATTCACAGCGTTCGCTTTCGAACTGACTGCACTCGCCGCGAACCCCGGTTGGATCCCGACGATGTACCGATCGTTGTCGTCTGAGGGCGGTGACGCACCGGCACGCCCGGCGACCGCGCCGGCCGCCAGACCAGCACCGAGATGCTGGAGGATTCCACGCCGACTTATTCGTTCTGTTCCATCTGACATCGTGTCTGGTTGAGATTCCGAATCTTGGAGTCTTAAGCCTTGAGAACCAATTATCAGGGTTAATAACGATCAGTATGGTGGGAAATAATGTCGGCGATTCAGGATGCCGTCTTCTCTCCGATTAAGGAGGGATTACCGTAGACGACGGCGTCGGTTTCGACAAGAACATCCAGTTATTCTATCAATATGTATTGAAGCCATCACTTATATTCGTGTAACGATCAGTATCACGTATTATTTTTCCAACTAGAAAGGGGTAGCCGATCCCATTTCAGTCGAAACCATACACAACTCCAACGGCGATACAGTATTCATTTTGTCAATATCGAAGTCGACACGCCAGTCCAGCCACTTTCGACGACCAATAAAGTGGGGTGATCCTGGGTCACTCGAAGCGTTCGATAGCGGTGATCTCGACGCCGAGGTCGAACTCCTCGTCGACGTCGATATCCCATCCGCCCCTGACGTCGACCCCTGAATCCAGCGCACGGTTCAAAAGCGCCGCCAGTTCGGCCTCGAATTCAGTGGCTGTCATCCGGTCTTCTGTGTCTGAATCAGACATCGAATCGTCACCTTCGGACCCGTCGAGAGATGTGCAACACGTTCATTGGCTCTGATATATTAGGAACTAATTCATTGTTGCTACTTTAAATCATCTATTTGTAGATATCCTGAGATGCCTTCCCTGTTCCGTCTCAGGGATCGGTAGAGCAGACGTGGGGTGATTCCAGATCCGGAATACAGAGATAGTCTCAACTATGGTACCGTTCGAAAATGTCGGAAGGGGATGGACCGTGGGGGTGGGAGCTCACGGGGAAACGACCCTTCCCGTACTTTCCACGCGGAAAGCAACGTATACTACTACCCCAGTAGAATTGGATACAACCATTGGACCTCCAAAGGGGTTAGGGCAGGGACAACTATCGACGGAATGTTCCCGATCAACGCAGCATCGTGCCGAAAATCAGGGAGAAAGGCCCGTGGTTCAGTCCGTAGTGGATGTCAATGTTCGGTGAGCGTCGGCCGACTCGGCGGGCCGCTCTCGTTGAGTGACGATTTGCTGAGTGTCTTCATCGCGCGACGAATTCGAGCCGAGACTGCCTGATCGGAAATGCCGAGTTCCTCGGCCAGTTCGACCATGGTCGTCCGTCTCGGAACGTCAAAATAGCCTTTCTCCAGCGCGAGTTCGATAGTTTCACGCTGGCGTGGACTCAACAACTCCGTGGACATCTTCTCGGAGTGGCTGCTGACGACCCGCTCGATCGACAGCGAGACATCGCGGTCCGTGCACGCTTTTTGGAACCGACTGACGGCGTCGTGTGAATCGAACCGAAGCCGAAAGTCCCACTGTTCAGCTGTTCCTCTGGCTTTGACGATGCTGATCGAACTGTTGGATAGGCATTCCAGAAAGCCATCTGGGTCGTCGTCCCATTCGATTCGGTAGAGGCCCCTGTCGTCTTCGAGCTGGACGGGATGTACCGATTTCACGTTTGACGTGCGCCGCAACAGTCGTTCGAACATCGCTTGATCACAGGTGTACGCCCACAGGTACGGGACGGCAACTTTCCCAACCGGCACGGACCGTTCGAACTCGACCCTGACGTCCCGCAGGTTCGACAATGACTGACCGAGGTCGAATTCAATGCTCTGCACGGACAGATCGGTCAGGACGACCATTGCTCGATCACCCGCCCGTGTCGCGACGTGAGGTACACCCATCGATCAATCTGTCTCGGACGCTCTCCATTCCCCCAGGCATCGTACTATTGTTAATGAACGTGAATGATTATAAAGCTATCAATCTATCAATTTTTGAATGCGTTCATTCCTGAGTGAAAGGGAGACACACGGTATCGAGATCCGGATAGAGACGTACACTGAGGCGCCTATTTCACCATCAGGGCAAGAACGGCTTAAAAGTTCGTTGGAAGGTCACACTATGTTGTCACATGCTCCGCTGGTAAATCCCTGACCACGTGCTCTGACGATGGATTCACACACGCGACCAGACGTCGAACTATGTGTTCGCTCTCTCGGTCCCTCGGTGTCAACTGAGCGACGGGAGAGAGTTGTACAACGACTCCAAACACTCGAAGACGAGGGGAAGATTCACGACTACAGGATCACAATCTATGGCGACGGATTACTTCCGAACGTAGCCTCTGCTAGGTCCGACACCGGAACTGCGCTCTATCATCGACTGCTCTTGCTCTGGCAGTGGGCAACTATCAACGATGGCGACCACGAACGGTTCGTGACGGTCAGAGAGATACAGGAACGACGGCGGAGACAGTCGTACGTTTTCGCCCCGATGATCCTGCTGGAGTACGACAGGACGCGACTCCACTTCGGAACCCCATTCGAAACGTCAAATCGGGTCTACAAGATCGAGGAGCATCTCGACGCAGTCGACCCTGCCTCACGAACGATCCTCCCTGCGAGACAGACCGCCGAGAGTATCGAAGATCCAGTCCGAACGGGGTATCGAAATACGCCATCAGATCACGCTCCGACAGAATCGCGGCGGAAAGTGTCCGATAAGGCGTAAGCGCGGGAATCAGAAGGCCCGATTCGTGAGGGGGACGACCAGCCTGTCCTCACGCGTGACCGTCTACGATAGTTCGTCTTCGATGACCGATCGAAGTTCGGCGATATCGGTCACCTCGTACGTGATCGATTCGCTCCCGACATCGATAGTCACTGAACCATCTCCAGTCGAGTCGCCGAGTTCGACGACTGACGCGATGCCTTCGAAGGCGTCTCGTACAGCGTCGGGTTCGCTCGTCTCGATAACGACTCGGCCCGGCTGTTCGTCGAACAGAGTAGCAGGGTCGTCGAGAGAAACGGTGGCCCCTGCCGCTTCGGTGATCATCTCCGCGAGCGTGACGGCCAGGCCCCCGTGGCTCACGTCGTGCGTGGCAAGCGTGCCGTCGAAGTCAGCCACTTCCGCAATCGTCTCGATCAGCTCGCCTGGGTTCTCCGGCAGGTCGGGGAACTGATCGCTGCCACCGAGGCGAGCGAGCAATTCCGAGCCCCCAAGAGCCGGATCCTCGTCCGTGGCACCGACAAGCAAGAGCGTACCCTCGCCTGACAGCGAGAGCGGCGGGGCATCGTAGCCGTCCTTCGTGCCGACCATCGCCAGGGTCGGCGTCGGCGGGATCGGACCAGAGGCCGAGTCGTTGTACAGCGAGACGTTCCCACCGACGACCGGCACGTCGATCGCCTTGCACATGTCGGCGAGGCCGTCGACGATCCCCTTGAAGCCGCCGTACACGTCGGGTTTCTCGGGGTTGCCACCGTTGAGACAGTCGACGGCGGCCAGCGGTGTCGCTCCTTTGGCCGCGATGTTGGTCGCGTTCTCCAGGCCGACTGCCTGAGCTCCCTGGTACGGCGCGGCCGTCGTCCAGTTCGGATCGGCACCCGAGGAGATAGCGAGTCCTTTTCCTGCTTGCCTGACAGCAAGCACCGCCGCGTCGTCGCCCGGCGGCGTGGCCGTTCGGACCTGAACCTCGTGATCGTACTGTCGATAGACCCAGCGCTTGCTTGCTGTATTCGGAGCACCGACCACAGTTTCGAAGGCTTCGTCGAGATCGAAGTCGGGGAGATCGCGTTCGGGCTGGGCGGGCTCGACGTGCTCTAAGTCGTTCATGGGTGCGCCGTCACCGAGGAATTCGGCGTCGCTGTCGACGACCGTCTCGCCCTCGAAGGTGCAGTGATACGTCCCCTCGGTGAGTTCACCGATGACCGAGGCCTGCATCTCGAAGCGCTCGGCGATTTCCTGGACGCGCTCGACGTTCTCGGGCGTGACCTCGTAGACCATTCGTTCCTGGGATTCAGAGAGGAGAATCTCCGTGCCGTTCATCCCGGGTTCGCGCTGGTGGACGTTCGAAAGTTCGATGTCAGCGCCGAGGCCGCCCTTGGCAACCAGCTCCGAGGATGCGCCACCGAGGCCGGCTGCACCGAGGTCCCGGGCGGATTCGACCAGATCTTCGTCGATGAGCTGTTCGTTGGCCTCGATGAGCAGTTTCTCGCTGTAGGGATCGCCAACCTGCACAGCGGGCCGGTCCTCGGTTTCGGCGTCTTCGGCCAGATCCTCGCTCGCGAAGGAGGCTCCACCCATGCCGTCACGGCCAGTCTCGCGACCGAACAGGACGAGTTTGTTGCCAGGCTGCTGGGCTTCGGCAGTCACGAGTCGATCGGCGTTGGTGAGGCCAACGCAAGCAACGTTCACCAGGGGATTGCCCTCGTAGTCGTCGTGGAATGCGACGCTTCCTGTGACGGTTGGGACGCCGATACAATTCCCGTAGTGAGAGATGCCCTCGACGACGCCCTCGAAGAGATACCGGGAGTGTTCGCGGTCGAAATCACCGAAATAGAGGCTGTCAGCGAGGGCGATCGGGTAGGCCCCCATCGAGAGGATGTCCCGGACGATGCCCCCGACGCCCGTGGCTGCGCCGTCGAAGGGGTCGACGTAACTGGGGTGGTTGTGGCTCTCGATCCCCATCGCGATGTAGGTGTCGTCGTCCGCGTCGTTGTCGGACAGCGAGAGAGCAACGACGCCGGCGTCGTCGCCCGGCGGGATGATAACATTCTCCCCATCGGTATCGAACGCGCCCAGAAGGGGCTGGGAGGAGCGGTACGCACAGTGTTCACTCCAGAGGTTCTCGAAGAGAGCCGCCTCGGCCTGTGTCGGTTCGCGTCCGAGATGTTCGGTCACGAGTTCGCGGTCGCCGTCGCTGAGACTCATTATCGGTCCCTCGCGCGGGCCCAGACAAAGCGCTTTCCATCATGAAATGGAAGCGAGTCAATCGAGAATACCTACGCGAGTGCTCACACCTTTGAATCCGAATCGAGGATACGACGAGCCACGGCCTGGGCAACGTGTTGGCCCTTGTAGATTCCTGGTGCAGTGGCGACGACGGCCCGTTTGACAGTGCCATCGAGCGTCCGGACTCGGAACTCGGTTTCTGGAGTGGGTTCGCCTTCCTCGAACAGCAGTTCGAACCGGCCGAGTGCCCTCTCGCGATCGTCTTCGATTAATAGCTCAGGCATCGTGACGCCTTCGAGGGCGGCCACATCGGGTGCTTCGAGGAAGTCCAGCGCCGCATCGTTGACGTAGACAACCGCGCCGGACTCGTCGAACACCATGATCGGGACCGGTGCGGTGTCGATGAGGTTGTGATAACGTTCGTCCGCTGCCTCGGCTGCCGACTCCGCGCGCTGGCGATCGACGACGTTCTTGATCCGATTGGCCAAGACGTCGTACTGGTCAGTCGTCGCCTCCTTCTGCAAATAGTCGTCGACACCCGCGGAGATGGCTTCGCTGGCAATCTCCTCGCTTCCTTTGCCAGTATAGAGAATAAATGGGAGATCTGGCCGCTCAGCCCGAATTGATTTCAGAAACGCCAGCCCGTCTTTTCCGGGCATGTCGTAGTCGCTGACGACGCAATCGATCGAATTCTGGTGGACGCGGTCGAGACCAGTTTCGGCGTCGGTCGCCGTCTCGACGTCGAGCCAGTCGTGTTTGTGTTCGAGAAACTCGGCGACGACCTCACAGAGTCCCGGCTCGTCGTCGACGTGGAGAACAGTCACCGACCCAGACTGGTAAGCCGCCATCTGCCTACCAAGAAGTGTGTGGCCGAGAATAAATGTCCATCGGCGATCAGAACGGGAGCTCGGTGCCGCGCTCGGTCGGCACCTCGCCGTCGTCGTCCTCGCCGAGGCCGATATCGTGCCGAATCTCGCCAGTCTCTGCGTAGTGCTCTTCGAGCGCCTGGAGCCGCTGATTGACGAGCGCGCTGTCGGTCAGCATCTCGTCGACTCGTACCTTGACTAGGTCAAATTCGTGGGCGTCGCTCTCGCCGTTGAACGCCCGGAACGCACCCAGCGCCAGCGAGTCACCCTGTGGACAAAACTCCGTCGTCGGCGTGAACTCCGCCAGTAGAATCGAGGGGTCGTCTGGGTCGCGTGCGTACCGGAAGCCGGCGTCGGGATGGCGGGTGTCACGGTTGAGTTTCGCGAGGTTGTACCCGAATGTGACGTCGTACACACCGCGTTCCTCGAATACCTCGCGGGCCATTTCGTGGATGGCGACGTGATCCGCGCCGGTCAAGAGATTGGCAGCATCGAGAAACGTCCCTGGCTCGGGCAGGTTCTCCTCAACGTAGGTGTCCTGTTCGTCAAACGTCTCCCCGCCGCCACCGAGCGATGGGATACCTGGCATGAGTAGGCCTACGAACTGCCGCTCCCTCGGCGTAGTCCCGAATATGTTCGGGCTATTCGACGACGACAGCGCCTTTCATCCCTTGCATTTCGTGTGGCATACAGTAGTATAGATACACGCCTTTCTCCGAGAACGTATGAGAATAAGTATGGCCGTTAGAGGCACTGTAATCAGAACTCAAGGGCCCATTCCCCTTGGAAGCGACGTTATGACTATTGCCACGGCCGGTCCACTTCCAAGTTACAGTCGTTCCTGCCGACACCTTGATAGCCGGCGGCCCGAACGCGAAGTACCCCCTGTTGCCTTGCACGCCGACCATGACTTCGGCCTCGTCTCGACCCGTCAGATCGACCATCGATCCGTCGAAGTTCGACGAGGCAGACACGTAGTCGCTGACTTCGCTCGGCGCTTCGACAGTGTCTGCGTCGTAGGTCGTCCGGTTCACGTCGCCACCGCCGCCACAGCCGGCCAACGCTACGCCTGCTACACCGGAAACCGCTGCGAGGTATCGGCGTCGTGAGTGTGTCATTACTCGGAATCTGAGGACTGGGGATAAAAGCCGCTGTCGATATTCCCGCCGGGTGAGAACTGCACGGCTCCGAAAACGAGGTCGAAAAAGCGATATCAGTCCGCGTTCGATCAGACGCTATGACGCGACACAGCAACCTGGATCACGCGTTTCTCGCCAAAGCTGGATTCCTGGTCGGGCTCGGCCTGTTCGTTTTCGGTGTCGGTGGGGAACTACTCGGCCACTCAGTCCTCCATAATCTCCCCGCGTGGGAATACACGCTGTTCGGATACGCTGAAATTGTCGGCCTCGTCATCGGCTTCTTCTCGCCGTGGGTCTTCGGCGTGGCCCTGCCCCTCCTCGAATAGCGCGCTCGTACTGCCTGCAGTCAGTCGTACTTCTCGGGATACGCGTTCGCCAGGAGTTCGTCCTCGTCATCCAGACGCGTCCGGATCGGATCGATCACGTCGGAGATGTAGCCACCCGCTGCGTTCTTCAGATCTTGCGGGTGCAGCTCCTCGGAGACGAAGTCGGCTTCCAGTTCGTCGTAGCTCTCGTAGACGAGGTCGCCGCCGTACTGTTCGGGGCGCTCGACCACGAAGTCTTCGCCCTCCTCTTCGAGAATCGGGAAGACGAGATACCGAACGTATTCCAGAACGCCGTTGTCCTCGACCTCGCCCATCGGGCAGTAGGCATCGTTCAGCTTCTCCTGAACGTCCTCGTGCGAGTCGTTGAGGTTGACCTTCGAGGATTCTTTGGAGGCACTCATCTTCCCGCCCGAGAGTCCCGACAGGAGGGGCGCGAAGAGACATATCGGGGCCTCGCCACCGTGGTCGGCAAGGATCTCTCGGGAGAGCATGTAGATCCCACGCTGGTCGACGCCGCCGTAGGCGATGTCGGCGTCGAGCGCGTCAACGTCGAGCGTCTGCATCAGCGGATAGAGGAGGCCGCCCAGCTTCGGCGAGTCGGACTCCCGGACGACCTCGCTCGCGGCGCGCTGGGCGCGTGAGATGGTCGTTTCGGCGGCCATCCGAAGCAGTTCGAGCGAATAGTCCTCGTCGAGCTCGAAGTCGCTCCCGCGGACGAACTCGATCTGCTCGGGGTCCGCGCCGGCGGCGTCGATCATCGCGCGGATCGTCGTCTCGTAGTAGCGCGATCGGGCTTCGAGCAGGTCGAAGGGGCTCTTTTCATCGTCCAGATGCGCGTGCAGGTCAGCGATCAAGACCGTGACCTCGAGGCCGGCCTGGATGAAGTCAGCGAGTTTGCGCATCGTCGTGAAGTGGCCGATGTGCATCTCGCCGGTCGGCGCGTAGCCGATGTAAGCGCTGGGCTGGTCGCGGTCGGCCAGTAGCTCACGTAGCTCTTCTTCAGTCACGACCTCCTGGGTGTGGCGGGTCGTCAGATCTACTCGCGCGTCCGTGTCCATACCACACGTTGCCCTGTCGGTCGGTAAAACGGTTGTTACTCTGTCCGGCGACGCACCCAAACCGAGCAGGGCTGACGATCTACCAGCCAATCGCCTCGGCCAGTTCGTCTCTGAAGTCTTTGATCTGGGCGTAGCGCTTGCCAGGATCAGTCGCCATCGCCCTCGATACCACCTCGTTCAACCGATCGGGAACGTCGACGACCGAGCGTGGCGGCTTTGGCGGGCCGGACCGGATGGCTTCGGGCAGCGCGCTCGCGCCCTCGAAGGGGGGCCGACGAGTGATCGCGTAGTACGCCAGTGCACCGAGGCGGTACATCGGCGTTCGATCCGTCCGGCCACCGTCCAGTTCCTCCGGCGCGGTGTAGTGACCGACAGACGTCTCCCCGAGAGCGCGATAAACCTGATTCGTCAGGCCCCAGTCTGTGAGTGCGCCGCTCCAGCCGGTGCTGACGGCCCTGACCTGAACGTTGTCGGGTTCGGCCCCACGGAGTGGGACGTCGTAGAGCATGGCCGTCTCGTAGGCACTCGCGATGTCGTCGATCACGTCGACCCGCGTCCGGAGGCCGAAGTCGTCGATCTTCTTCCGAAGGGGGGCCTCACCAGCGTCGAACGCGATCCAGGGTGAGGGGCCGATCCCGTCGTCGTAGACGGTCGCGACGTGGCTGTTGTCGCTGATCGTCTTCCAGTTGTCGACGACGTCGAGGAACGCGTCGACGATGTCGCGGTCGTCACATAGCTCCGGGTCGAGTGCCACGATGGCAGCGTCGCCGCCGTCCTCCCAGCCAGCGCGATATCGTCGGAGCGGCCCCTCCGTCGGGACGACTTCGACGTCGGTCAGGTCTGGGACCGCCGCAGCAAGCGCGCTGGCTGGCGTCGTCCCGGAGGCGACCGCACCGTCGCTCTGCTCGTCTGCAAGCGGTCCCGTCTCGTCCTCGACGATCCGGTCACGATCGAATCTGACTCCCGAGGAGTCGATTTCGTTACGGACGAATCGGTGGTCGATCGTGCGGCGTTTCGTGCCGTCGGGGTCGTACAGATCGAGATGTTTGAAATCGTACGCCTGTTGGACCTCACGGCCGTAGCGAGCCGCTAGCTCCTGGTCGTCGGTCGCGTAGAAGGGCACGTCGCCCGCGCGAGGAAGGATCACCCAGGTCTTCGTCAGCGAATCGTATCTGACGTCGAGGTGTTCGAAATCCGGATTCCAGTACATCGTCCGGACGCTCTCGTCGCTATCCCAGCGTAACAGACATGGATGACCGCGCTCGTCCATCCGACGTTTGCCTGCCCGCAGTGCGTCCATCTGGGTATCGTGAACGGAGTAGGTCTCGCCGTCGCGCCTGCCCGTGTTGTAGGCTTCGAGGATCCAGTGGGCGCCGCCTTCGATGATCTCGAGTGGCGGCCGGTTCGGCGGTGGCTCGAACGTCTTCGGATCGGACGGTGCTGGCGGATCTGCACGGGGCGACATCAGGATGCTCGAAGATTTGTGAGCGACCGATAAGTAGGTTGTCCACCCCGAGCACGCGAGTGGTCCGCCGTGAAGAGTTAAGCCGCTCCCAAAGCGTGTGCTAGATACGGACAATGTACGAGCACATCCTGCTCCCGACGGACGGCTCCGAGGAGATGAGCGCCGTGATCGACCACGCAGTCTCGCTCGCGGCTGTCCACGGCGCGGATATCCACGCCCTGTACGCGCTCGATACGGCCGCCTTCGGCACGCTCCCGATGGAAACCTCCGCGGACGCGATGGCGTCGCTCCTCACCGAAGAAGGCGAGGCAGCACTCGACGCCGTCGAAGCAGCCGCTACCGACGAGGTTTCCGTCTCACGCGAGGTCGTCGACGGCTCGCCAAGCCAACGCATCGTCCAGTACGCCCGTGATCAGCCAATTGACGTGATCGTGATGGGGACTCACGGCCGCGGCGGGCTCGACCGACTCCTGCTCGGCAGCGTCGCAGAGCGAGTCGTCAGAACCTCGCCCGCCCCCGTTCTCACCGTTCGCGTCTCAAACGAAGCGTAACGTCTCGTCGGTGTGATCGATCTGGCGGGGGGCGTTCAGTCATCGATGGGGCGCAGGTGCTCGCAGTCGCCGGCTGTCACCGTCCGTCGCTCGCCCTCGTGCTCTATCACGAGCGTCCCCGGAAACGTGACATCGACTGCCTCGCCGACGACCGTCTCTGCAGGGGTTTCCACGCGGACGCGCTGGCCAAGCGTGAGCGAGTGATCCTTCCAGGCGTCGAGCACGGATTGGGGGGATCGCAGATGTTCGGCGAGTCGATCGAGCATCGGTTGGATCAGTTCCCGCCGATCGACGTCGCCGACGAGCCCTCGAAGACTGGTCGCCCCCGTCGGGAGCGTCTCCGGATCGATGTTCGCGTTCAGGCCGATCCCGACGATCAGCCATTCGATCCGGTCGTGTTCGCCCGCCATCTCCGTGAGAATCCCCGCAAGTTTGCGTTCCCGATCGCCGACGAGCACATCGTTTGGCCACTTGATCCCCGCATCTACACCGACGGTCGCGACCGCTTCAGTGACGGCGACGGCGGCCGCAAGCGTCGCGATCGGGGCATGTGCTGCCGGGAAGTCGGGCCTGACTAACAGGCTACACCAGATTCCGCCGCTCGGGGAGGCCCACGCGCGGTCGAGTCGGCCCCGACCGCCGGTTTGCTCGTCGGCAAGAACGACGACATTCGTGTCACCCGCTTCGGCTCGCTCTCGGGCTCGCGCATTTGTGCTCGGGATCGACTCGTGAAACTCGACATCGTAGGGCGCTTCCAATCCGTACTGGACCGCTGGGCCACCGAACTCTGGGATCGAGACGAGTGCGTAACCAGCCTTTCTACTCTCGATCTCGAACCCTGCCCCGCGGAGCGCGTCGACGTGTTTCCAGACCGCGTTCCGTGAGATGTCGAGCTGGGCGGCAAGTTCGGGCCCGGATACCGGTCCCGAAGCGAGTGCGTCCAGCACCGCCCGGCGCGTCTCGTGCATGGCCGGTCATACACCCGGCCGGACAAAAATCCCGTCTACCGCGTCCCCTGTGTTCCCCAGCGATCGAGGGCTTTCGCCAACTCTGGTGAGTCCTCGGCTGCTGCCGACAGCGACCGTCCGTCCGACGTTGCGTCGATCGCGGCGCGAAACGCCTTCGCCCCGGCGTGGCTTCCGTCGGGGTGGCCGTGGATTCCGCCGCCGACCTGCACCGCGATGTTGGATCCGAGTGCGTCGATCAGGTCCGGGACCAGCCCCGGATGAAGACCACCCGAGGCGACCGGGAGCACGTCGGTCAGGCCGTGGAGGTCGCCGGTGAGCCATTCGTTGATCCCGACGGTGTCCTCGTTTTCGAGTTTGCCCAGGCCCGCGGTCCCGGTGTGGAGTTGATCGACGCCACAGAGGCGCGATATCTGGGCGAGCACCCGCATCGAGACGCCGTGGTCGGGCACCCGATCGAACGCGGCGTGCATCGCGCGGTGGGCGTGGATCGCCAGCCCGTGTTTGTCACAGCGTTCGCGCACCTGTTCGACCATCCCCCAGCCAGCGGTGATCACGTCGACCATCACGTACTCACAGCCGTGTTCGGCTGCCAGATCGACCCGTTCGAGCATCTCCGGCCCCGGACCGGTGACGTTCACCAGATAACTCTTGGGCTCGCCGGTTTCCTCCTGTGCCTTGTCACGCATGGCGAGACTCTCGGTGAGGCGGTCCTCGTAGGGGTTGAACGCCTGGTCGGTGAGGTTCTCGTCGTCTTTCAGCAAGTCTACGCCACCGGCCCAGATCTCGTACCCGATCTGGGCATGCTGGTCGGTCGACAGTCCTACTTTGGGTTTGGGCACGCTCGCAGTGATCGGTCGATCCCCCGCGTCGAAGATTCGTTCGCGGACGGCCGAACCAAACTGCGGCCCAGGAAAGCTCGCCGCCAGCTGTTCGGGCCACTCACAGTCCAGCAAACGGATCCGATCGACCGCCTTCATCCCCATGATGTTCCCGGCGATACACGAGAGTACCTGGGCCATGCTCCCGGGTTCGAACAGCGCGTCGGGGTAGGCGACGCGCACTCGCCCTGCAGAGACGTCGAACGCTCGTGCACTCAGATCCGTGATCGACCCTTCGACCTGGAGTTCGGCCCAGGTCCCATTGGAACTCTCCGAAGCTATCCGGCCAGCGACGGCATCCATGTCCAGCCCCTCCGCTGGCATGACCGCAAACTCACAGACGAGGTCGCAGTCGGCTGGTTCGTAGTCACGATCGAGAAAATCCGTGTAGCTGATGCCGGCCATACTCCTATGGTAGGGTGTGACACCCCATAAAGCACCTAGTCGAGATCGGCCGCCAGGTTGGCAGCTGACTGGCCGTCGTCAGGCTGCTCGACATCCTCGAAAAGGTGCCAACGTTCAGTGTGCGTGGTCGACTCGCCTGGATCGAGTTCGATCAGGGGGCCGACCGTTTCGAGTTCGAGCAGCGGGTCGATCATGAACACCTCGACAGACGCGCCACGATCCGGATACGTCGCTGTCGGATCGTGTTCAAAGGTCTTGACGAACGCCGTCCCGTCGAGGACGTATGCAGTCCAGCCGTCGGGGACGTTCGCGCCGATCTTCAACTCCTGTCCGTCGTCGTGGTCGACGAGTACGTGGTCGTCGACGTACTGGAGCCGGTCGTCGCTCGGGTCAGTACTCGGCCAGAAGACGAGTGATCTGTCGGGCAACAGTTCGCTCGGATCGCCGTCCGGGAAGGGAACGACTGCGGTTCCCCCGGGTTTGCAGACCGAGATTGCCCACGGAGCGAGCTCGACGCTCCAGAGACCATCGTTGGTCAGTTCGTGTGTGATTTCCACGATCGGTTCGTGGGGAATCATCTCGATTTCGATCGTCTTCTGGATGTTCGTCGCTTCTTCGACCGGCTGGACCAGTCGGCAGCCACGAGCGGTTAGCTCGTACTCGATTGGGTCGTTGTCAGGCTGGTACGTCCGTGGGTGGGCCTCCGGGCTGTGCCAGAGGCGGTGGCCACCGTAGACTTCCCACTCGTTGCTCTCGGTGGTCCCGACGACGTTCTCGTCGTGGAAAAAGACGTTCTCCCCGTCGACCAGTCGGAAGTCGACGATTCGCGGCCCGACGTCAGTCGTTGCGACGAGTTCGAGATGGCCGTTGCTGACTCTGATGCAGTGCTCCCAGCCGCGATACGCGATTTCTTCGACCTGAATTGCTGACATAGATCGGCTCCAGTCTGTCTGCAGAGTTCGACAGTCCGCTTGGTCGTACTCACGCGCCACGGACGTAATAAAACCTGAGGACAATCCGCGCCCACCGTCTTCACACGCTGGCCGCGCCGACTACGAAACCTGTTGTACCTGCTGGGTCGACTCCGTTGGTCCATCAAGCGGCTCGCTTTCGAACACGTCGACCCAGAGCTCACGAAGTTCACGGCGGCGCTGCCGAATCGTCTCCGGACAGACGTCACCGGCCGTGGCGGCTGCCGACTGCGAACACCTCGGCCCATCTCCGAGTAGCGACACCGTGTAGCAAGCGCTAGCTGCCAGCCCACCAGGATCCCGGCCGCTATGCACATTTGCGTCGATAGCCGCTTCCAGCAGTCGCCGTGCTCGTCGCTCGCTTTGGTCGGCCAGGTCGAGCGCCGAGCTGATCTGCGGAAGATACTCCTCGACTGCTGGCGGTTCGACAGCAAGTTCGAGTTCGCGTTTGAGGTGTCTGGCGTCGCGGGCAACGCGGCGACGTGACTCGGAACTCGCCGTCACGATCTCGGCTAATCTCCGGTGGACGCCCGAGCGCCGTACGGCGAGATAGACCGCCGCCGCAGCGACTGACTCACAGGGCCGACCGTATAGCAGTCGCTCCTCGACGGCACGCCGAAAGACCGTCGCCGCCATCGTCTCGATCCGTTCGCCGATCCCGAGTCTCCCACTTAGTCGTTCGATCTCGGCGATTCCGATCCGCCGGGAGTCGCCGATTGCGTCGGTCGCGACACGACGCTGCCAGCGTCGCTGGCGACGAAGCCGCCGTTGTTTGGACTGGTCAATCCGTCTGGATCGACTGTCCCGCGAACAGTCTCCAATGTATGTCGAGAGACGGTGTCCTGGCCGCAGTGGAGGCCCGCCACCGGCGGTCGACCGTGACACTCGCCGGGACGGAGGTGCACTCGAATTTTCTGAGTTGAACGGGTGTCCACACGATCGACACAGCTGCTCGCTCGCCGTTCGGTTCACTATCCGGGCGTGACACTCCGGACAGGTGTCGGTTCTCCGTTCGTCGTTGGAGGAGTATTCCATCGTTGCTACCTCTCGCGCCGCTTGGCCACTCGGACGACAGCAACAGCTACTGACGACACGAGACGTGGGAGTCCACGGGGACCAACCTGCGGGGACTCTCGCTGGCCTGGGCGTGTGGCTAATTATCTTAGACAGGCAGGTATAAATCCATTGGATATAGTGTGGAAACTGGGTACTCAGGACGTGAGTAGGAACGTCACTCGGTACGATCGATATCAGCCGATGGCGGGTCACCCGGACTGGAGTCGTTCGAGCGCATCGAGACAGGTAACTCACCGCTGGTGTCGTCGAAGACGACGTGTGAGTGTGGATAGGCAATCTCGACATCAGCGTCGTCCAGTCGGTCCCAGATCGCAGTCTGAACGTTCGACCGCGCGGCCAGCAGTTTGTACGGTTCTTCGAGCCAGTATCGGAGCGTCAGATGGACGCCGTGATCGCCGTACTCGTTGATGTAACAGGTGGGGCCAGCCGGGTACCTGGCTGCGCCGACACGGATTGAGGGACCACCACTGATGACGTTCTCGACCTCTCTGGCGGCGTCTTCGATGAGACGTCGGGCTTGTTGGAGGTCACCCTCGTAAGTGACGATAATATCAAGTGTCTGCCGCGTGCGTTTGTCCTCGGCCGAGTAGTTGATCACGTCTCGGTCGCGGATCGTCCCGTTCGGAATGACGACGAACGTATTGTCGAGCGTGAAAATCTTCGTATACCTGAGCGTGATGTCTTCGACGAACCCACGCTGGCCCGTGTCGACGATTTCGATCATGTCGCCGATCTCGAAGGGCTGGTCAGCCAGCAAGAAGACCCCGCTGATGAAACTACCGACGATCGGGGCGAGGACCACACCGACCACGGCTGTGAAGACAGTGACCTGCAGGGCAATCTCTCCGAGTCGAAGTCCGTAAATGCTGAGGATAGCGAAGAAGCCACCGAGGTAGACGGCTCCTTTAAGGGCGCGGATTGCCAGCCGCGTGAGACTCGGTCGATCCGATCGACGGGCGATCCGCCGACCCAGCAGGCGAACGAGTACCTGCGCGATGATGTACGAGAAGACCACGACGAGGATTACCTCGACGAGGTTGACGATCCACGGGGGCACGAATTCGTCGGCGCGTTCGAGAAGATCGGTGATCGTCTCGGTCACGAGTGGCGTCTGCCCGATGGCTCCGTAAACAAACGACCCGACGACGCCACCTCCGGTCATGCGCAAGGGGACACTCGGGGCATAAAAAAGGGTTGCGCCACAGCGAGCGACGGGTTACAAGACGTCGGTGGCTCTACCGTCTACCATGGCCAATACGACACCGGAATTCGACGTTGCGTACGAGGGATCGCCTGGTGAGATCCTGCTAGCGGGGTTCGCGGAGTACGGTCTGGCCGGGCTGACAGCGGTCGATTACCTGGTCGAGCAACTCGACCTACAGCCACAGGGCCACGTCCGGGCCAGGGGGCTCCCGTCAATCACGCCGTTCGAGTCGGGGACGCCGCGCCACCACTCTCGGTTGTTCACCAGTCCTGACACGGACGTGATCGTCCTCGTGGGGGAACTTCCGGTCCCGGAGTTCGTCGCCGAGGAGTTCGCCGAGAGCCTCCTCAAGTGGACCGAACGGGACGATATCGACGAGCTTGCGCTCTGTTCGGGCGTCCCGTTCGCGCACGGCCCTGACGACCACAAACCGTTCTACGTCGCGACCGAACCCTACCAACAGCAGCGACTGACCGACACCGATCTGACACCGATGCACGGTGGCTACCTTGAAGGACTCAACGGCAGCGTCATGACGCGCGGACTCACGACCGGGCGGCCGACTTGCCTGTTCACGACGCCAGCTCACGCCCAATCACCCGACGCCGAGGCAGCACTCCGGCTGCTGGACGCCGTCGTCCGGGTCTACGATCTCGAACTGGACACTGCTCCGCTGGAGACGTTCGCAAGCGAAGTTTCGACGTACTATACCGAACTTGCCCAGCGCGTCGAGCGGACGGGTGAAGAACAGTATCCTGACGACCGGATGTACATGTAGCGCCGCTGGCTTCAATCGTACCGCTTGATCCCGTCGTCGGTGACGATCGAGTCGAGCAGTTCGACAGGTGTAGCGTCGTAGTTTGGATTCTCGACGACGAACCCCTCGGCGGGCTCGCGCATGACCTCGCTCACGGAGCGGAACTCGTTCTCGAACTGGAAGCCGCCCGCTGGCATCTTCGCACTCGCGCCGACGGCCGTGACTGGGACGCCAACGTCGGCTGCCGTCGCGGTTATCGGGTAGGTGCCGATCCGGTTGTAGAGGTTTCCGTCGACAACGCTGTCCATCCCGACGAGTACGCGGTCACATTCCGAGAGGAAGTACCCACAGCCACTGTCGACGAGCAGGTGCGGATCGATCTCGGGGATCTCGGCGAGGGCCCGGGCAGTTTTGCGGCCCAGATAGCGAGGGCGGGCTTCCGTGATGTAGACGGTGAGTTGGTAATCTTTCTGGGCTGCGAGTTCGAGCGTCCGGAGCACTGTCGTCGAGTAGTCGTGCGTGAGCAGCGTCATCCCGTCTTCTAGCATCGTCAGTGCCGTCTCGGCGGCCTCCTGTTTGGCCGACTCGACAGTGTCGATGACGTCGGCGATGACAGTGTCCGTGAGTTCCTGGGCTTCCTCGACAGTCGAGAGGTTGGCATCGGTGACGGTGTCGACGATCTGTCGCTGGGTCTTGTACAGCGACGCGTGTGATGGCTTGGCCCGTCGGAGCGCGCTACTGTTTCGTTCGAGGGCGCGGACGTACTCCTCGACGGTCGGGAAGTCGTCGTCCAGCAGCGACCTGAGGGCGTCAGCGGCCTTGACGGCGACGACAGAGGAGCTGTGAGTCTGCATCTCCTCGATCTCTTCGATAGTCTGGTCGATCATACCACACTCATCGGTGCTTCTCTCCAAAGGCTTTCTGCATTCCCCCGCTATCCGGTATCCGCTCCGAGATCCTGGCACAGTATCTCGATGGCCTCCTCAGCGTCCTCGAGAACGTGCGAACCGTGTGAGACCAGTACGGTTTCGACCTCGACCTCCTTGAGACGTGAAACACTCCGTCTGGCCCGGGCGTCGTCGGTGTTAAACCGTGCTTCGATAATCGCAAGCGGGCCGGACCACTCCTCACTCGCGGCGAACACGGAGTCGCTCCCGACGACAGTATCTCCCGCGAGTAGGGTGTCGCCCGTCCGATACGTCATATTCCCGGGCGTGTGTCCCGGAGTTGCGATGGCTTCGATTCCCCATCGCTGTTCGCCATCTTCGAGCGTGACGTCCGGGTCGATCCCGGCCGCCCGGAGTGCCTCGGCATCACGCTCCGGAATCGCAACCTCGATGTCGAGAGCGTCCTGAAGGGCTGGGACCGCACCGTAGTGATCGATATGGGCGTGCTCGACCAGCACGACATCAATCTCGTGTGCCCTGGCGACCTCGATGACCTCCTCGGCAATCGATTCGTCGCCGCCGCCGATCATGACAGTCGTCGCAGCTGCCTTGACGACGTGGATCGACAGCGGCTCGACGTACTCGCCGTAGGACCACTCGATCGAGACAGTCGTGACGGTCGGGCTGACCTGCATACCCACGAATCGTACGGTATGGGGTTGTGCGTTTCGCCAACCAATATATCCGGCAGGTCCCGAACGCCCAACACCGTCGAACACGTAGAGCAAGTGTGGTCAGTATCAAACAGATCGACGGCCGACGGCGACTGGTCGTCGAGCGTGAGGTGCGCGCACCAACTGACACCGTCTGGGACGTACTGGTCGACACGAGTTACTGGCCTGAATGGGGACCGTCCGTCCGGGCAGTCGATGTCCCAGTCGAGCGAATCGAGCGAGGGACGACCGGTCGGGTCCGGATCCCGGGTGGTTTGTGGGTTCCTTTCGAGGTGACTGTCTGTGAACCCTATCGCTGGTCGTGGGAGGTCGCGCGGATTCCGGCGACCGGCCACACGGTTGACCCACTCGGCGATGGCCGCTGTCGGGTCGCCTTCGATATGCCCCTCGTTGCCGGCGGCTACGCACCTGTCTGCCGGAGGGCACTGTCACGGATCGCAAATATCGTCGAGGGAGAAGAGGCCCTCAATCAGTCGTAACCTCGAACCGTGCCCCGCCGCTGCCGGATTCGGTAAGGACGATATCCCAGCCGTGCGCGTCGACGATCATCGAGACGATCGCCAGTCCGAGTCCAGTGCCGGCTTCGTCGGTCGTGTAGCCCTCGACGAACACGCTCTCGCGCTCCTCTTGTGGAATTCCAGGTCCGTCGTCTTCGACGTAAAATCCGTCAGCTGTCGTGCCAAGTCGAACGGTCACCACACCCGAACCGGTGTTGGGACCGCCGTCTGTGGCCGTACTCTCGGGTGGTTGAACTGCGGCTGCGTGTTCGATGGAGTTCTGAAAAAGGTTCTCGAACACCTGTTGGAGACGGCTCGCGTCGGCTTCGACGGTCGTCTCCGTAGTCAATGAGAGATCCAGAGTTGCTCCATCAGTCTCGACGGATTTCCACGCGGCTTCGGCGATCTCGGCGACCGAGACGGGTTCGGTTTCGTCGACAGACCGGCCCTGACGGGCGAGCTGGAGGACGTCGCTGATGATGCTCTCGATCCGGTCGTGGGCCCGCATCACCGCCTCCAGACGGTCAGTCTCACCGGTCTCGTACGCATATTCGACGTGGCCCGTCGCGACGGTCAGCGGATTTCGCAGATCGTGACTCACGATGGTCGCGAACTCTTCGAGGTTCTCGTTCTGGCGCTTGAGTTTTCGTGTTTGGGCTTCCAGTCGCTGTTGTTGGAGCTGTTTTTCCGTGACGTCGTGGATGATCGCGACTCGACCATCGACGCTGTCACCTCTCCCACCAAGGTCCGAGAAGACGATATCGTAGCACCGGCGAGTACCGTCAGTCGTCTGTACCCATATGCCATCGAATCGCCCCTCCCGGATCTCCGTTCCGAGAAACGGGAGTTGATCGGCTTCGAAGGCGTCGGTATCGAGGAACGTCTCGACGCGATCACCGACGATCCGTTCGTCAGTCGCGCCCAGCATCCGTCTCGCTACCGGGTTCAGGTCGACGATCCGGTTGTTCGTATCGAGGACGATGACACCACTGCCCATCTCCTCGATGACTGCGTCTCTGGCGATGGGCTCTAGATCCTGAAAGCGATCCCCGAACAGTCCGTAGATCCGTTCGACAGGGAGCACCTGCAAGAACGAGTCGTCATACAGAACCAGGATCGAGAGCGTCTCGATTCCGAGAAACAGCAGCGGCCCGAGTACCGTGTTCGTAAACGGACTGAGGCCGGCAACGCTGGCGGCGTGTCCCGAGACCATCACCGATCCGATCAGCACGAACAGGAACGTGCGTCGCCGATAGACGTTTCGCGAGTGTTGTAATTTTCCGAGGAGCAAGGCAATGCCGGACACCTCACAGAGATACCCGTACGCCGCGAGGGCAACGTACAGTGGGCCTGGGGAAAACGCCAGCGAGCCCACGAATTGGCCACCGTCGTTCAGGTAGATGGAAGGGCGGATGATGGCCCCGAGAACGAGTGCGGCCGGAATCACCCACATGACGACCGACCGTCCCCTCGTTAACCACTCATCCCGTCCCGTGTAGCTCGCACTGAAGAAGGTCCAGGACACCGCGCTGAGGACCGCGCCAGCCATCGCCAGATACGCAGCGCCGCCGACAGTCCATGCAGCCGGTCTCACCAGCGCGATAGCGTCGCCCAGACTCCACAACGCGACCCCAAATGCCGAAATCGACAGCCAGGTCGCCCCCGTCCGTGGCCGGTTTTGCCAGAGTGCATAGCTCACGACCGCGGCCATCACGACCACGATCCCGAGGACGGCGATGAGCGCCTGGGGCGACATCTACCCTCCGTATTGTTCGCACTCGGTAAAACCAATATCGGCTAGGTATATCGATTGATAACTGGGTTGGAGTACGGGGTGCTCGGAGTCAGACCCGAGTCGTTTTGGGGGATCCAACCGACGTCTGTTCCATGGACGATCGAGTCTACGAGCACGCCGAGACGCTGGTCGACTGGAGCGCCCGGATCGAGCGCGGGGAGAACGTCGTGATGACCATCGCAGAGGGAGCCCACGACCTCGCGGTAGCGACTGCGGAGGTGTTGGGTGAGCGCGGCGCAAACCTCGTGTCGCTATATCGATCCGGCGAAATCGGACGGGCCTATCTGACCGGCCACGGCGACGAGTTCGACCCTGACCCTGCGCACGAACTTGCACTGTACGAGAACGCAGACAGCGTCCTCATCCTCGGTGGAGACTGGAATGCTGCCGCCATGGCAGACGTTCCGGGGGAGCACCAGAGCGCCTTCAGCAGGTCCCGACAGGCAATCCGCGAAGCCCGGATGGACACCGACTGGGTCTCGACAGTCCACCCGACCCGGGCGATGGCCCAGCAGGCCGGGATGAGCTTTCCTGCCTACCAGGATTTCGTCTACAACGCTGTCCTCCGTGACTGGGAGTCCCTCGCCGCAGAGATGGGGCAGTTGAAAGAGATACTCGACGACGGTAGCGAGGTACGGCTCGTCACTGACGGCACGGATCTCACGATGTCGATCGAGGATCGATCGGCCGTCAACAGCGCAGCATCCGTCGAATACGACTCGCACAACTTACCCAGTGGCGAGGTTTTCACCGCGCCCGAGAAACCCGAGGGCACAGTCGTCTTCGACGTGCCGATGACGATCAGAGGGCAACGCGTACAGGATGTCCACCTCGAATTCGAAGACGGCGAGGTGGTCGACCACAGTGCGGGGATGGGCGAGGACGTGATCCAGGAGGTACTCGAAACCGACGCGGGGGCCAAACGGCTGGGCGAGCTCGGCATCGGGATGAATCGTGGCATCGACCGCCCGACAGACTCGATCCTCTTCGACGAGAAGATGGCCGAAACTGTGCACCTTGCGTTGGGACGGGCCTACGGCTCCTGTCTCTCCGAGGGCGAGTCAGGTAACCAGAGTGCAGTCCACGTCGATCTCATCACTAGCATGGACGAGGGCTCGCGGCTGGAGGTCGACGGCGAGGTCGTTCAACGTGACGGCAAATTCAGGTGGGAAGACGAGTTCGAGGGCTGACGCATTACAGGACTCTCGTGAGGTCGTGAATCGCTTCGGCGATGTCAGTCATCACCATTTCATCAACCTGTGCGACGCGTTTCGTGACCTCGTGATCAGGAAAGACGTGAAGTGACCACGGACTGACGTAGCTCGGATAGGTCTTGAGTTCACCCTCAGTGAGCGAGTCCGGCGTCAACGAAACGGCGTCCTCGCGCTCCGTAGAGGTGACGACCGCGACTGTGTATCGATCACCGAAGAATGGACGGCTACGGTTCGAGACGACGAGATAGGGACGAATCCCACTCTTGAATGAGGCTGGCGCGAGGACGACGCTCCCTTGCGCATACGCCATCTTCAGGCGTTCTCTCCGAGATCAGGGGCCTCCTCAGCCCATCCTTCATCTCCGTAGGCGTCGTCGCCGTACTCCGCTTCGATCATTGCGAGACTGACGACGTTCGCGACTCGTGACGTCGCCACGTCGTCGGCAATAGCCCAGTACGAATCGACTTTCCGAACGAGTCCTTTCTTCTGGAGACGCGACAACGTCTTGTGGACGCTCGAATGCGGAACTGCCGTCAACTCGGACAACTCCTTCGGAGTGAACCCCATGTCGGGATGGTCAAGCAAGACAGCCAGTAGCTCGTGTTCGTTCGTCCCTGGTTTGACCGGCGGCGTCTCGTCGTCGGAATCTAGGTGAATCGGCATTGGAATGTCCTCGGTGTCAGTCCACGTCAGTGTATGTCCGTGAATGAGATGAACGTTTCCCCATGTCGGGCTTTCGACTCGCATGTACGTGTCTCTCGTCGCAATAATTGACAGTGGGCCTTTTCGAGATCCTACTTTCGAGCGGCAGGTCCAGACCCTGCAATTGATACCGTCTGAAGACGGAGGATGGCGTATGCGGTACGAGGATCAGGGGCTGGACGAGCCACACGCCGACGACGAGCGGTGGGTCTCAACCGGGCCAGGAGACGGCTCGCTTCCCCGGACGGAGGCCATCAAGGACGAACGCGTCCGCAAGTGGGACGTGGCGACGCCGAGCGCGACGCTGATTGGGCGCGCCGAGAGCCCCGATGGCGATCTCTCGGAGACGATCCGGCGGCTTCACGACGAACAGCATCCCGCGATGCAGGGCCACAGCGAGCGGATGCACAGACTCGACAAGATCCGGATCGCCCACGCTATCTGCTCGCGGCTGGACGTCACACCCTGGGAGCGCGACCGCGTCCTCGGGATCATGGCCGAACTCGATCTGACGGCGTTCGGGAGCCAGCGAGCCATCCCGACGGTGACGCTCGTGGTCGTCAGCCACGTCGTCGACAGCGAGCGCCAGCGACAACTGGGGTTGCACGACAACGAACGACTCGCGGACCTCTCGGCCGACAGCATGGAGCGGCTGTACGAACTGTTCGATCCGATCACGGACGACGAGACCTTTCAGGACTACCTCGACGAACAGGATCTCACGACGACAAACATCAACCGCCTCAAGCGCGTGCTGAAGACCCAACTCGACGAACAGGGCATCGAAGACGCCGTCTTCGGGCGCTCACCGTTCCGTGATCCGAATCTGCCGTCGGTCGACGGCGGAACGTCCGAAGACCGCGAAGAATCGGCCGATTCCTGAAATCTACTTGTCCGGACCGCGTCCGGCCTCGCGCATGTACTCATCGAGTGTTTCGGCCATCGCGTTTGCGAACGCGTCGTCGTTGACGTCCGTCTCCATCTCGACCAGTTCGATGACGTCCTCGTCGAGGTGCTCGCGAATCGTGTCGAACAGCGCCGCATCGGCCTCGGGATCGTAGAAGTCCTCGCCCTCGACGTCGATCATCGAGACGCCGTTCAGGGGGAGGAATAACGCCGTCGAGCCGGCCGCGGCGTTCAGTTTCTCGGCGATGATCTCGCCGAGTTCGGCGTTCTCCTCGAGCGTGGTCCGCATCAGTGTCACCTGTGGATTGTGAATGTGGAACTTTCGGTCCTCGAACTCCTCGGGGACCGAGTCGCGGGGCCCGAAGTTGACCATGTCCAGCGCCCCGGTGGAGACGACTTGGGGCGTCCCCGTCTCGGCAGCTGCGTCCAGCCGGTCGGGACCGGCGTTGAGGACACCGCCGACGAGTTCGTCGGCCCACTCGGTCGTCGTCACGTCCAGCACGCCGTCGATGACGCCCTGGCGGACCAGATTCTCCATTGCACGGCCGCCCGTCCCAGTCGCGTGGAAGACGATCGTCTCGTATCCCTGGTCTTCGAGGTACTCACGGGCCGTCTGGACACACGGCGTCGTCACGCCGAACATCGTGATTCCGATGGTCGGCTTCTCCTCGACTTCGACGTCGGGTTCGTTGGTGACCATCCCGACCATCGCGAGGGCCGCGTTGGCGATGACCTGCCGAGAGAGCTGATTGAGGCCCTCGATATCGGCGACGGAGTACATCATCGTCACGTCCTTGGCGCCGACGTAGGGCTCGACGTCGCCCGAGGCCATCGTCGAGACCATCAGTTTCGGGACGCCGACCGGTAGCGCACGCATCGCCGTGGTCGCGATCGAGGTGTTGCCCGATCCGCCCAGTCCGAGGACGCCGTCCAGGTCGCCGGACTCGTGCATCCGCTGGACGATGGCTGCCGCGCCCTCGCCCATCGCCCCCATCGCCTCGCCACGGTCGGCATCCTCGCGAAGGTGTGCCAGCGTCGTGTCGGCAGTCTCGGCGACCTCACTCGCGGTGGTATCAGGTTCGAACTCTGGTTCGTCAATCACGCCCGTGTCGATCACGTGGACATCGACGCCCTGCGACTGGAGGACGTCCCGGGCGAACCCGATCTCCTCGCCCTTGGTATCCAGTGTACCAACGATGACGACGCTCATGTTCCCTCCACGTTTTCGCGGGTCGGCAGTTTCCCGGGTGGGACGATTTCACATTCTGGGAGATCACGGAGGACATTTTCGGGGCCGGGGGGCGAGTACACCGCGAGCAACAGCAGCGGTTCCCAGCCGGTGTTGACGGTGCCGTGTTCGACACCCTCGGGGACGAACACCATCTCGCCCGCTTCGATGTCGCGCGTCTCGTCGGCGACCTCTTGCTCACCCTCCCCGCGAAGGACGTAGAGGATTTCGTCACTGTCGGGGTGTGTATGACGTTCGTGACCTTTGCCCGGTTCGAGTTTGACAACGCCCGCACTGAAGCGCTCGCCGCCGGTGACCTCGGGGGTGCTCAGCCACTTGAGTACGCCCCAGTCGAACACCTGGCTCTCGACGTCGTCCGGTTCGACGAAGTACTCGTGGTCGGCCATCTCAGAACTCGATCTCCTTGAACTCGCGAGCCTGGTTCTGGATGGCCTCCTCCGTCGGGAGGCGCTCGATGCTGGACGCCCCGAAGAACCCGACCACGCCCTCGGTGTTGTTCAGCACGTACTCGGCGTCGTCCGGCCAGGCGATCGGACCGCCGTGGCAGATCACCATGACGTCCTCGTTGACGTCCTTGGCGGCGTCGTGGTGGGACTGGACGCGTTCGGCCGCCGCTTCGAGGTCCAGCGCAGTCTCGGCACCGATGTCGCCAGACGTGGTGAGTCCCATGTGTGAGACGATCACGTCCGCGCCGGCCTCGGCCATGTCGCGTGCGTTTTGCTCGCTGAAGACGTACGGGCAGGTCAGCATGTCCTGCTCGGCTGCTTCGCGAATCATCTCGACTTCCTTGTCGTATCCCATCCCCGTCTCTTCGAGGTTTTGCCTGAATCCGCTATCCTCGTCGATGAGGCCCACGGTCGGGAAGTTCTGGACGCCCGAGAACCCCCGCCGCTTGAGATCGTCGATAAAGACGTCCATCTGCCGGAACGGATCGGTCCCGTTGACTCCCGCGAGGACCGGGGTGTCCTCGACGACCGGGATGACCTCGTGGCCCATCTCGACGACGATCTCGTTTGCGTCACCGTACGGAAGAAGACCAGCTAGCGATCCCCGACCGTTCATCCGGTAGCGCCCCGAGTTGTAGATGATCAACAGGTCGACGCCGCCGCGCTCGGCGAACTTCGCGGAGATTCCCGTTCCCGCCCCAGCACCGATGACTGGTTCACCGCTCGATACCGTCTCGTGAAGTCGGTCCAGCGACTCCTGACGTGTGAACTCCATGCGTCACGTCGTACCAACACACGGAGATGTGATCAAATCTTTGATAACTATGGGGCATTGAAATGACGTGAGGTATGTGGACCTCGACTGATCGTCATTCTACTGGCGGGTACCAGAAGAGGGCATTAGGGCATCATAGAACGGCTCACACACTGGATTCATCACGACCCTCGGCCACTCGATACAGAGGTTGGGTTCAGCAAACTCTGTAACTCGCCGGTTCAACTATGAAAGAGCGATTCATATAGGGGAAGCACATATCGATCAGCGTAAGCGACGGCGATACCGAACGAGATAGGTCAAATAGCTCCTCAACTCTGGAGTAGCTATTTATGTCATTCGAGACCATAATTTCCTATGGACCGCCGCGATTTCCTCGTCGCGAGCAGTTTGGGCCTCCTTCTCGGCTCGGGTGGCTGTCTCGATGACGCCGGAGGCAATCCCCGAGAGGAGAGCACTAACGAAAACGAGGAACCGGGGGCAAACGAGTTCGGGCCATATGACGACTGGTCAGTCAAGCAGTTTGCTGTCTCATCGAGCGCTGACTGGTGGAGTGAAGGGACGGACAGGACTGGATACGTCGAATTGTTCACGTCGCGGGAGAGCGCTCTCGACCACCTCGACTTCGAGCGAGTGGACGAGAAGCGACGTGACGAAGTAAAATCCTTCGTTGAAAATACTACCTATGAGGGGGTGGCGGAACATCCGGGCAGAGGGCTCCTGTACATCGAATCGGTCGGACCTCACGCGGGCTACGACGAAATCGAGATACCGGAACTCACACAGGACAATGCAATTACTGGGGCGGCGAAAGCAAATCAAACAGCAGAGGGGGAGGAGGAAGAACGCGCATTCCCGTCGGCACTGGTTGTGGCCGAAGGACAGTTCTCCAGCTACGACATGACAGTTATCGACGGCTGGGGAAACGAAGCCGAACTGGAAGGATCCGCCCACGGACACCACCATTCCCCGATCGAGTTACACTCGATATTTTCGCTCATCGAACACGAGTACGAGGACTACGAACCCACACGAAGGAGCGGCACTGGATCGGCCGTCACCGATTCTGTCGATCTACACGGCAAGTCCCACGTGCTCTACTTCGAAACGTTGGGAGAGAGCCCATCCGGCTTTACCGTCGACCTCGTATCGACGGCTACTGACGAAAGCGAAACCCGGATCGTAGATATAGGGTCGATCTCCGATGGCGGAACAGGCTCGGATTACGGCGGGACGTACGGGTTCGTTCCCGATCCGGGATCGTATCAATTCGACGTGCAGAGCGAGACCGACTGGGACCTGACCATTGTCGATCTGGCCGCCTTCCGATCAAACACCTCGTACGAAGCCGTGTTTCTTGGTGAAATGGACGAAATTCACGCTTCAATAGATTCTGACGGAGTCTCTGCTGCAAGAGCTTCTGACGAGGTCCGTGTTCCAGGAGGGAACAACCAGGTCATTGGCGCTGTTCGACTTTCGCCGGGGATGCGTATCGAGTTAGCCGCTAACGAGAGCGATTTGTCCCCTGCTGTAACGGCCTACACCGAATCCGGTCAGAAGGAAGTACTATTTGACGAGACCGCGGATGAAAGGGAAGTTATGCAGACGACGCTCAATGGGGTCACGTGGTTCGAAGGTAGCCGAGCTGAGGTCCACTCGAACGATTGGGAGTTACACATACTGCCCGAATCATAGGACCACGGCCAGTACCGTTGATTTTGCCAGTAAGCACTGTTTCCACGGTAGTATCTACATTTGACTGGACAACAATTTACACCATCCGATTCGAAGACTATAAAGAGTTTGACAACACCTTCAGGGAGGGGTATCCAGTGTCGTCTGGTACCGATCAGTCGCAGGTCGGAATTACGAGAGAGAGAGAGAGAGAGAGAGGGAGGGAATTCTTCCGATGAGAGAGTCCCCCACCCCTTTTAACCGTCGTGCGGTCCTACGCCAGCATGCAATGTCAGACGAAGTCGTCGACCTACTAAAGCGAGCGTATCAGGACGAGATCGAGACCGTGATGAACTACCTCGCCAACGCGGTGTATCTGGAGACGTTCGACGGCAACGACATCGCCGAGGACCTCCTCGCGGACGTGCAGGAGGAACTCAACCACGCCGAGATGTTGGGCAACCGCCTGTTCTATTACGACGTCGCGCCACCGGCGTCGATGGACTTCGAGCCGAGTCAGACGATGCTTCAGCCCCCCGAAGACAGTACCAATGTCGAAGGTGTCGTCGACGGCGTGATCGAAGCCGAGAAAGACGCGATCGAAACCTACGAGGCACTGATCCAGGCCTCCGAAGAAGCAGGTGACTACGTGACTGCTGACCTGGCGACACAGCTGCTCGCGGACGAACAGGATCACAAACGCGCGTTCATGAGTATCAAGAAGTCCTTCTGATACTGCCGGCTGTCCCAGTTCGAACTGAGACAGTCGGTTGGAACGATTTGCCGGTACGATCGCGTGATCTGTGCGATCGATCCGGAACAGACCGACAACCGACCGTATGACTCCGGTCCACCTCGGCTCGGGGGACTGTCGCCCCCCTACGCTGAGCGTTGAATTACGGTCCGTTTTACCGGCAGGGAGAGTGCTAGTTCGCTACTCGACCATCCCTTTATAAATTAACACCGAACGTATTCGGTCACCTTCTCGCGAGATTAGAAGTGCCGCACGTGGTTTTTGACGTAGAGCGTAGCTGTCCAGATGTGAGCGTCGGACACCACTCTCACGAGCCGAGCGTCGAAGGGGCAGGAGACGACGGTTCATCCGGCTCGTGAGGCTGGCCGACGATGATAGCCATGAACAGGAAGACACTCGTCATACTCGCGGTGGTGATCGCGGTCCTGTTACCGATGTGGTTCGTCGCGCTGCACGGCGAACCGCCGTCGGAAGAGATCGCGATCGACCAGAGCGTCTCGGAGATGCGCCCGCTGGAGGGGGTTCTGGACACGCCGAACAAACTCTCGCCGAGTCAGGTCGGCGTGATCGTCTGGGTCGCCCTCTTCGCGCTCTTCGGGGCACTCGTCGCTACCCACCGCTTCATGAATCGCGCAGTTCGACCGCCCGATACCGAGCCGGCCACTGACGGTGAGACGGCTGCGGACGGCGGCACGGTCGGGTGGTCCTGGATCGACACCGACCACCGGTGGGTGGTCGCGTACCACGAGGCGACCGAATCGATCGAGGGGCTGGCCGCGATGGGCGCTTTGACTGTGCTGGCCATCGTCTTTGCAGCGCTGTTCACGGGCGAGTACCTCACGCTCGCCCGGACGCAGTACTTCGGCATCTACGCCGCAGGGATGTTCCTCTCGCTGGCGCTGCTGACCGTGGCCTACTACGCGTGGTTCATCCCGCACGTCGAGGTCGCCGAGCGACGGGGGCACGAACCATGACTGGCGAACACGACGACTGTGACGGACACTGTGAATCGTGCGACGACCACAGCCACGGCGCGGACTCCTGTGCCGGTGACCACGGCCACGCACAGGTTCGACCGAGTATCTACTCGGACGTGCGCGCGGAACTGCGCCGCCGTGACTACGCGAAGGCGCTGGCCACCGTCGGCGGACTGACGGCGGTCGCAAGTTTCGCTGCGCCGCTGGCCGGGCTCCAGCGCGTCTTCGAGCGCGAATATACGGGACCAGTGTTCGGTGACGGCGTCCCGCTGGTCGACGCGGAAGGCGAGCGGATCCGCGAAGATCGGCTTAAAAACGGCGAACAGATCACGGTCTTCCCGGAACCGCGGCCGGGGATCGAGCGCGCGCCGACGCTGCTCGTTCGATTCCCCGAATCCGAGTACGGTGGCGACACCGAGATGGCGTTCACCGCTGGCGGATACGCGGCCTACTCGAAAATCTGTACGCACGCCGGCTGTATGGTCGCAAACCGGAACGGCGACACCTGGGAGTGTCCGTGTCACTACGGGAAGTTCGATCCCAAGAGCGGTGCGAACGTGGTCGGCGGGCCAGCACCGCGGGCACTCCCGCAGTTGCCGATCACCGTCTCCAGCGACGGCTATCTGGTGGCGACCGGCGACTTCGAGGCCCCAGTCGGGGCGGGTGGTGGATGATGGCGATCACACAACTCCTCTATCGATGGGTCGACGACCGTCTCGACCTCGAGGAGACCGAGGAGTACGCTGGCAAGGCGTTCCCGGCCGAGGACTCGTTCCTGCTGGGCGAGGTGGCGCTGTTCTGTTTCGTCATGCTTGCCCTGACGGGGATCTTCCTGGGCTTCTTCTTCGAGCCCTCGACCTCGACGACGACCTACGAGGGCAGCGTCGCGAAGTTCCAGGGCGAGGAACTGCCCGCTGCGTTCGCGTCGGTCCTGCAGATCACGTACGACGTGCCATTCGGCATGTTCATCCGACGGTTCCACCACTGGGCGGCCCACCTCTTCGTCGCCTCGATCGGACTGCACATGCTGCGCGTGTTCTTCACCGGAGCCTACCGCAACCCCCGAGAGCCGAACTGGATCGTCGGCACTGGGCTGGCGGTCCTAGCGATGGGCGCAGCCTACACTGGCTACGCGCTCCCGTTCGACGAGTTCGCCGCGACGGCGACGGGGATCGGCTACAACGTTGCAAAGTCGATTCCAGTCCTCGGGGAGCCAATCGCGAAGGTCGTCTTTGGCGGAGAGTTCCCCTCCAGTTCGACGATCCCCAGACTGTACTTCCTGCACGTGCTGGTGATCCCGCTGCTCATCGCCGTAGGGCTGGCACTTCACATGGGAATCCTCATCCGCCAGAAACACACCGAAGCACAGCGCGACGAGAGCGTGCAATCGGCCGGGGCGGTCGAAGACACATCGTCAGCGGCGAGCGACGGGGGTCAGCGGACCGTCGATCGCGAGGACGACAGCGTCGTGGTCGGCCTGCCGGCGTTCCCGAATCAGGCCGCGGTGTCGGCGGTCGTGTTCTTCCTGACTCTGGCGACGCTGTCGCTGCTCGCCGGATTCCTGCCCGTCCACAACATCGCCGAGTACGGGCCGAACAACCCCGCCGGGACGCCCAGTCTGATCATGCCGGACTGGTTCTTCATGTGGCTGTACGGCTTCCTCAAGCTCCTGCCGACGTGGCTGTCGTTCACGATTCCCGTCGTCGGGATCCACGTCAGTACGGAGTTTATCGGCGGCATCGGCCTGCCGGGGCTGATGTTCCTCGTCATCTTCGCCTGGCCATTTATCGACTATCACGACGGGCCAGTTCACTTCACGGCCGACCCGCTCGACCGAGCCTGGCAGACTGGCGTCGGCGTCGCAGCCATCGTGTTCATTATGATCGCCTCCATCGCAGGGATGAACAACCTGCTCTCGGAGGCGGTCGGAATCGGGACGAACACGCTGAACCCGATCCTGCTGGCTTCGCTCGGGTTCGGCCCACTCGCAGCCTTCGCCATCGTCTATCTGACGCTGCGGGAGTCGGACGACACCGCTGAGGAGGAGTCCGCCGATGACTGAGATTACGCTGACCGGACGGACCTACCGTCGAGTAGACACCGCGAGCAAGCTAATCGGACTGGCTGTCATTGTGGCTGGCCTGGAGGTCGGGCCGGCGACTGCGGCCGGTGCCATCCTCGTCTTGCTCGGAATCGCCGTCGGAACTGCAACCGTCTTCATCCAGACCAATGAGTAGCAACAACCAAGACGACGTCTCGCGGCGCGACTTCCTCAAGGGAGCCGGCGTCGCTGGCGTCGTCGGCGCGACTGGCGCAACGCTCGCCGAACAGGGCATGAACCACCTCGAAATCGTCGACGACCCGATCGGGTCCTACCAGTATCGTGACTGGGAGGATTTCTATCGTGAGCAGTGGGACTGGGACTCCGTCTCGCGGTCGACCCACAGCGTCAACTGTACCGGGTCGTGCTCGTGGGACGTCTACGTCAAGAACGGGCAGGTCTGGCGCGAACAGCAGGCAAACGACTATCCGCGCTTCGACAACGATCTCCCGGATCCGAACCCGCGCGGGTGTAACAAAGGGGCCTGTTACAACGACTACGTCGACGCCGACCAGCGCGTGAAGTATCCCCTCAAGCGCACGGGCGAGCGCGGAGAGGGGAACTGGCAGCGTATTTCCTGGGACGAGGCCCTCACGGAGATTGCCGAACACGTCGTCGACGAGGTGACCGAAGGACGGTACGACGCAATCTCCGGATTCACGCCAATCCCGGCGATGAGCCCGGTGAGCTTCGCCTCCGGGAGTCGGCTTATCAACCTCCTGGGAGGGGTGAGCCACAGTTTCTACGACTGGTACTCGGATCTGCCGCCGGGCCAGCCGATCACCTGGGGCCACCAGACCGACAACGCCGAGAGCGCCGACTGGTACAACGCCGACTACATCATCGCGTGGGGATCGAACGTGAACGTCACTCGAATCCCGGACGCGAAGTACTTCCTCGACGCCGGCTACAACGGCACCAAGCGCGTCGGCGTGTTTACCGACTACTCTCAGACGGCGATCCACACCGACGAATGGATCAGTCCGAATCCGGGGACCGATGCTGCACTCGCGCTGGGAATGGCCCGGACGATCATCGACGAGGAGCTGTACGACGAGGAACATCTGAAAGAGCAGACGGACATGCCGCTGCTGGTCCGGGACGACACCGGCAAGTTCCTGCGCGCCAGCGAGGTCCCGGGTCTCGGCGAGGACGTCGAAGATCCCGAGAAGGTGATGGTCATGCGGGACAGCGAGGGCGAGTTACGGATCGCGCCGGCCTCGCTGGGTGACCGAAGCGGGAAGTACGACGCCGAGAAGTCGATCGAACTCGACTTCGATCCCCAGTTGGATGTCGATACTGACGTCGAGACGGACGAGGGTACCGTCCCCGTCCGTTCAGTCTGGGTCAACCTCAACGAGGAATTGTCGAAGTATACCCCCGAGTACATCAACGAGGAGACTGGCGTCGGCGAGCAGACTCACCAAAAGATTGCCCGGGAGTTCGCCGAGGCCGACGCAGGAAAGATCATCCACGGCAAGGGCGTCAACGACTGGTATCACAACGACCTCGGGAACCGTGCGATCCAGTTACTCGTGACCCTCACTGGCCACATCGGCCGGAACGGTACAGGAGTTGATCACTACGTCGGCCAGGAGAAGATCTGGACGTTCCACGGCTGGAAGACCCTCTCGTTCCCCACTGGCAAGGTCCGCGGCGTCCCGACCACACTGTGGACCTACTATCACGCAGGCATCCTCGAGAACACCGACGAGGACACCCGTTCGAAGATCGAAGAGTCCGTCGAGAAGGGCTGGATGCCGGTCTATCCCGAGGAACGCGAAGATGGATCGCGACCCGATCCCACGACGATGTTCGTCTGGCGGGGGAACTACTTCAACCAGTCCAAGGGCAACGTCGCCGTCGAGGAGGAACTGTGGCCCAAACTGGATCTCGTCGTAGACATCAACTTCCGGCTGGACTCGACGGCGCTCTATTCAGACATCGTCCTGCCGGCAGCGAGCCACTACGAGAAACACGACCTCAGCGTGACGGACATGCACTCCTATGTGCATCCGTTCACGCCCGCGGTCGAACCGCTAGGCGAGGCCAAGACAGATTGGCAGATTTTCAAAGATCTGGCGGAGAAGATTCAGGAGATTGCACGCGATAGAGGGATCGACCCCATCGACGATCGGAAGTTCGACCGCGAGATCGACCTCACCACTGTCTACGACGACTACGTCCGCGACTGGGAAACGGGCGAGGAGGGCGCGCTCGAAGAAGATCGGGCGGCCTGTGAGTACGTCCTCGAACACTCCGAAGAATCGAACCCCGAGGACAGCGACGAGCGGATCGAGTTCGCCGACACGGTCGAACAACCACAGCGCCTCAAGGCTGCCGGGGATCACTGGACCTCCGACCTGAACGAGGGTGAACCCTACGCACCCTGGAAGGACTTCGTTCAGGACAAAGAGCCCTGGCCGACCTACACCGGCCGCCAGCAGTACTACATCGACCACGACTGGTTCCTGGAGTACGACGAACAGTTGCCGACACACAAACGCCCGCCAGAAGAGCAGGACCAGAGTGAGTATCCACTCAGGTACCAGACCCCCCACGGTCGGTGGTCGATCCACTCGACGTGGCGCGACAGCGAGAAGATGCTGCAGCTGAATCGGGGCGAACCAGTCGTCATGATCCATCCCGAGGACGCAAAGCGCCGGGGTATCGAGGACGGCGACCGCGTCGAGCTGTACAACGACCTCGCCGAGGTAGAGGCAATCGCCAAGACCTATCCGTCAGGCAAGCCCGGAGCCGTGATCATGCCTTTCGCCTGGGAGAAGTACCAGTTCCCCGATCACCAGAACTTCAACTCACTCGTCCCGATGTACATGAAGCCGACCCAGTTGGTACGCTACCCCGAAGACTCGGGCGAGCACCTGCACTTCTTCCCGAACTTCTGGGGCCCGACCGGTGTGAACAACGAGGTCCGTGTCGATATCCGACCCAAGGGAGGTGATAGCTGATGGCGACCCAGGAGAACGTCGCACTCGCCGACGGTGTCGATCACCAGGTCGCGATGGTGATGGACCTGAACAAGTGCATCGGCTGTCAGACCTGCACGGTCGCCTGCAAGTCCCTCTGGACCGAGCGCGAGGGTACGGAGTACATGTACTGGAACAACGTGGAAACGCGCCCCGGCAAAGGCTACCCCCGGAAGTGGGAAGAGAAAGGCGGCGGCTGGAAGTCCGAGGAACGCACCGAACGCCAGCCGGGTGAGATCCCATCCAGCGAAGACTACGGCGAAGCCTGGGAGTTCGACCACGAGGGAATCCTCAAGGAGGGCGAGGACAAGAAGCTCGCGCCAGAAGGCGGCAAGCCCGAGTGGGGACCCAACTGGGACGAGGACCAGGGTGCAGGCGAACACCCCAACAGCTACTACTTCTACCTCCCGCGGATCTGCAACCACTGCACCCATCCCACCTGCGTCGAAGCCTGTCCACGCTCGGCAGTCTACAAACGCGAGGAAGACGGCGTCGTGCTCGTCGATCAGGAGCGCTGTCGCGGCTATCGCTACTGTGTCGAGGGGTGTCCCTACAAGAAGATCTACTACAACGCCGTCAGCAAGACCAGCGAGAAGTGCGTCTTCTGCTACCCCCGAATCGAAGGCGAGGGCCCGGACGGGGAGGTCCACCCGCCAGCCTGCGCGGACCAGTGTACGACCCAGTTGCGGATGGTCGGCTATCTCGACGACACTGAAGGCCCGATCTACAAGCTCGTCGAGCAGTACGAGGTCGCGCTGCCGCTGCACCCCGAGTATCAGACCGATCCGAACGTCTACTACATCCCGCCGTTCGCGCCGCCACAGCACAGCGAGGACGGCGAGACCGTGGACGTCGATCGAATCCCGGATTCGTACCTCGAACAGCTGTTCGGCGATCGCGTCCACGAGGCGCTGGATACCATCGAACGCGAACGCGCCAAAGTCGAACGCGGTGGCTACAGCGAACTCATGGAGATCCTGCAAGACACCAATCCTGCTCAGCAGTACCGCCTGGAGGTGTTCGAATGATGGGCATCGACAGCAAGACCAACCGCTCGATGATGGCGTTTGTCGTCTTCGCCGCGGCGCTCGTCCTCGCCGCCGGCGTGGTGCCGATGCTCGTCGACGCACGGCCTGCCAGAGAGATCCCCGCCCCGACAGTCGAACAGAACCTCTCGGGCGTCGACGCACCCGGCTGGAGCGACGCCCCCGCTGCCGAGGTCCCGCTGGCGGCCGCGCCGAGCGGGTTGCCGAACGCCAAGTCGGTCTCGACTGACGCTGTCGACGTACAGGCAGCTCGCTCCGATGGACAGCTCTACCTCAGACTGGAATGGCACGACGCGCAGGCGACGGAGACGGCAGACGATCCACAGACGTTCGCCGACGCTGCGGCTGTTCAGATGCCGGTCGATACGTCAGCACAGCCTGCGATCGCGATGGGGAGCCAGTCGAACCTCGTGAACGTCTGGTACTGGAGCGCCGACACGGGCACCGAGGAGTTGCTGGCCGGCGGCCCTGGATCGACGACGCTGCTGGGCAATCAGTCAGTCCAGACCTGGGCCGAGCATACGGGTAGCGGCGAGAACGGGACCTGGACGGTCGTGTTCAGTCGGCCGGTCGATCCCGCGAGTGACAACCGGACGGCGGTCACGAGCGACCGTGATCTCGACGTTGCCTTCGGCGTCTGGGACGGCACGAACGCCGAGCGATCGGGCCGGAAAGCAGTCAGCCAGTGGTACTACCTGCCCCTGGGCCCCGGGCCGGGCGGCGCACCGTTCGAGTCGATCCTCTGGGCCGTCGCCGGGATCGCCATCGTCGCCGTGATCGTTGTGACGATCCAGGGCGTCCGGCGCGCCCGTGCCGAGGGAGGTGCGTGACCGTGGCCGCTCCCCAGGCCGATCACACTGGCACGGATTACGACCACGACGCGGCTGCCCGGAGCGCGCTCTATACACTTCTGGCGCGGGCGTTCGACAATCCCGATTCGGAGTTTCACGCCGCCGCAGCCGACGGCAGTCTCACCGCCGAAGTCGAGACGTATCTCGATCGGTCAGCACTGTCGGTCGAGGTGCCGGAACTCCGCACTGACCGGACGCGCGAGGCGCTGTGTGGGATCTACAACGAGTTGTTCACGCTCGGCCACGCCGAGTACACCGACCGGACCGATGGGTCGCTCGACTCGGAAGGGCCGCCGGTTCCGCTGTACGAGTCGAAGTATCGTGACGCCTCGTGGGAGGACGTCAATCAGGACCTCGCACGCGCCTACGACCATTTCGGTGTGAGCGTCTCCAGTGACGAGCGCGACCACCACGACAACGTCAGACTCGAACTCGAGTTCGCGGCCTACCTCGCACGCCGGGAGGCCGCTGGAGAGCATAGTGCAGGAAAGGCACGCCGAGACTTCCTCGACCGGCATCTCGAACCATTCTCAGAGGCGCTGGCCGAACGCCTCGACGAGATCGAGGGTGGCTTCTACGCCGACGTGGCAGACATGCTCGGAGCCGTCGTCGAGAGCGATCTGTCGGCCCTGCGAGACCGGTACGGAGGGGGTAGCGATGGCGAGCAGTGACGAGCGAGCAGTTCTCACGAGCGTGAGTTATCCCGCTATTCGGAGCGACGAGCGCCTCGCTGCGGGCGTCCTCGCGCTCGTGGCAGCGAGCAGTCTGCTGGTGGCCCGCGTCGCCCTCAACGCCCGTCTCGTCTCGGGCGTGGCTGCGTCGATGGAGACGATCACGTTCGTCGCGACGCTGGGCCCTGCCATCGGGGCGCTCGCTATCGCGACGGTCACTGAAGACGCCGCCGAGCGGGTCGGACTGGTATTCGTCGGCACTTTCGCGCTGCTGCTCACGTTGACGACCGCGGTGTACGTGCCGGCAGCCGTGGCGATCGCCGGCGGCGGCGCACTGACCGTCGGGCGTCGCTGGCAGCGGCTCGATCGCCCAGGGGACTGGCACATCCTGCCCGCCACACTTCTGATGGGTGCGGTCGTCGTCTCGCTGCTTGGCTCGCTCGGGGTCGAACCGACGACGATGTGGACCGTCGGCTCACACCTCGCACTGCTCGGGATGGCTACGACGCCGGCACTGCTCGGTCATCGCCGGACTGACTGGGCGTTCGGCGGCGTCGTCGCAGGCGTCCTGTTCGCCGTCGGCGTCTCTGCACCGTTCGTCACGGGCGCGGTGACCCTGATCGGCGCGGGTGTCGTCGGCGCGTCGCTGCTCGTGCTGGCCGTCGGCATCTGCGGACTGGTGACCACCGCCAGCGCGGCGGTGCGACAGCGCCACTGGTACGCCCTCGTCGGTGCAGGCCTGTTGCTCGCGGGCGGCGTCCCGACGACGACGCCCCGGGCGCTCGCAGTCGTGCTCGGCGTGCTCCTGCTGATCGAGCCCCGAGCAGGGGGTATCCGGCCATGACAGAGCAGCAGGAAGCCACTGACGGCCCACCAGACCCACAGCTCGATCCGACCGTGAGTCCCGGCTTCGGCGCTGGTATCGAATCGCTCGAAGACATCGACGTCGGCCGTGAGGACGTCACTATCGGCGAGGCGACATCGGCGGAGATGGCGGCAGCCGACACCACGCCTGTCGCCGACGACACCGTCACGGATCTCGTGGAAACGCTCGACGGTGGATCGGTCGCCGAGCGGCGCCGCGCCGTACTGGCACTCGGCGAGCGCGACGTGAATCAGGCAGCCGTCGCTGCGCTCGTCGACGCCGCGCTCGAAGATTCCGACGCCGACGTCCGCCAGTTCGCCGTCGAATCCCTGGGCGAACTCGGGGCCGACTGCGTCCCGGACGTCGCTCGCGCAGCGCTAGAGGACGACGACCCCTGGGTTCGCGCCGAGGCCGTCGTCGTCCTCGACGGTCACGACCGTGCGGCCCACGCGAATATCATCGAATGCTGTCTCGTAGACGATCACCATGCAGTCCGCCGGAACGCGCTGGTCTCGCTCGCCAAACACCGGGGCGACGACCTGCTCTCGACGCTCTGTGCGATGGCCGACGACGATAGTGAGCGCGTCCGTGAGTGGGTCGCGGAGTTCCTCGGCGGGATCGACGACGAGCGAGCAATGGCGACACTCGAAACGCTGACCGACGACGACAGTGACGTCGTCAGCGAGGCGGCGGCCCACGCACTGGACAGTGACAGCGAGCGACGCGAACTGTTCGTCGACAGTACCACGGCGACCGACCCGGCCGGTCGAACCCACCCCCCCGATCTGTGACCATGACGACGAAACCACCAGATAGCGACGACGACCCAGGTACCGATATCAGACAGGCGCTCTCGACAGTCTCCGTCCCGGGCGTCGAGTCGGATCTCGTCAGTTCGGGGGTCGTTCACGAAATCGATCTCCACGGCGGTGACGCAGTCGTCCTCGTGGACCTCTCACCGTGTCCACAGGCCGATAGTGAAGCAGTGATGACTGCGGTGTTGGAAACCGTCGAGGGTGTCGACGGCGTCGAGAACGCACGCGTCGAGCAGGCGAGTCCCGAACCCGATCTCGCTGGGAGTGTCGAGGATTTCGACCGAGTGATCGCCGTCGCCAGCGCCAAAGGCGGCGTCGGCAAGTCCACCGTTGCGACCCATCTCGCGGCCGCACTCGCGAGCGACGGCGACGTGGCCATCTTCGACGCCGACGTCCACGGGCCGAACGTACCCCGGTTGTTCGACGTCGAAGGCCCGGTCTACTCGACCGACGAGGGGCGCCCGGTGCCGATATGGAACGATAGCCTGGAGCTGATGAGCGTCGGTCTCCTGGAGTCAGACGTCCCGCTGGCGTGGCGCGGTGCGATGGCCCACGACGCTATCTCGCAGCTGTTCGGTGAGACAGCCTGGCGCAGCGACGATACCTTGCTCATCGATCTCCCGCCCGGGACGGGTGACGTCGTCCTGACCACCTTGCAGGAAGTCCCCGTCGACGGGCTGGTCGTCGTGACCACGCCGTTCCACACGAGTGTCACGGATACGAACCGGACGATCGACCTCTTCGAAGACGAGGGCATCCCCGTGCTGGGAGCCGTAGTCAACATGGCCGAATTCACCTGTGAGTGCTGTGGCGAACCCAACGACCTCTTCGAAGACGCCGTCGCCGAGCTCTCGACGGAAATTCTCGCGTCGCTGCCGTTCGACCGCGAGTTGCAGGCTCAGCCACAGCCCGGTATTGCTCCGGACGTGATCGAAGACCTCACCGATCGCATCGAGGGCGAACTCGACGCACTCGAGTCGTACGTGCCGCCCGAAGACGCGCTCGACATCCGGGGACTGCCACCGGAGGTGCGACGCCAGCGCGTCGAGGAAGAGTTCACGGATCTCGACAGCGGCGATCCATTCGTGCTGGTGAGCGACCGCGATCCGACGCCAGTCACGGAGTTTCTGGCGCGGCTCGCTGACGTCGATCACGACTCGTTCGACGACTTCGAGGTCGAGCGAAAGACCCCTGAGGCCTGGGAGCTTAGAACCCAGCATCCGTGACATCCCGCGCCGGAATCGTTCTCGCCGGTGGCTACGCCCGTCGATTTGAGGACGGCGACAAGACGCTGGCCGACTTCGAGGAGAGACCACTAATCGCCCACGCCGTCGACGCACTGCGACCCGTGGTCGACACTGTCGTCGTGAGTTGTCGCGACGAGCAGATCGAATCCTTCGAACGTGTGCTCGACGACGTCATCTACGCCCCCGACCCAGAGCCGGACGAGGGGCCACTGGCCGGACTGGCGGCTGCACTGGCGAAAGTCGACGCGACAGCCGTCGCCGTGACGACTGCCGACCGACCCCGCGTGCCGACTGGCCTGTATCGCCAGTTCTTCCAGCGTCTCGCAAGCGACGGTATCGTGATCGAAGCCGATGACATCCGCCAGCCTGCGCCCGCTGTTTTCGCGACAGTCGCTCTCCGTGAAGCGGTCAACCAGCAGCGCGATAGTGGCGAGCGACGGCTGCGGTCGGTGTTCGAACTGCTAGATCTCGATATCGTTTCGTCTGAGTCGGTAGCCGAGCAGTGGGGTGAGGAGGTCCTCATCGACGTCAACACGGCGGCAGATCTGAAGCAATTGGGAGAATGAGCGCCCAAGACGGCCGTGCTTACCAGGTCTCAGGAGCTGTCTGCTCGCCCGCTTCACCGTCGTTTTCGATCAGCGTCCCGCCGTAGGGCTGGTAGTCGAGTTCGAAGTGGTTGGCGACGCGTTCGAGTTCGGACTCGCGGTCGGAGATCAGCTCCGTGTCGAACCCGACCGTTTCGATGGCGGCGACGAGCTGGTCGTCGTCAAGCCGGCCACTGGCGTACGCGGCGGCGACGCCGTCCCGGAACGTGTCGGCGTTGGTGCGACAGCGTCGGGCTTCGGCGAAGCGCGATTCGACATCGTCCAGATCGGCAGCGCCGTCGGTCGGAATCGCCGCGAGTTGGTCGCGAGCCTCGCAGTCGTAGTCGTGAGCTTGCTTCAGGACTTCAACTATCTGTTCCTCAGGGGAGAGCTGGTCCCAGGCATCCCGAGCACTGGGAGCCACCATCGCATCGACGACCTCGGACCAGGCAGTGCTCTTCTCAGGATCCTCGAACACCTCCGCGACGAACGCGCCGACGTGTTCGTCGGGAATCGCCATCCCCACGGCTTCCTCGGGGTCGCTCATCGCAGTCCACCTCCATCGGCGGGTCGGAAGTCAGGCCCCGGCGACTCGCTCGGACGGTCGGGGCCACCACCTGGAGCCGGCTGGTCGGGGAGTTCGATCTCCTCGGGATCGCGACCTTGGGCGGACGCGAGGGCACGCTTGGCCGCCCGCTGGACTGCATCGCTCCGATCCGGAAGACCCTGGGTTTCGAGTGCCTCCTGGGCACGATCAGTGGCGAGCGTCCCCAGACTCTCGGCGGCTTTGGCCCGGACGAAGGCGTTTGGATCCCGAGCGAGAACGGCTGCGAGGATCCGTACTGCTTCGTCAGTGTCGTCGGCGACCTCGCCGAGGAACTGCGCGGCGTACTCCCGGACTGGCGGGTGCGAGTCGTTTCTGATCCGATCGACCAACTCCGACTGGTCGGCCGCGCCGACCTTGCCGAGCGCGATGACCGCGTTCCGTCGGACCCAGCCGCTGTCGTCGTCGAGGCAGTTTTGAAGTGTCTCGATGTCCTCAGGTGCGGTCCGGGAGCGTGCCACGACGGCTTCGGCACGGACCCACGGGTCGTCGTCTTCGAGCGCGTCTTCGATGGCTTTCGTGCGCTTGCCCGCCTCACCGAGCGCTTCGACGGCGAACTGGCGAACGTCGGCGTCCTCGTCGACCCTGACCCGTTTGGAGAGCGCCTGTCCTGTCTCCGGGTCCAACCCGTCGGCCGCGGCTTCGACCAGACCGACGGCTGCGTCCCGTCGCTCCGCGACATCTTCGGCAGTGAGACGGTCCCTAAGGGATGGCTCGTCGATCATCGGTGCCCGGCCGCTCGACCTGACACGGTCCTCGCTCATGGTTGCATCCTCCGGTAGGAGACGAGCCACGCCAGCAGTGTCGCGCCGATCAGTGCAGCGATCCACGGCCCGACCGACGTCGGAAGCGCGCCAGCAGATCCACCAGCACTTGGCCCGGAATCCGAGCTGCCGTCACCACTGCTGCCCGACTCCACGGCTGCGAGTGAGGCGTTCGCTGGATCGAGTCGCGTGTATTGGAGTGTGATCGACTTCTTGCCGTTGACCTCGTCTGCGCTGCCGTTCCAGACCGCAAACGCGAGGTACATCGGCTCCTCGTCGTTGAAAGCGGCGTCGAACGTGCCGTTAGTTCCGCGCTCGCGGACGAACGTGACGGACCAGCCCTCAGCCGTGCGGTCGGCATTGGACTGCACCGGTTGGACGGGCGCGTGACTCAACGAGCCGTAGCCTTTGGCGTAGTAGTTCTGGGCGAACTGGTCGTACTCGCCTTTCGAGAGCGGGTTCCCGACTGCTGTTCCGGGCCGTGTCTCGTCGTCTGGGTGGGGGTAGGCGTACATGCTCCCTGTCCACGGCGCGGAGTCCGCTGCACCGAACTGCCAGCTGGCCCGCCAGTACCAGATGTTGACCGGCGTGCTCGCCGCACCCATCGTGATCGGTGGCGTCGACCCACTGTGGAACATGATCGCCGCCGCGTCGCTGTACGCTCGTGGCTCGCTCAGCGAGGTATCGTTAGTCGGATCAGGCCACGAAAGCCGGAAAGCGACGTGGCTCTCGTTGGTCATCGCCTGCACGTCCATCTCGTTCACCGATCCGCCACCGATGGGGATCGCCATCTGCTGTTTCGAGAGGTCGACTGTCCGGTTCGGCGCGTCCGCCCAGGCCACGTCGTTCGGTTCGGTCGGGACCGAATCGACGGCCAGCATCGGCTGCATGCCGCTGGTGAGGGCGGCGGTCACCGCCCCCTGCAAGAGCAAGAGCGTGACCAGAACTGTCGTCGCCAGCACTGTCGCCCGTGCCGCGGCTGATCGATCGATCGTCGGGAGCGCCTCGATTACGGCTCTGGCTCGCGCCTGCCAGTCGGGCTTACGCATCGGGGTTCACCTCCCCTGGCTCGGCGAACTGCCCCATCGCGACTGTCGGCTCGGGGTGGCTCGATCTATCCCACGCGACCAGCGATTCCGCGAGGTCGACGGCCGCACAGTACGTCTCGGAGTCGGTCGCCTCGCGGACGCGTCTGGCGAACGAGGGGATGAAATCTGCGAGATGTTCGTCGAGGAACGTGGCTTCGGCACGTTCGATCTGTTCGGCCCCCGTCTCGTCACCGTGTTCGAGTGCGACCGCGCGCTGGGCTGCCAGTACCTGTGCGAGTTCGAGTTCGGCGGCGACGTGATCCTGGCGCTCGGTGAACTCGTCGCTCGGTTCGACGCCGAATGCGTCCATCAGACCGACGACAGTCGCGATGCGTCGCTGCTGCTGGTCGGTCTCGGAGCCGACGGTGTAGCTCGCCTCGTAGGGGACGACCGGGTAGGTCCCTCCGTCGGGGATCCCGAACAGCTCGTTGTAGACCGCTTCGAGCGCAGACTGGCTGGTCGCTTCGAGCGCGTCCATTAGTGCGTCGGCCTCGGACTCAAATCCGAGCCGTCGGGCTGCCGACCGGACGCCGTCCTGGGTGTCGGGGGCGATGAGGTCGTCAATCCTCGATTCAGTCGGGTACGAGAGCGTTGCCGCGAGCGTCGCATAGAGCGAGGCCCGGGCGGCGTGGAACTCTGGAGTGGAATGGGTGTCCTGCATCGAATCACCTCAGGGTTGGTTGGTCCACTGTTCGCCCTCGCGGACCTCGATCTCCTCGACGATCGGCATGTCCACGACCTTCTTGCCCTGCCGATTCCAGCCCTTGACGCGGTTCTCTGTGACGCGGTAGGTCTCGATGAGTTCCGTCGTCGCACCGAACAACTGGAGGATCCCGAGGACGTGATGACTCGGATCGCGGACTCGCTCCTGAACGATCCGGACGGACTCCTCGTAGGTCTCGCCCGGCCACTCGTTCTTCTTGACCTCGGTGTTCGGCGTGAACATCTGGGTCAGGAATTCGGGCGGGACGTGATACGGCGGCATGTAGAACACCTGTGGCTGGGTCCCGAACTGCGGATACAGCGGGAGTGCGACTTTCTCGTCTGAGTGGACGAGATAGTTGATCGGCGAGCGCCCGCCGGGGGCGTCCCCGCCAGGTGAGGGCGCGTCGGGTCCGCGATTGATGTTGCCGTGGAGCCGGGTCTTGCCGATACACGAGGAGACACATCGCGGGACGTTCCCGTCCTCGATTCGCGGGTAACAGCCGACTGGCTTCTCGGTCACGCCAGTCTCGGGGTTGTACATCGGCTTGTGATAGGGGCAGGCTTTGACACACCGGCGGTAGCCCCGACACCGCTCCTGGTCGAGCAGGACGATGCCGTCTTCTTCGCGCTTGTAGATCGCTTTCCGGGGACAGGCAGCCAGACAGGCCGGGTTCTTGCAGTGGTTGCACAGACGCGGGAGGTAGAACTGCCACATCTCGTGGTACTCGTCGTTCTCCAGGTCGCTCTCGACGACCTCATCCGCGGCGGGGTACTCGCCGTGGACTTGATCGTCACCCAGCGCGGGGTACTCCCAGTCTTCTTTCTGGGCGACGTAGCCGTGGACGTCCTCACCCTGGCTCGCGGCCTCGAAGATCGTCTCGTTCGGGCCGAGGTCCTCGAGCAGGCGCATGTCCCAGCCCATCGGATAGCCGCCGTAGGGTTCCGTTTCGACGTTCATCCACCACATGTACTCCTCGCCCTTGCCGGAGGTCCAGGTGGACTTGCAGGCAAACGAGCAGGTGTTACAGTTGATACAGCGATTCGTGTTGATGACCATCCCCCAGTGCCAGTCGCGCTCCTGTTGTCGGCGCTCGTAGGGATAGTCGTGTTCGCGGCCGAGTTGCGGGTTGTAGACGTTCGCCATGATTAGTCACCCCCCTGGAGACTGCCACCAATATAGTCCTGCATCAGATCGTCGCGGCGGGCGTCGCCGGGTCGCCAATCCGATTCCTCGTACTTCTCGACCTCTACGAGGTCGTCGCGGTTGGTCCCAGTTGGAGCCCAGACGGTCTCCTCGTAGCCATGTTCCAGCTCCGCCCCCTTCCAGACGATGTCGTCCTCGACGTGCTCGGAGATATTGGGGTCGCCGAAGACGCCCTTGTGGACGAGATCGTCGGTCTCCTGGGCGGGGTCGAGCCAGATGTTGGTCGTCGTGTTGTACCCCTTGATGCCGTTCTCTTTGTCCTCGTCGTCGGGGAAATGCTGGGGCCACCAGCCGTGCCAGATCGTGAGTTGGCCCATATCTCCCGCCGAGCGCGGGCGCTGGCGCTCGCTGACCATCGCCCGCACGACGAGGTCACCCCGTGTACCGCTGATCCGGACGTAGTCACCCGTCTCGACGTCGATCTCCTCGGCGTCTTCGGGATGGATCTCGACGAAGGCCTCGCCCAGTGGCGGCGTCTCGTTGGTCTCGCCGTCGCCGTCCGGGAACGAGAAGTCCTCGACGAGTCGCTCCGTGCCCTCGGGGTCGGCACTGACGCTGCCGAAGTCCCGTGAGGCCCAGATGAGGTTCCAGTCGGTCATCCCCCACGAGGAGTGGGTCCGGTACTTGGGATGGGGCGTGTTGTAGTAGAACTGATACTCCTCGTCGTGGTAGAGCGGATTCTCCTCGTCCTTGGCTTGCTCCCACTTCTTGTTGCGGCCATACGGTGTGCCCTCGGGACTTTCGACGTGATCCAGATCCGCCCGACCGAGTTCCAGGAAGCGATCCTCCTCCTTGTGGAACTCCATCCGGCCGGTCTTGGTGTAGAACGGCCGATCTTCGTGGATCTGCGACCAGAACGGGATTCTGGGATAGGTCTTGAGCTGGAGCCGCTCGGGGCCGTCCTCGATGTCCTCGACGTCGATATCTCGGGTCGTCATCCCGGCATCGAGCGCTTCCTGGATGTACTTGCGGACGTCGCCATCCTCGTCGAGGAACTCTTTGAAGTACTCGCGGTAGGAGTCGACGTTGCGCTCCTCGGGTGGGAGTTTCTCGTCGAGTTTCTCCGCCACCATGGCGACGATCTCGCCGTCCTGTTTCGTGTCGTAGATTGGGTCCATGATCCCGTGGTCCATGTGAATGAACGGATTTTCTGGACCCACTGTTATGTCCGGGTACTCACATTCCAGCCAGGAGTGCACAGGGAGGACGATGTCGGCGTGCCGAGCCGAGTAGGTCATGTGCATGTCCGAGACGACGAACAGCTCGTTGCCCGTGTCGGGATGTTTGACGAAGTTCTCGACGACGTGCTCCTGGTGTTTGGTCTGATTCAGGAGATTACAATTCATCGTCCAGAGTACCGCTGGTCTGGACATTGTATAGGAGTCGGCTCCCTCCGGCATCACCGGCTCCTCGGCGTCGCCCTGCGGAACGAGGTCGAGGTCCTTGTCGAAGTCCCCGCGAATCTGATGTGGATCGAGTTGCTCGCCACCGAAGAAGGCGAAGGCATAGCCGGGATACATCCCGTGGGCAGCGTGGCCGTCGGGGTTGACGTAGGCCGGGTAGCCATCCAGCAGTTCGATCTTGTATTGCCCGGAGTAGTTGTAGTAGCCCTGACCCGGCGAGCCGATGTTGCCCAGCATCGACTGGACGAAGAAGATGGTCCGCTGGAGGCTGTCGTTGGAGTGGAACCAGTGGTTGATCCCCTCGCCGGTGAACCACTGAGCCTTCTCAGCCTCGGCCAGCTCGCGAGCAGTCTTGCGGAGCGCGTCTGCCGGAATCGTCGTGATATCCTCGACCGTCTCGGGGTCGTAGTTTTCCATGATATTGGACTTCTGCCGCGTAAAGTCCGTGTGGACAGCGACGGTCGAGCCGTCCGTGAGGTCGATGTCGGTATCGATCTCCAGCTGTGGGGTTCCAGGCGTGTCCGTGCCGACTTCCGCTCGCGTGACGACGATCGGTTCGCCGGCCTGGTTTAGTGCGACGAAGTCGCCCCAGTCGTCGTGGCTCTCCTCGCCCTCGGTCGTTTCGGGCTCCTCGTGGTCTTCGAACACTTCGTGTGCGCGGAGGTACTTCCCGTCGTCCTGCCGGATCAAGAGGGGAAGAGTCGTGAACTGCCGCATGAACTCGGGGTCGTACAGTTCTTCCTCGATGATGACGTGGGCGATGCCGAGGCCGAACGCCGCGTCGCTGCCGGGTCGAATCGGCAGCCAGCGGTCGCACTTCTGTACAGTCGGCGAGTAATCGGGGTAGACACCGACCATCTTGCCGCCGCGCTCGCGTGTCTCCTGCAGGAAGTGGTTGTCCGCAAGTTTGTTGTGGATGAGGTTCTTCCCCTGGATGAGCGTGAAGTCGGCCTTCCGCCAGGCGTTTGCGTCACAGTCGCTGGTCTGGTAGCCCGTCGTGATGACGTGACCCGGTGGTAAGTCAGCGTACCAGTCGTATTCGGTCCACTCACAGCCACCGAAGATAGAAGCGAGTCGGCGGGCCGAGCCGTGACGCGTGATCAGGCCGTCGGCCTTGATCGCGTTGAAGACGTGGAATCGCTTGTTGTCCTCCAGGTTAGCCATCTTCTCGGCGATGAGATCAACCGCTTCGTCCCAGGAGACGCGTTCGAACTCGTCCTCGCCGCGGCCCTCGGGACTCGGGTCTTCGGGGTCCCAGCCTTTCCGAACCATCGGATACTTGATCCGGGATGGCTCGTACGTCCGGCGATGGAGCGTCAACCCCTTCATACAGCCGCGCGGATTCCAGTGGCGGGTGACACCAGCCTCCTCGTACCCACCGGGACTGCCGGGCCCTGGGCTGCCCTCCTCTTCGTGATAGATCTGCTCGGCGCGGATCGGCACGCCGTTTTTCATGTAGAAGTTGAGCGCACAGGACTGGGTACAGTTGGGATGACAGACCGTCCAGTCGACGGCGTCGTACTCGTAGATGTCGTGATACACCTGCTCCCAGTCACGATTCGGATACGACTCGAGTGGGTTGTCTACCTGTGTGACGGGGTCGACCGCGTCCGTCGCGGCCCAGCCCCCACCGATCAGTGCGCCGACGGAGCCGGCGCCCGCCGCCGCGATGAAGTCGCGTCGCGAGAGACTCATCGGGTGACCGCCCCCGTCCGTATGCTATCCGTGTGACTCATGCACACGAGGTGTTCCTAATTATCCGATATAGCCACTCACAGACTTTCTACGGACTGGGAACGGTCGCGAAGATGTTAGTCAGAAGGTTTATGCTGGACACGTGACGTGTCAGTGGGGTCCCAGCGCGCGTACAGGGAGTACGCGAGGATGAGGAACCCGACGGCAGTGAAGGTGCTCTGGACACCGACGCTCGTCTCGAAGCCGACGCCGAGGAATTGGTGCAGGCCACCGGCAAGCAGCGCACCGACCGTGACGAGGCCGAGGCCGACCGTCAGAGCTCCGAGTGACGGTGACTTGGTGCGCAGGTACGCACGCCGAGCCAGTAGCGTCACCGTGCCACCACAGAGCAGCGTCACGGTATTGGTGACGATGACGTACGTTTCGAGTGGGAGTGACATTACATCTCGTTTGTCACTCTGTCACGCACCCCAATATAATATCCCTGGTCTTTCCACGAAATGAGAATCCCACAGTACAGGAACGGTGGCGAACATATTCGGGACACGCCTCAGCAAGATCACAGTCGAATTCGATCGCATGAGCGCGATACCCAGCGGTATCGAGACCGATCGGCAGCCCCCGCTACCGATCCCGATGGCACACTTCCTCGTCGGGATCGGGTTTCTCCTCCTGGGAGGGTTCAGCGGTGCTGCTGCTGGCGCGAACGCGCTGCCCGGACTGGCGATGCTCGCGCATACCCACTTGCTGCTGGCGGGATGGATCTGCGTGACAATCATGGGTGCGATGACGCAGTTCGTCCCGGTGTGGTCCGGGGTTGCGCTGCACTCCCACCGGCTCGCCGCGGCGCAATTGTACCTCGTCACGGGCGGCTTGCTCGGCTTCGCGACGGTGTTCGTCTTCGGACCACTTCGACTGTTGGTCCTCCCGGCCGCACTGATGCTCGCGGGCTTCTGGGTGTTCGTCTACAACCTCGGGCGGACACTGCTCAGAGTCGATTACCCGGACGTCACCGAGATTCACTTCGGGATCGCGCTTGGCTGGTTCGCCGTTCTGACCGTGATGGGTGTCGCACTGGCGGCAAGCTACGCCCGACCGATGCTGCTCGTCGATCTCGGTTTCGAGCGGCTCCAGTTCCGGATGGGCCACGCGACCGCCGCCGTCTTCGGTGCAGTGCTGACGACGATCATCGGCGCGCTCTACCAACTCGGGGAGATGTTCACGCAGGCAGGAGACTCGAAGTTCGACGCCGCTGCTCAGCGTATCGAGATGGTCAGCTATCCCGTCGGGGTCTCCCTGCTGGTCGCGGGCCGAATACTCGGACTCTATCTACTTGGAGTCGCCGGTGGGCTCCTGGTGCTCACGGGGTTGCTGGCGGCTGGCGCGATTTTATCCCGGCGGCTACTGTACACCCAGACCGAGTGGTCGCCCGTACTTTCGCGATACAGTGTCGTCGCCATCGCCCTGCTCGTGTGGAGCCTAATGACAGTGCCCACCTGGCTGACGCGCCCGCTCGCATACGAGGCACTGTTCGGGGCCCCCTTCGCACGGGATATCCTGGTCTTCGGCGTGCTGACGTTCGTTCTGTTGGGATCGCTCTATCACGTCGTTCCGTTCCTGCTATGGCTCGAACGCTACAGCGACCGGATCGGTCTCGAAAGCGTCCCGATGGTCGAGGACCTCTACAGCAGCCGCCTCGCAATTGTCGACTTCTGGGCGGTCTTGGTCGGGAGCAGCGTCCTGGTCGCTCGTGACGCCTTCGACCTCCCGTTCATCGCGATGGCGATCGGTGGGACGCTCACGACGGTCGGATTCCTCGTCTTCGCGACGAACATGTTGCTGGTCCTTCGCGGCCACAGCCCGTTCTCGTGGCGGTCGGTGTTGCTGGCAGGTCTCGGTCGGTCCGCTGGCGAACGCTAAGGCGAACATATTCGGCAACGGTTCGAGGGTTGACCCGACAGTAGTGACAGTCGATGGTCCAACGAGCGTCACTCGACTCGTCGGCGAGCGCGAAGAAACAGCCACTGTTCGATGGCAGTCCGCGAACGGTCAGAGTCACGCTGGACGAAGACGGTGAGATCGCAGAGCACAACCACCCTGGGACAGATATCCTGTTTTTCGTCGTCGACGGCTCGCTCGAACTGACACTCGACGACGAGATGTATCGACTGGAGAGTGGAGACATCGTTCGGTTCGACGGACAACGGATGATCTCCGGGACTGCATCTGAACCGACGACGGCCGTCGTCGTCCTCGTCGATCGCGAATAACGAGCGGATGTAACTCCATCACACGCCTCCAAAAGTGCTTTCTCAGTACCACTGGAAGACGGGGGCATGACCGGTCCGGTCTTCCTGTCGGGCGAGCACGTTCGCCTGCACACCGTCGAGGAAGAAGACCTCGACGCCTTCGCACGTGCCCGAAGTAACCCCGACCTCCGACTGCCGCTCTGCATCGATACCCCCCGGAACCGCGACGGCCTCGAAGAATTCTTCGAGGAGACTGTCTCGGACGGGGATGGCTACTGGTTCGTCGCACGCGTCGACGACGAGACGGTCGGCGCTGCGATGCTTCCGAACGTTCGCGAATCCGACGGTCTCGGCGAACTAGCCTACTGGATCCTCCCCGAGTATCAGGGTCAGGGGTACGGTCGCGAGGCGGTGTCGCTCGTCCTGGAGTACAGCTTCGACGAACTGCGCCTCAACCGCGCCCAGGCGGACTGCCTGGCGACCAACAGCGGCTCGCGCGGCGTCCTCGAATCGCTCGGCTTCACCCAGGAGGGCCGATTCCGAGAAGCCGTCTTCCAGGGCGGGGAGCACGTCGACATCCTTCGCTATGGACTGCTCGCCGAGGAATGGAGGGGGCGCTGATGCCCGGCCCTGCGTTTCTCCACGGCGAGCGCGTGAGCCTGCACACCTGGGAAGACGAAGACGTCGAGTTCTTCCAGGAACACCGCAACGAGGAGGCGATACGCCGGCCACTGACTGACGTTGCCCCGCGCAATCGCGAGCAAATCGAAGAGCAGTTCGAGGAGCGAATTTACGGGGACGACGGGATGGTCTTTCTCGTCTGCGCCGGCGAGGAGCAAGCCCGACTGACTGGTGACGAGGACGAACTGACCCGCGTCGGTGAGGTCGCGATTCCGTGGGTCAACCAGCCGCATGGAACGGGGATGCTCATGTACTGGGCTGCTCCGGAACACCAGGGCGAGGGCTACATCCCCGAGGCAACGTCGCTGCTACTGGATCACGCCTTCGGTGAACGCCGCCTCCACAAAGTCTGGGCGATGGTGATCGAACCGAATCGCCCATCACAGAAGGTGCTCGAATCACTCGGCTTCGAGCAGGAGGGACGCTACCGCAAGGAGACCTTCTACGAGGGCGAGTACGTCGACAGCTATCGCTACGCGATCCTCGCCGAGGAGTGGCTCGACCGAGACGACTAGAGACATTGTAGGGTGTTACCATCCCCGCGACATCTTGAAATACAATCGCAAAAAATCCCGCTAACAGTTCGACCATGCCAGACGCCTCTCGCACTGTCCTGAAGTACTACCTCTACCGCGCCACCAGTGGGCCGGCGTTTACCTATCCGATCTACACGCTGTTCCTGCTGTACAACGGACTTAGTTTCGGTACGATCGGGATCATCGGCGCAGTCCAATCGGTCATCGTCGTTGGGGGCGAGATCCCAACGGGGTACATCGGTGATCGAATCGGCCGACGAAACAGCCTCGCCATCGCCTCAGTCATGTTCCTGATATCGAACGCCGGCTATCTGTTTGCGACCGACGTCTGGGGCTTTCTGTTCGTCTTCGGGACGCTCTCGTTCGGACAGACGTTCGTCTCCGGCAGCGGGAGTGCCTGGCTCTACGACACCCTCGAAGAACACGACATGGAAGACGAGTTCACCCGGGTGAGCGGCCGGGCCAGTGCGATCAACAAGGTCGTGATGGCCGTGACGATGATCGCCGGCGGCTTGCTGTACGTCGTCGATCCGTTTTACCCCTTCTATGCGGCCGTCGTATTGAGTCTCTTCAATATTGGTTTCGTGCTCGTGCTCCCGAAAAACGCCGCCTACGCGGACGATCGCGGGGACGAGGACGACGGTGGAGCACTCACGATTCTCGAGGCACTGCCGACGATTCGCGAGCGAATCACGTCCCGCGAACTGCGATGGTTCGTGGTCTATCTCTCGCTGTTCTGGGGCGCGCTGATGACCGCGGACATGTACCTCCAGCCGGTGGTTCAGGACGCTCTCCAGCAGTCGGTCGGGCCGACACTGTCCTCGTTCGGCGTGGAAGAAGCGGCGACGCTCGGCTTCTTTTACGCCTCGTTTATGGGCGTTTCAGCGATTGCGAGCGACCACGCCTCTGAAATCGAGTCCTGGTTGGGCGTCCAGAAGGCGATGCTGTTGCTCCCGCTGGGAATCGCTGTCTTCTATCTCGTCCCGCTGGCTCTCCCAGTCGCCGTCTTCCCGATGTTCTTCGTCATGAAGGGCTCGAACAGTCTGATCTTCCCGATCTCAAGTCGGTACATCAACGAGCACGTCGAATCAGTCGGCCGGGCCACAGTCATTTCGGCCATCGCGATGATCAGGGCTGTCGCCGGTGTCCCCTTCCGCGTCGGCAGCGGGGTGTTCGCTGACATCGTCTCACCGATTGCGGCGGTCGCTGCGCTCGGGGCCTGTTTCATCGTCGGTGCACTCGCCCTGTATACGTTCGCGCCGCCGATACGGGACGTGGACGTGCCCGAGTCGTTCGGTCAGTCGGCAGCCGAGGGTAGCGAATCGACCGACGCTGCCGATTAGCGACTGCCGTATCGTTCGACGAACAGGCCGAGGACCAGTCCAGCGTGGACGAGTCCACCGAAAAGTGCGAGTGCGCCGCCGACAGTGACGACAGCGTCCACCTCGCCGAGCAGGCCACCGACCTGTGCGAGCAACCCCGTCGAGATAGCAGCGATTGCGAGCCCTGCCGTCCGGTCTCCCGCGCCGGGAAATGTCCCAACTGTCGGTGGATAGAACTGGTAGGAGACGCCGACGATCGTCAATCCGAGAAAGCCCACGAGATTGACGCGAAAGTGCGCTGTCGTGGTTCCGACAGGCGGAACGCCGACGGCCATCCAGAGCCCGAGTGCGACGCCGAGAACGCCAAAGAGCGCGCCGGCGAGCACGCCGTAGAAGCCGACACGTTCGCGTGGGGACCGGACGAACAGGACGATGTAGCTCGCGGCGAATCCAGCAATTGCGATCGCCTGGAGGCCAGCGCCGGCGTGAAAGAGGGAGCCCGATGGTAGCCCGATAGCGAGACAGAGCGGAGCCAGTGCACCGGCGACAAGCACGACCGGGACCAGCGCACGCGGCGGGGAGGCGACGAGAAAGCGCGGGAGGAGTCGAAACCCGATCGCGAACACGAGCAGTGCGCCGGTCCCGGCCGCCAGCAGGTGACTCGCGCGTGGCGGATAGCCGTCGACCAGTGGCGGGAGAGCAGTCGCACCAGCCAGTATCGCGTAGCTACCGAGCCCGAGATACAGGAGCGCGATCGGGACGAACGCGTTCGCGAGCCTGTCGACCGGCCGGCGGTCGGCATTGGCGTCACCAGTGGCTGTTTCTTTGCCCGTAAGATTGTCCCGGATCGTCCAGCCGACCGTGGCGAGAAAGATACCGACGCCAATCAGCCACGCGGTCGCGCCAGACTGAGCGACCCACCGGGCGTCGACCATTCTCGTCCCGTCGAGCGCAAGCAGGGCTGTCCCAGTGAGAGTGAACGGGAACTGGATAGCTGGAGCACGCGCGAGCGCGACTTCGCGATCGAAATACGTCGGCACGAGCGAATAGGCCTTCCCGAAGACCGTGTGCAGGACGAATCCCAGCAGGAGCGCGACGACCACGCTTCGTCGCGGGATCGCAGCGACAACGGCGGCGAGGCCGATGACGAGCCAACAGACGCCAGTGGCGACGAAAGTACGACTCCATCGGGAGACAGTTTCGGCAGTCACGGCGGCGGGTTCGACAGCCAGCCCCTTCAGCGTATTCCCGAACAGCGTCCGCTAGCGGCAGAACCCGCGCGTTGGCGAACCTCTTAGTGGCCCACGAACGACCGTTTAGTTGCTATGCCTACACGAAATGCGGAAGCGACCTGGCGCGGCAATCTCAAAGACGGCAACGGCGACCTGGCACTGGGGAGCGGCGTGTTCGAGGGTCCCTACTCGTTCATGTCCCGCTTCGAGGACGGCGACGCGACGAATCCCGAAGAGCTGATCGGCGCAGCCCACGCCGGCTGTTTCGCCATGGCGCTCGGGAACGCGCTCGACGAGAACGGCTACGAAGCCGACGAACTCCACGTCGACGCGGAGGTCCACCTCGACCCTGAAGCTCTCGAGATCGACTGGATTCAGCTCACCCTCGAAGGAACGGTCCCCGAAATCGACGAAGAGACGTTCCTCGAAATCGCCAACGAGGCCAAGGCAGGCTGCCCAGTCTCGAAAGTACTGGCCGGTGCCGAGATCCGACTCGACGCGTCACTCGTCTGAACGGTTCTGGACGGCGCTGACGAAGGCCCGTCGAAGCACCGTCAACAGAACGTACGTCTCGTATTTTTGCGTCCGGCAGTGTGCACAGGGAGCCATTTCGTCGGCGATTCCGTCGATCAGGTCGCCATGGTTGGCGTCGAGTCGGTCGAGAATAGTCCCAATCTCGGGTTCGATCGCCTCACTCATCGCCGTGATATCGTCTTCACGCCCCTCCGGAATCGCATACGAGAGCACGATCGTATTGGCTTCGTAGAACTTCTTGGTTCCGCCGCGGCCCTCTTCGAGCCGGGAGATTTCGACGAGTCCAGCGTCACGGAGTTCGTTGACGTGGTGGCGGACGGTATTCTCAGTGCGGTCGTACCCACGTTCGGCCAGTCGGTCGTGAATTTCGCCGACAGCGAGTGCCTCCTCTGCGAGCATGTCGAGAATCATCGCCCGCAACGGCTCCTCGACGGCCTTCGAGACGTTCGTATCACGCACTGCGATATCCTCGATCCGCACGTCCGATGCGAACTCGACGATTACTCTCGATTCGATCCGCGACACCTAATGTCGACCGGTCGACCCTCCAAAGCCCTAGACGACCCGTCCAGGTACTCAGATACTCTATCTCAGCACACAAACATATCATTTGAAAAATACTTATGCGGAGACGGTGCCTCTGTTCAACTGACCCATGACTGACGCAGTACAATTCCGTGTCCTGGATTTCGACTGTCCGACGTGTGCGAGCAACGTCGAACGAGCACTGTCACGTCTCGATGGCGTCGAATCGGTCGACGTTCACTATACCACTGGCCGCGTCGAGATCGGTTTCGATCCCGAGGCAGCCGACCGGGAGCAGTTCGAAGACACCATAAAAAAACAGGGATACACCCCGCAGGTGGCGTGATCGGCCGTGTTCAGACTCACTGCAGTCGTTCCGAACAGGCTGTTGAACCGGTATCGTACACACCGCAAGCTTGCGATCGTCGCTGTGACCGGCTTGCTCTACGCTGGCGGGTGGACGCTCGGGTATCTGACCGCCTTCGATACAGCGAGTGCCGTGATCATCGTCCTCGCGGCCGTCGTCGGTGGGTACGACATCGCCACGAAAGCGTACTACACCCTGCAGAGCCGGACCGTCGGAATCAACACGCTGGTGACGCTGGCCGCCATCGGCGCCATCGCGATCGGCGAGTACTGGGAGGCTGCGGCCGTGGTCTTCCTGTTCTCGCTTGGCTCGTATCTGGAGGGGCGGACGATGCGCAAGACGCGCAGCGCCATCCAGGAGTTGCTGGAGCTGACTCCCGACACCGCTGTCGTCCTCCGCGACGGCGAGCAGGTCGAGGTGCCTGCCCGTGAGGTCGAGAACGGCGAGCGCGTGCTCGTCAAACCCGGGAGCCGAATCCCCGTCGACGGCGACGTCGTCGACGGCGAGAGTGCGGTCAATCAGGCTCCCGTCACGGGCGAGAGTGCACCCGTCCACAAGCTGCCGGGCGAAGAGGTGTACGCCGGCACCGTCAATCAGGACGGCGCGTTGACCGTCGAGGCGACCGGGACGGGTACCGACACGACACTTCAGCGGATCATCCGCCGAGTCGAGGACGCCCAGGAGGCCCAATCGCCCACCGAATCGTTGATCGACCGCTTCGCGAAGTTCTACACGCCGGCGATCATCGTCCTCTCCATCGGCGCGTTTGCGCTCACCCGCGACGCGATGCTCGCGCTGACGCTGCTGGTCATCGGCTGTCCCGGCGCGCTCGTCATCGGGCCGCCCGTCAGCATCGTGAGCGCCATCGGTAACGCAGCCCGGAAAGGCGTCCTCATGAAAGGTGGCGAACACCTCGAACAGGCAGGGACGATCGATCTGGTCGCCTTCGACAAGACAGGCACCCTGACGAAGGGCGAGACGCGCGTCGCCGACGTCAGTGGTTTCGAAACGGACGATACGGAGGTCCTTCAACTCGCGGCGACCGCTGAGAAACAGAGCGAGCATCATCTTGCTGCGGCGATCCACGAGGCCGCTCGTGAGCGGACCGACGGGCCGATCGCGACTGACGGCGGCGTCGTCGCTTCGGCCAACCGCCCTGAGAAGACGATTCCGGACCCTGACGATTTCGAAGTCGTTCCCGGGCGCGGCGTCGTTGCCCACCGCGAGAGCCGCGAAATCGTCGTGGGAAACCAGGCTCTGTTGGGCGAGCGGGATATCCCGATTCCCGAAGCGGCTCTCGACTACGTCCGCAAACGCGAGAATCTGGGAGAAACGCCCGTGTACGTCGCACTCGACGGATCGGTCGTCGGTGCCATCTCGCTGCACGACGAACTTCGCGAGGCCGCACCCGGCGTCATCGCCACGCTCCAGCGCGACGGCATCGAGACGGTGATGCTGACCGGCGACAACGAGCGGACCGCCCGCGCTGTCGCCGAGCAGGTAGGTATCGACGACTACCGCGCCGAACTGTTGCCCGAAGACAAGCAGACTGTCATCGAAGCGTTCCGCGACGATCACACCGTCGCGATGGTCGGCGATGGCATCAATGATGCACCGTCGCTGGCGACCGCGGACGTCGGTATCGCGATGGGGACTGCCGGAACAGATACGGCCATCGAAACGGCCGACATCGCGCTGATGGCTGACGATCTCGACCGAATCCCCTACGCGATCGGGCTGAGCAAAGCGACGCGAGCCAACGTGACACAGAACGTCGCGCTCGCTGTCCTGACTGTCGCACTCCTGCTGGCGGGCGTCCTCGGAAGCATCGTCCACCTGGCTGGCGGGATGTTGATCCACGAGGGCAGCGTCCTGCTGGTCATCGCTAATGGCATGCGACTCCTGCGATACTGAACCCATGAGCAAGAGATCCACTCCCGACGCGACGAACTGGGCGGTCGAATACGACGTCGAACCCATCCGCATCCGCGATCCCGTGGCTGAAGCGCTGGCGGTTCTCGACCCCGGTGACCCGTTCGTGGTGTCGTACCGCGACGTGGTGAAGACGGCCGGTCATTCCTGTCCAACCGCCGCGGGCGCGTTCCGTCTCACACAGGTCGCGCTCGACGCGCTCTACCCGGACAGTCTTCCAGTCCGGAGCAACATCGAAGTCCGAGCGGGCGGTCCGAAGGACGACGCGGCCTACGGGGTGACGGCGAATCTCGTTGCCGCCATCACTGGGGCCGCCGAGAGCGACGGATTCGGCGGGCTCGCTGGTGGCTTTGGCGGCCGCGACAACATGCTTAGCTACGGCGTATTCGGAGACGAAGGCGTCCAGTTTGCGTTCGCTCGGACTGACACGGACGATACAGTCGTCGTGACCTACCACGTCGCCGATGTTCCCACGCTCGGCCCCGAAGGCCAGTACCTCACGAAAATCGTCGATGGGAACGCGACCGCCCAAGAGCGTGACGCGTTCGCGAACGCCTGGCACACCCGCGTCCAGGCAGTACTCGACGACGAGGACCTGTTCACTATCGAGCGCGTCGACGACCTGCCGGAGTGACTCCCGGAATGCGAAAACAGACCCGAACATGTACGGGGCTGGGCAGAGGGTGGCGGCGATACAAGAGTTCCATATGAGCGAAACCGAGCACGATCACGACGCTGCCCCGGTGACCGACCGGGTTCACGACAATTCCTGGTCTGCGAATCTGGAGCATCCGGAACATGCCGACGATCCGAATCTCGTCGTCACCCAGGCCGTCGACGCCATCGAACACACGACTGCAGGCAACCACGTCAATCTCGTCACCCACGGCAATCTCGGCCATCCCGAGACGTACCTCTACGACGCCATCCGAGAGCGCGTCGAGGACGTCTCCCTGGAGTACGTCGAACAGTGTGGCTGTGGCGGCCACGTCGTCCGGGCACACGTCGAAGCCGGGGCGAGCGAGGAGGACTGACGATGCGACCGGGCGACATCGACACCGACGAGCGCCCGTTCGTCCTGATCTGGGAACTCACCCAGGCCTGTGACCTGGAGTGTGACCACTGCCGGGCCGACGCCGAACCCCAGCGCCATCCCCGGGAACTCACGACCGAAGAGGGGAAACGACTGCTCGATCAGGCCGCCGAGTTCGGCGAGGGGCAACTGGTCGTCCTCTCTGGCGGCGACCCGCTCAAGCGCGACGACGCCGTGGAACTAGTCGACTACGGGACCCAGCAGGGACTCCGGATGACGATGACGCCCAGTGGCACGAACTCGCTGACAGCCGAAACGATCGACGCCCTCGCCGACGCCGGTCTCAAGCGACTGGCCGTCTCCATCGACGGCGAGAGTGCGGCCTCTCACGACGCGTTCCGGGGTGAAGACGGCAGCTTCGAGCAGACGGTACAGGCAGCCCGCGCCGCCCGCGAGGCCGGTCTCCCCTTGCAGATCAACACCACGGTCTGTCAGTCTACCGTCGATGATTTGCAGGGGATCCGCGACCTCACCGCCGAGCTCGGGGCCGTGCTCTGGAGTGTGTTCTTTCTGGTCCCCATTGGCCGCGGCCGGATTCTCGATCCGATTTCCCCCGAGCGCGCCGAGGACGTGATGGAGTGGTTGCTCAACGTCGCCGACGAGGAGCGCTTCGGTGTCAAGACGACCGAAGCACCACATTATCGGCGGGTCGCTCTCCAGCAGAAGATGCAGGCCGCTACGGGGTCGAAACCGAACGATACGATCGGCCGCCGAACCGGGATTCGGGCCGGTGATGGCTTCGCGTTCGTCAGTCACACTGGTGAGGTCTATCCATCGGGATTCCTGCCCCATTCAGCCGGCGACGTTCGCGAGCGCAGTGTCGTCGACATCTATCGCCACTCGACGCTGTTCGAGCAGTTACGCGACGAGGATCACCTGAAGGGCAAGTGCGGAGCCTGCGAATTTCGCCACGTCTGCGGCGGGAGTCGCTCACGAGCGTACGCCTATACTGGCGACCCATTGGCGAGCGACCCGCTCTGTGCGTACGTTCCTGACGGCTACGACGGGCCGATGCCCGACGAGGAGTTCGAGGTGCCCGAACCAGCCGATTAACCGTCGAGTCTGTCGACATCGTGGATCTCGAACCGCGCCCCGGTGTCCGTCTCACAGAGTTCGACCGTCCACTCGTGGGCTTCGGTGATTTCACGGACCACGTTCAGTCCGAATCCTGTCGCGGTCGGCTCTGTCGAGTAGCCGGGTTCGAAGACGCGGTCGCGGTGTTCGGGAGCAATCCCGTCGCCGTCGTCGGCGACGTAGAATCCGTCTTCGAGACAGCCCACAGTGATAGTGTCGCCACCGTGTTCGACCGCGTTCTCGACGAGGTGATCGAGAAGTCGGTGCAACCGAGCCCGGTTAGCGGCCAACTTGCAGTTACTCTCGACACGCAGCGTGACTCCCTCAGAGTTGGTGTGCTCCCAGACGTCCGTCGCGACGGAGTCTAGGGATATCGACGTCGTCTCTGTCACCAGCGGTTCCGATCGGGCAACTGCGAGGACGTCGTCGACGATCGCCTCGATCCGGTTCAGCGCGCGCTCGACCAGCGCGCGGTCGTGCGCGTCACCGTGATCGAGCTGCCCCCGAATCACCTGCACCGGGTTCCGGAGGTCGTGGGCGAGGACGCGAGTGAATTGCTCGATACGATCGTTCTGACGCTTGAGTCGACGTTCGCGCTCTTTGAGGTCCGTGACGTCGGTGAGGACACTGACGATCCGCGAGGAATCGCCGTCTTCGTCCAGAGCAACCGCCGACAGTTGGAGGTCCAGCCACTGGCCATCTCGTCGCTTTCGGCGCACTTCGCGAAGCCCGATCGATCCGTCTTCGAGGACCGACGCGACCATCTCGTGGAACTCTTCGCGAGTCTCCTCGGTTACGTACGGCGGGTACGGTTCGCGGATCGCCTCGTCGGCCGACCAGCCGAACAACTCCGCTGCCGCTGGGTTCCAGAACTGGACGGTCCCCGCGGTGTCGTGGACCACTATCGCCGCGGGTGAGGTCTGGACGATCGTGCTCAACAGTTGTGTCGTCGCTTGTAGCTCCTCCTCGCGCTGCTTGCGGTCGGTGATATCGATCGCGAGTCCTGCGAGACCGACGATCTCCTCGTCATCGACCCACGGGACTTTCGAAACGAGAAACCAGCCGTCTTCGACCGTGCAGAACTCCGCTTCGTTGTGTATCGCGTCTCCGTTGTCGAGCACCTGCTCGAGAGTCTCGTGTCCGTGATCGCCTGGCTCGCGTTCCGGCCAGATATCGAAGTCAGTGCGGCCGAGCAACTGCGAGGGCTCGTAGAGCGCATCACTCGCACGGACGTACTGGCCTTCCCGGTCTTTTGCGAAGGCGTGAACCGGCAACCGTTCGAGCATCGTCTCCAGGAGACTGGCGTCCTGTCTGTCAGCGACGCGCTGGCGATACGCGAGCGCGCAGTCCGCAACTGACTCCCGGACACTGTCGCTATCGTCGAGATCCGACGGCGTCAACAGGGTGTCGATTCCCGCGTCGAGAACGTCCTGTGTGTCGTAGGCGTCGGCAGTCGAAGTACAGAGGACGACTGGCAAGTCCGGACACCGGTCGTCGATCCGGGCGGCGATCAATAGTGGATCACTGCCCGGATCAGCGTCGTCGAGCAGGATGCAGTCTGGACCAGGTTGGCCGTCTTCGACCGCATCCAGTAGCGTCGCTACGTTCTCGTAGCCGGTAGTAGTGAACTGCTCGTCATCGAGCAGGGGATCGATCCATCGCCCAGTGACGCTACTGACGGACTCAGTCGATCCGCCGTCTGAGCCACGTTGCGGGCCGATGCTGGCGATCATGATCGGCGCTCCCTCCCTGGGGGGCCGGGGGGTGAGGGCCATCCAGCGGAGTTACAGACGGAAACCTGATAAATATACCTGTGAGTGTCAGTGATCGTAACGGTGCGGGGGAGCGACAGAGAAAACTGAATCCCACTAGGTGAGCGTTTCGTCGAGATAGTCGAACTGGGCCTCGATCTCCTTGCGGCGCTGCCGTTTGATCACCGTCGCGTCCAGTATCGAGCCGCCCGGGACGTCGAGCGCGAACTCGGTTTGGACAACCACTTCGGTCCCGTCGTCTACCTCGGCGATCGTGTACCGCGTAGTCATCGATTCGAAGACGCCGTCGATCTGCTCGTACGCGAAGACGGCGTCGGGGACGTCGAGCAGCCGAAGCGACAGGGAAATCTTGAGCAGGCCGACCGCTTTGGCGATTTCGAGGCGGTCGCCGTCCAGTTCAACCTCGTCGAAGCCCGCCGCTCGCGTGAAGGGCTCCACGTCGGTGATCGCCTCACGGACTGCCGACGGCTGCGCGTCGACGACGTGACTGAGCGTGATGGATTCCATGGTGGGAGAAGGGGGTTTCAGAAGGTTATTCCTTGGGCAGTTCCGCGACGAACGTTCGCTCGTCGCGCTGTTCGACAGTGTAGCCCTCGGCGTCGAACGACTCGACTTCGGCCTCGAATTCGTAATACAGCGGTGTCGGTTCGTGATCGTTGACAATCGTCAGCCGCTCGCCGCTTTCGAGGTCCTCGAACGCGGCGTGAATCTTCGGATGTCGTTCCGGCGGCGGGACGTCACGCAGATCGAGTCTTGTCTGTGCCATCACCGGCACTTCGGGATCCCTTCTGGTGTGCGTTTGCCCGAACGTGTTCGGGCCCACCCACAGAATATGTGTGAACATGTTCGGCAAAAGCATAGCGCACATCTGTCCCGAACACGTTCGACAGGAACGATGCCACGGGCGAAACTGACGCTGACGGTTCCGGAAGGGGTGTGGATCGGTGAACTCACGCGCCGGCATCCGGGGACGACGATCCGAGTGCTGGCTGCATTGTCGGACGAATCAGACAGTGGTGTTGGCCTCGCCGAGGTGATTTCACCGAATCTCCCGGCCGTCCTCACGGAGATGAGCGAGTACGAAGAAGTGACCCAGATCGACCTCATGCAGCGTGAGGACGACGAGGCGCTGCTGCAGTTCACGACGACGATGCCGTTGCTGCTGTTTCCTGCGCGGGACTCTGGGATCCCTCTGGAGATGCCATTCGAGATCAGTGACGGCCAGGCCGTCTGGGAAGTGACGGCCCCACAGGAGCGTCTGTCAGCGCTGGGCGAGCAACTGGAACTGTTCGACATCTCGTTCACCGTCGATTACATCCAGCAACACGTCGCCGAGGAACCACTGTTGACCGAACGGCAGCGACGGCTCGTCGTCGAGGCCACCGACGCAGGCTACTACGACACCCCGCGTGAGAGCTCGCTCACGGACGTCGCTGAGCGCCTCGATATCGCGAAATCGACCGCGAGCGAGACGCTCCATAGAGCCGAAGAGAAGATCGTCAAACAGTACGTCGATCAGTTGCCCGAAACCGACACACCCTAGCCGAATATCGGCAAGCCGACGTGGCGCAGCCGCTGAAGAACGTAGATGGGGACGGCGATCATCGCGCCGGCGACGGGGATCATGTGGATTGCGGTGTACAGCATCCAGTGAGGCGACCAGTCAGCGTCGACCGAATCGAGATACCGAGCGTCGAAGTAGTACCCAGCCAGAGCGCCGAACCACGTCACGACGACGACCACGGCGAGCAGTCGAAAGAGCCAGTTGACGGAGAACCGGACGATCGACTCGACGCCGAAGTACGACCACACCGGACTGAATCCCGCGTAAGAGGTCAGGAGCATCGGGACGAAGAAGAATATTGCCACCAGAAACGTCGTGTGGTGTTTCCACCAGTCGTACTCGACGAGGGGTTTCGAGAGCAGCCCGCCCGTGAGATCAGTGATCGACGTCGCCATCCGTCTATCGCCACGAACGGAGTCAGCACGATTAAAACTCGCGATACGCCCCCACCTGTGCATCCGTTCAGCTGAGCATTCTAACAGACTCGGATCAGAAGGCGAGGAGGACGCCGACTGCCGCGAACAGACCCGCACCGCCCGCTGCGGCGAGGACGGCGACGGAGGGGAGCCCGGCACCGACGGCGACAGCGCCGACGCCGAGAAACGTCGCGCCGAACGCACCGCTCGCGAAGGCAGCGCGATACTCACGGGTCGTCGGCTCGGCTGCCAGGCCGATGTACGCCCCCGTCATCGCGGCCATACCGAACCCGGTCCCCACGGGGACTGCGATGACGACTGGACTCGGGAACACGCCTGTGAGAACGGTCGAAACGCCGGAGACGATCAGCACGAAGACGGCGACGCCTGCAGCCATTGCCATCGTCGCATCGAGCCAGGCCATCGGCCGACTCTTCTGCCGGGGGCTCCGTATGTCTGTCGGCGAGAAAATTCTCGCGGTGCCGTCCGGGAAGGACACTTGTAGATCGGCCACCGAGTACAGGTATGGCCCGCTGTGCCGAGACCGACTGTGAGCAGGAGGCCGTCGTCGAGCTCCATATCCCGTGGGCCGAAAACCGCCTGGTCTGTGCCGGCCACGCGCGGACACTGTCCCGACGGGACGGTGTCGTCGCCGACCCACTGGACGGCTACGAGGACGCCTGGCCATGATACTCCGGTTGGATCACGACACACATGTACGTAGAAAAACACACAGGTTCGCGAGTAAATATGTGCAGTTAAGTATGGCAAGAACGATACGCCGATAGAATGGCCACATATGCAGGGGTCGACCTGGGTGCGACGTACGTCCGTGCCATCGTCGGCGACGAGACGGGCGAGGAACTCGGGTCGCACAAGCAGCAGACACCGCAGGGACCGACCGGCATCAAGGTCACCGAAGCCGTATTAGAGACGCTTCGGCGTGCGTGCGAGGCGGCGGGCGTCGAGCCCACCGATCTCCGCGGTGTCGGAATCGGATCGATCGGCCCACTGGACCTCGCCGACGGGGCCGTCGAGAACCCCGCGAACCTCCCCGACTCGATCGACCGAATCCCGCTCGTCGGTCCCATCTCGAACCTCGCCGAAACCGAGGATGTCTACCTCCACAACGACACCATCGCCGGCGTCATCGGCGAGCGCTTCCACAGCGACAGGAACCCGGATAGCATGGTCTACATGACGATCTCGACCGGGATCGGCGCTGGCGTCTGTGTCGACGGGCACGTTCTGTCGGGCTGGGACGGCAACGCGGGCGAAGTCGGCCACATCACGCTCGACCCCGATGGATTCATGGAATGTGGCTGTGACAAACCCGGCCACTGGGAGGCGTACTGCTCGGGTAAGAACATCCCCCGATACGCCAAAGCGCTCTACGAGGCCGAAGACTGGGAGACTGATCTGAACGTACTCGACGAGGACTTCTCTGCGGTCGACATCTACGAGAGTGCCGGCGAAGACGAGTTCGCAGACTACGTCATCGAGCGCGTCACCGACTGGAACATCCAGGGCTTCGCGAACGTCATCCATTCGTACGCACCGCTGGTCATTTACGTCGGTGGCAGCGTCGCGATGCACAACGAAGAACTCGTTCTCGACCCGGTTCGTGAGCGACTGAAAGACCACGTCTTCGTAAACATGCCCGAAATCAAGCTCACCACCCTCGGCGACGACGTCGTCCTCCGGGGTGCGCTGGCGAGCGCGCTCACGCAGGGTACAGGCGACCGGAGCCGGCTTCGGCACTGACTACGCTGCTTTGTCCGTCGGTTATTCCCGTTTGAGCCAGCGATCGAGACACTCCCGGATCGCAGCGCTGCGATTGCCCCTATGCTCGGTGAAGGCTACGTCATCCAGCGCTTCAAGGGTCTCCTCGTCGAACTCGATCGAGACTGACTCCATATCGAGGAACTTCTCATCCATCACATCACATCGACTGTCCGAGAGGGCAATATATGTTCGTCAGACGTGCGTCAGCGGCACTTACCCGGCCCCGGTCACTTTTTGTCGATCCACGTCGAATCGCTGGCAATGAACGAACTGGACGTGACTGGAGCGTTCGACGTCCACGAGTATCGCGAGGGATTCAAACTCCTCAAGGAGACCCGCGAGACGATGCACTTGGAGAACCGGGCGGGTTTCGTCTGTCCAGCCTGTGGTAAGCCCTTCGAGCGACTGTTCGTCAGCGAGAAACGAACCAATACCTTCCAGTCCCCACCTGGACCATTCTGTCTGGCACGCACCGAGAGTCAGACACTGGTGTTCACGCACTGAGAGCGCGCTGCTGCTGTTCGCGCACTATCTGCGGCGATTCGTCGACAATCACAACGACTATTTTGGTGTTCGAAGATGACCAATACAACGAGATGGATGGCCGTATCCCGGTGCTCGCGTGTCTGGCGGTCGTCGTTCTCGGCGGCTGTACGATCGCCATCGACGATGGCGATAGCGGTGACGCCGGAGCGATCGTCGATCGCGTCAAATCCGAACTGCAAGCGACCGAGACGCTCGAAGCGACGATGATCGCGACGATCGAGCAAGGGAACATGACGATCACCGAACGGGTCAGCCTCCGATACGAGCGCCCCCAGCACTATAATCTCACGTATCTGGAAGTGACCAACAGAACGGGAGACCGACTCCCGAACGCGACCGGTGACGCCGTGATCGCCAACGGAACGCAGCTGTGGGGCTACGACGCGGCGACCCAGCAACTGGCGTGGCTGAACGACACAGAGCCCCGGACACTCTCACAGCTCATGATGCCCTCGACGCAGTTCGGCCAGAACGTCACGTTCGCGGGCAACGAGACCATTGCCGGAGAGGACGCAACCAAACTCTCGTATGCCATCGACGGCTCGAAAGTGTCGCTGATATCGGGGGAGGCCGAACAGCGCAGCCGGCTCTCGTCGGCGATGAACGAGTCGACGCCCGTGAACGCGACTGTCTGGATCGACCGTGATCAGTGGCTCCCGATCAAAACTCGGCTCACGATGTCGGCCTTCGATGAGCCGATCACGATCACCTATCGCTACGAGAACATCCACCGAAACGAAGGCATTCCAGCAGGGAGTTTCGATCCACCAGGCAACGCCACGCATGCGACGCCGTGGGCGGAGCTCGAAGCGCGTTTCGGGGAGCACCAATCACTCACGGCGGTCAACGAGGACGCGACGACTCCAATATCGAAGCCGACTGTTCCGGACGGATTCACTTTCGCGTGGGGGAACGTGACTGCACACAACGGGACCGAACAGGTCCTGCTGTTCTACCAGCGAGATACGACTGACCTCAGGGTCTCACGCTGGGACAACACGTCGATCGACCTACTAACACGTGGCGAAACCGTCTCGGTCGGATCGGCCGACGGGACGTTCGTCTCCCTCAGCGAGCGCGCGCTCGTCGAGTGGCCCTGCGACGGTCACACCTACCTCGTGAGCACGCGAACGAATCGCACAGTAGCGTTGGAGACGGCTCGGTCGATCGGTTGTTCGTGAGCTAACCCACCAGCGTCGTGAGCAACTCGATCGCTACGCCCTTGTCGAGTGGATCGTTGGCGTTTCCACAGTGTGGTGACTGGACGCATGCCGGGCACCCGGACTCACAGTCACAGGATTCGAGCATGTCCAGGGTCGTCGCCGCCAGATCGCCGATTTCCTCGTAGCCGCTGCGTGAGAGTCCGACGCCACCGGGGTAGCCATCGTAGATGAAGATCGTACTCCGGTCGGTGTGGGGATGCATCGGCGTCGAGAGCCCGCCGATATCCCGGCGGTCACAGAGATACTCGAAGGGGAACAGCGAGATCATTGCGTGCTCGGCGGCGTGAATGCCGCCCGCGAAGTCGCCCATCTCGTCCAGGCGAGCCGACAGCTCGTGGGGCAGCGTGTAGTAGAGTGCACTGGTCTCCAAACTCGTCTCGGGCAGATCCAGCGACTCGGTCGCCAGTACCTCTCCCGAGGAGCCGTCCCGACGCTCGAAGCCAGTGATCTGCTTGCGCATCGTGACATCGGCAAAGCGGACCGTGACCCCCGGATGAGAGGGGAACGGTTTCTCCTCGCGGTCGTGCTCGACGGTGATCTCCTTGTCGTGCAGGACGCGAGTGTAGTAGTCGGCGTAGGTCCGCTGGAGGGTGGCGACATCGTGTCGGAGGTCGAGGTCGGTCACTTCGTAGCTCGTGCCCTGGTGGTGATAGATCGCGCCCGGATGGGCGTCTCTCAGTGCGTCGCCGAACGGGAGTTTCGCGATCACGTCGCCGCTCCCCCGGACAGTGAGCTTGACCTCGCGATCCTCGGCCGTCCGGAGGTTCATGTCGTGCTGGGGACTTCCCTCACCCGAGAACGTCCAGCGGATGCCGTCGCGCGTGTCCCGGCGTTCGAGGTCGCCCACGGATTCGAGAGTGCCCACCACGTCCGGGAAGGTGTCGCCGAAGTGGCGGTCGTCCGCGGGTTTGAGCCAGTTCTCGCGGGCTGCCGAACGGACGTGGCCCGGCAAGAGATGGTCGTTTTCGGGATTGGCGATGGCCTGCTCGGGATCAGTGTCGAACAGTGCACCAGGACTGTTCATCACGTACTGGTCAAGTTGGTCCTCGCCGGCGATCAGCGTGACGAGAGCGGGGTCGGTCCCGCGACCAGCACGGCCGGCCTGCTGGAACGCGTTCATCCGCGTGCCAGGGTAGCCATCGAGTACGACGGCGTCGAGCCCGCCGATGTCGACGCCGAGTTCGAGCGCGTTCGTGCTCCACACACCCCGAACCGAGCCGTCTTGCAGGCCCGCTTCCAGCTCGCGGCGGCGGTCGCTCTTGAGTGCGGCCTGATAGGCCGCGACCCCCGAGGCGAGGTCGTGCTCGCCCCGATCCCTGAGCGCATCGGCACTCTCGGTCGCGTAGCGTTCGGCGATCTGTCGCGAGGAGGTGAAGACCACGGTTTGCAGGCCCCGCTGGAGGAGGTCGACGAACAGCCGCTTGGCTTCGGGATGGCTGGACTTTCGCCGACCGCTGCCCCAGCCCCCTCCGCCGTCGTACTCGGGTGGATTCCACAGCAGCCAGTGTGTGGGGCCGGTCGAAGCAGTGCTCTCGTCGACCAGTGCGAAATCGTCCGTTGGCTGGCCAGAAACAGTCGCTGCGTGCTCGACGGGATTGCCGATCGTCGCCGAGCAACAGACGTACTGTGGCTCGCTTTCGAATCGTTCGGCAATCCGGTTGAGTCGTCGGAGGACCAGCGCGATTTGGCTGCCGAAGACGCCGCGGTACTCGTGGACCTCGTCGATGACGACGGTGTCGAGGCGCTGGAAGAACCAGTCCCAGAGTCGGTGGGCGTGGGGCAATATGCCGTAGTGAAGCATGTCGGGCGTCGTCAGCAGGACGGTAGGCTGGCGCTCGCGAACGGCCTGTTTTTCGGTCTTGGAGAGACGACCGGTGTATCGGTCGACGCTGACACCCGAGGCGAACCCGAGACCCTGAGCGAGATCCGAGAGTGTCTCAGCCTGATCGTTGATCAGCGCGACCTGGGGCGCGATGTAGAGGGTCGTCCGACGACCGTCCAGCGCGCGCTCGAAGGCTGGAACAGTGTACGCGAGACTCTTGCCGCTGGCGGTCGGCGTCGCGAGGACGACGTTGTCGCCGTCGCGGACGGCTTCGATGGCCTCGGCCTGGTGGCCGTAGAGCGAGTCGATACCCTCTTCAGCGAGGACACTGGCCACGCGCGAATCCAGATCGATGTCGGCAAAGGCCGCCTCTCGGCCGTCGAGGGTGCGTTCGGCGGCAATCTGTCCCTCGTAGTAGGGACGATCACGGAGCCAGGCGATAGTCTCGTCCACGAGTCTGCTATCGGGCGGGTCGTCCTAATACTGCCGGCTGTACCATTTCGAAATGATCCGTCCCCCCGGGGTGGCGAATATGGTTACGAACGTACAGCAGGCAGTATACCCGTTCGCTCGATACGTATCAGACCGTCAGGACAGGGCGATCGAGTTCACGCAGGACGTGGTCGGCTGTCGAGCCGATCTTCTTGGTGTGCGTTTCACCCTGAAAGCCCATTACGACGATGTCGGCGTCGATTTCGCGAGCGTAGTCCTCGATTTCCTCGTCAGGGATGCCGTGGCAGGACCTTCTCTCGATCGGAATTACATCCTCTTCGGCGCGACTGGCCACCTCGTCGAGGATTTCGACGCCGTGATCTTCGACGTCCGTGACCATCACGTCGAGACTCGAAAACCCTGAGTCACCGTACAGACGCGTATCGACAACATACAGCGCGTGGAGTGTCGCACCAGTGTGTGCTGCGAGGTGTAACGCATACTCGAGTGCGTGATCCGCGGCGTCGCTGCCGTCTGTCGGCACTAATATTCGATCGAAGTTCAGAGCCATGTGTGTGTAGAGGGGCGCTGAGCGCAAATAGTTGCGTGTGATCTGGCCAGAACAAAGCGTGTGGTGTGGTAACACTTAACAATGTGTGGGTCAAACCAACTAGTAGGGAGTGACCCGCTCCCGACCACCCATGCCAGCCTCAGAAACGCCCGCCCACGACGAGCAACGATATGCCGAACTCTCGCTGGAAGACGGTAGTATCGTGATCTACGACGCCGAGAATCCCTCGGCGTGGATCCAGTCGGACGCTGCCGTCACGTGCACGTCGATAGCGTAGCGGTCCCCGTCTCTTCCCCCGCATATTTCGAAAACCGATCCCGAGTCGTGTCTGCTCTCCTCCACACTTTTGGCAGGTGGGCCAGAACGGGCCCACATGGCCCCGAACTACGACAGTCTGCACGATCCGAACGCCGAGTATACGATGCGAAATCTCTCCGCGGAGACGATGCTCGACGACTCTCGCGAGCGCGGCGGCGGCCGCGACGTCGAAATTACCGACATCCAGACGACGATGGTCGACGGCAACTTCCCCTGGACGCTCGTCCGAATATACACCGACGCCGGGGTGGTCGGCACTGGGGAAGCCTACTGGGGAGCGGGCGTGCCCGAGCTCATCGAGCGGATGAAACCGTTCGTCGTCGGCGAGAATCCGCTGGACATCGATCGGCTCTACGAACACCTGATCCAGAAGATGTCCGGCGAGGGCAGCGTCGAAGGCGTCACCGTGACGGCCATCTCCGGGATCGAGGTCGCGCTGCACGATCTCGCCGGGAAGATCCTCGGCGTTCCGGCCTACCAGTTGCTCGGCGGGAAGTACCGCGACCAGGTCCGGGTCTACTGTGACTGTCACACCGAAGCAGAGGCCGACCCCGTGGCGTGTGCCGACGAGGCAGAGCGCGTCGTCGAGGAACTGGGCTACGACGCCCTGAAGTTCGATCTGGACGTGCCGACGGGCCACGAGAAAGACCGGGCGAACCGCCACCTCCGGCCGGGGCAGATCCGCCATAAGGTCGACATCGTCGAGCAGGTCACCGAACGAGTGAAAGATCGGGCGGACGTAGCGTTCGACTGTCACTGGTCGTTTTCCGGGGGCTCCGCGGAGCGACTCACTGACGCACTCGAGGAGTACGACGTCTGGTGGCTCGAAGATCCAGTCCCACCGGAGAATCTCGACGTTCAGCACCGCGTGACCCAGTCGACAGTCACGCCGGTCGCGGCCGGCGAGAACCGCTACAGAGTGACCGAACACCGCCGACTGATCGAAGACGGCGCGGTTGACATCGTCGCACCGGACATGCCCAAGGTGGGCGGGATGCGCGAAACTAGAAAGATCGCTGACGTGGCGAACCAGTACTACGTGCCCGTGGCGATGCACAACGTCGCCTCGCCGGTCGGGACGATGGCCAGCGCTCACGTCGCAGCCGCGATCGCCAACGCGCTGGCCGTCGAATACCACAGCTACGAACTCGACTGGTGGAGTGAGCTGGTCGAAGACGACGTCATCGAGAACGGGTACGTCACGATCCCCGAGGAGCCCGGGCTTGGTGTAACTCTCGACATGGACGTCGTCGAGGAGCACATGGTCGAGGGCGAGACGCTATTCGACGAGGAGTAAGTCGGTACAGCATTCAGACTGTCAGCGGCTATTTTCAGGCAGCGAAACTATCAGATACACTGAAGGGGTGTGAGGCCATTGCATACAGTTGGGAATGGGTGAGTCGCTGTACGCCATCCTCGGCGTCGAGGAGGACGCCGACCGAGAGGCGATCAAAGATGCCTATCGCGATCGCGCGAAGGACGCACACCCCGACGTGAGCGATGCGTCCGACGCAACCAGACAGTTCAAGCGACTCACCGTCGCGCGTGATACACTGCTCGACGACGCCCAGCGTGCCCGCTACGACGACCTCGGCCACGACGCGTACGTCCGCCAACACGACCGGACCGACCTCTTCGACATCACGGTCGACACCGCGCTGGGAACCCACTCACAACGGGCTTCCGGGCCAGTATCGGCCGCCAGAACCGTTGCCGACGGCGACGGTACCGGCGGGGACTGGTGGCGAAAGCGGGCTGGCCCCGATCCGAAGCCTGCTGGTGGCTCCAGCAACCCGAAGACACAATCCCGGAGCGGCGGCTCGGCCACGTGGGCGCGGTCGCAGTCCACCGAGACGACAGAGACCGGGCCGTCCAACCGCGGTGTCCTTTCGTTCGTTCGCGAGGCCGGAATCTGGGTGATTCTGCACGTCTTGCTCGTGTGCTCGGCCGTCGCGACGGCGATCTTTCTCTACGTCAGCGTCGGCCCGACGTTCGTGGGCCCAGCGATCGTCTTCGGCTTCGTGATCGTGGTCGCGGCAATCACTGCGTCGACGTTTCATCTGGTGTCGATCGTCTACACGTGATCTCCTCGCCGTCAGGCTGTTTCTGATCGGTCAAAGAGCTGTTTGAGCTACGGAAACCGAGATATATGTACGCCTATAACGGATGGGTATGTCGATGGAACGGCTGTTGCCCTCGCGGGTTGATCCACGACCCCGTGACGACCCGAAAGTCTACGGGCTTGAGGAAGAGCAGACCCAGGACGCACTCAGCGCACTCTCCGCGGAGACTGCCCGAGAGATTCTCACGAAACTGTACGACGAACCAGCCGCACCGGCAGAACTGCAGAAGGATGTCGGGACCTCCCTGCAGAACGTCCACTACCATCTGGACAACCTCGAATCGGCGGACCTGATCCGGCAGGTCGGAACGCGCTATTCGGAGAAAGGAAACGAGATGGCCGTCTTTGCTCCCGCCAGCGACGCAGTCGTGTTCATGGCCGGCGACAACGACAGCCGCTCGCGCCTCCAGCGAGCGCTCGCGCGTGTCGTCGGCGGCGTCGGCGTCCTCGCGGCTGCGAGTCTCGCGTTCGGGGCCGCTGTCCAGCGGTGGCTCGCTCCGGAGCCATCCAGCACGGGCTCCGAACCGGTGATCCAGACCGAACAGACCGATACCGCAGCCGAAGTCGTCAACGCTATCGACCCCGCTCTCGCATTTTTCCTCGGCGGGGCGTTCGTGCTCGCGGTCGTGGGCAGCTGGATGGCGATCCAACACCGACGCAGCGACGGATAGCAAACCGTTTCCCGCTCGGTCCGGAGGTTCAAGTATGGACGTTGAGGCCATCGCAGACCTGGATCCGGATCAGCGCCGCGCGCTCTTCGAACGCGACGCGGGGCTCGAAGCTATCCGCGACGACGTCAGAGAGATCGTCGACCGCGTCCACGAGGAAGGCGACGTTGCGCTCCGGGAGTTCTGCCGTGAGTTCGACGACGTCGAGGTCGGCAACTTCGAGGTCACCGACGCGGCCGAGCGGGCCTACGAAACGATCGACGACAACGTTCGCGAGGCCATCGAAACCGCCGCGAATAACGTGAGAGCGTTCCACGAGCAGCAGGTCCCCGAAGACTGGGATACTGAGACAGCGGGACGCCGACTCGGGCGACGGTTCTACCCGCTGGACACCGCAGGCGTCTACGTCCCCGGCGGGACTGCGGCCTATCCGTCGAGTGCGCTGATGGGTATCATCCCCGCGAGAGTCGCCGGCGTCGAACACGTCGTCGTCGCCACGCCGCCAGCCGACGAGATCAATCCCGTTACTCTGGCAGCGATCCACGCGGCCGGTGCGGACGCGGTCTATCAGGTCGGCGGCGCGCAGGCCATCGCGGCGATGGCCTACGGCACGGAGTCGGTCACGAGCGTCGACGTGATCGTCGGGCCGGGTAACCGCTGGGTGACAGCCGCCAAAGCCGAGGTTCGGGGCGACGTGAAGATCGACATGCTTGCCGGCCCGAGCGAGGTGCTGGCAATCGCCGACGGAACTGCAGACCCCGATATCCTCGCAGCAGAGATGCTCACTCAGGCCGAACACGATCCAAACGCGGCCGTGGTGACCGTCACCGACGACGCCGATCTGGCCGAGGCAGTCGTCGAATCGATCGACGACCAGGCGAGCGAGCGCGAACGCGAAGAGATTGTTCGGGAAGCGCTGGACAACGAGGCCAGCGGGGTCTTCGTGGCGCGATCGCTCAGTGAGGCAGCACTGTTCGCCGACGAGTTCGCGGCCGAGCACCTGTACGTGCTGGCCGACGACGAGGACGCTCTGCTCGATCGGATCGAAAACTACGGCAGTGCCTTCCTGGGCGAGTATTCCCCAGTCGCGGCCGGCGATTACGCCAGCGGAACCAACCACGTCCTCCCGACCGACGGACAGGCGCGACTCGAAAGCGGTCTCTCGGTCGATACGTTCGTCCGATCGGCGACAGTGCAGCGCCTCTCGAAAGACGGACTTACGGACTTACGAGAGACGATAACCACGCTTGCGACCGAGGAAGGGCTCGAAGCCCACGCCCACAGCGTGGACGTGCGGTTCGACGAGTAATCCGGGAGTCAATCTGCGCGGGCGGCCCGACTTGAGCCACCGCGGGCCGTATTCTCAGGTGGGCCGATCTTCTTGAGGTCGTCGCGAGTTTCCCACCAGGTCAGGTCGAATTCGCGGCGGTCGCCACCGTCGGCCCGCAATGGACCGTCGTCGTGGACCGCGATAAATCCGGTATTCGTCCCGAAGTGTTTCCCGATACCTTCGACGAGCCCCTTCTCGAACGCGTCGGGATATGGCGTGTCGGCGACCAGAAGGCCACCGTGATCGTCGGGCTCGAACTCGAACGAACCGGCGTCGGAATCATGAGCGCGGCCGAAGGTATGGTCGAGATCAGCGAACGCGTCTTCGATCGTCTGGACCCGGTGGGACCAGGGCAGTGCTGCGGACGTCGCCCGGCCGATCCGATTGAGTGTGTTCGGGCCCGTCGTCCGCTGGACGTCACAGATTGCGTCGAGATACGCCTCGAGCGCGTAGGAGTCACCCGACTGCGGGTCCTCGATACCGTGCTTGCCGAGGAGTCGATGGGCCCGCTCCTCGAAATAGCCGCAGGTCTCGGCGACACCGTCGACGAACGCCCGGACGACTCGCCCATCTACCGTCGGCCCCGCGTGTTCGTCTGGCTTGGTGGCTGTCATTACCAACAGCTATGGAGTGATATAATATACAGATTGGACCATACTCGTTAGGCACCTCTCGTCGAGCGATCTAACTGGGAGCAGAATCCGGACCAGACAGGGGTCGAGTGGAGCGACTAATCTTCGAGTTTGAACGCGACTTCGACCTCTGCCTGGTACTCACGCTCGTCTGCACTCGCGACCTCGACGCCCATCTCCTCGACTTCGATCCAATGGACGTTCTCCAATGTCGCCTCTGCTCGGTCGACGGCGTCGTCGACGGCATCGTCGAAACTCTCTGTGCTGGAGCCGATCAACGTGATCTTCTTGAACACCATGGCACACTATCGATCACGCGGCAGTCCCAAAAGCCCACCGCCGACACGATTATTTTCGGGCCCGTGCCGGGAGTCGTTCGCCCGGCCGGAGCTTTCGGCGGACGTAGAACTCGAAGAGCCCACCTGCGAGAAGGCCTGCGAGAGCCGAAAAGACGAATTCGACCATCAGGCCCCGTTCCTGTTCCAGGGGTGGTCGTGCCGGATCGGTGACGAGGGTCGTTCCAAGCACGACATCAGAACTCCAGCGAGCGATCGCCCAGAAACCGGCCGCCGCAAGCGTGGCAACGACGACAAACACGACTGCGAATCCGACGCTCATCTGAACCGGTGTGAACAGGTGTAGTTCGACGGCGACGACGAGGGCGATAGCTGCGACGGCAAAGTACGCCGTGAGCTGGCCAATGAGTGGGTTGACCACCAGTGAGTGAATGAAGAGCGGGAGCGCAGAGAAGAGGGCGACTTCCCACGGAATCGTCACCCAGCGACTCCTGAGTACGAGTGGCGGTAGCGCGAGCAAGCAGGCAACAGCCAGGGCGAAACCGGCCCACATCGGATCGCCAACGGCCAGATTGGCAACCGCCGTCGCGACGACCAGCCCGATAACGACCCAGCCCAGAATAGCGTTCGTTCGGGTCGTGGTCAAAACGGTTGCGAGGTCGGTTCGATCCAGCGCCATCACTGGTCGGTACAACGGCCTCTCGTGAAACAATGTCGACGAGCGGCTACGCGAAGGTCGTCGCGTCACAGACTTCGTAGGAGCCGTCGTCTTCGACGCTCATAATGGCCCACTCGTAGCAGACGTTCTGGCGAGCGAGGCGTTGTTTGAGGGCGGTACACTGGCCTGCGCTGGTGACGAAACACCGGAACTCTCCACTCGTCGGGGCGTCGGTCGGTTCGGGCATCGGCGTCACCTGGACGACGCGCCACTTCCGCTCAGCTCTGATCTCCTCGCCGTCGTCAGAGACGGTGTACCCGAGGTCGTCGAAAATCGATCGCGCTTTGGACGCGAGGTGTGTGGTAACAGTCCCCATCCATCTGCATCTTCTCACGGATAGGTATTAAGCTTTCTCACCTGACAGGTGCCGGAGAGAAACGCCTAGAACGCGTCGTCTTCCCGCAATTGTTCGACGACGTCCCGAACACGCTGGGCCTGTGCTTTCGGGACGACCAGCGTTCGATTGTCGTAGCTCGCGATGACGAGATCGTCCACTCCGACGGCGGCGACGTGGCCGTCACTGGCGATCACGTTCTCGCTGGCGTCGATCGTCATGGCGTCTCCGAGCGCGACGTTACCCTCCTCGTCAGATTCCAAGAGTCGATCGAAGGCGTCCCACGATCCCAGGTCGTCCCACTCGTAGTCGGCGGGGACGACCGTGACATCCGCAGCCGACTCCAGAACCGCATAGTCGACACTGACGGATGGGACCGTTTCGAACCCTCGCTTGGGGTCGCCAGCGCCAAGCGCGTCGACCAGCGGTTCGAGTTCAGACTCGCGCGCGCTCGCGAGGAAGGTATCGGGCGTCCAGGCGAACGTGCCACTGTTCCAGAGATAGCCTTCATCGACGTATCTGGCGGCTGTGTCGGTGTCCGGTTTCTCCGTGAACGACGCGACATCGAAGTAGTCGCCGTGATCGACACCGGGCTCGATATAGCCGTAGCCAGTGTCGACGCGGGTTGGCTCGACGCCCACTGTGACCAGCGATCCAGTGTCGATGGCGATTCGACAGGCCTGTCGTGCGGTCGCCGTGAAGTCGCCGTCGACGTGGTGATCGCTCGGGAGACAATACAAGACGCAGTCGCCGAGTTGCTTGCGGATGCGATGAGCCGCATAGACCAGCGCCGGGCCCGTATCTCTGGGAGCGGGTTCGGTCAGAATGGCTGCCGAAGGCGCGTGCTCGCGGACCGATTCGGCAAAGGCGGGCCGCGTTAGGACGTACACCTCGTCGGCGAATCCTGCACGGCGGACCGTCTCGGCGAGCATCGAGCGCTCGCCACCGAACGACTGGAACTGCTTGGGTCGGTCGCTTCGTGTCGCCGGATAGAGGCGCGTCCCCGTCCCCCCAGCGAGGACGACTGCGACGAGAGGGCGATCCATACGTCAGCGTAGGTTCGCCCCCTCCTAAAGTCAGCGGCCGGCAAGGGTTTTCCCGCTCGACCACCTTGACTCTCCTATGAATCCGGACGATGTCGCCACTGTCATCGAGGACGCGTTGCCCGAGGCTCACGCTCGCGTGACGACTCCACGACCCAACGATACCGACCACCTCGCGGCCGAGGTCGTCTCCCCGGCATTCGAGGACAAGTCGCTGGTCGACCAGCACAGTCTCGTCTACGATGCCGTCGACGAGCACCTGACGACTGACATCCATGCGCTGAAAGTCACGACGTACACGCCTGCGGAAGCCCCGCCCGACGCTCCGGGCCAGTCCGAGGCGTAACGGGTGTGGGTTACGCAATTCATTTGTCCAGTGAGAGTCGTCTAGCACGTATGACCACTGAAGCGCCGTCCGAGGTCGATTCCGAGTCGATTCACGAGACAGTTGATGAGTTGATCGAGTCGACCGACCGCGTGTTATTCATCAAGGGGACGCCACAGCGACCGCAGTGTGGATTCTCCCAGCGTGCCGTCGGAACACTGGCCCGGTACGACGTCGACTTCGAGGCTGTCAACGTCCTCGACGCGCTGCCCGCCTACCGCACGGCACTTGAATCCCACAGCGACTGGAAGACGATCCCGCAACTGTACGTCGACGGCGAGTTCGTCGGTGGGAGCGACATCATCGTCGAACTCGCGGAACGCGGCGACCTCGCGGAGACGCTCGCAATCGAGTGATGAACTACCGCAGACCTGCTGTCCGATCAGGCGTTTAACGCCCGGAACTGGTTGCTTAACAGTGTCGCAAAGAGCACCCACAGCAGATATGGCACCTGCAGCGTCGCGGCCACGCGTTCGATCCGATCGAGATAGAGCGACAGGCGGATCCACCACTGAACGGAAGCCATAGAGACGATCTCGACGTACAGAACCGACAATTTACGGCCGCTTACAGCGGTTCTCCGCGCTCGTGTGCGTCGAACGTCCGGACATCTGCGACCAAGTCCGTGAGGACGTGTCCGTACAGTGTAACTGCAGTAATCAGTCCAAGAGCGGGGTCGAATAGCCACGTCACTGGGACCGCGACACCGACGATGACGGTATGGCTTAACAGTCGCTCGAACGGGCCGAGATCGTCGGTCTCGAAGATCGTCGACTGGTCGCCCAGCGCACGCCGGGGGTTCGAGAGGACGTACCGGAGCGCGCGCCACTCACCAGTGTTGTATCGAGCGATGGCGAAGTGATCGAAGTCGATTCCGACGCCGACGGCTGTGGCGTAGCCCACGACGACCAGCGGATGGGTCCACTCGACGCCGGCCACGACGAGGCCGACGCCGATCATCAGCGAGATTGCGCCGTGGGCCCGTGAGTACATCCCGAATTCCCTCTGAGTTGCTACGTTCGCTTCTGGATCTCTTCGCGGAGGACGCTACTCACGAGATCTCCGTCTGCTTTCCCGCGGAGTGCGCCCATGCATTCGCCCATCAGCCCGGAGAAAGCACCCATCCCTTCGGTCTCGACTTGCTCGGCGTTTCGTTCGACGACCTCGACGACAGCCTCGCGGACTTCGTCTTCGGCGACGCCACCGAGATCTTCCGCTTCGACCGCTTGCTCGGCCGTCAATTCGGGATCTTCGGCGAGCGCCGTCAGGAGAGCTTCCAGCCCTTCGTTGGGAACCTCGCCGCCGTCGACGAGAACGAGTGAGTTCCGGAGTTGCTCGTCGGTCAGATTCGCGACAGGAACGTCGTCACGCCGCAGCGCCGTGAGCGTCGATTCGAGCGTTCCGGCCGCAAGCGTCGGATCGACACCTTCGGCGATGACGTCTTCGAACAGCGGCATATACTCGCCGTAGGCGACCTGCTCGGCCAGGCCGGAATCCAGGTCATACTCTTCCTGGTATCGCTCGACTTTTTCGGTCAGGAGTTCTGGTGTCTCGACCAAACTGACGTCGGGTTCGACCGGCGGGACGTCCGTTTCAGGGTACATCCGCGCCGCACCGGGAAGCGGTCGCAGATACCGAGAAGTAGTATCTTCGTTGGCGTCGCGAGTCTCTTCGGGAACACCCTCCATTGCCGTTTTCGCACGTTCGGCCACCGCTTCGATGGCCAGTTCGGCCGTCTCGGAATCGTCGGCGACGATAGCGACGGCGTCTTCGGGACCTGCGTCGACAGCGTCTCGCAGGGCGTCGAGCTCGTCTTCGGTGACGCCGTAGGCCGGGAGCTCGTCGGTGTGGAAGATGCCGCCTGCGCCGTGGCGTTTGGCGTGATCGGAGAACTCGGTTCCGAGGCGTCGGTCGGGCTGGATCTCGCGACCGACGAGCCCGTCGAAGCCCGACAGTCGGACGGCCTTGACGACGCCGCCGCTGGCGAGCGCGCTTTGGATGACGCCCGACTCAGTATCCTCGAAGACGTTGGTCACGTCTTCGGGCACGCCGACGCTGGCGTCGCGTTCGTCGAGTTCGTCAGCGATTTCGACCAGTTCGACCTGCCGGCGGACCTCGTTGCGGACGAGATCGTCGATATCGTCGAGACTCTGCACACCCTTCAATTCTATCCGTGCGCCGTCTGCGATCGAGACGTTGACGTCCTGGCGGATGGTCCCCAGACCGCGCTTGACGTGGCCGGTCGAGCGTAGCAACATCCCGATCTGTTCGGCGGCCTCGCGGGCCTGTTCGGGCGATCGGATGTCAGGCTTGGTGCCGATCTCGACGAGCGGGATCCCCAGCCGATCGAGCGAATAGCGGACGCCCGAGTCGGTCTCTTCGACGCGCTGGGCACTCTCTTCTTCGAGCATGAGGTCCTCGACACCCACAGGACCTTCGTCGGTCTGGATCTCGCCGTCGTCGGCGATCAGCATGGTTCGCTGGAACCCGGAGGTGTTCGAGCCGTCGATGACGAGCTTTCGCATCGGGTGGACCTGATCAACCGGCTCCATATCCAGCAGTTGGGCGATCTCCAGTGCGACCGTGAGCGCTTCGTCGTCGATCCGGTGGGGCGGCTCGTCGTCTTCTTCGACGAGGCAGGTCGAGTCGTAGGCGAGGTACTCGAACTCGCGTTCGACCTGGCTCTCTTCGAGGGCGGCCTCGTCGAGTTCGCCGAGCTCGCTCTTCGTCGGGTGCAAGTAGCGAGTGAGGCGGCGATCCGACGCCTCGGGCTCGCGTAGACGCGTGGGACAGTTACAGAAGAGTTTGGTCTCCGTGTCGAGTTGTTGGTGGATCTCCAGGCCGGCGATGAGCCCGAGATCCTCGTAGTCGAACGATTCAGTCATTGGGAGAGACTGCGAGGGCGTGGACAAAAAGCACACCGTCTCGGCGGGACAAATCGTCCCGCCGGGACCACCCACTGGCTCGCGTTCATGCGAGCCGACCCAAGACCAGCTCATCAGGACAAATCGTCCCGCCGGGACCACCCACTGGCTCGCGCTTGTGCGAGCCGACCCAATACCATCTCATCCGGACAACCAAGGCTGTCGCGGCTACATTTGTTTCTGCACGCCGCTTTTGTCGATCCGACACCAACAGAGACGATACATGCGCTGGTCAGTACCGATTGCAGCCGGGCTCCTCCTCGTCCTCTCGGGGTGCTCACTGCCGAATAGTGCTGAGCAGCAGGGGCCAGCAGAATCGGTCACACCAGCACCAGTACCGGATGTCGAGGACGAGCGAACACCGAGGCCGCCGCCACCGCCACCATCGGAGATTCCAGTGCCAGATCTCAGAGACGATCCGCCCGGGGTCAGCGAAATCAGACTCGAAGGGATCACGAACGAATCCGTAATCGGGCCAGTGGATCTGGCACGAGCCCATCGAGCCGCGCTCCAGCAGCAGGCCGTCAGGATTCACGAGCGCCGAAGTTGGCAATCGACCGGTGTCGAGGTACGGGATCGGCGAGCGAGAGCCAACCGGACTGTCGTCATGCTTCCAGATCGGACCTACCGATACAACGAGTCACGGCGAATTGTCTACCTCGAGAGTGACTCCGCGACGAGGATCAACCAGAGCGTGTTCAGAAACCGGAGCCTCGGACTGCAGCGCACGGTGCAGGATTCGAACGCGACCTACGCTCGTCTGGGGGGGTCCCGCCCCAACGTCAGACTTCGAAACACGCCGATCGTTGTCCAGCAAGCGCTCTGGGTCGAGAACATTTCTGTCGACCGAACGACCTGGCGAGGGGAACCGCACTACCGGCTCGACGGTCGCGGTGTTTCGGGCGGCCTCTACGGGTTTGCGACCGGCTATCGGGTCAGCGCGATCGTTCGGGAAGACGGCCTCGTCCGGCGGCTGTCAGTCAACTACACGGAGTCGCCGATCGGCCGGGAACGCGTCGTCGATTTCACGATCACGATCGACCCCATCGAGCGCGACCGGCTGGACGCACCGCCGTGGCTCGCCGAGGCGCTGAATCGGACTCGAACGCCGTGAATCGAGCCAGTCGATATGCAGGAGTTACAGCCCCGCTACTCGCCCAGAATGCCGCGCTCGGTCATCTTCCGTGGATCGAGCACGTCGTCGACCTCGTCTTCGTCGAGATAGCCTTCGTCTAGAACGACCTCCCGGATCGTCTTGTTCTCCGCTAGGGCCTTTTTCGCGACCTTGCTGGCCTTGTCGTAACCGATCGCAGGGTTCAGCGCCGTCGCCAGCGCCATGCTCTGCTGGACTCGCTCTTCGCAGTGGTCGCGGTCGGCCTCTAGCTTTGCGACGAACTTCTCGGCGAACGTCTCGCTGCCGTTGGCGATGAGGTTCGCACTCTGGAGGAAGTTGTGCGCGAGTACGGGCTTGTAAAGATTCAGGTCGATCTGGCCTTCCGCCGCACCGGCCGCGACGGCGGCGTCGTTGCCCACGACCTGCTTGTGGACCTGATTGACCGCTTCGGCGACGACGGGATTGATCTTGCCGGGCATGATCGAGGAGCCGGGCTGATTCTCGGGCTGGTCGATCTCACCGAAGCCGTTTCGCGGGCCTGACGCCAGTAGCCGGAGGTCGTTGGCGATTTTGTTCAGCGAGCCTGCGACAGTCCGCAGCGCACCGTGTGCCTCGCCCATGGCATCGTGGGCGGCCTGGGCCTCGAAATGGTCGTCGGCTTCGCGGAAGGGGATCCCGGTCTCCTCGCCGATATAGCGAGCAGCACGCTCCGGGAATTCGGGGTGGGTGTTCAGGCCCGTCCCCACGGCAGTCCCACCGAGCGCGAGCTCTTCCAGTCGCGGTCGAACGGCTTCGACGCGCTCGATCCCCTTCTCGATCTGGGTGCGGTAGCCACCGAACTCCTGGCCGAGCATGACGGGGGTGGCGTCCTGGAGGTGGGTTCGACCAGTCTTGACAACGTCCTCGAATTCGTCTTCTTTGTCTTCGAGCGCGTCTCGCAACGTCGCGAGCGCAGGGAGGACATCATTGGCGACAGCCTCCCCAGAGGCGACGTGCATCGCCGTCGGGATCACGTCGTTGCTGGATTGACCGAAATTGACGTGGTCGTTGGGGTGGATCTCTCGTGTGCCGATCTCGCCACCGTAGAGCTCCGTCGCGCGATTGGCGATCACCTCGTTGGCGTTCATGTTCGTCGACGTGCCCGAGCCGGTCTGGAAGATGTCGACCGGGAACTGGTCGTCGTGATCGCCGGCGATCACTTCGTCGGCGGCATCGACGATGCATTCGGCCTTGTCTTCGGGGATCGTTTCGAGGTCACGGTTGGCTTTCGCAGCCGATTTCTTGACGATTCCGAGCGCGCGCACGAAGCGGCGGCCGAACGTGATGCCGCTGATCGGGAAGTTCTCGACCGCGCGCTGGGTCTGTGCGCCCCAGTAGGCGTCAGCCGGGACGTCCATGTCGCCGAGGCTGTCTGACTCGGTTCGGTATTCGTCTGCCATACTCGGACGGTCGGACGGAACCAGTAAAATCCCACTGGTCGTCCCTATCCATCGAATACTTATCACATCGGCGGTCGAACGGTTGCTATGCGTTTTGGTATCCTCTCGACAGCCAAGATCGGTCGCGAAGACGTGATCCCCGGGATCAAAAAGAGCGAGCACGAGGTGCATGCGATCGCGTCACGTGACGCCGATCGTGCCGCGAGTGCCGCAGACGACCTCGACATTCCGCGGAGCTATGGTAGCTACGAGTCTCTCCTCGCGGACGAGGAACTCGACGCGGTCTACAATCCCCTTCCGAACGCGCTGCACGCCGAATGGACGCGGAAGGCCGCCGACGCCGGACTCCACGTCCTCTGTGAGAAACCGCTGACTACCGACGCAGAGTCGGCCGCGGCGTTGCACGACTACTGCGCCGACCATGATGTGACGCTGATGGAGGCGTTCATGTATCGGTTTCACCCCCGGACAGAACGCGCAGCGGAAATCGTCCACGATGAGTTCGAAGGAGTCCACGCCGTCGACGCGTCGTTCAAATTCTCGTTGCGTGGGCGGCCCGACGACATCCGTCTCGACCCCGAACTCGCTGGCGGGAGCGTGATGGACGTCGGCTGTTACGCCATCAACGCCGTACGGTTGTTCCTCGGCGAGCCAAATCAGGTCTACGCCCGGACCAGGGACAGTCGCAACAGTGGCGTCGACACCGATATGGCGGCCATTCTGGAGTACGACCACGCGACGGGCCGGGTCGCTTCGGGCTTCGACACGCCAGCGACACAGACCTATCGGGTCGAGGCCGAGAACGGGTGGCTCGAAGTAGACGACGCTTTCGATGTCGGAACCGACCGAGAAGCGACTTTGGAGTACGAAGTCAGCGGGCGGCGAGTGACCGAACGATTCGATCCTGTCGATCAGTACCAACTGGAAGTCGAGCACTTCGCGGAGTGCGTCGGATCGGGCCGTCGACCGCGGATCGACCGCGAAGAGACGGTATCTAATATGGCCGTCATCGACGCTGTCTACGAGAGTGCTGAAGCCGGTGGAAACGTCTCTCCATAATCATATAAATTAATAATTTGTTTTTACAGGGTAGTTTCCGAGGGTAGCGTAGATAAAAAGATGATAGATAGTGGATAATGGGGTAGAATTAAATGGCAGGCGGTGCACCCTGTCAGTAGTCACGGCTAGACAAACGGAGACATATCATGTCAGACAAAAATCAATATATTTCACGGCGGAACGTTCTTCGAGCAACAGGCGTCGCGACAGCAGGAGCCCTCGCCGGGTGTGGTGGCGGCGGAAATGGCAACGGAAACGGCGGAAACGGCAACGGAAACGGTAACGGCAACGGAATGGGTAACGCCAGCGGTGAGGTATCCATCCTCCACGCCTGGGGCAGTGGGGACGGTGCAAATGCCCTGCAGGCGTTGAAAGACGGCTTCGAAAACGAAGATATCAACGTCACCGACTCGGTCGTCCAGGGTGCGGCGCGGTCGAACCTCGTCTCGTCGATTCAGACACGGATGAGTTCGGGTAACCCGCCGAGTACCTGGCAGGCCTGGCCGGGGAAGAATCTCCAGCGGTTTACGGCCGACCAGTACGGTGACCTCGAAGGTGATGTCTGGGACAGCGACCTCAAGGATAACTATCTGGAAGGGCCCAAACAACAGGCACAGGTCGACGGCAAGTTCGTCGCCGTGCCGTTGAACATCCACCGGATCAACAACCTATTCTACAACAAGAACGTCCTCGACGACGCAGGTGTCGATCCGTCCTCGCTGTCAACGCCGTCGGACGTCCTCGACGCCATGGAGACCGTCTCCAGCGAGACCAACGCGACCCCCCACGCCCACGCCAACGCGGCCTGGACGGCAGGGCAGCTCTGGGAGACCGTGCTACTCGCTCAGGCCGGCCAGAGCGGGTACAACGACTATATCAGCGGCGAGGGTAGCCGTTCGGCGGTGGAGTCAGCGTTGGAGGCTGTCAACTCGATGATGGACTACATGTTCGACGACGCCTCGTCGATCAATTTCACGGAAGCAAGCAACCGCTTCCAGAGCGACGAAGCGGCGTTCTTCCATCAGGGTGACTGGGCCGCAGGCGGCTTCGGCGAGGACTTCGTCTACGGTGAAGACTGGGACCAGATGGCATTCCCCGGCTCGGAAGGGAACTACGCGCTTAACATGGACTCGTTCCCCTTCCCGGCAGAGGCACCGAATTCGGAGGCGACGAAGGTGTTCCTCAAGTACTGCGGTGGCACGGAGGCCCAGATCGCGTTCAACCGCGAGAAGGGTTCGATCCCGCCGCGTTCTGACGCGGACGTCTCCCAGCTGAACAACTTCCAGCAGGATCAATACGACGACTTCACCAACTCCGATGCACAGCCGCCGTCCATTCAGCACGGACTGGCCGTCGTGCCACCGGTGCTGTCGAACTACGGCAGCGCGTTCAGCAACTTCATCTCCAACCGCAACGTCAGTAGTACGACCGACGCGCTCATGAACGCGTTCAACTAATCGCCATTATCAGATTTTTATGCGCAAGATACTCAGAGCGGTTAAGCGACGCATACACCGTCGAAGACTCAGGAGCGACGGTGGCACGACAGACCAGCGGACAAAGTTCCTAAACCGGGATTCTGTGCGCTCGGCCCCGTTCTGGTTGCCGCCGTTTCTGCTCGTATTTCTATTCGTCTACGGGGCAATCATCTGGAACTTCGTCATCTCGTTGACGAACGTCAGCAACAACCTCTCGACGATCGACTATACAAATCTCGACATCGAGAATTACGAGATTGCCTTCAGCGGCGGGACGCCCTCGTGGGCCCGATTCGACGTCGGGTCCTACATCGAGCCGATCTGGAACGCAGCCCAGAATACGATCGTCTTGATGGTCGCGTTCGCGATCATCTGTCTCGTACTCGGGCTGTGGCTCGCGATCCTCATCGATCGTGACATCCGCTTCGAGAACACGTTCCGGACGGTCTATCTATTGCCGATGAGCCTCTCGTTCGTCGTGACCGCGAAGTTTTGGGCGTTCATGTACAACAGTGAGTACGGCCTAGTGAACCTCATCTTCGAGGTCTTCGGGTTCGGCCCGATCCAAATTATCCAGAACTCCGACATCATCGTCGGGTCAAGTATGATCGGGATTGCGAATCTGGACCTCTCGGTGAAGATGGCGGCCATCGTCTTCGCGTTGATCTGGCAGTACAGCGGATACGCCATGGTCGTCTATCTCGCGGGGCTACGCGCGATTCCGAAAGAACACTTTGAGGCCGCCCGCGTCGACGGCGCGAGCACGATTCGGATGTACTGGCGAGTCATCATCCCACAACTGCGGACGGCAACCGTCAGCGCGCTCGTCGTGTTGATGGTCTTCTCGTTGAAGGCCTTCGACTTCATCTACTCGCTGTACGGTTCGTACAACCCCGGTTCGTCGGCGGACATTCTCGCGACGCGAATGGTCCGGGAGGCCTATCAGAACAGCCGGTTCGCGTTCGCATCGGCAATCGCGATCATCCTGTTCGTGATGGCCTTGTCAATCGTCGCGCCGTATCTCTACTCTCAATACAAACGAGGTGAGCTATGAGTCAAAACGAATCTGATGGCGGCCTGTTCGAACAGTCCTGGAGTCGTATCAGCCTGTACGCGTTCCTCCTCGGGATGGTGGTGTTCTACCTGATCCCGATTGAGACGGGACTCGCGACATCGTTGAAGACCCAGGAGGCGTTCACGGGCCGATATCCGTATCTTCCGCCGCTCCAAGGTGCAACGTTCGAGTGGTGGAGTGACGCGTTCTTCAGTCTTCTCGACGGGCTGATCAATAGTCTGATTCTGGTGATTCCCGCGACAGTCTTGTCAGGGCTGTTCGGTAGTATGGCCGCATACGGACTGACCACTATCAGCTGGCGCGGACAGGTCGGGATCTACTCCCTATTCGTCGCTGGGATCTTCATCCCGTACCAGGCAGTTCTCGTTCCGCTGACGGTGTTCTGGTACAACATCGTCCCGATTCAGGACTGGTGGCTCGAATCAGTTGCAAATGGGATCAGCGTGTTCGGTCTGTTCGAAATCCCGAGCACGTTCATGTTCCTCGGCTGGGAACTAGGATTTCAGCCCTACCACTGGCAGTTGATTTCGTTGATCATTACGCACACAGCGTACGGAATCCCGATCTGTGCGCTGCTATTCCGGGCGCACTACAAGAAACTACCCGACGAGATGGTCGAGGCCGCACGACTCGACGGTGCGTCTATCCGGAGGATTTATCGTCGGATCATCCTCCCGCTGTCGGTGCCGATGTTCGCAGTCGTGTTCATCTACCAGTTCACACAGATTTGGAACGATCTGCTATTCGCATTGATTCTGGTGCAGAACAACGAGGCAGCAGTCGTCACCCAGCAGCTAGTCGACCTCGGGACGAGCCAGTCAGGAACCAACTTCCCACTGCGAATGGCCGGCGCGTTCATCGCGGCGCTCCCGACGCTGCTGGTGTACGTCGTCTTCGGCGACAAGTTCGCGAAAGGAGTGGCAGCGTAAGATGAACGGTCTACGACATTCAGGTGATCATTAATGGCAGAACTCACACTCGATTCGGTAACGAAGATATTCACTGACGACGACGGAAGCGATATCATCGCCGTCGACGACGTCAACGTCGACATCCCAGACGGAGAATTCCTGGTATTGGTCGGCCCTTCGGGCTGTGGTAAATCGACGACGCTGCGGATGATCGCAGGATTAGAGACAATCACGGATGGTGAAATTCGACTGGGCGGCGAGCGGATCAACGAGCAGCCGCCCGCCGAACGTAACATCGCGATGGTGTTCCAGAGCTACGCTCTGTATCCACACATGACCGTCAAGCAGAACATGAGTTTCGGGCTAGAAGAATCGACGGACATGCCCGACGAGAAGATCAGCGAGGTTGTCACCGAGAGCGCCGCAATGATGGGGATCGAGGAACTCCTCGACCGCAAACCCAGCGAGCTCTCGGGCGGTCAGCAACAGCGGGTCGCACTTGGGCGAGCGATCGTCCGTGACCCCGAAGTGTTCCTGATGGACGAGCCGCTCTCGAACCTCGACGCCAAGCTCCGGTCGACGATGCGAACCGAACTCCAGCGCCTTCAGGAAGACCTCGGCGTGACGACGGTCTACGTGACCCACGACCAGACCGAGGCGATGACGATGAGCGACCGGATTGCGATCCTCAACGACGGCGTCCTCCAGCAAGTCGGGACGCCCCTGGACTGTTATCACGAACCGAACAACGAGTTCGTCGCCGGCTTCATCGGTGAGCCGTCGATGAACTTCTTCGAGATGTCTGTGGAGGGCGATCGACTCGTCGGTGAGCAGTTCACCTACCCGATCTCGGCAGCGACACAGGATGCGATCGAGGGTCACGAGAACGTCACGCTCGGGATCCGACCGGGTGCGATATCGGTCGATGTGGGCTCGATGCCCGCAGACGACCACGACTTCGCGACCGTCGTCGACGTGGTCGAGCCGATGGGAGACGAGGAGAACGTCTATCTCGCCTTCGGCGACGAGCGGGGCGACGAGATCGAAACGTTCGTCGCGACAGTCGGCGGGATGCAACGGCTCGACAGCGGCCAGACAGCGGTCGCCCACATCCCGGAGTCGGCGATCCACCTCTTCGATGTCACCGATGGGCAGGCACTGAAAAACCGTGACCTCGAAGACCTCGACGAGAAAGATCCCCACTTGTAGCGTCGCTACCGCTGTTCGACTGTGACGCCGTCGGAGGGCGCGATTCGATACGTCGATGGCTCTCGGTCGGGGAATTCCTCTCGATATTCGTCCTCGACTGTCGCCGCGAGTTCGGACGCTGAATCACCAGCGACAGCCACGACGACGGCACCGCCCCAGCCAGCACCGGTCAATCGCGCGCCGTAGGCTCCGTGTTCGACGGCTGACTCGACGATGGAATCCAGTTCTGGTGTACTCGCATCGAAATGAGCCGCGAGATCCGCGTGGGCCTCACTGAGGAGATCGCCGAAGCGCTCGCTGTCGCCGTCGTCTAGCGCAGTCGCCGCCTGCCGAACGCGGGCGTTCTCGCGGACGACGTACCCGAGCCGCTGGGCTACTTCGCCGTCGAGTTCGCTCAGTGCTGCTAGATCCACAGCCGGTGAGTGCTCGACGCCGAGATCGGCCAGTGCAGATTCGACTGTCGCCCGACGGTCGTTGTAGGGCGTCGTCGAGAGTGACCGCTCTACCCCTGAGTCGACGACGACGAACTCGAGATCGGCGGGGATGGGGATTCGTGTGAACGACGCCTCCCCGAGGTCGACGAAGAGGGCGTGATTCGACTTCGAGAGGGCGACGGCGAACTGATCCATGAGGCCACAGTCGACCCCGACGAACTCGTTTTCGACGCGCTGGCCCAGGCGGGCGATCTCTTCGCGTGACAGGTCGAGATCGTACGCGGCCCCCAGAAACGAAAGCACTGCCAGTTCGAGACTCGCCGAGGAACTCAACCCGGCACCTATAGGCAAGTCGCCGCCAATCTCGCCCTCGAATCCGCCGGGATCGTATCCCGCGTCGTGGAGGACGGCGTAACACCCGCGGACGTAGTCGGTCCAGTCACCGACTGGTTCGGGATCCTCGATCGCGAACGATCGGGTTTCCTCCATTCTACGTGAGGTGACTGAGACGGCCTCGGCTGGTTCGGCCTCGAGCGTCGTCGCGAGATCGGTGGCAATTGGCATGGCATACCCACCGCTGTAGTCGGTGTGTTCGCCGATCAAATTGACGCGGCCCGGCGATCGCACGTGGTACATCGTACGGAATTGTTGGTCGCGCGTGTCGTGAGTGTTGCGGAGGAGTCGCCAGGAGTATCGCCCCAGCCATCCAGCACCGAGATATGCACAAACGGACGATCGAGAACGACCACGGCCGATACGTCCACCTCTACGAGTTCGACGACCGACCCAAATCGAACGACGATGACTGAACGACGCTGGGACCCTTTCCAACGGGAGTGGGTCGTGACGGCTACACATCGTCAGGACCGGACGTTCAAGCCGCCCAAAGACTACTGCCCGTTCTGTCCGACCGACCCGGACGCCGAATTTCCGACAGCGATCCCTGAATCCGAGTACGACGTTGCCGTCGTCGAGAACGCGTTTCCCTCTTTGCAGCCGGATCCGCCGGAACCGCCCGTCGAGAGCACCGACCTATTTCGAACCGCCCCGGCCACTGGCGCGTGTGAGGTTGTCCTGTTCACCGACGATCACGACGCCGTCGCCTCTGAATTCGAAGTCGAGCGGTTCCAGAAACTCGCACGGGTGTGGCAGGATCGCTACGTCGACCTCGGAGACGACCCCGATCACGAGTATGTCTACATCTTCGAGAACCGCGGCGAAGAGATCGGCGTGTCGCTCGATCATCCACACGGCCAGATCTACGCCTACCCGTTCGTCCCATCGAAGATCGAGCGCGAACTCGACGCGAGCACGACCCATCACGAGGAGACCGGCGAGTGTCTATTCTGTGACGTCCTTGCCGCCGAACGCGACGATGACAGACGGCTCGTCAGCGAGACGGACCATTTCACTGCCTTCGTCCCGTTTCAGGCCAGATACGCCTACGAGATGCATGTGTATGCCGACGATCACCTCCCGTCGATCGCGGCGTTCGATGATCGCCATCTCGACGATCTCGGCCGGATGCTCGAAGACGTCGTCACACGCTACGACGCACTGTTCGGCTTCGAACTCCCCTACGTGATGGCGATTCACCAGAAACCGACGACGGCTGGCGGCGAAGCGGCTTCTCACTTTCATATCGAGTTTTACCCGCCGCATCGAACGGCCGACAGGCTCAAACACCTGGCCGGAAGCGAACGGGGGGTAGGGACCTACGTCAACAACAAACTCGCCGAGGAGGCCACATCCGTACTCCGTTCCTGTCGTCGGTCAGCCTAATTGCCGACCGACACAGACACTCCTCGCTCGGCTGAACTGCCGACCGACACGGAACTCCTTACGCCCACTCGTCGAGCGAGACGACGGCGTCCGATTCGAGGCGCTCGCCCTCCTTGGATCCTTCCAGGACAGCGTATTCTTCATCGACCGTGAGTATTGCGTGGCTCATATTTACTACTCACGGCGCCACAATAGTAGAGGCAGTACCAACACAGTTAGGATCCAGTATAGTCGCCGATTAGGGTGAGACGAGCCACAGCCAAGCACCCGCCTGGCCGACTGCGAGTGTTACCATCGCGGCGACGGCTGGGAACGGCGACTGCTGCCGTGTGTAGCGCTGAAACCCCCACACAGCCAGCGCGAAGGCTGGGACGCTCGCAGCCGTAACCAGCGGTGGGAAGACGGGTCCCGTCAGAACGAGTAGCGTGCTCCCTGCGAGGACAGTCAGCCCGGCGTAGGCCACTCGCAAGCGAGGCGGGTCCCACCGCGTCGCCAATGTCGACTTGCCGACCGTCGCGTCTGCCCCCCTGTCGGGCCAGTGAGTCGCCAACAGATTGACCAACACGAGTACGGTGAACGGAACCATCGCAAGCACGACCCTGAATTCGATCGTTCCAGTCTGAGTCGACGCTCCGTAAACAGGCAACACCAGGCCTCCGAGGACAGCGTTGGTCACCTCGCCAGCGCCGCGATAGACCAGCGCCAACGGTCCGACAGAGTACTGCCAGCCAAGAATCGCGATCGATCCCAGCAATCCGAGGGTGGTGACTGTGAAGCCGTGGGCCACACACAGAATCGCTGCCGTGACGCCGACCGCGAGCGCGGGCCAGGCAGCTCGCCAGGCGAATCGCCTGTTCAGCCCTGTGCGCTGGAGCGCACCACTACCGCCCGAGAACGGCGTCCGCTCGGTCAACTGGTCGGTTTCGTAGTCGGCGTACTCGTTGACGTAGTGTACTGAAACAGCGATAGGAAGGAGGGCAGCGAGACCACCAAGCAACGACGCCAGATCGAGCGGTACAGACTGGAGTGTGATCAGCGCACCGAGGACATAGACGAGTGTAATCAGCGCAAGCTGTGAGGGTCGACTCATCGCCCAGAGCGCGTACACCTGGCGGGATGACAGGGCCACGCCAATTTGTACGGGCGAGCCTGGCAAAAACGCGTCGCGGCTGGCCCCCTACTCGCCTGCGGGCTCTCGATCGAGCCACGGCGTCGCATACCTAAATCCGAATACCGTCAGCAGTCCCAACACGACTCCCCAGACGACGTGAGTTACGAGCCGGCGGATCGAGAAGTTGGGTACTGTTGCCGGAAAGTCGAGCAGCTGCAACCAGACCGGCGCGACGAAGCTCGCGGCGAATATCCAGAGGGCGACTCCCCACGCGAGGCCGATGGCCACGTACGCCGGCAGGTCGTCGTAATAGCGATCCGGCGCGACGGAGATGATGCCGACGAACGCGAAGCCGAAGACGACGCTGTGGAACTCGTGAGTGATCCAGCCGACGATAGGATCGCTACCGCCGTAGAAAGAGCCAATCCCGCTGATCGATCCGCCCATCGACTCCGAGACGAGCCCGAAGGCGACCCCCGCGATCAGTGAGACGACCAGGGTGACGACCAGGTGAGATGCCGACGGCCGCAAGCCGGTCAACTCGGTTGGGCTCGGGCGCAATCCCGTCGCGTTGGTCGTCGTACGCGGTAGCACGACGGTGACCGTGGTTCCGGAGTCGTCCACGCTCGTCTCGATCGTTCCCTGAAAACTCTCGACGAGGAATCTGACGACGTTGAGCCCGAATCCCGTTCCGGGGTCATCGAAGGTGTGGATATCGCCGGTTTCGAGCAAGCGCTGTTGATCTGCAGGGAGCCCCGGGCCGTGGTCGGCAATACTGACTCGAACAGTCGACGCTGCCTCGACGACCGAGACGTCGATAGCGGCCGAATCAGTGCCCGCGTGGGCCGCTGCATTCTCCAGAAGATGGACGAATACCTGTTCGAGACGGTCGGTCGCACGCGCGGACACGGCTTCGTCAGCGTCGACATTGATGTCCGCGTCGGGATACTGCTCGGCGACGGTAGCGATGCTCTCGTCGAGACACGCACGGACGTCGATAGAGCTGAGCTGGCGTTCGTTCGCCCGGGACGTCTTGGTGAGATACTTCACTTCCTCGATCGTTTCAGCGATCGAATCCGAATGACGATCGATCAGCGCCTCGGCATCACGCGGGTCTTCGTCTTTGATGGCCGTGAAACCGCGGATTGCCGCGACCGCGTTGAGCACTTCGTGACGGAGAAACCGATTCAGCACTTCGAGTCGATCGGCCTGCCGAGCAAGTTCGGTCCGCTGGCGGCGACTTCGCGCCGCATAGAGGCCGGTCAGGGTCCCGCCAATACTCCCGCCGATGAGGAAGTTCGACATGTAGGCACGCTCGCGTGCAGCTGCCAGATTCGACATCCCGTCAGCACTGGACCCAACCAGCGTGAGCGTGACCAACACGAGCATCGCCCCAGCTCCTGCCACACACCACAGCGCCGTCGTCCGAACCAGCGACGCCTCGACGTCGGCAACAGTCAACGCGACACCGAACGCTGCGAGACCGAGCCCCAACAGCAACGGGACAACCCCTGCGAAGTAAAACCGAAACGGGTCCCCGTCGATCGCGAGCGTGACAGTGAAGCGAGTCAGGAAAAAGCCGACGGCCGCGATCACCAGGCCACTGTAGTTGATCCGGGATCCCATCAATCGTCCTGTAGATGTGTCTACCAAATAATAAAGTCACCCCTGGGGACTGGTTTGATATGTGAGGCCGACGACCACACGCGTATGCCCGAGGACAATCCCCTCAGCATGGCCTTCGAGGTACAGCGCCGGGCGATCGAACAGAGCAACGAGGCGTTCAAGCGCAGTCTCCAGTTCCAGAAGCAGCTTTCAGAGTCACTCGTCGGCGGCCTCGAAAGCGGTGCCGAGGCCCAGCAACGAAGCGCCGAGATGACTCGCGACGCGATGCACGCCCAACTCGACATGATCGAGTCGACCGTCCCCGGCTCGGTCGGCGGCATCGAAGAAGTCCGAGACGCAATCGACGACCAGTTCGAAGTCGTCGAGCAAGCCGGCGAGCAAGCCCTGGAGATGACCGAAGAAGGGATCGAGAACGCCGAGGAAGCAACCGAAGCCTACGTCGACTCCCTGGACGAGCAACTGTCGGCACTGCTGGAGGCCCACGAGGACCTCGAATCCCAGACCGAGCAGTTCCTCGACCAGACCGAAACCCAGCTCGAACAGCTCCGCGAACAGAGCCAGGCCCAGGTTGGTGAGCAAGTCGAACAACTGCTGGAACGTATCGAGTCGCTCCGCTCGGAGCTCGAATCCTGATCGTGTCGGCACGGCCACCACACCGAGAGTCCGAGCCGTCGTCGCATCGACAGCAGGCAATCAGATCGAGCCGTTCTATCCGGCAATGCAGCGGATGGCGAACATGTTCTCCTGATTCTCGCTTCGTTGGAATCCACTCGACCCCCTATAAGACGGGCTTTCATATACCGGGGTGTAATGACCGATCGCATCGGCGCGCCCGGAACGGGACTGTCTCGACGAGAATTCATCGCAGCGACTGGAACCACTGGAGCGTTCGCCGCTGCAGGGTGTGCGGCACCAGCCAGTAGCGTCGACGACACCGGTGGCAACAGCGTCAGTGCGGCCCAGCAGAGCGACCTTCCGACGACGAGTCCTCCGGAGGTCGTGCAAGTCGACGAACAGGACAACAAGGTGACGCTCGGCACCCAGCCGGCCGTCCATCAGGCCCATCCGCTGGAGACGATGGGTGGCCCCGTCGAACTCCCGCGAGTCTGGGCCTTCCAGGCCGACGACGGCCCACTCAGTGTCCCGGCCCCGATTCTGCGGACGACCGAGGGCGAGGACATGGAAGTCACGCTGGACAATACCAACGGACAGCGTGCTCACACGGTCCACTTCCACGGCGTCACCAAGAAGTGGAAAGACGACGGCGTCCCGACGACGACCGGAATCACCGTCGAACCCGGTGAGAAACACACCTACGAGATCCCGGCGAACGTCCCCGGAACCCACCTCTATCACTGTCACTTCCAGACCCATCGTCACATCGACATGGGGATGTACGGTATCCTGCGAGTCGATCCGAAGGATTACGAACCGGCCGACAAGGAGTACTTCATGACCGTCAAGGAGTGGGATTCGGACCTGAACAAGATGATGGCCGGTCAAGACGTGTCGTATTCGCCGCGCGAGCGCAATCCGGACGTCTTCACGATCAACGGCAAGGTTGCACCGCGGACGCTCCACCCCGAAGACGGCTCGCCGATGATCGTCGAGCAGGGCGATACCGTTCGAGTGCACTACGTCAACGGTGGCTACATGAGCCACCCGCTACACATCCACAACCACCGCTTCGAGCGCGTCGAGAAAGACGGTGGTGTGGTCCCGGAAGCGGCCCGCCACAAGATGGACGTGACCAACGTCGCGCCGGCCGAGCGCCATACCATCGAGTTTACTGCCGACGCCCAGCCAGGGATCTACCTCATGCACTGTCACAAGGTCAACCACGTCATGAACGGCAACTTCTACCCCGGCGGCATGCTCACTGGCCTGGTCTACAAGGAAGTCATGGACACGGACATCTTCGCGAACCTGATGGAGTACGCGGGCTACGAGGTATGAGGTGAGTATCATGACCGACGACACCGTGATCAGCCGACGGACGGTTCTCAGCGGCGTCGCAGGCGTGGCCGGTGCCACAGCCCTCGCGAGCGTCCCGACAGCAGCAGCCAAACCAGGTTTCGGCGGCTATCTGGACAATACCAGCAATTACGACGGTCTGGTAGACAAGACCGGTAGCGACAAAGTGACGATCGAAGTCGGTGTCTCGGGCAACAATGGACCGAATGGCTTTGGCCCCGCGGCAGTCAGAGTCGACCCCGGCACGACGGTCGTCTGGAAGTGGACGGGCAACGGCGGCCACAATGTCGTCGCCGAGGACGGCTCCTTCGAAAGTGACCTCACCGGAGAGAGCGGCCACACCTTCGAGCAGACATTCGACAGCGAGGGCGTGAACAAGTACTACTGCAACCCCCACAAGGTGATGGGGATGAAAGGCGTCGTGGTCGTGGGCGAACCTGGCGTCGGAGGTGGCGGCGGGAGCGATTCCGAGGAAGCGACCGGTGGCCCCGACTACGGCGACTGGTTCGTCAAGACAGACAACTTCGAAGAGACCGTCGACAAGACCGGGCAAGCCGAAGTGACGATCGAGGTCGGAGCTGGCGGCAACAAGGGCCCGTACGCGTTCGACCCGCCAGCGGTCAGGGTCGATCCTGGAACCAGCATCGTCTGGGAGTGGACTGGTGCAGGCGGAGCGCACAACGTGGTGGCAAAAGACGGCAGCTTCCAGAGCGAACTCACTAGCGATTCCGGCCACACTTTCGAACAGACCTTCGAGTCCGGACTGCACACGTATTCCTGTATCCCCCACAAGGAGATGGGGATGCGCGGTGCGATTGTCGTCGGCGGGGCCGACGGGCAGTCGGACTCTGGTCCCGGTCGACTCCTCGCTATCGGGAGTGGAATCGGTCTCGCCGGTGCGATCTTCGGTCTCTTCGGTGCGGGACTCCGTGAGAATTCGAGTCGCCGCGAGTGATTCGGGACTCTCATTTCTATTCGTGAGAATAGGACCCAAACACTCTACATAGAGTATTACAGATAGACGCTAATGATGTCATCAAGGTTTGCTCGTTGCAGGCCGTTTCTCGATGGGGTGTTTGTGGGTTCCAATCGAGGTGTGAGTCGTGCACGTTGACGCTGATTCGCTCGAACAGTTGAACCTCCGGACACGGGATGGGGCCGAGCAGGCCGGACGCGCGCTGGCGGAGGCCGTCGATACGGAGACGCGGATCGGCGCGACCAAGATCACCATCGCCAGCAAGGGTGATCTGGTTGCTGAGCTGATATCCTCCGGCGAGGTCTGTTTGGAGTTCGAGCTTCAGGGGCCGCTGTCGGGCACAGCGATCCTGGCGTTCGACGAGCCGGCCCAGTCGTTGGTCTCGGAGGCGATGGCCGGAACCAGCGGTCTCGAAACGCTCGCAGCGGAGCTACTCGACGCGTTCGTCGACGAATGGGAAGCACACATCGGCGGAACACTTTCGGTCAAAGCGGCAACATACGTCCCGGATCCGACGGCTCACGACTTCGGTTTCGAGACCATCACCGACGAGACCGAGAGTGCACCGCTGTTCCAGGGCCGAATCGACACCGTGGACGGCGAGGGCCGGGTGAAACTGCACCTCCTGCCGGATATGAAGTCGCTGGAGACGCTATTGAGCGTCGACGAGGCCAACGGAGCCAGGGCTGACGATGGCGAGAGTTTCGGTCTCACAGCGGACGAGGAATTCGAGGGAGGCGAAGGGGCGGCCATCGATACCGATGGGGGAGCTGGCTTTGGTACCGACGAGAGCGAGGGCTTCGGCGAATCGCCAGGTAGCTCAGAGTCCGGCGGCGCCTTCGGCATGGGATCCAGCGACGGCGAGAGCGACCTGTTTGACGCTGCCGAAGATGAGACGCCGCCGTTACCGCTGGACAAACTCTCCGTGTTCAGCGACCTGACGCGGGCCGGAACGCACACTGCGGCCGAGCGGGTCACGATGATGACCGGGATCGAGACTGACACCGAGATCGCCGGGATCAGTTTCACGCCGATCGACGACATCTCGGCGGATCTCGGCGAGGAGACCTACGTCGGGACGACCACGGAGTTCGAGGGGACGCCCAGCGGCCATCTCGTGATCATGTTTCCCGAAGACAGCGCAAAGCGGATCGCCGAGGCGATGATGCCCTCAGTTCCCGAAAGCGATGAGCTGACAGCGATGCACGAGAGCGCACTCGAAGAACTCGGCAACATCATGACGTCGGGGTTCATCGACGGCTGGGCAAATGTCCTCCAGACTAGCGTCGATCACACGCCGCCCGAGTTCTCCGACGACATGGAGCTCACACTGCTGGAGGTCGTCACCGACCAGCTCGGCCCGTTCCAGACCCACGCCTACACCATCGAGTCCCGGATCACGACCGATTCGATCGCCTTCGACTGTGAGATCCACGCCCTCCCAAACGAAGCCCAGCTAAGCGCCGCGCTGGACGATCTGCTGGTCGCGCGGGCCGACCAGGTCGAAGCCGACCCCGAAGACGTCTTCTAAGATCGAAAAGTGCGGGAGAATTTGCGTCAGTTAGTGACTGTGGCCGGTGAGTTCGCCGAAGGTCGCGCCGAAGCGCTCTTCGAAGAGCTCCATGACCTGCGCTTCGGCGTCGACGAGTTCCTCGGGCGCGTCGCCCTGCCCGTGGTGGATCGCGCCGTGAACGCGCTGGGCCAGGCCGAACATCGCGATGTCTCCGACGATCTCCGGCGGCGTCTCGTCGTCTTCCTCTCGGAGCATCGCGAGCAGGGACGTCGGGACTGTCAGTTCGTCTTCTGTGCCGTCGTCGGCTTCGATCGTGAGCGTCACTGTCTCTGCCATGCACCCATCTTTTCGGCGGGCCCATATGCAACTGTCGGGTTCGTGTGACGGACGTGCCGATTACAGATCAAATCAGTGTCGAGCCAGGAGGAGATCCCGTTTCAGTAAGCAACAGCGATAGTGTCCGCGTCTGAGATTTTAGTTAGTCGTCGGCTTCGGCGGCTGCGTCGGCGTCGGCTTCGGTCGTCGCCGGACTCTTCGATTCGAGGTACTCATCGGCGTCGATGGCGGCTTTACAGCCCATCCCGCCGGCGGTCACGGCCTGCTGGTAGTGGAAGTCCACGACGTCACCCGCGCCGAAGATCCCCTCAACGCCAGTCTCGGTCTGGCCGCCGCCCTTCCCGCCTTCAGTCTGAATATAGCCAGCGTCGTCGAGTTCGACAGCCGTGTTTTCGAGATACTCAGTGTTGGGCGTGTGGCCGATCGCGAGGAAGACCGCGCCGACGTCCAGATCGAAGTGCTCGACCTCATCGGCCTGGTCGGAATCGAGTTTCTCTGTGGGGTGGCCCTCGGGATGGCGCACCAGCGAGGCACTCTCGATGCCGTCCTCGCGCGTCCCGTTGATCTCGACAGCCTCGGTGTTTTTCAGGATCTCGACGTCGCCGGCGTCGACTTTCTCCATGATACGGTCGACCCAGTAGTCCTCGGCGCGGAACTGCTCACGACGGTGAGCGATGTAGACGGTGTCGGCGAACTTCGTCAGGAAGTTGGCCTCTTCCATGGCGGCGTCGCCGCCACCGACAACGAGCATGTCCTCACCGCGGAAGAACGCCCCGTCGCAGGTCGCACAGGTCGAGACGCCGTAGCCCATGAGTTCGTCCTCGCCTGGAATCCCGAGCGTCCGGGCACTCGCCCCGGAGGCGGCGATGAAAGCGTCAGCGGACAGCGTCGATCCGTTCGAGAGTTCGATCTCGATGGGGTCGTCCTGGTCGTCGACGGACTCGATAACGCCGTTTTCGACCTCGGCCCCGAATTTCTGTGCCTGTTCTTTCATATTGTTGATCAGGTCGGGGCCACTGATCCCTTCCGGAAAGCCCGGATAGTTGTCGACCTCGGTCGTCAGCGTCAGTTGGCCACCGGGTTCGTCACCTTCCAGAACGAGGGGTTCGTTGTTGGCTCGGGCGGCGTAGATGGCGGCTGTCAGACCCGCGATGCCGGATCCGGCGATGACGAGTCGGTGGTGCTCGGCGTCTTCACTCATACTTCAAAATATTGCTGGGCGTCGTTTGTACCTTGCGCTGTCTGGTAACGAGCGTTCGACTACGGCCGGGCCGTCACGCCTCTGCGCGAGTGTTTCGAGCACGCGGGGACCGCTTCGAACCAGAGGCAGTGAGGTTGATTGTGTCCGTTGAGGCGTACAGTCACCTATCAATCAATAGTTCGACAGTCAGCGAAAAAATCGGTTCGAAAAATAGCGATACGCCGACCGGACGACTATTCGTCGTCGGTGTCCGGCATGGTGGCGTCACCGGAGCCGGGACCGGTCGGGAAGTAGAACTCGTGTTCGGATTCAGTCTCGAAGCGGTCGAGGACCTCTCGGAGCGGGCGGGCGTACCGCGAGAGGTCTTCGGCGCGCTGGGTGACCTCGTTGAGTTCGGCAGCCTGCTCTTCGGCCGCGCCGGCAACGTTCTCGGCTTCGGCCATCGTCTCCTCGCTCAGTTCGGTGAGGTCACTGAGCATGGTGGCGACCTCCTCGATCCGGTCGAGGGACTCGCCGAAGTCGACGTCGTTTTCGGCGGCGAACGCTTCCAGATCGGCCGCGATATCGTCCATCGTGCCCGAGATCTCCTGCAGACGCTCTTTCTGATCGTAGGCGTCGTCGGAGATTTTCTGGATGGAGTCAGCCACCTGCTCGGAGGCGTCCCGAACACTCTCGCTGGAGGTCTGGACGACGTCGCCGGCCGTCTCGACCTCGTCGGCGAAGCTCTTGAGCTGGCCGGTGGTCTTCTCGAGTTCGTCGATCATCTCGTTGAACTCGCTGGCGATGCGGTCCATCGCCTCGTTCTCGCCGTCGGAATCCATCCGCTGGGTGAGATCACCGGAGGCGCACTGCTGCATGATCTCTGCGTACTCGTCGGCCTTCTCCTGGAGGTAGTTGGACATCTCCATGGCTTCGGCCCGCGAAACTTCGGCCTCTTTGCGGGCCTGCTCGGCCTCTTCGATCTGCTGTTTCAGCGCGTCGCGCATGTTGGCGAACCCACCGTAGAGCTGGCCAATCTGGTCGTCGCGCGGCGAGTACAGATCGACGTCGAGATTGCCTTCTTCCATCTCCTCGGCCTTGCCTTTCAGATTGTCGATCGCTCTGGCGGTGTTCCGCCCGAGAATGATCCCGAACACGCCGATGAACAGGATCCCGACGAACGTCGCGATCAACTGCTGGTTGGCGACAGACTCGACTTGGCCGTAGGCAGCATCCTGGTTTTGATGGACCAGCGCAACCCAGTTGATATCCGTCTGAGCGATACCAGAACCACCGAATCCTGGTACCGGGGAGACTGCGACCAGATACTTCTTGCCTCGGAGATCGTAGTTCGAGACACGATTGTTCATCTCCCCTGTCAGGACACCCTCTGCGTTGCCTGAAGAGAGGAAAACAGTACTGTTTCCGGCGTTCAGAGTACGAGCATTTGTGGTTGGCTGCTTCCAGACACTCTCTGAATAGTTTATCAACTGGATATCCTGGGTCTGGCCAGTACTCTCCATGAGTATTCGATCCTGGCCGTCGACGATCATCGTGACGCCGCTTCCGCTCGGCCCACTCAAGAGTGTTCCAGCCTCACTGTGCGGGGCGACAGAGAACACAATCGCACGCGCGTTCCCGTTCTCGTTCGAGTAGGCCTTGACGAATGCAACCCGAACCGTTTCTCGCGAGGAGATCCCCTCCGAAAAGTACGGATTCGAACGCTGGACGTCCTGGCCAGGCTCGATATTTTCGAGGACGACACTGAGGCTCCGATTCAAATCTGCCACGGACCTGCCTTCGAATTTGGTTGAGTCGGTGCTCGCCACGACCGTGTTATTTTCGAGGTTCACGTAGTGAACCAGCGGTCCAGACCCTCCCCACGAAGCGCTTGTATCCCGTTCGTTCCTCAGCCATGAGTGAATCTGCCCTGAGTCCCCTGTCTGCATCACCGGAAGCCGAGAAAGCTGTGCGACTTCCCTGCTGTTGGTCCGGAGCCAGGTACTCACCGACTGCGCGTTCTGCTCGGCTATGCTCCCGTACTGTTCGTTGACTTCCTCGCGGAACTCGTCTTTGACCAGTTCCGACCCGACGAAGCCGACGGCCCCGACTGCCAGGCCCAATATCAACAGCGCAATCCCGAACTTGATCGCGAAACTGCGCCGGATGAAGCCAGGCGTGATCTTACGAACGATGCCCATAAGCCCGCCGCCTCTCGATTCGTCTCCTGTGTCACTCGATTCGTCAGTGCTCATATATGTGTAGTCCGTCTCTCTCGCTTCCCGTCTGTGCGCCCGCGCCCGATATTTTCGCGTACGTTTTGCCCGAACATTGTCACGGTTTTACATGCAAATGTGTTACGTATCGTTACATAAGTGTTGTGAGTCCGGGGAGTCGATCGGGCTCGAAAGTAGTTTCTTCCTGCCTCGAACGAAGCCCGAAAGAAGTTTTTCCACGGACGCACCATTGCACCTCGATTTACCCGGTTCCCCTATAAAAGTTTGCGGCAGAGTATCGCTTCTGGCAATCGGCGGCCGTTCGGAGGGTCGTCGGTTATATACTCGCGGCGTGTGATCAGCAGACATGGTCGATCTGGTCACGTTCGGCGAGACGATGCTCCGGCTCTCCCCACCGGGCGACGGTCGTCTGGAGACGACGCCACAGTTCGATGTCACCGTGGGAGGTGCAGAGAGCAACGTCGCGGCCGTCGCGAGTCGGTTGGGCCAAGAGACGGTCTGGCTGTCGAAGCTTCCCGATTCGCCTCTCGGTCGACGTGTCGCTGGCGAACTGCGGCGCGACGGTATCGAGCCAATGATCTGCTGGACCGACGAGGGCCGCGTCGGGACGTACTACCTCGAATCGGGCGATCCTCCGAGAGGGACCGATGTCGTCTACGACCGGGCTGGCTCGGCAGTGACAACTGTCCAGCCCGAGGAACTCGACACCGAGGCGATCACATCCGCCGACATCTTTCACACGTCGGGGATCACGCCAGCGCTCTCGGACGCGACGGCGGCGACGACCGCCAAACTACTGTCGATTGCCGGAAGGGCAACCACTACCGTGAGCTTCGATCTGAACTACCGGTCGAAACTCTGGTCGCACGCGGGCGCTCGCGAGACGCTCGAACCCTTGCTCGGGGACGTCGATCTCTTGTTCGCGCCGCGGCGGGACACTGAATCAATACTCGGTATCGATGCAGCGGCCCCGGAGATGGCTCGGGACCTCGCCAGAACGTACGGAATCCAGACTGTCGTCGTGACGATGGGGAGCGATGGGGCGCTGGCCCTCCACGAGGGCGAGCGCTTTGAGCAATCAGTCTATCCGGCGTCGGATCGGCGACCGATCGGTACTGGCGACGCCTTTGTCGGCGGATTTCTCGCATCGCTGCTCGAGACGGATGACGTCGACACGGCGCTGTCGTGGGGCTCGGCGACGGCCGCACTGAAACGGTCGATACCGGGTGACGTCGCGACCGTCACATCTGAAGAAGTCCAGGCCGTGATCGACGGTTCGACGCCCGAAATCTCGCGGTGAGGCGACTTGTGGCTCGGATTCGATGAGAACGTAGTCGAAGAAAATATTGCCGGAACATGTGAATAGGTGTCTCACCACAGATCCGAAGCGTTCTGGCAAGCTTCATATCCCAGGCGAGCACAGGTCGAGACATGATAGACGCCGCCAGCAAACGCTTCCCCTCGTCCATGGGAGGACGATAATATGCGAAACGCCAAGATCGTCTGTACACTGGGTCCAGCATCCGATTCTCGCGAGGACATCAGCGCACTCGCAGAGGCAGGGATGTCCGTCGCGCGACTCAACGCCAGCCACGGGACGCCCGAGCACCGGCGGGACGTGATCGACCGGATCAGAGCAGTCGACGAATCACACGATCATCCAGTCGCAGTGCTGCACGATCTCCCCGGTCCCGAAGTCCGGACCGCCGACATCAACGAGCCGATCGAACTGGAGGCAGAATCGCGGATCCGCTATTACAAAGGAGACGATGCGACCCCGGACGCCGTCGGCCTGTCACTCGACATCTCGGCGGTCGAACCCGGCGACAAGGTGCTGCTGGACGACGGGCGAATCGAGACGACTGTCGAGGAGGTCGACGGCAGCGACGTCTTCGCCCGCGTCGAGAACGGCGGGACGTTGTCATCCCGGAAAGGTGTCAACGTCCCTGGCGTCGAGCTGGATCTACCAGTGATTCCGGCGCGAGACCAGCGCGAGATCCAGGTCGCTGCCGAGAAGGACGTCGACTTCGTCGCGGCGTCATTCGTCCGGGACGGCTCGGATATCCGGGAGATCGACGACGCACTCACCGAACTGGGTGCGGACATCCCGATCATCGCAAAGATCGAGCGCGCGGGTGCCGTCGAGAACCTCGAAGACATCATGGACGCCGCGTACGGCATCATGGTCGCCCGCGGTGACCTCGGTGTCGAACTGCCACTGGAGCAGGTCCCGATCATCCAGAAGCGGATCATCCGCAAGTGCAACCAGGCAGGCGTACCGGTCATCACCGCGACCGAGATGCTCGACTCGATGGTCGAGGCCCGACGGCCGACTCGTGCGGAATCCTCGGACGTCGCCAACGCTGTCCTCGACGGGACCGACGCGGTCATGCTCTCGGCCGAGACAGCGATCGGTGATCACCCGCCCCGAGTCGTCTCGACCATGGCCCGTATTGTCGAGGAAGTCGAAAACAGTGCTGAGTACGAGGAACTTCGCGAGCAGCGTATTCCAGAGGCCGACGATACGCAGGCCGACGCGCTGGCACACGCAGCGAGATTCCTCGCCGAAGACATCGGCGCGACGGCCATCGTCGCCGCCAGCGAGTCCGGGTATTCCGCGTTGAAAGCGGCGAAGTTCCGCCCCGGCATCCCGATCATCGCTTCGACACCGAACGACCGGGTTCGACGACAGCTCGCGCTATCGTGGGGCATCCACCCGACTTCGGCCCCATACACGACCGGCGGAGCGGACGCGATCATCCAGAACTCCGTCCAGTCGGCATTGGACACGAACATCGCTCGCAACGGCGATACGCTCGTCGTCGTCTCCGGAATGATGACCGAACTCGACGGGATCGGAACCTCGAACATGCTCAAGGTACACGTCGCCGCCGAAACGATCGTCTCGGGATCGACGGTCGTCGACGGGCTGATCACTGGGGAGCTACACCGGCTCGAAGACGGTGACCTCTCGGCTGCCCCCGAGGGATCGATCGTCGCCGTTCCGGCCGACTACGACGGTGAGCTCGCCGGCGACGCTGACAAGATCCGCGGGATCGTCGACGGCCACAGCGGGACCAAGAGCCACGCGGCCGTGCTGGCGCGGGAACTCGACCTCCCGATGATCTCCAACGCGTCGCTCCCGGCAGATATCGAAGATGGAATCGTGGTGACGCTGGATGCAGAACGGGGCGTTCTCTACCGCGACGCCGTCGGCACACGACGACTCTAGGCAGCGAAACACGTATTTTCTCCCCGGGAGTCCTCCCAGCAATGGGCGTACTCGAAGTCAGGGATCTCTCGAAACACTACGGTGACGTGCGCGCAGTCGATGGCATCAGTTTCACCGTCGACGCGGGGGAAGTGTTCGGCTTTCTGGGACCCAACGGCGCGGGCAAAACCACGACTATCCGGACGTTACTCGGCTTTCTCCGCCCAACCGACGGGTCGGGGACCGTCCTCGGCGCCGACTGTACCGACGAACCGGCGATGATCGAAGCCAAGCGATCAATCGGGTATTTGCCCGCGAATCCCGCCTTCGAGGAGAGTGCGACCGGACGCGAGATTCTCGACCTCCATGGGTCGATCAAAGGCGAGTCGCGTCGTGCGGAGCTACTCGAATTGTTCGACCCACCGCTGGACCGCCGGGTCAGAGAGTATTCGTCGGGGAACAAACAGAAGCTCGGGATCATTCAGGCGTTCATGCACGATCCGGAGCTGGTCGTGATGGACGAGCCGACCAGCGGACTCGATCCGCTGATGCAACAGCGGTTCAACGGATTCGTCCGAGAGGAACGTGATCGGGGGACGACAGTCTTCTTCTCATCGCACGTTCTCAGCGAGGTCAGGCGGGTCTGTGACAGAGTCGCAATCCTCCGGAACGGCAGGCTCGTCACGACAGAGCGGATCGAATCGTTGCTCGACCGCAGCGGGAAGTACGTCCACGCCCGGATCCGGGGCCAGGTTGGTGCCGACGCCTTCGACGACAACGTAGTCCACGACCTCGAACAAGTGGTCGTCGACGAGGAGGACGGCGACGATACAGGTGGCGGCGAGGGGGCTGGGGACGATTCGGTGACCGTGACTGAGGTCAGGTTCACGTACACCGGCGACGTCAACGAGCTGTTGGCGTCGCTTTCGAGCCACCAGTTGCTCGACCTCGACGTCGAGGAAGCCCCGCTCGAAGAGGTATTCATGCGCTTTTACGGGGCGGAATCTGGGCCCGTCGCGGAGAACGGTGGTGGCCAGGATGTTTGAAGTCGCTCGCTACGAGGCACGCCGTCGTCTTCGGGGGGCAGTGTATCTCAGTATTGGGTTGTCACTGCTTGCGGGGATGTATATCGGGACGTTCCCATCGATCGCGACAGATGTCGATCTCGACGAATTCATCGAACAGATGCCCGAGATCTTCACGGAGCTGTTCAACATCGCGACGATGAACACGATCGAGGGCTTTCTGGCTGCTGAGCTGTACTCAATCGGGTGGACGCTGCTGCTGGGGCTGTACGTCGCGTACAGCGCGGCCTCGCTGATCGCCGAGGACATCGATCGCGACCGGATGGACATCCTGCTATCGCTACCGATCTCGCGCGCGCAGCTACTCGGGGAGAAGTTTCTCGCGTTGCTCGTCCCGATCGTCGTGGTGAACGTCTTCGTCCCGATAGTCGTCTACGTGGGGACGGCTGCAGTCGGCTATCCCATCGATCCAATCAATCTCGCGATGGTGCACGCGCTGTCGATCCCGTACTTGCTGGCGTGTGCGGGGATTGGACTCGTCCTGTCGGTGCTGGTCGATCGGGCGACGATCGCCCAACGCGGCTCACTGGTGCTGCTGTTTGGGCTCTTCCTGTTCGAGTCACTGACGGTCGTCGCTGGCTACGACTGGCTGGGCTCGATCGCGCCGATGCGGTACTTCAACCCGACGGGCGTACTCGTCGAGAGTAGCTACGACCTGCTCGGAGGCGCGATCCTGATGGTCGGTACGGCCGTGCTGGTCGTCGGGAGTGCGCTGTACTTCCGACGACGGGATGTCGAGTGATCCGGATCCCCACGCAGTGAAAATCACGGCGAGATATTTACTTCCGGCACTGCAATAGACGTGCATGGACGCGTCGCTCGCCGAAGTGGTCACGGTGATCTCGCTTCGATGAGCGAGAGCGATTCCGAGGAAAAGGCGCAAACACCGAGTTTCGCGCGGCCGCTGCTGACGTTCACCGATCACGACGGTCGCGAGATCGCGATTCGGACGGGCTTCGACCGGGACGCACTCGCAGAGATGTACGCGGATTTCTCCCCCGAGAGCCGCGCGCAGGGCCTCCCGCCGATGGGAGAGCGTCGGATAGTGGAGTGGCTGGACATCCTCGACGACGGGATTAACGTCATCGCGTTCCACGAGGACAGAGACGAGGGAGAACGCATTGCCGTCGGCCACGCCTGCTTGCTCGATTGTGGGGATGGAACGTCCGAGCTGACGATTTTCGTCCACCAGGACTACCAGCTGGCGGGGATCGGATCACGACTCATCCGCGGGTTGCTCGGTGAAGGCCAGGCCCACGGTGTCGAGCGCGTCTGGCTGTCGGTCGAGCGCTCGAACCACGTGGCGATGAATCTCTATCGATCCGTCGGATTCGAGACGTCGAGTGCGGCCGGAATCGAACACGAGATGGATCTGAGTTTGTAATGTGCAGGCCACCCCGCGCGAACCATCACCGTGGACGCCCGGTAGAGTCCTGGCTCCCACTGGACATGATGTCCGATTTTGTCCGACGCTTGCCGGTGTTCGCTTGGCGGTTCTGTTTTGGATTGCCAGTATTCGCTCGACGGTTCTGGGGTTGGTTGCCAGTATTCGCTCGACGGTTCTGGGGTTGGTTGCCGGTGTTCGACCGACGGTTCTGGGGTTGGTTGCCGGTGTTTGACCGACGGTTTTGCCTTGGGTTTCGACTCGCCTGGGCTCTGGCAGCTCGCCGTTCCTGCAATTTGTCGTCGACGATGCTACCCACCTGATTGAATAACAATACGGTCATGATGAACGGCCATCCCAAAACGACCACCGCACCGAATAGCAACCCGCCAGCTTCAGCACCACCGTCTATCATCATTGCCGTGATCAAAAATAGAACGACCCCGACGAGCACTGCTTTGAAGTAATACGCTATGGCATGGCCTGTCGCACTTACCATGCGTCTACGATCTGTACAATAAATGTTAAACCTATCTCATGTTTGCGGTCGTGCTGTGGTTGTATACAATCCTTTCAGCTTTCCATCAGTTACCAGCGTGAAGGAGAAGACGCGGTTCTCAAAGCTTGCGAGCTAGCATCACTTCGTCGACGTACTCCTCGGCGATCTTGTAGTGGTCCTCGCGGACAGCTTCGACCTCCCAGTCGTGTGCTTCGAGGAACGCCACAGCGTCCTCGTTGGTCGCCGGAATGCTCTGATAGATTTTCTCGTAGCCCTGGGTCGCACCCCATTCGGTACCACGTTCGAGGAGGTGGCTCCCGATACCGTGGCCGCGATACTCGTCGAGGACACCGACGGTCAACTCGGCGGTGTGACTGAGCTTGTCGGTCTCGGGGTGTTTGATGTGAACCCAGCCGACCACCTCGTCGCTGACGGTCGCAACGAAGAACATCCGTGATTCGACCTCGTTGTGTCGCAGGAGGACACCCTCGTTGTCGAGTACGTCGGCGACAGTCTCTGCGTCGACGTAGGTCTTCGATTCGACGGCTTGCCTGATCGCGCCGACTAATCCTGTGAGATCTTCCTGACGGGCCTGACGAATCTTGAACTCGACGTCGTCTTCGCTGAACTCCTCTTCGACGTCGGCCTCGTAAGCGACGCGCAGGTCCCCGTGATCGTTCTCTTCGAGAACGCCGTCGCGCTTGAGGATCGCGACGTGATGGCCGAACGCTCGCGGATCCATGTGTAAGGATTGTCTGAGATCCTCGGGATTGGCTGTCCCTGCTCGCTCGACGTACCGGTAGATATCCTCGCGGTCCCTGTGGCCGAAGTCGAAGTCGTCGGTAAGTTCCATGCGAGTAGGTATCACACCCCGATACTTAACGGTTCTTCAACCACCTCACAGATGGTGTCAACGTTACTCACAGTCCCGATTCGGAGCGGTCATAGGAACGTACTCCCCCTCCCGTCACTGATTTTGACGTGTTTCACTCACTATGACCGTCAACGCCAGTCGTACGTTACCTTCGTATTTCGATTCATTGCGCGTCGGCGTTCTCTTACACCACCCTGAGACGGGAGCGGTCCTCGACCTGAACCGCCGTCTCGAAGCGATGTACGGCTACTCGAAATCGACACTGCAGGAGCTGTCCGTCGAGGCATACAGTGCAAACACGTATTCACACACCGAGGAGGAGATGCATGCACGGATTCGTGAGGCAGCCGCGGGCCATCCACAGTCGTTCCGCTGGCGTGTCAAGCGTGGCGACGGCGAACTCATCTGGGTCAAGATACACCTCTCACAGATCGATCTGGGCGGCTCCAGATCGGTGCTCGGAGAGGTCCGAAACGTCTCGGCGTACACGGCGACGAGCCGGCGGGTGAACCTGCTCTCTCGGATCATCAGACACAACCTCCGCAACGACGTCACCGTTCTGGAAGGATACGCCGAGGCGATCGAAGCCGCGATTGACGATGCCGCGGTTGAGGACTACGCGCGAACGGTCCGATCGAAAGCGACCGACATCGGTGGGCTCAACGAATCCGTCCGAGAGATCGAGGATGCGACGATCGAATCGGACGGCAACGGACCGATTCGAAGAGCGTCCGATACCATCTCTGACGTGCTCGCACCCATCTTGGCGGAATATCCCCACGCAACCGTCGATATCGAAGAACGAACAGAGATGTGGGTCGAGTCCAAAGACGCATTCGAGCACGCGGTCGGCCACGCCGTCGAGAACGCGATCGTCCACACTGATGACCCTGAGCCGCCGGTACAGATCACGATCGACGAGTCACCCAACACTGGCCGTTGCGAAATTCGGATTGTAGACTCCTGCCCGACGATCCCACAGATGGAACTGGACGCGATCGACGAGATGACAGAGAATACGTCGACATCGCACGGCTCGGGCGTCGGGCTGTTCGTGATGAAGTGGTGTGTCGAATCGCTCGGCGGCGAGCTCAAAATCGTCCGAAATCGGCCCCGTGGGAACGTCGTCCACTTCTATCTCCCGCCGAAGGAACCGCCCTGAACGGGTAGTTTCCGGGGAGCGACCTGCTCACCGCGCGTCTTTCGCGGGGACGTGCGTCAGTACCTGCGCAACGTCGTGGACGTTGTGCGTCTCGATCAGCGCTTCGGCGGCCTTCCTGATCGTGAACTCGGCCTCGATGTCGACGCCGTAACAGGCCGCGTAGAGTTCGAGCCAGGTGTTCATTGCCCCTTCGAGCCGGTCGAACTCCGCGGGCTCGAAGCGGTGCCACTCGCCGTTGCGAGCGTCGACATAGACCATCACAGCGGGTCCGACACCGTCCCGAAGGTATCCCATCGCCCGATCTTCGTCGGGGAGATCGGCTGGCTGCTCGAAGTGTTCCCTGTCACGGGCAGCCTGTTCAGCCAGCGTCTCGATTCTGTTTGCGATGGTCATGGCAGTGGGCTCGTCGTGCTATCCCTGTTTGTACTCGACGCCTTTGCCACCGCGCGGGTGTGTCCAGTCGGTGTCGGCCACCACCGCGCAGGTCCCACACTCGACGCAGGGCTGGGTGTCGAGACTGACGACCGTCTCTTCGCCGTCGTCTTTCGGGACGGTCTCTTCGCGATAACAGCCGCCACCGAAGTCCTTGGCGCTGACCGGACAGGCCGTCACGGCCGTACCTGAGGCCTCGAAGGAGTTGTCCAGAACCTCGATATGTGGGTTACCCTCGTCGATGTTGTATGTGAGGTCGCCGATCCGATCGTCCAGCTCGGGTGGCTCGACGGTGTTCTCGTCGACGACTGGCTCACCCAGGACCTTCGCGATGGTCGTCGGAACAGTCACGTAGGGCGTCTTCGTATCCGGGATGAGCGCCATCATCCGCGGTGAGTTGTACAGCGACTCCATGCGATCGCCAAGGAGTTTCATCGCACCCTTGCCGATCGGTGATTTGACCACGGATTCGGCAATCGCCGTCATCGGGCCGTTCTCGGCGAGCGCGCTGGAGACCTTGTAGCTGGTCGGACGGAGCTTATCCATGACGCCCTCGCTCCGGAGTTTCTGCTCGTAGAGTTCGCCGGCCGCCGTCTCTTCGCCCCGCGACTGTGCCTCGACGAACGCTTCGGCGACCAGTCCGCCCGCGCTCACGGCATGGTTCATCCCCTTGATGATCGGCCCCTGGGCCTGCATCTGGCCCGCCGCGTCGCCGACCAGACAGAGTCGACCCCGATGGGGCGAGGGATGGGCGACCTTTTTCGAGTCCGGGACCAGCTTCGCGCTGTATTCAATCTCGTCGCACTCCTCGTCGATCCACTGGGCGAGCAGGGGATGAGTCAGGAGGTTGTCCAGCAGTTCGTGCGGTTCGTACTCGCCCTCCGCGATCGAATCCAGGTGGAAGACAGTCCCGATCGAGAGCGTATCCTGGTTGGTGTAGAGGAAGCCACCGCCACGAGCGCCCTCGAAGAGATCGCCGCTGAACAGATGGGCTTGCCCCTCGTCTTCGTCGATGTCGAAGCGCTCCTCGACGGCGCCCTCGGGCATGTCAACGACTGCTTTCACGCCCTGGAACCATTCCTCGGGTTCCTCCCAGTCCATCAAACCGGCGTCACGGGCGAGTTCGGAGTTGACGCCGTCTGCGGCGACGATCAGGTCTGCTTTGATCGGATCGATCTCGTCGCAGGTGACACCCACGATCTCCCCGGCCTCTCGCAGGAGGCCGTTGACCCGAACGTCGGTCAGCAGGCCGCCGCCGGTCTCACGGGTCTTCTCGTGGACGCGCTTGGCAAGCCACGAATCCATCTTCCGGCGAAGGACTGCGTCCGACCACGCCGTGTCGTGTTCGTGGATCCCCGTCAGGTCCATCGTCTTGACCTTGTCGCCAGCGATGTTGTGGATGTAGTTCTCGGTAACTGGACGTTCGGTCGCCTCCGCACGCAGTTCGGGGAAGAGTGTGTCGAGCGTGTACGGAGCCGATTCCTCGGCATACAGCAGGCCTCCCGAGACGTTCTTCGAGCCGGCGTCGACACCGCGTTCGAGGACGAGTGTCTCGACGCCGTTGTTCGCCAGTGCCGCTGCCGCCGCTGCGCCGCCGGGTCCACACCCAACGACGACTGCTTCGTAGTGCTCGTACTCAGTCATCGCTTGCCTCCGCGACTGCGCCGATGTCCAGATCGCCCGATTCGATCGCCTCGGTCAGTTTGGGTAGGACCTCGAAGAGGTCACCCTGGATGAAGTAATCCGAGAAGTTCCGGATGTCCGCCTCCGGATCGGTGTTGATCGAGATGATCGTGTCGGACTCGTCCATGCCGACCTTGTGCTGGACTGCGCCCGAAATACCGGCAGCGATGTAGATATCCGGCTCGACCTCCTGGCCGGACTCGCCGATCTGACGCTCCTCGGAGATGTACTGAGAGACGTGGCCGTCGAAGTCGTAACTGGAGGTGATGACGCCCCGTGAAAGCCCGAATTCGGCCTCCTCGAAAGCGTCGACGAGATCCAGCCCGAGTTCGATCCCCTCGGTCGGATCGGCACTGATCCCGCGCCCCATTGCCACGACGACCTCGTAGCCCGTCAGGTCGACGCCGGAGTCGAGGACATCGTGGTCGGTCACCTCGACGCGGAACCACTCGTCTTCGAGTGGCATCTCGTGTTCGACGACCTCACCCTCCCGCTCGTAGTCGGGGTCGGGCATTTCGAACGCGCCCGGGATCACCGAACCGCCCTGGGGATGGAACTCCCGGTTTGGCTTGTCGATACACAGAATGGTCGAGTACTCGAACCCGGAGAAGTCCGGGCGAGGCATGTGTAGGATGCGCTCGAACTCCTTTTTCTCACCCGGCTTCCCCGTCTTCGCGGGATTCGAGATCATCGCGTTCTCGATGTACAGATCCGAGCAGTCCGACGCCAGCCCGGAGTCCAGTTCCCCCTGGACCAGCGCCGAGAGGTCCCGGCCGTTGTTCGTCGCCGGATAGATCGTGTATCTCGGCTCCTGATAGTCCCGCCAGTCGTCTTCCGATCGATCTTCGCGGGCGTGGGGGTTATCCGCCGATCGAGCCATGTCCACGAAGATCTCGGTGAATGGCTTGTGCCGGAAGCGTTCGAGACGCTCGTCTTCCTGGTAGACGACGACGTCCGCGCCGTAGGCGATGACTTCCTCGGTGAGGTCCGCGATCTCGTCGCCGATCAGGACTGCGACGACACGTTCCTCCTCGTCGTAATCCTCGTTGTATTTGTCCATCAGTTCGCGGGCCTTGCCCAGCATCTGCTTGCTGACGTCGATCAGCTCGCCGTGCTGGGTCTCACAGTAGACCCACATGTCCCCGTAGCTCCCGCCCTCCAGGGCTTTCACCCAACGCTTGTCCGAGGTGGGGTGGTCGAGTTCGGGGTACTTCTCCTCGGGGGGCTGGAAGATCGCTTCTTCGCTGTCTTCCTCGTCGGTTCCCGAGACGGACTCGATCCGGCTCTCAATCTGGGAGATGGCTGTCTTGCGTTCGTCGCCCTCCTTCTCCCGTTCGAGCATGTCCTCCAGAACGGCGACATCGTCGACCTTTCGGACGAGGTTCGCGATGTCTGCGACCGTGAGTTCCGAGAGGTCGACCGATTCGGGGTCGACCTCCTCGTCTTCTTCCTCCAGTTTGTCGATTCGGCTCTCGATGAGCGTCTTGACGGGGGCCCGATCCTCGCCATCTTCCTCGAGGTCGAGCATCTCCCGCAGTTCGTCGGCGTCGTCGACATCCTTGATTTTCGGGCCGAGTTCGGCGATTTCGTACTCCGTTGGGTCTATCTCAGGCATGATCAGTCACCCGCCGCTTCCTGTGTGGAACCCTCGGCGAAGGGTGTGAGTTCCTCCAGCACCTCGTTCAGCTCTTCCTCGTCGTCGGGATCGACCAACTGTGCTTCACGTTCGGAGGGCGCTTTCGGGATCGGGTCGACCGAAGAGACGATCGTGGGCGAGCCGTCCAGACCGATGTAGTCCGGATCGAGATTCAGATCTTCGTGATCCCAGGTCGTGAGGACATCCTCGTAGTTCTCGGCGCGTTCCTGTGTCTCCTCGCGCAAATCCTTGTGTTTCAGTCGTGAGGATGCCTTCCGGTAAGAGGGTTCGAACTCCGGATCGGTGACGATGAACGCCGGCAACGGTGCCTCGACAGTCTCGATCTCTTCGACGTCACCCTCGACGAGTCGTTTGGCCCGGACTGTCTCGTCCTCTTCGTCGATATCCAGCGAGATGACGTGGGTGATCAGCGGCCGGTCCATACACCACATCGTCTGTGGACCGGTGTGGCCAGTCTCCCCGTCAGCGGTCTTGAAGCCCGCGATGATCAGTTCGGGCTGGTCGTCGAGTTTCTCGATCCCAGTCGCGAGCGTCATCGCCGTCGCCCAGGTGTCGGCAGCGGCCATCTCGCGGTCGCTGAGCAGATAGAGATCGTCCGCGTAGACGTCCGACATGCCTTCCTGCAGGATCTCCTCGTAGCCCGGTGGGCCCATACTCATCAGACTCACGTCGCCGCCGTGGCGGACCTTGGTCTGCAGCGCCGCGCGCAGGGCGTGTTTGTCGTTTGGATTCATCACCGTTGGCGTCTCCCCGCGTTCGAGATGGCCGTCCTCGTCGAAACTGACCACTCCTTCCCGGAAGTCGGGGACACCTTTCGTCAGGACCACTGTGCGCATATGAATGTCTACCTCGTGTCCGTGTCTCAGGGTGGGAGCCTAATAATCTTTCACCAAGGACTGTCGCAATCGCCACTCCGTCTCGGACTTTCTCACTAATAGGAGCGATCCCAGAAATGGAAGATGAGAGTCTATAATCAGGTGCGACCGGCACGGCCGGGGTCGACATCGATGGCGTCGACTGGACAGACGTCGACACAGAGCATGCAGTCGATACACTGGCTCTCGTGAGTCGGGTCGGCCTTGATCTCGCTCTCGGGGTGGCCGGGTGTGTCGACCCACTCGAAGACGTCGACAGGGCAGTCCTCCAGACAGGCACCGTCGGCCAGACAGATGTCGAAGTCCACGGCGACGTGGGTCCCGTGGATACCCAGTGTTTCTGGTTCCTCGACAGGGCCCCAGACGTTGTGTCCATCGTGCTGTTCGACGACTTCGCGGTTTTCCTCGAACTCAGGATCGATCGGCATGATATGTGCAAACAAATCCGTCCAGGGGACGTAAATCTTGGCCTGGGGGCAGGCGATTCGAATATGTCCCCCTATTTCGGTCACCGTTGACCGGACTGGGTTCGAGACCAGTACGACCCAGCCGAAGGTGGTGTCACAGGCTGATCACGTCCCATCAGGGTTTTGCCTCCGTACGGTGACAGTGAAGCATGGACGTCCTCGTCGCTGATCCCGACAGCGAACAACGCCGCGCGACGGTGTCGGGGCTCACTGAGTCCGGACTCTCGGTGACAGCTGTCGACTCGTTGTCGGCAGCCGTCGACGAAATCGAAGACGGCCCCGCCGATCAGGTCGATGGCGTCGTCACCGAGTATCAGCTACCCGATGGCAACGGCCTCGATCTCCTCGAACACGCTCGATCGGCCGTCCCCGACGCTGTTTGTGTCGTCTATACGCGCGTCGATTTCGATGCCATCGAGACCGCAGACTACGATGTCGTTGCCGAGTTTCTCTCGAAGGACAATCCCGATCCACACGACGAACTGGCGAGTCTGCTCAGCCACGGGGCCACGATGCAGACACACACGGCCTACCCACTGCCGGACGAGGAGGCAGCCAGAGTCGCCGCGCTCGAACGGTACGCGCTCGACGAAGACGCGCTCGGGATAGCCCTCGATCGACTGACGGAACTGGCGGCCGCGCAGTTCGACGTCAACTCGGCTGGTGTCGGTCTCATCGACGCCCACCACGAGCGGTTTCTCTCCTGTCACGGCGCAGATTTCGATACTACTGATCGCGAGGAGACGGTCTGCACGTACACGATCCTCGACGATGGCGCCACTGTCGTCGAGGACGTCAGAGACGACCCACGCTTCGAGAATGACGACTGGGTCCGCGAGTCTGACGTGGTCTTCTACGCCGGCGCACCGCTCGTGACCGACGAAGGGTACGCGATTGGCGCGTTCTGTTTGCACGACGACGAACCGCGAACTCTATCGGACCGACAGCGCAGATTGCTGACACTGTTCGCCGAGGAAACCCGAGACCAACTCGAACTCAGACGCCGACTCAGAGACAACGAGCGTGATACCGATGACTGAGCCGTATCGCTTCCCGGATCTCCCGATCGAGCCAATCGACGCTGGGAGTACCGTCATGGTTCTGGGGCCGGCCCACAGCGGCGCGCGTCGACTCGCACTCAGACTCAGCGCCGCCCAGGCCGGAGAAGGGACGATTACGATTACGACCAATGCCCGCGCCGAACGCGTCGTCGCCAAGTTCCGGCAAGCCGGGCTGAACACCGACGAGTCGGCCATCGCCTTCGTCGACTGTGTCGGGAACGACGAGACGGTCGAGGGGCTCCCGGTTGTCTGCGTCTCGAGCCCGGACGATCTGACCGGCATCGGGATGCAGTTCAGTAAACTCTACCGCGACCGCTACACCAGCGGTACCCGCCGGATGCGAACGACGCTGTACTCGCTCTCGACGCTGCTCACACTCACGGACCTGAAGCCGGCCTCACGATTCCTGCACGTCATGGCTGGCCGAATCGACAACGCCGATGGGCTGGGCGTCATGCTCGTCGACCCGCGCGTCCACGACGACCGGACGCTCGGCACGATCTCGCAGTTCTGTGACGGGCGAGTCGAAGTCGAGGAACGTGACGGCAAGCCTCACCTCCGGACGCGTGGGCTGGACGGCCAACCTCGCGAGTGGGTCCCGTTCGAACCCGAGGCGTAACTATTCCGCCAGCAACGCCGCGAACTCCTTGCGTACTTTCTCGACCTTGGGTTTGGCCTGGACTCAAACGATAGTGATCACCCCGTCACGTTGTGCGTCCAGGCCGGGAAGTCGAAGTCGGTTGGCCCGGGGTCGAATTCGTACGTGACCGATAACTCGTGAGTCGACTCCGTCCAGACCTCAGCATGGGATCCTGCTTCTTGAGTTATGTCGAACTGGACATCGGCGAGTATCACACCACCAGTCTCGTTAGAGATTACGACGCGACCCGTCGCATCCGAGATCCGATGCTGTTCCTGACTTCGCTGGAACCAGCCGTCCTGGGGCCGCAAAATCACGCGGTCGTCTTTTTCGCCGACACGTTCGTAGGTCGTGAGGCCGAGCGGCAAGGGTACAGATTCCAAACCTCTGGTTGGAATCCCGGTTTCTGATCCGTGCCTCTCGACGACAACTACCATCCGGTTGCCGTCACGTGTCGTGTCACGAATGACTGTTTCGTTGGACCCAGTATCCGCTGACACGGATGTTTCGTCTTCCGTGAATGGTTCGTCGTCCCAGCCAGACCAATCGGCATCCACCGTGATTTTCGTGTACGTCACCGTTTCATTGGGCAGGTACCACTCCTTCACAAGGTAACCACGACCCGGCCGATCCTTGGACGGATCAATACTTACAGATCGCTGGTAACTACTCCCAGATTCCGTCACAACAATTTTCCCCGCGAAATAGCGTCACCGACGGTCCCTTCCCACGAAGACGAATACGACTGAGCCTCGCTTTGGGGGAGAGTTGACGTCTCTTCAGTGTAAGAAAATGGATAGAACAGCACTCCAACGAGGACGACAGCGGCAATCAGGGCACAGACAACACCGATCAGAAACGCCTGCTTCCAAGAAAGATCGACGTTCATCTATTGGAGAGATTGGCGGGCAGAACAAGAGACTTTTCGTATAGGTGACTACTCCGCCAGCAACGCTGCGAACTCCTTGCGTACTTTCTTGACCTTCGGCTTGACCTGCACCTGGCAGTAGCCGTCTGCGGGATTCTTCTCGTAGTAGTCCTGATGTTTCGATTCGGCCTCGTAGAAGCGTCCCAGGGGTTCGACCTCGGTGACGATCTGATCCTCGTAGACCTCCTCGTTCAGGCGCTCGATGAACCCCTCGACCTGTTCGCGCTGCTCGTCGTCGTGATAGAGGACGATCGACCGGTACTGGCTGCCCACGTCCGGGCCCTGCCTGTCTTTGGTCGTCGGATCGTGAATCTTGAAGAACACTTCCAGCAGTTCGAGATAGCTGACCTCCTCGGGGTCGTACTCGACCTGGACGACCTCTGCGTGGCCCGTGGTCCCGGAACAGACTTCTCTATACGTGGGATTGGAGGTGCTCCCGCCGGCGTAGCCCGACGTGACTTCCTCGACGCCGCGGAGTTCTTTCAATGCCGCCTCGATACACCAGAAGCACCCACCGCCGAACGTCGCTGTCTCTGTCATTGTCTCCTATTGGTGTTGGAGGGGTAAGTTCTCGGCGGTGGTTGCAAGCGTCTCCGTTGCCACGGCGTACGTCCTGAGGGACAATTGGGCACGGAGTCGATTCCACGGCGACTCCTATTCCATCGGAGTGTGCTCTCTCTCCGACTCCGTCTCCAGAAACGTCGGCATGACGTGTGTCGTCGGGGAGAACCGTCTCTGGAAGGAGAGTGCTGCTACATCCAGTCAAGAGAGGGGGCCAGCGACGATCTGGTCGCGCAAGTCAGCCAGTTCCTCGCCGTCGATGCCGTCGACAGAACGTCCGATGATCGTCCCAACTTCCTCGCGGGTGATCTTCACACCGTCGGGGTGGAGGACATCGAGGGGTCGGGATTCAACTTCCCTGAGCGTGGCGACCGCCAGCAGGTAGGGGATCGCCCACGCTGCCATGCGGTTGCCACGGCGTTCCGGGACGTGTTCCAGCCAGACCTGGGCGTCGTCGAGATGATCGCGCGCGTCGTCGACAGTCCGGCGGACGACTGCAGCGACGCCGTCCGCGTTCGATGGATCGCCGAGTTCGTCCTGTGGGACGCCCTCCGCAGTGAGTTCGTCGGCCGGGAGATACACGTTGTTCTCCTCGTGGAAGTCCGCACCGACGTCCTTGCAGATGTTGACCAGCTGGAGCGCCAGACCGAACGCTTCAGCGTTCGCCGCCAGCGGGTCGCGAACCTCGGCGGGCGTGTCGCTGTCCGTGACGAGGTTCGTGACGAGGTCGCCGACGGTGCCGGCCGCGTAGTGACAGTACTCGTGGAGCTCCGAGCGGGCCTGGACTCGCAGGCCGCCCTCGGCCGCGTAGCGCTCGACGAACGTTGCCATGCCGGAGACGAGTTCCCGAGCAGGCGGCCGGATCGCCTCACGGACCTGTTCGGACTGCGCATCGAACGCCCGCACGACGCGTTCGCTCTCGGCGACTAACGCCCAGTCGGCGTCAGAGTCCTCGGGAATCCACTCTGATACGTCGGTAGTGAACGCGTCCACCTCGGTTGCTGATTCGGGGTCGAGAACCGAGTCGTACGTTCTGAGCAACTGTACCTTCTCTGCAGGGGGGATATGGCCCGCGTCCTCGACGGTATCGGGGATTCGACAGAGGAGATAGCCGATGCAGATCGACGTCGACATCGGCTCCGCGAGCACGTCGACCGTGATCGTAAACGTCCGTGAAACGTCCTGTACGACCTGGTGACACCACTCCAGGTCCTCTTCGAGTGGCGTGGTATCCACGCTATCCGAGGGAGCAGCCATTAACCCCCCTTGGGGACTGACCGGCAAAACAACAAGGTTTGGGACATCCCTCCTTCCCCGGGCTATCGATCAGTCCGTTCGTGGGAGGGCGATTGCTCCCAGACCCATCGCGAGAGCGGCCAGCGCACACAGAATGCCCAGATTTACCAGCGGATCGTGGCCACCGAACGAGTCCAGAACCACGCCCTCAACCAGCGACGGGTGATCGAACGTCGCCGCCCGCACACCACGTGAGAAGTACGTCAGCGGCGACAGGTCGATCAGCGGCCGGAACCACTCCGGCAACATCGACGGCGGGACGAACGTCTCCGAGAGAAAGACCAGCGGCAGCGCGAGCGCGTTGCTCGCGGCGATGACGCCGTCCTGAGAATCCGCGAGTGACCCGAGTAGCGCGCCGATCCCACAGAACAGCGCGACACCGAACGCGACGAACGGGACCAGCAGCGGCGAGAGGTAAATCTCGGGACCCGTGACGACGACGAGTAGCCCGAGCAACAGCAACGCTGCCAGCCCGATCACCAGTACGTTGACGATCGTCTGGGCCAGGAGCCACTCCCAGCGCCGTAGCGGCGTTGTGGCGAGTTTCTCGAAGCGGTTGCCCTCACGATGGCGAGCGACTTCACTGCCCACACGTGAGAGGGGTGTGAACAAGACGACCACGGCGAGATATCCCGGGACGTAGTAGCCTGTCGGCTCGGTGAACAGGCCGCCGCCGGTCGGCTGGGTCTGGACCAGGGCCCCGAAGATGAGGACGATCAGGAGGGGAAAGAGAAACGTGAAAAAGACGGCCGTCCGCCGCCGGAGAAAGGAGAGCGCAGCCGCTCGCACCGACGCGCGAATCCGACCTACGCGGCTCATCGGCCACCTCCATCGGTCGCGAGCGGCCCAGCCGCATCCAGTTCGGCCGGGTCGACGGCCTCACCGCTGTATCCGACAGTTCTGCCAGTCAGATCGAGATAGACGTCTTCGAGGTCGGGCTCGCGCCATGACAGCGACTCGACGTCGACCCCTGCGGCTGTGAGACGGTCGACGACGGCTCCAATCTCGGTCGGCGCGACGTCTCTTACGACGAGCTGTCCGTCCCGGCGACGTGTCTCGAACCCGATTGCCAGATCCTCCGGGATTGCATCCTCGACATCGATCGTGAGCCGAGTTTCGCCACCGTGGGCAGCGACGAGTGCACCCGGCGAGTCGAGTGCCGTCAGTTTCCCGCCGTCGAGCAATCCCACTCGGTCGGCCAACCGTTCGGCTTCGGCCATGTAATGCGTGGTCAGCAAGACCGTGGTTCCGCTGTCGGCAAGTCCGTCGAGGAGTTGCCAGACTGCCCGACGACCCGCCGGATCGATCCCGGTCGTCGGCTCGTCGAGCACCAGAAGGTCGGGATCGTTCACCAGCGCCATCCCGACACAGACGCGGCGTTGTTGTCCCCCAGAGAGATTCTCGTAGGTAGTGCCGGCACTGTCCTGCAGACCCACATCTGCGAGGACGGCCTGGGTGTCACGGGATTCGTCGTAGAGCCCGCCGTAATAGTCCAGCAGTTCGCGAGCAGTCAGGCGATCGGGTGGGTCGAACGACTGTGGAAGGAGGCCGATCCGCGAGCGCGCGACCGACTCTGGAGACTGGCCGAACAGTTCGACATGACCCTCGGCGTCAGTCGTGCCGGTCAGCGCGCGAACGAGCGTCGTCTTGCCCGCGCCGTTCGGTCCCACCAGGGCGAGTACCTCACCTTCCGCGACTGTGAGAGAGACGCCGTCGAGTGCGACAGTGTCGCCGTACGTCCGGGCGACGTCCTCGGCGACGATGGCGGCAGTCATATCCCCGTCTCGGAAACGGGGCGGGAAAGCCGGTTCGATTTTACCTGACCGTCGGCCGCCAGTACAACAACCCGACCGTGACGACGAACACGATCACGCCCAGATCGTAAGAGTAGCCGAACGCCGCTGACCCGATAGCCGTTCCGCCACCCAAAACGCTCGACAACAGTGACGCCGCGACCGGCCAGGAGCAAGAGACACACGACAGCAGCCCCAGCACACCCGAGATCGCCGAGCCAGCAGCGTCGATGATCGTCGCGTAGACGAGATACGCCAGCGCGAGATAGCCCACGAATTTGTAGGGCAGGACAGTCAGCTTGAGCAGACTTCCGTCGTACAGGAGCGCAGGACTGAATCCCGGTGGCGGCCCGAACGAGAGCGCCGGACCGACTGGAAACTGGGTTGCCGGGCCGATCAGCCCGCCTGCGTACGAGAGCACGAGGAAGTATCCGAAAGCGAGTGTCCCTGCGAGGAAACGTTGCCGCTGTGCTGTCGGTGCGGGTGTCGTCCGCCACAGCGCCCACAGACCGACGTTGATCCAGACGAGCGGGTAAACGACCTGGCGCATGCCGAGCAGCGAGTCGAACTGCCAGCTGGTGGTCAACAGCCACGTCCACAGGATCGCGAGTTCGAAATTGACGACGACAAAGGCCGCCAGCGCCGTCTGGCCACTTGGGCGGAACCGCTTACGCCAGGAGGCGGTGGTCGAGGCCATCTCAGATCGCCAACGCGTCGACGATTATGGCGACGAGGATCGCCCCTAGATAGGCGTTCGAGGCGTGAAACGCCCGGAACGCCGCCGATTCAGTCCGTTCGTAGTGGAGTCGGACGACCATCCACAGGAAGACTGCACCGAGGGCCACAGTGGTAAACGCGAACAGTGCGCCGAGATCGGCGACGGCGGTCAGGACCGTCGCAGCCAGGAGTGTCGCTGCGAGATACCAGAGGATGTGCCGTCGCGTCGTGGCTTCACCGCGCACAACCGGCATCATCGGGAAGCCGCCGCGAGCGTAGTCGTCTTTGTACGCCAGCGCGAGGTTATAAAAGTGCGCGGGCGTCCAGAGGAAGACCAGTCCGGCGAGGACGAGCCCCGGAACGCCGATCTTCCCCGTCACTGCGGCCGAACCGATCAGTGCCGGAAGCGCACCGGCAGCCCCACCGATGACGGTGTTCTGGACAGTGTTCGGCTTCAGAAGGAGGGTGTAAATCACGCTGTAGAAGGCGATCGCAGTAAGTCCCAGAACCGCTGCGAGGACGTTGACGGTCAGGAAAACCGCGATCGAGGCCGCAGCGAGGACGAACCCAAATACGAGCGCGTTCGACACCGGGACCTGTTTGGTGGTGACGGGCCGGTCTGCAGTGCGGTTCATCCGGCGGTCGACGTCGCGTTCGAGGACGTGGTTGAACGTGCCACTCGCTCCGATCGCGAGCACGCCGCCGCCCAGGGTCGCGAGGATGGTCGGGATGCCGATCGAGCCGCTGGCCGACAGTGCCATGCCCGCCGAGGCGACGAGACAGAGCAACCACATCAGCCGTGGCTTGGTGAGACGAGCGTACGCGCGAACAGTGTCGACAACCCCCTCGGGATGGGTGATCGTCAGATCGCCGTCAACAGGATCGGGGGCGGGTTCGGGATCGGTGGTCACGGGATCGTCGTCCTCGGCACCGGTTTCGAGATGCCAGGCGAGCGCCGCGACGAGCGTTCCGAAGATCGACATCGCGACGCCGAGGTGGGCGACCGGCAGGGATCCTGCTGCGCCGGTCGTCGCGACGAGCGCACCGATTCCGATCTGGATCGGAAAGAGCGCAATCGCGACCAGGAGCGCGTATTTGACTCGTGGACGGGTGGCGATACGCCAGCCGACGACGGCCGTCACGACGACCAACAGGCCGACGGCGAGCGCGGTCAGTCGGTGGCCCCACGCGACCAGCAGCGCCGGCTCCGAGAGCGTCGGCGTCTGGTGGCAGATTGGCCAGGACGAGCAGGCGCGCGCGGCGTCAGCGATCGCCGCCGTCGCGCCCGCGACAATGAGTACGTACACACCGAGAACTGCTGCTGTCAGCAACCTCGTTAGCCGGGAATCGGGGACTGTCTCGCGCACGGGATATGGGATACTTCGGCCGGCGATACTTATGCGTCGCGTTTCCGAACCCGACCGGCCGCGATAGCACTATAGACACCCCTGTTATCACGGGTGCCCAACGGCACTCGAAGACGCCAGACAACAGCTTATTTATACGGCTCATCCTAAGGGCGAACCAACATGAGCCGCAATCGCGCCGGACTGGTGGCGCTGTTGACGGGTGTACTGGCCACCCTGGCGTCCCAGCCCGCGCTCGCACAATCGACGGCGGATTCGTCGACAGAGAAGCTTATCTGGGGGCTAACCTTCGAACAGTTGGCAGTAGCCATTCCGATCACCATCCTCGTCGAGGCCATCCTGTTCTACACCGTTTGGCGGTTTCGAGAGAGCAACGTCGAGGCGGCGAAGCCGACCATGGAGAACCGCCGACTTGAGATCACTTGGACCGTCGCGACAGCGATCATCCTGTTGTTCGTCGGGATCGGGTCCTACGGTGTGATGGCTGACACGAACGCCGGATCCGGCGTCACTGCCGAGACGCCGTCGGACGAACGCGTGCAGGTCAATGCCTTCCAGTTCAACTGGGAGTTCCACTATCCCGAGTATAACGTCACCTCCTACGACGAGCTCGTGATTCCTGCCGACCGGAGCGTCAAGTTCAACGTCTCATCGCGGAACGTGATCCACGCCTTCCACGTCCCGGAACTGGCGCTGAAGACTGACGCTATGCCGGGCGGGTCGAACTACCTCCTGACGACACCACTGAACACTGGGACCTACCAGCTCTACTGCGCCGAATATTGTGGTTCGGGTCATTCCCAGATGGCCAAGACCGTCAGAGTCCTCCCGCCCGAGGAGTTCGACAGCTGGATCCAGTCTCAGCAGAACGCGACCGGGTGACCGCCTCTCTTTTTGAATCGGCTACCGTAGCAGTCGTATGCCCACTACCTTCGAAGACCTCAGCGTCGGTGATACCGAGACGTTCGGCTCGTACACCGTGACTCGCGAGGAGATCGTCGACTTCGCCGAGCAGTACGATCCCCAGCCGTTCCACGTCGACCCCGAAGCCGCCGAACAATCGCCGTTCGGTGGCCTCGTCGCCAGCGGGTGGCATACGGCTTCGATGACGATGCGCATGCTCGTGACCGGCCTGTTGCAGGAGGCCGACACCCGCGGCGCACTCGGGGTCGACGAACTCAGGTGGCTCGCGCCGGTTCAACCGGGCGACACGCTCACAGCGCGGACCGAAGTCGTCGGAAAAGAGCCCTGGGACGAGGCGCACGGTAAGGTCGACGTCCGAATCGAGACGCTCGTCGACGGCGACGTCGTCTGCTCGATGGTTGGCCTGGTCCTGTTTGGTCGCCGCAGGGCCGATTAGTCGTCGGCGAAGCGTTCGAGTTCTCGTTTTGCCTCCGCCACTGCGAGTGGCACCGATTCGATGTCGGCAAGATGACCGCGGTCGCGAAGCGTCTCATACCGTGCCCGAGCGCGCTCACCAGCGAGCACACGATCCTCGATCGGTCTGTCTTCGAGGAGAACGACCGCCGGGGCTGATTCGGCGACGTCCAGTACCCACTGGCGCGAACCGACTGTCACGTCCGCGAGTACCACCACGTCGGCCTCGTCGGCGAGTTCGTGCGCTCTCGCGATCGCGCCCGGTCCAACCTCGCCAGTCGGCGGCGTCGTCACGGGAGAGACACCAAGCGTCGCCGCAGTCTCGGCCGCAACGTCTCCCCCGCGGAAGACGCCCGCGCTGACAGTGTGGCCGGCGGCGTCGAGCGTTGCGATGGCTCGCGCACCGAGTCGGCCCCCTCCGAGGACGTGGACCCGTCTATCGCCGTCATCTCGGGTGGATCGAGCCGTCACTGTCGGCGACCCGGTGACGGGGTTGGTCGAGACGGCGGTTCGCGTGGCGAAGGCCTCGTCGAGAACGGCCGGATCGAGGACGTCTTCGGGCGAGCCGAACGCCCGGATCGATCCATCGTGCAACAGGGCGATGCGGTCGCAGAACCGAGCAGCGAGATCGAGGTCGTGAATGGCGGCCAGCGCGCCGCGACCCTCGCCAACGAGGTCGCGAACGAGCCCGAGAATCTCGACCTGATGGTTGACGTCGAGACTGGCGGTCGGCTCGTCGAGCAAGAGAAGTGGCGTGTCTTGTGCGAGTGCGCGAGCGACGAAGACGCGCTGGCGTTCGCCGCCCGAGAGTTCGTCGATAGGGCGTTCGCGGAACTGCGTCGTGTCAGTTCGATCGAGGGCGTCAGCGATCTGGCGGCGATCGGTTTCAGTGCTCCCGAACTGCGAGCGGCTCCGGTGTGGCGTTCGCCCCATCTCGACAATGTCCTCGACGCGGAAGGCGAAGGAGACGCTCGTATCCTGTGGCACTGTCGCCACGCGCTGGCTCCACTCGCGGGTCGAACACTCCTCGATGGCGTCGCCCTGCACGTGGACCGATCCGGTGTCGAGCTCGAGGACGCCGTTGATGGCTCGCAAGAGTGTCGTCTTTCCAGCGCCGTTGGGCCCGACCAATCCGACGAACGCTCCGGCGTCGACTGCGAGAGAGACATCGGAGAGGATGGCCGCCTCGCCGAACCCCACAGTGACGTCTTCGACCGAGAGGAGGTCGGTCATAGCTCGTGCACCTCCCGTCGGACGAGCAAGAGGAGGAAGAAGGGCGCACCGAGAGCGGCCGTAACGATTCCCACGGGGAGTTCCTGCGGGCCAGCGCGAGCGAGTGTGTCCGTGGCGACCAGAAACGTGGCTCCGGCGAGTGCACTCGTCGGCAGCAAGATTCGGTGGTCGGGACCCACGAGCAATCGCATGACGTGTGGGACGATCAGACCGACGAAGCCGATGACGCCCGCGACGGCGACCGCGGCAGCGGTCAGTACGCTGGAGACCGCGAGCAGGACGCGCTTGGTCCACTCGACCGGAATCCCGAGGGTCTGGGCGTCCTCCTCGCCGAGCATGAGGACGTTGAGGTCGCGCGCGAACGGCACGAGCACGACGAACAGCACGGCGACCACTGGCAGCGTCACCTCGACTTCATCCCAGCCGCTGGCGGAGAGGTGCCCCATCAGCCAGTAAACGGCCTGTTCGAGACTCTCACCGCTCTGCAACAACAAGAAAGAGACAACCGCACCGAGGAAGGTCTGGATCGCGACACCCGCGAGCAGTAATGTCGCGACGGGTGTGCGGCCGTTCTCGGTGGCGATCAGGTAGACCGCGAACGCCGTCACGACCGCGCCAACGAACGCAGCGGTTTGGAGGCCGAACGGGATCGCTAGCGGGAACGCGATGGTCGCGACCGCACCGACGGCAGCACCGGTCGAGACGCCGATAATCGACGGATCAGCCATCGGATTCCGGAAAAATCCCTGCATGACCGCGCCCGCCGTCCCGAGGGCGAAGCCGACGACCGCACCGAGCACGATCCGTGGCAGGCGAAGCTCCCGGACAATCAGTTCGCTCTTGGCCGGGATCGAAAACGAGAACAGGTAGGTGTAGCTGATCGCCAGATCGGGGGCCGGAACGGCGACCCCGACGAGCGTCGTGGTGTCGACCGAAGCCGACACTGAACTCGGGATTCCGATCGCGTTGAGCGTCGCCATCGCAACGACCGGCAGGTCGATGTCGACAGGGCCGATGCTGGCGCTGAGGAGGACCACAATCGCCAGCGCGAGAGCTAACCCGGCTGACCAGGCGCCCGTCCGATATCGCGTCCGCATCTAACACAACTCCATTTGCTTTAGGTAAATATTTATTGGATACCTCGCAAGGGAGAGCCACGATGAGACGTTCAGGACTCGCAGTGGTCGTACTGGCCGTCGTACTGGCGTCCGGTGGCCTCGCCACCGGATCGGTGCCAGCAGACGTACAGGATTCACAGACAGCGGAGTGTTCGTATCCGATCGAGGTGACGGACGCAACGGGCGAGACGGTGACAATTGAGGACAGGCCCGAACGGATCGTCGCCGTCGCACCGAGTGCGGCCCAGACGGCGTGGGCGATTGGTGCACAGGATCGGGTCGTCGGGATGCCAACTGGGTACACGACGGCGTATCTCAACGGGACCGAGAACAAGACGAACGTCCTCAACAGCGAGCTCAGACCAGACACCGAGAAGGTCGTCGGCCAGGAGCCCGATCTCGTGCTCGCAGGGAACATCAACACGAATCAGAGCGTCCAGAACATGAGGGACGCCGACCTGACGGTGGTCAAGTTCGAGACGGCGTCCTCGATGGAAGACGTGCTCGCGAAGACACGACTGACGGGTCGTCTCCTCGGAAACTGCGACGAGGCTACGCAGGTCAACACAGCCATGAACGAGACGATCGAACAGGTCCGTGCGGAGGCCAGAGACGGTGACGAGCCGACAGTCTACTACGCGATGGGTGGCGGATACACCGCTGGTCCGAACACGTTCATCGGCGACGTACTCTCGACAGCCGGTGGCGAGAACATCGCAACAGAGGCAGATATAGCAAACTACGGTCAGATCAGTCAGGAGGTGATCGTCGCAGAGAACCCCGACTGGATCGTGACCACGAATCCTCAGAACATCCGCTGGAGCGAGGCCATCAACAGCACGACAGCAGTGAAAGAGGATCAGATCGTCACGGTGAACGGGAACTACATGAGTCAACCCGGCCCCCGAATCACCCAACCACTCCAGAAACTCTCGGATGCATTCAATCCCGACGAGTCTAATCGTACGATGACGGGCACTGACACACAGGAGACAACTGACTCCGAGAACACTGGCAGCGGCTTCGGTCCCGGATTCGGCGTCGCCGGCGCGTTGCTCGCGCTGGCATCCGCAGGATTAGTCTCGCGGCGACGTTGAGCAAATCCGAGTTCCTGTCCGGGCGACCAGTAAGGCGTTTACGTCCGGGCCGCACACCCCGATACATGGTCGAGAACGTCATCTGGCCCGCAGCCCTCGACGCGAACCTCACTCGCGCGGAAGGGCGACGGGTCTCGAAGGATCTCGCCGTCCCAGAGCCGACGGTCGACGAGATCGCCAAGGCCGTCCAGCAAGTGGGCTACGACGCCAAGATCGAACGCGAGAAGACCTATCCACGAGAGTACGAACAGCGCGGCCGGGTCGTCGTCAAGAACGCCGACGACGCGACCAAGAGCGACCTGTTGGGGGCCGTCGCGGCCTACCTCGGGATCATCCGCGAGTAATGCAGCGCGCTGGCGAGGTCCACAACGTGGCCCAGGGGGTCGCGGTCGTCCGATGCCCTGACTCGGAGCATCCGGGGATCGGTGCCCCCCTCATCGACGATAGTCTCACGACCGTCGGCCGCGTCGTGGACGTCTTTGGCCCGACCGAACGGCCGTATCTGGCCGTCTCACCGGCTGGCAGCGTCACGCCGGCCGCACTGGTCGGGACGGTCCTGTACTATCGCCCGGACTGAACACGTTTATTCGGCTCCCAGTCGGACGGTGGGCCATGGAACAACGGACGCGTGCTGGGATCGCGGCGCTCGCGATCGGTGTGATCTTTCTGTTCGTCCAGCTCGGTGCACTCGCGTTGGTCGAGCCGTTCAAGGACGCAGGGCTGCAGGCGACGGAGAATCCGCAGAACGCCGGCAACAGCGTCCTCTACGTCGCCGCACTGCTTGTGATGACCGGGTTCATGCTGCTGGCGTTCAAATACGATCTGGACGTCGTCATCCGTGGCTTCATCGTGCTCACCGGTGGGTACATCGGATTCATCGTCCTCTCGGCGATCGTTCCCGCGTCAATACTCCCCATAGCGGGCGCGAGCGGTCTCGCCTGGGCGGCAGCGGCGGCAATCGTGATCGGACTGGTCGTCCATCCGGAGTGGTACGTCATCGACGCCGCCGGGATCGTGATGGGGGCCGGTGCGGCCGGCCTGTTCGGCATCTCGTTCGGCGTCTTGCCTGCGCTCGTCCTCCTCTCGGCACTCGCAGTGTACGACGCGATAAGTGTGTATGGAACCGAGCACATGCTCACCCTCGCCGAGGGCGTGATGGATCTGCGTGTACCGGTCGTCCTGGTCGTCCCCCTCAGCCTCTCGTACTCGTTTCTGGACGCTGGCGCGCCCGCAAGCGTCGCTGAGGACGAAGACGAGTCCAACGCCGAAGAATCGGTTGCCACGGACGGCGAAAAGGTGGACAACGGGGGATCAGACGACGAGAAGACAGACGGACCAGAGACAGAGGGCGAGGAGGCAGACGACGAACCCGATCCGCTCGATCGTGAGGCGCTGTTCATCGGCCTGGGCGATGCGGTGATTCCAACAGTACTCGTCGCGAGCGCAGCCTTCTTCGCGCCCGAGACAGTCCCCACGTTTGCCGTGCCGGGAATCGCACTCCCACTGACGGCTGCGACGGCGATGGTCGGCACGTTCCTCGGGCTTGCCATCCTCCTCAGAATGGTCCTGAACGGTCGCGCACACGCCGGCTTGCCGTTGCTCAACGGTGGTGCCATCGGCGGGTACCTAGTCGGTGCCCTCGCCAGCGGCCTCACGCTGGTGCAGGCACTGGGCGTCTGATCGCCCCGACTACTCCATCGCTTCGGTGGCGGGCGCAAACGAGATCGAACTGCCCAGATTTTGCTCGCGTGCCTTCTCGTGGAGCATGTGCGCTGCAGCGACGGTCTCGATCGCCGTGCCGCCACTGTCGAATAGCGTGATCTCGTCCTCACGCTGTCGTCCGGCAGCAGACCCGGCGACGACCTCGCCGAGCTCCGCGTGAACGTGGTTCTCGTCTACGACACCAGCCTCGCGAGCCAGCATGAACGCACCGGCGTCCTGGTGGATGCGTGCCTCGAGATCGGGAACGTACGTGGCGCGCTCGACCGTCGTCGCGTCGACTTCACGCTTTTTAGGGTGGTACTGGCCCATCGCAGTGACGTGCGTTCCCGGTTCAAGCAGGTCACCGTCGAAGACCGGTTCGCTCGCGTTGGTGGCTGTGATCACGACCGCCGAGCCTTCGACGGCTGCCGCCGGTGCGGCTACAGCTGCGACGGTCGCGTCAAGCTCCTCGTTCATCTCTGCAGCGAAGCGCTCGCGGTGGTCGCTCGTCGGCGAGTACACGTTGACCCGCTCGACATCTCTGACAGTCGAGACTGCTCGGAGCTGACCGCGAGCCTGGCTCCCGCTCCCGAAAAGTCCGACAGTCCTGACGTCCTCCGGCGCGAGCGCGTCAACGCCGACAGCGCCTGCAGCGCCGGTCTTGTAGGGATTGAGACTCGCACCGTCGAAGACCGCCAGTGGTTCGCCACTCTGGGCGTCGAACAGCGGGAGGACGAAATGCGCATCCTGCCCTCCGAATCCAGCCGCATAGGTGTAGCCCCCCATCACGCCGTGTTCCGGGAGGATCGCCATGTACCCCGTCAACATGCCCGGCGGATCAGCGTTCCTCAGAACTGTCCGTGGCTCGGCGGGCGCACCGTTGCCACGCTCTCGATACCCCTCACGGACGGCTTCGACGTATGCTTCGGGCGCAGCGAGCCCCCGAACTTCGTCACTCCGGTAATATGGAACCTCGACCATACCCGCCGTTCGTCCGACAGGGGCTTCTGTCTGGTGGCTACACTCTACTACTTGTGACCCCGTATTATCTCACCTGATAACAGCGGCTAAGGGGCGGGTTGACTGCGATCAGAACATGAACTCCGTCCGTATTAATATATTACCCCAATTTATTGCAAATATCCAGTTATCGGTGTGTTACAGGCGAAATACGGACGAATACCGGCGCATGATGTCGGTAGATACCCCTGTTTTATCGAATGATAATCGGGTGGCAGCACTTATACAGATGTGTCCCACAGTCTCACATGGAGGAACAGTGAGACGGGTTCACCCGTCCACGTCGAACCATGAGCACGAACGCCACGGACAACACGAACGAGCAGGCCACTGATGACAACCAGGCGCAACGGTACGCCGAACTCACAATCGGTGACGACGAGTTCGTAATCTACGATCGGGAGAACCACCAAGCCTGGATTCAGTCGACCGTGGCGGTCACGATCGACGACTATCGCTAGGACGGGTCACGAGAACGCCGACAGGTGGCGTTCCTCCACCGGGATCCTGCCAGTGGTGTGAACACACCTTCTACATCGTCTTCCAGAACACGACGAGCGGACAGTGTCGAGACTGATTATCGACTATCGTAGTACGCGATCGCACTCCGCCACGGAAGCAGCAGTGCGAGTCCGACAGCCATCGAAACCGCGACGAACGTGAGCTGGACGCCGCCGTGGACAAGCGGTGTTGCCCGAATGGCCATCGCGATGCCGACGGCAGTGAGCCAGGCCGGTGTCGTCCAGGAGATTGCCCGAAGTGGGAACTGCCAGGCGTCTCGCGTGTAGAGTCCGCCGACGAAGGCGACGACGACCCACCCGACCAGGAACGTGGCGAAGGTCTCCAGTGCCCAGCGCGCATAGAGAGAGTGTTCCCACGGCGGCGTGCCGTGCTGTATCTCACCCAGCGTGACAAACAATCCGATCAGGACAATGTCGCCGACGGCGACCAGCACCGTCAGTGGCGATGAGTCGAACCGACGGTCGACCAGTGAAACCACCTGCTCCATACTCACTCTCTCCGGGTCGAGCGGCTTTTGTTTTCCCGTTTCGGAACGACGCCAGCGACTGTGTAGGCGAATCCATCGTCCACGACGAACGTCTCGAACCCGGCCCGTTCGAGACGGTCACAGAGCTCGTCGACACTGGCAAACTGCGACTCGAAGCCGATCAGGTGCTCGCCAGCGACGAGTGCACGACCGAGCAGGGTCGTCGGATCGAAGTCGCTGATCGCCAGCACACCGCCGGGACGGAGCACGCGAAACACCTCCTCGAAGAGGCTGTCCCAGCCGTGGATGTGGTGGAGCGCGTCGACAATAGTGACTCCGTCGACTGACTCCGCGACTAGTGGCAAGCGAGCCCCATCAGCCTGGACAGCAGGCAATCCGTGATCGTGGGCCCTGCGAACCATCCCACCGGCTGCGTCGAGGACGATCCGTTGCTCGACATCGAGTGCCCGAGCGGCACGCCCCGTCCCGCCGCCGAGATCGAGGAGGCGATCGACGGGACGGTCGCCACCGTCGAGTGCTCGGCCGAGCTTGGTTGCGTCGGCACCAGGCATGACCAGATCGTACACTCGTGCGAACCGATCGAACATCCGGACGTCACCAGCACCGACCATAGCAACAGTACAGAGCGCCACCGTGATGTCACTGCCGCCACGTGCTCGAATATGGAGTTCGAACTGCTGGGGTGGTCCGAGGACGGGCCGACGCTCAGGCTCGATTACGAGCAGTTCAGCTACGCCGGGAAGTTCGTCATGTCGAACACAGGCAAAGCAGTCGTCCGCGAGGACGGAATCGTGGGCGCAGCCGCGTTCGACCCCGATCGAACGGACAACTCGACACTCCGGATCCGGTACGTAACCGTTCGTCGCGACCGACAGGGAGACGGAATCGGGGCTCGACTGCTACGGACAGTCCGGGAGCGAGCAGTCGAACAGGGCTTCGACCGGGTGGTGATCGCCGTGAACAATCCCTTCGCCTACGAGGCAGCCCTAAAGGCTGGGTTCGGCTACACCGGTGAGCGAACCGGCGTCGCCGAGCGGGTGTTGGCGTGGCCGAGCGACGAGCGCGAATCTCGATACCGCGAGGGACTGGAGAGTTATCGAGAGCGGGAGCTGGACGAGAGCGAGGTGGCATTCATCGATAGCCAAGAGGGACCACCGTCGATAGTCGAACCTTACAGGTCCTGATCGATCGGAGCCGATTCGAACAGCCGCGAGCCACACTCGTCGCAGTCGACGGCCGCGACCTGGTGGCTGCCACAGCAGGACTCGACTTCCTTGGTATCGAAGAGGACGTCGTTGCCACATTCGGGACACGTTTCGAGAAACAGCCGCAGCCCCTTGAGGAGACGACTGCGGTCTGCCACGGGAAGATCGTGCCATTCGTCGTGGCGATCCGAGAGCAGGCGCCCGCCGGCCAGATCGGCGTAGAATGCGGCCTCGGATTCGAGCGCACCGACCAGATTCCCGTCGATCATGATCCGGAAGGCGTCGTCGACGGGCTCCAGTTGAACATCCCCGTCGGAGTCGATCCCCATGACCGACACCAGCTCCTCCCGGTTGGCGTCTCCGTCGGCTTTGACGTCTGCGATCGCGTCGTCCCAGGCGGACTCGAACTCCCCAGTTAGGCGGAGGTCGCCGGACGGAGCCTCTTCGAGTGCCCCGAGCGAGACGAGCGTCGCTTCGGGGTTCTGGACCGAGGGTTGCTCGACATCCGCGGCCCCGCCGTCGGTCGCGATTCGGTCACCGGCTCGATCATCGGACCTCATGGTTCTATGATCCTCTGACATGCGGTATCGGGCGTCGATTAGGTGCCGGTGCTTGTAAATTAATCCCATCGCGGTCGAGAGACGATCCCCGGCCCGAACGATTCAAACCCTCCTCGCTCCTACGACCACTCGATGGGAAATGCGGCACTCCGGGACCTGGCGGTGATTGACGACATTCCCTTCGCAGATCTTGAGGGGTCGGTCGTCGCCGTCGACGCCCACAACTGGCTGTATCGCTACCTGACGACGACGGTCAAGTGGACGAGTGACGACATCTACACCACTAGCGAGGGTGAAGAGGTCGCCAACCTGGTCGGCGTCGCCCAGGGACTCCCCAAGTTCTTCGAGCACGATCTGACGCCCGTGTTCGTCTTCGATGGGGCCGTCACCGACCTCAAAGACGACGAAGTCCAGGAACGCCGGGAGAAGCGCGAGGCGGCCGAAGAGCGTCTCGAAGAAGCCCGCAAAGCAGGCGACAGCGTCGCCGTCGCACGGCTGGAATCGCGAACCCAGCGACTGACCGAGACGATCATCGAGACGACCCGGGAGTTGCTCGAGCTCCTGGACGTACCGGTCGTCGACGCACCCGCAGAGGGCGAGGCGCAGGCGGCCGTGATGGCCAGACGCGGTGACGTCGACTACGCTGGGACCGAAGACTACGATTCCCTGCTCTTTGGCGCACCATTCACGCTTCGCCAGCTGACGAGCAAGGGCGCTCCCGAACTGATGGACCTCGACGCCACGCTCGACCGACACGACCTCACCTGGGAGCAGTTGATCGACGTCGCAATCCTCTGTGGGACGGACTTCAATGAAGGGGTGTCCGGGTACGGCCCGAAGACCTCGGTGAAGGCGATCACAGAACATGGCGACCTCTGGGGCGTCATCGAGGCCGAGGACATCCAGGTGCCGAACGCCGACCGAATCCAAGATCTCTTTCGGGATCCGCCGGTGTCAGAAACACCCGATCTGGATCTGGACATCTCGCCCGACATCGACGCAGCCCGGACGTTCGTCACCGAGACGTGGGAGGTCGATCCCGACGAGGTCGAGCGAGGATTCCAGCGGATCGAGGACGCACAGGTCCAGACCGGACTCGACCAGTGGTCGTGATCCACTAATGCCACCAATCGAGGGTCGTCGCTGGGCGATCGTAGTCTTCGGTCCAGTGCTGGCGCTGCTCGTCCTCGCACTTGTGGGCTACGGCGCGCTGTTCGTCGTGCCAGGCGGGCCCTGTCACGGTGGCGGTGATCTCACCGCGCCACAGAGCCAGATAGAGATTGCAGCGACAGACTCGTCGGTCCTGGCCGTCCACGTCGGCGGAGATTCGCTCCACGGAGCGACGACCGACCGCGTCGCCCTTGTCGTCAGAGACGCCGACTCGCGGGCGGCAGCGAGTGCACGCTGGGCGACCGGCAACCGGACAGTCAATCTATCTGAAGGCGACGCTGGCTTCTCCTTCGACGCGGATGACCGCGTCTCAGTCCAGTGGTACGGGGACGATCCTGATCTCGCTGGATTCTGTCCGAACGGACGGACGATCGTAGCGCTGGCCGGCAGTTCGGTCGGGAACGCGAGCGTCCCGATTGAGACGTAGGGCACCGACAGCGTTTTTCACCCCGCGCTCGTGACTGGTCTCGTGAACGTCCGCGGCGTCGTCGTCGACATCGAGGAGCCTAAAACCGTCAGTACGCAGTACGGCGAGCGCGAGCTCTGTGAGGCGACGATCCGCCCCGACAGGGGCCGCGGCGAGCCGACGACAGTGACGCTGTGGGGCGACTGGGTCGAGAACGCCCAACAGATCGAGGAGGGGATGGAACTGGCCCTATTCGACGCCGAGGAGCGAACGTATCAGGGTGAGACCCAGTTCACGACCGGCGGCGACACGATGGTCGTCGTCGAGCCGGATTTCGTCGTCGACGTGACTGACATTCGCTCGTGGGTCCAGTGTCCTCGGATGTACTATCTCAACAAAATCGACGGCCTCCCACTCGTGTATCCAGTGGTAAAGGGGACCATCGTCCACGAGGTGTTTGCCGATCTCTTACGTGGCCGCGACCTCGGCGACGCCGTAGCCGACCAGGTCGAAGCGGCTGGCCTGGAGTTGGGGTTGCTGGGCCGAAACGCCGACGAAGTCACGCAGGAAGTGCGAGATCACGCTAGCGCGATCGAGGGCTGGCTGTCCCAGGGCACACTGGCCGAACGTGACGAGTGGCGCTCGGAGATGACCCTCGTCAGCGAGCGCTACGGGATCAAGGGCCGGGCCGACGCCATTCGGCGGGGGATGCCAGTCGAACTCAAGACCGGGAAGAACACACGCCGCGAACCCAGATTCCACGACAAGATACAGGCCGCCTCCTACGCCCTCATTTTGGGCGAGCGTGCGGCCAGGGAGACCTCCGCAGCCGACATGATGGCGAGCGACGGCGGCGAGCAGTCGGCAGTGGCGGCCGCACCCGATACTGGAACGCTACTCTACACGAAAAACGCTGCCGTCGAGCGTAACGAAGAGAACGGTGACCTCTCCCCGGCCAAGGAGTTTTCTATCGGGTCGGGTCTGTTGCAGTACGTGCTCCGCCAGCGCAACGCAATCGCCGCGATGGAGTACGACTCCGACGTACCGACGGGCTACGAGGCTGACGCGAAGTGTGAGTACTGCTTCGAGCAAGACACGTGCATGGCCGTCTCGGGCCGACTCGATCAAGAGTCCAAGGCTGGCCAGGTCGGTAGTCCGATCCCCGAGGAAGAACGGAACTATTTCGATCGGTTCTACCGGGCGATCGAGGAAGAACGACGGGAAGTCCACCGCGAGTACGCCAAACTGTGGGAGCAAGGCGCGGACGAGCGGGCTGACGACGACCGGGCACTCGTCGATCTCGAACCCGCAGGCCAGCGGGAAATCGACGGCGGCCGCTGGGAACTCACTGCGACAGGAACAGGTGCAACCTCGAAGATCCGCGAGGGCGACGTCGTCCTCGCGAGTGACGGCCATCCGATTCGCGGCGACGCGGAACTGGCGCGCGTCGAACGTTTGACAGCCGACGAAGTGATCGTCACCGCGGACGAGCCGGTCGAGCTCCGGCGACTGGACATCTATCCATCGGAACTATCGACCGACCGCATGTTGACGGCCCTGCACGACGCCGTCCTCAAGCAACCCAAGCCGAAGAAGGACGTCCTGTTCGATCGACGTGAGCCCGAATTTAGCCAGGTCGACGAGACGTTCATCGACAACAACGCAGCCCAGAACGAGGCCGTCCAGCTGGCAGTGGGTGCCGAGGACTTCGCACTCGTCCACGGACCGCCCGGGACAGGCAAGACCTACACGCTGGCGGCGATTATCCAGACCCTGGTCGAGCGGAGTGAACGCGTCCTGCTGTCGGCCTTCACGAACAGGGCCGTCGACAACGCGATGGAGGCGCTCGTAGAGCAAGGCTTCGAAGATATCGTCCGTGTCGGAACCGAGAGCGGCGTCCGCGACGATATGCAGCGCTTCCGACTCTCGAAGTCCGGCGACCCCGATGAGCTGTCCTCAAAACTACAGAATGCGTCAGTCGTTGCCGCCACGACAGCCTCCTGTGGGTCCCGGATCGTCAGGGAACAGGAGTTCGACGTAGCCGTGGTCGACGAGGCCGGCCAGTTGACTGAGCCAGGGACGCTGGCCGCGACGAATCTCGCCGAGCGGTTCGTCTTGATCGGCGATCATCAGCAGTTGCCGCCAGTAGTCAGGGCCGAAAACGACCTGCAGGAATCGCTGTTCGAACGACTCATCGAGGCCCATCCGGACGCCGGCGTCATGCTCGACCGTCAGTATCGGATGGCCCAGCAGATCCAGGCCTTCCCCTCGAAAGCGTTCTACGATGGACAGTTACGCCCTGCGACTGGTGAGGTGGCCGCCCAGGTGATCGACGATCTAGAGGGCGTCTCACGGTCGGCACTGCCCGAACACCTCCGCGAGCGCGTGGCATTCGTCTATCCAGACGGGATGGCACGCGGGAACACCAATCCCGCTGAAGCCGACGCCGTCACAGAAATCGTCGGGCAGTTCGTCGCGGCAGGTGTACCTCGCGAGGATATTGGCGTGATCGCACCCTACCGTGCTCAAGTGGCCGAAATCGGCCAGCGGCTCGACGATTCAGTGACTGTCGACACCGTCGATCGCTTCCAAGGATCGAGCAAGGAGGTCATCATCGTCTCGTTCGTCGCGACCGGCGATCTCGACGGCCCCATATTCGAGGACTACCGGCGGATCAACGTCGCGCTCACTCGGGCGAAGAAATCGCTCGTTCTCGTTGGTGACGCCACGGCGTTATCGACCGACGAGACCTACGCCGAGATGGTCGCGTGGGCGCAGTGAGTCACTCGATGAGAGCAGGCAAATTGGACACTCCGTCCGTCCCGAACGTCCTGTACACCGCGTGACCGACAGTCCCAAAAATGGCGAGAAGACCGACCAATCCCAGCGCGAACCCGACCGGACCGGAGAGGCGCAGTCCCAACACCAGTGCCAGACAGATCACGAACACACTCGCACCGAGGATTTCACCACCACGGCCGAGGAAGTACCGGCTGGTCTCCGAGTGGGGCATGTCTGAGAGCAGCGACGGACCTTTCGGGAACAGTAGGTGATACCATCGCGAGTCGACGGCAGTGATTGCGGCGTCGACGCCCCGCGGGGGCGAGGATCCGTCCGGGAGTCGATCGTCGAGAACGCCCTCGACGAACACCGTCTCGCCGGGCAGTAGTCGCGTCTCGACGTAGTACATTCTGGATGGGACAAGTTCGTCGATAGGACCGAAGTCGTCCGCTGACCTGATCAATTCGTTGAGGCGCTCCGGGCGCCGCTCGTTCGGGCCGACGTCGATCACTTCTCGGTCGTCTTCGAATAGCAGGTCGAAGGCTTCACCCTCGGCCAGGAGAACGTCACCGTCGTCGGTCGAGATTACGAACGGGACGCCGTCTCTCATCGCCGAAACTTCTTTGGTGTCGTCACCCTCCTGTCTGCGGGCCTCCACCTGACACGCGAGACACTCGTGTCCCGACAAAGGCGCTGTCTCAGTCCGACCTCCGATCCGTTCGGCACCACCTTCAAGCCGGACCCGATCTCCAGTGCCGGCACTGCGCAGGCTGTCCACCGACTCTCGTCTGAGGGAGAACCCCCGCCAGAGGAGCATGATGGCGAGACCCAGCAATAGTGTGATCGTGATCGCGCCGATCACGCCGAATACCACTCTGTCCCCCGGATAGAGACCACCCAGCTCCACTACCAACACATCAGAGGTTGATACTATCTACAGTATAAATATATCGACAAAGGTTACAGCCGCCAAACTGCTAAACCACTGGTCGTGCATGATTATTCTATGCAGTCTCTCGAAGACATCGACGAGATCGCCTACGAGCCCAGCCAGGAGTTCGTCGAGTCGACCAATGTCTGGCAGTTCATGCAGGCCTACGGAATCGACGACTACGACGAGCTAATCGATCGGACCACGACCGAAGTCGAAGGTGTCGAGGAGTCAGGAATCGAGTGGTTCTGGGACGAGGTGGTCGACTACCTGGGGATCGAGTTTTTCGAGGACTATACCGAGGTACGTGACGACAGCGATGGACCCCAGTTCACCGACTGGTATCCCGGTGGGAAACTCAACATCGCTCACAACGTGCTCGACCGGCACGCAGCGGTCGATAGCGGGGCCCGCAACCACCTCGCAACGATCTGGGAAGGCGAAGACGGAGAGGTCAGAGAAGTAACCTATCACGACCTGCAGCGACAGTCAAACCGCGTGGCCAACGCTTTAGAAGAAAGAGGGATCGAGACGGGCGATACCGTCGGCTTGTACATGCCGATGGTCCCCGAGGTGGTGTCGATCCTTTACGGGTGTTTCAAGGTTGGTGCGGTCGCAGTCCCGATCTTCTCTGGATTCGGCGTCGATGCGACGGCGACCAGAATCGAAGACAGCGAGTGCTCGGTCCTGTTCACTGGTGACGGCTTCTACCGGCGCGGTGATCCGATCTATCTGAAAGAGACGGCAGACGAAGCGATCGAGCAGGCAGGCCACGTTGAGCACTCGATCGTCTACGACCGACTGGGAACCCGCAACAGCATCGATCACTCGATCCCGTGGACACTCAGCCGCGACGAGTGGTGGGACGACGTCGTCCCGAGCGCTGACGACGAGTACGAGACCAAATCGCTCCCCAGTGATCAGGAGTCGATGCTGCTGTACTCCTCGGGGACGACAGGCAAGCCAAAGGGAATCGTCCACACCCACGCCGGCGTCCAGATGCAGTGTGCCAAGGAGATCTACTTCGGGTTCGATCACAAGCCCAGCGACCGATTCTTCTGGGTGAGCGACATCGGGTGGATGATGGGGCCCTGGACGCTGATCGGTAACCACACCTTCGGCGGAACGATCTTCATGTACGAGGGAGCACCCGACCATCCCGAACCCGACCGCTACTGGGAGATGATCGACCGACACAAACTGACTGTCTTCGGCGTCTCACCGACAGCGATCCGTGCCCTGCGAAAGCACGGCGACCAGTGGCTCGACGGGCACGACCTCTCCAGTCTTCGCCTCCTGGGGTCGACTGGCGAGCCCTGGGACCCCGAATCCTGGCGGTGGTTTCTCGAACACGTGGGCGACGGCGACGCGCCGATCATCAACATCTCCGGAGGGACCGAGATCTGTGGCTGTTTCCTCATGCCGATGCCGATCCAATCGCTCAAACCCTGTACACTGGGCGGGCCCGGACTGGGGATGGACATCGACATCGTCGACGAGGACGGCGAATCGATCGTCGACGAGCACGAGCGCGGCTATCTCGTGGCTCGGGACTCCTGTCCGAGCACGACCAAGAGCCTCTGGAGCGGTGACGAGCGCTATCTCGAGGAATACTGGTCACGATGGGACGACCTCTGGAATCACGGTGACTGGGCCCAGAAAGACGACGACGGCTTCTGGTTCCTCCACGGCCGGGCCGACGACGCGCTCAACGTCGCCGGTCGAAAGGTCGGCCCTGCGGAAGTCGAAGGCGCGCTGATCGATCACGAGGCCGTTAATCAGGCTGCGGCAATCGGCGTTCCGGACGAGACGACGGGAACGGCGGTCGTCGCCTACGTCGTCCTCGAATCCCGATTCGAGGCGCGCGACGAGTTGCGCGAGCGATTGCGGGAAACCGTCGGTGAGGAACTCGGCAAACCCTTCCGACCACGCGAGGTCAGGTTTGTCGAGCAATTCCCCAAAACCCAGTCGGGAAAGATCATCAGACGGGCCATTCAGGCAGTCCATACGGGTGAAGATCTGGGGGACATGAGCAGTATCGAGAATCCCGACGCCCTCGATGCGATCGACAATGCCCGATAGCGTTCGCCTTCATACGTAGGACACCCTTTTTAGGGTCCCACAGTCTGACTGACACGTGCATGTCACACCAACCAGAGCGACCGCGAGAATACGTCTGTGAAGGCTGTCAAATCGTTCACGCCGGTATCGCCCACGGCCAACCCGGAGACCACCACTACGAAGCGCCAGATGAATGTGCCGCCTGTGGCGGAACCGATTTCGTCGATATCAACGAGTACCCACTGCTCGAATAACGCCATTCAACGTCACCGAGCCGCTCTAATGCGGCGTCTCGACCTAGCCAGGTACTCAGACTGTCCATCGTTCCGTATCCAACTGCTCGTCACCGAGAGGTGATCCTTCCTGTTGTAGGAACGTAATCACGTCTGGCACCCCCCGTCGTGTTAACTTTGGCATCGTTCCACCAGACAGCGAAGGCTTCGACCCAGGACTCTGCTGTCGCCGGCTCGACGTGGCTAAATGTATTTGAGAACGAGGAGGTTCGTCGTTTTACCTCAAGAAATATACGTTCGACGCTATTCCGATTTCCGTGGCGACGGACATGAAATCGGAGCCCGAGTCTCGACAGTGCCGCTTGAAGATGGTCGGCGTCATCGATGAGAAACGTTGCATCGTCGATGTCGTGTTTCTCGCGAAGTTCACGCAGAAACACGTGTGTGAGTCCTGAATTCGTGGTCGGAAACAGCCGTATATGCAGGAATTCGTTGATCTTGGTATCGACGGCAGCGTACAGCCAGTAGCGGTCGGTCCCAAGCTGAATTACGGTCTCGTCGAGTGCAACGTAATTCGAGGATCTCGTTCCGGTCGGCTGTAGATCGGCTTTTTGCACCCAGTTGTGGATGGCGGTTCGACTGCGTTGGACACCTAACCTCTCAAGATGTTGTTTTATATTCGAAAGCGACAAACCAGCCAAGTGCAACTGAATACCCACTTCAACGATCTGCTCGGGTGTCCGCTTGCGCTCCATAATCTCCAAATCAATCCGGTCGCTATCTTAGTTGTGGCAATCGGATTCTGGCATAGAGCATTAGAACCGCGCCTCATGCTTATGTTCACACGACGCCATTGTCGCCGCGAAATACTTTTCTCTCGGGGTGTACGAAAGGACATATGAGCGATCCCGAGGAGTTGAGCGAGTCTGCGGTACGGGAGTCACTACAGCAGAATATAGATATGTCTGCCTATGAGTCCCAAGTATATCTCGCGCTGATACGAAACGGGAAACAGTCGATGAAAGAGATCGCCGATGTGAGTCAGGTTCCGAAACAACGGGTATACGATATTGTCGAGGGTCTGCGTGAACAGGGGTTCGTCGAATTGGACGACAGTTACCCGAAGAAAGCCTACGCGATCGAGCCCACGAAGACACTGGGGCCGATTCAACAGCAGATCGAGCAGGTCCAGAGCCGGCTGGAGGAACTCCATGAGACCGTTTCAGATATTGAGAGCGGTGTCGCACAGTTCAAGAACCATTCGACGATCGAAAAGTACGTCTCCGAACTGTTGCTCTCCGCAGAGAATACGGTATTTCTGCTGACCTCCTTCGAACGTCTCAACCAGTTCGAAGACGAGCTGCTCGCACTGGAGGACGTACAGGTTCGACTGGTGATCTCGAACCTCGACGAACACACGATCGACGGCGGCACAATTTCGCTCGCCCATCCCGTCGAGTCGGTCGCAGACCACGTCCGTGGAACCCCCCGGAGCGAGCCGTTCGTGTTGAGTGTCGACCGTGGAAGCGGCTTTTTCTGGCCGAATGCGACCGCGGAACGGGCACAGGAAGGGTTCTATGTCACCGATACAGAGCTGGCGTTTCTGTTCGACCGCTTTCTCTCCGATTCGATCTGGCCGCTCGGGTATCCGGTCAACACGGATACCGAGCAATCACCACCTGAATTACCATCGCGGTATTTCCGCCTCCGAGACTGTCTCGCAAACCTGCGCGCGTTAACACAAGAGGTGCCACTGGAGTCTGTGCGGGTCACCTTCCAGGGGTACGACAACGTCTCCGGCGAGCAAGTCTCTCGCAGCGGGACGCTTTCGGGGTTCTATTACTCCGAGTTCGACGATCAGGCGTATCTGGAGGTCGCGATCGATTCGACTGACGATGATGGGGCACAGGTGGTCACTGTCGGTGGGTGGAAGTCGCAACATGAGGATTACAAGGCTCATCAGATCGATCTGGAGCAACATCCCGAATGGCAGCCTGACGCGATCGACGAGCAGACGCACGCACACGTCGAGACCTGCCTCTCCGAACTGCCGGCGGAACCGTCTACCGTCGGGGCTGTCGTCGGATTCGACGGGTATATCGATCATATTCGCCAGCTCGTCGGCGAGCGAAAGAGCCCCCGAATGTACGACGAAATCGAGGACTTCGATACAGTGTGTGAAATGTTCACACACGCATCGTCGACCGAGAAGACCTTGCAGTTCGAATGGGTCGAAAGTAACCGATTACCGGGCGGCCATACTGCGCACGCTGGACAGGTCTTTGCAGAGATTGGATACGACTTACGCTTGTTTGGATATTTCGGACAGCCGACACTATCGGAGTTCGAGGACGCATTTCCGGACGCGGAGTTGCTGAGTCTCGGTCAGCCGACGGTCAGCGAGTACGTGCAATTCGAGGACGGAAAGTTCCTCTTCACGGAGTCACGGAAACACCAGGCACTCAACTGGGAGACGCTCTGTGAGTACGTATCCCTCGAAGACATGGTTGCCTATCTCGAAGAGATCGATATCGTGAGTATCGGCGGGTGGCCGTTGATTCCAGAGATATCGACGATTTGGGAGGGACTCGGCCAGCAGGTGTATCCGAGACTCGATTCCCCACCGAGCGACATCCTCGTCCTCGCGAACGACATCGGACGACTCAGAGAGACGACGTTACGGTCGGACCTCGAATCACTCAGTGCGCTGGACAGCGAAATACCTGTTACGGTCGTCACGACAGGCGAACAGAGCGAAAATCTCAGTGATGTCTTGCTCGACAGTTCGAGCGGCCAGCAGGCGCTGCCGACCCGGGCAGGAGCACTCCGTGACGCCATCGGCGTCTCTCGACTCGCGATCACTGCCTCACGAGAGTCCGCACTCGCGAGCGCGGATGAGGCACTTCGGGTTCGTGCCCCACAGATCCCCGATCCCGCTGAAGAGGGAACCTTCGAAGATCACGTTACTGCTGGAATCGCGCTCGGCCTGGCAGAGGGTGTCTCCGACGCGAGCGCGCTCGTTCTTGGCAGTGCCCTTGGTGGGTACTTCAAACAGTATCAAGAATCACCGTCGTTCGAGGAGCTTGAAACGTTCCTCGAAATGTACGCGAGCCGTGACCAGCACTCAGTAACCCGCTAGGATCGTCGATTCGAAACGATCAGCCCGGTCCAGAGAACCAGTACGAACAGACCACAGAGGGCGAGTACCATCGCAGCCGCACCCAGTAACCCGGAGACCGTGTGTGCGAGCTCCGTCGAGTCACTGTACGAGCCAGCGAGGAGATCCACGGTGTAGCCGGCCATCCAGATGGTGAACACGCCGAGTGCTCCGTAGACGACGGGTCGATGTTCCGAAAGGAAGAACTTGAACCGACTGATAAGCGAGTACTCCTGTGATTGGAATTGTGTCGATTGCTGGGATGTCATCTACACGCATGTTATGGATAATCCCACATGAATGTTGAGGTATCAGAGCAAATCTCGCGACCATGAGGGATCGATTGGCGTCTCTAGACGTTCAATCTCTGCGGAACTAAGCGAGATTTCACGTGCCCCGAGTGCGCTTTCCAGCTGGTCGGCTGTCCGTGGACCAATTATCGGTGCAGTCACCGTATCGTTGTGCAACTGCCAGGCGAGGCTAACCTGTGTCGGCGTTGCATCGTGGTCACGTGCAATCTCTCGAAGGGCGTCCAGAACGGCCCACTCTTCAGCACTATAGGCCTCCTCGGGAGAGACGCCCTCTATTGCGAGACGACTGCCTTCGGGTGCCGCCTCACGTGAATACTTGCCAGTCAGGAACCCACCAGCCAGCGGTGACCAGGTGATGACGCCCAGATCGTGCTCATCGGCAACGGGAAGCATGTTCTCTTCTTCGTGGCGTTTGATCAAGCTATACTCCGGCTGAACACATACGAACCGCTCGTAGTTCTCGACGTCACTGGTTTTGAGTGCCTCCATCAGTCGCCAGGACGCCATCGTACTCGCTCCGATATACCGAACTTTGCCGGCGTCGATCAAGGCGTCCAGTGCGGAGAGTGTCTCCTCGATCGGCGTGTTTTCGTCCCACCGGTGAATCTGGTAGAGATCGACGTAGTCAGTACCCAGGTTCGCCAGGCTGGTGTCGATCTGTTCGAAGATGTGTTTCCGCGAGAGCCCCTGTTGGTTCGGCCCAGGATCATCTGTCGCAGGAAAATATACCTTCGTGGCGAGAACGAGCTGTTCGCGATCGTACGCTGAGACGGCCTCACCAACGATCTGTTCGCTTTCCCCGTTAGAGTAGGTATTCGCGGTATCGATGAAGTTGATACCGGCGTCGATGGCCTGTCGAATCAACGAAATACTCGCGTCGCGATCGTTCATCATCCACTCGGCTTCCGACCCGAAGTTCATCGAGCCGAGACAGAGCTGAGACACTTCGAGCCCCGTCGATCCAAGACGTGTATACGCCATACTGTCATTTGCCATGTAGTTACAGGCGTGACCGGGAGCTGGCTAAATCTTTTCGGTCGGCCGAGTGATCGCTGCAGTTGGAAACGTCGGAGACGACAGATTGAAACACGGCTCGCGTGAGGGTTGTAGTAGTGCTCACCGAGAAGCGGCAGTACCAGCTGCTGTATTTCGTTCTGTTCGCATCCGGTAACGGCGTCGCGGCGTTTCGGAACGTCTTCCTCGAAGACGCGGGGCTTTCGGGCTCGCAGATGGGGATCATCGGCGCGATACTTGTCGCGTCCGGCATGGCCGCTCAGCCAGTCTGGGGCATCGCCGCCGACCGGTACGGCCGGACGAAGGTGGCACTGGCGATCGGTGCGGTCGGATCGGCGCTCGCGGCACTCCTGTATCCGGCCGGGATGTACGTCTCGAGCCCGTTTCTCGTGTTTGTCGTCGCCTCGGTCGTGTTCTCGGCTTTCCGCTCGCCGATCCATCCGCTGGCCGATTCGATGGTCCTCTCTTCGGGCCTTGACTACGGAAAGGTCAGGGCCTTCGGGAGCATCGCCTTCGGCGTCGGTATCCTCGCGCTCGGCTGGCTGATCGAGTGGTTCGGGACGCCGCTGATCTTCTACGTCTACGTCGTCGGGATGGTCGTCTTCGTCTTCACGCTTCGCGGACTCGAACGCCCCGACGCCGACATCGCGCCGGATCTCCGTCGTGAGGGGATCGCGCTCGTGAAGAACCGTCAGTTCCTCCTGTTGCTCGCGGTCGCGGTCCTGATCGGAGCTGCATCGGCCGCAGGAGGGTCGTTCTTCTCGGTGTACATGCGCGCAATCGACGCCGGCGACAGTATGACTGGAGCCGCCTGGCTCCTCAGAACGGTCGCCGAAGCAGTCGTCTTCGTCGGCGCGGCACGACTCGGTCTGAAACACCGAGGGCAACTATCGCTCGGCGCTGGCGCGTACACGCTCTCGTTTCTTGCATACGCGGTGACCGGATTTCTTCCCATGATATTCGGTATCCAGATCATCCATGGGATCGCGATCGCGCTGTTCGGACTGGCCTCGGTCAACCTTGCTCATCATCTCGCACCCGATGGGCTAGCGTCGACGAGTCAGGCAGTCGTGGCCGCACTCGGTCTCGGATCCGGCCGAATCGTCGGCCAGCTCGTCGGCGGTCGTCTCGTCGACCTCGTCGGCGTGCAGGATCTGTACTTTTTCGTCGCGGCCAGCACGTTCCTGGCCGGCGTCGTGAGTCTCGGGTTCTACCTGGCAGCCTTCGAGGAGACAGGAGAATCAGAGCCGACCACATGAAGACAGAGCCAGCTACGTGAACGGTGAGCATCGCCGTCGGCGTGAAAAACTGAGCGCTACGTCGCCGACTCAGTCGTCGGCAGTCGCCGGCTCGTCCTCGCGCTGCTCGGGTGGCACGTCGGGACCGAAGATGTCGGCTTCGACCTCGTAGGATTCGAGTGGCTCGCTGTCCCAGTAGGGGTGGTCCCCGTCGTGCTCGCGGAAGCACGCCACGGCGTGTTCACCATCGTCCATGAGCTCGGGGAACTCCTCGGTACAGTGCTCGCGGGCTTTCGGGCAGCGCGTCTGGAAGGGGCACCCGCTCGGCGGATCGACGGGGTCCGGGATGTCGATCCCGCGGATAGGCGGCTCTTCAGCGGCTTCGTCAGGATCGAGTTCCGCCGTCGACCACCGGAGGATCTTGGTGTAGGGGTGCTCCGGATTGTTGATCATTTTCTCGGCCGGGCCGATCTCGACGAGGTTCCCCAGATACATCACGCCGATACGGCCGTCGACCTTGCCAGCGAGATAGCGGGCATTCTCCAGGTTGTGTGAGATGAACAGATACGAGGTGTTGAACCGATCCTGCAACTCCAGCATCAAGTCCATCATCTCGACGCGCAGGGAGACGTCAAGCGCGGAGACGGCCTCGTCAGCCAGGATGAGGTCGGGATTCATGAACAGTGCGCGGATGAGTGCTACGCGCTGTTTTTCGCCGCCCGAGAGCTGGTGTGGATATCGATCAGCGTAGTCTCCGGGTGGCGTCAGGCCGACGTACTCCAGCATTCCCAGGATACGCTTGCGGCGGTCTTTGAACGAGAGATCTGACTGTGCGTTCTTGAGTGGAACCGATAGGATTTCGTGGACACTCATATTCGGATTCAGTGACGAGCCGGGATCCTGGTGGATGATCTGTAGCGACTGGCGAATATCCGACCACGGGATGTCACCGGCTCCGTCGTCACGAGCCGCCCAGAGGTCCTGTCCACGGTACTCGACGGTGCCGTCGGTCGGCCGCTGGACGCCGATAGCTGCCTTGCCGAGCGTCGTCTTTCCACAGCCGGACTCGCCGACTAACGCGACCACGTCGTTCTCGTAGATATCCAGATCGGTATCGTTGACGGCGTAGACAGTCTCGGATTTCCCCCGGAGTTTGTCGAGGAGACCGCTCTGCTTCTCGAAGTGGATGTCGACGTCGTCCAGGCTGACGACCGAATCAGCCGACTGTGAGCCGTGGATGTCCGCGAGCGCCGAGTCGCGGGTTTCTTCCTCGAGGGCGAGTGGGATCTGCTCTCGGGACTCCTGCCAGTGGAAACACGCCGCCTGATGATCCGCACCGACCGTCTCGAACTGCGGGTCGACGTTGTGACATTCACTGGTGGCGAGCGGACAGCGATCGGCATACTGACAGCCGGTATGATCGCCGACTGGGTCCGGCGCTGATCCCTCGATCGCTTCCATCTCGTCTAGGGGTGTGCGCAGATTCGGTACGGAGTTGAGCAACGCCCGCGTGTACGGATGGGTCGGATCCGTGATGAGATCGTCGGCTGGGCCGACTTCTGCCATCTCGAAGGCGTACATGACCGCCAGCCGGTCAGCGAGGCCGGCGACGAGCGGGAGATCGTGTGTAATGAACACGACTGTCAGATCGTACTCCTCTTGCAGGTTCTCGAGGAGCCCCAGAATCGACCGCTGCATCAACAGGTCCAAAGCGGCCGTCGGCTCGTCCATCACCAGCACACGTGGTTTCAACACGAGCGACAGCGCGATCAGGGCCCGCTGTTGCATCCCTCCGCTGAGTTCGTGCGGATATGAGTCCAACACGCGGTCGGGATCAAGATGCAGTTGCTGGAGGAGGTCTCGAGTGTGCTCCATCCCCTCTCTGAGATCGTAATTATGTGCTTTGATCGTTTCCCGGAAGTGCGCGCCAATGCTCTGGGTCGGGTTGAACGAACTCATCGCGCCCTGGAACACCATTGCAATCTCCTTCCAGCGATACCGTTTCATCACGTCGTGATCGGCGTTCACCAAATTGACAGGGTCGCCATTTTCGGGGTGATAGATCACCTCGCCATCGAGTATCCCCGGTTCGGGGACTGCGTTGAGCAATGCCGAGGCAAACATCGACTTCCCGCTTCCGGATTCGCCGACGACACCGAGGATTTCGTTTTCCCGGACGTCGAGCGAGACGTCATTCAGAACACGAGAGGCTCCACGGTCCATATCGAACGTCACGGATGCATCCCTGACTTCGATTACCGGCTCTGAGGATTCGGTTGCAGCGCTCTCGGTTGCCTCGTCGTCTTCGAACCAGTCTGTGCCTGTCGATCCGTGATCGTCGTAGGTGTTGCTCATTCGTTTACCTCTCCTTCGTGTCGCGCCCGTGCACGGACGTTGACGACGCGGTCCAGACCCTGCGAGAGCATGATGAGGCCCCACGAGAGGAGAACGATCGCCAGCAGTGGGAACAACAGGGTATAGAACAGCTCCGGGGACGTGACGGCGCCGACCGAGTAGGCCTCATTGAGCATGACTCCCCAGTTTTCCGCCGAGGTGATCGGAAGGACACCCAGGAAATACAGTGCCACGGAATTGAAGATCACCCCGCGCCCGGACATCACGAAGTTGATCAGGATCAGCGGAAGTAGCTGTGGCGTAATATCTCGGCGCATGATCGACAGCGACCCGGACCCCATGATTCGGGATGCCTCGACGTAGGACTCTTCGCGAATCGTCAATACCTGTGATCGAAGCGACCGGGCGACGCCAGCCCAGGCGTTGATCGAGACGAGGATTCCAACGACGATCGGATTCGTGGGCTCCCAGATTGCGGCGATCACAATGATCAGCGGGAGGCCCGGAATCATCATCGCGGTGTCAGTCAGCGTCGTCAGTATCGAGTCGACGCGTCCGCCTTTGTAGCCGGCAAGAATACCGATAAATGCGGCGACGCTGGTCGCGAACACCGCACCACCGAGCAGCATCAACAGCATGTCCGGCGTTGAGTGGACGAGACTCCCGAGGATGCTCTCGCCGTGCTGGTTCGTTCCAAGGAGGTTCTCGCTGCCCTGGAACGGTTTGTCCCACTTGCCGCCGTCGTAGAACGTCGGCTCGCCGATCAGATGGACGCCGAGCGTCCCCACGAGGACGTAACCGAGAATGATGCATAGGCCGATCTTGAACCGCCAGTCCGACCAGGCCAGCAGAAACGTCTCCCACCGCTCCGCGAGAGAATCTTCGAGGCGATCCCGACGAGTTACGCGTTCCTCAGAGACACTTGTGAGCGGGATCTCCGGCGTCCCGCCGTCAGCGCGTGCGTTGGGATCGCCGGTCATCGGCGTTCGGTCGTCTTCAGTAGGCTTCATTGTCACCACCTGCGCTGGCGCGCGGATCGATCAGTCCGTAGGTGAGGTCGGCGATGAACACGGCGATCACCACGGCGAAGGAAATGAGGAGGAATCCGCCCATCATGACCGGGTAATCGCGCTGCGAGACCGCTGCGAAGAACTGCCTGCCAACACCCGGATACCTGAAGATCTCTTCGAGGATGACCGACCCACCCAGGATGAATCCGATACTGATGATGAAACCTGTGTAGATCGGCAAGATCGCGTTCCGTGCGACGTATCTGGTCGCGATGCGGTTCGTGGGTAACATCCGCAACCGTGCGACTCGAATGTAGTCCTCACCGAGGACGCGGATACTGTTGCTCCGCATTCCGAGCATCTGCGCACCGAATCCAGTAATGATGACAGATAGCATCGGGAGTATCGCGTGACGGAGCACGTCTACCATGAACGGGATGTTGAATCCTGGTGTCGTCTCTAACGTCCGGTTCCCCTGGAACGGGAGCCAATCGAGTGTGGTCGCAAAGACCCCGATGAGGAGAATCGCGGCGACGTAGTAGGGGATCGAGTTCAGGACGATCGAGATCGAACTCAGACCGACGTCGGTCTTGCTCCCCTCTTTGTAGGCCAGTAACGCTCCAAGCGTCACTGAGATCGCGAACGTGATCAGGGTCGCCGTTCCCAGGACGAACAGGGTCCACGGGATCGCGCTGATGTACAGATCCATGACCGGCGTCCCTGGTGACAGGGCGATCGATTGGCCGAAGTCACCCTGAAAGATTCCCGTTACGTAATTGTAAAACTGGACGTAGAGTGGTGAATCAGGCCGGACACCGACTGCGGCCTGGACCTGTTGGTTGATCTGCTCGGTCGTCATCGAGGGGTTCTGTCGACGCAATTTCCCCCGCATCGATGCGACTGGTCCACCCGGCATCAACCGCGTCAGACCGAAGGTGATAGCAACGACCAGAAACAGTGTGATACCTGCTCTGCCGAGTCGTTTGACGAAGTAGTTCATATGTAGTATCCTGTTCCCGGATTTTTCACTCGGGCAGTGGTTTGTTCGGAAGTCGTTCGAAACACTCGATTACAGTCGTATATAGGTGTCGGTTTTTCATGTTCCTGATCGGTGGGGTATGGGACAGTGATGGTTGGTAATTTTGTCGTCATTCGTAGATCCTACCGAGGTGCCGTCGTCGATTCTGCCGCTGAATCATCGACGAACGCGCCGTCCATCGCGTAGACGTGACAGTCGTGGATGGCCACCGAGCCACCGACAGCACGACAGGAGAGTCCAGTACTGTCTTCACGAGTGGGATAGATCCGACTGCTCAGGGTTGTCCTGCTGTTCGCGAACACTTCGACGACGGATCCGTCGAGGAAGATCTGGAGGTGTAGGCGACCGTTCTCTGTCGACACGTCTTCGATCGTCTGCAACGTCTCGGTCACGTCCGTCGCGAGGCTTGATTCGTCGCGGTCGACGATCAGGTCGCCATCATCCGTGTATCGAATCGGTGTGCGTTCGGCTCCATCAGGCGACTCCCTGAGAACGAGTTCGAACGCGTCGGCGTCTTCCAGTTCGACAGTGACGTCGATCTCGATGGCGTTGCCCGAAAGACCGTCGAAGGGGTTAGTCGAGTTCGGTGTGAGCGTGACGTCCGTGATCGACTGGCGATCGTTTCGAAGCTGTGTTAACTCGGCGGCAGGTTCGATGACCGGCTGACCGTCGTCGACGGAGAACTCCCGCGGCACCGACATCGCACCGGACCAACCCGCGTCCCACTGGGCAGATGGGTCACGATCCTCGCGTATCCAGCCCCACGAGAGTGCGCGTCCGGAGTCGTCGATCATGGTCTGTGCGGCGTAGTAGTTGCCGTGGTCGAGGACGCCGCTGGATTGGCGGTCGAACGTTTCGCCATCGAAGTCACCGATGAAGTAGACAACTTTGTCGTAGTTCGACACCTGCAGAACATCGCACTCCTCGAAGCGGAGTAACTCGGGACACTCCCACATTCCGCCGTCTTCGGCTCGATCCCCGACGAGAGCCGGCCCAACGAATTCCCACTCGGTGAGTGTCTCGCCTGTGTATAGAAGCGCTGCACCTCCTCTCCCGGAAATCCCGGAGCCGACGAGGTGATACCAGGTTCCGTCCTCGAACCAGACGTCGTGATCGCGAAACTCCGCGTTCCAGTGCTCGTTCGAGAGCACGTCGATCTCTGCCGGTGGTCCCTCGATGACGGGGTTGTCAGGATGCTTCTCCCAGTCGTCGAGATCATCGGACGTCGCTCTCGCCAGACACGGGAGCTGGTCGCCACCACTGCCTCCAGTGTAGATAAACGTCGGCGTTCCGTCGGCGTCGACAGCGCACCCCGACCAGCAGCCGTGTTCGTCGGGGCTACCCAAGTCCGGAGTCAACGCGACTGGTCGGTCTTCCCAGTGGAGCAAATCGTCGCTGACTGCGTGTCCCCAGTGGATCGACCCATGATACGGGCCACCCGGGTTGTACTGATAGAAGAGGTGGTAGGTCCCGTTCCACTGAATGAGTCCGTTGGGATCGTTCAGCCAGTTCGCTGGCGGTGTGAAGTGGTATCTCGGACGGTTGTGATCAGCCTCGTCCAGTGCCGTCCGGATCGAGCTGAGTTCCGATCCAGTCTTCGGCCGACCGGTAATCTCGGGTGTGTCTCCGCCGTCCAGATATGCGACGAAGCCGGCCAAGAGCGAATCGACAGTATCCTGGACCGACGCGGACATCTCTGTAAACACGAAATGCTGTCCGACGCCGAGGACACGACCAGCCCCGTGATTCCAGGCAATGACGGTGTTCTGGCTCGGCTGGTCGTCCTCGCCGACAACGGCGCTCGCGAGAACCTCACCGTAGCGAGGGACGATCTTCTCGTAGGCGACCTTCGGGGCGGATTCGCTCTCGGATGGCTGGGTATGAACGCGAAGTCCATCGGTCCGCTCGAACACGACCGAGTCACTGAACCGGGATCGTTGTAACAACCCAGCCGGCTGGTGGCCCCACTCGTGATTGGGGACGCGCGTCTGTTCGATTCTGTCTGGCACGTGTGGGTCGATATCGAGGATGTCGACGACGGTCAGCGCATAGAGACTCAATAAGAGACCACCGCCGTCGTGCGCGAACGACTCGATAGCTTCTGTGGCCGCTCCAGAGAGCGATTGCTCGGGAGCCACCTCCGCACGATGCCACCAGAGTACGTCGTACTGCTCGAGATCTGCTGGCGTCGTGATCGAAGTGAGATCGACCGTGTCGACGGAGACGATCGGATTGACCGCGGACAATGCCGCTCGCTGTTCCTCGCTCGGATCTCCATCGGTAAGGAGGCCGAGGCAACAGGAGTCAGGACGCTCTGCTGGCCTCTCGGACATACCTCTGAATTGCCTCACTCACTCATATAAATATTCTGGTGTGGGGAGACAATTGAGGCTGTGAACTGGTGAGTACACATCAAGGCGTGTGGGGATCTGGAAGTGAGCCATCGTAGTCGATCGTCGGTCACAGTGTGAACAATGATGATTGAATACCCAAAATAATAAGTAATGGGACCAGAGAGGTAGGGACGTATGTCAGATGACACTCCAGGAGACGGAATGAGATCACTCGCCTCTCGTCGTAACCTACTACGTAGTGTGGCGGGGGCAGGGACGATTGCACTTGCCGGCTGCCCATCAACGAGTGGCGGCAACGGGAACGGCAATGGGAACGGCAATGGCAATGGGAACGGCAACGGCAATGGCAATGGCAATGGGAACGGCAACAGTGGAACGCCGAGAGATAGCTCACTCAGCGTGCAAGCAGGTGCTCTCAATCCAAAGCAGGCGAACTTCAACCCGCTCGCCAGTGCGAACCTCGGTGTGCTGAACAAGATCCTCTTCGAGATCGGCGCGAAGTGGTATCAGGGTGAAGAGAGCTGGGAGCCGCTGTTGATCGAAGACTGGGAGTATCCCTCGACGGTCGAACAGGGCGAGACATTTACGATCAATCTCTATGACGAGGCAACGTGGATCAACGGTGATCCGTATACATCGAAGGACTTCGTCGGGCAGATGCGCTGGCGGCGTGTGAACAACGATTCCGTGTGGGATTTCATCGAAGATGCAACGCAGGCTGGTGACCACACCGTCGAACTCACGTTTGCCCAGCAGGTGAACAAGCGGATGTTCGAAAACGCCCTGATCGGGATGGGCGACGCGCCCGTGACGTGGAACTTCAAGTACGACGTGTTCGGGGAGTACCTCGAACGAATGGAGGGGGCCGACAGTGAGGAACAAAACGCCGTTCTAGAGGAGGTTGGACAGCGCCAGATCGGCATCGACGAAGCGCTGGAACTCGGTCTCGGAAACGGGCCGTTCCAGCCGTCCGAGGCGACTGAAACGGTGCTACTGCTCGAAAAACGGGACGATTACAGCAACCCCCACATCACGGCCGACGACATCGAGTACGACACCGTCGAAGGACTGCCGATCGACACACCACAGTCGAAGATCCGCTCGATTCGCAACGACGAAGCCGACGCGATCCACAACGTCGTGTTCACCAAGCCCCAGGCCAATCAGATCCCCGACCGCTACGAGGGGCTCACCTACTATAGCCACAGTGGAGGTGCGTTCTGTTTCAACTGCCGGCGCGAACCACTCGACAACCGGAAGGTTCGTTGGGCAATCTCGAACGTCTGGAAGGCCGACCACGACATCTTGATGCGAAACCTGCCGCTGTCAGGTCGGAACAAAGAACAGGTCAATCTCTCGGTCGGCATGTCCCCCCAGCTGATCGACAAGTGGCTCGGGGACCGGAAAGACGACTACATGGCTTTCGATGGCGGGACAGAGCGCGCCGCCGAACTCCTCCGTGGGGAAGGCTTCACTCGTGAAAACGGTACGTGGTACAAGCCAAACGGCGAAAAGTTCACGCTCTCGTTCAAGGGCGCACCGTTCCACAGCGACCGAACCCAGACGGGGGCACAACTCCTCTCGAACTTCGGGATCGAGACGGAAGGCCTCGTGCAGGAAGGATCGACCTGGTTCGGCGAGACGATCGAAAATAACAACTACGACATCACGAACTGGTGGGTCGGCCAGTCGGTCCCGCTCCCACATCAGGGACTCTCGGGCACGCTCGTCGGTTCGGCGAACATCACTGCCTATCCGATGGGTGTCGATTCCGTGACCGAGTGGGAGGGCGACTCGACAAATGAGTTCATCGTTCGAGTCCCCCCAATCGGCGAACCCGAGGGCACGCGCCGCGAAGTCAACATCAACGAACTACTGTCGCAACTGGCAGGTGCTCAGACCGAAGAACAACAGCGTGAGCCGATCCAGGAACTCGCGTGGGTCTGGAACTGGATGGATGCCTACTGGGGACCGTGGCTGCTGTTCCTGGCCTCTGAATACTACGATACCGGTGATTGGGAGTGGCCGGAAAAAGAGAGTTCCATCATGCAGGCACCGACCGTTCAGGACTGGCCGATGCGTCTCGGCTACCCCAAAGCGAAGATGGAATAACGCGAGAGACGGCGCTTTTTTGCTGTTCGCTTTCGACCAACCGAGTATGGATGGATTCCGTGACCGATTCTGGGACCGTATGTGTGGGTTCCAGTCGGCGCTATACTTGCTGCTCGTCTTCGACCTGGCCATGTTGATCGTGGCACTGTTGACGGTCCCGTTCGTGCGCCCCGGCTCGGCGGCCGGCGTATTGATACGAATGGATATCGTGCTGTTCGGCATTGTCCTGCTCCCACTCGCCGGGATATTATACGGGTGTCGCCGCCGTACCGCCGATCTATACTGACGATTCGATCAGTCGCGGTTCGATTTGTCCTTCTCCAGAGAACGTCACGAGACTGCCGATGGCGACCTGTCCCTCCGCACGAACGAATTTTCCCTGACGCAGTGAAAACGATCTATGATGAACCGAACCTGTCGATTCCTCCTGATAGATCAGATTCGACGAACTCCCGCCAATCACGCCTGTGCCGAAGCATGATTCCCTTCACGAACCCCTCACTGAGGTATAGTATGAAGAATTATATAATGAATCTTCCTCACACTGACAATGAAGATGATGTTCTTCGTCACACCTGATCGCAGGAGACACACGTACCGTGTTTTTCCATACAATGATAACTGTCGTAGCGAACATTGCACCCTGTATTACACTCGTATGCCTGTAATGTCTCTCGATATTCACGGTGAAACCCCTGACGACCTACACGTTCCTCCTGTGTGAGTGTTTTCACCTGGATCATGAATAGCTGAGTGAGAAATTAATGATGGTGAATAACACGCAGTCAGGGAGTAAACCGTACAGTGGGGGCGTGAGAGTGTCAACTTGCGGTCGAAGTTCAGAGATAGCGTGAATTTGCGACGGACAGATATCACAGGCAAAGAGAACAACACACGACGAACTGGCGGCTAGGAGTGAGTCCGATAGCGCATATTTATACAGATGTACTCGATAATGCAAAATCATTATATACTTAGTTGTTGAACCTCGCAGGCAGTGGCATCGAGAGCCACCACTATCGAGGGTGACAATCGTGACTTCAGAAGACGTTCAATCACAGTTCAGCCGGCGGACGCTCCTTCGAGCGTCCGGTACGCTGACAGCAGGAGCACTGTTCGGTACGGCAAGCTCGTTCGGGAGTATCGAGCGAGGACCGGGAAAGACTGCGACGACCTTCCGTACGTACATGGAGATAGCACCGACAGACGTACAGTTCAATCCACGAAACGAACGATTTCGGTCGAGACATATCGAGGCGGTACTGTTCGACCCACTCGCGGAATACGATCCCATCAAGGAGACGTTCTCACCAGTACTCGCCAAAGAGTGGGCGTTCGACGACGACAGTCGAGCATTCGAAATTACGCTCCGGGAGGGATATACGTGGCACGAACTCTCTCACGACGGAACGACGGTCGGTGGGCAATCAATTGACGCATCCGATCTCGAACGACAGCTTCGACTGGACGGTGAGTTCGGCGCTGACTACTGGGATGTTCTCGAGGCGATCACCGTTCCGGACTCCGAGACGGTCCGTCTCGAATTCGACCGGGTGTTGGGCCGGTGACACTGCACTGGACGACGAGGGCGTCCCGACGGCGTTCTACACCGGCGGGATCAGCCGTTCGGGTTCCAGGCCGGACCAGGCGATCACGACGGCGAAAGCGGCCGATCCGTCCGATCCGACGCTCGAAGAGTGGGAGAAATCGAACGACCTCACGCTCCCGGCACCGCCGGACCCGGATACAGGGCCCTCGCCATATCCGACCTGGTGGTTCGACGAGCATCCCGAGGCAGAGTACCCGCCGCACTTCCGTGACCCGACCGTCTGGCAGCGGGACGGTGAGTGGTTCTGTCTGGTCGGCGGCGTCGAGTACGATCAGGACAACACCGAACAGGGAACGGCCTGGATCTATCGGTCCAGTGACTTCGAGACTTGGGAGTTCGAAGGTCGCGCGATCGACGTCAACGCGAATGAGGATCCGTTCCCCGTCGAACAGTGGGAACTACCCGTCGTCGTCCCGGTCGGTGACGACGGCTGGGAGAGCGATCGATTCCTGTTCTGTATCAACGCGCTCTGGCACGTCGAGGTCCCGGAATGGGCCTCCCACATCCCGAGTCTGAACAAGTTCGACATCTACTACTGGGTCTGTACGTTCGACGAGGACAGCTACGAGTTCGTCCCCGAGCACGAGGAACCGCGGCTGTTCGACTACGGCGATTCGCACTTCTCCGGCGTCAGCGGGATGTACGACGCCAACCCCGAGAAAGGCCGGTCGCTACTGTTCACCATCGCCCAGGACTATCGACTCCCGCGATTCCACTACGATGGCGGGTGGGCACATAACGCCGGCCTCCCGCGCGAAGTGTCGCTGGGTGACGACGATCGAGTTCGAATCGAGCCGATCGAGGAACTCGAGTCGCTTCGCAGTGAGAAAGTCTACGAAGTACGCGAGGCCGATCCATCCGACGTCAACGCAGAACTGGACTCGATCAGCGCCGAAACTGTCGAGATCCAGCTAGAATTCGCGCCGACCGACGCCGAACAGTTCGGGATTCGGCTCCGGCGGACCGAGGACGGCGAAGAAGAGACGTACGTCATCTACGACGAGCCATCGGAGACGATCCACGTCGACAGGCGTGCGATGACCTCGAACCACGACTTGCGGTTCGAGGAGCGCCTCCAGAGCGATCTCGTCCACAGCGGCGACGTCGAACTCGACGACGGTGTGCTTCGGCTGCACATCTACATCGACAAGTCGATGGTCGAGTGTTTCCTCAACGACCGTAAGACCGTCACGACCAGAGCGTATCCCGAACGGAACGACGCTGATGGCCTGCGGCTGTTCTACGTTGGAGACGTGATCGTTCGCTCGATGGTGATCTGGGAACTCGACTCGATCAGCGACGTATTGTAACTCGTCTCGTGGTTCGGTTCTGGCAGGGACGATACTGTCTCCCTGCTTTCGACACCGACGCACTGAATGGTCGGCCCACGCGGTGTCCGTTCGAGGATATATTTATATATCTGTAATTTGTTGGTTACAACCGGCGGGATCAGATCCACACCTCTGACATGGTAATCGTGACCTGTGGATCGGCATTCAATACGACGTATCCCGTCTTCGTGCTGTGTATTGGTAACAGTATGCTTAAGACATCGACAGTCGCATACTGAGATATGCGTGACCGAACAGCCGAGCAACTGGCTTACTGGCCATTTGATGACGGTGGGGGCAGGACTGCGACGGAAGTCGTGAGCGGGGCCGACTGCCGGATCGATTACGCCTTCGTTGATGCGATCGATCAGTCGGACAGCGATCCCCAGTGGCGTGACGCCGTCGTCGAAACGGGTCTCCTCTTCGATGGATACTCGACGTCGGTCGCCGCGCCTGATCTCCTGGCAACGTCTCGCGACGCGTTGACCGTCGAGGCCTGGATCGCACCACGAACGTTCGGTTCTCGATCGACGTTCGATCCGGATGTCGACGACCGTCTCTCTCCCATTGTCTCCCAATACGCTCCCGGTGGTGATCGAGGATTCGTTTTCGGCGTCTTCCGGCACGGGACGGTCGGTTTCAAGGCCGGGCTTGGAAACGAGACGGCGAGCGTGTGGTCTGAGCACGAACTCGACACCTACCAATGGGCACATGTCGCGGCGACGTTTGACGGAGACGAAGGGGAGCTCGCGCTTTACGTCGACGGTACGGAAGTCGCTTCAACTTCGATCGAGCCCGACCAGTCAATCGCGGCGGCCGACGTCGATTGTCTCCTCGGGAAACACCCGGTGCGTGCAGACCCAGCGGGACCGTTCGATCCCGATATGATCGACGGCGTTCTAGACGAGGTGTCAGTCTACGCGGCGACCCGCAGTGCGGCCGAGATTCGGGAGGACTACCAGGCCGGCTTCGACGCGAACGACGGCACGCTCCCCGACGTGACCGAGAACGAGATCGGACTCGATCCCACCGTCTACGAAGACGATCGGTATCGCCCGGAGTATCACGCCCTGCCGCCGGGTCACTGGATGAACGAACCACACGCACCGATTTTCTACGATGGGCAGTATCACCTGTTCTATCAGGCGAACCCACGTGGCCCCTACTGGGGACATATTCACTGGGGCCACTGGGTCAGCGACGACATGGTTCACTGGCGACACCTCCCGATCGCACTCGCACCCGAGGCCGACGCGGTAGACCCGGACGGTTGCTGGACTGGTGGCGCGACCTACGACGAGAACGGCGAGCCCACCCTGTTCTACACGGCCGGAGATACGTCGAAGACGCCCGATCAGGCCGTCGCGACTGCGACACCGGCCGATCCAGACGGCCCGGACCTCGTCGAGTGGGAGAAGGCCGACGACCTCGCGATCGAGCAACCACAGGGTATCGGTCTCCGGGAGAACGACTTTCGGGATCCGTTCGTCTGGAAAGACGGCGACACCTGGTACTGTCTGGTTGGATCTGGTGTCGAGGATGGGGGTGGGACGGCACTCGTCTATAGCTCACGTACTTTCGAGGAGTGGCAGTTCCGTGGCCACCTTTATCGAAGTGACCACGACGTGTATCCCGAACTCGGGCCGGTCTGGGAGCTACCGGTTCTGCTCCCACTCGGCGAGGACGAAACGGGCACGCAAAAGCATATCTTCCTGATCAGTCCCGTCGGACCGGGTGCGGACGTCGAGGTCTATTACTGGATCGGCGAATGGGTGCCGACGACGTGTTCGTTCACACCCGACACCGAGGCTCCACAGTTGATCGACTACGGCGATTTCCACTTCACCGGTCCGAGTGGATTTGTCGACCCCCAGACTGGACGTTCGATCCTCTTTACGATCACACAGGACAACCGATCCCAACGAGATCACTACAAATCGGGATGGGCGCACAACGCTGGCCTCCCGCTTCATCTGTTCCTCCAGGAGAATGGCGACCTTGGCATCGAACCGATCGAGGAACTCCAGTCACTTCGCCAGGAGCGAGAGGTTACTCTCGAAGACGGGGATCGAGCGACCTGTAACGCTGCACTTGCGGACCTCACGAGCGATACGTTCGAGGTCAGCATCGAGATCGAACCGGACGGTGCGGATCGATACGGTCTGCTCTGTAAACAGCATCCAGATGGTGACGAACGAACGCTGTGTTACTACGACAGCGATCAGGAGACGCTGACCGTCCATCGAGAGCACAGTTCACGGGATATCGAGACCAGACGAACCGTTAGCGAACGGAGTTCCCTGATCCACAGTGGCGATCTCCATCTCGAAGATGGAATACTCGAACTACGCTTGTTCGTCGATCGGTCGATGCTCGAATTCTACGCGAACAACCGACGTGCGATCACGACGCGTGCCTACACGGATTCGGCCAACTCTACAGGACTGGAAGTCTGGGCTGATGGTGCTGTCTCCGTGAGTGAACTGTCGGTCTGGGAGCTGGAGTCAATCTGGTGAGACACATCGGCCTTTCGATACGATTCGAACGGAGTTATAGCACCTGGGCGCAGGATCTTCCTTGTAGACAATCCCAATCTCTATGGGGGAGTTGGTTCAAAATATACCGATGAGTGATGCCGACGTACTAGTCGCAGGCGAAGCATTGATCGACTTGTTCCCGGTCGAATCCGGTCCGATCGCGGACGCGGAGACACTTCGACGCCGCGCGGGTGGGGCGCCGGCCAACGTCGCTGTGGCGTTGGCCCGGCTTGGCTATCCACCACTTTTGTGGACGCAATTAGGCGACGATCCGTTCGGCCACCACCTCGAGTCGGTACTGACTGACAATGGTGTCCACGAAGAGTTTCTGGAGTGGAACTCCGAACGCAAGACGGCACACACCCTCGTCGGGCAAGACGCAGAGGGCGATCAGTCGTTTACCTTCTTCGCTGACGAGACCGCGACGTTCATGATGGAGCCTGGCACTGTCTCAGACGATCGGTTGGAGGCGATCGAATGGGTCCACGCAGGTGGCGTAACACTGTTCACTGAGCCAGCACGCTCGGCGACGTTCGATCTCCTCGAACGCGCGAACGACTGCGGATGTACGGTGTCGTTCGATCCAAACACGCGGGCAGATCTCTGGTCGGACGAAACGGTACTAGTCGAGTCTCTGGAACGGGCACTCTCGCTGGTTGACGTCGTTAAGACCGATCAGGACGATCTGTCGATTCTGATGGAAACTGGTGACGAGAATGCCGTCGCCGACGCGGTTCTCGACCGTGGTCCCCACACGGTATTGCTCACTCGTGGAAGTGGGGGAACGTACGCGAAGGCTTCGTCGGATGCTCCGTGGGGACCGGCAGCGAGCGAGTTCGACGGCTACGATGTCGATACTGTCGAGACCACAGGTGCTGGCGACGCGTTCGTCGCGGGGTCAATCGCCGGATTCCTGTTCGAATGTGAGTCGCTGTCCGAGACGATTCGCTTTGCCAGTGCTGTCGGCGCGCTCGCGACGACGGCCACCGGCGCAATGGATGGACTTCCGACAGCCGGAGCGGTCGCTTCACTGATCGAAGAGCGGATATGACATCCATCTCGTCATAAACAGTAGTTGCCGAATCAAATCGAGGCCGTAAGAAGTTCGCTCGGTTCGACAGCTCAGTTGAGGCGATTTCGAAACGGAAACTCACGGAACAGAGCCAGAGACTGAGGAACTTCCACCGCTTGGCGGCGGTTCGGAGCCTTGCCACTCAACTGACGCTTTCTGACCGGCCGTCACGGTCAGTGTGACTCAGCCATTAGCCGTAGTCTGTCGAGAGGACGAACATACGGAAGATTCGCGTCGAGAGTGATGGCTTCTTAGAATATATTTATAATGTCAACACGAAATGACGTGATAAGAATCACAAACAATCTATGTGGGAAATATTTCACTTCAACGAAGATAGTGATTGGATTGATGTGGAGTTTATGAAGCGCGAGCAGACACCCAAGCAGATAGCTGAAGTGGTATTCAGTTGCACTTGGCTATAATGTCGCTTTCAAATACTAAATAGAATCTTGAGAGGTTGGGTGTCTAACGAAGTCGAACCACCATCCGTAACTGGGTGCACGAAGCCGACCCAGAGCCGACCAGAACCAGATCCTCGAATTGCGTTGCGCTCGACGAGACTGTAATTCAGTTCAGGACCGAGCGCTACTGCCTGTACGCTGCCGTCAATCCCAAAACCAACGAATTCCTGCACATACGCCTGCTCCCCACGACGAATTCGGGTTTTACACATATATTTCTGCGTAATCTTTGTGAAAAGCACGACATCGACGATGCAACGTTTCTCATTGACGACAGCGACTATCTCCAAGCGGCATTGTCGCGACTTGGATTCCGATTTCATGTCCGTCGCCATGGAAATCTGAATAGTGTCAAACATATATTTCGTGAGGTAAATCGACGAACCTCTTCGTTTTCAAATCGTTTCAGCAACGCCGAAGGAAAAACAGCCGACGACTGGATCAAAGCGTTGGCCTTCGCATAGAATCAGCTAATCTGAACACTACCATCCGTGGCCTGGGAGACCAAACTGAAAGAGACAAAACCCACCATCGGCTAGTTCGAGTATGGACCTGTTCGTCCGGGTGCTGTACATGCTGGGACTGCTCGGAGTCGGCGTCGCCGCGCGGTCGGTCGGACTCCTCGACGACCAGCGGGCGGACTGGCTCAATCGGTTTGCGTTCTACGCGGCGCTGCCGGCACTGATCTTCCTCTCGACGTACGCCGAACCGCTGGAGGAGATCATCTCG